>Ga0209343_10000002_pt1 | contig 483977 bp, 471 predicted proteins | sample RifCSPlowO2_02_FD_184026 | JGI IMG/M metagenome (GOLD analysis project Ga0209343, IMG submission 184026) | Groundwater microbial communities from Rifle, Colorado - Rifle CSP2_plank lowO2_0.2 (SPAdes) (version 2) | ecosystem: Environmental > Aquatic > Deep subsurface > Groundwater | place... | reverse complement strand
GAAGCCATGACATTAGTCTCGTCCGATCGCCCCATTCTAAAGTAGCCAAGTTTAACGTCCCCTTTGTGTGTGGTAGGTGTCACAAAGAGGGGAGCGAAGTCACCCAGACCTACGACATCCCCCAAGAAAAAATCCTGGAACACTATTCGGAAAGTATTCATGGCGAAGGGTTGTTCAAACAGGGATTGACAGTCACCGCTGTTTGCACCGATTGCCATACCGCTCACAACATTCGTTCCCATACCGATCCCCAATCCTCCATTTTCAGGGACAATGTTCCAAAAACCTGCCAGAAATGCCACGGACTCATCGAACGGGTTCACCGAAAGGTAATCCGGGGAGAATTGTGGGAAAGGGAACCCAACAAAGTTCCAATTTGTGTCGATTGTCACTCCCCGCACAAGATCCGCAAGGTTTTTTACGAACTCGGGATGGCGGATCATGACTGCCTGGAGTGTCATAGCAAACTTGATATTTCAACTACGCGTAATGGAAAAACGGTCTCTCTTTTTGTTGACGCAACGCAAGTGAAAGAATCCATTCACAACAAGGTGGCTTGTGCCCAGTGTCATACGGGTGTCTCTCCAGTGGAAAAAAGGCCCTGTGCAACGATTACCACCAAGGTCGATTGTTCGATTTGCCATGCGGAGCAAGTTCAAACCTATGTAACCAGCAAACATGGCCAACTCAGCTCTGAAGGAGATCCCAACGCCCCTGTTTGTCAGGACTGCCACTCTCCTCACTCCGCGAAAGGACATCGTGACCCTCAGTCCCCGACGTTTCCCACGAAAATACCTGAACTTTGTGGACAGTGCCACCGAGAAGGCAAGAAAGCAGCCATCCGTTATACTGGGGAAGAACGTCAGGTTGTGGAACACTATATGGAGAGTATTCACGGCAAAGGGTTGTTAAAAAGCGGCCTGGTCGTGACGGCCATGTGCACCAACTGCCATACCGCCCATCATGAACTTCCTGCGAGTGATCCTCAGTCCAGCGTTCACCATGACAATATTGCAAAGACTTGTGCCCAATGTCACAACGGAATTTATGAACAGTTTGTGAAAAGTGTTCATAGCCCAACCATCACCAAGACAGACAAAAAACTGCCGGTCTGCAGTGATTGCCACACCGCCCACACCATCAGCCGAACCGATGTAGAAGCTTTTAAACTGGAAATTATCAATCAGTGCGGTCAGTGCCATGAAGCGGTCGCCAAAACCTATTTTGAAACCTTCCATGGAAAGGTTTCAAAACTTGGCTACACCACCGTTGCGAAATGTTATGACTGCCATGGGGCCCACGATATTCTCCCCCCATGGGATCCCAAATCGAGGCTCTCGAGAGCCAACATCGTCAAGACCTGCGGTAAATGTCATGAAGGCTCCCACAGAAGGTTTGCCGGATACCTAACCCACGCCACACACCATGATCCCGACAAGTACCCGATTCTTTATTACACCTTTTGGTTTATGTCCTTCCTGCTGATCAGTGTCTTTATCTTTTTTGGTCTGCACACCCTCATGTGGTTGCCAAGATCGATTAAGGAAAGGAGGCGACGCAAAAAACTGGGGCTCGAATACTCCGGAAAACATGTCGTTCGTTTTAGCAAGCTGGAGCGAAGACTCCATGCCATGGTCATTATCAGTTTCTTAGGGCTCGTGATAACGGGAATGACACTTAAGTTTTCTTATGCGGGATGGGCCCAGTGGATTTCCAAAGTTTTGGGTGGGTTTGAGTCAACCGGTTATATCCACCGCATCTGTGCCATCGTCACCTTCTTTTATTTTAGCGCCCATCTGGTCGACCTCGTTCGAAAAAAGAGGAAACTGAAAAAAACCTGGAGAGAGTTTTTATTTGGCCCAGACTCGATGATTCCCATGAAGCGGGATTTGAAGGAGTTTTGGGAAACGATGAAATGGTTCGTCGGCAGAGGATCCAGGCCTATTTATGGACGTTGGACCTACTGGGAGAAGTTCGACTACTTTGCCGTTTTTTGGGGTGTCGCTATCATTGGCTCGACCGGTTTATTGCTCTGGTTTCCGGAATTTTTTACCCACTTTTTACCGGGCTGGTTTATCAATGTGGCCACCATTATCCACTCCGATGAGGCCTTGCTGGCCGCCGGCTTTATCTTCACCATCCATTTTTTTAACACCCATTTCCGCCCGGAAAAATTTCCAATGGACACGGTGATCTTTACCGGCAGAGTTCCCTTAGAAGAGCTGAAAGAAGATCGCCCACAAGAATATAAAGAGTTGGTCGAATCGGGTGAATTGGAAAAATTATTAGCTCCCCCTCCAACAAAGTTGTTCGTTCGTCGGGCAAAAATTTTCGGGGCCATTGCGTTGGCAATTGGACTGACGCTGGTTGTGCTCATCATCCTAGCGGAGGTCTTTGGATATCGTTGATATGAGATTGAGAAACAAAATCTTTTTTGTGACGGCGTTATCAATTTTTTCTTGTTTCGGTTTTTTTTCTGCTCACGCTAACGTCCACGAAGGTCTTGAATGCAATGCCTGCCACTTAGGTGAGAAGGCTAAAGAAGGGGGCATGCCGCCGGCCAATTGTGTTTCGTGCCATGAAGAAGTCGGCAACCTTTTAAAAAACTCTCCCCATGGTCAGGCCTTTATGGCGCGATTCAAAACGCCTACGGCCAGTTGTCTTGCCTGCCATGGAGATCCTCATGAAATTCTAAGTCATCAAGATCCCAACTCCAAAACATCCCGTGTAAATCAGCCGGCGACTTGTGGCGCTTGCCATGAACATCCTTCCGAAATACCCCCCCATCTTGCAAAAAGAATGCCCATCAAATCTTATTTTATCACCGTTCATGGAGAGACTGTCCGAAAGGGAAATTTAAACGCTGCCTCCTGTGCCGATTGCCACGGATCCCATGACATCAGACCCCCGGGAGATCCGGCATCCCGGATTTCCCATGGACAAATCGTAACGACTTGCGGTCAGTGCCATCAGGAAGAGGCAAAGACATTCGGATCCAGTGTTCACGGTTTGGCTCTGACCCACGGTATGCGAGAGGCCCCAACTTGTACTGACTGCCATGGAGAACATACCATTCGTTTTCCAGAAGAGATCGCGTCATCCGTTTGGAAAGGGGCCATTACTAAAACCTGTTCCGGATGCCACTCTTCAGAAAAAATAGCGGCCAAATTCGGTTTGCCCATTGATCGGGTGCAGACCTTCCTGGATTCCTTTCATGGATTGGCGGGACAGTTTGGCGATTTGAAGGTAGCCAATTGTGCCTCCTGTCACGGTTGGCATGATGTCCTCCCATCCAGTGATCCAAACTCCCGTATCCATCCGCAAAATATTTCACAGACTTGTGGTCAGTGTCACCCTCATGCCGGTGTGGTACTGACTTCCGGAAAAATTCATACGTCACTATCCAAGAAGGGTGAGGGAAGTTCTATTGCTGGCATCATACGGTCCATCTATTTAATCTTGATCCCTCTGCTGATTGCAGCCATGTTTCTTCACAACCTTGCCGACTTCTTAAGAAAGGCCCTTGCACGAACCTCTTCAGTATCCATTCATGAAGATGAAATTTTACTGACCTCTTCCGAACGTCTTCAACATGGAGGGCTTGTCCTTTCCTTTGTGTTATTGGCCTACAGTGGATTTGCACTGGAATATGCAAACGCCTGGTGGGCCTTGCCCTTTCAACTCTTAGGGGGAGAAGAGACAAGGCGCAATATTCACCGCGTGGCGGCTTTCATTTTTATTCTCGTCAGTTTTTTCCATATTTGGTACCTTTTCCTTACGAAAGAGGGACGCACAAGATTTAGAGCGATTCTTCCGGAAAGACGTGACTTGTCGGATCCATTCAAGATGATTCTTTTTAACTTGGGGCTGCGTCGGGAACGACCCATATTGAAGCGCTTTTCCTACATTGAGAAAGCGGAGTATTGGGCGCTGGTTTGGGGCTCCATGATCATGGTTTTGACCGGTGCACTCTTGTTTTTTCACAATTTTGCGCTGACGACGTTTCCTCTATGGGTGATCGAGGTTTCCAGGGTTATTCATTTTCTGGAAGCTGTTTTGGCGACTTTGGCCATTGTTGTCTGGCATTTTTATTGGGTCTTGTTTGATCCGGATGTTTATCCCATGAACTGGGCTTGGTTGACGGGACGAAAAAAACGACCTCCAAAATAAACTTGAAACCAGTTGAGAAAAAAATTTCTTGGTGGCGAAGAGCTCTTTATATAATAGGGGTAGACACGACTGGCCCAAGTCGTTGGCATGTCCAGCTAAAACCCAGATTTTTTGCCATTCAAGTTTCGATCTTGGGAGTGGTCTTGCTCGCCTTACTCGGGGTCGCCAAATATTCGGAGAGTCCTTCGTTTTGCAACTCCTGTCATATCATGGAGCCTTACTATAACGCCTGGAAAACCTCGAAACACAACTTCGTGGCCTGTGTCGAATGTCACTACCCACCAGGCTCCCCTCAGACCGTTCTTTGGAAAAAATTCCAGGCCCTCTCCCAGGTGGTCAAATATGTGACGAGAACTTATTCTTCCAAACCCTTTGCCGAGATTGAAGATGCCTCTTGCCTTCGCTCGGGTTGTCACTCAACGAGACTTCTTCAAGGAAAAGTGGTTTCTGAGAGGGGAATTAAGTTTGATCACACTGCTCATATCACAGAGATAAGGCGCGGCAGACAATTGAGATGTGTTTCTTGCCATTCTCAGATTGTGGTCGGAAAACATGTCGAGGTGACTTATGACACATGTTATCTCTGCCATTTCAAAGGGCGTGGAAAAGGGAGAGACTTTCAACCACTAGGTGGTTGTTTGGGTTGCCACGATCTTCCGACAAAGACGTTCCAAATTGGAAATATGGCCTACAATCATAAAGATTTTGTAACGAAGCAAGGGATTGCCTGTCAGAATTGTCATCTGGATGTGGTTTGGGGTGAGGGCGATGCCTTGCAAGATCGTTGTTTTACTTGCCACAATCAACCTGAGAAATTGGCCCGTTACAATGATATCCCTTTTATTCACGAAAACCATGTCACCAAACACAATGTTGCCTGCTTTCATTGTCACCAGGAAATCCGTCATGTAATCGGCGAGGAACCTCTTGGGTCATCCAAGTTGCCCAACTTGAATGCCACTCCCCCACCCAGCCCGCCCGTTTCTGAAACGCCTGGACCCCATCCCACACTAGCCTTTGATTGTTCTTTCTGCCACCAAGGTAAACATCTAGGCCAACTCGAGATGTATTCCGGAAAAGTGGGATCGCTGGGGCTCCCAGAAATTCCAAGCCCCATGTATGTTGCCAATGTTGATTGCATCGGTTGTCATTATCAAGAAATGATTTTGGACCAAAAAGAAAAGGAATTTCGTGGCACAACATTCAAAGCTTCGGAAGAAGCCTGTATCAAATGCCATGGAGAAAAGTTTAAGGGAATCTGGGAAGAGACTAAATTAGAGTTACAAATGACACTTTCAAAGATCGAAGAAAAACTAAAGATGGTTCAGAGGGGGGTAAAAACAGAGCAAATCAATCAGGTTGAACGCTGGATTCACTTTATTCATGCCGCCAAGGGAGAGCATAATATTTATTTGACCTCTTTTATCTTGCGTCAGGCGGATCAAATTCTCTCTGAAGCCCTAGAAAAGCTCAAAGTAAAAGCCCCTGATCTTTCATCACTTCCCCTTTTGTCGGGTGGTTTTTGTGCAACCATGTGCCATTCAAAAATGGGGGTTCAAGTTCCGCCGGAAACGGTTCAGGCCTTTGGAAAAACGATGCCCCACAAAATGCACACCGAAACGATGAGCTGTGTGACCTGTCATGATCTGGGTGGCCATAAAGAAGTCCCATTAAAAAAGGAGATCAAACCCTTCTGCGAAGGCTGTCATGCCCTATAAGTTTTCCTTAAGAGGCAAGTTGGCGCTCCTTTTCGAACGGCGGCAGCACTTTAACAAGGAAATAGAGTAAAACAAAAGGGAGGGCAAAAATCAGCATGGCCGGAAGGATCCCTTCTTTTGCCAGAAATTCGGGGTGAAAATCTCTTAGCCCCCTTAGGCTCTTCGACATGATTTGTCCGCCGATGACGACATTCCAACGCATGGCAAAGACCTGAATGAGCAAAAGGATTGAGGCAAAGAAGGTAAGACTGTTTCGAACTTTGGGGTGCAAGTATTTATCCAGCAAAACGGTCACCATCAAAAGGATAAAGGGAATGAGAGATCCCAAAACCATTTGGACCGAGATGAATGAGAAGGCAAGTTTGGTGGTAAGAAGCGGGGCGATGATCTCCCAAGCCTCGTTTCTTTCATAACTCAACGTAATGATTTCCAAGAGTTCCAATGTCACGGTTTGGATCTGGAAATACCAGAGCCACCTGGCCAACCCTCGAACACAATCTTGACTCACCTCTGTGCCACGAAAAATCGCCATGAGTTGATAAAGGATGATCAGAAGGGCAATCCCCGAGACAACGGCTGAAAACAAAAAAATGATCGGCATCAAAGGAGTGGACCACCAAGGGTTTGCCTTGACGGCGCCAAAGAGAAAACCGACATAGCCGTGCAAAAGACAAGCGGAAGGAATTCCAATCGTTGCCAAAATGGTGATTACTTTATGATCTGTCTTGATGGCTTCGTCACTAACATCATAAACTCCCAGTGTAAGAATACGATAAGGCAGCGCTCGAATTCCTTTATAGGTGGTTGCAAAATGGACAATGTCTTTTCTAAAAACCAACCAGATTTCTAAAATCAGGACAACAAGATAACTGGTGTAGAGAATCCCAAATCCGGCCATGGCGGAGGAAAAGTTGGGGGTAATCATAATATTGAGAGCTCTCTCCGGATGCCCCAGGTGATTAAGCAGTGGCAGTGTTGCGCACAAAAGGAAGGCCAGTGAAGTCAAAAGTGCGAAACGTCCGATCGGTTGATACTCTTTTTTTTGAAAAACATGATAGAAAGAGGAAACAATGAAAGCACCGGCAACAAGACCGGTGATGTAGGGATACATGACAATCATAATGCTCCAATGGATGTGAATGTCGTTTGGAAAAGTATATTGCAGGTATGGGAGCATTAACGTGTCTCCTTATCGAAACCTAAATAGTAGCATCTCGGTTTTGTCAGTTTTTCGGGTTGTAGGACTGCAATATGTTCTTCCGTTACAATTTTGCGGATAGGGTCACGTTCGTTATTCATGTCGCCGAACAATCTGGCCCCTGTGGGACAGGCCTCCACGCAAGCCGGCTTTAAACCTTTTGTGATTCGATGATAACACCAGGTACATTTTTCAGCCGTTCTGGTGAGAGGATTAATAAAGCGACTTCCGAAAGGACAGGCTTGGACACAATAGCCGCAACCGATGCAGCGCTTGCTGTCGACCAAAACCGCTCCGTCTTGGTTGGTATAAGAAGCCCCAACGGGACAGACCTGTGAGCAAGGGGTATTGGCACAGTGGTTGCAAAGCTTTGGAACAAAATAAGATTTGGAGACGTTGAATCCAGGGGTCATCGGTTTGAATCCGTTGATTCCTCCATCAGGAGATTCAACAATGACTTCTCCTTTTTCCGAGACCACATAACGTTCGATCCAAGTTCTGAAAAAATGATCGGGAACTTTATTCTCCAGGGCGCAAGCCTTGACACACATTCCACAGCCGATGCATTTATTGATGTCGACGACATAGGCAAAGAGGTGTTCGCTCGGATCATAGTTTGTCCCTGGAATCATTCCCAAGGCTTGTTCCGCCGCTTTTAATGGAGAAACGCGCATCAGACCTACAAAGAGAGCCACACTGGGAGCCATCTTGAGCGCGGAGGTTAAAAATTCGCGCCTCGAAATCGCATCCTCATCTTCTATTTTTCCCCCATTGGACTGTGGGGCTGATGGCAACTTAAGCATATTTCTTCATTCTCCAAGTTTTTGTCTTTCGAGACGACATGTTCATGAAAATCGATTTGTGGAAATGTTTTGGGCTTCGCCTCCAATTTTTGGTGACAACGGGCACAAAGGGCAAACGTTTTATGGATGGGCATGGGCTGAACGCCATCCTCTGTCACATGCTGGGTTAGAGGGGCATGGCAATCTTGACAAGGAACGGCTGCATGTCTGCCAGCCAATTTTATTTTCCAAACATCGTCATGACATTCCGCACACGAGTTTGGATTGCCATGCACAATAGGCAAGCTGGCCTGCTCTGCCAAGTTCTCACCCCGGAAATGCCCATACAACCCAAAACTTTTGGGAATCAAAAGCGCCCTAACGACAAAAAAGAGAAAGATGGCTGCACCCAAGAGAATAGCCGCACGGATCAAATGTCGGTGGTGTCCTTTGCCCATGAATCCTTCTCATCTTTCTCTTACTTTCTTAAGCTCAACACATAATCGGCCAAGGCATTAAGCTCTTCATCGGTTGCTTTGACCGCAGGCATGGTGACCTTTGGATTCACCGATTTTGGGTCTTTCATAAATTTGACCAACGAGGCCTTATCCATCTTGGAATCTTTGAGATCTCCGCCTTTTTTCCCTGCGGCGTGACAAGCCCCGCACATCTTGGCTTTGAACAGCGCGGCCCCATCAGCCCCCGCGAAGGCCGATCCCGCGACAGCGACTGCTAACAAACAGAGTATGATTTTCATGACTTCCTCCTTTTTTAAAAGAATCATAAATGGCAAAAGAGCAATATGAGCCAGATCATTCTTGGGCCTGATCTTTATCATATGAGGCTTGCCACGTGAACGGCATTTTTCATTGTATCATTCACAGAGATCCCTTCCCAGTAATTCCCAGTCAGATAAAGGCCAGGGGATTTTTGAAGGTGCGCTCTTATTTTTTCTAATTTTTTTGGATGTCCTAGCGTGTATTGTGGCAGCGCTTTCGTGTGTCTGGTTAAGGAGGCTTCTTCGATGCGAAACGAGGAGCCAAAAATTTGTCGCAGCTCATTGAGGACCTTTGAAATGATTTGATCCTCTCCTTCTTGAAGGATTGTGGGATTCTTGGCACCACCGACAAAACAGGTGAGCAAGGCCAAAGAATCTGGGCAGCGATTTTCAAAAATGGAAGAAGACCAGAGACACCCGAGCAAGAAATTTTTTCCGCCGGCACCCGATAGAAACCCAAAACCGTTCAAGGGATGGTTGATGAAGGATCGTTCCACGACGAGATGGATTACAGCAAGAGGGGCATAGGGGACTGTATTTAATTGGAGTGCCAAACCAGGATTTGAATCTTCCAAAAGTCTGGCGGCCTCAAAAGCAGGGAGACCCAAGATCAGAACACGAGCCTCTTCTTCACGAAGTCCCCCTTGGTGTTTCCATTGAACCTTCCAGCCCTCCTTCAATTTTGTAATCGCAATGTCCTGGCACTCCAGTTGGCAATGTTTTTGGATCGTTTGATAAAGTGCATCGGTCAAGGTTTGCATCCCCCCTTTAAAGGAGTAAAGAGTTTGCCCTTGAGACAAGAGGCGTGTTTTTTTAAGGGCCTTAAACAAGCTCCCATATTCTCTTTCCCACTCCGTTATTTTTGGCGCAACAGCCTGGATACTGAGATGTTCGCAATCGCCGGCATAAATCCCGTGAATCATCGGCTTGACCAGATTTAGGGCCTGTTTTCCTAAACGCCTTGTCACAAATTGCGCAATGCTTTCTTCTCCGTTTAAGCTTCTGGCTGCGATGAGAGGTTCCAAAATCAGGCGAAGTTTTCCCAAAGGAGTTAAAAGAGGCGTTTTTAAAAATTGGGCCGGTGACGTGGGAAAAGAAATCAATTTCCCCCGCCTCAAGACAAAACGATTTTTTGAAGACTCCCTCGCTTGGATCATTTCGCCCGTTAGTCCCAGCTCTTTAGCGTGAGCCATTAACGTATCATGGCTGGACAAAAAACTGTTGGGTCCTTTTTCCAAAAGAGTTCCATTGGTGGTGACAGTATGGAGACATCCGCCACAGCGTAAGGTCTTTTCTAATAGCAAAAAAGAAAAACCCTTTCGCTTGAGATGATAAGAGGCTGTGAGCCCCGCGATTCCGGCCCCCAATATAATGGCATCCATATAAGTGAATATTGATACCGCTTTTTAAAGACCGGAGGATATGATTATTATCAGGTCCGTCGGGACCATTGAGAAATTTTTAGGGCGAGAAAACCCCCTCCTCCGATGAGGAGAACAACTGGCAAAACCCAAACCAGCAAGTTAAAACCTTGGGGTTTGGGTGAAAGCAAAATCCATTCACCATAGCGATCCTCAAAATATTTTAGAATTTGCTCTTCGCTCTCACCTTTCCCAAGTTTTTCGCGAATCACCTTCATCATATCTTGGGCCAGTTCCGCCGGCGACTCTGAGATTGGAATTCCCCGACAAACCGGACAGCGGAGTTGGTCGGCAATTTGGCGTGCCTCCTGGTTTAGGCTTAAATTTGAGGAAACACCCCAGGCAAGCGTGGAAACAAGGAAAAACAAGAGAGACCTGATTAAAATCATGAGAAAAGTAAGTTTATTTGCTATAGTACAGCTAAGAGAGATCTATGTCTAATTTAGGCCCAGGCCGCAAGGTTTTTTTTGTGTTGGTTGGGCTTTTTTGTTTCCTCATTTTTTCCTTTGGTTGTGGCGAGAGAAAACCAAGTACCAAGTCTCAGACTCAGCAAGGAGCTGGGGGAGAAGGAACTCCTGGTGAGGGTCTTGCCCCTCCCGCTATTTTTCCTCATTCCGAAAACTGGGCAAGTCCTATCGATCACGGTGTGTGGACGGCACAAAATGGTTCTGAAGTTTGCTTGAACTGTCATAAAATAGAATCGGCTCAGGTAGAAACGCCCCCGACTTGTCACTCTTGCCACAAACTTTTTCCCCACCCAGATACTTGGGTCAAAAAAGAAAATCATGGGTCTTTTGTTTTGACCAATGGAAAAGGAAGCTGTGCGACCCAGTGCCATGGCACCGATCTCAATGGCGGCCTTTCAAAACTTGCTTGTGATTCGTGCCACGAAATCTATCCTCACAAACAAACCTGGATAGTTCCTGCGGAACATGGAGCGGCTGCTGAGGGAAATGGAAAACTTAACTGCAAAGGATGTCATGGTGATGATTTTCGCGGTGGTCTCAGTGGAAAAAGTTGCTACGAGTGTCACGAGTTATTTCCCCACGAGAAGGGCTGGTATGATCCACAGAGGGTACAACAAAAACATCGCGATTTTGTGATGGCAAACGGAACAACCAGTTGTGCCACCCAATGCCACGGAACCGATTTGGGCGGGGGACTTTCGGGAAGGTCCTGTAATGAATGTCACCAATGGCTCCCCTGGTTCCCTCATCCTGAAGGTTGGAAGGATTATGAAGGCCACGGAACCTATGTTTTGCAAACCTTGGGTAATGACAAAACCAGTTGTAAGTTATGTCATGGAAACGATTTTCTAGGTGGGTTTTCGGGAGTTTCCTGTTCCAATTCCAGTTGTCATTCTAATTATCCCCATGACCCTGCCACTTGGGGCCAGGCGGCAAACCATGGTCCTCCGGCTTACGGAGCAGGCAAAACCAGTTGCGCAACGGCCAATTGTCATGGGACAGTCTTTCAAGGGAGCCAATATCAAGTTAGTCCAGGCAATCCTCTAGCACCCTCTTGCTTTAATTCTGGTTGCCACGCCGATTTTCCCCACATCGATCCAAAGTGGATGACCCCTGACAAAACAAACAATGCAGTAACGAGGGATGAAAGTTTTCATGGGGATCGATTCATCAGACAAGTGCAAAGGGGAGTTGTCACCTGTACCGGCTGCCATGGGATTAACTACGACCGCGTCGTTGGGGGATACCAGTGCACGGCTTGCCATGCAGATGGTATCACCCACAAGATCATAGGAACAGCAACTTGGTCTAGCGGATTAGGGCATGGAAAGTTTTTTTCAAATCGTGGTTTCCTCGCAATAGATACTTCTGTCCGTTGCTGGGACTGTCATGGAAGCCCTGTTATTTTTGACAAAACACAAACAAGGCCATTTTTAGAAAACCAATCCGATTGTTATCGCTGTCACTTTGCCTATCCTCATAAAGGCTATCAGGATCAGGATTTACTTACATGGGAGCCTGTCAATATCAATGTTTGTGGTACCAGAAATTCCGCAAATGCGCCGGCCCACTATTTTTACCTATTCGAAAATCCTTTAAGCGTGGATGTTAGTAATACCTGCGGCGGCGGGACAAATGGGTCCTGTCATTCCAATGGTTATCGAGCCTATCGTATCGAAGGTTTCTCCGGTTTTGCTCCTTGTAATTATTGTCATGGACAAAGCAACCCGCCTCCTCCACTGCCAGATTGTGCCGGACCCCCTCCATCGAACCTCCAAAATCCAGGTGCCCCGACAATTACAAGTATCTATCCGGCGCGTGATGAAACAAGTGTCTTAGTTGGATCGGCTATAAGAATACAATTTAGCGAGGCAATGGAGACGGCAAGCATTACTCAAACAGGGACATTCGTTCTCAGGCAAGTTGGGCGACCCGATTCCATCATGGCAAATATAGTTTGCAGTAACGATTGGTGCCGACAAGCAAGTTTAGTCCCTGCAGCACAACTGCTTCGTGACACTTTATATGAAGCCACGGTGACAACTGCCACCAAAGACTGGGGAGGGACCGCTATGGCAGCTGATTATAGTTGGACTTTCAGGACAGAGTTGCCAGATACGACTCCCCCTCTCATTGTTTCCACTATCCCAGCAAGCGGAGCAGTGGACGTGCCTCGGGGAAGATATATTTACGTCACTTTCAATGAACTCGTAAATCAATTCTTCATCAGGGACTCCATCAAGGTAAAGAATTTAACAACTGGAGGGGCCATTGCAGGGGCAACAGGTTGTTCAAGTGCAGTAGTCAGTAATGGTTGCACAACAGTACGTTTTCAACGAAACACCACGGCAAGTTACGATACGGAGTATGAAGTGAGGGTTTTGACAATTGTGAGAGATTTGTCAGGCAACCCCCTCCAATCAGAGCATCGCTGGACTTTCAGAACAGCAGAAGCACCACCCGGACCTTAACTGATCCAAATCATGTCCTCATAACTTCCCATTTCTGCTATTTTAACCCTCAGATTTTGGAGAGAGAATGGGGGAAAAAAGGCCTTGGGGTTTTTTAAAGATTGCTCCTTTTGGATGCCTTTGTCTGACCCTGGCCTGCGGCGAAATAAAACCAATCACAGACGCAGCAGCACAACTAGAAGAAGAAAGTAATGCTACCCCCAAAGTAGAAAGCCTCTTACCCCCATCTGAAACGATATTTCCCCATTCAAAAAGCTGGTCGGATCCCGTGGTACATGGGGCATGGACCATACAAAACGACTCCGATGTTTGTTTTCAATGCCACCAAAAAGATTTAGGGGGGATGGGAGGAGCCCCCGCCTGTCATTCCTGTCATCCACTTTTCCCCCATCCTGATGGGTGGGTTAAAAAAGAAAATCATGGTTCTTGGGTGTCTGCCAACGGAAAGGAAAATTGCGCTACTCAGTGTCACGGCACCGACTTCAAAGGGGGGCTTTCAAAAGTCTCGTGTGAATCCTGTCATGCGATCTATCCCCACATGGTGACCTGGACCAATCCTGTAGAGCATGGGGCGGTTGCGAAAGGAGACGGCAAAGCGATTTGTATGAATTGCCACGGTAACACAAGCTGTTATGCGTGCCACGAAAAATACCCCCACGAAACGGGGTGGGCCGACCCTTTAAAACATGGGAAGGATGTCACTCAAAATGGCACAAACGGTTGTGCCACCCAGTGTCACGGAACCAATCTGAAGGGAGGACTGTCAGAGGTCTCCTGCGATAATTGTCATGCGAGTTATCCTCATCTTGATAACTGGAGGGATCCCACTCAACACGGAACGGCGGCCTTAGGAAATGGTAAAACCAGTTGCGGGACAGCCAATTGTCACGGGAGCGACTTTAAGGGAAGCCTAAAAGCCCCATCCTGTTTTTCTTGTCACGCCGATTTTCCTCATACTAGTTCTCGTTGGATGACACTGAAGCCGACGACGAGTAAAACTTCTGATCGCGATGAAGGTTTCCACGGAGACCGATTCATACGGATGCAAATGTCGGGAAAGACGGGTGCTTGCGCCGAATGTCACGGTGCAAACTATGACCGTTTGATCGGTACCGGCCAATGTACGAATTGTCATCCCAATGGTGTTACCCATCGAAATACAACCCAAACAACCTGGTCTTCTTTTACGCACGGGCAGTATTACACAAGTTTCTTCAATTCCATTTCAACGAATGCCAACTGCAAGGATTGTCACGGAGGCTTTGTCGATTTCACAGACACCCAGACAAAACTCTCTTTGGAAAGTCAGTCGGGCTGCTACCGCTGCCACTGGGCTTATCCTCATAGGGCCTATGAAACTCCGATCTGGCATGAGATTTGGGAGCCCGTCGTCGCGAATAACTGTGGTGGAATGGCAAATTCCGGACACCTCCTCTATCTGACGGGGAGTTCACTCTTCACGGATGAACAAGGAAGGCGACCGACCAGCACGAACGATCCGATCAGCATCGGCGCCATCAAACATACCTGCGGCGGGTCGGCCGGTTCCTGCCATTTCAATGGTCTTCGCTCCTATAACACGCAAGCAACCTCGGCATTGTGCGGGCAATACTGTCATAGTTCAACAATGCCTTCCATCCCATCGCGGCCCCCTTGCCCTTAACACTTTATGTTTAGTTGTCAGGTCACAGATTTTTATGGTATTTCTCACAAGGTGAAAATATTGACTTTGATCCTTCCCTTTCTCCTTGCTTCCTCAATAGTGAATGCGGGGGAGTTTCATTTAAACGCAACTAGTCTTGGCCAAGTTCGCAAAAATGCGAGACTCCAAAAAGAAATCCCTGTCAACGGATACCTGGGCATGGCCTTTGCCCAGCCAACATGGGAGCTTTCGGGCGAAACAAATATGCGTGTCATTCGAGATTTCAAAAGAAAACTAGACGACTACGATCTCTACCAGGCGGTGATTCATTACAAGCCCACAGAGAAACTTCGGATCGATTCAGGTCGCCAGATTGTCAACCAGGGGTTTTCCCTTGAGATGCTCGACGGTGTCCAAACGACTATTATGCCCTGGGATCATGTCGATTTTACCGTTTATTCAGGAATTCCCCGAAGTGTTGAAAGAGAGGATTTTAACAAAAATGATGGTTTGCTGACCGGTATCTCTATTGGGATGAAAAATGTTGCCAGGACAAATTTTTCACTACACGCTGCGTGGCGCAAAAACGACATTTATTTCATCGATCCAAAACAAAACGATGAGGCCCGTGTCGGCGCCAATTTTTCACATCAGTTTGCTGTCTCCACAACACCAATGTTGTATGGAACCTTTGAATACGACGCGATGGGCAAGGTGATTGATACGGGTGTGGCGGGTTTTGATATTTATCCCTCCAAGCGAATTGCACTCAACATGGAGTTCAACTATTTCAACATCAGTCGGGAAACAGATCGATTGACCATTCAAAGACTCTTCACTCAGGGAAGACAAATTGGTGGCCGCTTTTCCTCCACATGGACACTCGTTCCAAACTATTTGGATCTTGTGGAAAGCTATACTTATCAAAATGTAGAGGTAGTCAAAGGGGATCGCCGCCATGGACACATCGTCGATGCGGCCCTGCAACTCTCCCTGGATAACATTGGACTCCATATAGAACCAGGCTATTATTTTTCAAAAAGTTTTGGCGGTCGCTTACACGGGGGAAGAATTTCCATTCATGAACAATTCACCGATAAGTTTTATACCGAAGTGGGATTTGATTTCACAAAATACAAAAAAATTACCAATGACAATGACAATGCCTATTCAGGCGTAGGTTGGGCCGGCTATGAAGTAGCCAAAGGCTTGACGATATCTGGAGGTTTTGAATACAACAAAAATAATTCATTTAACAAAGATGCTCGTGGCTCTTTTAGGCTAGATTATCAATTTGACCATGGAAGCTAAAAAAATTTTCATAGGGGTGGTGAGCCTTCTTCTGGTGGCAAGCTCCGTTGCGGCAAAGGAAAAAGTAAAACATCCCTTTGACCTTTTTGATCATGAGATGCACACGGGGCTTTTTGAGACGGTTGAATTTCAATGTGAGAATTGTCACAAGGATCAGGAAGATTTTGCAAACAGGGAAAAGATGAATCGCCTGGGGTGTCACACCTGCCACAACAATCCCAATCCGCCACTGCCCGGAACTCAGGAGTGCACCGTTTGCCATATCGGCGGCAAATTTCCAAAACCCCAAAGTCATAAGGCGGGCTGGATTGCCAAACATGAGTCCTATGCCAAGCTCAATCCACAAGAATGCGCTCAATGTCATAGCAATGCGATGTTTTGCGTCGATTGCCATAAAAGAAGGGATACCATTCAACAGAAGGGGCATCGCCGTAACTTTAGATTTTTCCACTCGATCGAAGCGAGGGCCAATCCCAGAAAGTGTGATGCCTGTCATACCGTAAACTATTGTCAGCAGTGTCATGCCGGAGGAGGCAACTCAAAGAGATGAAATCGTATTTGGCTTTACCCATTTTGCTTATTTCTGTAGGCTTTCTAACTTCCTGTGGTGGCGCCGCTCTGAATGAAGGGGAAAACTACGGAAACATCCTGAATACCTCCCAAGGTTTGACACTGACTCAAGCGGAACACCAAATCGGCTGGGGACAATCAGAGTGTACGATATGCCACAATTTAGAAAATATTCATCTGGTGGACCGAACGGGCATCACCGACATCAAGGCAGTTCATAACCAAGCATTGAGCGAAGGAATTTCTGGGTGTGCCGCCTGCCATGGAACAAACGGTGCCCCTTAAATTCCATGGCCATTTGTGTGACGAACAACATAAATACCTTCTGCAATTTCTTTATCTAGGGCAATTTCTGTTTCTTCAATTTTGAGGACATAAGAAGGGCGTTTTTGCAACAGATGAAGGGTGGCGCCCGGAATAACACCGAGCCCCGATAACCTTTCCAAGAGCGAGTGGTATTTGGGGGCAATGAAAATGATGCGATAGTTTTCTCCAACCTCTTCTAGGCTCAAGGGGGTCACCAGAGGTCTCACTTCGTTAACAAAAAGACGACAGCAATCACCGGGAGGAATAGGTCTTCCATGTGGACAGGACGGTGGGTGGCCCAAAAAAGAGCAAATTCCCTCTACTGCCTCAGGGGTGAGAACCTTTTCATGCTCCAAACGACAGGCCTGCGCCCTCACCGCTTCTTCAGAAAGATTGAAAACAACCGCGAACAGGCGTTCGGCAAGACGATTTCGACGAATCAAAGAACGAGCCTGATTTTCACCTTTGGTGGCCAGTTTCAAACATCCATTCTTTTGCTGAACGAGTCCTTCTTTGACGAGCTCCGAAGTAGCCCTCTCAACTTCCAAAGGGTCTACCTGAGAGAGACAATGATCCGGCTCTTCTTTCCCCACCTCTTGATTGAGCCAGGCCCTCACCAAGATGTGATCCTTGATTTCATCGAAACCCAGATCTTCTGTTGTTTCCTGTAACATAACTATTTCACCTTCTTAAAAACTTTTTGAAACCAATTGACAATCCTAGATTCGGCAACAAATTCATAACTGCAATTGGGGCATTTGAGCATGGAACATCCGCTGACCATCGCACAGCCACCACAGGCAGCCTCCCCTGCGTTGAACTGGAACCCACACAAAGGGCAGTCTTGCACCTTGGCTTTTGTCTGCTGAACTCCAACACTCGGCAATTGAAGTGCATCCATTATAATCCTTTCAAAACCCAATTCAAAACACCCCCGACTAAAAAAGCAAAAGGGAAAACGAAAAAAACCATCCGCGCTGCTACCTTGCCACCATGCTCTTTAACCATCATAAAGACATTGGCAACACAAGGGACAAACAATGTAATGACGACAAGTGCCACCAGGGCCTGAACAACAGAGAGCTGGCCGTGGCTATACATATCAAAAAAACCGGTTGCCCCGTAATCACGTCTCAAAAAACCGATCAAAAAAGCATTCGCTGCCTGAGCCGGCAATCCCAAAATGGAAACGACAAGAGGGGCCGCCAGCTTTTGAATCCGAGTCAAAAGATGGACTGCATCAAGAAGAAACAAAATGAAGGTCCCAAGCAAGAAAAGAGGTATGGCTTCCTTCACGTACCATTCCAAATGAGAAAGGGTTTTCTTGGCGACATTGGAAAATTTAGGAACACGCAACGGGGGAATTTCCATTACAAAGGCATTTCCCTCCCCCGCAATGATCTTGTTCGACGCGAATCCCACAAAAAACATCACGCCCAGCATGACGAAGAGCCAGACCCAAAAGGCCCACATGGGCATTGTCCCAAACATCCCCAATAAAACTCCCAATTGAGCAGAACAGGGGACAGCAAGTGCCAGCAGGAGAGTCACAATGAGACGCTGTTTTTTCGTCTCAAGAATCCTTGTCGTCAATGTTGCCATCGTATCGCACCCAAGCCCTAAAACCATTGGCAAAACTGCCTTGCCATTGAGCCCCATCCCTTTGAAGAGACGATTGACCATTACTGCAAGTCTTGGAAGATAACCGGAATCTTCCATCAAACTAAAGGCAATGAAAAATGTGGTGACAATGGGAAGGACAATCGCAAAACCGTAAGAAAGCCCCATCACCACCAACCCATAGGGCCCGACAAAACAATCATGGAGTATTTTGAAAATCGGGTTGGCCTCGCCACTCAAAACATAACTGCCGACTAGAAATCCCTCCTCCACATTGTGGGCATGAGAAAATGGCAATAGTTTGTCGAAAAACCAGATAAAAGCCGGTGAAATATATTTTGCAAAGATGCCATTTTCAATAAAGTCGACCGCAGTACCCGCACCGAATTTTCCAACAAAGAGATAAACCAACTCCAAAATGCCGGCCAAGACGATCATGCCTGCAATGGGATGCATTGTCCAAGCAGATAGCCATGCCCCCACAGCGCGTCCTCTTTTTTGCGTGGTCATCACCTTTTCCAATAGGGATTGGGTCAACGTACTTCTTTCTCGATTCATCAGAAAACTGACCGGCTCCGCAAAATAGGCGGCCACTTGCCGGCACTGTTCTTCAATAATGTTTTGAACATTGTTTGACAGTTGAGATTTAAAGCGAGTGCTAATGTGTCTATCCCCGGCAAGCAGCATACTGGCCACCGACAGACGGCCGTGTATTTCTCCAGGCAGTGCACCCGTAATCGTTTTCAACGCCTTTGCAAAAATGGTCGAATATCCCCATTTAAATGTGCAGGGCCTTGCATCTTTTATTCGTTCTTTTAATAGCGGGAGTCCAATTTTTCGGATCGCAACGGTTGTGACGACGGGAATACCCAAAACGGATTCCAGTTTTTTAGCGTCAATTTTAATGCCGGCACGGGCTGCCTCATCACACATATTGATGACCAAAACCATCGGAACACCCATTTCTTGGAGCTGCAAAGTAAGCGGTAATGCCCGCATCAGATTTTTAGCATCGGCAATCTGGATGACCAGACCCTCATTTTGAATCAGCAGATCACGAGTTACACACTCATCTTCAGACATTGGGATTAAAGAATTGATGCCGGGTGTATCAACAACCTGATATTTTTTATCATCGATGAGCGCTTCTCCCTGAGACAAAGCGACAGTTGTACCCGGGTAATTGGAGACTGTGGCGTAGGTCCCTGTGAGGTAGCCGAAGATGACACTTTTGCCCACATTGGGATTCCCCACCAAAAAGATCTTTGTTGAACTATTTACCATATAGTACCAGGTACCCCATGGTACCGTGTGGTACCAGGTACCTGGTGGTAGTGGCGTTAGGTAATACTAACAAAGGACAGATATGTCAAACAAAAGCTACCACGTACCTAAATAAGTTACTGATTTTGTTTGATTTTTTCTATCTGGTCTTTAAGATATTCTTTTGTGAGGACACCTGAGAATTTGTTTTGGATGAGCCCTTTGGAATCTATAAAAAAGGTCTCTGGGACACCTCCCACCCCATAGTCAATGGCCATTTGGCTTTTGGGATCGAAAAGAACGAGAAAAGGCTCTCCCAACTCTTTTACAAATTGCACGACGGTTTCCTTTTTATCCTGATAAACTACTCCTAAAAATTTTACCCCCTCTTTTTCGTAAATTGAGCGTACCTCCTTAAGAACGGGGTGTTCATAAAAACAGGGGCCGCACCAGGTTGCCCAAAAGTTGATGACGACAGGCGAGCCTTTCAAAGAAGGAAGATCGATTTTTTTACCATCGAGTGTCTCCAGTAAAAAATCGGGGGCCATTTTTCCAACCATCGCTGATGGAAGCTCTCTGGGATTTCTGGTCAGTCCAAAGGCTAAGAGATAAACGATCGGGGCAACAATCAATATAAAAAGCAGCCAGCGTTTTAACACGGGGGCTCCCCCTCTTTTTTCTTCATTCCAGCGGAAATGAGAACTCCCAACACAATGACCCCACCACCACCCCAAATCCAAGAAACGGCAGGAGTCACCATCGTCCGGATCGTTGCCTCAAGACGGTTATGTTCAAAAGCCATGAGGGTTAAATATAAGTCTCCTGTCACAGTTGAATAAACGGCAGGGGAACCGACCGGTTCTCGATTATTCGGATAAAAATTGAGTTTGGGATTTAAATATCCAAGGGGCCTTCCATTTTTAAAAACCTCGATTTTTGCGATGACTTCAAAACGTTGTGGTTGTGGGTCCCCGTATAATTTATCCAGTTTGATTTGATATGGTTCCATTTCAAAAATATCCCCCAATTTCAAGTGGACCTGATTTTCCTTTTGATAGTTTCCGGAGAGCGCCACTCCAATTGAAACGAATATAATCCCGATGTGGACGACAAATCCCCCATAGCGTCTTGGGTTTAAAGAAAAAACCCTTTTGGCCCTCCAAAAAACAGTGGCCATTTCGATCAACATAATGGAGAGAGACAATGTTGCGAAAGCAACTGTGATTAAAACGAGTGGTTTTTTTATGCCTAAGATAAAAGCAATGACGACAGCAACAGCCATCAGCAAAACGGGCCATCGAAGAAGTTTAAGAAGGGTTTTGGGATCTCCCTTTTTCCAGGGAAGGGCGACACCCACCCCCATGAGCAAGATGATGAGGAGGGCCAGGGGAACAACCATTTGATTGAAAAAGGGGGCGCCAACCGTGACTTTCACACCGCGCAACGCTTCAACAATCAGGGGATACATTGTCCCCAATAAAACAACGAAACAAAAACAGACGAACAAAAGGTTATTGATTAAAAAAGCTGTCTCACGACTTAAGGGGTGATCCAATTTTCCGGGACTTTTGAACTGCGGCCCCTTCCAGATCAAAAGGGCAGTGGCAATGGCCAACGCAATTCCAATGCTAAACAAAAAGTAGAGACCAATTTCAGACTCCGTAAAGGAATGAACACTGTCGAGGACACCGGAGCGGGTTAAAAAGGTTCCGAGCAGGGTCAGGAGAAAAGTCATGCAGATCAAAACGAGATTCCAAATTTTGAGCATCTGGCGGCGTTCCTCCACCATGATGGAATGCAAAAAAGCGGTTCCGGTAAGCCACGGCATGAAACTCGCATTTTCCACCGGATCCCACGCCCAATAACCTCCCCAGCCCAAAACCGCATAAGACCACCAGCCCCCAAGGACAATGGCTATTGATAAAAACATCCAAGCGATCAAAAACCAGCGCCTGGTGATTGAAACCCAGGCATTACTCAAATCTCCTGTTACAAGACTCGCAATCGCGAAGGAAAAGGGGACACTCATTCCGACATATCCCAAATAAAGCATTGGGGGATGCAGACCCATAAGCCAGTGGTTTTGAAGAAGTGGATTGGGGCCGGGACCATTGTCTGGAACGGGATAAACACTCTGAAATGGATTCGCAGGAATTGCGAGAACAAGATAAAAGAAGGCGCCAATGGCAAATAGAGAAATACAAACCCACGGCATCAAATTTTCAAACTTGTTTCGATTGCGATAAATACACAAAGCGGTATAGCCAGACAATACCCAACCCCAGAGCAAGATCGATCCCTCCAGAGAACTCCACAACGAAATGGCCGCATAAAATCGTGGTGTTTCTTTAGCCCCCACATGGGCGACATAGCTGACACTAAAGTCGTTCGTAAGGAGTGCCACCATCATGCCCAAACCGGCAACCGTCATCGCAAAAAAGTTGGTGTAGGCCAGTTTTCTTGCCACAGCCATTTTGCCAAAATAGGCAAAGGCCATTCCAGCAAGGGAAGAGGCAAGGGCCAAAAAGATGCAGATGTTTCCGATAGTATTAATCATTGTAACGGGGTCTACTTTCCCTTGAACCTCTTTAAATAGTGAATGACCGTTTTTAAATGTTCTTGTTCATCCGCCAAAATCCCCTTGATTAAAAGGGCTTCTTTGGGGGGAAGTGGCAGCTTGAGTATCTCTTCGTACAGTCGGATGGATTGGAGTTCCATTTCGATGTGCGCCTGAAGGGATGCCCTGAGGGAATCGGAACGAGGGACTCGCTTCGGCTCTGGAAGGGAAGGCGTAGAACCTGTTACGGTCGCAACAATCTCGCTGAATACTTTTGAATGAACCGCCTCTTCTTCAGCAAATCGTTTGAAGGTCTTGCCAATGTGTTCCCCATCGATGATCTTTTGATGGAACAGCTCTGCTTCATGCTCGTAGAGAGATTCATCTGCCAACTCCTGAATCGCGGCTGTTAAAATCTTTTCCATTTTTTCTCTCGACGGCATATTGCCTCCATTGTTTTATGGAACTAGTTCCTTATAAATGATGGCGGGTTTTTCGCCCTCTTTGGGGGGGTGATATTCGTTGGAATGTTTGACCATTAAACGATCTGCCTGAAAAGAACTTGTCTTCAAAAGTTTACCCTCAACAACAACCCCCATCCCTTCTTGAAACATTTGGGGTGGGGTTTCGTAACTCACAATAGAAATTTCTTTGGATCCATCCGAGAGCAAAAATTTAAGAGATACCCTTTCAGCATCCCATTGAATAGATCCCTTTTTAACAGTCCCTCCCAGCCGCACCGGTTTGTCATAGGCCAAGTCCCCCTTGGCCAAAAGTTCTGTCGGTGTGACAAAGTAGACGATATTTTTTTCTAATTTTCCGAAAATAAGATAGCTTAGACCCCCAACAATGATCGCCAAGGCAAACCCTAAACTAACCCAATTCTTTTTTTGCTTTTTTAAGTCGGACATAAAGTAAAATTGTATAGAGAATTAAAACACTCCAAGTCAATCCATAACCTGCAATTAAAAAATTCATTGAATCTCCCCCATTATTTGATTCTCAATTTTTTCTTTAAGCCGACTTAAATGAAATCGATAATAGATAAAAAGAATGAGAATGAATAAAAAGGCAACAGCATTCAGTCGCAAACTCAAAACCATCTGGGGATCAACCGTGGAGGGACTTGATTGAACCTGGTGAAGAGTCCTCCACCATTTCACGCTAAAATAGACGATTGGGACGTTTAGAAAAATAAGCAATCCCAACGGAGCGCTCAAACGGGCCCGTTTTTCTCGATCATCCACAAAAGCCCTGAAGGCCAAATATCCCACATACAAAAACAATAGAATCGCGGTGGTGGTAAGCCTTGCATCCCAAGTCCACCAAACGCCCCAAGTGGGGCGACCCCAAATGGAACCCAAAGACAAAGTCAGGGCGGTCAAGACACAACCTACTTCCGCGGAACTAGCTGCCAAATGATCCCAAAACATTTTTTTGCGAACCAAATATAAAATACTACTGATAAAAACGATTGAATAGGCGATAAAAGAATTCCAGGCAGCGGGGACATGGACATACATCAGCTTTTGCACCTCTCCCATTTGGGCATCGGGCGGGCTTCTAAAAAGCCCCCACCATTGTGCAAAGATAAAAAAACCGATAGCCACAATTAAACTTCCATATTGAAAAATCTTCTTCACTTTTTAAGCCTCCAAAAGTAATCCTGCAGTGAGCAAGCAGGCCGACAAAAAAATACTATCAAAAACAAAAAGCATCTCTATCCAAGGTCTGGCTTGAAGAAAAGGGTCTCCTTCCAGGGCGTATTGTGTGGCAAAAACGCAAGCCAAAAGCAAGGGGATTAGCATCGGGAAAAGCAAAAGCGGTAGCATCACTTGACGCGCTCTGGTCTTGGTAATGAGGAGGGCATAGAAAGTTCCCAAGGTGGCTATGCCTAAATCTCCCAGTAAAAAAATTAAAACCAAATTCCAAGGTTCTTTAGGGACATCCAAATCATAAAGAACCATCATCATCAAAAGAACGACCGTTTGGACGATGAGGACAAAGAGGAAGTTGGTGAAAAGCTTCCCTAAAAAAATGGCGCGATGACTGACCGAGTACAAAATGAGGCGATCGAGACAACCTTCTTCCGCCTCGGCTTGAAAAGAACGGTCGAGGGCGAGAACAGCACTGAACAAGACAACGAGCCAAAGGAGACCCGGCGCTAATTTTTTGAGCAAAGCAGTCTCCGGCCCGATCGCAAAACTAAAAAGAAAGATGATTAAAATCCCGAAAAAAAGGATGCTGTTCAATGTCTCCCTCTTTCTCAGTTCGGAGAGGAGATCCTTATGACAGATGGCAGCCAAACAACGAATGAAATTCATAGGATGACGCTTGATGGAATGTTTTTGGGGTCACCAAAATAGGCAACCCTCCCTTGATTCAAAACCATGGCCTTGTCACAAAGGGGTAAAACCTCATGATGATCGTGGGAGGCCAAAAGGAGGGTTAGACCCCCCTTTTTCCAGTTTTGGATGCAGCGGTTCATCAAGGTTTTGCCTTCCCGGTCCAGATTTGCATGGGGTTCATCTAACAAAACAAATTCAGGACTTTCTAAAAGGATTCTTGCAAGGCTTAAGCGCTTTCGCATCCCGACAGAGAAAGAGGCGATCGGTTTTCCGCCCACCGCATTGAGCCCTACTTCAGCCATGGCCTCGCGAAGCTTTTTCACCAGAGGTTTTCGGCCCTTTATCACACAGGAAAATTTTAAATTTTCCTCAGCGGTCAGTGTCTTGTAAAGGCCCAGCTCGTGACCCAACCACTCAACCTGATTTCTAATCTTGAGGGTGTTCTGTCTGATATCGAAACCCGCAATGGTTCCCCCTCCCGTCGTCGGCTCCAAAAGAGTGGCCAAGATTTTAAGGAGGGTTGATTTGCCACAACCATTGGGCCCCAAAATTGCGATACAATCTCCCTTGTTCGCTACAAGCCCAATATCCCTCAAAGCCCAATGAGTGGCAAAACGTTGACTAATTCCCGTTAACTCAACGACTCTGGAATTCATTTCGGCTGCCTATATAGACTTTTCATTCTTGATAGCAAGACCATTCTACTTTATAAGGTGTTGGGGTCCTAAAAAAAGGGGGGTCTATGTATGGTTTTGGACATTCTGGGTTTTATTCCTTTGAGCCACACATCGCTGTCTTTTTGGGATTGATGGCCTTAGGTTTCGGTTACTGGATTTTTATACAAGCCAAATCCGACACAAGTTGTTCCAAGTTAGGTAAATTTTTTGGGGTTTTGATATCCATTGTTGCGGCTTTGGGGCTCATCTGCATCCTTTATTTAAGCATCAAACGCTGTTGCATGGCTCCAAAGGGAGACTGGTACAAAAGCCATATGCAAATGATGGCACCACCTGATGAAAATCATCCTGGTAAATGATTTCTATCATCTTTATATGAGGGCTTTTTTGTGGTTGTTTAGAATTCAGATATTAGAATTTAGGATTTTCCAAAAAAAAGGGGGGGATTATGAAAAAATTTTTCTGTGTAGCAGGGCTGCTTTCTTTTTTATGCGTCTGGTTGTTTCCTTCCAGTGAAGCCCAAGCCGTTTCGCAATGGGCCCGAAAATACAAGATGAATTGCCAATCTTGTCACACGGCTTTTCCCAGACTTAACTATTTTGGCGAAAAATTTCAGCGCAATGGCTTCCAGCTTCCCGAGACAGAAGATGGAGACGAAAATAAGGAAAAACTAAGTGACACGGCTTTCATTGATAATCTTATCAATATGTTTGGTGTTCGTATTGCGGTCTCCCCGGCATCTATCACCACCAATGGGCTCACAAGACCGGATGGAACAGTGACTACCCGAACCAGCTTTGGTAACACCGATTGGGTCCAATTTTTCTCGGCTGGAAGTATTTTTAAAAATGCCTCCATTTTTATTGAGACAGAAATAACGAATACTGCCATCAAAAATAACTGGTTTACTCTGGGATATCACAACTTGTTTGGTCATAGTCTTTTAAACCTCCGTGTTGGCAAACTAGGTGTCATGAATTGGGTTGGTCAAAGTGGGCGCTTGAGAATGATTCCAAACATCCAAGTGGAGGGTTGGAAAAATTTTCTGACCGCGGAGGGGACGACTTCAGCATCAACCACCTTGCAAGATCAGGTGGCTATGGGTGAACCCCAGCCTGGCATTGAGCTCTACGGTTATAAGGGGCCTTTCCTTTATTCAGTAGGAGTTGTGAACGGGAATGCCTTGACGGACAACAACGAATTTAAAAACGTGTTTGGAACTCTGCGTCTGGAAGCAACCGATGGACCCATCCAAGGAAGTTCCATCTCCGGGTGGGGCTATTGGGGAACAGACACGTTTAGTACCGTGCGCCGCAAAGATCGTTTCTATCGTGTCTCCGGTGCGGCCAACTTAAGATGGAAAAACTGGGATGTGATTGGCGCCTTTCTCCATGGACGGGACAGCGACTGGATTTTATCAACAGCCGCACCAAATCGAAACACAACTCACGCTGCCTCGGGGCAGGTGGGTTACTTGATCAATCCCAAGTGGTATGCAGCAGCTCAATATGATTATGTCACCGACACATTTAAGAATACGGCGACAACATCCAATTTTTATCACAAGGCGTCGCCTTCGATCTGGTTCATGCCAAGAGAAAACATGCGAATTGGATTGGTCCAGCGCTTTGAATTTAAGGGAAGAGCGGGTGGCAGACAGCATGAATTTCTCGTTCATGCAAGGGCCATGTTTTAATAAAAGGGAAAACTGGAATCTCTAGCAAACTACATGCTTAGCTTGAGAAAATAGGGGAGAATCGGCACTGTCTTCTTTGCCATTCTTCTACTAAAGAAGTCATAGACTGTTGGAGCATTTCTTCGGCAAGGAGGCCTTCTTGTTTTCTAAAAGACAAGTTTTTGTCAGCGATCGTTTTCAAATCATCCACATTATATAAATAGACATTGTCTAGAGTTCCTACCTCCGGATCAATGTTACGAGGAACACCCAAATCAATTAAAATCGATGGTTCCGGCCTTTCTAAACAACCTTTCGATAAAAGCATCTTTTTTGAAATAATGTGGGCATTCGCTGCTGTTGATGTCACAACAACATTTGCGTGGGGCAATATTTCCTCCAATTTATCAAAAGGGACCACTTGGGCTGCTAGACGGCCGGCAAGCTTTTCTGCCAAATTACGAGTCCTGTTAGCAACGATCAATTTCTTAACCCCTCGTTTTTTCAAAAGCTCTGCGGCTTGAACACCCATTTCCCCTAACCCTACAACCAAAACTGTGAGGGGATCGAAAGACCCAAAAATTTGCTCTATCAACATGATTGAAACGGAACTAACGGAAGTGGGATACCTCGCAATTCCTGTATTTGTCCGAATTCGTTTGGCAATCTGAAAAGCCTTTTGAAAAATAAAATGAATGTTGGAATCCGCAACATCGACTGCCAGGGTTTGCATGTAGGCCTGTTTGACCTGACCTAAAACTTGCGTCTCTCCTAACACAAGCGAATCAAGTCCGGTTGCAACTTTTATAAGATGCTGAAGTGCCTCTTTATTTCGATAAACATAGTTTGGAAAGGGATTTTCATCTTTCAGATTTAGAAAATCTTTCCAATAAGCCATTAAATCCGAGGTGCTCGTTTGTTCTTGCAATGAAACATAGATTTCAACGCGGTTACAGGTGGCCAAATAGCAAGCACCACTGACTTGAGCTAAAGAACACAGCCCTTTCAAGAACACCGGCACTTGCGGTGGGGGCAGTATCCAACGCTCCCTTTCTCCAATGGAGCTGCCTTTGAAATTATAACCTAGAACGATTAGTTCCATTGATATATCAATCTAACAAACTTGAGCTGCGCGGGCAACCTGATTTTATCCACTTTTCGATCAAACAGCCTTTCACAAAAAGCGTTTTTGTTTTAAAAAATCGATTATAACGGACTTTGGAACAAAAAAGATCTCAACATCTGTTTTGGCAGTGGCTGTGGCACAGTGAGGCGTATTGGTCAAAAGATGAAATAAGCCAAATAGGCCATTTCTATAACCTGCAGAGATCGGTAAATGTTCATTTTTTCCCTCCATACCGACTCGGGATAGGGCGATTTCACCCTTTTTTAAAGTATAGAAACCATATGTGTGGTGGCCTTCGTAAAAAATGACATGCCCCTTTTTGAAGTGCATAACCCCGCCTTGAGGAATGAGATCATCCAAATGAATTTGAACCTCTTTGGTGACCTTTTGTTCCCAGGGGGTAACACCGCAACAAATGTCTTGATGAATATCCATCCATTAAAAAGCTAACCTAAATACGAGGTCTACTGATATGATTGAGCACAGACTAAAATATGATATAAATCAGCCTTTATGAAGATTCAGTTTTTGGGAGCAGCGGGGACCGTAACCGGCTCAAAATATCTCTTGTCGGTGGATCAAAGCCACTTTTTAATTGATTGTGGACTCTTCCAGGGGCTTAAAGAGTGGCGCCTCAAAAACTGGGAATCGCTTCCCGTTAACCCCGAGCAAATTCAGGCGGTCATTTTAACCCATGCTCACTTGGATCATAGCGGTTATCTGCCTGTGCTTGTTAAAAATGGTTTTAAAGGAAAAATTTATACAACAACAGCCAGCAAAGCCCTCTGTGAAATTTTGCTTCCCGATGCCGGTTATTTACAAGAAGAAGATGCTGCCTTTGCCAATAAACACCATTTTTCAAAACACAAACCGGCATTTCCTCTTTATACAGAAGAAGAGGCTCGCCAAACAATTCCCTATATTGAATCGGTGAGTTGGGATCAAAAAATTCCGATCTCCAAAGATTGTTTTGCTATTTTCAAACGGGCGGGTCATATTTTGGGAGCAAGTATTGTTCAATTATTTGCCAATGGACGGGTAATTACTTTTTCAGGTGACCTGGGCCGTCAAAAAACATTGACTGTCGAGCCCCCAAAAAAAATTTCCAAAACCGATTATCTTGTTGTGGAATCGACTTATGGCGACAAACTCCATCCAACAGAAGACCCCAAAGAGACATTGAAAAGATTCATCGGGGAAGCGGTCGCCAAGAAAGGAATTTTGCTCATCCCTGCTTTTGCGGTAGGAAGGGCCCAACAAATCCTTTTCGTATTGAGTCAGCTTAAAAAATCGAATGCGATTCCTTCTATTCCAATTTATCTCAACAGTCCCATGGCTCAAGAAGCAACACGTATTTTCTGCCAATTTGACAAGGAGCAAGCCTTAACACCAACAGAATGCAAGCAGATGTGTGAAGCAGCAAAGTTTGTCTCTTCTGTTCAAGAGTCCAAAAATCTTAATGCCTTGCGTGGGCCTGCTATCGTGATTGCGGCAAGTGGCATGGCAACAGGAGGTAGAGTCTTGCACCATCTTAAATTTTTGGCACCGAACCCCCGCAACATGATTGTCTTTGCTGGTTTTCAAGCAGCCGGCACCAGAGGGGAGGCTATGATTCACGGCGCCAAAGAAATTAAAATTCATGGGGAACAGGTCCCCGTTCGTGCTCAAGTCAAAGTCATCAACACCCTTTCCGCCCACGCCGACCAGGAAGAAATTATGACTTGGCTCAAAGGTTTTTCAAAACCACCGAAGCAAACCTTTATCACTCATGGTGAGATCAATGCCAGCAATGCATTAAAAAAACGTATTGAGTTAGATTTACACTGGCAATGTGAAACACCCCAGTATCTTCAAGAATACAAGCTGAATTGAATAGATCCTATGAATCCCCCTTGAGAAACTTTCTTCTTCTTTCTGCCTGTTTTTTGGGACAAAAACTAAGGACATTGACCGGTGAATATCTCACCACAAGCTCCGCAACACTTCCCATCAACAGATGGCTCAAACCCGTGTGCCCGTGTGTCGGTATCAAAATAATGTCCGAATCGGTTCGCTTTGCAGCTTTTGATATCTCATCAACAACGGGACCCATGGAAATATAAGGCTCGATTTTTAGTGAGCGGTGTCTGGTAATGATCGACTGTAATTTGCGCATCGCTGTTCTCTTGGCTTTCTTTGCATGATCAGAAAAACCGATAACGTGCGCCAAAGTCAGATTACATTCGACCTGTTTGCTTAGATGAACACCCAACAACAAGGCTTCTTCCGTAAACTTCGAAAAATCGGTGGGAATCAAAACCCCTCTAATCTTTTTGGGCGGAAGGTTGGGGGGTCTTTTGGCAATCAAGACCGGCACCGGCGAATAACGCACCACATTTTCAGCCACACTCCCTAAAAAGATGTGCTTTAAGCCTTTTCTCCCATGAGTTCCCACGATGACCAAATCGGGCTTTTCCTTTTGAATAATTCGCAAAATGGTGGGAATGGTTTGCCCAATCCGAATGTTTATTGCCACACGTCCAAGGCCTGGCAATGTGCTTTTATCCAAAAATTGGCGAACGGATTCATAAGCCCCTAGTTGTTTTTGAATGATTTTCTTGATTTCACGGCTTTTCACTGTCTGTTTTTCCTCGAGAAGAAAATCCCTTCCAGCAACATAAAAAAATTTTAGATGAGACCCAAAATAAGCGCTGAAATTAACCCCCCAATCGAGAGCTTTTTTGCTGGCATCCGATAGATCATGAAAAATAATAATTTTTTTTAACATAAAAAGTCCTCCGATAACTCCTTCATACACGACCGACAATATCCTTCAAGAGATATCCTATCAAGTAAGCCAGTCCAGAAGCAACACCACCAATTGCCAACGTCTCGAGACCCGCGAGATACCACCTCTCGGTTACGAACCGGCCCTTCACAGCACCTACAGTGAAAAATGCAATGCCCGTTAAAACAGAGCTATAGAAAAAGGGACGAGATAAATGAACATGTGTCACCACTTCGTAGACAAAAGTGAGAATGGGTAAAGATCCAAAAAGAACAAAGGCGGCAAAGGTTGACAATGCCGCTTTCGATGGTGAAGGGGACTCCAAGGTCATCCCCAATTCTTCTTTCAACATCGTTTCTTCCCATAATTTTTCATCAGCCGTGATGATTTTCACTGCCTTTTCCAAATCAACACCTTTAAAACCTTTTTTTGCAAAAATTTGTCGGACCTCTTCTTTTTCCCCTTCAGGAAAGGTGGCGATGTGATTGCGTTCCCTATCGCGGGCTTTCTCCTTTTGTTGTCGTTCAGTCCGAGTGGACACGAAATTGCCGACCGCCATGCTAAAACCATCCCCCACCAAATTGGCCAGACCGAGGATGACAACGATACCTGCAGAAAGATTGGCCCCAATGACACCCGCAACCACAGCAAAGGTCGTGACGATTCCGTCAATGGCGCCGTAAACGAAATCACGCAGATAACTGTGAGCCGGTTTCATTTCGAGACGTTCTCGAATGGCCTCCGGCGTATGAGATTCCCGAAGATGTCTTAATAATTCATCCACCATTTAGATTTATGGAACCATTTGACACATTTTACAATATTCCCTATAGCTTCGGCTCCATGATTAAATCTCCTTCATTGAATTGTCAAACCTGCAAAAGCAGGGGACAGAGCGTTTTTTGCGATTTGAGCGAGGATCATCTTAAAGAAATTGATGCCTGTAAAACAACCAATAAGTACAAAACACATCAAATCATCTTCTACGAAGGGAACAAACCCCATGGTCTTTACTGCGTTGCCTCCGGAAAGGTGAAAGTTTACAAAATGGATAAAGAAGGTCATCAGCAAATTGTGCGTCTTGCGGGACCGGGAGATATTGTGGGCTACAGAAGTCTTTTGGCCGATCAAAACTACTCCGCGACTGCGGAAACTTTGGAAGAGGCCGATATCTGTTTCGTCGATAAAAAAACTTTTTTTCATGTTTTGGAAACGCACCCCGTAACGGCGTTTCATGTCATGTCTGCTTTGGCTCAAGACCTTGAAAAGGCGGAAAAAAAATTGATCGACATGGCCCACAAAAATATTCGAGAACGACTGGCGGAATTGCTACTGGTTTTTCAGAAAAAATATGGGGAAAAGTCTGGAAACGGAGTTCATCTTAAAATCTCGCTGACCCGCGAAGAACTGGCAGAAATGATCGGCACCACACAAGAATCGGTCATCCGTTTAATTACGGAATTCAAAAATGACGGGCTCATTCAAGTCGATGGTCGTGACATTACCCTTCTGAATGTCAAAAAGTTGGTCGAGACAGCAAACCTCCCGGAGTAATCAAAACTGATTTATATCATATCCTCGCCTGATCTTGCGCATAGTCATTCTTTTTGTCCTCCCTTAAAAGTTAACTCATCCCGAACCCCCTTTTTCTAAAGATCCTTAGAATCCATGAAAGGGGAGTCGAAAAGGTAGGGTTGGAAACGACTTTGCCTCCCGAACTCGCCAATGTTTTAGTGGCGGGGAAATTGGAAAGGGAAGATGACAAATTCTGACTTAACGAGAAGATTCCCATCTGGGGTGAATGCGTCTGGCTCTGCCAGCGCAGAGGGGGCCCAGCGGGCCCCCTCTTTGATCGATTCTTTTGGCCGCACCATTGATTATTTGCGTATTTCCGTCACCGATCGGTGTAATTTTCGCTGTGTCTATTGCATGCCGCCCGAGGGGATACCCAATCTTTCTCATAACGATGTCTTAACATTTGAAGAGATCGCCCGGATCGCCCGGATTTTTTTACAAATGGGTGGGAAAAGGCTTCGAATTACAGGGGGCGAGCCCCTGGTTAGAAAAAATATCATCGAGCTGGTTTTTCAATTATCCAATCTGCCCGGGCTTGAAAGTTTGGGCCTGACCACGAATGGTTTTTATCTCAAAGAGTTTGCCAAATTCCTAAAGGAGGCGGGGCTCAAAAAAATCAATGTGAGCTTGGATAGTGTCAGGCCAAGCCGTTTTTCTGAACTGACCCATTGTCCTCAAGGGGTGAATGCGTCTGGCTCTGCCAGCGCAGAGGGGGGCCAGCGGGCCCCCTCTTCATTTGAAAAAGTTTGGGAAGGGATTGAAGAAGCTCTCTTTGTTGGGCTTCAGACAAAAATCAATGTGGTTGCCTTGAAAGGCATTTCAGAAGAAGAAATTCTTTCTTTTGGCGAGATGGCGAAAAGACTTCCCGTCGAGGTTCGATTCATTGAGTTCATGCCCCTTTGTGGAACCGGTTGGCACCCGGAATGGATGATCCCTCTAAGGGAGATTCGAAACGCCCTGAACTCAAATTTCGAACTGTTGCCTCTACCCAGGGGAACCGAAGTGGCTGAGTCTTATCAGGTCAAGAAAGGCCGTGGGAGGATTGGATTCATTTCCTCCATGACGGAACCATTCTGTAAAAACTGTTCACGCCTTAGGCTTACTTGCGATGGAAAAATCAGACCGTGTCTTTTTTCAAATTTGGAAATCGATTTAAAATCGTGGCTCCGCGGGGGCTGGCCCGATACGGACATCATGGCGACGATCCTGGAGGCCGTCCGTGCGAAACCTTCCGGCCATCATATAACGTTTCCAATACCGGACGCGCGCGAGTTGCCGCGCATTCGCTTTATAGGGGGATAAAATTATGTTTTCCACTATTGATAAAATAGAGACGTTGCGCACAGCCAAGGCACAGGCGATTTTGAAGCTAACGCCTCAGTTAGTTGATGTGTTGGAATCAAGAAAAGGACCCAAGGGGGATGCCTACGAAATCGCCAGGGCGGCAGGGATTCTAGCAGCCAAAAGAACCTGGGAAATCATTCCCTATTGCCATCCAATTCCCATCGATCATATCGCCATCGATTTTTTAACCGACACGACAGAAGTAAAAATCACCACAACCGTTAGTGCCGTCTGGAAAACCGGTGTAGAGATGGAGGCCCTCATGGCTGCCCAAGTTGCAGCCATCACCCTTTTTGACATGCTGAAACCAATGGGAGCGGAAATGGAGATTACCAGCGTCAAAGTTCTTGAAAAGATGGGTGGAAAAACAAGCTTCAAGGAAAAAATCCCTCAAGATTTTAAGGTTGGAATCCTTGTCACCTCCGATGGGACTTTTGCTGGACAAAGGGAAGACCGCTCCGGAAAAATAATTAAAGAACGTCTGGAGCAGTTTGGAATAAAAAATTTGGACTATCAAATCTTGCCGGACGACAAACAAACTATTCGAGAAAAAATTTTAAAATGGTGTGTGGAAGGTTATCATTTGATTTTGACAACAGGCGGAACAGGATTGGGTCCCCGCGATGTTACTTCTGAGGCAACCCAAGAAATTATTGAAAGAGAAATCCCAGGCATTATGGAGGCGGCCCGCTCCTTTGGACAAGATCGGACCCCCTACGCCATGCTCTCACGGGGCGTTGCTGGACTTAAAGGAAAAGCCCTGATTGTGAATTTGCCGGGTTCTTCTCAAGGAACTAAAGAATCGTTAGACGCCATTTTCCCTGCGATTTTGCATAGCTACAAAATGATGGCCGGCGAAGGACATGGAGAAAATCCGAAATCCGAAATCCGAAATCCGAAATTGGAGAAAAAATGATGTTTATTTTAGCTCCAATTTTTTTTCTTATTGCTTGTGTCTATTCCATCGTGGGACTTGCAGGCGGATCTTCTTATCTGGCGGCCCTTGCGTGGATGGGACTGCCGCGCGAAACGCTCGTTCCACTGGCTTTGGTTTGTAACCTTGTCGTTTCTGCCCAAGGAACTTATTCCTACAGAAAAGCCGGTTTCTTTCGTCCCCAACTTTTTTGGCCCTTGGCTTTAAGCAGCGTCCCCTTTGCCTTTTTAGGAGGCCTGACTCCTATCAGCGACACAACATTTTATTTGTTGCTCGGTGTTTCCCTATTGTTAGCGGCAGTCAGAATGTTTGTGTACCAGCCAAAAGGTACCAGGTACCTTTTACAACAATCTCACAAAAGGTACCTGGTACCTTTTGGAGCTTTACTAGGATACTTGGCTGGCCTCATCGGATTAGGCGGCGGGATTTTTCTAGCCCCCCTCCTCATTCTCTCAGGCACGACCGATGCAAAACAAACAGCGGCCGTAACGGCCCCATTTATCCTTGTTAATTCTCTATCTGGTTTGGCTGCGCATGCAAATCATTTGACACCTTCACTTTTTTCTCAATCGATTCCGCTTATATTAGCTGTCGGTGTTGGTGGGTGGTTGGGCTCTCGTTTGGGCGCTTATCGCTTGCAGCCCATCTGGGTGCAACGAACAGGGGCTGTTCTGCTAAGCCTTGTCAGTTTCAAAATTCTAGGGAGGATTCCATTGTGATTACCGTTGAAGAGGCCAAACAAATTGTCACCAGCGAAATTCCAAAAGGACCAAAAATAACTTTGCCCCTTCAAGAAGCATCTGGCAGAATACTTGCCGAAGATGTCTTCTCCTTGTTGGATTCTCCTTTGTTTAACGCATCGGCAATGGATGGTTTTGCGATCCACCACGAAGAGACTTATCGTGCCAGCCGCGCCTTTCCTTCCTATTTTAAAATAACGGGCCTTGTTGCAGCGGGTGATGTTCCAAGCAAACCCTTAGGGAAAAATGAAGCGATCAAAGTCATGACAGGCGCGATGATCCCCCAAGGGGCGACCGCGGTGATCCCACAAGAAGAAGTTTTGCCCTCCACTACAACATTGGAGGGCAGGCAAGATCGCTCTGCAACGATTCTGATTACAAGAGAGGTGAAAGAAGGGGAACATCTCCGACGCAAAGGAGAAGAAATCAAGCAAGGCGGGCTAGCCCTCTCAAAAAATACCCACTTAACAAGTGGTGCTATCGGATTTTTAGCATCGCTGGGTGTCCTCAACGTTCCTGTTTATGCGCCACCTCGTATTTTTATTCTCCCCACCGGTTCGGAATTGGTTCGGGATATCTCCGAAGTGACACCAGGAAAAATTATGGAAAGTAATTCTTTCTGTTTAAGCAGTGCCATGAGCGAAATGAAGATCGAACCAAAAATTTCTTCACCCGTTCCCGATGTGAACAAGGTGTTGTTTGCCATCATAGAACAAGCCATCAAAAATTATGATCTTCTCCTTATCACCGGAGGTGTTTCGGTTGGGACCTTCGATCTGGTCAAAGAGATTTTAGAAAAACTCAATGTCAAAACTTTGTTTTGGCAAGTTGCTCAAAAACCGGGAAAGCCCCTTTATTTTGGAAAATGCGGTTCCACCCTTGTTTTCGGATTGCCAGGAAATCCGGCCTCCAGCCTCGTCTGTTTTTATGAATATGTGCGTCCCGCCATCTTAAAATGGCTAGGCTATCAGGACTGTTTTCTTTCACAAGATAGGGCAAGGCTCGTAAACTCCTTTTCCAAAAAAGAGGGGAGAACCCATTTTATTCGAGCACGAACTGAAAAAAAGAATGGCAACTTTTGGGTGCACGTTCCAGAAGGACAGGAATCCCATCGAATGCAATCCTTCGCAGAGGCAAACTCTTTTTTAGTGGTTCCCCAGGAAATCACAGAACTCAAAGAGGGTGAGGAAGTCACCATTCATTGGCTACCATGAATACACGCATTTTACTTTTTGCAGGCCTTAGAGAACGTTTAAACAAAAGCGAAGTTCAACTGGACCTTCCTCAAGGGACAAAGGTTTGTGAAATCCTCCCTATCTTGTTTGGTGAGGAAGCTGCAAAGTTAACAAGGTGCACATTATTCGCCATCAATCAGAATTATGTAACACCCGAAACAGAATTGCACGATGGGGATGAGCTGACTTTAATTCCACCCGTGGCAGGAGGGTAAATGAATCAGATCGTTATCACAAAAGAGCCGATTTGCATTGTCCGACTCATGGAAGAACTTTCTCAACACGATTGTTGTGGGGCACTTGTCTGGTTTGCCGGAATTGTGCGAAATGAAAATGATGGAAAACCGGTGAATCAAATTTACTATGAATGCTATGAGCCCATGGCAAAGAAGGAACTTGAAAAAATTGTTCAAGAGGCAAGACAAAAATGGCCGATACACCAAATCAACATTACCCACCATGTTGGAGCACTGCCCGTGGGGAGCGTCAGTTTGATCGTTATCGCAACAGCGCCCCATCGCAAAGAAGCCTTTGACGCCGTTCAATATGTTGTGGATGAACTAAAAAAAAGAGTCCCTATTTGGAAAAAGGAAACCTATGAGAGTGGTCAGGAAGAATGGCTCCACTAAAAATCCCCGTGTTGCTGTCGTTTTGACGGGAGGCCAAAGCAGGCGATTTGGATCGAACAAGGCCACTGCAAAAATAGGAAACCAAACATTTTTAGAAATCCTTACAAAAACACTCCGAGGCTCTCACTTTAAAGTTTTCTTGAGTACGGCCACCACAGATCTTTTCCCCGGCGGAGGCCCTCTACAAGCCCTGCACGGGGCGTTTTCGTACTACCCTTTCCCTAAAATATTATTCGTTGCTTGTGATATGCCGCTTGTTGTTCCGGTTGTTCTTGAAGAGCTTTGGAAAGAAAGTGCGGGGGCCGATGTTGCTTTCTTGAAGAATAACGGAAAGGTTTGTCCACTACCGGGGGTCTATTCCAGAAAAATACTTTCTTATTCGAAAAAATTATTGGCTGACGGAAAAAGAGATTTAAAATCCCTTTTAAAAACAGACCTGACGACCAAAAGCCTTCCAGAGAGTCATTGGCAAGCCTTGGACCCGGAGGCAAAATCGATTTACAACATCAACACTTTGAAGGACCTAGAGTTTGTCAGCGAGAATCTGCCTTAAAACGTGAGCACTTTGTCGGATTCGATGACCCACTGAGCCAGTTCACTCATCGTGCCAATTTGAGCTCCCTCCATGAGTTTTAAATCTTTGATGCCACGGGCCTCCGCGCACGTCTTGCACATTTTGACCTGCCCTCCTTTATTGAGAACCGCCTTGAACATCCTTTCCACATTATAAAAACCATCAGGTGTGGACTGATTTGGAAGGACTGCGGTGACGGCATCGGCCATCAGAAAGATACGGATTAAGGATTCCGCATGTTCCTTTTGAAACATCATAGCGAGCCGGAGGGCGTTGTAAACTTTCTCGGACCCATAAGGGGCATCGTTTAAAATCATCAAGATCTTCATAGTTTATCTCCTATCAAAAATTCACCTGTGTTTGGGCATACAGGAAATGGGCATCTTCGGCCATGCCGGTCTCCGCTAAAAAATCTTCAGCCTTGAAAAAAGAATAGCCCAGCAAAAAGTTGGCCCATTGATTCCATTTGTATTTCAAAAGCCAATCGATTTCTTGTCCGGCAAAACGGGAGGCGACTGCGCTACCAGCCCTTCCTTGCGCACCACTGGCTAGGAAAAGGCCGTTGGCCGGTTCCATCAGAAAAAAGGCATGATAATCCAGCGAAGTAGTGAGACCTTTGACGGGCGTTACCTCCAATGTAAATCGGGGGTTGTGCATGTTTCGCCACCCAACCAGATCCATATAGCCATATTTGAAATGATTGGTTGGAAAAAGATTATTGAAGGTTTTGACTTTGCCACTCGTGGGCGCTTCATCTCCCGAGGCGGCATTGTATTCTAGCCCCAAGCGAGGTTGCCATGCGGTTTCAAAAGTATAACCCCCATGGGCATGGGCGGCATAGGCAAAAATATCGCTTAAGCCCGACTCGCCGAGTTGTAATGCAGCCTCCAACCCATAATCCCATTTTTCACCAATCGTTCCCGCCAAACGATCCCCAACAGTATAAACGGTCAGGGCTCTCCCACCCAAACCGCCGTCATTGTCTCTCAGGACAAAAAAGTAGGGTTCATAATCGAGGGATTCCAAAACATCGAAGTGGCCATAGAGTCCTCCAAAATATTGATTGCCAGCCGCTCGTTGAATCCAGGAAAAAAATCCATCGAGCCAAAATTTTTGCCATTCCAACTTCACTTTTCCTGCATCAAAGTTGCGGCCGACATTAGACCAGCCAAAAGCTCCAACAAGTCGTTCGTCCCCATAAGACAACTCCTGACGGCCCAAACGAAGGGAAATGGGAGAGCCATTGATTTTGACAAAGTCAATGTAGCCCTGGTGCAGATCCAAATCATCCACATTTGCCGTGTTGGCAACGGTCGATTCCTCCTGGGCAAAACTCCTGGAAAACTGGGGTTGTATAAAAACGTGAATTCCCTCCGTGGGAATGACTTCAACAAAAGGACGCACCCTCATTAAAACAAAGGAATCCTTTGCCGGAGTCGTCCGATTGGTCTGGGCAAAGGAGTTAAAATCGATGAGGGTTTCACTGCGCAGCCTTATTTCCCCGCCCCATTTGAATTGGACTTCCTTTTTTTCTTCGGCAAAAACAGCCGATGCAAAAAAACAAAGGCCAAAAAGGAGAACGAAAGACCATTTTACAAACTGCATTGAACCTCCTCCTCGGAGAGCTGGGGAAGTGATATGGGAAGAGGAAAGGGTTGGATGTTAAAAAAGTCAAATTCTTTTTTAAGCCAGATTTTTAAGAGACTCCCCAAAGTTTTATAGTAGCCGTGGGTTGTTCTCTCCTGCAAACGGTTTGCAAAAATTTCTCCCCATCTTCCCAAATGGTCCAGAAGAAATTTTTTCTGGGCCTCGAATGTGGTTTGAGCCTCTTCGAGCAATCCCTCTTCTAATGCAAAGGCTTCTTTGAGAGCCATGTAACTTAAAAATGCCAATTCCATTTTGATGGAATCTGGGGGGCCTTCGTTTGTTAAGAATTGCAACTGAAAGGCCTTATAAAAGGCTGTGACATCCCCCAATATGGGGCCTCTTTCAACCAGTTGATAGCTCCCTTCACAAGAAGGGCAAGCCACCTTTGTTGAAAAAAGCCGAAGGGACTCCTGGGCTACCTCATCGACGGAAACTTTTGAAAGCACCGACGCAAATTCTTTGAGTGGGAGAAATTCTTTCCAAAGATCGTTAACGATTTCTTTTAATTCTCCCAAGGTCTTGGATGTGGGGGTATCCAATCCGAGGGCTAAAATCCGATAGAGATCGGCGCGAAACAAATTATATTGAATTTTTTTATGATCTTTCATTTTTTTGCTTCCAAAACTAGAGGAATCCAAGGGGCATAATTTTTTCTGGCCCCCACATTTTTACTGGAGCCTTCCCAGATTGCAAAGGCGATCAGGCTGTTTTTCCCCGCTTTCAAAACAGGGTCGTTGGGATCTCTGGTTGTCATTTTGTGCGCAAGGACAACCGTCCATTTTCCATTTTCCCAAGAGCCCCAGGCAAACGAATCTTCAACAGATTGATGAGTCAGAGTGCCAAAACCTGCCGCCACCAATTCTTCCACCGGAGTTTTTCTTGCGGGTTCAGAGATGGGATTTTTCACTTGGGTTGCGGCCTGAATCCCAAATTGATAGGTTTCAAAATAAGTATTGGGATACAGATCTTTGACTGTCTGATAATGATCTTCAATATCTTGCTGCCAGATGGCCTTCCAGTGGATGATCTCCACAGGAAAATCTTTCCCCCCCATGAAGGGAGAGGTCTTATCCATCTCTTTCAGAGGAAACTGAATGGCGCAGGCATCACTGGCATGATCGAGACTAACATTGGCATCTCTTGTTTTATCTTCCCATTCCAAACGGGCTGCAACCCATTTATTATTATGGAGTGCCTTGACCTTCAACTGCGACACCGTGGTTTTGAAAATGGAGGGGGTTGTGATGTTTTGTGGAAGCATTTGAATGATTTGTTCTGAAATCTGATTCCATTCTGCCGCATTTGGATTTAGTTTTTCAAAAAAAGAGTTCCCCAAAACAACATGGGGTGCACGGATTTCTTGAGCCATAGCCAAAGAAGAAAGGAAAAAAAACATGGAACTTAGAACATAGAACTTAGAACGAGAAGTCCTAAGCAGTGTTATGACGATACACTTGAAGTTTTGCATCGAACATCTCCCTTTCGAAGAAAGGTTCCGTGAACGGAACCCGGACGACTTCCTCTCCCTTTTCATTAAAACCAATGGCCTCTTTTTCATTGTAGGCAAACCGTGTAATAATTTTTGAGGTATTCCCAAAAAGTAAAAAGGCGGCCAAAAGTTTTGGGTCACTTCTAACTGCCTTATATGTCTGAATGGCTTCATCAACACCCGGTCCAAACATCTGCAAGAGAAACTCCCGTGGAACATGAACGGGCGGAATATAATAAACATTCGGTTCTGTTCCCGATTGCGGATAAAGGGGGAGGGCAACTTTTTTGATCAGGACAATGTAATCAAGGGGGTTGTCCTCTTTTGCCTCGCCAGGTTTGGAAAGCCAGCTCATGAGGCGGATTTTTCCAATACAAGTTTGAACACAGCGCGGCTGCTCCCCCTTTTCCAAAAGCGGGTAACAAGCGATACATTTTTCAGATGTCCTTGTAACCATATTGAAAAAAACTTTTTTATAAGGACAGGCTTTGACGCATTCTTTGTAGCCGCGACAGCGAGTTTGATCGACTAAGACAATTCCATCGTCTCTTTTATAAATGGCTTTTCTGGGGCAGGCAGCCAAACAGGCAGGATAGGTGCAGTGGTTGCAGATGCGAGTCAGATAAAACATCCAGGCATTGTGGACACTTCCAAAAAAGGCCCCTTTTTCAATAAGACCGAAAACTTCATCCTCACCGACATTGGGATTGGCATAGTCTTCATAAGCAGGAAGGTGTCCCTTTATTCTTTCCCCTGCCGGAGGTTCTTCAAAAACCGTTTTTCCAGTGTAGGTATCGCCCTCCCATGTTTGCTCCCCAAGATTTTTTAAAAGCTTAACGTCCCAGGCCTTAGGATAAAAACCATACGGCTTTGTCTCCGTGTTATTCCAAAACATGCTTTCCTGGCCGGGGCCGGAGGTCCAGGTTGTTTTACAAGCAGACGAACAGGTTTGGCAGGCAATGCACTTGTTGGTATCAAAGACATAAGCCACCTGTTTTTTAGGCCTTTTGTCCTCATAGGGATATTCCATCTCGCGACCGATTTGCCAATTTTTGACTTTGGGCATGGTTTACCTTTTCGCTCGCGCGGAGTAAATCCACGCTCGCTAAAGTCAGGGGGAGCGTCTTGACGCTCCACCCTGACAACCCCCACCGCTAAAATTCCGCGCGGCAGGACATCGTTCTATTTCCTTTTCTTAACGAAGTTTCCTTTTAAGTATTCCTTCATCTCTTCGTTTTCATAAGTTGGTCTTAATCCACTGAGGGCCGGTTTCCACAAACCTTTTCCCCCCAGCCCCCCATCTTCAGCCTTTGTGATTTTGACAAACGCTTCTCTTGGGGCACCCGTTGGACAATGGACATCGGGTGCAAAACCTTTGTCGATTTTTTGGCCGATCAAATCTTTCCGGACAAGCGAATCGGTCATCCAGGTAGGCTTAATCCAACCCCTTGTACAACTTTGATGAGAACCGGTACGAAACATCGCTTGATAACCGGTATCGGGGTTCTTGGCCAAACCATCTTTTCTCTCCTGAGAGCCTCTGACACTTCCAAAAGTAGATCCATACATGTTGTGCCACATCCTGGTCACACCGCGAGGGGTTCCATTGTAATACCTTGCCCTGGCGATGAGTCTTGTCACCGGATATTCTTTGTCGGTAACCTTCCAACCGCGATAAGGGCGATCATGCGGATCGGCATCGATGTGGACATAATCCCCATCTTCAACCCCTAACTCTTTTGCATCGAGTGGATTAATGTCGACATAGGCCTCTGTCACAAATGGCATTCTCTTGTCATGACGGTTCATGTCGCCAAAAGGACCAAACCAGATGGCATCGATATCTGTATCCACCGGTGTGGTGTGAGCCCCATGGCGATATTTGGGAGTATGAAAGATAAACTTATAGCCCTGAGTTTTCATCAAAGGATGGGAGGTTTGTTTGACCTCCTCCCAGCTTTTGATAACGTGTCTTGCCTGACGGATGTCCGCTCTTTCATCACTTCTAGAAACACCATAATCCTCTGGCGCCCTTGGGCGAAGGGCTGGATGGGATTTGGCAACAATCACATTGGGTTCAAAAAAAGTGGAGTCAATCGGTTCCCTGTGAACCGGCATGTTTTCGCCGGAATCAATGAATTCCTTTTCACCCCTGTAGAATTCGAGACGTCCTGTTTTTGTATAGTAAGGCTTGTCCTCACTAACCTGTTCAAAACTGCCGAATTTGGGATAGGTCCTGGTCATTAGCAAAGCGGGGATTCCTTCTTTGGCTTTGTCTTCCAAATCCAGAAAATCATAACCTTTTGTTGGATTGCTAAAGTCCAAAATGCGTTGGGCATAAATATCCACGCGGTCTTTATCGACAAAATACCAGTAATCTTTGAAACGCTTATCTCCGGTCATTTTTGAAAAGGCCTTGCCAATACCAGCTGCCACTTCGATGTCGGCCCTGGTGTTGAAGATCCGTTTCAAGGGGGTCCGTGGATAAATATAGAGGAAGGGATTGGTTACAGAAATCGTCATGTCGGGCTGCTTGAATTCAGCCCAGCTATCCACCGCATAGACAATGTCGGCATACTCACAAGATGCCGTCCACCACCATTCGCTGACTCCGATAAATTCCACTCTGGGCAGAATATTCATAATGGTATCGAAGTGTCCCTTGGCATTGCCAATGAGGGAATTGCTGTTGGAAACTAAAATTGATTTGGTGGGGGTCGGCATATGCGTCTTGCCGGTGAGGATTTCATCCCCCATTCTTAAAATCTGATCTCCATGATTGAAGTAGTGGACCGACTCTCCTTTAAAATAGGACTTTACCTTGGCCGGATAATCTTTATCCAAAGTGATATTGAAGGGATCTTCCGTGGCAAACTGTCCAATCCCGCTAAAGAAGGCCGCACGATAATTGCCGGCATAACTTCCGATGTTGCCACCAATCTTGCCGACGTTTTCGGTTAGGACTGCCAACAAGAAAGTGGCCCTGTCTTTGAGATCACTATTGAAAAATTGGTTGGGTCCCATTCCCAGACCAAAAAGGGTCTTTCCCTTGTTTCGAGCGAGTTCTTTGGCGATAGTTTCGATTCCTTCAACGGGGGCCCAGGTCAGTTCGGAAACTGTCTTTGGGTCAAAATTTTCCAAAATATATTTTTGGATCAGATCGAAAGAGGGACGGACCTCCACCTCTTTTCCATTAGCCAACTTGAGAGTAAAGGACCCTTCGAGTGCGGCTTGAATTCCTTTTGTTTTGTAGCGAAGCCCATAGTCATCACGGCTCAAGGCATAAGGCTTATTTTCTTTTTCATCCCAAACGACAAAATCACCCCATTCCTCGCGCATCTTTTCTGTGAGAATGGGACTCCCTTGCAGGGGTGGTAGCGGAGGTTTCTGATCGTTTTTCAAAACCTGGATATAGTTGTTTAGTTCCTTATTTTTATAGTCCTTCCAAACATCACTTGCCTTCAATGTCTCCAAAGTGTCCATCCGGATAAGACAAGGAAGATCGGTAGTGGCCCGCAAATATTCCGGATCGTATTTTTTTCCTTTGATGAGAAGATGACAAAATCCCAAGGCCAATGCAGGCGTTGTCCCGGGACGGACGACCAACACATAATCGCCCTTGTTTGACGTGGCACTATATTCACAGGCAATCACCACGACCTTGGTCCCTTTGATTCTCGCCTCGGATAGCCAGTGGCTATCAGGCATTTTGGTTGTGATCCAATTCATTCCCCAACAGACAATCAAATCGGCATGTTCGGCGTTGCAAAGATCCCACTCATTGGTTTGTTGACCGGTGACCATGGGGTGACCCGGAGGCAAATCGGTATGCCAACTATAGTTGTCCCAACCTCTGCCGCCCAAGGCTTTGTCTGGACCGACATTGCGGATTCTCGAGTCGAGAAGGGCCATCATATTGGCGAGTCGATAGTTTGCAAAAAGACGTGTGGCTCCTAGGGCCGCCATCCCACCGCGAAATTTCAAGGTTTGCACACCGATACCTTGGGTGGCTTCCACCATCGCGGGGTCATATCCCTGAGCCAGAAGATATTTTTTCCCCTCTTCCCCAGTGTAGGTTTTTGCAATATTTTCCAAAACTTTGGCGGTAAGTTCAAAGGCTTGATCCCAACTAATTTTGACAAAAGGTTCCCTTCCTCGATTGAGATATTTTTTGGGCATCGCCCCTGTTTTGGGATCTCTTTCAAATCCAGAGGCCACCCAGTCCAAAAAACCCTTCCTTGCCATGGGTTCTTTGGCACGCCTGTCTCCATAAAATCTGCGAATGAGGGCCAAACCTTTTTGACAGCATCTTGGATCCCAGCGATGCGAAGCCTTGTTTCCATAAATATCGGTTGCCTTTCCGTAACCAAAGGAAGGCCCAAGCCTGACGGCAACACCGTTTTTAACATAGGCTGTCAGCAGACAGTTATGTGTGTCATTGGGTGCGCACAAGAGATGAAACGTAGAATCGTAAGAAAAAAGATCTCGATAAACCTTTTCCCAATCTCGGTTGGGATATCCACTTAAAGGATTTTCATGATCAAAGGGCTGCAGGAAGTTAAACAGGCTTGAGAGTGGCCCGCATTGAGACAAAACAAGACCGGCCCCAGAAGTCAGAGCCAGTTGTAAAAAACTTCTTCGGGAAAGCTCTAAGCTCAACGGATCAACCCCCTGTGCGGCAACATATAGAGTTGATCGATTGAGACTATGATATGGATCAGAAAGTGGGATGATTTAGATCAGGTTGACGACCGATCGTTACTTACCAGTTTTGCCTAAAGAACGGATGTAGGCAATGACATTGGCAACATCCTGATCATTGAGTGAAGAACCCCAAGGGGGCATTACGGGGGACATCCCAACTGCAGCCCCTCCTTGTTGGATAACTTTTTTGAGGTCTGCATCTGTTTTCTTGCTCATGTAGGCTACGTCTTGAAAGTTGCGCGGTTTGGGATTGAGTGCGGCTGCTGCAGCTCCATCTCCTTTGCCAGTTGCTCCATGGCAGGTAGTGCACAATAAATTGTATTTTGCTTTACCGGCGGCGACATCGGGCTTTGGGGCTTGTGCAAAACTGATGGAAGACCATAATACTGCAATGCCCAGAATGAAAATAAGCTGCTGACAACATCGATAATTGATGGTTTTCATTTTTGTCTCCTTTATAAGTTTGACGACTATAGAGCCTCTACCCCAGTGAGTCAAAAGCGGATATGATCTAGATCAGCTTAAGGCAGAATAGCGGTCCCACTTTTGCCTTGGATGACTTGAGAGACTTTTTCATAAGATCCAATAAAGCACTTTTTTCCGCCATTTTTCAGGAACTCAATACAAGCCTCTATCTTAGGTTTCATACTCCCTTCGCCAAATTCTCCTTTCGCCAGATATTTCTTGGCTTCTTTAACGGAGAGTTTCTTTAGCCTTTTTTGAGTTCTTTTTCGAAAATTCAAATAAACACTATCCACGTCTGTGAGTATTAAAAGCAAATCAGCTCCAATCAATTTTGCAAGTTTCACCGCACAAAGGTCCTTGTCGATGACGGCTTCAATGCCAACCAATTTTCCCTTTTCCTTGACGACGGGAATACCTCCCCCTCCACAGGCAATAACAAGGACACCTTTTTTGACTAATTCTTTTATCACCCTGGCCTCTATGATTTTTTGCGGCCTTGGTGAAGCGACCAATCGTCTATGTTCATTGTAAAAAGGGCCGACGGGTTTTGTGGGATTTTTAAATGCACGATCTCTTTTATCGACGAGAACCCGTGTCACGACAGCAACTGTTTCCTTTTTTAAAATATTTGAGATCGTTTGCTGCAGCCAATATCCCAACTGCCCCTGTGTCATTGCATCCAATGAATCGAGAGACAACGGTGAGACCTGTTTTTTTGATTTTTCCTGTTGGATTAAAAGATTGCCGATATCTAAACCGTTCCCATGCGTAACAATCATCCTATATTTTTTGATGAATGGTTTAAACTGGGAGATGGCTCTTTGAAGTCTCTTTATCCTTCTAACAAAATTTTCCTTTCTTTCAGGGCTGCTGATGGCATTTCCACCGATGGCGACTAAAAGTCTTTTCATAGAAATGGAGAGACTATTTAAAAAAATTGCGATAGTAATAATAAAGGACCAATGAGATTGATTCTTCGATCTGACCATCCTGAATTAGTTGGTCTATTTCACTAATGGTAAAAAATTTGAAATCGCTGTGACCGATCTCATTCACCTCAAATTTTCTTTTAGAAAAACATTTGGAGGCAACAAAAAGTGTGATTCTAGCAGCCAAGATGCCCGAATCGGGTGTGGCATAACCAATATGTTTAAGATGTTTATAATCACACCCAAGCCCTGTTTCTTCTTCAAGCTCTCTTAGAGCTGCATTTTCTTCCTTCTCTCCCTTTTCGACGAAACCACGCGGCGTTTCCCAAACAAGCGATTGCGTTGGATGCCTGTAAATCTTCAAAAGCCCAATTTTACCATCAACAACAGGTAATATATTAACCCCTGTGAGAAATTTTTCTGATCTGTTTTTGGGAGCAACCACAAGAAAATCGGGGATGGTTTGTCCATCAGAAGATTCGATATGATCCGTAAAAACATCAAAAAGTTTGTGATCAAAAACAAGAGTCCGCTTTTTTAAGGTAATCATAGGAGCTAAGCCCATAAAATTATCTTGAAAGGAAAGCAAGGAGGCTATAGGCTGGCTTACTTCAAAAGGGAGGGCTCATGCAAGTTGTTGAAACAACTAAAGAACTTGTCTCTAAAACCTATTCACAAATAGAAAAAAATCTAAAAATTGCCAGACAAAGACTAAATCGTCCCCTAATTTTGGCTGAAAAAATTGTCTATGGACATCTCGCAAACCCACAAACACAAGAACTGGGGAGAGGAAAAAGTATTTTACTCCTGAAGCCAGATCGCGTGGTGATGCAAGATGTCACGGCACAAATGGCCCTCCTTCAATTTATGCAAGCCGGACGTAAACAAACAACGGTTCCGGCAACCATTCACTGTGATCATTTGATCCGAGCGCAGGCAGGCGCCGTTCCGGATACAAATTTGGCTCTCAAGGAAAACAATGAAGTCTATGAATTTTTACAAACCTGTTCTCAAAAATATGGAATTGGTTTTTGGAAACCGGGATCTGGAATTATTCACCAGGTTTTTTTGGAAAACTATGCGTTTCCTGGTGGGCTCGTCATTGGGACTGACTCTCACACCCCTAATGCTGGTGGACTTGCCATGGTTGCGATTGGTGTGGGTGGCGCCGATGCCGCAGAAGTGATGGCGGGACTTTCTTGGGAAGTTTTGGCACCAAAATTTGTCGGCATTAAACTCACCGGAAAACTCAATGGATGGACTGCTCCAAAAGATATCATTTTAAAAGTCTGTGAACTATTGACGGTCAAAGGTGGAACCAATAAAATTATCGAATATTTCGGCCCGGGTTGTGAATCGATCAGTTGCACAGGTAAAGCAACGATTACCAACATGGGAGCTGAGCTGGGAGCTACCACATCGATTTTTCCTTATGACTCACGCATGTGCGATTATCTCAAGGCAACCCAAAGAGGTGCCATTGCCGATCTCTCTGACCAACATAAACATCTACTGACAGATGATCCCGAAATTGCGAAAGACCCGAAAAAATATTTTGATGAAGTTTTTGAGGTTAATCTTGATACTTTGGAGCCCTATGTTGTGGGACCTCACTCTCCCGATGTGGCAAGACCTATTTCCAAATTGGCTGAAGATACGAAGAAAAATAATTACCCAAATGATATCCGCTATGCCTTGATTGGCAGCTGTACAAATTCTTCTTATGAAGATGTGGGGCGGGCTGCCTCCGTCGCAAGACAAGCCATCGAGCACGGTGCCAAAACCAAAATTCATCTGATGGTCACCCCCGGTTCTGAACAAGTTTTTGAGACCATTAAAAGGGATGGACAATTGCAGGTTTTGGAATCGATCGGCGCAAAAGTTTTGGCCAATGCTTGTGGGCCTTGTATTGGTCAGTGGAAGCGTGAAGACATCAAACAAGGAGAAACAAACACCATTATTTCTTCCTACAATCGCAATTTTCCAAGACGCAACGATGGCAATCCACAAACACTCTCTTTTATTGGAAGCCCTGAGCTCGTCGTTGCTATGTCGTTGGAGGGAAGGCTCGATTTTAATCCCCTAAAAGACGAAATTGAAACTTCCGGAAAAAAATGGAAGCTGAAAGCCCCTGCCAAAGCCGATGACATTCCAAAAAAGGGATTTATTAGGGCTGCAAAAGGTTATGTTCCTCCCGCTCAAAATCCAGACCAAATTAACATCCAAGTTAATCCCAAAAGTGACCGCCTACAGCTTTTAAAACCATTCGAGGCTTGGGACGGAAAAGATTTTGAAAAATTGCCGCTTCTTCTGAAAGCGAAGGGAAAATGTACCACCGATCATATTTCTCCTGCAGGGCCGTGGCTAAAGTTCAGGGGTCATCTAGATCATATCAGCGACAACATGTTTTTGGGGGCAACCAATTTTTTTACGAATGAAGCGGGAAAAAATAAAGGGATTGAATTTTCCAAAATTGCCCGCGACTACAAAACCAAAGGTTTAAAATGGATTGTGGTGGGAGATGAAAATTATGGAGAAGGCTCTTCCAGAGAACATGCCGCCATGTCTCCCAGATTTTTGGGATGCGCCGCTGTCATTACAAGAAGTTTTGCGAGAATCCATGAGACCAATTTAAAAAAACAGGGTGTCCTGCCACTCACCTTTGCCAACTCTAAAGACTACGATAAAGTTCAAGAAGAAGATTGTATGAGTGTTATTGGCTTAAAAAATCTTAAAGCAGGTCAGCCGGTGACTGTGATTTTACAGCACAAAGATGGGGGCGAAGACAAAATCCAAACCAACCATTCTCTATCTGAAGAGCAAATCAAATGGTTCAAAGCCGGCGGCGCCCTAAACTGTCTTTGAAACAAATTTTCCTACTGAGCGTTGGGTTCTTCTTCAGTCGCTTCCAACCCGCGGCGATAAATGACCCCTAAGGCCCACGGGTCCTTCCTCGCAATGTTAAAAGCCTGCGTTTGGTCGGAGGGATTATAATCCTCCGGCAAAGGATGGCATTTTTGATCGAGCACTTCCTGGATTTCACGCCCCTGATAAGTGACACACACGGAAAGACAATGAATAAAGGCAAAGCCCGGGTATTGGATGGCTTGAGTCAGCATGTCGGCCATGTGTGCCATGTTGCCCGACTGGGTGCGGGCTATAAAACCGGCCCCGCAGGAGAGGACAAAAAGGACCGGATTGATGGGAACCTCATCGATTCCGATCAGTCCTTTCATCTCTTTGAATTCATGCGAGGTGGTCGGTGAGGCCTGCCCTTTGGTTAATCCATAACAGGAATTATCCATAACGAAGTAGGTGATGTCGGGGTTGCGCCGAATCGCATGGGGAATGTGTCCGGCACCAATGGCAAAAGCATCGCCGTCTCCTCCGCAGGCAATCACTGTAAGGTCAGAGCGCGCCGTTTTTAATCCCGTCGCAATCGGAAGCGAACGACCATGAATGGTGTTAAATCCATAAGTCAGGCAATACCCCGGCAACCGACTCGAACAACCAATCCCCGAAATGATCGCTATCCGTTCGTTGGGGAGTCCCAATTTGGCAAAGGCCCGCGTAAAACTTTTCAGGACTCCGTAGTCTCCACAACCGGTGCACCAGACGGGATTCAATTCATTGCGGTATTCAATCGGTTTGCGCTGCTGAGTCTGTGTAATCATACAACACCTCCTTGCATCATCGTTTCCAGCTCCCGGGTTTTAAAGGGGAGTCCTCCAGAACGCCGGAGGCTTTTTGCCTTCCCATCTAAAACACCCAAGGCTTTGAGATGATGAAACAACTGCCCTTGATAATTCATCTCAAGGACCGTGACGGTTTTTCGCCCCTTGAGAAATTGTTTGAGCCCCTCCATGGGAAAGGGATTGAGAATGGCCGGAATAAAAAGAGCCGTGTGGTTATGAGCTGCAAGGTATTCTTTGGCAACGCCGGCCGGACTTCCCCATGCAATCAAGGCATGCGGGGCAGATGAAGAGCCGAAACAGGAATGCCAATTTTGAGTCTCCTTTGCAATCGCCTTTAATTTCAAAAATCGCTTTTGGTTCATTGCCTCGTGTTGATCTCCATCGGAGGAGGGGGTCCCCGTCTCCGTATGCTCAATCCCCGCAATAGAGTGCATTCCCCCTTTTGTTCCCGGGATCGCCATCGGACCAACGCCGGACCAATCCGAAGTCTTTTGCAAACTCAAGTCATAACGGCGATAAGCACCATTATTTGTCGGGGGTGTGATGCAACGCTTTGGTTTCAAAAAATCTTTTGTGTCGACGAGGTCAATGATTTCGAGACGCTGGCCAATCGATCCATCGGATAGAACAACCACGGGGAGTTGATATCCTTCGGCGAGATAAAAAGCCCTGTGCATTGCCTGAAAACAATCTTTGACATCGGTCGGGGCCAAGACGACGCGAGGAAAATCCCCATGACCACCGTAAAGGACATGCCAGAGATCCGACTGTTCCGCTCGGGATGGAATTCCTGTCGAAGGACCGGCCCTTTGACAATCCACAATAACCACCGGGATCTCTGCTATGCTGGCCAGTCCTACCATCTCCGTCATGAGAGAGATTCCGGGCCCACTCGTTGCGGTCATGGAAGGGACCCCTCCATAGCTCGCCCCGATGATCATTCCCATCGCCGCAATCTCGTCTTCGGCCTGAATCAACTGTCCTCCAACTTTTGGCAGAAGCCTCGACATCGTCTCTAAAATTTCGGAGGAGGGGGTGATGGGATAGCCGGCATAAAAACGACACCCCGCATCGATGGCCGCCCTGGCACAAGCCTCATTGCCACTGATGCTGAGGCGTTTTGTAACCCGCTCCGGTTTTGGCAGGCCAAAAGGAAGCGTGATGGATCCCAAAATTTTAAAGCCCGCCTCTAAGGCCCGAAGATTGCTTGAGATGACGGCCGAGGACTTGCGCCCGAAAACTTCCTGAACACAAATTTCCCCCTCTTTGATTTCCCAGTCTAGGGCTTTTAACAACATTCCGAAGAGAACGACATTTTTTGCGATTTCAGGCAGTCCTTCGGAATCGAGAATTTCTTGAAAGGGAATCGGCATGACGAGACCCTTTTTAGTTTTCAAACTCTCCGGAAGTTCTCCCTCCTCTTTTCCATGAAGGACTAGTGCAGTCTCGGAGACTTTGAGTTCCTTCGTAAAGCGGGCAATGTCGGAAAAACGAAAGCAGACGACAATCTCCTTTTCGAATCCGACCTGGGTGACCGGGTCCACCCCAATGGTGACATGAGCCGCCGACTCGCCGCCGCGAATCTGGGGGCCATAACTCTGGGTCATCATCCCATAAAATCCGAGCCTCGCGGCGGTCCTTAAAATCATATTGGCGGTCGACATCACGCCATCTCCCCCGCTCCCGACCAACGCCATGTGAAGATTTTTTTTCTGTTTCATATTGCCATTCCTTTCGTTGTCTCCCCTTCAACGGGGTGTGCCCGCTCTTCCGGGAGAGGAAGTTGTTTCAAACGATGTAGAACAAATGTGGGACAGATATCGACACAGGCCTCTCCACAAGTTGGCCCATAGGTGATACAGGCTTGATGATCGATATGAATGGTGACGTCATCAAAACTCAAGGCCTTTGCCGGACAGACATTGATGCATTTTAAACAGGTGGTACAACCAACCAGGCACTTGGCCCGCACTGCGGAGGCCTTCTCACGCGCCACACACGAAAGCTCGATCCGGTGCAGGCGGGGATAAAGCTCTAATATCTTTTTAGGACAGGCCGGAATGCAAAGGCCGCAGCCTGTGCATTTTTCGGCATCAATTTCGACAATCCCAAACCTGCCGATCCGCATCGCATCGAAGGGACAGGCCCGGACACAATCGGCCAACCCCAAACATCCGTTTTTGCAGGCGCGCGGACCCCCAAAAACGAGTGAGGCCGCGGCACACGTTTGGATCCCCAAATAGTTTGCTTGGGTCTTCACATAAGCCGTTGTTCCATGACAGCGCAAAAGTGCCACCCGATCTTCGACTAGGCCAGGGGCCTTTCCGGCCAGTTCCGCCACGATCTCTGCGGTCTCTTTCCCTCCTGGGATGCAGAGGTTTGAAGGGACCTCTTGGTGTTCTACCACTGCTTCGGCATAGGCCTGACAGCCGGCAAAACCGCAGGCTCCACAGTTTGCGCTGGGTAACCACCGATGAATCTTTTCAATATTTGGATTCACGACGACGTAGAAACGCCTGGCCGTTGCTGCCAGGGCAAATCCAAAAAAAATCCCCAACAGCGTGAAAACGGCAAGACCCCAAATGGCAATCGATGTCAGCTCCATTATATTTTTAACCCCGAAAAACCTAAAAATGCCAAGGCAAAGAGCCCCGCCAAAATAAAAGCAATCGGAAGTCCCTGGAAAACAGAGGGAACGGGGGCCAAATCGGTCCGTTCTCTGGCACAGCTCATCAAAAATAGTGCCAGAGCAAACCCAATCCCAGAGCCAACTGCCAAGGCGAGTGATTCCCAAAATCCATTTTCGTTCAGGGCATTCAGGAGTGGGACCGCTAAAATGATACAATTGGTCGTGATCAAAACGACGTAAATCCCGAATTTCCGATGCAAGGGCCTGTTGATCTTTTTCAGGATGGTATCCGTCATCTGAACCAGAAACGCCACAATGCCGATAAAGACAATAATCTGAAGAAAGTGGAGGCGAAAAGGGTGCAAGACAAAACGGTCGATCGTCCAGGCCAAAAGACCTGAGAGTGTGCCAACCACGGTGAAGGTGACTCCCATGCCGATGGCGGTTTCCCGCTTCCTGCTGACACCGAAAAAGACGCAAAGACCCAGATAGCGCGTGAAGACAAAATTCTGGACGAGTGCCGCAGTGAGAAGAACAGTAATGACAACTCCAAAAAGCGATGGGGCCATTAACCATTCAGCACCTGTTCTCGTATCGATGAGTTGATAAGACCCCTTGGGATCGACCTTGACCCCTGTCGTGAGGAGGAGTCCCCCCTCTTTTGCAGGAATTACATTCACCTCTTGAATGGGGATTAGAATATCGGGATCTTTTTTAGAAGTGAGTCGAAATTCGCTTGGACTGGGAACCCCTGGTTTCGTCACCACCACCTCGATTTGATGATCATTGAGAAGGGTTGCTTGTTTAGACATGGCGTCCTTTCTCTACCCAATTTAGAGCAGCCATCAAAAGGCCAATCGTAAAGAAACCCCCCGCGGGTAAAACCAAAAACAAAATCGGGCGGACCTCGATCAAGGTCACTCCCCAGATTGTTCCATTCCCCAAGACCTCCCGGATGGCCCCGATGAGAACCATCGCAAAAAGAAATCCAAGCCCCATGGAAAAGCCATCCAATACGGAAGGGATCAGGGGAAACTTCGAGGCAAAGAGTTCCAGGCGGGAGATGATGATGGCAAAGGCGACAATCAGTTTGATGTAAAGACCGATCTCGGAATAGATTTTTGGGGCCAAGGCCGCCAAGGTCATGTCCATGGCTGTCACCCAAACCGCAATTACAATAGTGTAAATGGGGATTCGAACCTTGTCGTGAATAAAATTTCGAAAAATGGCGATGGTCAAGCTCGATAAAACCTGCACGGCCCAAACGGCGAGTCCCATCATGAGTCCGTTTTTGACCGAATTCGTGACCGCCACTGCCGGACAGAGGCTTAAGGCCAGGCGGAAAACCGGATTCTCGGAAAAAAATCCGCGCCAGAGGAGTTCACGAAAAGGGGGGGCTTGAAGTTTATCGAACGACATTCAGTCTCCTTTCGAGATGCCAAACGGCCTGCTTCACGCCATCCACCAAGGCTTGAGAGCTGATGGTGGCACCGGTCACCGCATAGATTTGTTTTTCCTTTTCTGGGGCAACCTCTTCGGGCTTAGGCCCCTTCGTAAGCTTTAATGTTTGCAAATCCTCCAAGCGAATTCCCAAAAACTGATTTTTGAAAGCCGGTTTCGTAATCTCGTCCCCCAATCCCGGATCTTCTTCATGCGAAATGACTTCCACACCGCGGATTTGAAAATTTTGGGAGAGGGCGACAAAAAAACGGATCAGACTTTTGAAGCCATATTGGCTCCCTTCGGTCACATAGCCTGTCAAAGTCCCATCCGGATTTTGGGCTGCAAAAAACCTCCCCACGAAATGACTTTCTGGAAATTCCTTTTCCACCCATTCGTCGCGCTCTTGTGTCGGGGCTTTTTGAAAAACTTCCGGCAAGTCCCATTTTTTCAAAAACTTCCCATCGAGGTTATATTGTCTCAATTCATCAGAAAGGAGGTATCCGATTGTCGGGGGTTGGCCAGGCCCCAGATACCTTCTCACCTCCAAGATTTTGGCTTTTTCATCCAGGTTTAAAAGTTTTTGAATCAGGGTTTTTTCATTGGCGGCAATTTGAGATCTCTTCTTGGGTTCCGTCAAATTAAAGACAACGCCGAGGATCAAGGCGGCCGAAAAACAGACTAGCGTTAAATTCAGCGTGATCCGCCACATCTCCTTGGCTGTGATTGGAGATTTTTCCTTCATGATGGGGCCCCCATCTGTTCAGGCCTCGTCGGGCGAAACCAATGATTGAGTGCGGGTGTGACAGCATTCATTATCAAAATGGCGTAACAAATCCCTTCCGGATATCCGCCCCAAAGCCGGATGATCCCGGTGAGGATGCCAATGCCTAAGCCAAAAATCACCTGAGCCTTAGGGTTAATGGGCGCTGTGACATAATCGGTGGCCATGTAGAATGCGCCGAACCAGAGACCGCCGGTCAGGAATTGAAACAAGGCGTTGCCCGAAAAAAAGGCGATTGCTAAAAGTCCCGCCAGAACCGAGAGGGGAATATAAAGTTTGATGATCCCTTTGAACAAAAGGATCAAGGCTCCAATCAAAATCAAGAGGACGGAAACCTCGCCGACCGACCCCGAACGAAGTCCCAAAAAAAGATGCAGAGTGTTGTTAAAAAAGACCCCTTCCAATTTCCAGACGTTGAGCGGAGTGGCTTGAGTCACCGCCTCAAAGGGTTTAAGCCAGGTCGTCGTCATGGCGAGCGGAAAAGTGGCCATGAGAAAAGCCCTTCCAATCAGGGCCGGATTGAAAACATTGTAGCCCAGTCCCCCAAACAACATTTTGGCGAAAACAATCGCGACAAATCCACCAACAGAGGGCATCCAGAGGGGCATCCCCGGCGGGAGGGTTCCCACAAGCAAAAGACCGGTCAATACCGCAGAGCCATCCAGCATGGTTTGTCTTTGTTTCCTGAGATAATTCACCAAACCCTCACCCACCAAGGCCCCCAGAGATCCGCTTATGAGTAATCCCACGACCCGAAGTCCATAAATGGTGATGGCCCAACAAAACAAAGGGACGAGAGAAGCGTTCACCCACCACATGATTTGTTTCGTGGTGAGCTCCGCCTTGAGGTGTGGGCCAGGCGAGATCATTAAGGAAGGAGATTCAGACATGCATAACCTCCCTCGTCATAAAGGATTGCTTGGCAACTTGAATGAATTGCACCAGAGGGCGCATCGCAGGACAAACAAAGGCGCAACAGCCACACTCAAAACACTCTTTGGTCCCGAAGCTTTCTGTTTCCAGCTGACGACCTGCTTCTGTGTAAATGGAAATTTGATTGGGCTCTAACCCTAAGGGACAAGCATCCAGGCAACGGCCGCAAGAAATGCAGGGGCCATAGTGCTCACGACGCACCTCTTCCACCGTTAAAAAAATGAGGCCTCCTGTTCCCTTGATGACCGGGCAATCGAGTCTTCCTAAGGCTTTCCCCATCATGGGCCCGCCCGAAATCACTTTGACTGTTCGCGGGTGGAGCCCTCCGCAGAAATCGACAATATCTTGGACCAATGTTCCAATCGGGACGATGAGATTTTTGGGTTCCATAATCCCGCGGCCTGTCACCGTGATCATTCGATCAAGGAGGGGTTTGCGATAGCGAATGGCTGAATAACAAGCCACAGCGGTCGCAACATTTTGTACCAACACCCCCACATGCATCGGGAGTTTTCCAGAAGGGACCGCCCGGTAGGTGAGGGCCTCCACCAACTGTTTTTCCGATCCTTGGGGATATCTTGTCTTGCAAATCACCACAAAAACTTTTTGAGAGGGATTGATCTTGGCGATCGCTTTGTTTAGAATTTCTGCTGCGTCTATTTTGTTTTCCTCAATGCCGATCAAAATCCTTTGAGCCCCAACGATCTTGGCAATCAACACAGCACCCCAAACAACATCCTTAGCTTGTTCTAGAAGAAGGCGGTGATCGCTGGTCAGATAGGGTTCGCACTCCGCCCCATTCAGAATCAAGGTGTCGACTTTGATTCCCTCGGGCAAGTTGAGCTTGCGATGGGTCGGAAAGGTGGCCCCGCCTAATCCCACAATCCCGGCATCCGCAATCTGTTCGAGCATTTTTTCTTTGGAAAGTTCTTCCCAGTTGGAGACTTCTTCCCAGACTGGTTCTTGGAGCTCGGAGGCCGTTTCGATAACAACCGCTTCGGCCTCAACTAAAGTGGGATGTGGCTGCAACGCCACCCGCTTGACCACGCCCGATACAGAGGCGTGGATCGGCACACCGCCTATGGCATTCCCTATCCGATCTCCTCTTGTAACTTTGGCTTTTCTGGCAACGGTCGCTCTGCAAGGGTTTCCCAAATGTTGGATCAGCGGAATCACCACTTCCTTAGGGACAAAGCGCTCGATTGGTTTTCCGGAAGTTAGAGTCTTCCGGTCGTCGGTGACAATCCCCCCGCGAGAAAAAGTCGACAGTTCATCCTGCATATCCATGATAGTAAATTGCACTCGCTAATTTTTTGAAACGGGCTTCGGCCTTTGGACCCAAAAGAAAGCAACTGGTACTCAAGGTGTCCGCCAGGGTTGCATTTCGGGCGACGACGGTCGCAGAGATTCCCGGATCGGAAGGATGACCTTTTTTTGCATCAAACAAATGCCCGACACGGCGTCCATCGAGCCAAACGCCTTGCTCATAATTTCCGCTCGTGGCGACCGCAGCATCCTTCAACGTGAAAGTTTCAAAGTAGGGATTTTTAGGACCCCCATATGGATTGAGAATGGCCACCTCCCAAGAACCGATGGCCAAAACATTTCCCCCTGCATCAATCAGGGCCTCCTCAATACCGGCCGCTCGCAGGGCATCTCCTGCACGATCGATCGCATATCCTTTTCCGATGGAACCAAGATCGATTCCCGCACCGACTTTCGTTAATCCGACTTGGGCTTTCATGGCATCAATCTGGACATAATGCCCGCCGATTTGAGACAGGGCTTTGTGGATCAAGCGATCGCTGGGATAGCGACGATTTTTTTTACCCTCCTGATAAAACCCATAAAGTTGCATCAACGGAAGGCAGGTCACATCGTAAATGCCCCCCGTCAGTGTGTAAAAAGAACCCGCAATTTTTAAAATATCAGAGAGGGAAGAATCGACCAAAACCATGTCATTTCCGGCATGGAAATTGACGCGTGAGAGGTCGCTCTCTTTCCTGTGAACACTCATCACGCGGTCTACCTTTTCAATGGCTTGAAACGCCTCGCCGATGGCGGCTTCGACTTGAAATTGATCAGGATGACGAACGGTAATCGTTACAAAAGTCCCCAAAAGAGAGCGGGTTTCTTTGAAGAGGCGAGGCTTTTTCAAGTGCCACCATCTAAAAAGTCCCGTCCCCGTCAAAAGCCCAGCCCCCGTCCCCACAGTGAGGGTTTTAAGGAACTCTCTCCTATTCATTATTTTAAACCCCTAACACCGATGGAAAGACCCTTCTATGAGATAGAACAGCTCGCGGTATGATGCAGATCATTAGAGGGTTAAAACAGTTCGTGTAAATGGAATTAAGGAGCCTCTGAAAAATTCGCGTGAGCGAGCTGTTTGAGAAAAGCCTCTCGGAGCCGATTTTATCCTATTGGGGGTTATGATAGATAAAATCGGCGAGAGCGGAGGTGGCGTTTTGGGGGCCTCCCCAAAATGACCACCGTCTTTTCGAAAATAGCGAGCGGAAGCGAATTTTTCAGAGTTTCCTTTGAAGGATAAGGAGCCCTTTTATGCCGGAAGAAAAACCAAAAGCGAGGGAGTTTCATGTCGATCAAGACCTCTGCACCGGTTGCAACGACTGCATCAAGGCCATGCCCCAGCACTTTGCCGACACCGGCGAGGATACCGCTGAAGTCGCCAATTATGAGGGGGCGGACGCCGTGAAACTGGAACAAGTCATGAAGGCCTGTCCGGGAAAGGCAATCAAATGGAAATGATTTGCGGCCGGCTTGAGCAAATCATCAACGAGGAAGTTTTAGAAATCCGGGGCGATGGCCGCGCGGGAAGCGGGATTGTCCTGACCATGCAAAGCATTGTCGCGATGGCCGTTGAAGACCCCACCCTTTATGTTCAAGAATGGCCTTTCTTCAGCTCCGCCCGCAAAGGGGCACCCACCCGCGGTTTTTTACGCTTAAGCAGGAGGCCCATTGAAAAGTCCTCTGAAATCACAAGGCCGCACATCGCCATCATGATGGATGAAGGGGTAACAACGGCAATTGATTTTGCAGAGGGGGTCCCAAGGGGCTCCATTTTCATTCTGAATACGACCCTTTCTCCAGAAGAGGCCGCCTCCAAATTTCGGCTCTCCGGTCGAATCTATACCATTGATGGAGATCGGCTCGCACAACACTTCCTCAAAAAACCGTTGGGCAACATCTCAGTTTTTGCCCTCTTGATGGAACTCATTCCTGTATTTGATCCTCGCCGCTCCCGCACACGATTAGAGAAAATTTTGAAGAAACGGCGCCTGCCGGAATTGCTTGTGAAAGCCAATGGCGATCTCTTTGAAGCAAGTCTCAATCAAGCCCGTTTTGCAGATTGTGATTATGCGAGACCGACGGATCACCTCGCCAGCCCCTTTGGTGGCTATGGAGAGCTCATGCCAGGAGCCCAGTCGCGCCTGAGACTCTCCAGAAGCAATCTCACCTCTGCTTATGCCCGCACCGGATTTGTCTTACAATTTGGGGACTCGCAAAACCTATGCAATGGCTGTGGCCACTGCATTATCAACTGTCCGGAAAATATTATTCAATTTCACCCCGATCCGGAAATAGGTGTTAGGGTTACGGGCGCGGATGTGACTAACTACTGTAAGCTTTGTCACGAGTGCATCGCCATCTGTCCAAAAAATCTTTTTTCTGAAGTGAGAACAGCCGAGTGCTGGAAGGTGGGTCCCGTATGAACTCCGACTCTTCTATTTGCGAGACAGCGGCCGGCGCCCTTTATTCAAATATCATCAACCTCGACAAGGTCAAAGCGGCACACAAGCCACTCGCTCAAGAACAACTTACTTGTGAAGCAGATGGTAACACGGCAGCAGCCTATGCCTGCCTTCAAATGTGGCGCTGTATTCTTTTTGCCGGTTTCCCCATTACCCCTTCCACCAAATGGTTAGAAACCGTCGCCACTATGGTGGCCAGCGGCAAATGCGGAACAAAAAAAGTGAAACTCTTGGAGGCAGAACATGCCGTGGCAGATTATCTCGCAGGTGCTGCCGCGGCTTGCCGCGACCTCATTTGCGCAACCGCCACAAGTTCGGTAGGACTAGATCATATGACCGAGTGCACGCGGTCCTTGGGTGCCAGTGGGTTGGGCAATGTCTTGCTGATCAATGTCTTTCGGGCAACCGCCAATTATCCTCTTTGTATTGAAGGGGATCCTTCCGATACCCTAGCCCATCGTGATGATGGTTGGATTCAGATCTGCTGCCGCGGTGTCCAACAAATATATGACACGATTCTCCAGGCCCCCTGTTTAGGAATGCACCCTGAAATCCTAACCCCTGTCATGCCCGGTTACTACGGAATCAAAGATAGTCACCGAAGTTCCCGTTTGGTGGTTGAACCGGATGCGAAGGTCCATGCCTTCCAAGATCGTTGGATTGGTCCGGCAAAACTTCCCGGCCTGATCAACGGAGATACGGCAATGGGCAACTGCGTGACTTCAAAATTTTTTCAGGGATTCAAGATCGATCAAAAAAGGCGCATGGAACGCACCTTCGAACTCCTTCCTCAGATTGGCGCCGATTTTGAAAAAACTTTTGGACGTTCAGGGCTTCAATTTGTTGAAAGACTTTATTGGCCCGAAGATGACGTTGTCGATTTAGCGATTGTCGGGATGGGACCGGACATTGGGACCGCTGCCAGTCTGATTGAAAAAGAGGAGTCCCGGCGCGGTTTGAAAATAGGGGTTCTAGGTGCGCGTCTGCTAACCCCTTTTCCAAGAGACGAATACAGTAAACGACTTAAAAATGCCAAGGCGGTTCTCATTGTGAATCAGGCTCACCACTATGGTGCCGGCCATTTGACCCTCGACGTGACGGAGGCTTGTTACACACTGAAAAGACGGCCAACGATTGTCAGTTGCTTTGCCGGAATGGGTGGGGCCACTTTATCCGATGAAACCTGGCAGAAAATGATGGATCACGCCTGTGCCACCATCGGAAAGGAAGTCAAACGGATTCCTCCTGTTATCGTTCATGAAGGAGAGGTTTTATGGCAAAGTTAATTGATATCATTCAGCGTGAAAGTTGTTTTCAACCAGGCTCTTCCCTCTGCATGGGTTGCATGGAGGCCATCGCCTTTCAAAATATCGGCAAATTAACGGACAACGGAAAGAAAACAATTTTCACGCTGGGAACTTTCTGTGGCGAAGTCTCTACTCTTCAATTCCCCAATCCGGTCGCCTGGGGCCGAGGCGAAAAAACGCCTCAAGATTGGACGAAGAGCTTTGGAATCATCCACCATGTCTTTGAGTCGGCCCCGACCGTGGCCGAAGGGGCCCGCGATATGGCAGACCTCCTGACGGAGACTGGGGCAATGACCGATTCCCCCCAAGTTGTCGCCCTCTCTGGGGATGGAGGGGCTTTGGCCATTGGGCTTCGCTCCCTCTTGCATACAGTTCATCGCGGCGTTCGCATTGTCATCTTTGTCCTTGTGAACGATATTTTTGCCAACACCGGTTTCCAATACAGCCCGATCACCCCGCTGGGCGCTGATACCAGCACAACGCCGGTTACAGAAATGACCTTGGGAAACGTGACACCCCCTCTTGATTATTTGGGTCTCATGATCCAAGCGGGTGCCGGCCTGGTGGCTCAAGTAAGTCCCGCTTATCCCAAATACTTTTTCCGTGTGGTAGAGCAAGCGCTGGCTTGCCCTGAGACTTCGGTTGTGTTTGTCCCAAGCCCTTGTATCACAGGCTGGAAATATTCGGATGGAGAAACGATTCGGCTAGCACAATTGGGTTGCGAAACCGGATTTTTCCCCTGTTTCATGAAAGAGAAAGGGAAAAAGGGGGAGATCAAATTTCTCGAACCGGATATCGCCAAACGCCCTCTCATCGAAGAGTTCATGGGGCCCCAGCGGCGCTTTCACCATCTTGTTCACAAAGATCCAAAGACGGGATTGTTTCAAGTCCGACCTGGAAAAGAAGTAATGGTCCAAAAAATCAGGGATTGGATTCAAGAAAGATTCATGACCTTAAGCCGCCTCGCGTCAGACAGTCTTTGAAAAACGATCTTGATTAGGTTTCAGATAGGCATCAAAGATCATGCCGATGTTTCTCAGGAAGAGTCTTCCCAGGGGTGTAACCCTTAGTTGATCCGCGCCTAGATCTACGAGGCCATCTTTTTCCAGAAGTCGCAGTCTTTCCTTTTCATTTTTAAAATAATTATCAAAATCGGCTTTGACTCTTTGATGACAAAAAATTTCGCGGATGATTTTTTGGCGAATCAAATCATCTTCGCTTAAAACCAAACCGCGCTCTGTTACAAAACCATTTTTGGAAACTCCCTTCTCATAGTCTTTTAACTTTTTCGCATTTTGGGAAAAAGCTCCAGAGACAAAACTAATGGACGTAACCCCCAGTCCTATCAAATCGCAATTGGCCTTTGTGGTATAACCCTGGAAATTGCGGTACATGGTTCCTTCTTTTCTAGCCTTTGATAGTTCATCGTTTTTCTTTGCAAAATGGTCCAGGCCGATGAATTCATAACCAGCATCCTCAAAAATTCTAATAGCTTCACAAAACATGGTTAGTTTTGTCCAGGCATCGGGCAAATCTTGTTCCAAAATTTTTTTCTGGTGTGTGTGCATCCAGGGGACGTAGGCAAAATTGAAAAGGGCGATTCTGTCAGGATTGAGCTCTAAGATTTTTTGAAGTGTCTTCTCAAAAGTTTTTTGGGTCTGCTTGGGCAAACCATAAACCAAATCAACATTAACACTTTCAAAGCCCAACGAACGGCAAGTCACTATCGCATGCCTGGTCTCTTCCTCCGATTGAATGCGGCCGGCTAATTTTTGAACTTCCGATTCAAAATCTTGAACGCCGAGACTGGCGCGATTGAATCCAAGGCGGCGTAGTGTTTTTAACTGGTCGTCGGTTGTCACTCTTGGATCAATTTCAATGGAGACCTCCGCACTATCCGCAATCGAGAAATATTTTCCAATATTTTCATAAAGCTGTTCAATTTGGTCCGCGCTCAAGTAAGTAGGCGTCCCACCTCCCCAATGAAGTTGTTCCAAAGGAGGCGCTCGATCTAAAACCTCCCCCACATTTTCAATCTCTTTGAAAAGGGCCTTTAAATAAGGTTCTACAACTGAGTGTTGCTTAGTCGCCACCACGCTACAGGCGCAAAAGGTGCAACGCTCTTCACAAAATGGCAGATGAAAATAAAGGGAAAGGGACTTTTCCTTTTTATTGGTTTCCTTCAACCGCCCTAAAAACTCATTAGGCCCAAAGTGATCATTCCAGTTGGGGGCAGTTGGATAGCTTGTATAGCGAGGCCCTGCCTGGTTATATTTTTCAACCAGCTCTTTTGTAACCACCACTTCTTGGCCGTCAATATGCGTTCGAATCATTTATGAAAGCTCTCTTTTAACCCATACCAAACCTGATTTTGAGCGGTTTGGACCCTAACAATCTCTCGCTTTAAAGTCCAATCTTTTAGGGGGATTTCCGTTTGAGCCAATTGTTTTGGGTGGAAGCGACTGAAGTCGGCTGGAAAATTGCCCCAGGAGAAACGATCTTTTATCAAGGCTATTTTGGCCTTCCATTGAATAAGCCCCCCTTTGCCGGCCTCCTCCAAAAAAAGGGTGTAATCAAAAGGCATTTCTAAAGCCCTTAAGCTAAAAACAGGCATTTTCCCCTGTTCTGAAATGCCATATGCAAAATCCAATTGCTCCCCACGAATGGACCCCTCCTGAAAGAAGAGGTTGACGAGATGATATCGAAAGGATGTCCCAAAAAATATCCAGCGTTTTTTCAAAAAGGTGGGGACAAATGTAAATTTAAAATCAAAAGGCTTTTCACCTGATATTTTCCACCGATGCCCACAATCAAAATGAAGAGGGGTCATTTCTTCTTCCGAATGGTGATATAGCTTGCCTTCCGTCACGTTATAAAAAGTTGCATTTTCAAAACGGGTTCCAAAAAAAGGGAAGTGACGTTTTCGCTTCCCTAATAAAACAATCCATTCCTGTTCTGATTGTGTCTTACAATACAAAAAGAGATGATGATTACCTGTGAAGTGAATCAAACCCATCTTAGCCAAAGAAAAAACGGAGTAACCCTTTTAATAGGCGCAAACTCCCTTTTGTGTAGGGAAACCACCAAAACTCCCGCCTGCGGCAAAAGGGGAGTGGAAATCGGTGAACAAAAATCGTTTGTGATTTTGTAAACTGTAAAAGCCCTTCTTGGCTGTGTCGGACTCCCAGCCCAGAATTTTTCCAACCGCCGAATGGTGCATCCATAATCATAAAATGATCCATACAATCATTGATGGAAACATTTCCAGACTCCATTTTTCTTGCCAAGTCTAGCCCTTGCTGTCTGTTTCGAGTGAAGACCATGGCACTCAATCCACTTTCACTTTCGTTGGCCAAACGCAAAGCCTCCTCTACAGAATCAAAACCCATGATGGGAAGCAAGGGGCCAAAGGATTCTTCTTTCATCACACGCATGGAATGGTTGACATGGGTCAAAATGGTGGGGCCTTTTTCTTGGTCAGTTCCTTGCAAGGCAATCCTTGCTCCCTTCTGGTGGGCGTCATCTAACAACTCCTTTAGGTGTGCCGGCGCTTTGGGAAGTGTCAGTGGGCTCAATTCTTCTTTGGTCAGTTTCTGGGTTAATTTGATGACCTCCGCCAAAAAAGGTTTTTCTATTTTTTGATCGACATAAACCCTTTCCACGGCAATACAGTGTTGACCCGAATGTGCGAACCGTCCCCAAACACAGGCCCCTGCCGCCCGTTTGATATCTGCATCCTCCAACACAATCATTGGTGCTTTGCCCCCCAGTTCCAAAATGCAAGGTTTTAATAATTCGCCTGCTTTTGCTGCCACCTTTTTTCCAGCAGCGGTCGAACCCGTAAAAAAAACACAATCAACTTCTTCAATAAGTTTGGAACCGACCTCGGCTCCACCTTGAACAATTTGTAAAGCTCCTTCAGGAAGTCCTGCTTCCAGAGCAAGTTTCAACCCTATTTCCGCAGACTTTGGCGTCCATTCAGAAGGTTTGATGATAACAGTATTTCCAGCCATGAGTGCCGGAATGGCATCTCCGATGGTCAAGGAAAAAGGCAAATTAGAAGGCCCCAAAATTCCAACCACACCAAAAGGAACCCTTTCAACCCAAACCTGTTTGTTTTTAAACATCCAATGGGTTTTCGCCCTCCGGCGCTTTAAAAATTTTGAAGATTTTTTTCGATAATAATCAGCGGTCATCAACACCGTTGCCAATTCAATGCCTAAAGCTTCCGTTGTGGGTTTTTTCGTGTCCGATTGGATGGCGGCTACAACTTCGTCGGCCCTACGAACCAGTAATTTTTGAAAACGTTTGAGCCACGCCGCCCTAGCTCCAATAGAAGTTTGTTTCCAACTCTTTGTTATCGATTGGTTAGCATTCCCCATAAGCCTGTCTGCCCTTTAATATGGCCGAAAAGAATCCCCTTCAGCCAGAAGAGAAATTTGCCGCCACCAATCAAAATAAAAGGGTAGGTGAGAAAAAGGACGAACCCAAAAAGATTCCAAAAACCGTAAGGATTTTGGAAAGTGGGTGTGGGGATGGGAAAGGTTTTGACAATACCCATCTTATCCAGCCACGAATACCACATAAAGTGATTTCCACCTTCTCCCCAAAGATCAAAGTAAAGCCCGCCCGATACCAACCAAAACATCGATAAAGTAAAGGCTGTCCAGCCCCAAAAATGCCATCCCTTTTTAGAATGAAGCCATAAGATAAGAAAACCCAAAAAGGGAAGAAAAATGGGGATATCGAATAAAAAACTTAAAAGCATAAAATATTTTTAAGATACCACTCCAGATTTTTTTCCAATGCCTCATCGCGAATAATATCACGATATTTAATCACCTTACTCAAGAGTGGATGTCGTTTTCCTTTAGTATCTTCAATCAATTTATCCAACTTTTTATTCGACATTAAAAAATGATAACCGGGTCTGAAAAAATTCAAAAAGGGCCTCTCCACAGCCGGCTCGCGCCCCTGAAGGCGGGCCAGCACCTCACACCAAAAACCCAAAAGATAGACAATAGGGAGCGGAAAATGAACCCTAGGGCTAAAATTAACCGGAGCATTGTGGGCACGCAACCAGTTGGCAATATAGACCATCAGTTCTCCTACCGGATGGTTGGAATTGTCTGCTGTGTTGTAGACTTGTCCGACAGCTTGAGGCTGGTCGGAAAGAAAATAGGCGATGCGGGCGATATCTTCCACATGAATGAAACTAATTTTATTAGCGCCACTGCCGGGAATAGCATGGAGCTGATTTTTGAAAAGCATTTGAATCACTTTTAAAGCCCCATAAGTACCGGCAGGGCCACCATATTCCATACCGCTTCCATAAATGGCAGCAGGCCGGATGACGGTAACCGGCAAGCGATCTTTGTATCGCAATGCCAGTTCTTCCGCTAACAGCTTTGATTTTTCATAATAACTTCTGGGAAGTGCCGTTGCCTCTTCATCCAAAAACTTCTCCCCTTTAAAGGAATACCCCAAGACAGAACCGGAGCTCCAAACAACAATCCTTTTGAGATTGGGAACTTTTAGGGCTCCCTCTAAAACATTTTTAGTTCCTTGAACATTGATAGACTCATAGATCTTCCAAGACCCATGATATTTAAAATAGGCGGCGACGTGCAAAATAATGTCTGGCTGGATTTCCTCGATAAAACGAGTGATCGCATCGGTGCGAATATCAATTCCTAATTTTAGATGAACCCTATCATCCAAATAACCACGATAAAGAGTAGAGAGATCGGTTGCAAAAACTTCGTGCCCAAGTCTGATTCCTAAATTCACAATGGAAGGACCGACAAAACCACACGCCCCAGTGACTAAAATTCGTGTCATGGCGTCCACTTTTACCAGAAACTCTAAATTTTCATATGATTAAGATCAACTCTATGTGGGAGGTATTTTTCGCCGGATGTTCTTCATTCTCAAAAGACTGTCAAAATCCCCAATTATTCCTTCAACAAATTTGTAGACAAATTCATAAACTCGCAACATTCTTGCATGAAGTACTTTTGCCACTTCGGGATCGTCCGACTTGGTATTTAAAGAGATTAAATCATGCTGACCCCCAACTTCTGTTAAAAAGGAAAAGCCAAATCTTTGCGCTCTTGCTTCTCTTTCTTTATAAAATAACGGGACACCATTGGAATAATCTTGGTCTCTGGTTCCTTGAAGATAGACGCTGGGAGTTTGTCTTCTTTTTACATCATTGTCCGGATTCAAAAAGGTCCATTGATTCTCACCTTGAGGGTAAAAATCGACGGTTCCATCTTGATTAAATTTAACGCCCAACCCTTCTTGGGCCATAACCATTGGCAATCCTGTTAAGCTTGCTTTAAAATCTCCATTTCGGATACGTTCATTAAGATAAGGAAGGTTGAGCATTGTCCAGGCTCCGTTATAACCAGAGACATGAATAGATCCATCGAGACTTCCAGGTTGGCGAACGTTAAATTCCTCTAAAATATTGTCGCCATGGCTTCTTCCCAAACCGATTACGGGAACACTACCCCCTGCAAGAAAATAGGCATAATTAATTATAGAGTCAGTCCATCTTAAAGAGAAATCGAGATTTTTAAAACGTTCGTCTTTGACGGCTAATCCGTGATTGGGGGCATCAAGAGCAAGCGTGCTATATCCATAGTCGTTACGTAATTTAATCATGGGGGCAATCATGCTTTTTCCTGTCGACCTGGCCCCTCCTGCCCCATGAAACATTGGTATAACAGCCCTGGATTCGTCCCCCAGAGACCAACCCCTCTTCCACGGAACAAAAAAGGCGGTTCCAAAACGCTCATCCCAAATAATGGCAACTCCTTGCGTTTCATCCATTCCAACTAGTCTTCTTAACGGCTCCCCTCTTTTAATCTTTTCCTCGACTCTTTCTTTAAACATCTCAAATGCCAGATCGACACTGACTTGCCTTTCCACATTCGGTATTTCTAAAAGCCACTCAATTTGTTGCAACTTCTCCCTCTGGGTTGTCCCGTGACCGGCTAAATCAATTTTGACACCATCAATTTCTTTTGAGTCTGGTGTGATGGGTTTAGTACGCCTCTCAGGCCTTGAACCCCTAATAAGGTCTTGTAAATTAAATTCGTCATAAGCCTCTACCATTTCTATTTCTCCGGTTGTTGGATCTTTGATCAGTTCGCCAGTCTCAGGATTTTTCTTGGAGGTTTTGTATTTACCTGTCAGCACTTTTTCAACACCACCCATTTTCTTGACAATGCCTATTCTTAAATTGCGAACCTCATAAAATAATTTTCTAAGTTTAACTGAGTCACGTTGGTCTTCTGGTTTATCATGCTCTAGCCTAAATTCAGCATAGGCCTCTTGAAACCTTTTAACGCTCTTTCCAATGGTGGCGATCATTTGATCAAAGGTCTCTTCTAAGGTTTCAATTGTTTTGGCGAGGGGATGCTTAGATTCGATTCTGTCTCTTTCCTCCCTCATTAGCCTTAAGGTGTCTTTTTCTCCATCAGATAATTGCGGAGTATCTTTGGTCTTGGCTTTGAAGGCTTCCTCTCGTTTCTCCAGTGGCGCGATGGCCTCTCTGAATTTTCTAAGAGGATTTTCCGGATTGGCTACAAGCGAGGCTTTTTGCGCCGGCATACTGACAAGATTGTCTCGAACTGTTGGAAGATCTCGTTCTATAAAATCTTCAACCGTTCTTAATACATTGTCGCTCATGAAAAATGGTTTCTCCTGTTGCCTTCTGACTTCTTCTTGAAGGAGGGCTGATTTTTCCCCCCAGAGTTGGACAAAAGATTTTTCGGGTTTTTGATCTCTTTTCTTAGGCAGGGATCCTTCTTTATCAACCGGCTTAGGGAAGGCTATTTGGCCTTCTTTTGGAAATATCGCATCGATCATGGCTTGCTCTGCCTGTGAAAAAGGGCCGAATAAAGCGCGAATTTGTCCTAAGCCTTGTTGAATAATAGAAGCGACTTTGCGAGCATCTTGATCTTCTTCATAAACTCCTTTTTTAGCCAAAGAATATTTTGTTCTGGTCTCTTTCACTGTTTCACGCATAGTGCCTGTCAATCTTTCCAAATGATCCATGATTGCCGGGATAGCCCCCGGCCAATAACCTTCAGAAAAGTTTGCCTCCACTAAAGAGGTGTCTTTGACGAGTCTGGCCGCAATTTGCGCCATCATGCGACTCAAAGGAGAATGCCCCTGATTGTCAGGCTGGGTTTTTTCTCTTAACAAATTTAATGCGGGCAAGAGATGCCCATATTTTCGTTCTTGATCAAGTGTCAATGGGGGCAAAGCAAGTTGAGGTGTGCTGTCTTTTGATAGAAAAAGTTCTGCTTTACTTGAAAATTCCAAAAAATCTCTTTGAGCTCTAGTAGCCGAAGTGATAATTCTTGTGACCGCGGCTTCAATTTTTACGAGTTCTTCAAGACTTAATTCTTTTAATATGGGCAATTGAATCGATTGGATTTCTTGTAGTTCTTTTCTATCCGCCTCCAGTTGTACGGCATAACTGTTCAGATCTTTTACATTCGCAAGAACTATCACTTGAGCATCCTCTACTTTAGGTCTGATTTTCTTCAGATAATCCTCAGCTTCGTCTAAAATTCCCACAGCGTTTTTGATTAAAAATTTAAGACGTGGAGGAATGAGTGCTGCTTGCAGGGCTTCAAAGTGTTGTTGGTGGGTGGCCGCACTAGCCAAAAATTCTTGTCTGCGATCGAATTCACCGCGAGTTAACATCGTTCTGGTTTCTTCCGATATTTCTGCTTGGTGAAGCGCATCGCGGGCTTTCTGATATGCACCATCTAGGGAATCTATAATGCCCTTAACCGTTGGCTGATCTGTTTCTGATACATGTTTCAATAAATTTTCCGCATCCTTTAAGTTTTTTTCGATCCCTTCCAACTGTTTTTTGGCTAAATTTAAATCTTTTTCAAAATGGATGAGCTCTGCTTTACCAATCAGTTTGGGCCCTGCCTCATTCAAACGATTCAAAACTTCTCGAAGATCCAGCTGAGCAACAACAATGCTTTTCTTGCCTTGGAGATTTTGTTCACCAGAAGCGATTGTTATTGCCCCTTCTGGAACGCGCAAAATCCAAGAGAGATAAGATACTAAATTTCTATTGACTGCCCTTCTTCCATTCCCTTTAAGGTGGATTTCTAGGCGAAACCCTCTCTCGGTAAGGCCATCTATTCTATTTTCTTTTGCGTCAGGTCCTACCCAAATTAAAATTCTGGTAATACTTCTCCTTCCTTCTTGCGTCACAATGCCTGCTAAAGGATGGTCGGCAATGGCTTCACGAACATTCCTGGATAAAAGACGCTCAACGACTTGAGCAGGATTTCCGTGAAGGGATGCCCTTCTTGTCCAGCTTGTTGCATTTGGCGCTTGAGCTTTTGCCAAAATCCCCGGCCAACTCCGCTGGATATTTCCCCACGCGTCTTGAGGTACTCCGGCAACAATTCCAGCCAAAGATTTTCTAACTGAAGCCGCACTTGCAACCGCTGCCAAGGGTAGAGGTTCTGCCGGCTGTAAAAGTAGCTGATCTAATTCGTTGCAAAGGCCATTGATCTCGAGAACACCGGCCATTTTGAAACCACTAACAATGGTTGCCAATGTTTGAACGTCCTCTGGTTGAGAAAAATCTGCCGCTCCTTCTTGGAGGGCAGCCGCGAAGTCTCCTGCCGTCGCAAAACGGGCAAGACTGGATCCAATTCCTGAAAGATGTGTCATTTCCTTATCCTATTAAAGGTTTCGGCAATTTGCCAAAAAAGTTGCTTAAAGCAAAAATATGACCTTTTTTCAAGCTCTTAGCCAGTTTTTGAAGTAAGATGTCAGACATTACAGAATTGTTCGTAATTGATGAAACCTGGGAATTTCTTTCCTTCTGCACAATAAGGACAATTGGGATCTCGTTTTAGTTTTAGTTCTCGAAATTGGGCCTTGAGCCCATCGTAGCAAATCAAACGACCAACTAACAAATCCCCTTTGCCTAAAATAATTTTGATCGCCTCAACCGCCTCTAACATTCCAATGACTCCCGGCAAAACTCCTAAGACACCCCCCTCGGCGCAGGAAGGAGCTAGTTCTGGCGGCGGCGGTTCTGGATACAAACAGCGATAACAGGGCCCCTTGCCTGGCCAAAAAACGCTCACTTGGCCTTCAAAACGATAAACACTTCCGTGTATGTTTGGTTTTTTGAGCAGCACACAAGCATCATTGACGAGGTAGCGGGTTGGAAAATTATCACAGCCATCGACAATGATGTCATAGTTTTTAAAAATTCCTTCCACATTTTGACTGGTTAGTTTTTCAGAATAGGTTTCAACTCTAATTTCCGGATTGAGAGCCAAAATAGATTGCTTGGCGGAATCAACTTTCGGTTTTCCCACACGATCGGTGGTGTGTAAAATTTGTCTTTGCAGATTTGACACATCCACAACATCAAAATCGACAATTCCAATGGTCCCAACTCCTGCTGCTGCTAGATAGTAAGCGACCGGAGATCCCAAACCACCCGCTCCGATGATGCACACCTTTGCCTGTAACAGTTTGCGTTGCCCTTGTTTGCCAACACCGGGGACATTGAAATGCCGACTATAGCGTATCGTTTGAGATTCAGTTAAATCAAAACTCATCTTCGGGAGTAAAATTGACATCCAAGATTTCGCCATCCTTAGATTCTTGGCGGAACAGAACTTTTCCTGGAAAAAGTTCTAAAATTTTTTGTTGGACTTCTTTGATTTGTGTCTTTGGCGTTGAAGTACCAGCACCAATTCCTAAATGTTTAACTCCCTTTAACCAATCTTTTTGCACCGAATTGGCTGAGTCGACGTGATAAGTCGAATCGGGGAGATATTTTTTTGAAAGTTTTGCCAAATTTGTTGTGTTAGAGGAATCAAAACCACCAATGATGATCATGGCATCCACCCACTGGGCCAGTTTTTCCACCGCCTCTTGTTGGTTTTTCACCGGCTTACAGCGCGTATCCACCGCTTTCAAATGCGGATACTTTTTTTTGCGCATATACTCAACCAACTTCTCGAATTTTTCCTTCGTAATAGTGGTCTGACAAATCGCAACAACCTTTCCTAAATTGTCTGGCAGTTGATCAACCTCTTCTTCTGAATAAACAACATGCGTTTTTTTCCCATAAGTCCTGCTGGCGATAATTTCTGCGTGTTTTGGGTTACCGACAATGACGACATTGTAACCATCTTTCTCAAAAGTTTCGATTTTTCCATAGACCCATTTCAAAAGAACGGGACAAGTGGCATCGTGGAATTGAATACCCTCTTTAATGAGCGCTTCTTTAAGTTCTTTGGGATAGCCGTGCGCTGTAATAATAACCTCTTGAATCCCTTCCTTTTTTATTTTTTCCAAATCACTGTAGCGCTCCAAAATGGGAATGCCCTGAGTTGCCAGATCACTCACAATTTTTGGGTTGTGGACGAGTGGACCCAAAATTGGTTGGCGCTTGTCTTCCGCGATATCGATGGCTCCTTGCACACCAAAGCAGGTCCCGGCGGAGTGGGCTAGAATTACTTCCAAAGTTTTTGGTTCTATTTGGTGTTCTCCAAGAGACATTTGTAAAAATCCTTCAGGGAAATGATCCCGACAACGGTGCGGCCATCCACGACGGGAAGGTGACGAAATTTCTCGCAAAACATCACTTCCAAAAGATCCATAGCAGAGTCGTTTGCTTGAGCTACCATCACACTTGGAGTCATTACTTTTTCAATTTTTATTTTGGCAGGATCGAGTTTTTTGGCAACGACCCGACGCACCAAATCCCTTTCTGTAAAAATTCCTAAAATATCTTTGATCGGGCTTAAAACAACTAAAGCGCCAATGTTGTGTTTATCCATTAACTGCGTTGCCTCTTCAACGGTGATTGATTTTTCAACCGACAAAAGTTCTTTGGTCATAATGTCTTTTGCCTTCATCGATTTGATCGTATCCTTCATTTTGAATCTCCTTTCCCGCCACTACTACTTTGGCGGGTGGCAGGGGCCAACATAGACTTAGGATCAAGCAATTTATCAAGTGTTTTTTTAGGAAGAAGTTTCTGGGCAGTTAAAACCTCTCTAATCGTCTTTCCAGACTTATAGGCTTCTTTGGCGATCTTGGCTGCTTGATCATAACCAATCACAGGGGCAAGCGAGGTAACCATGCTTAAACTGAGCTCAACTAGTTCCTTGCAACGTTCAGGGTTCGCTGTGATTCCCAAAACACATTTTTGAGCTAAAAGCTTGGAACCACTGGCCAACAATTCAATCGATTCAATCAAGTTGGAAGCGATCATGGGCATCATGACATTGAGTTCGAAATTTCCAGATTGGCAGCCAATGGTGATTGCCGCATCGTTGCCAATGACTTGAGCTGCAATTTGCGCAACCGCTTCTGGAATGACTGGGTTTACTTTTCCAGGCATGATCGAAGAGCCGGCCTGCAATGTTGGTAAATCAATCTCTTGAATGGCACAACGAGGACCAGACGAGAGCCAACGAAGGTCATTGACGATTTTCATGAGACTGGCCGCCAGTGTTTTTAAAGCACCGCTGGTAAACTGACAGGCATCTTTTGTGCTCTGTGCTTCAAAATGATTAGTGGCTTCTCGGAAATAAATTTTTGTCTGGGTCGATAACTTTTCACAAACTTTTTTGGCAAAATGAGGATGGGTATTGATACCGGTCCCAACAGCCGTTCCACCAATGGCTAACTCTTTTAATCCCTCCAAGGCTTGCTCGAGCCGCACAATCGATTTTTTAATCTGTGCCGCGTATCCAGAAAACTCCTGCCCCAACGTAACAGGTGTTGCATCTTGAAGATGGGTGCGACCAATTTTGATGATATTTTTAAATTCTCCCACTTTTTTAGAAAAGGCTTTTTCAAGAATTTTTAACCCAGGAATCAAATCTCCTTGAATACACAAGGCGGTTGCCAAATGAATTGCCGCAGGAATCACATCGTTGCTTGATTGACCCATATTAACATGATCGTTGGGATGGACTGGTTTTTTGCTTCCTAGTTTAGAGCCAAGCTTGGGGTTAGCAAGGTTAGCAATTACCTCGTTGGCATTCATATTCGTGGAGGTTCCGGAACCTGTTTGAAAAATATCGATTGGAAAATGTGCGTCGTATTTTCCTTGAGCTACTTCCAAGGAAACTTGCGCAATGATTTTTGCAAGTTTGGAATCGAGTTTGCCTAGCTCTTGATTGGTTAAAGCAGCGGCCCATTTGATGAGCCCCAATGCCTTGATCATAGGCCTGGTAAACCGCCGGTTGCTCAAGGGAAAATTATTGACCGCTCTTTGCGTCGAGGCCCCATAAACCATTTCTGCTGGAATTTTTATCTCACCCATCGAATCTGATTCTGTGCGATATTTCATAGGAATTCCATGTAGATAAAACCTTCTTGTTTGTAAACTCTTAACATAAAACCCTTACTTAATATCTTTATATAGATTTTTCTAGACAAAGATACCTATTTCGAGTATTCTTTTCAACATGGGACAAACACAATTGGCAACAAAAATCGATGAAGATGTCAAAGATGCGATAGAGACCATCTGCAAAGAACGGGGTCTCAAAATGAATCGTTTTATTGAGGATGCCCTAATTGACAAGTTAGAAGAATTGGAAGATTTAAAAGACATCCAATCTTTGCGCAAAGAACCGATTAGACCCTTAAGCGAAATTTTAAAAGACCTCAAAGCCAGTGGCAAAATATAAGATCACCGTAACCAAAACGGCCGAAAAAACTCTCTTTAGACTACCCAAAGAAATCATCCCAAAAATCATTGCTGCAATTCAGGCATTAGCCGACAATCCCTATCCTTCTGGCTGTCGAAAACTTTCAGGCCATGAAAATATATTTCGTATTCGTGTCCAAACCTATCGAATCATCTATGAAGTTGTTAAAGATACCATTGAAATCATCGTTCTGAAGGTCGGTCACCGAAAAGACGTTTATCGATGAGCCGTCAAACTAATTCTCGGTTTGTTACAATTTCTCTTCTAGCAGGGCTTTAACAACAGTGGGGTCTGCGAGGGTTGTTACATCGCCTAAGTTTTCGGTATGTCCACTAGCGATTTTGCGCAAAATGCGGCGCATGATTTTTCCGGAGCGTATTTTAAGAAGCTAAACACGCTCAATCATAAAGGAGACGTTTTCATTGGCATGGATCGGTTTTATGTGAATAGCTGGGTAGCGACTTCGAAACACCCTAAAAATTTCGTCTGCAAAAGCCTGTCCTACAGTTTCAACTCCTTTAAAATCGAGGACAACCTCCTTAAACTTATCTAGCCCAACCAAAAGTCGCCTTGCCTCCGACCTGGCATAAAATTCTGATCCGCTTTCGGAAAGCTGAATTGTTTTCGAAGACATCTCGTCAACCTAATTTGTTGTTTATGTAAACTTTATGTAAACATAAATTTATTTTTATGTAAACCTATCGGATTTGGTCTTCCAGAAGCGATTCCACAACAGTGGGGTCGGCAAGTGTTGATGTGTCTCCCAAATTTTCTGTGTGGCCGGAGGCAATCTTTCTCAAAATCCTGCGCATGATTTTGCCGGAGCGGGTTTTGGGGAGCGCTGGGGCAAATTGGATTTTGTCTGGCGTTGCCACAGGCCCAATGACTTTGCGCACATGTTGGGAAAGTGTTGATTTCAAATCCTCTGAATTTTTTTGTCCATCCTTCAATGTCACAAAGGCATAAATACCTTCCCCTTTTATTTCATGGGGAAAGCCAACAACGGCTGCTTCGGCAACACTTGGGTGTGAAACGAGTGCCGATTCGACCTCCGCTGTTCCAATGCGATGTCCGGAAACATTTAAAACATCGTCAAGACGACCCATCAGCCAGAAATAACCATCTTCATCTTTCCTTGCCCCATCACCGGTATAGTAAGCACCAGGAAATTTTGAAAAATAAGTCTCTTTGAAACGCTCATGATGGCCATAAACCGTCCGCATGATTCCTGGCCAAGGCTCGGTGATCACTAAATAGCCACCTTCATTCACACCACATTCTGTCCCATCTTCTTTCAAAACTTTTGGATTCACACCGAAAAAAGGAATCGTGGCACTGCCTGGTTTTAAATCGGTGCAACCCGGTAGCGGTGTAATCAAAATTCCACCCGTTTCTGTCTGCCACCAGGTATCAACAATGGGACACCGGCTTCCACCTACCACATCGTAATACCACATCCAAGCTTCTGGGTTGATCGGTTCACCGACCGTTCCTAACAAACGCAAACTAGATAGATTATGTTTTTTAACCCACGATTCTCCCTCGCGCATCAAGGCCCTGATTGCCGTAGGTGCCGTATAAAAAATATTTATTTTATGCCGTTCACAAATATCCCAAAACCGATCCGGTTGAGGATAGGTAGGGATTCCTTCAAACATAAAAGTGGTCGCTGCGTTACATAGAGGCCCGTAGACAGTATAACTGTGTCCCGTTACCCAACCGACATCCGCCGTGCACCAAAAAATATCCTCCGGTTTGTAATCAAAAACATATTTGAAAGTAGCGGCGGCAAAAACCATGTAGCCAGCCGTTGTGTGTAAAACCCCTTTTGGTTTTCCAGTTGAACCCGACGTGTACAAAATAAACAGAGGATCTTCGGCATCCATCTTCTCTGCCTCACAAACAAGCGTTACTTGATTGTTGACCCCACCACTTACACTGTTTGTAAAACAAACATTCTGTTTGTGTGCAAGTGGTGGGGTGAGCTCATGCCACCAGTGGTCTCTCCCTTCAACCCAATTGATTTTATCTCCTGTTCGCTGGTAAACCACACAAGTTTTTATCGCATGTCCTGCTTTCTCACACAGCTTTATGGCTTCCTCCACCGTCTCTTTAAGCGGGATTTTCTTAGACCCACGTAGCCCCCAATCGGCTGTGATGATAAAACTAGAATTGGCATCGATCAACCGATCCGCAATCGACTCTGCAGAAAAACCACCAAAAATCACTGAATGAACAGCGCCAATCCTCGCACAAGCCAGCATGGCAACCGCGGCTTCTGGAATCATCGGCATATAAATTGTAATGCGATCCCCTTTTTTGACCCCAAGGTTTTTTAGAACACGGGCCATCGAACAAACAGACATCAGCAAGGCGCGATAAGTAATCCGGCGGGTTTCACCTGGCTCATTTCCTTCCCAAATGATGGCCACGCGATCGCCCAGGCCCTTTTCTACATGTCGATCTAAACAATTAACCGTAATGTTTGTTTTTGCCCCCTCAAACCACTTTATGAAAATCTCATCTTTGAAATCATAAGAGCGAACCTTGTTCCATTTTTGATACCAGGCAAAGTCAGAGGCGATTTCACCCCAAAATCCCTCTGGATCCCTAATGGAATGCTCCCACTTTGTTTTATAATCTTCGAACGAGCGAATATGAGCCTTGGATCGAAAGACCTCCGATGGAGAAAGTTTGCGGCTCTCTTTTAAAATCGATTCAATTTCCTTTGACATAAACGAAGGGGAGCAAATCCCAAAATATATGATTTTACAAGTCTTTTTTGCATATCAAATAGCTCTTGCGTCTCTCTTATTTTTTTGATAGCCCTCCAAACCATAAATCTAGGGGATTCCCCCCTAAGGAGGCATTGATATGAAAAGAACAATCATCCTCGCCAGTGCAGCGGCCCTCGTGTTGAGTGGCTTTTGCATGGCCGAAGACAAAGCAGCGACCACCCAAGTGGCGGCACCTGCTGCCCAAACAGCAGAAGCTGCTAAACCGGCGGCACCTGCTACGGAAGCTGCCAAACCAGCAGCAGCCACAACGGAAGCTACGGCTACCAAGCCAGCTCCAACGACGGCTGGTACAACGACGACCGCTGCTAAAACCACCCCAGCCGGTGGTGCTAAGCAGGAAGTCCGTCTCAATGTGAAAGGTCTTACCACAAAGGAATCAGCCGATGGGTTGAAAACCGACCTTTCCAAGGCAAGTGGTGTCTGGCAAGTCAATGTCGATCAATTGACCGGCAACGTGACGGCTCAGATCGATCCTGCCAAGACCAGCGCAGACAAACTCTGCAATTGGGTGACATCAAACAAACCCACATGGAATTGCACAGTTAGCAAATAACTGGTTGACAAGTTTTAGTGGATAAAAACCCCCCCGCCAGCAAGGCGGGGGGGTTTTTTATTGCTGCTAACTTGGACCCGTTTGTGACCCCTTGAAAAGTGGCTACCTGTCGCTGAGGATCCTGAAGGTACGCGATATTTTTTGGGCCATCCCAAAAAATTCGCTCGGCTCTCGGCCATTTTAGTATTCGACCCTAGCTGATAAAATGGCCTCCGAGACGACCTTCAGGATCCTCATCGACACGCCCCTTTTCAACTGTCGGATAAAGTTTAAGCCAATTTCTTGACATCCTGAACCTTCGGCCTTACCATCTAGACACGTATGCGAATCAAACTTCTTCTTTCTATCATTGGGTTGGCTCTCTTGGCAGGGCCTCTTCAGATGATTCCTTGTACCATGCAGGGGAAGTGTTGCGAACCCTCTGAACAGGCAACGTTTGCACAACCTGGGAATAACTGTTGCTCGGGAACGATTAAGGAACTCGACACCTCTGCAACCACCACATTTTTCAAAACGACCCACTCCGCCTCTTTCCAAAAGCAGGCTATAATGCCAGCTTCTCTTGTGGATCTTTCAGTCTCTTTTTCCAGACAAATTGACCGGCTTCCAAGTGTCGTACCTAAAACGCCTCCTTTCCTGACTCATTCCACACTTTTACTGTGAGCACCTCCTAACTTTGGTGTATGATTGACTCCCGTTTTCAAAAAGGGAGAACAATCTCTGTTAGGAGGATTTATGTTTTACTCGGCTCGATTTTTTTTCATCACTGTCTGTCTGGTTATTTTAAGCCTCTCAAGTGTGGCCTGGGGTGAAACCCTGACCATCGAGGGGGCGGTTTCCCAAGCTTTGGGCGAAAATCCGCAACTGAAAGCAAAAGAGTCAATGCTCGATGCGGCTAAGGCCCGCATTGGGATTGCCAGGTCTTTAGAAGATCCAATGATCGGTGTGGAGTTTTATGACGTGCCGATCAACACGACAGACATTAAACAAGGTATGGAGACGAACTACTCCATTATTCAGAAAATTCCCTTCCCCAGCAAACTCATTACCCAGGGTACGGTCGCCAAAAAAATGTATGAAGCTGAAAAAAGTTCCTATGAAATGGGCCGCATTGATATCATCGTTCAAACCGAGCATGCCTTTCATGAACTCTACTTTTTGGAGCGCTCCTTCAAAATCAATCAGGAACTTCAAGGACTTTTTAGAAAATTGGTGGCTTCAGAAGAGGGTCGCTACACCACAGGAGACAAAACTTCCCAGGATTTTCTGAAGGCCAAAGTCGAGCTGGACAAACTCCAAAGCGAGGCAGCTCTGCTGGAGGCCAAAAAGATTCAAGCCAAGGCGATGCTCAATATTTTGAGACATCGCAATCCCGGTGAGGAAATCAATCTCGCCGAGCTTCCAAGGCACGATCACCCGTTTCCTTCTTACGAGGAGTTTGAAAAGAAAGTTTTGGAAGGGCACCCGGAACTCAAGGCTGCTCAATCAAGTGTTGAGGCACAAAAAGCTAATCTTTCTTTGGCCAGACAGCAAGCCGTCCTTCCAGACATTCAGGCCAGATTTACTTATGCCCAACGCCCCAACCTCATTGATGCCTGGACGGCCGAAGGGATGATCAACATCCCGTTTTTCTGGGGAAAAAACCGCAAGGTAATTAAAGAGGCTCAGGCGATGAAAAAAGTGGCTGAAAACGAACTTTTAAATGTTCAGAACGAGCGGCTCGCCACGATCAAGGAAACCTATGCCCGTTTTGAAAGCTCTAAAAAATCCTACGATCTGTTTCGTGGAAAAGTCCTGTCACACGCAACACTCGCACTGAAATCATCGGAGGCTACCTATGAAACTGGAAAAGAAGATTTTTTAAGTCTGATCGATTCGGCAAGGGGTTTTAAGGAAGCGAAATTGGGAACTCTGGAGGCCTTTGTGGAATACCATAAGGCGATCACCCACCTCAAACTGGCGGTCGGTGAGGATTTTATGAATGAATGGATGAAATAGGAGGTTTTATGAAGAAGTTACTGTGGATTATTTTGATTTTAGCTGGCGTCGCTGCTGTTGCGTGGTGGCAGCATGAACGCATCCCTTTTTTAAAACATTTTTTCCATCGTGAGATGGTGGCGACAAAATATACCTGTCCGATGCATCCACAAATCATCACGGATCAGCCTGGAAGTTGTCCTATTTGTGGAATGACCTTGGTGCCGATCATCGAGGAAAAAGAAAAGGCTACGGAACATAAACGTCCGGAGGGGACCTTTCGACTGACACCGGAAAGGCGTCAAACTATTGGCGTCAAAATTGCTGAGGTGATTCAAAAACCGCTTTTTCAGGAGGCGAGGCTCCCTGGACGCGTCGCCTTTGATCAGGAACTCTACGTCACTCAAAAAGAATATGTGGAGGCCTTGAAATTGGGTGGGGAATCCGAATTACTAAAAACTTTTGAGAAAAAACTGGAGCGGCTTGGGCTCTCTGAAGATGAACTCAAAGCACTAAAGAAAACGAGGAAAGTCGACGAATCCCTCTTTTTACCAAAAAAGGACGGGTCTTTTTGGGTTTATGCACCTGTCTATGAGGCGGATCTTTCCTGGATTACCAAGGAGATGAAGGCAGAAATCGGACTTCCTTCGAATCCTAACATCGTCCTGGAAGGCGTTGTGAAACAGATTGAACCAATTCTAGATCCGATGACAAGGACTTCCAAGGCCCGCATTCTGGTTTTGCAAAGTCCTCAGCTCATCAAACCCGAAACCTATGTCGATGTCGTCATCAAGAAAGATTTGGGAGAGGTCTTGTCGATTCCCGCCGATGCGGTTGTCGATACAGGAACCAGACAAGTGGTCTTTGTGGATTTGGGTGAGGGCTACATTGAGCCCAGGGAGTTAAGCATTGGGCCCAAAGCTGGCACGGATTATCCCGTTATGAAAGGCCTGGAGGCTGGCGAAAAAGTGATTACCTCGGCCCATTTCTTGCTCGATTCGGAATCACAGATTCAGGCCGCATTGAAAAAGTTTGGGGAGCCGATAAAAGGTCATCATTAATATGATCGAACGGATTATAAAATATTGTTCTGAGCATCGGGGTCTCGTCCTATTTTTTGTGGGACTTGGAATGGTTTGGAGTTTTGTTGCTATCAAAAATTTAAAACTCGATGCCATTCCCGATCTTTCCGACACGCAGGTGATTATTTTCACAGAGTGGGAAGGACGCTCCCCTGATTTGGTCGAATCCCAAATAACTTACCCAATCATTAGCCAACTAATTTCTGCCCCAAAAGTCAAAGTAGCTCGTGGAATTTCGATGTTTGGTGAGTCTTTTATCTATGTCATTTTTCAGGATGGGACAGACATTTATTGGGCCAGGTCGCGTGTCCTGGAATATTTGAATGGGCTTTCCGGCAGACTCCCGCAAGGTGTTTCCCCTCAGTTAGGCCCCGACGCAACCGGTGTGGGCTGGATTTTTGAATATGCCTTGGTGGATACGTCAGGCAAACATGATCTCGCTGAGCTGCGTACGTTTCAAGACTGGTATCTTCGCTACTGGCTTGCCGAAGTTCCAGGCGTTGCCGAAGTAGCGGCCATAGGTGGCTTCATCAAACAATATCAAGTCGATATCGATCCGAATGCCTTGGCTGCCTACAGTATTCCCCTGAAAGATGTGGTGATGGCGATTCAAAATTCCAACAACGATGTCGGGGGAAGGCTCCTCGAAATGTCCGGCAGGGAATATGCGATCCGTGGACGCGGTTACATAAAATCTTTGGCGGATATTGAAAATGTCGTTGTCAAAACCAATGGGAAAGGAACGCCAGTCCTCGTCAAAAACATTGCAGCCGTTCATTGGGGGGGAGATCTTCGCCGAGGGGCTGCAGATCTCGATGGGATGGGAGAGGTGGTTGGTGGCATTGTTGTCATGCGCCATGGGGAAAACCCGATGGAGGTGATTCATCGGATCAAGAAAAAGTTAGAACAGGTCCAATCCGCCTTTCCCGAGGGAGTGGAGTATAAAATCGCCTATGATCGTTCGGAATTGATCCATCGCTCCATCTCCACACTCATCCAAAAACTCCTGGAAGAATTGATTGTGGTGAGTCTCGTCATCGTTATTTTCTTATGGCATTTTAAAAGTGCGCTGGTTCCCATTATCAGTTTGCCCGTGGCTGTCTTGTTTTCCTTTATCCCCATGTATCACTTCGGGATTACCTCAAACATTATGTCCCTTGGTGGGATTGCCATTGCGATTGGTGCAATGGTGGATGCGGCCATCATCATGGTTGAAAATGCCCATAAAAAAATGGAGGTGGGGGAGAGTATTTTGTCAGGCCTTCAAGAAGTGGGCCGCCCTATTTTCTTTTCCCTGCTGGTGATTGCCGTCTCTTTTATGCCGGTTTTTGTCTTGGAGGCCCAAGAAGGAAGGCTTTTTAAGCCGCTTGCCTTTACCAAAAACTTTTCCATGTTTTTTGCGGCTATTTTGGCAATTACTCTGGTGCCACTTCTGATGCGGTTTTTCTTGAAGGGCGGCAAAATAATCAGCGAAGAAAAACACCCCTTCACTCCGTTTTTGCACAAGCATTACACCCGAGCCCTCGACGCTGTTTTGAAATATCCAAAACGAACCATAAAAATAGCCGTTGCCACTTTGATCCTCACCATTCCTGTTTTCATGCGTCTGGGATCCGAGTTTATGCCACCACTCAATGAAGGTGATTTTTTGTATATGCCAACGACTTTTCCAGGGATTTCCATTGAAGAGGCGAAAAACTGGCTGCAAGCCCAAGACAAGATCATCAAACAATTTCCGGAGGTCGAAAGGGTTTTTGGAAAAGTAGGTCGCGCCAACACTTCAACCGATCCGGCACCCTTATCGATGGTAGAAACCGTTATCAAATTAAAACCGATGAAGGAATGGAAGACCGGTCGCAGTTGGGAAAAACTGGAAAAAGATTTGTACGAGGCATTGTCAAAAATTCCGGGGACCTCAAACGCTTTGCTCCCACCTATTCGCGTGCGCATTGATATGCTAACGACCGGCATTCGAACACCCGTTGGAATCAAAATTGCCGGCAGTGACAATCAAAAGATTGATGAAATCGGTGAACATATCGAAAAATTGCTGAAAGAATTTCCGGGGACGCGCTCTGTCTTGTACGAAAGAATCAACCAGGGCTATTACATCGATTTTGATATCAAAAGAGATCAGATCGCCCGCTATGGGTTGACCATTGATGATGTCGAAATGGTGATCCAATCAGCTGTGGGCGGGGAAAATGTGACAACGACAGTGGAGGGACGCGAGCGCTATCCGGTCAATGTCCGTTATTTTCCGGAGCTTCGAAACGACCTCGATCGCCTGAAACATGTTTTGGTAACCACCCCAATGGGGGCAAAAATCACCATGCAGATGGTTGCGGATGTCAAAATTGTTCGAGGCCCCTCCATGGTCAAAGATGAAAATGGGATGCTCAATGGCTGGGTCTATATCGACCTCATTCCGGGTTCGGATATGGAGGGTTATGTCAAAAAGGTAAAAAAATTTCTTGGGCAAAATATGGAGGCCCATCCGGGCTATACACTCAACTACACTGGCCAATATGAATATTTAAAAAGGGCCAAAGAACGCTTGATGTGGGCTGTCCCTTTAACACTTTTTATTATTGTGCTCCTTTTGTATTGGAACTCCAAATCGTGGGTCAAAACGGGAATTATTTTATTGGCGGTTCCCTTTTCATTGGTTGGTGCCTTCTGGATTCTTTGGGTTTTAGGCTATAACTTAAGTGTTGCGGTCTGGATTGGAATTATTGCTTTGGCGGGTGTCGATGCAGAAACGGGCGTTGTGATGCTTCTTTACCTAGACCTTGCTTATGAAAAAATGGTGGGCGAAGGAAAAATGCGCGAGAAAAAAGATTTATTGGAGGCCATCCATCATGGGGCTGTGAAAAGACTTAGACCCAAATTGATGACAGTCGCCTGTTTGATCTTGGGCCTTGCACCCATTATGTGGTCTGGGCTTCATGAATCGGGGGCCGATGTGATGAAACGGATTGCTGCCCCGATGATCGGTGGTATTTTAACTTCTTTTGGCATGGAATTGTTTTTGTACCCAGTGATTTTCTTAATTTGGAAAGGGAGGAAATTATGATTAACTTTCATCCGCACGTTGTCCATTTTCCGGTGGCCCTCACATTCGCCCTGTTTTTTTACGAGGCCTGGTGTTTTTTCAGAAAGGAGGAGGGATCAACCCATGCCAAAAACTTCCTACTTCTTTTTGCCCTGTTGGGTGCCTTGGCTGCCGTTGGAACAGGTCTTTGGTATGAGGAATTTATGCCTCATCCCCATGAAGGAGCAGCACACAATATTATGGAGCGGCATGAAACATTGGGATATGTTGTTCTAGGGGTTATTGTATTATTAAACATCCTCAACATCTACTTTGGTCAAAAAAAGTGGGGGCTTCTTTCTTATCGTCTTTTGTTAGCCGTTGCGGCTATTCTGGTTGGTTATCAAGGCTACTTGGGTGGTGAGTTGGGCCATACGCACGGCCTCTCACTCCCAGAGGGAGTTCATCCCCCAGCACATATGCAACAAATACTTGAGGAGGACCATCATCTTGGTGATGAGGGCCCATAACCATCAACGTTAAAGCCCGCCCCCGGCGAGGCAAGGAGGATTTTATGAAACCCAAAACGAAAAGGATAATCCTGTTATCCTTTCTAATCATCGGCTTCGGTTTTGCAAGCGTGTTTGCAACAGACACGACCGTCAATCCCGCCGCCTTGGTCACGCAACACCTGCAACTAGACAGTCGTATTGATGCAGCCAATGTCCAGGTGAGTTCTGCAAAAGGAAAAATTGTTCTTTCCGGGACTATGGGGAGTCTAGCGGAACAGGATTTGGCGGAAGAAATTGTGAAACAGGTTGTCGGAAACAATTATTCCGTGGCAAAATTGAAGGTCACTCCACCCTTTGTGTCTGATAACGAGATTCAGAAAAATATTTTGACCTCCGTACCGGCCCATTGTCTGGTGGAAATTCACGACTTTCAGGCCCAGGTCCAGCAGGGAAACGTGACACTGAATGGTCGAGCGAATGCTCTTCACCACAGCAGAATCGCTGAGTTTACTGCGCGCAACACCCGGGGAGTAAAAAGTGTAGCCAACCGCATTCAGATAACAGGCCCAAGTCCGTCAGACCAACTAATCGAGGAGAGTGTTTTTGCTCTCCTGAACCCTTATTTAAAACAAAATGACATCCGCATCAACGTGGACGTCAAAAATGGCGTTGTGAAGTTGACGGGCGAGGTCAAAAGTTACGATCAGGAGCGCACCATTAAGGAAACGGCTCAGAACTGCAAGGGGGTGACCAAAGTCGAATCACAATTAAAAAGGGCAAGAGAGCCCTTTGACAAGGGAAGCCGAATTTAGGGAATTAGCGTTCCTTTAAAACCGGTTTTTTTGACCGCGTTTAAAATCTGCTCGGGGGTGGCCTTGCCTTCTTCGTAAACGCAGCGCCCCCAATCTTTTTTGTAATCGACTGCCGCTTCGGTACAGAGATTTTTGAGCTCCCTTTTCACCTTAGCTTCACACATCCCGCAGGTCATCCCCTCAATTTTCATATTGAGGGTTTGGGATTTATGCTGCTCATCGGCCAAAAGCGCACCACCACTCCATAAAAGGATGCCGGCGACAACAATGATTAGGATCTTCATTTTTTATCTCCTTTCTCAAAGCACTCATATTAAGTTTTCTTGCTACCCCAAGTCACCTATGCTAGCCAGCCCATTCTTATGTATATCGTTATCGGAGGTGGGGTTGTCGGTTTGCACGTGGCCATTGCCCTTGCAAGTCAAAAAGGTCACCCAGAAATTTTTGTCCTCGAAAAAGAAAAGTTTTTGGGGGACCACACGAGTGGTCGCAACTCGGAAGTGATCCATGCCGGGTTTGCCTATCCAATCGGCTCCAATAAAGCGAAGTGGTGTGTGGAGGGAAACAAGCTCACCTATGAATGGCTAGAAAAACTCAAAGTCGCGTATAAAAATTGTGGAAAGTGGTTGGTGGCCTTTAACAAAGAAGAGGTCCCAGCACTCGAGGGAACCTTAAAAAATGGGGCAGCTTGTGGTGTTCCGGGAATGCGCGAGGCAACTCTAGCTGAACTCAAAGCCAAAGAACCGGAGATGAATGACTTTGCTGGCGTTATTTTTGCTAAAACCTCCGGCATGATGGACGCCGCTTCTTATATTAAAGCTTTGGAGCGCTATTTCGCCGCTCAAGAAAATTGTCATATTATTTACCCTTGTGGAGTTACTGGTGTTGATCCCGAAAAAAATATCGTGCAAACCACGAGGGGCCCAATGGAATATTCGCTATTGGTCAACAGTGGAGGTTTGTTTGCCGATGAAGTCTACAAAATGGCCGGCGGCAAGAAAGATTACCGAATCAAACCCTTTAAAGGCGAATATATGATCTGGCGCAAAGGTAAGATTCAAGAGGTCGTCTATCCTGTTCCGAGACGTTTTTTACCTGGTGGAGACAAAGACAAACGCCTTGTCTCTAGCATGGGAATCCACCTTCATCGCGGTGTTGGAGGAGATTTGTACGTTGGTCCAACTCAGGTCGAACTCGACTGGTCTCAAAAAACAGATTACACGATTGTGACACCACCCGAAGAATTTGTCAGACAAGCCAGTCAATATATTAAGGGAGTGAAACCAGAAGATTTACAACCTGCCTATGCCGGAAACCGCCCTAAACTCTATATTGACGGACAACCTTACGGTGATTTTCTAATCGTGAATGAGAAAAATCAGATTCATGTCTTGGGAACCGACTCTCCAGGACTTACCGCAGCCCCAGCCATCGGCCAGGAAATTTTACGCGTTGCGTCGTCGTTTATTTGATAAAACTAGCAAAAGTCAGTTTCTTCAACATCGCCGTAGTCGCGGCCTAGGTCGCCGTCATTGGCCAGCGCTTGGGTGGCAACGGCATAAACTGCTGATATTACTAGTAAAAACACTAAAAACCTTCCGAGGGATCTCATACTGCTCACCTCCTACTATAGTTATCGGCAGGAGAGCCCGGAAAGTTGCTTAAAATGTATATTGGCGGTCTATTGGGGTAGATTAAGCTGACGGGTGGCCCGGAGTGTTTGTTGTGGGGTTTTGTTAGGGGTCCCCACAAAAACACGGAGGGACAGGACCCGTCGGCTTAATCCCTAAAATTGGTGAATTGCAGAGGAATAGGGAAATTCTGGGTGCGTAGGCTGGCGATGACTGTTTGCAAGTCATCTCTTTGTTTGGCTGTCACACGAATTTGATTGCCTTGGATCGACGCCTGGACTTTTAGGTTCAAATCCTTGATCTTTTTGACCAGTTCTTTTCCTTTTTCTTGATCAATTCCGGCGATAATTTTTGCAAGACACTTTGTGAGTCCGTCGGAGCCTGGTTCCATTTTGCCAAATTCAATTGATTTTAAATCGACACTACGTTTGATCAATTTTGATTTGACAATATCAAGCACGGCATTCATCTTAAACTCATCATCAGCTAATAGATGAATCCCGTCTTTATCCCGCCAAACTTTGCTCTTAGAGCCCTTGAAGTCATAGCGGGTGGCGATCTCCTTCACTGTCTGATTGACAGCATTATCCACCTCTTGGCTGTTGACTTCAGAGACAATATCAAAAGAAGGCATAGACGGCTTAAGTCTATTTTTTGGAAAGTCCTTTTGATTTGACGTATTCCCAGAGCTTTTTGGTCATCTGGCTTGGGGCAATCGGATTTGGCCCAAATACTTTTTCTACACTATCGGTACAGCCCTTAAAGGAAATTGTATACCCCCCGAAGGCTTTCTTCTTTTCTGCCATAATTCCTCCTTGCCCGCCTGCGTTTCAGTGGCGAGCTTTTTGAGAGCGGCAATTTATGAAATTTAGCGTTGATTTGCAATCTCTAAATATGTGAGATGGCGACGTGAAGGGTCTTTTTCGAAAAAAACCGATTCAAGACATCCAAGCATTAGAATCCGACACTGAACACCACCTGAAACGGACACTCAGTGCTTTTGATTTAACCTGTTTAGGAATTGGCGGCGTAATTGGAGTTGGCATTTTTGTGATCACAGGCGTTGCGGCAGCCAAATACGCGGGGCCTGCCATTATTTTATCATTCTCAATTGCTATGTTAGCCTGCATTTTTTCCGCTTTTTGTTATGCAGAGTTTGCTTCTCTCCTTCCAGTAGCCGGCTCTGCCTATAATTATTCCTATGCGACCTTTGGGGAGCTTTTAGCCTGGATCATTGGCTGGGATTTGATTTTGGAATATGTCGTCGGCTCGATTCTTGTCGCCATTGGGTGGTCTGGATATTTTATCGAGATCCTCAAAACACTGGGGATTACACTACCCGCTTGGTGTGCCGCAACACCCGGGACAATCCCCGGGGCCATCATCAATCTGCCTGCCGCGGTTATTGTCCTTTTTTTGACTATACTACTGACTATCGGAATCAAAGAGAGTGCCCGTTTTATAACAGCGATGGTCTTTGTGAAATTAGCTGCCGTTTTGACATTTATTGTTGTCGGTTTTTCGAAAGTCGATCCGGCCAACTGGAGGCCTTTCATGCCCTTCGGATTTTCCGGCATGATGACCGGTGCCGCCATGGTTTTTCTAGCGTATGTCGGTTTTGATGCGGTTTCTACAGCAGCAGAAGAGGCCAAAAATCCAAAACGCGATCTTCCAATAGGCATTATTGCTTCACTGATCATCTGCACGATTCTTTATATTGCAGTTTCCGCTATTTTAACCGGAATGATCCCTTATCAGGAATTAAACACCTCGGCCCCCATTGCCTATGCCCTTTCAAAGCACGGGTTCAATTGGGGCTCCGCCCTTGTATCCGCAGGGGCGGTTACCGGTTTGACCAGTGTCCTCATTGTGTTGATGATGGGACAGCCAAGAATTTTCTTCGCGATGTCCAGGGACGGCTTACTCTGGCCATGGGCCTCCAAGGTTCACCCACGATTCAAAACACCGTATAGAACCCAAATTCTAACGGGTCTTGTAGTTGCCTCCTTTGCCGCCTTTTCCGATATTGGAGTTGTTGCCGAACTGGTCAATATTGGAACTCTGTTTGCCTTTACACTGGTTTGCGGGGGAATTTTAGTTTTAAGGCACACACACCCCAACCTGCCTAGGAGTTTTAAAACACCGTTTGTTCCCATTGTCCCCTTGTTGGGGATGGGCTTTTGCATTTATTTAATGATGAGCCTTCCACAAACAACTTGGATTCGCTTTGGAGTATGGCTGGTTTTGGGACTTGTCATCTATTTTTCCTATGGCCGTCGTCATAGTTTGTTAGCAAGTAGTTCTTCTCGATGATTTTCTATTTTTTATTGGCTCCTGTCATTGCAGCTTGTGTTTATTGGTTGGCGACGAGCGTTTGCATGGCGATTTTTTTTAAAGGATGGGGCCTGTCAGGCTTCGGGCTGCACGCCCAAAGGGCTGACACCCCTTCGCCTGCCACCCATCCTCTTGTTTCCCTCATCAAACCGGTCTGCGGTCTTGAGAAAAATCTTTATGAGAATCTTGTAACGGCATGCAACCAAGATTACCCAAACTATGAAGTAATTTACTCCCTTCAAAATAAAAACGACCCCGCTTTAAAAATCTTGGAAAAAATTCGCAGCGAAAATTCGAACAAGAAAATTCTGATTGTGGTGGATGAGACGGCCGTGGGACCCAACGGGCGCTTGTGCAATATTTATAACGCCAGTCAAAAATCCTCAGGCGAAATTTTTGTTTTTTCAGATAGTGATATGTTTTTAGAAAAAGATTATTTGCAAAACATTATCGCTCCTTTTGAAGATCAAAAAGTTGGCGTTTCGTGCACACTCTTCAAAGCCTGGAAAGCTAATAACATTCCGGAAAGTTTAGAGCTTTTATCTTTCAATGCCGATTTTGTCCCATCCATTGTTTTTGCTTATGTTACAAAAGCCTCAATTGCCTGCCCGGGGGGTTCTCAGGCAATCCGGCGTGACGTTTTAGAAAAAATTGGGGGATTAAAACCACTGGCCAACTATTTGGTAGAAGATTTTGAATTGGGGCAGCGCGTTTTAAAAACGGGTTTCAAGATTCATTTTGCCCCCTACGTTGCTGCAACGGGTGTCGATCTAAAAAGTTTTAAAGATTGGTGGCGTCATCAAGTCTATTGGGATCAAAATACAAGGGCAGCCAATCCGGTTGGGTTCTTCTTCACATGGATTATTCGAGGAATTCCTTTTGCCTGCCTCTACACCTTATTGGCAGGTCCTCAGGCGGCAGCCGTTTTTGCTGTCACGCTGGGAACCAGAATTACAACAACGATTATCAATTCCCTTTTCCTAAAAGACACGGACGGAATAAAAGCGGTATGGTTGCTGCCGTTTCGCGATCTCTTAGGAATTTTTGTTTGGTTCGCCAGCTTCGTCAAACGCAAAACCTATTGGAAAGGCCGCCAATTCATTATCCAAAAAGGGAAAATGGTGGAAGTTTCATGAAACAATTGATTGTAACCGCCGATGATTTTGGGTTGTGCCATGAGGTAAATGAAGCGGTCATTCAAGCCCACACACAAGGGATTCTGACTTGTGCTAGTCTGATGGTCGGAGCCAAGGGGACCGATGAAGCCATTCAACTTGCCAAAAACCACCCCACATTGAAAGTTGGCCTCCACCTGGTCTTGGTTGAAGGTTATTCCGTGTTGCCCAAAAGGGAAATTCCCGACTTGGTGGATGAAAACAAACGCTTTTCCAATCATATTGTCTGGAGTGGCATCCGCTATTTTTTCTCGCCAAAACTAAAAAAGCAGATTGCTAAAGAATGTGAAGCACAGATTCAAAAATTTTTAGAAGCAGGTTTAAAAATAGATCATCTCAACAGTCACAATCATCTACATATTCATCCAACAATTTCTAAAATTGTTCTTAAGCTTGCTAAAAAATATTCGATTCCAGCCATTCGCATTCCCTATGGATTATTTCCATTTTCATTTTTTTTAAAAAGGAGACTAAAGCAGGCCAGCATTCTACATAACGATCATCTTCTTGGTTTGTCTGAAACGGGTAGGATGGGAGAAGAAACTTGGTTAAAGCTGATTCCACATATCAAAGAAGGGGTTACAGAAGCTTATTGTCACCCGGCGACAGAAACGACGGGCGTTTTGAAAGAAACCATGCCTCGTTATTGCCACCGCGAAGAATTGGAGGCCCTTTTAAGCCCACGTGTCAAAGAGAGCTTAGATCACCACAATATCCAACGAATAAGCTTTGGAGATCTTTCGTGATATTTTTGTTGCCGATTTAACCGAATTCCTGCTAGGAATTCACCCTTCTTACAAGGAGAATCAACATGTCTAATCAAAATAAAATGAATATCCCGCCGGTTAAAGCCTATTTTCCGGAAGAAGACCGCAAATGGGTTACCACAAAAATTGATGAAATGCTCCAGTCGGGGATGCTCACCCTTAGCACGCTGGGAAAAGAATTTGAAAAGGAAGTTTGCCAATTAACCGGAGCTCAATATGCCGTTGCTGTTAACAGTGGGACCTCGGCCATTGAAATACCCTTAAGAATTCTCGATGTGGCGGGGAAAGATGTCCTGGTTCCTACCAACACCTTTTTTGCGACTGGCGCTGCGGTGGTGCATGCCGGTGGGAATCCTGTTTTTGTCGACATGAATCCAGAGACCTTTGCCATCTCGCCAGAAAATTTGGGAAAAAAGCTAACCCCCAAAACGGTTGGTGTGGTTTTGGTTCACATCGCGGGGCTCGTTTCCTATCAAACACCTGAAATTGCCGATTGGTGCAAGAAAAAAGGTCTTTGGCTCTTGGAAGATGCCGCTCATGCGCATGGCTCGACCTATAAAGGAAAACATGCCGGGACCTTTGGCATTGCGGGAACTTTTTCATTTTATCCCACGAAAGTCATTACCTCGGGCGAAGGGGGAGTGATCATCACTAACGACAAAAAGATTTTCGAGGAGGCACAACTCTATCGTGATCAAGGAAAAACGTCGTTTCTCACAAACACACATGGCAAGATGGGTTACAATTGGCGCTTAAGTGAACCCCATGCAGCGATTGGTCTAGTGCAGCTACGCCGGCTCAAGGAAATTTTGGCGAAACGGGCAAAAATTGGTTCTTTTTATAACGAAGAGTTGAAAAATGTCTCGTTTGGAAAACCACTCTCCATTCCGCAAGAGGGTTTTACAAATTATTATAAATATATTTTTACACCCGACAAGCCCTTCACAGATCGCGCTGCTTTCAAAAAATCGTTCAAAGAAAAAACGGGGGTCAGCTTGACCGGCGAAGTTTACGAACTGCCACTCCACAAACAGCCAGTTTTCCAGAAGTGGACTGGTGGCAATCTAGCGGTTGCAGAAGATTTGTGTGCCAAACATATCTGTTTACCCATTTTCCCAAGCATGACGATGGATGAGGCAAAGCATGTCATAGCAAGCCTCAAGGAGGCGTTCCATGGCTAAAGCTTTTGTTACCGGAGGTTCCGGGTTTATCGGTTCCCACATTGTTGACTATTTGAGAGAGGCTGGACACGAAATAACCGTCATCGATTATCACTGCAAACCCCATCGAAGCGATGTGAAATATGAAGATGTTGACCTTTTGGATTTTGCCTCTGTGTTGGAGGCAACCAAAGGTGCCGAACATATTTTCCACATCGCCGCTGTTTCGAATGTGAATTATGCCTACAAATATCCGGTTTATTGCGTCGATTTGAATATCAAAGGGACTGCCAATGTTTTGGAAGCGGCACGCGTGAACAATGCCAAGCGTGTCTATTTTGCCTCGACCGTTTGGGTTTATAATAGTTCCAAGGCGCCCGAGCCGATCACCGAAGATTCACCGTTTTATACACCGGAAGCAGGACACATTTATACTTCGAGCAAAATAGCCGCAGAGATGTTGTTTCATAACTATGCCCAACTCTACAAATTACCATTCACGATTTTCAGGTACGGAATTCCCTATGGCCCACGCATGCGCGAGGAGCTCCTGATTCCGATCTTTTTGAAAAAGGCATTTAACAAAGAACCTCTCACCATTACCGGTGAGGGAGAGCAGTACCGAAATTTCATTTATGTAACTGATCTGGCAAAAGCCCATGTAATGGCAATGAGCGATAAAGGGGCCAATCAGGTTTATAATCTGGAAGGCCCTGAAAAAATTACGATTCGCCGAGTGGCCGAGTCGATTCAAAATCTGTTTGGAAAAGACAAAGTACAGGTCCAGTTTTTACCGGCACGCCCCGGAGATTTCGGCGGCAAAACAGCCTCCAACGAAAAGATTCTGCGCGAGCTCGGCTGGAAACCAACCACCTCTTTTGAACAAGGCTTGTCGACAACAGTTGATTTCTTTCAGGCGAAGTGGGGTGTTAAAGGGATTGCATGAAGGTCCTTGTAACCGGGGGAACCGGTTTTATCGGCGGCAACCTGGTGCGGCTCCTCTTAAAAAAGGGGTTTCAAGTCCGAGCGCTGGTTCGAAAGACAAGCTCTCTAAAAAATCTGCAAAATTTGGAGGTGGAACTAGCCTATGGCGATTTACGAAACAAATCCTCTCTGATACCGGCTTGTCGTGGTTGTGATCAGCTCTATCATGTCGCCGCTTCTTATCAGTTCTGGTCTCCAAATCCTCGAGAATTCTACGACATCAATGTTGAAGGGACGAAAAATATTTTGGGGGCCGCCAGAGATATAGGAACCATACAAAAAATTGTTTACACAAGTACGGTGGGAACAATTCGCTATCCGGACGATCCCACCAAGCCATCGGATGAAAGAAGTTTTCCCAGAGAAAGAGATCTTCACAACGATTACAAACGTTCCAAATTTGAGGCGGAACGAATCGCCATTCGCTTTGCTAGAGATGGTCTGCCTATTGTCATTGTTAATCCTTCTACCCCCATTGGCCCTTGGGATATGAAACCGACCCCCACCGGTAAAATCATTGTCGATTTTCTAAATGGCAAGGTACCCGCTTATGTCGAAACAGGACTCAATATTATTGATGTTGAAGATGTGGCAATGGGCCATCTCCTAGCGGCAGAAAAAGGAGAAATCGGAAATCGATATATTTTGGGAAATAAAAATATGTCGCTCAAAGAGATTTACGAATTGATTGCAAAACTAGGCAATCGCAAGCCGCCCCGTTTTAAAATTCCCTATAGCCTTGCCCTAACAGCGGCTTTTGGGAGTGAACTCATTGGGAAGATTTTAAATAAACGGCCATCCATTGAAATTGGTGCTGTCAAAATGGCAAAAAAATATATGTATTTTTCACCCGCCAAAGCGATTCGGGATTTAGGCCTTCCACAAAGCCCTGTTGAAAAAGCGTTTGAAAAAGCAATCGATTGGTTTAAACAAAACGGATATTTAGAGAATTGATTCCTTCCAGTGAACTTTTTGATATTCTCCTGGCTTGAGTTTTCCCAATTTGAAGGGGCCAATGGCGATGCGCCGCAACTTAATCACGTGGTGCCCCATTTTTTCAATCATTTCACGAACTTGTCGTTTCTTTCCCTCTGTCAAAGCGATTTCCAGCCAACAATTTTTATCAGTCCCTTTTGTAACCTTAACTTGTACCGGCTGGGTTTTTCCCCAGTCGAGCTCAACACCTTTTTTAAGTTTTTCTAATTGTTCTTCCGTTGGAATTCCCGCAATTTTGACTTGATAGGTTTTGGGAACTTTTGATTTTGGGTGGGTCAGTTTATAGGTCAGATCACCGTCATTGGTCAGCAACAACAAACCTTCCGAATCAAAATCGAGTCTCCCCACCGGATAAATACGATTTTCAATATTTTTTAAATACTCGTAAATGGTTGGGCGCCCTTCGGGATCGTTCTTGGTCACCATCACATTGCGGGGCTTATAAAAAAGATAGTAAACCTTCTTTTCAAAAAAATCGAGCGGTCTGCCATTGACGTTGATTCGATCTTTATAAGGATTGGCTTTGGTTCCCAGTTCCGTTACTTTTTTGCCATTTAGAAAAACATGGCCGGCTTGGATCCATTTTTCTGCTTCTCTTCTGGAACACAAGCCGGCCTGCGCTAATATTTTTTGTAATCGTTCTTCTTTCACTACCGCGATTTCTTTTGTTCTAACTTTTCTTTCTTGGCTTTACGAACTTCACGCTTGTCTTTCTTTGTTCCCATCATGGCTTCCCACTGATCCCTCATACAGCCTCTAAATTCATGAGAGCCCTCTTTCAGGCCTTTGTCTGTGCATGTTTGTTTGGAATGCTTCATATTCGCCTTTTGCTCCTTGATGCAATTTTTGAAAGCATCAGAGTTTTTCTCAAGACCTTTCTCCTGACAAACATGTTTTGCCTGGTCTTTCTTGCGATAGTTACCCTTTCCCTCTTCACAAGCAAACGCTGCGGGGGTCGCATAAATCCCCAAAATGCTTAAGGTTGCTAATGCGATAATCCATTTTTTCATAATTCCTCCCTTTGGCGGGGCATAGTCGCCCAAAACCGAGGTAATGTAAATAAAATTTTACATCAACGCGATTCCCTGCTAAGTTAGTTCCATGGCGCATTTGCGGGATTATTATGCTGTTTTGCAGGTCTCCCCACAGGCGGGTGGCGCCATCATCAAAGCGGCCTACTATACACAACTAAAAACTTCCAAAAAACACCCGGACCTGGGCGGCTCTCACGAAGAAGCGGTCCTTCTCAATGAAGCCTATGAAGTCTTGAGCGATCCTTTGAAACGCAAAGAATATGATCAAAAATTTTTCAAAGGAAAACACCTGAAAGATTATTCACCCACCATGAACCCTTTTCAACCTGATATAGAAAAAAGAAGGGCGGTGCGTGTTCCTTTGCAAAAACCTCTCCGCTTTCGAAAACAAAACATTCCTCAATGGGTAGAGGCGCAACTTCGTGATATCTCTCTTCTGGGTGCCTGTTTTCGCTCTCTCACAGAATTCAAAAAGGGGGAGTTAATAGATCTTGATGTTTCAAAAGAGCCCGCACTCAAAACAAAGGCCCAAGTCCGATGGGTAAGACAAATCCCCCAACGCTTTGGAAAGCCGCTTTATGAGGGGGGCGTTGAATTCGAGAAGTTGGACCCTATCGTTTTAGAACAATTCCTAAAACAATCGAGTTACTGAGCAACGTCACGGTCCATGACCGTTTTTCTGCCATCTTGCTTGGCATGCTCAATCGCTTGATCCAGCGCTTTGGCAACAACGGCGGTCAAGGCTGGCATCGCGTTTGCTGAAGTATTCATGTCAGCCTTTTCCTTGATGTATTTTTTGACCTTTGAGGCCACGACTAAGAGGTCGCTCATGTGTTTCTCCTTGGTTACAAAATTATTGTTTCTTCAAAATGACTTAATGTCTTGAACGCTTGAAACCGTTCATTAATCTCCTTTTTATTTAAAAGTCTCATTCTGTCCAGTCCAAAATCTTCCACCTGAAAACTGGCCATGACAGACCCACAAATCACTGCCCTTTTCAGATTGGGCTCACTCATATCACCTTTGTGTGTTGCCAGATACCCCAAAAAGCCACCGGCAAAGCTGTCGCCAGCACCGGTTGGGTCTTTGATGTCTTCCAAAGGATAGCCAGGGGCCCAGAAGGTCAACGAATCGCTAAAGAGCATCGAGCCGTACTCTCCCCGTTTGATGACAACAATTTTTGGACCCCATTCCAAAACCTTTTTGGCTGCTTTGACCAAGTTGTGTTCTTTGGTCAATTGTCTTGCCTCTGATTCGTTGACAAAAAGGATATCGACTTTTTTCAAAGTACGTTTCAGCGCTTCCAATTTTCCCTGAATCCAAAAATTCATGGTATCCATTGCTATCCACTTTGGAGCTTTAACCTGCTCTAAGACATTGAACTGAAGTTCTGGATCAATATTGGCCAAAAAAACATATGGCGATTCTTGAAAATTTTTGGGCAAAATTGGCTTAAATTGAGCAAAGACATTGAGATGCGTTTCTAATGTTTGTGCTTCATTGAGGTCATAGCCATAGCGACCTTTCCAATGAAAGGTTTTTCCGTCGGCTTGCACTTGAAGGCCGGTGAGATCGACATTTCTTTCCTTCAAAAAAGCTATCTGTTGTTGATCAAAATCACTTCCCACCACACCGACCAACCGAACTGGAGTGAAAAAGGAGGCCGAGGCCGAAAAGTGGGTAGCCGCGCCCCCCAAAACCCTCTCTTTTTTCCCGAAGGGGGTTTCCAAATCATCGTAGGCAACCGATCCAACAACAAGGATACTCATAGGCCGCCTTTCAAAGTCGATTTTTACCAAACTGTCAACAATTGTTCTTAAGAAAGGAGTTTTTCCAATTTGCAATGAAGAATCTTGGCAAGAGCCTTGGCCGATTTTAAACCAATACCTCTTTTTCCTTTTTCCATTTCAGAGATGTGATGCTGTTTGAGTCCTGCCTTTTGGGCCAGCTCTGCTTGGCTCAAGTTTTCACGCAATCGATAGGCTTTTAAAGAACCTCCAGGTGTTCCAATCATCGGATTTTTCTTTTGTAATTCTTTTTTGACGACAGAAGCAGGTACAATCATAATTTCTTCAAGTCTCTCTAGAGTGGTGCGAAAAAAATCTTTCACGGCTTTTTCTTGGTCTTTAGGAACGCGCAGTACCAAAACAATAGCATTGCCCCGTTCGATTTTAACTGTCTTGGTACTCATTCGACCCTCCTATTCTTAATAAGGCACATTTTCTTTAGACCCTGCATATATAATTTCTATAAGTAATTCCTGCTTTTCATAGGTATAAATGAGTCTCCAATTGTGTTTTAGCCACATTCTGTTTTTCCCTTTTTCCAACTGTTTTACATTCCACCCGTAGGGAAACGGCCCTTCATTTTCCAAATCGGTCAATGCTTGGGAGAGAATCAGCTGTACATCCCGAGGTAGTTTTGGGATTTCTCTCTTTCTAACACGCTCCTTTACCTCAACTGACCATCTTTGCATAGGTATTATATCATCCAATAAATATACCTTCAATGGTATTATTTTTGATGAGCATCTTAAGGTCACAAATTTTGACCTTAAAACGCTAACATCTTGTTAGCTAAGCAAAATCTGTGCCAGGCCTGAGGGGATTAAAATTGAGAAGGACAAAAGAAGTGATCAATTTCCGTCGATGCCTGATGGATTTTGTGCAATTGCTCCCGCGGAGAGGGTTGCCATTTCTGCGCCTTCCCTTCGCCTATTCGTCCCGAAATTTTGGTGGGATTGCACTCAGATTTATCGATCCTTCCTCTGTCGGCTGATAAATCTGGCAACCCATCCAAAATTTCGCTCCTTATACGGCTCCGGTCAAAACGGCGCTTGATGAAATGGCAACCCCCTCCGCTCGCGCAATTGCATATACGCTCTTCGAATTACTAATTTGGATATTTATTGATTCGCGGATAGATGTTAGGTATGTGGTGTTTTATAAAGCAATAAGTATCCGGTTCTATTTGACGCAATCGCCGCAGGGGATTGCGTTCTATTGCATCGTAGAATAAGAGTCTTCAAAGGGATTAAGTGCTTTCACAATCATTTCAGGTATAGTGCTCCGACTAAGTTCCATAAATTGCTCTATAAGGGCAAGCAATGTGTCATCGGCGGGAATATCCTGGAGCATTGTTCTTGAGAGAGCTCGTCCCCAAACATGAGGACGATATCTCACCAAAGAACTCAAAAGATACAACCCAAGGTAATGGAGAGAGAATTCAGATAAATATTGGCCATTTAATGGCGCAATTACAACTGGATGTCTATTGGAATATCCCTGACCCATTGGGGGAAATACTTGGGCAATATCTATTCTAGGCTTATTTATATTGCATAGAGGATAAAATTTAGCACGGAATTTTCCACTACTCTCAATAAAACAGTTTTCATCTAAATCGTCTATAGAACTATTATCAATATTCCCAAAACAAATAATTGAATTGCCCCACCCCTGTTCTGCAGACTCAATCATCCAATTATTAAGAAATGCAATCCTACTTCTCAATTTTTCAACAAGCAGTCGAAGTGTTGTGCGATTAGTAAAAAGTTCTGAATCATCTATTCGCACTTCGCAGTAATTGGCAAATTCTGCACGAAAATGAATCACTAAAGAATATATATTGGCATCTTCGCTAAATGTGCTGCGATATAAATCTTGAAGACCGGGAATCCGCGAAAAAATATCTTTTAAACAAAGCTCAAAGCCCAAAAGTTCTTTGGACGATGATGAAGGAATATAGGTTGATGTTGGCTTATTTGACCGACCAAAATAACAAATCCTGGTAAAAGCACTCACAACATCATTAAATTTCTGAAAAGTACCCTCTGAATTAATCTTGACAGCTAATGCCGCAAGCCTACATTCTTGAGCAGAAATATCTCTTATTCCGTGTGAAGTAGGCAACATGGAAAGTGGCTTAAGTGTTTTTGCAATAACTAACCCTTTTGCAAAATTCATCATCCCATAGAATAATTGAAGTGGGCGTATCTCTAGAGGAGCTTTTTCGGCTGCTTCATAAAATAGGCGCCCCTGTTGTAAACAAACTGCAATTTCTCTTGTAATAGCCGTACTAGGCTCTCTGCCCGTTATCGTTTTAATCAATGGTTTAAGATTGGCACCACTTTCCAAAAACTTAAGCTTATACCAATTAAATTTATCTTCCATGCACTTTCCTCTTCCTTATGTCATACCGAAATCTCTGGTGAAATTGCATTTCCTGAGCGTCGTGTACAACGTATCGAAATTGATTGTCGACTGCAATCTTGAATCTTTTCAGTTCAGAGTTCGTGTGTGCAACTGGGCGGGCGAGGGGGCATTGTGCAAAAAGGCGTGAACTAGCCAGGTGAAGAAGATTCTTGCTCCACCGATTTAGATCGCGTATGAATTCCAAATCCATGGACTCACGGATCGCGCTGAGAAAAACGAAGCATGTTGTTATCAAAATTGGAAGTTCCATCCTGATGAAAAAATCTGGGGCGTTTTCAGTCCCCTTCTTTCGCTCTCTTGCAAAGCAAATAGCCAGTCTGATGGAAAGAAATCTGTTGGTCACACTCGTCTCTTCGGGGGCGATCGCTGGGGGGATGCATCGGTTGAACGTAAAGAAGAGGCCCCATCTGATCCCGGAAAAACAAGCGCTTGCAGCCTGTGGCCAGACGGCTCTGATGCACACCTATGAAAAGGTGTTTGGCCGGTTTGGAATTCATGTCGCGCAAATTCTTTTGACGAGAGGTGATCTGGAAGAAAAACGCCGCTATCTCAACGCAAGACAGGCGATCTTTGAACTCTTGCGGTTAAAAGTCCTTCCCATCATCAATGAAAACGACACGGTGGCGGTGGACGAGATCCAAGTGGGGGATAATGATAATCTCTCCGCTCTAGTTACCAATTTGATCGAGGCTGATTTACTCATCTTGCTTACAAATATAAATGGGGTTTACACTGCAGACCCTAAGCTTAAGCAAAACGCGAAGCTCCTGAGGGTCATCGCCGATATTGATGAGGCCGTTCACCGATTCGCGTCGGATACAAAAACGGCAACAAGCATCGGAGGGATGATCACCAAATTACAAGCAGCCGAGATGACTTCCCATTTTGGGATCCCGACCGTTATTGCGAAAGGAAGCAAAAAAAATATCATCCTGGATATCCTGAATGGAAAGGAGTGTGGGACTCTTGTCTTGGCGAAATAACATTGTGCGGCTTGCACAAAAAGCAAAAGAGGCAAGTTTTGATATCGCCAAGCTCGACACAAAAACAAAAAACAGACTTCTTTTGGAAATGGCCAAGGCGATCAAGGCTAATTTCAAAAAAATTGCTCGAGAAAATGAGAAAGATTTAAAAAATGCAGAGAAAAAAGGTTTTTCTTCAGCTTTTGTTGACCGACTAACACTGACCCCAAAACGTCTTAACGAAGTAATCGCTTCCTTAAAAGCAATGGTCAAATTGCCAGACCCTGTCGGAAAAGAAGTCGCTAAATGGAGGCGCCCCAACAAAATGAGAGTCAAAAAGGTGCGAATTCCTTTGGGTGTTATTGGAATTATCTACGAATCGCGGCCAGATGTGACAGTCGATACCGCAGCGCTTTGCTTAAAATCAGGCAATGCCGTTGTCTTGAGAGGAGGTTCTGAGGCATTTCATTCCAACAAAATTTTAAGCAGTATTTTAAGAAACGTTTTAAAGAAAAATCGAATCAACCCCGATATGATTCAAATTCTGCCGACAACCAATCATGCCGCAGTGAAATCGTTGCTCGCTCAAGATAGATATATTGATCTGATCATCCCTCGAGGTGGGGCCTCTTTGATGCAAATGGTACGCAAACTCTCCAAAATTCCTGTGATTCGCCACGACAAAGGGGTCTGCCATGTTTTTGTCGATAGAGATGCCGATTTAAAAATGGCAGAAAAAATTTGTATCAATGCAAAAGTGCAAAGGCCTGGAACTTGCAATGCTATGGAAACTTTACTGATCGATTCAAAAATAGCATCGAAGTTTTTGCCCAGGATGATCCAAATTTTCAAAGAAAATGGAGTCGAAGTGAGAAAAAAGGGTTTTGGAATCGAATATCTCGACAAAATCGTTTCGGTAAAAGTGGTGAAAGATCTTAACGAAGCGATTGCTCACATCAAAAAATATGGGTCTCTTCACACCGAAGCGATTGTCACACGAAACAAAAGGCACGCGGATCAGTTTCTAAAAGAAGTTCTTGCCTCGTGTGTTTTGGTCAACGCCTCGACACGCTTAAATGACGGTTTCCAATTGGGCTTGGGTGCCGAAGTAGGCATTTCTACCACCAAACTCCACGCCTTCGGCCCGATGGGTTTGGAAGAGCTAACAACTACTAAATACATCGTCCACGGTTCTGGACAGGTGAGGCAATAAAGTAACGGGTGGCCCGGAGTGTTTCAGGACCCGCCGCCTTATTGCCTTCCTATTAATTCGTAGATCGTTACTCTTTCTTCTTTTCCTTTGACTTGAACTTTGTCGAGTTCGCGGGCTTTGACTTTATCTTTAACCAGTTTGTAGTGGGCATCACTAATAATGATTTGTGTTTTGTAATCTTTGTTAAGCCCTTCGAGTCTTGAAGTGAGATTCACCGCATCGCCAATGACCGTGTAGTTAAAACGCCTCTCGGAACCCATGTTTCCAACCGCCATCGGCCCCGTGTGAACACCGACACCAATTTCCAGACTATCAATCCCGTATTTTTTGCACCATTCATCCTTATGAACTTTGAGTTGTTCCACCATTTCGATGGCTGTCATGCTTGCCCGCAGGGCATGATCGGGTTGTTCCAACGGGGCACCAAAAATAGCCATAATGGCATCTCCCATATACTTATCAACCGTCCCCTCATACTTGAAAACAATATCGGTCATGACTGTAAAATAATCGTTGAGCAGTTGCACCACTTTTTCCGGAGGCAATTTTTCAGCCTTCGTTGTAAACCCGCGAATGTCTGAAAAAAGAACCGTCAGTTCTTTTCTTTCTCCCCCCAGTTTTAGTTGATTCGGATTATCCAAAAGCTGTTTAATGACAACGGGGCTTAGATAATGTTGGAAGGTTTTTTTGACTTTTCGACGCTCTTTTTCTTCCGTGAAGTAGCGATAAACAGTGATTCCGCCATAAACCAAAACGCCATTTAAAACCGGCTTGAAATTTTGGAGAACAAATCCCTTTGCAACAAAGAGATAATAGCCGCTTAACAAAAGAAAAGTGGTTACGATGAGGAAAACAACAAAACCACCCAAAGGCCTAAATCTGGAAAGAATGAGACCAAAAAAGAGGCCAACAAACAAGACGAGTCCGATAGAAATAAATTTCGTTGTTTCGTTGAGGGTCAAAAAATCGCCTGTCAAAATGTTGTCGATAATGTTGGCGTGAATTTCGAGCCCCGGAATGTTGGCATCCATTGGGGTTACCCGCATGTCGTAAATGCCAATGGCCGTGGCCCCAATCAAAACAATTTTGTTTTGGAGTTTTTCTTGTGGGACGGAGCCATCCAAAACATCGGCGATGCTGACATGCGAAAATGTTTTCCCGGGGCCACGATAGTTAATCAAAAATTCACCCGATTCATTGAGAGGTATTTTAGTGGGGCCCACAGCCAGCCCTTCCAAAACACCCCCATCATCAAACAAGGGAATCGGTGAAAACCCGCTGACAAATTGAATCGTTTGCAACGAAAGGGATGGATAAACTTGGCCCTTGTAGAACAAAACGAGGGGGCTCACACGAATCACACCGTCTGAATCGGGAAAAGCGTTGAAAAAACCTTGTCGGTTGGGAGGCAGGCCTTTCAAAATCTCGGGAACATTGGTTTGCACGCCATAAACCTTTCTGCCCGATGTTTCTAATTGTTTTGAAGAAATAGGAAGAGCGGATGGTAAAATCGTTTTTTCATTTTCAACAATTTCTTGATTACTAAGTTGGGCATGTGCAATTTCTTCTGGTGAAAGATAGAAAAAATAACCCAAATAGGCGTCTGGAAATTTTTTGAAGGCCTTGGCTAACTGAAAATCTTCACTGGAGTGTTCCGAGAAAGTAACATCAAAAGCGATTGTTGTAACACCATAAGAGGCCAATTTCTCAACTAAGTCAGCCATGATATGCCTTGGCCAAGGCCATCTCCCAAGCTTGCTGATACTTCTTTCATCGATGGTTACTAAAACGATGTCGTTGGTTGGGGGCTTTTCACCGCGAACATTAAAATAAGCATCTATCCATTTTGATTCGATTCCATTAAAAAAACTGGGCAAAGCGTGTGCGGCGAGCAAGATTAAGAAGGTGATGACAATAGCGATGGTGAGATTTTTTTTCACACTTGGGTGGATTTTTTATCACGACTTATAGATGGGAACAAGGAGAAGATAGTAGAGGTAATTATTTACGTTTTCTTTTAAAAATAAGGTCTAAGGCGTCACTGGCATGGCCAACCAATTCGCTGAAATGCTTGGTTTGCTCAGTAGAATCTGTGCCATCCCATCCAGCAAGAAGGGCTGTGGCTGCTTTGTTTAGTTTACCGGCAATGTTTTTTGCCAAAGCATTGGAAATAGTCATCGGCATAAAGGCCATAACCATGTCCACAAAAACGACGGCTTTTGAGAAAAATGGTAAATGATTAGGGGCAAATTTTATACAGGCTTCTAATACCAATTCAAATTCCTTCGCAAAAAGTGATAGTTTTTTTGACAGCGTGTCTTCTTGAATTACGCCATTCTCAAGGCTCATTCTTCGAAAGCTCTCAGTAATACTACTTATTTGTGTAGTAATTTCTTCTCTTGAAGATATTGCAATGGAGTTCCTCTTCAAAATACCGTTTGCGCCATTAGTATGTGTTGGCACCGGCCAACCAGATGGTTCTTTTGCTCTTTCGAGAAGCCCCATCAAAATTGCTTTTCCTTTTTTTTTGGCATCGGGATCACCACCAGCAATCAGCCTTCTCAAATCGGTAGGGAAAGGATGTGCGCCGCAAGGATAAGCTCCCTTTTCAACAAACATGCTGTCCATACCCAACAACACATTGGCAGGAATCTCCTCAGGCCCACCAAGATTCTCCATTGCCCTCATTTGCACATCGAGCTGCGCCGGAGTGTAACCCAAGGCTATGTAGCGACCAATGAATGCCATCATATAGGTTATCGTCAATCCTCAGGAAAAGTTGCCTATGGATGTCCCCTCTCCTTTTATTCCTCTCCCTCGAGGGGAGAGGAATCGAGGTGAGGGTGACCACATTACCCTCTACGCATTCCCCTTTATCCTTGCAAGATATTAGTAAAAAAGGTATAAGAATCCTATAGGTTACAAGTTTAAGAAGGCTTTAATTAGCTAAATAAGCTAAATTAATGGGTATTTCTGATATTTTAATAGTTCCTGCAGTAAACCTACCACCCCTTGTTGCGCCTTTTACAAGAGAACCTGAAGAAGATATCACAGCAGCTACGACCTCCCAAACTGACCTTGCCCTTCCACTCGATCTTTCAGCAATGCTTGCCCAAGAAAGAGCTCAAGAAAGAAGGGCGAGATCTAGCGCACTTCAAAAAGCAGCCAGGCTTTGGGGTGGTTCAGTAGCTTTGTGGGCGGCACCCCGTTCGACAGTTGTTCAAGAAACACATATTGTCTCCCCTTTTCTTGTCAGAGAAATAGAAACCCCTTCCATTGTCAACGCCATGCCAGCAGCTGGGATGGTAGCAGTTGGCGCCGATGAAATGATAGAGTTTTATAGAAGCCGATTTCCAGCTCTTCCCGCGATTTTTTTAAAATACCTTCGGGCCGTTTTCGAAAAAGAGAGGGCAAGCAATAATTTGGCTGCTGTGCCGTCTTCCTTTCCCATTGAAACACTACAGATTCATCCAAGCCTCCGTGGAATTCAAAACAGAGCTCTCCTGCCACTGAGTAATCACTATGCAAAACAATTTGGAAAGGGAGACCGTGGGGCGGGCAGGGTTGTTTGTGAAGAATTAGGAACAGTCTTGAATGTTTTTGGCTTTAGTTTGACAACCTCAAAAGAGTCCAGTTTGAAAGGAAAACGAATTACACAGTCACTCACAATAGATGATCGTCCTATTTTAACTACGGAATTGACTAATAATCCAGACCCGCTTGCCCATGACCCAGATAAAGTCGATTATGTTCTCCTTGGGCTTCATGGAGCGACCCATGCTGAAAAATCTTTAGGTGCGGGCCTTCTCATTCCCTGCAGCATTATTCAACAACAGGCCAGAGAGGAAGGCATCTCTGTAGTGTCGGTTATTCCCGACATGCCATTGCATGGCTTAGGACCTACGGATCCTCGCTTTTTAGATAAAGAAACCGGTTTTGAGTTTTATATGAAATGGCTCGAACACCTCATTCAAACGGTAAAGAGGGCCTATCCCAAGGCAAGAATTCTTGCCTATGGAAGAAGTACAGGTGGCAATCAAGTTCTGGAGCTTGCTTATCGCAGTGGACTCGTCAACAGTGTTTTTGGTGACGCCGCTTACCCTCCTGAGACACTAGAACTCCAATCCTTGGCTATCCAAAAACGAGAGGAGAGAGCGCGTCTTGAAAATCCTGACTTAGAAGAATACCAGACAGTCCCAGGATCTGCAGAAATGCTGGAGGCACACGATTCTCAATGGACCTTCTGGAGGCCTCATAGAAAACCTGGTGTCCCTCATTCGCGCTTTATCGCACGTCAGGGAGAATCGGACGACAATTATTCTGAATTTAACCATACTGCTGAGTGGAAACGCTGGGGCCAACAAAATGGCGTTAGAGTTATTATTGATAGAGGAGAGCACAACGGCCTCGGAGGACTCCAGCAACAAGCCGATACAAAATTATTCCAAATATCGATGCAAAATGTGCGACTGATCATTGACATGATGCAAAGGGATTTAAGAAAGAAAACCTGGTGGATGACCAGAGATGTTAATAGAAGAAGGGCCGAATTAAACTTATCCAAAAAAGTTCTGGGGGGTCTCCAGATGAAAGTAAAAGCAGCCAGAGCGCAAGATGCTATAAAATTAAAAGAGGTCGCTCGCGCAGAAAAAGAATTGTCTGCTTTAAAAGAGACTGTTGCAATATCCTACGGTGCTCTTCAAGAAACCAAAAAAAGATTAGCCGATGCCCTGGCCGACACCGAAATCCCTCATGGGGCAAAATCTGCTTATGAACATTTAAGAAGACTCCAGCAAGCTGCAGATATATTATTTATATTTTCAGGTATTGCCTCTGCAGAATCCGCCATTAAAGTATTCAAGCATGAGCTTGAAATTGCTGAAACTTCTCTGAAGGGGATAATTTCGGAAACGCCATCAGAAAAGCTCTTTGAGGAATACAGTTTTGCTGTCAGACAACATGCGCGCAATTTAGGACTACTTCGAGCCAAAGCGAAATCGGCTGCTAATATTCAGCTGCTATCAGACCAATGGCTGAAAAAGGGAGAGGGTCTATTTCTAGATGCCATGAAAATGGAGGCGACCATTACACAGCAAGGGCTAGAGCTAAAAGAAGCCCGAAGAGCTCTTGCTGAACTCAAGGCAAAAAAAGAGGTCAGAGCAAGAATAAGACTACCCCTGATTCATTTAGCCCCTTAAGAGTTATTGACTCTCTGCAGCTTGACAAAAATTCACTTTTACCCCAGTTTGGCGCCCGCTTATGACAACTGCTCAATATATTTTTATCGCTTTTCCGGCCATTTTCGTGATCTTGAACCCTTTTTCGGCCGCCTCTTCCTTCTTGTCACTCACTGCAAACCAAAGTGACGAGACCCAGATGCAAATTGCTAAAAGGGCTTGCATCACTGCCTTTGTTGTTTTGCTTACTTTTGCCGTCGCCGGTCATCTTATCTTTCAAGTATTTCAAATAACTATTTCGGCTTTTCGCATTGCAGGTGGAATTATTATGTTTAGTATCGGCTTAGAAAAACTGAAGCTACAACCCCTGCGTATCGAGCAAACAGAAGAAGAAATGGAAGAAAGTCTACACAAAACGGATGTTGCAATTGTTCCGCTGGGCCTGCCTATTTTGAGTGGGCCTGGCGCTATTACAACGGTTATGGTTTTGATGGCGGAAATTAATTGGAAATCGTCAAAACTTATTGGAACTTTGCAAATGGCTGGGTTGGTTTTTAGCTGTGCGCTGAGCATCGTGTTGATCTATTTTATCTTGATCAATTCCAGAAAACTTTTGGATATTCTTAAAGTGACGGGTGTCGGTGTGATGACTCGTATTATGGGATTGATTCTAACCGTGATTGCCACACAGTTTGTGATTAATGGTGTGCGGGATTTGCTTCCTGAGTTTGCCAAGATTTTGTCATAACCAAAACCACATTCTTTAGGACTTCAACAAAACCCCCGTCGATTTGAAACCAAGATGATTCTTTCCCGTTGGCTGTTTTATAGTGAAACCTTCCTTTTTTAAGCAGGGCCACCATCGCCGCATGGGTTGGAAGGATCGTCATTTCACCAAGAAGACCAGGAAGGGTAATCGATTCCACCTCCTGATCCAAAATAATTGCCTCGGGTGTAAGAATTTTTAGTTTCATATTAGCTGGCGGTTAATTTTTCTGCTTTGGCAACCGCTTCTTCAATGGTCCCCACCATGTAGAAAGCTTGTTCTGGCAAATCATCATACTTACCGACGCACAATTCCTTAAAACTTCTGATTGTGTCTGTCAGTTTCACATATTTTCCTTCCAAACCGGTAAATTGAGCGGCGACAAAGAAAGGCTGTGACAAGAAACGCTGAATTTTTCTGGCTCTTGCCACGGTTAGTTTATCTTCTTCCGAGAGCTCATCCATACCTAAGATCGCGATGATATCTTGCAAATCTTTATAGCGCTGCAAAATTCTTTGCACTTCTCGGGCCACTTGATAATGTTCTTCACCAATAACTTCAGGAGTTAAAATTCTGGAAGTAGAATCCAGAGGGTCCACTGCGGGATAAATTCCTAATTCCGCAATTTGACGAGAAAGGACGGTGGTCGCATCCAAGTGGGCAAAAGCTGTTGCCGGTGCGGGATCGGTTAAGTCATCGGCTGGAACATAAATAGCTTGCACGGAAGTAATCGATCCGTTTTTTGTAGTTGTAATCCGCTCTTGAAGCTCTCCCATTTCCGTTGCGAGGGTCGGTTGATAACCGACCGCAGAAGGCATGCGGCCCAAAAGAGCAGAAACTTCAGAACCTGCTTGAGTAAATCTAAAAATGTTGTCGATGAATAAAAGAACGTCTTGTTTTTCTTCGTCCCTAAAATATTCCGCAACAGTCAAGGCGGACAAGGCTACTCTGGCTCTGGCCCCAGGCGGTTCATTCATCTGACCATAGACAAGAGCGGTTCTTTCCAACACGCCGGATTCTTTCATTTCCAGCCAAAGGTCGTTTCCTTCACGGGTTCTTTCGCCCACGCCGCCGAAGACCGAGTACCCACCATGTTGCTGGGCAACGTTATTGATGAGCTCCATCACGATAACTGTTTTGCCAACCCCGGCTCCTCCGAACAAACCAATTTTTCCACCTCTTGGATAGGGGGCCAACAAATCGATTACTTTAATTCCTGTTTCAAACATCTCCACCTCTGTCGATTGTTCCTCAAAGGATGGGGCCAAACGATGGATGGGGTAATGTTTTTTGGAGGCAACAGGACCCATTTCATCAACCGGCTGCCCAATCACATTTAAAATACGGCCCAGGACTTCTTTACCAACAGGCATCAAGATTGGCTTTCCTGTATTCAAAACCTCCGTTCCTCTCACCAGGCCATCTGTGGAATCCATTGCGATGCAGCGGACCGTATTTTCTCCCACATGCTGTGCGACTTCCAAGGTCAAATTCCATGGCTCCATGTTGATGGAAGAATTAGTAACTTTTAAGGCTGTGTAAATTTCTGGAAGATTCTCGTCGAAGCGAACATCAACAGCCGGTCCGATGACCTGAATGATTTTTCCCGTTGCGGTATGTCCATTCGTGCTCATAATTTCTCCTTATCTTAAAGCTTCTGCCCCATTGACAATATCCATCAAATCTTTGGTGATGGTTGCTTGTCTGGCCCTGTTATATTGTAGTGTCAAATAACTAATCATGTCCGAGGCATTGTTTGTTGCATTATCCATGGCCGCCATTCTGGCAGCGAGTTCTGAAGCCATCGATTCCAAAAATGATTGGTGAATTTGACAAACTAAACTCTCTCTCAAGATGGAATCTAGGACTTCAAGAGAGGTTGGTTCATAAATAGTATCTATTAGTTTAGTTTCCTTCAATTCTCCTGAAAACGGCAGCAATTTTTTAAATGTAACTTCTTGAACCATTGTTGATCTAAAATAATTGTAGACCAACCAGACTTCGTCTGTTTTGCCCGCTTCAAAACGATTGCTGGCTATTTTTCCCAACTCTTCAGAGATAGAGCGATCCAAATTTTCGTAAAGACCGGTGGCGGCCTCCATCGTCTCCCAATTTTTAGCCTTAAAATAGTCTCGGCCCCTTTTTCCAACAATTCTTGAATAAACTTTTATTCCTTTTTCTCTGCATTGACTCAGTTCATCGCCCAATCGTCTCAATAAATTGCTGTTGAAACCGCCGCACAACCCACGATCCGACGTAAAAATAAGATAATCCCTCTTGGAAATCTTTTCCTGCGTCAGCGTCAAGGGATGTTTCACAACTTGGTCTTGCTGACTCAAGCGCTCGGCCAACTCAAAGACTGCTTTGGTATAGGGGCGCGCCTGAAAAGCGGCGTGCTGCGCCCTTCTTAATTTTGCAGCGGCCACCATTTTCATTGCCTTGGTGATCTTCTGCGTATTTTTAACCGATGAAATCCGTTTTTTAATGCTTTTGAGTGATGGCATTGTCCTACACCGTAAATTTATTTTTAAATTCTTCTAAAACTTTGTTAATTTTTTTCTTGAACTCCTCGTTTAATTCACCCTTTTCTCTAATTTCTCTTAAAACTTCTGGGTGTTTCGTTTCTACAAACGACATCATCTCTTTCAAAAATTTTCCTACCTGGTTAACCGGATAGGTATCCAACCAACCATTGGTTCCCGCATAAATTTCCAAAACCTGTTTTTCGACAGGGACTGGTTGAAAAAGGCCTTGTTTTAAAAGCTCGACCAATCGTTCGCCTCGCTCCAACTGTTTTTTGGTTGCAGGGTCCAAATCGGCGCCAAACTGTGCAAAGGCAGCCATCTCTCTGTATTGTGCTAATTCCAGGCGCAGCCTGCCGGCAACCTGCTTCATCGCTTTAATTTGCGCGGCACCACCCACACGGGAAACTGAGAGCCCTACGTTAATGGCGGGTCTGATACCGGAATAAAAAAGATCCGTTTCCAAATAAATCTGGCCGTCGGTAATCGAAATAACGTTTGTTGGGACATAAGCAGAAACATCCCCTGCTTGTGTTTCAATGATGGGGAGTGCTGTAAGGGAACCGCCGCCATTTTTTTCGGATAATTTTGCGGCCCGCTCCAAAAGACGAGAGTGAAGATAAAAAACGTCTCCGGGGAAAGCTTCACGTCCAGGCGGCCTTCTTAAAAGAAGGGAGAGCTGTCTGTAGGCAACTGCGTGTTTGGACAAATCATCATAGACAAGCAAGGCATGACGTCCACTATCCCTAAAATATTCGCCGATTGCCACACCGGAGTAAGGAGATAAAAATTGTAGGGGGGCAGGGTCAGAAGCATTAGCCGCCACTACAATCGTGTATTCCATTGCCCCAAATTGTTTGAGTTTATCAACAACCCTGGCAACGGTGGAAACTTTTTGGCCGATGGCAACATAAATACAAATAACATCTTGTCCCTTTTGATTGATAATGGTGTCGATAGCAACAGAGGTTTTTCCAGTTTGTCTGTCACCAATGATTAATTCCCTCTGCCCTCTTCCGATTGGGGTCATCGCATCGATTGCCTTTATACCGGTTTGAAGAGGCTGATGAACAGGCCTTCTGGCAACAATGCCAGGTGCTTTGATCTCCACTTTGCGATGCGATTTTGCATTGAGTGGGCCCAAACCATCAATGGGTTGACCCAAGGCATCAACAACTCTACCCAACAGACTTTCACCCACCGGAACTTCTGCAATTTTTCCAGTTCTTTTTACGGGATCGCCCTCTCTTAATTCTTGGCCTTCTCCCATGATGGCGCAACCGACATTGTCTTCTTCCAAATTGAGAGCAATCCCTTTAATGCCGTGTGGAAATTCCAAGAGTTCCCCAGCCATCACTTTTTCCAGGCCGTAAACTCTGGCAATACCGTCTCCCACTGTCAGAATTTGTCCCACCTCAGAGGCCCCGATAGCCTTACCGTAATCTTTAATCTGCTGTTTGATAATTTGACTGATCTCTTCAACCCGAATTTCCATATCCCCTCCATTCGCTCGCACCCCGCCCAGGCGGGGATGCTCGCTAAAGTTAGGGGGTGAAATCCTTTCTCCCCCTTACCACCCCCATCGGCCAAGGTACTTTTAAACCGTTCTTTCTAAATCCATTGTTCTTTGATGCGCTCTAATTCTCCTTTGATACTCGCATCATAAATTTTGTCTCCCAATAAAACTTCTAAGCCGCCGATCAACGACGGATCTTCATCGATCTCCAATTGAACTTTTCTTCCTGTCATTTTTTCCAAAGATTTTTGCAGCTTGGTTGTGAGTTGTTTGCTTGTTTTAGAGTCGGCCACATTAACTTTGGCAATCACAACCCTTTCAATCTCTCTTACCTGCCCTTCGAAAGATTCAAAAATGTGTGGAAAAAGTGCAATACGCCCTCGATGCAACAAAAACTTGAAAAAGTTTTGCACAGTGGGTGATAAATAAATTTTGAGCATCAGTTCTTTCAAAATCTCTTCTCTCTTTTCCAAAGAAAATTCCCTTAACGAAAGAATTTTGAGAAGTTGTGGCTCAATCTCTATTGCTTTTTTAAAACGCCCTAGCTCCTCGCGAAATCTCTCTAAAGACTTCTCTTCAGTCCCTAAGTTGACGAGGGCCTTGGCGTATCTGTCAGCTAAAATTCTTTCTTTCATTTTGTTCTCTTTCTAATTGGTCAATCGCTACGGAGATGAGACGTTCTTGGTCTTCATTTTCAATTACTTTTTCAACCCATTGTTTAGCTAGATCAACTGCCAGCAGAAGTGTCATTTTTTTGAGCGTCAATTTAGCACGGCCTAGTTCTTGCTCGGCCACTTTCGCTGCATCATCTCTAATTTTTTCCGCAAAACTTTTTGCTTTTTTAATAAGGTTTACTTTTTCTAGTTCACCTTCCTGGCGCATCTCTTTTTGCAACTGATTAATTTCTGTATGGGCCTCCGCCAGTTTTTTTCTATAATCTTGAAATTTGGTTTCAACCCTTGCCTTTTGCTTAGCAACCTCATCAATATCTTTTTTAATGTTTTCTCTTCGATCCCCCAAAAAATCTTTCAGAGGCTCTTTGAGAAAATAAAAAAGAAGCCCCAAGAAGACCAAAAAGTTAAACCATTTATAGAAAAGCCCCATCTCCATAATTATTTAGTTAAGTTTGTCCAAACTTCTTCCCAAGACTTTTTCAGCTATCATTTTGCCTAGTGTCTTTGCCTGTAATTCTAATTGGGATGTGGCGTTTTGTCTGGCAATCTCCATCTCCTTCTTGATTTTCTCAATCTGGGAAAGGCTTGCTTGTTTGGCTTCGTGAACGATCCTTTGTCCCTGCTCATCTCCTTCTTTTCGAATAGTCTCCTTCATCTTGAAGGCATCCTGCTTGGCTTCTTGAATTTTCTTTTCATATTCTTTCATCAATGCATCTGTTTTTTGGGTCATCTCTTCGATTTTTTTTCTGTCTCCTTCTGTCTTTGCCTTTCTTAAATGAATGATTTTCAAAACTGGTTTAAAGACAAAATGAGTCAGGGTGAGCAAAACAACCAGAAAAATGGAGAGCTGAATGAAAATGGTTTTGTCCGGAAACAGTTGTATCTCTGCTGCTAGCATAGTTTATTAATGTTAGAGTAAATTGAGATGGGTCCTGTCAGGCTGCGCCCTTCACGCCCAAAGGGCTAAAAGGGCTACGCCTGCCACCCATCTCTCAAGCAAGCCCCGTCATTTTCATCTCAATGAAATCGGCGGAGTTCTAGGCGATTTTATTCAAGAAAACAACAGCTATTTCTGGTCAAAATCTTTCTGACAGTTGGAGCGAAGGGGTGGCCCGGAGTGTTTGTTGTGGGGTTTTGTTAGGGGCCCCCACAAAAACACGGAGGGACAGGACCCCGAAGCTCCAACTCACCGAACAAAAGTGATTTGTACGTCAGGAGGCGGCGGCTAAAACTGTTGGTTTCGGCAGTTCTTCGACATTGGAGGCCTGTTGCATGGTGCAATTTCCCTGGAAAAAGGCCCCCTCTTCAATCAATAAACCTTTAGTATGAATATCGGCCGTGACAATAGAGGGAATATGAATTTCAATCCGATTTTTGGCCTCCACCTTACCATTGATCGTCCCAAAGCAGATCAATGTATCCACTTTGATTGTTCCGGAAAGCTTCGCTTCTTGGCCGACAACCAAGGTCCCTTCTGACTGGATTTCTCCTGTGAATTCTCCGTTGATCTGAACAGTGCCGTCAAAAACAATTTTTCCATCAATAGAACAGCCCTTATCTAATAAGCCATTCACTTGATCTTTGCTGCTTTCTTTCGATTTTAACCACCCGTTTCCCTTACTCATCTCTCCCCCCTTCATCAATAACCAATAACCAATAACCAAATTCCAATCACCAAATATCTAGGTGATAATCTTTTTATAAATCCGATCTAAATCTTGCCAAGAATAATAATCAATCGTCAGAGTTCCCCTTCCCTCAATGGCTCCTAATTGCAAACGGACTCTTGTCCCCAACGATTTTTCCATCTCGTCTAATAACAACTTTATCTGTGGTGACAAGTGCTTTTTATGACCTCTATTTACCCTTTTTCTAACACCCGCCCGCTCTTGTATCATACGCTCTACATCACGAACGCTCAAAGTCTCTTCCAAAACTCTCTCTCTAAAATGAAGTTGATCTTGCAAAGAACTTAATGAGAGTAAGGCTCTGGCGTGCCCCGCAGACATTCTATCAGAGGCAATGTCTTCTTGAACAATTTTGGGAAGTCTCAACAAACGCACGGAATTGGCGACATGTTCTCTCGATTTTCCAACGCGCTCACCAATATCGGCGTGATTTAATTTGAAGCGTTCCAAAAGGGCTTGGTATCCTTTTGCCTCTTCGATTGGGTTTAAATCTTCGCGTTGAATATTTTCAACCAGGGCCAATTCCAACATTTTGTCGTCGTGAACATTGCGAATGACAACGGGGACTTCAGAAAGACCGGCCAGCTTCGCCGCACGCCATCTCCTTTCACCGGCAATCAATTCATAGCGACCATCCACAGAGGGCGACACAACAAGCGGTTGCAAAATACCATCTTTCTTAATTGACTCCGAAAGATCTTTAAGTCCTTCATCATCAAAGCTAAGTCTCGGTTGTTGTCTGTTCGCAAAAATTTGGTCAATCGACACTACGGCCGGATGCGGGCTCCTCTCCAAGAGGGGTTCCTCCATCTCCGGCTGGATCAACGAAGCCAGTCCCCTCCCCAGCGCTTTCCTTGCTTGCATAGTTCTCCTCCTTTTGTGTCAAAACCTCAAAATCTTGTTTCAAAACTTCTTTGGCTAATTCAAAATAGGATTGAGCCCCTTTTGATTTTACGTCGTATAATATAATTGGTTTTCCATAACTAGGAGCCTCGCTTAAGCGAACATTTCTGGGAATTACGACATTAAAAACAACTTCATTAAAATGTTTTCGCAACTCTTCTGAGACTTGGTGCGCCAAATTATTTCTAGAATCAAACATCGTCAAGACAATCCCTTTTATCTCTAATGATGGATTCAAACGCTGCTTTACCAAATAAATTGTTCTTTTGAGATCGGCCAACCCCTCCATGGCATAATATTCGCATTGAACCGGAATAATTACGTAATTTGTGGCCGTCAGGGCATTGAGTGTTAAAAGCCCTAATGAGGGGGGGCAATCAATAATAATGTAATCATATTGATTTATAATAGGTTTTATACAGTTTTTTAGACGTGTTTCACGTGAAACAATCCCTACTAACTCTAATTCCGCCCCTACAAGTGCACTTTGAGAAGGGACCAATGAGAGATAATTCATTTCTGTTTTAAGAACACTTGATTCTATAGAGTCTTTACCAATTAAGGCTTGGTATGAGCTCCTTTTTATCTCAGACTTGTTAAAACCGACCCCCGTTGTGGCATTTGCTTGTGGGTCTAAATCTAGCAATAAAGTCCTTTTTTCTGCCGCTGCCAGGCAGGCGGCCAAATTAACTGAGGTAGTTGTCTTTCCAACACCCCCCTTTTGGTTACAAATCGAGATGATTATAGCCATGGAATGGTCAACTGTTTCACGTGAAACACTTCAGGTACCAGGTGCCTTTTATTGATGTATTTAAACAATTTCAAAGTTAAATTCAATTGTAATTTCATCTATCTAGGTTAACTCAGGCAAAAGGTGCCTGGTACCTATGATTCAAATAACTTATTAAATTAACTCAACTTATTGATTTCATTAATAAATTATATTCATTGATAAATCAAGCCAAATCTAACTGTTTCACGTGAAACATTGAGAGGAATGGGTCTGTCAGGCTACGCCCTTCACGCCCAAAGAGCTAAAAGGGCTTCGCCTGCCACCCACTAGCAAATCCCTCTAGGTGTCCGATACCTGTGCCCTGTAGGTGTCGGACACCTAGAGCACAAGAACACGGAGGGACAAGACCCGTTATTTTTTTTTACTTTTTAAGCAACTTTTTTGGGGGATTGACGATAAGGATGCTAGAGAGATGGAGTCGGTTAGGAGAAGGGGTGCGGTTCAAAAAATTTTCGGTCTTAATCCTTCTAAGCCATTGTTTTTTATATTCTTGTGGATCTTCCTCTGAACAAGCAGTCCTTGAAGAAATCGATCAAGAAATTAATAATGCCCCTGTAAGCGAAGTAAAACTAGCAAATCAGATTGCCTTCGATCTTGTTGGGGGAATTTTTTTACCTAAAGAAACTATAGAATCAATCACCATTAGTCCCAGCGAGCAAATCAGTACCTCCAAACTTTCTATCAATGTAGAACCACCCGCTTTAACAGCGGGAACAGGTTTGTTTAAAAAAGATATTACTATTGATTCAAGCTATAGTTTTCTGGGTTCTAATGGATCGGGTAGGCTGACATTGGCTATTTTTGGCAATGGAATAGAGGAAACTAATTCTAATGTGAAAAATAACGTTATCCGACGCTATGATTCCCTTCATTTTATGTTTAAATTTATGAAGTTTTCTTTTGAAAACAAGTGCCTAGGAAATGTTTTGCTCTCTGGAATGATAGAATGTGAAATAAAAGGAGATTATGAATTAGAGGCAAAGAATTTCATAGGCCAGGGTAATTGTTCAACAAAACAGAATGGGGTTTCAACTGCAGCCCTATATATTACTGAATCAAACATTCATGAAGTTTCTCTAAATGTGGATCTGAATATTGAAGGGGACCCATTAAACCTTGGGAGCTATCAGCACACCGGGAAGATCATCATCGATGGTCAGGAAAAAAATATAGAAGGGTTAATCAAAGAGGGGAGTTCTTGTTCTTAAAAATTAAGAGGGCGTTGTTTTTATTTTCCCCGCCTAATTGATATTCAACAATTTCTGGAGTCCCCCAAAATCCAATCTCATGGGCATGGCCTTCTTTTCTCCAATTTGGGCCCTTCATCGAAATGGCTAGACTGTTTTCCTTAGCAAAGTGTTGAGCAATTTCTAAAAATTGGTTTATTGAAACTGTCGCTCTTGTAATAATTACATCAAAGCTTCCTAAATCTTTTGCTAATTTGGTTTCTTCCGCCCTCCCTTGGACTGCTTGAATGTTTTCAAGAGATAATTCCCGAATGGCTGATTGGCAAAACGCAACTTTTTTTCTTATAGAATCAAGGAGGACTACTTCCAAATCAGTACGAGCAATTTTTAAAGGAATTCCCGGGAAGCCGGCCCCGCAGCCGACGTCAAGAAGTCGGCAAGGTTTCGGAAGACATTTTAAAGGGGCCAACGAGTCTTCAAAATGTTTTCTCCGAATGGCTTGGGGCTCAGTGATGGATGTCAGATTATAAGTCTTATTCCATTTCAGCAATAATTCTAAATAACGTTGGAAAAGTGGGTTGGACAGAGGATCGGTCATTAAATTAAAATCTTGAATCCTTCCTTCGCCAGACAACACTTAAGTTTGCTCTTAGCTCGCCTAATTTTTTTGTTACAGAATTTTAATCGCTTATCTAAAATCTTGTCGGAGGCGTTGGGGTCGTGATGAAACAAAACCAGCTTTTTGATTTTAGAATTCAGCGCAACTTCCACAACTGTTTCAAAACAGCTGTGCCCCCAATCCCATTTTTTTGCATACTCTTTTTTATCGAACTGTGCGTCATGAATCAAAACGTCTGCGTTTCTAATCCATTTTGCAAATTGCTTGTCGCTAGCCTTCAAATTATGATCGGCAACATAAATAATTCGTTTTCCATTTGGAAAATAAAATTGGAAGCCCAAAGCCTTGTCGGTGTGTCGCACCCACTTTGCTTCAACAACGATTCTACCAATTTTTAAACGCTTTTCACCAACACCGAGCAGCCGCATTTTAGAGCTCCAGTATTGTGGTGTGACTGGGAAATAGGGGGATCTCACAATTTGTCTTAGTGTTTTTCTAAAAGGAAAAGTCTTTGTAGAGGGGCCGACGATCATAATTTTTCTATTTTTCTCATAAAGTGGTTTAAAGAAGGGAAGTCCGAAGAGGTGATCCCAGTGAAGATGGGAAAGAAGAATGGTTACAGGGACTTTTTTTTGGGCCAGTTTTTGTCCCAAAAGTCTGATGCCGGTTCCGGCATCACATACAAACCAATGTTTTTTATAACAAATTGAAATGCAAGAGGTATGACCGCCGTAATGAGAATTTTCTGTTAAATGTGTCGCAATGGAACCCCGAACTCCCCAAAAACAAATCTCAATTTTTGGCCTCATATTTTTTAGCTTCCCAGTGTCTTCCCAGTCTCACATAACCCAAAAAAAGCAATTTTCTGATTTCTGGCGCTGTGTATCTTTTTCTGAGTGATTCTAACATATTCACCATATCGTGGTACATCTGATAATTATAAAAAACTTGTGCTTCCAAAAAATCGCTGTCCGATTTTGACAACTCTTGGGTTAGACGTTTTAATTCATTATTCGAAAGAATGCGAAAGGAAAAAACGCGACTTTGCGAAATTATTTTATTGCCCTTCTCAAGTCTACCCAAATACCATTGATAGGATTTTCCCTCCTGAATTTCTAGCTCTTCCCGCTTTAATTTTTTTTTCTTAGTCTCTCTAGAAAGTAGGAAAAATTTTGGTGACTTCCCTTCTTCAACAAAAACGAGGAGCGGTTTTTTACCCAAAATAGGTTTCCCCCGCCAGCGAAACTCTATTGCACCTTCCAAGGGAATCGTCCCATAAATAGGTGTAATCCCTTCAATCCCGCCGGGGGGCTGATGGAGATCAAGGGGGGCCGATGTGGAGACGGGCCCCATTTTCCCCGTTAATTCTTTTAATTCCTGCTCTATTTTAGGAAAGATGGTGAAGCGTTCACTGGAAAAAAGGGGCGCTGAAAAACATAAAAATAAAAGAGTTAGAAAAATTTTCACGCGATTTGTTTAAGCAGCCTTTGATTCTTGCTTTGATTTTCTCAAATAGACCATCAAAATTGAGATGGCCGCCGGCGTGATTCCGGAAACTCTGGCGGCCTGACCCAGATTTTGTGGCTTAATTTTTTTTAATTTCTCAACAACCTCTTTGGAAAGACCCGAAATCCCATCGAAACAAAAGGCATGAGGAATAACAATTGATTCTAATTTCTTAAATTGGGCGATATCTTCTTCTTGCGCCTGAATATAGCCTTCATACTTTACTTGGATTTCTACCTGTTCAAGGGCTTCACCGCAAAGCTTTTTATCCCCTTCTTTGTGCCACTGATTTTTTTCTAAAAAAGTCTCCAAAACTTGGGTCAAGGAAAGCTCTGGTCTTTTGACCAGCTCGGCTAAGCTTGTCGGTTTTTTCATTGCCGCTGAACCCAATTGAATCAGCTTATTGTTAATAAAAGGGATGGGGGTTAGCGAATAAGAGTTGAGCAAAGCGAGTAATTCTTCGATTCTTTTTCTTTTAAACTCGAACCGCCTCCAATCATTATTGGTTACCAATCCCAAATATTTTCCAATTTTGCGAAGTCTCAAATCGGCATTATCTTCTCTGAGCAAAAGTCGATATTCAGCCCTGGAGGTAAACATCCGGTAAGGTTCTTGTGTCCCTTTGGTTACCAAATCATCAATCATGACACCGATGTAGGCTTGAGAACGATCCAGAACCAAGGGCTCTTCGCCTTTGACTTTGAGGGCGGCATTAATCCCTGCCATGACCCCTTGAGCGGCGGCTTCTTCATAGCCAGAAGTTCCGTTGATTTGGCCGGCGTGAAACAGACCCTCCACCAATTTAGTTTCCAAGGTAGGATAGAGCTGTGTAGGTGGAACGGCATCATACTCTACCGCATAGCCAGGGCGCATGATTTCGGCTTTCTCCAAACCGGGAACCGATCGAACCATTTCAATTTGAACATCGACTGGAAGGGAGGTTGACATCCCATTCACATAAATTTCGTTTGTGTCGAGCCCTTCCGGCTCGAGAAAAATCTGATGGCGCTCTTTATCGGCAAAACGAACCACTTTATCTTCAATAGATGGGCAATAGCGTGGGCCCACTCCTTCAATCACCCCACAATACATTGGCGAGCGATCCAAATTTGCTTTGATAATCTCGTGAGTTTTTTGTGTTGTGTAGGTAATAAAACAAGGTTTTTGTGGCAGCTCGACTTTTGTCTCCGAAAAAGAAAAGAGGGGAGGGGGATCATCGCCCCATTGAGCTTCAAGCCCAGACCAATCAATTGTTTTGCCATCGAGTCTTGGGACAGTCCCTGTCTTCAAACGAGCCAATTCAAACCCTAAATCTTTTAAACTTTTTGAAAGTCCTTTTGCCGCAAAGTCTCCCGCACGGCCACCCTCCGCATTTTTCAAACCATAGTGCATCAAGCCACCCAAAAAAGTCCCCGTCGTTAAGATGACGGTTTTGCCCAAAAAACTTTCTTCAATTTTGGAAAGAACACCACAGACTTTATTTTCTTTGACCAATAGTGATTCTACCAAGGCTTGTTTGATGGTGAGATTAGGTGTCTCTTCCAAAATATTTTTGATTCTTTGTCTATAGCGGTGGCGATCGGATTGAACTCTTGTTGCACGAACCGATGGGCCTTTGCTCAAATTGAGACGGCGAAATTGAATACCGGTTGCATCGGTGTTTCTTCCCATTTCACCACCCAACGCATCAATTTCTTTAACAAGGTGGCCCTTTGCCAAACCACCAATGGCAGGATTGCAACTCATGTGTCCAATGGTGTCGAGATTGCCCGATAGGATAAGTGTGGAACAGCCCATTCTGGCGGCCGCCAATGCGGCCTCACAGCCGGCATGACCAGCGCCAACAACGATCACATCAAATTGTTTAGGATAAGCAAACATGGCTTATGGTGAAACCGCCTACCATAAGCAGTTGTCTATCTCAAGGAGCTTAAAAGAGCGCGGGCTGATTCAACCCAGCCTCTTGTTGCTACATAAGAAGGCTGTCTTTCGAGCCAAAGAAATGCCTGCAGAAAAACATCTCGTGCGTTTCTCGCAATCTCTTCTAATTTTTCTCTCGTATCTGCTTCTAGTTGGTCTCGGTAGCGGTACAACTTTAGAATAGCTCTATAAAGTGTGAAGGCCGATTCTTCAACTTGTCGCCAAACAGCTTGGCCATTGGGTTGACGAACCATTTCAAATTCTAAAACGGTAGCGGCCATCCTACCATCATCTAGTAATGGTTTGATTATTGTATTTTGAAGTGCTAACGCATCATAAGCTTCTGCTAGAGCTTTCCTTCCTTGCTCAAAACGACCTGCTAGGGGAGCTAACAGTTCATTAATTTTCCTTGAATCTCTTTGTGCACCAATAACCAGTGCTCTAAATTCCCTTGCCAAATTTTGTAGGGGTTCACCGCCTTGAAGTCCATTCATGTTATCAAAATACCAAGCAACGCTAGCTGCTCTTGAGACGGGCTCTGCTTGATCTGCTCTGACCAAATCTGCTTCAACTTCTGCTGAAGCTATTCCTGTAGCGCCTGCAATGGGTCCTTCTAAGGAAACATTAACAATATGGGTTCCACCATAATTTACGCCTGCTCTCATCTCTTCCTCCTAAAATTTTGCATGTAAAACGCCGCGCCTTTCACCATACATCCAAAAAATATGCAAGAAAAATCATTCGACGCGTTGCGACAGGAAAAACAATTTCTATTTTCCGATGCAAAATTCGGAAAATATCGTATCCAAAAGATCTTCGCTGACATTGGAGCCTGTAATGGTCCCTAAATGCTCATGGCCCTTTTTAAGATGGATGGCGATGAGCTCAACAGAGGCCTTTCCAGCGAGTGCAGTGCCTGCTTTTGCGAGTTCTTTGGTTGCGCCCTCTAACGCCTCTTTATGACGTAGTTTCGTAATACAAAGGCCGGTATTTTCTTTGGGGTTTTTCTTTTTAATCCAAGCCACCATTTTTTCTTGCAATTCTTTTATCCCTTCTCCTTTGAGTGCTGAAAGAAACAAGAGTTGTTCTTTATCTTTTTTCAAAAAGAATTGGGCGGGGTTGAAGGCCAAACCTAAATCGATTTTATTAATGCAAATAAGTGTTTTGGTTAAATCGATACTGGCTAGAAAATCGATATCAAAACTGTTGATTGGTGAAGAACCATCCAAAACCCACAAGACAAGATCAGAAGATTGAAGCAGCTCTTCGCTTTTTTCAACTCCAAGGGCTTCTACTGCCTCTTTTGTTTTTCTTAACCCCGCGGTATCTGAAAGATGAAAAGCAAATCCTCCAAACGAAACAAGGGCCTCCACTACATCTCTGGTTGTGCCAGGGGTCTCGTGAACAATAGCCCTATTGTGACCTGCCAGCGCATTGAGTAAACTGGATTTCCCGACATTGGGTCTTCCAACCAAAACGGTTCGAACCCCTTCGCGATGTAGCCTTCCTTCTGAATAGGTGGCTAAAAGTTCTTGAAGGGCAACTTGAATTGGAGAAAGTCGATTAACGATTCCTTCTTTTTGCAAAATCTCGATATCTTCTTCGGGAAAATCGATCGAGGCTTCAACAAAAGCCCTTAGTCGAACAAGCTCAGATTGGAATTCTAAAATTCTTTGAGAAAGTCTTCCAGTTAAATGTTCTTTGGCCTGCTTCAACCCCGTTTCACTGGAGGCAGAAATCAAATCGGCAACCGCTTCGGCTTGAGCCAGGTCAAGTTTTCTATTCAGATAAGCCCTTTTTGTAAATTCACCGGGGCCGGCAAGCTTTGCGCCTGCTTGAATGCAACTCTCCAAAACTTTTTCCAAAAGAAGAGGGCTTCCGTGGCCATGAATTTCAACCACATCCTCGCCGGTATAGGAGTGAGGCGCCTTCATCCAAACCGCTAGGCCTTGGTCTATGAATTCTCCTGTGGATAAATTTTCTATTTTTCCATAATAAAATCGATGGGATATGTAGTTTTCCACAGGTATCTTTGGACTTTTCCACACCCTTTTCAACACCCTCTTGGCCTCGGGCCCCGAAATCCGCACCACCCCAATCCCCCCCACACCTGGCGGCGTGGCAATCGCCGCAATCGTCGATTCTTTGGACATTTGCCCATCGCTTAGAAGGACTGCAAAGGATTGTCAATACTTACCGACGAGCGGCTGCATTAGGTGTGCGATACTTAACATAGCCGCGCTGCGTTAGTTTTGTGGCACAGTGCGTATTGTTAAATCCACCGACCAGGTTTACATTCCCTCCCGCAAATTCAATTTGAATGAACTTTACCATTCTACATAGCAAGTGGCCTTCCGCCGTAGCCCTCCTCCCCGCAATCCTTTTTATTGGCTGTACTCAAGGGCCAGGTGGTGCGCCAGCATTTTTGGGAAATTCCTCAGGGATTCCTGGAGGTGGTTCTACAAATGCTAGTAACAATTCCACCCTTCCTGGTTTTCCATCACAACCCTCCGTTCAAAAACTAATTTATCATGTGGGCCCGACAGATCTTTTGGCCGGACAGGCAGTCGATGCCATGTTGGAAAAACCGAAAACGCTCACCTTTCAAGTTAATGAGCCGGTTTGGGTAATAGGATTTGAACCCAAAATTATCGATTCCGATGGAAATGCGCTTCCTGGAAAGCTGCTTCATAAAGCCATTGTTTTTAACAAGCACGAGCCCAATCCGATGTGTGCCTCTGGAAATGGTGGCAACCCCTTCGCAGTCGCAACATCAACACTCACTAAAGTAGAGCTTCCAGAGGGTTTTGGATATCCCCTCGTTCCAGAAGATCCCTTGGAAGCCAAAGTGGTTTTTCAAAACCCGACATCACAAGATTATTTAGGGGTTTCTTTTTCCTTCGAATTAACCACGATCCCCATGGAAAAGGCTAAAGGTTATGGCGATCTTAAAGCGATCCTGTTGGACACCGATCCTTGTGATCACAAACCTCTTTCTATCGAACCGGGCGCTTTTGTTGAAAAGAGCAATACCTTCTCCGTGCTAGAAGGGGGGCATCTCATGGTTGCCAACGGCCTCTTGTCTGATTACGGAGTGGCGGTCTCTCTGACCCATCAAGAAGGAAACAAGCCCTCATTAATTCCATTCTGGCGGGCTGAGGCTAAATTAGACGAATCCCACCAAATTATTGAACTGACCCCCAATCCTTTTATTGACCCTTCCGGAAAGAAAATTAAACAAGGAGATAAGCTAACTTTAGGTGTCTCTTTCGACAATTTCTCAGACGACTGGCACAATGCCGCAACCGGCGCAGCCATGGTTTACGTCGCTCCCGAAGAATCTCTATAATAAAAATGTAAAAAATAAAGGGCCCTGTCCCTCCGTGTTTTTGTGGGGGCCCCTAACAAAACCCCACAACAAACACTCCGGGCCACCCTTTATTTTTTACAACCTTTTAAGCGTTATTCCTTGCGGGTAAGCGACCTCTTAACAAATCTCTAAACCGAATATCGTTTTTATACATCCATTGTTGTAGGATCGTCATACCGGTGTTGACTAGAATGTAGACAACCAACCCCATTGGCAAAAAGATCATAAAACCTGAAAACATAATGGGCATGATCATCATTATCTTTTGCTGGGCTGGGTCGGCTGAAGCACTGGGAGTCATTTTAGTTTGGATGAACATCGTGATGCCAAGAAGAATTGGGGTAATTAAATAGGGGTCGGGAGCTGAAAGATCTTTATAAAACCAAAAGAAGGGGGCGTGATAGAGCTCAACAGAGTTCCACAAGACATTGTAAAGGGCAATGTAGATGGGAATTTGTAGCAACATCGGCAAACAACCCCCCATCGGATTGATTTTATGCGCTTTAAACAACTGCATCGTCTCCGTATTCATTCGTTCTTTATCTTTGCCATATTTCTCACGGATTTCTTTTAATCTGGGTTGGAGGGCTTGCATCCCTTTCATCGATTGGAGTGATTTTTTGTTAATGGGGTTTAATAACAATTTAATCAAAACAGTAAGGATGATGATAGCAAGACCGTAGTTATGAACCACTTTATAGAAAAGCTGGAGTAGGTAGAGGATTGGAACAGCTACCCATGTCGTCCAACCATAACCGATGGCCCTATCTAGATTGGAACCAATGACTTTGAGCCTTTCTAGCTCCTTGGGGCCTCCGTAGAGATCAAATTTTTGAATCCAACGCTCTCCTGGCAACACTTGAGCCTGCGACAAAACTAGCCTTGCTAAAGATCCTTTTATCTCAAGACTTGATGCTTCTTTTCCCGTCGGAACAATACCACCCAAAAAGTATCGACTCTCAAAGCCTACCCAATTTGTCTTCCCACTCAATGTTTGTTCGGAAAGATTATCCGACTGTAGAATTTCTAGAGAACCATCTTTAAAATAAATGGGATGCCATTTATCAGGGGGTGTTTTGAAGAATAAAACCCCTCTTTGTGGGCTTTCCTCCGATGAGGTTTTGCTCCAATCCATTGTCGGGGTAAAGGCAATCGTATTTTTCCCTTTATTTTCAACCTCCACCTCCATAAAAATTCTGTAAGAATTGGGGTCAAGTCGCAGCCGTTTTGAAATAACTAATTCTTTGGAATTCCAACGTAAATCGACAAAAGTTTTATTATTTTTTGTTGCTTGAAAGGGAATGGGAAATGGAACTTTTAAATCGTCCCCTCTAAGCCCTAACTCCAAAATGGCACTATCTGGGTCGGCAAGGGTGACTGGTTTAGCTTCTCCACCATTTCTTAAATATTTTTTTAACTCCCAATTTTTAACAATCCCCCCCATGGTATCCAACACAACAGTTACCAATTCATTTTCTAAAACAACCTCTTGGCCCCCTTTTCGTTCTACCACTGAGGGCGTAGAAATATTCGAAGGAAAGAGGACTTCTGGTTTCGGCTCGTTTTTAGCGAGAACTGTCTCTTGCTGAGTTGTCTTTTGATCCAAAGGTTGGGAGACGGGGCTTGGTTTTGGGGGCGGGGCAATAAAAGTATACCAAACAGCCAAAACCCCAACGCTTAAAACAACAGCTAATAGTCCTCTATATTCGCTCTTCATACCGGGTCAAATCCTCCTTGATGAAACGGATGACATTTCAGCACTCTTTTAAAGCTGATCCAAACAGCCCTCCACCAAACCTCTTTTGCTAAGGCAGCCTTGGCATATTCAGAGCAGGAAGGATAAAAACGGCAACAACCCCCAAACCAAGGGGAAAGAAGCAATTGATACCCTCTAATAAATAACAAAAATGTCTTTCTCAATGGATCCTCTCCAACAGATCTCGGAGTGCCTTTCTAACAAGACTCTTCTCCAACAATCCTAATGGGTTACGCGCTATCACCACCACATCCCCTTTTGGAAATGCCTCCCTATTTAGCCTAAAATATTCTCTTACGACTCTCTTAATTGCGTTTCGTTTGTAAGCCCTTCCCACTTTGCTCGAAACAATGATTCCAATGCGTCTGTTCTCTTTAGGCATCCAGCGCATCTGAAAATAACGATTCCCAATCGAAGGGGCCCCTGTGCGTAACTGGTTAAATTCGATCGTCTTTCTGATTCGAGCTGCTTTGGGAAAAGGATGCATGGGGACTTAGACTTCCACAGAAAGTCTGCGACGACCCTTCTGGCGACGCCTTTTCAAAACCTGTCTTCCTCCAGCAGAAGCCATTTTTTTCCTGAATCCATGCGTTCGTGATCTGTGTCTCTTTGATGGTTGAAAGGTTCTCTTCATCTGATTTCCAAACGAGTTGTCCTCCTAAAGCTCAAGTAAAACCTAAATCAGCAGGGCATTTCCTAAAAGGTTCCAAAGACTTCAAAAGAGTTTGGTTTAAAATCTTTTTGCCGTTTTTTGTCAAGGCGTTTTTTTCCCCTTGTGTCACAACGAGTTAACACAATTATAAAATTTTTTCTTGTGCTCCTCTTGTTACTTGTTAAAGCAACAAGGTCATCATTTTTGTTTTTCAAGAGAATTTAAAATTATGGAATTATCCCCCGCTGTGGGTAAGGCTGTGAATATTTCTTCTGTGGTTTCCCTGTGGGACTCCTTAAGAGAGCAGCTAAAGACCAAAGTAACCCCGTTAAACTATAATAACTGGTTTAGGCCTGTTTCTGAGGCCAGGTTAGACGGGGAACAGTTTGTCATTAACGTCCCAAATAAATTCATTGCCGATTGGATTTCAGACAATTATTTGGATCTTCTCGAAAAAGAGGCCTCTCAGTTAGTAAGTCGGTCTGTAAGGATCCGTTTTGAAATTTCTCAAGTCGGTTCAGTGGCCCCTTCTGTTTCAGAAATAAGACCTTCTATTCAAGCAGGTGTTAAACAACAAGTTTCTTCTCCTCTTAACTTAAAATATTCTTTCGATAGTTTTGTGGTCGGTTCTGGAAACCAGCTGGCCCACGCCGCCGCCAAAGCGGTTGCAGAGCTCCCTGGGGGTCATTATAACCCTTTATTTCTTTATGGGGGGGTTGGGCTTGGCAAAACACACCTTTTAAATGCCGTTGGGCTTGAAGTTTCAAAAAGACACCCTGAAATGAAAATAATCTACCTCAGCGCTGAAAAATTCATGAATGAATTCATCGATTCGGTTCGAAATAACAAAATGGAGGGGTTTCGCAAAAAATACCGCACAACTTGCGATATGCTTCTCATTGATGACATTCAGTTTTTAGGTGGAAAAGAGAGCACACAGGAAGAATTTTTCCACACTTTTAACGAATTATATCATTCCCAGCGTCAAATTGTTGTCACGAGCGATAAAATTCCAAAGGAAATTCCGGGAATTGAGGATCGTCTTCGAACACGTTTTGAATGGGGTTTGATTGCAGATATCCAGGCCCCTGATTTGGAGACGAGGATCGCTATTTTGAAAAAAAAGGCGGAGACCGATGGTATTATTTTAAACAACGAGGTGGCAATGTATTTAGCCTCCCAAATCAAATCAAATGTAAGAGAATTAGAAGGAGTTTTAATTAGACTTCACGCCTTTGCCTCATTGAAAAACTCCCAAATCACACCTGATTTGGCCAAAGAAGTTTTGAAAAATATCCTCCCTTCAAAAAATGGGGCCTCAGGGAGTGTAGAATCGATTCAGCAGGCCGTTGCTGAATATTATCAGGTCAAGGTGTCGGATTTAAAATCGCCTAGGCGAATGAAGGGCTTTTCCCACCCAAGACAGATAGCCATGTATCTTTGCAAAAAACATCTAAAGGTCTCTTTCCCCGAGCTTGGCCACAAGTTTGGGGGTAAAGACCACACAACTGTGATTCATGCCTGCAGAAAAATAGAGGGGCTCCTAGAGCAAGATTCCAACCTTCAAAACGACATCGCCATTCTTGAAAGAGCGATTCTTCATTAAAGGTTAAAAATTAGTGTGTCCTGGAATGATGTTGATAAACAACCATTATCCTGTTGACAACTTGTCTAGAACTGCCTACGTCTCGGTTGTTCACAAAACTCGAATATGCGTTGTTCCCAAAGATTACAACGAATTAACTTCACTTTCACGAAACTAACAGGCCCTACTACTTCTACTAACTATTATTATTTAATAATATAAGAGCATACACAGATGGAAATAAAAATTGAAAAGGGGGTTCTGACAGAAGCACTCAGTTGGGTACAGGGTGTGGTAGATCGAAAAACAACCATGCCAATATTATCCAATGTCTTGTTAGAGGCAAAGGGAGGAACCCTAAGTCTAACTGCCACTGATTTGGAAGTAGGTGTTGTAGGAACCGTAAAAACCGAAGTAATCCAGCCTGGAAAGACAACGGTTCCAGCCAGAGGGTTATACGAAGTTGTGAAGGAGCTTCCAAACCAGGTTGTTCTCCTTAAAACACAATTAAACAACTGGTTAGAAATTCAATGTGGTAAGACACAGATAAAATTAGTGGGGATGGATGCTGCGGAATTTCCAAGCCTTCCTAAAAAGACAGATGGAAATTCATTTGGATTAGAGGTCAAAACACTCCAAGAAATGATCGAAAAGGTCGACTTCGCCGTTTCCACCGACGAAACAAGATATAATTTAAATGGAATTTTTATAGAAACCCTTTCAGAAGATGGAAAAAGCGTTTTAAAACTTGTGGCGACAGATGGCCACCGCCTTTCCTTAACTCAAAGAAATATCGAAAAGAAGATCCCGTTAAATCGGGGAGTTATTTTTCCAAGAAAAGGGGTTTCGGAACTAAAACGTCTCATTGAGGGAAAAGAGGGGGAGGTCAGCTTTTGGGTGGGAGAAAAACATGCGGTCATCGATAAAGAAGAAAAAATGCTTTTGGTGAGACTCATTGATGGCCAGTTTCCCCCCTATACCCACGTTATCCCCCAAAAACCAAAAAGGGTTATGTCTGTTCCTAAAGAGATATTAGCACAATCACTGAGACGCATTGCCGTTTTGACAACCGACAGATCAAGAGGGGTTAAATTTTCTTTTTCACCCGGAAATTTGGAAATAAGCGCTAACAACCCAGACTTAGGGGAAGCAAAAGAAGAACTCACCATTCAATATAAAGGCCCCACCTTTTCTATAGGGTTTAACGCAGCCTATTTTTTAGAAGCCCTGCAGGCTCTAGAAGATGAGCAGGTGGTCTTGCAACTCAATGACGAAGTCTCTCCCTGTTTAATCCAATCAGAGTTTGATCGCGGCTTTACGCACGTAATTATGCCGATGAGACTCTAAAAAGTGTATCTCAAAGCACTAAGCCTCAAAAATTTTAGAAACATTCCAGAAGCCTCCCTATCCTTTCATGAAAAATTCAATGTCTTTGTGGGGGCCAACGCCCAAGGAAAAACAAATATTTTAGAATCAATTCACCTTCTTTCCATTGGGAGATCTTTTAGGCTCGCCGATTATAAGGGTTTGATCTCATGGGAAAAAACGGAAGCCTTCGTTAGGGCCTGGCTGGAATTGCCCATTGGTGAGGAAGAAAGAACCATCCAACTAACCGTTGAAAAGAAAAAAACCTTCAAAAATGGAAAAGGAGTCAGCCCAAACCAATTCCAATTCATGCCGATTGTTTTATTTGCCCCAGAAGAAATCTTGCTCCTTAAAGATTCCCCACAAGCAAGAAGGGATTATGTGGATGGATTGTTAATAAAGCTTTCTGCCATTTATGAAGAACACCTGCGTGATTACAAACGAGCCCTCACACAGAGAAATAAATTGTTGAAAGACGAGCTAATTCCCAAAGAGGAAAAGAAAAAACAGATGACTCTCTGGGAAAGCCCGATGGTAGAACACGGCAGCGTTTTAATCAAAGAACGAGAAGCTTGGATGAATAAGCTAAACGGAATTTTAAACGAATATTATAAAATAATTGGGCATGATGCCAAATCGGCTCAATTTGCGTATAGTAACAATGTAAATTTAGAAGAGTTTTCCACCGTGCAAGAAGCAAAAAGAGAAGAAGAATTAGAAAGAAAGGCGAGTTTAGTTGGTCCTCATCGGGACGATTTCAAAGCACAGTTAGACACCCACCCAATCAATGCTTATGGTTCGCAAGGAGAGATGCGCACTTTTACATTGGCCCTCAAACTTTCCGAAATTAAATTATTTGAAGAAGTTTTGAACCAATCCCCTCTGTTATTATTAGATGATGTTGTCTCTGAATTGGATGAGAAGCGCTCCGCCTATTTTTTTTCCTATCTTCAAAGCTACACCGCGCAGGTTTTTGCAACAGCGACGGCACTTAGTCTTTTTCCAAAAGATTGCCTTAAAGAGTTTCGAGCTTGGGAAATTCGACAAGGAAAGCCCTTTACTTTTTGACCCCTCTTTGGTAGTTAAAAAAGCCCAAATTTCATATATTTATGGTAACAGAAGCCGTGAGCGCCAATAAAAAATCAGCCAAGCCAACCCCCCCTATAAAAGGGGAGTCTCTCAAGGGGCACCGCTATGACGCCTCCACCATCAAGGTTTTAGGAGGCCTGGAAGCGGTTCGCAAACGCCCTGCAATGTATATCGGAACTACCGGGGCATCGGGATTGCACCACCTGGTCTACGAAGTGGTTGATAATAGCTGTGATGAATTTCTTGCTAGTTTCGGCACAGAGATTAATGTCACGATCCACATGGATAATAGTGTTACGGTGGTGGACAACGGCCGCGGAATTCCAACCGACATTCACGAAACAGAAAAAGTCTCTGCTGCAGAAGTGGTGATGACCAAACTTCATGCCGGTGGAAAGTTTGAGTCGAGCGCTTATAAGGTCTCTGGGGGCTTACACGGCGTCGGCGTTTCTTGTGTGAATGCCCTGTCGGAGTGGCTAAAATTAGAAATTAAAAGAGATGGTCAAGTTTTTGGGCAAGACTATAAAAGGGGAGCTCCAACCGCGGCCCTGAAAGTTATTGGTAAAAGTGATAAGACCGGGACAAAAGTTGTTTTCAAGCCTGATCCACAAATTTTCACCGAAACAACTGTTTTTAATTTTGACACTCTTTCGCAACGCCTAAGAGAGCTTTCTTTTTTAAATCGCGGATTAAAAATTACGATTAATGATGAACGAGAAAAAGATAAGGAACACACTTTTCAATATGAGGGTGGCATTGTCAGTTTCGTTGAATATTTGAACAAACGCAAAACCCCAATCCACCCCCCCATCTATATTGAGTCAACCAAAGATGAGGTGGTGGTCGAGGTTGCCTTGCAATGGAATGATGGCTATCAAGAAAACATTTTTGCTTTCGCGAATAACATCAACACGCGCGACGGCGGCACACATCTATCTGGTTTTAAATCGGCTTTGACAAGAGCTATCAACCAATATGCTACTAATCACGATCTTCTCAAAAAGATGAAGACGAGCCCGGAAGGAGAAGATGTTAGAGAAGGCTTGACAGCGGTGATTTCTGTAAAGTTGCCCAATCCCCAATTTGAAGGACAGACAAAGGGAAAACTTGGAAACTCCGAGATGGAGGGAATTGTCAAACAGGTTGTCTATGAAAAACTAACCGATTATCTTGAAAGGAAGGGGACAGAGGCAAGAAGAATCGTCGCGAAGGTTACAGAGGCGGCGATGGCGCGCGAAGCCGCCAGACAAGCTAGAAATTTGGTTCGTCGCAAGTCTGCCTTGGAAAGTGGGGCCCTTCCTGGAAAACTGGCAGATTGTCAAGAAAGAGACCCCGCGCAGAGCGAGCTCTATATTGTGGAAGGCGATTCGGCCGGAGGCTCAGCAAAACAAGGACGAGACAGAAGATTTCAAGCCATCTTGCCGCTCAAAGGGAAAATTTTGAATGTTGAAAAAGCGCGGTTTGACAAAATGCTTTCTTCTGAGGAAATCCGAGTGATTATCACAGCACTCGGCACATCCATTGGCGAGCAAGAATTTGATATCACAAAACTGCGCTATCATTCGATCATACTTTTAGCGGATGCTGATGTCGATGGTTCCCATATTCGCACGTTGCTCCTCACTTTTTTCTATCGTCAGATGCCAGCGGTGATTGAAAATGGACATTTGTTTATCGGTCGACCCCCTCTTTATCGCGTCCAAAAAGGAAAAACAGAAAAATACCTTAAAGACAATGCCGCCCTAGAAGACTACTTGATTGATTTAGGAGTAGAAGGGGTGAAACTAAAAGCCAAAGGAAAGGCCCAAGAACTTTCTGGAAAAAATCTAGCGACATTGACTAAAAAATTAATTCGTCTCTCCAACATTTTGGATCTGGTGAAATCAAGGAGAGATTCCAGAGTAGTCGATGCCCTCATCAGCGCCACTAGCCTAGACACAAAAATTTTAAAAGAGGCCAAAACAAAACTGGATGGGGAGCTAGATAAAATCGCTACCCATTTCAAAAAACGGTATCCAGAAATTACGGATTTCAAAGTTTCGGTGGAAGATGACAAAGAACACATGAGCCATAAAGTCGTTTATGAAACAAATTTTAATGGCATGCCAAAACAGACAACAATTGACACCGAATTTCTAAACTCACCCGAAGTGCAAGAACTCAAGAAACTTAAAACCTCTTTCGAAGAAGTGGGGGAGGGCCCATTTACCTTAAGCTATGATGGTGAAACTAAAACATTTAATGATTTAACCAAAGCCAAAGACCATATTTTAGAAGAAGGAAAAAAAGGACATTACATCCAACGCTACAAAGGTCTAGGAGAAATGAATCCTACTCAATTGTGGGAAACAACCCTAAACCCCGCCACCCGCCGCCTGTTCCAAGTCAAAATCGAAGATGTTGTAGAGGCCGATGAAATATTTTCTATCCTTATGGGCGACCAAGTCGAACCCCGCCGCGAATTCATCGAAAAGAATGCATTGAGTGTGAGGAATTTGGATATCTAAAACAGTTTAACTAATCCTCATCGACTTCAGAAATTCTTGGAAGGGTTTTTATGATAATTCACTCAAAGGGATTTCCAGGCCCGTTTTGATGATTTCATAAAGAAAGGTTCCAGATTCGCATTGAGAAGCTTCGAGGGTAGAATAACCAATAACATCCAGCGGGGCTTGTAAATCCTGATTGGCCCTTCCCAAAATCAACTGGCGCTCTAAGATGCCTTTTCCCTCAAGATCCTTGGAGATGATAGAGATATCGATGTCGCTCCAATCACTGGCAGAACCAGAAGCGTGCGAACCAAAAAGAATAACCCTTTCTGGATGAATGTTCCGCTTTGCTAGCTCCCGAACATATTGGCTCAGGATTTTTTTAATTTCGGGTGTTGCCTTAACCATTTTAAACATTCCTTCGTTTGTTTGAGATAAATTTCCGCTACTTCTTTATTATATTGGAGAGATAGCTTTTGCAAATCCTCTGGGTAACGGACTGGTAGACTTGCTGCATTGAGATCTGAAAAAATTTGTTTAAATTCGGCTGGGATTTCTAGATTAATAGGTTTTATCAGGTGATATAAATTAGTGTTTTAGGAGGAAGTCCTTCCTGAGTTTCTGCCACGATGGCTTTTAGCAGTTTTTCTAGTGAAAGGTGACAAAAGTATATGACGTAGAGATAACGACCCGTTTGAAACATATGATCTGCCGTGCTGAAGTCGTATTCTGATGTATCGATCCAATTTTTGGTAGTCTTCTTCATGCAATCTTCATCGACTTCAGAAATTCTTGGAAGGGTTTGTAGTAGGTATCGAATTGATCGGCTGGAAAACTGGCGGTCATGTTGATGGCCATCTGACCCTTTAGAAGAGTGACTTGGACTTGTTTGACAATCTGGCCTGGCTGAATATGAGAGAGGTCTTGGCCCTTTTGGTTCCCCATCATTTTGGCCATTTGGGCAACATCCCATTGGCAAATCATCATTTTCCCCTTAACACCACTCACCACCAGATCGCGTTCATTCGATATTTTAAGGTCTTGAATACCTCGCTTTTGGATCGACTCCTTGATTTTCGCGAAGTAGTCTGTTAGCTCGAGCGGCTGCGGCAAGAACTCTTTGGTCAAAATAACATTGGGTTTAACCCGCTTATCGTTGGAGGGTAGCGTCAGAGTGAGCATTCCCTGGCAGTTCCAATCTACAGGGAGTTCAGCTGTCAGTCCTCCTATATCAATCGTTGGCATAAAATGATTAAAACATAATGATGAAACCACGTCAATTTATAGTTAAACCAAATGAAAAGAGAAGAAAGCGAACCAGGTCACAGCGTTTTCTTAACATTTTGTTTGAAGATAGAGATATTATTGTGGTGAACAAGCCTGCCGGTGTTTTGACAGAACCAAAAGAGGGTTCACCCCATGAACATGTTTTGGGAATGATCAAAGGATATCTGCAGCGCAAATTCAAAGAATCAAAAGGTTCTTATGTAAAGCTACTCCATCGCTTGGATAGGGATACCACCGGCGTTTTGGTCGCCGCTAAATCAAAAATAGGCGAGCAAATAGAAGATCAATTTCGATCCCACAGTATCGACAGACAATATATCGCCATTGTTGAAGGACGCGTGGAAAATGAAGACGGGCAGATCAATTTCCCCTTAGAAAAAGGAGAGTTTGGGTGGGGTAAAAAAGTGAGAGTTTCGAAACAAGGGGCAAAGGCCCTGACGAGGTATCATGTACAAGAGCGCTATGAGAACGCCACATTGCTGTCTATTCAAGTAGCTACAGGCAGAACACATCAAGTAAGAATTCACTGTGCTGAAATTGGCCACCCACTTGTCGGAGATAAAATATATGGCGCTAGTGGAACGATTCCCTTTCCGAGACATGCATTGCATGCAAGCGTTTTGGGTTTTAGACATCCAAAAACAGGGAACAAACAACGCTTCGAGGCGAAATTGCCGGAAGATATGGAAGCGTTAGTCGATAGGTTAAGGGGTGAGTAATCATGGTAGAAAGTATTTACACCCGTTTTGCTAAAGAAGTTCATCACTATTTTCCCCAAATACGCCAAATTCGATCGACAAAACGTTTTCGTAAATCGAGGCTGTATCGCGAAATACTGCCGGCATTAAGAAATGTTTTGGACGTCTGCGAGCTAGAAAACTTCGTCGATAAACCCATTAAAAAATCACCGTTTTACCGAGCCGTTTCTTGGAATGTAGAAAGAGGGATGGAGTTCGAAGGACTTGTTCACATTTTGAAAAACAATCCAGGGCTAGCAGGCGCTGACATCTACTTTTTGCCCGAAACCGATGTGGGGATGGCAAGGTCCAAAAATAGAAATGTAGCCAAAGAACTCGCCAGAGCTTTAAATCTCAACTACGCATTTTCTCCCTGCTACCTTAATTTGGATAAGGGAAGCGGTATAGAGGCGGAAGCTAAAGGAAATAATGAAGTAGGGCTTCATGGCAACGCCATTCTTTCACGCTGGCCCATCAAAAGCCCCCGCCAAATTCTTTTAAAAAACTGCAAAGACAAAATGAGGGGAAAGGAAAAGAGACTCGGGTCACAAAGGTGTCTTGTTGTGGATCTTAAGATGCCAGAGGGGCCCTTGAGAATAGCCTGTCCCCATCTAGATGCCCATTCATCGCAACGTCAGCGTTATCATCAGGTCAAAACAATTCTGGATTTTTTCAAGCGTGAAGATTGGAAAGGGCCAACCCTAATTGGTGGAGATTTAAACACATCAACCTATCACGCCAGCCATGCCTTTTTTGCCTGGTGGAGTTTTTGGAGAAAAATGATGATGGGGCCAAAATATGTTTGCGATAATCATTATTGTTATCCAGAACGCTATTTTGAAAAAAGACTCTTTAATTTTTTAGAACAAAAAGGCTTTGATTACAAAAACTTTAATGAGCTTGGCAAGCCAACGATTCATTATCATCTTGGGGACGAGAAAAAAAACAAGAACTTGCATGATTGGGTGCCTAAGTTTTTTCAACCCCTTGTTGACTGGTCTGTGAGGAAGGCCGAAGGAACGACTTCTTTAAAGCTAGACTGGTTTGTGGCCCAAAATCTGAAACCGATTGAAGGGTCTCAGAGAGTTATCGGCAATTTGACCTATCAAGGAAAACTGGTTTCTGATCATGACGCAATCGTTGTTAACTTCAAAATTTCTTAAGGACTTTTATGTGGTTCTCTCTTTCAACACGGCTTGTTCCTGACCACTCCATAATATCCCCACGGCTCATATAGTCAAAACCACTATTCTGAGGGGTTTTGTCTTTATCCAATCGGTCGATTTTCTTTAAGTGACCACAATCTCCACAAAGAACGAGCTCCCTTTTTCCCTTGGAAATGAGAGGGGAGCTAACAACACGCCAGGTATTGGAAGAGGACTGTGGACAATGGATTGTGAACAATGGACTTCGGAAAATCATATACGCCATTTTGAGATAATCGTGTCTGTTCCTTATAATGTCATCTACTTGTCGAATTAAAACAGGACATTTCCAGTCAATATAGAAATGGCACCAGTCTCTTTGGTTGAAGGCCAGCATGGGACAGTTCTGTTGGTGAAGGCAAGGAGCGATCACTTGTGCCTGTTTATCTTGAACAACTTTGTCTCTGAGAGACATTAAATCACGGGTTATTTTTTGAAGAGCAGGCTCGACAACGATAAGCATCTTACTATTATCAAGCAGTTCAGTGATGAGATGACGTTGATCTTGGAAGGAGAGTTCACTTAAAATATTCGCAGCAATGGCAACATCAAACTTCTTACCATCAAGAAGTTTTTTTAAGCTTTTATGCCGAGGGTGGAAAGACTCCGTTTTTATAAATAGCCTTTGTTCGGGCGATCGAACTTTTTCCCATAGATTTTTGGCATCTTTTGCAATGCCGGGATTTTGTTCTAAACCGAGAATTTCTAACGGCCTATCCTTAAAAAAGTAAGAGCAGGTAAGAGCGGCGGTTCCTGGGCCACAACCGAGATCAAGGATTTTTAAAGGAGATTTTTTAAGGAGAAAAGAAACTTCCTCTAAGCATTTCCAAATTTTTGCCGCATTAATTAATACAAAGTATAAAAGATAAGCCGATCGAAACTCCTTTTTATTAAAATAGTTTTTAGGAAGTTCGGATCGCCCCTCCGTAAAAGCCGTGGAGAGCATTTCAGCCCCTTTGCTAAAAAACCGCAAGTCGTGAAAATTCCACCCCGGTGTTTTAGCCCTGTGGGGTGGAAGATAGGTTTCTTTGAGGTAGGTTTTTAAAACCTCCTCCAGATTTTTAAGGAAAGAATGCATGATTATGGTATTTTAACTTTCACGTAATACACCGCTAAGTTAAAAACCATAAGTATTTCTAACATTTTATCCGCACCAAAGGTACGTCTAAAATGTTGAAATACTATATAAAAAAACCTGTTTTAAAGTCTTCTCAAGTCGCTGCAGCCCCTCTTCGACTTCGGCCTTTGTGATCGACAGGCTCGGCCTGAACCGAACAGAGCGTTTTCCGGAGGGCAAAATCAGCAACCGCTCCCTTTCAATGGCCGTTCTTAGAATTTTTTGACGGACTTCCTCGCTTGGTACGTCAAATGCCAAGATACCGCCAAGCCCGCGAATGTTTGTTAAGGGGTAGGTATGTGATAGTTGAATAAAGCCTTTTAAAAATTGTCCACCCCTTTCCCGAATATTTTTTAACAAGCCATATTCCTTGATGATTTCGATATAGCGGGTGGCACGAACCATATCGACCAAATTCCCGCCAAAAGTTGAATTGATTCGGCTGGAGATTTTAAAACAGTGATCAATACCCTCTTTGTCAATGCGATCGGTAACAGCAATGCCTCCAACTTGAACCTTCTTTCCAAAAGTCATGATATCGGGTTTCACACCAAAATTTTCCCAACACCACCACTCTCCGGAAAGCCCTAAACCGGTTTGGACTTCATCGAAAATTAATAAAATATCGTTTTGATCCGCAATTTCACGAAGTTTTTTTAAGAACTCCGGTCTAAAATGATTGTCACCCCCCTCCGATTGAATGGGTTCTATAATGATTGCAGCCGTTTGTAGTCCCAACTGATTTAGAACCGCTCGGATTTGCTGGAGGGCTTTTCTTTCACGTTCTTCGACGGTTGAAGGGTGTAGCTCTTCTTCATAAACATTGATTTTTGGATTTAGAATTCTTGGCCAAGGAAATTTTGGAAAGTATTGTGTTTTTCTTAAATCGGGAGAATCGGTCATGCAAATTGTATAACCGGTGCGCCCGTGAAAACCTTGTTGAAAATGGATAATCTGACTTGCCTCAATATCGAGCCCTCTTTTTACATTAAGTCTGGTTTTCCAATCAAAAGCAACTTTGAGGGCATTTTCAACGGCAAGGGCGCCCCCCTCAACAAAAAAGAGATAACGAAAGTGTTTGCGAATGGCGATCGCATTGAACACGTCGACAAACCTCGCAAAATGGGAAGAATAAACATCACTCAGGGCAACTTTGATTTGCGAAACTTCGTTGAGGGCATTTTGATAACTCTTATTTTTTAAGCCAGGATGATTAAATCCAATCGGTAACGAGCCAAAAAAAGAATAAAAATCGAGATACATTTTTTTGTCGAGCTCGTTATAAACATGAGCCCCTTTGGATTTTTTGAGGTCAATGACGACGTGGAAACCATCGACCAAAATGGAGCGCTTAAGTGTTTCAAGGGCTTTTTTGCCAGAATAATCTTTAGTGAACACGCTTTTCATTTAGCCAATCGTGTAGTTCAAATCGGGTGTGGCGTAGTGAGTGTCAATCTGGGCCAGTTGTAATTTTCCAGACAAGTCCCAATTGACCGCCTGCCATTTTGTGAATTGATCAATAACCCAAACGCCAGACTGTCTGGAACCGTTGCCCGACTTTCCATTGCCACCAAAGGGGAGGTGGGCCTCCGCACCAGTCGTGGAATTATTAATCGATGTCATCCCCGCCGAAATTTCCTCTTTCCACTGATAAACGTATTGCGGCGTATTTGTGTAAATGGCGGAGGAAAGCCCATATCCAGTATCGTTTGCTAGTTTAATGGCCTCATCAATATTTTTGCAGGTCATAATATTAAAAAGTGGGCCAAATGTTTCTGTCGAATAAATTTTATCCTTGGGTTGCACATTATCGACAATTGTTGGGAAACAAAAAACACCGGCGTCGGGATCACCGACAAAACCCCTCCATTTTTTGGATCCGGTGATTCTGCCATTGGGTTCCGTTAACAGTTTGTGGTGACCCTCAAGGAGGGTCTCTATATTGTTCAAATGATCTTTCATGAATTTTTCGGAAATCATCGGGCCATAAGCAATGTCTTCTTTTGTGGGGTCGCCGATTTTCATCTTCGAGACTTTTTCCAGCAATAATTTTATAAATTTTTCGCGGATGGATTGATGGAGAATTAAATTGCCAAGACTGGTACAACGCTGACCCGCTGTCCCAAAGCCCGCCCACAATGCTCCAGTTGAAGCCAGCTCCAAATCGGCATCCTCCATGACAACGAGGGGGTTTTTGCCACCGAGCTCCAAGCAAGGGACTTGAAGATTGCGCCCACAAACCTCTCCTATTTTCATTCCTACGGAGGTTGAGCCTGTAAACCCAAATTTATCGACCAGCCCTTTATTGACGGCATCAATTAATGCTTCACCAGTCGTTCTACCTTTTCCAAAAACAACATTGAAAATTCCATCCGGCAGCCCAGCTTTGTACAAGAGCTGAGCAAAATAATAGGAGGTCAAGGGGGAATCTTGGGAAGGTTTCCAAACGCAGGTATTTCCAGCAATCAAAGCAGGAACAAAATACCAGGAGGGAACCGCAACGGGGAAATTACCGGCAGTAATACAGGCAAAAACGCCAATGGGACGGCGATAGGTATAGAGTTCTTTGTTGGGCATTTCGGAGGGAACCGTCATTCCGTAGAGTCTGCGCCCTTCGCTGACAAAAAAGTTGCAAGTATCAATAGCCTCTTGAACATCGCCTCTTGCCTCTTTGATCGGCTTTCCCATCTCTCGGGTCACAATTTGCGAAAGGGCTTCTTTGTTCTTTTCAATCAATCTTCCAAAGTTTTGAATGATGCTTGCACGAACAGGGGCCGGCGTTTTCCTCCATTTTTTGAAAGCCTCTTTTGCTCTGGAACAGGCTTTTTCAACTTGAGATGGACCGGCCTCCCCAAAAACCCCCACAATGTCTTTTAAATTAGCTGGATTGGTTGATTCAAAAAAAGCGTTGCTTGTTTCTTCTAAGCCCCCACTCAGCAAGCTCAAACCCTTTTTAACCATGCTCCCTCCCTTGTGTTGCTATAAACAAAAAACCCCCGTTGGTCAAACCAACAGGGGTTTTTTGCAAATAAGCTTAGTATCTATTTCTGGGGGCTAGCGTCGCCCCCTCCAACCGGCAAAGCCGGATTGGAGCCTCCCCCTCTCGCTCGCTTTGCTCGCTGGGAAGATTTACTTCACTGCGTAGTTGAACTGAAAAAGATGGCGATCGACAACGGGACTATTTACCTCTTTTTTGTCCTTCACGCCACGGACCAAGTAGGTGAATTTTTGACCCTCAGTTTTGAGTGTCCAGGTGTTGTTCGGATCAATGTTGTTGTCGCACTTTTTGGCAGCGCGATCAGCACAGTTGATCTCGAAAGTTTTTTCGGCGTCTGTACCACCCTTTTTAGCATTGGCGGTATAGGTTGCCACTGACTTGCCAGCCGCATCGTATTCGGTTTGGACAAGTTTGGTTGGGGTGATTTTCCAAACCTCTTTTTCCCCACCCTTTGCCCCTTCCATTACGACGGTGACAATAACTTCATCACCTTTGACCTCTGTCATCCCCGTGAACTTTTTTCCTTTTAAGTCTGGGCTGACACTGTTGACTACTTTGCCTTCCCACTTGCCAGGTTTGAATTTAGCAATGTAGGAATCAGCTGCTTGGGCGCTCATTCCGAGGCCTAAAGCAACCCCTATAATTAATAAAATTTTCATGGATCTCATAATGAAATCCTCCTTTCGGCGGCCGTTCTACTCTGTTTTAAAGGGGCGTCAAGCAACTTTTTATTGAAGACAAACGATAAGTGAGTTAGGGAGATACCACAACCCCCATGGCAGGTTCTTTAAACGTAACAAACGTTGTCCGCAAAACGGACCTCCTAGATGGCAAACAAGATAGGACCTATCATGGTTTGTCACTACTTAATGGCGACTCCACCCCTAGTGTATGTAAATTCAAAGAGGACGCCGAAAAACAATTTAAAACAAAAATGGTTGAAACTTATTTTAAAACGCGTTGGAACGCATTTATTCCTGTGAATTGCAATGGGTTGTTAGAAAAATTGGATAGGTTGGCAAACATAATCAATAAAATGCCGATCAATCGTCTTTATGCAAGATTTTGGGTAGAGAAGCTAGGACAGCCTCAAGGAGAATTTCGCAAGGGAGAGGTCTATGCCTTTCAGATAGTCGATCATATGATCCTTTCTTTATTATTGGGGGTGGGGCTTTCTACTCAAACCTTTCCGGAACTATTTGACCGAATTGCCTTTGATGAATATCCGCAGTATGTTCGTTTCATGGGTCGTTTAATCAATCGCCCTGAAATTGTGAATCCAGATATCAAAAGCAGAGAGGGTGCATTCCGGATTTTTGAGGAGCAAGGAAGAAAATATGGCTTTGACACAGCTGCTTTTAAAGGGGAACAACCCCAAAAGAACCCTCCCGAAAAGCCAGCAATTCTCCCCGTCTCTTGCGCACCAGGTACGCAGTGTATTTGATTATTTATAAGCAGCAATGCCGGTGATGTCTTCGCCCAATATTCCAAAAAGCCACCAGTCAGGAATGGCAACTACTTTTTCAGAAATGGAAAGTATCTTTTCGCCAGGGTAGATAATATACCCCCTTTTGATATCAGGGGAGTCCTCCAAAAATGAGTGGAGGCCGGTTGTGTCACGACGGCTAATTTTCTTAGCCCACTTTATTTCAAAAGGTAAAATTCCCGAATTGGTTTGAAGAACAACGTCGACCTCTGCCTTATCTTGCGTTCGCCATGTAAAATATTCCGCAGTTAGCCCGTTGTTTGCGATCGTTTTTTTAATTTCGTTAAAAATAAACGCTTCATAGATGCTTCCAATGAGCGAATTTTCTTGTGCAGCTTGTAGGGAAAAACGACTTCCCAAAGAGATGTGCAACAGAAGGGTGTCGTTAACATACAGCTTGGGCTGTTTTGCAAGCCTTTTGATCGGGTTTCGTACAAAAAGATTGAGGAGATCTATGACCATCATGGCAATGAGTTGATGGGCATAACTCGTTATAGTTGGTTGGCTAGCGCCAATGATTGTAGCCACTTTGTTGGCATTGAGACTTTTTCCGTTTTGGGAAAACAACATGCGGGCAGCGCGTTCAAATGAGGACACTTCACGAATACCGAATTGTTCCATAACAAGAGGGAGAATATAGGTGTGGAGATAATCGTTACCCCATTGAATTTTAGATTCTGTGTCTGTGGCAAAAGATGGCGCTGGATATCCTCCCCAAAGAAGTCTTTCTTCGCGACTTCTTTCAATTTCGACTAGTGAACCACCAACTAAACGATTTGGAATTTCCCCTTCTTCCATGAGTGTTATCAATCCAGGCATTGCCTTTTTGCCTTCCAGCTCTTGCCAGGAAAAAGGATAAATGGGCAAAAGATGAACACGCCCCGCGAGCGATTCTTTAATTCGATTTAAAAGAAGATAGTTTCCTGAATTGGCAAGACAGATACCCGTTGGGTTGGGATCATAGTGGTCGACCAAAATTTTGACAGCGCTGAAGATTTCAGGAACTTTTGCCGCCTCGTCAATGAAAAGATATTTGCCGGGCTGGTAGTATCGTTTGAGGTAAGCGACCGGATCTTTTGCAACCTCTTCTCGAACCAGGGGATCGTCAAACGAAAGATAAGTCCCTGGGGATGCCTGCAAAATTTGTTTTAGAAGATATGATTTGCCAACTTGTCTTGGGCCCAAGAGAGCAACGCACCTCCACGTTTGGAGACTTTTAATGAGATGAGATTGAATTTGACGGTACACTAGCCATAAAATAACACATATAACTTAATTTTCAAGCTTTATTTTAAATTTATAATGATTACTATGAAGGAAAGCCGATGGCTTGGCTGTGTGCGATTAAAAAGGTCCGGAGCCATTGTCTATATGCACTCATTTTACCAGAGGGGAGGAAAACTAAGAGGCAACTTTCATTTTGTGAGAAAGGCCTCCCCAGATAAAAGAATGAGCCTTCAGGTGAGCGGTACGAGAATTCATAGGTTTCGTTGCTTCGATTTTTCTTTGCATCCAAAACCCGTTTTCTTTCACCTTCAAGATCAAAACCTGTTGTTGTAACTAGATTTGGCAGCGACTCATCCATAAATCTGGCAAGAGCAGCATGTGCTCGTGCTTGAAAAAATCTTATGCCATCAGAAGATGAAAGCTTTGGACCGAAAATAACGGATAGGTGTATAACACCAGGATTGAGCCAAGATCTCCTTTCTGAAAACACTTTTAGTTGGAGATGCTCCGAAAACTCGACTTCAAACCCTTTGTCTTCTTTTTGTTCCATTACAGAATTCAAAACTTGGTCAACTCTTCCTGAGCCAGCAAGCACAATTAACATTTCTTCCATTGTTGAAACTTTTTGAATTTTTTCTCGATCACCAATAGCCATCAATACTCCATTACCACTCGAAGAACTGATACCAAGCTCCAAAACTCTTTGCAGTTTATCTGCTAATGCAATCTTCTCATCACTATTTATTGGGGATTCAGTACGAAAACGCTGCTCACACAAACGTTCCATTTTCCACGCTGTCTGATAAGGGTGAGTCCATAATCGAGTTCTAATTATTTTAACCGTATCGCGCGCTTCTGTTAAACGCCCACTTTTTATTAGTCCGAAGAGTCGGAGAACATCAGGGGCAAAGTCTAATTCCTTGCCAGCATATAGTCTCGCCACATCACCATGAAGAGAGGCTGCAACAATACCGACGTCTAAAAGCTCCTCTGTTGTTTCCGGCAAAGTAGTTGGAGGAGGGAGTCCTAAAAGGATACGCATGGAGTTTGCAAAGGGACCAACATTCATGCGGCTTCCAAACCATATCACCTTTGTGTTTGCAAGGTTTTTAATAAGTTTTTTGGAAAATGGGTGGGTGACAGCCGCGATGGGTCCGAGGGGCCCCTTTTTGGGGAGACGGACCCAAGCGGCTGGCAGGCCCCACCATTTTTCACTCATTATTTATAAGCTGGGATGCCGGTGATATCTTCTCCCAATACTAAGGTATGGATTTCGTGGGTTCCTTCGTAGGTGTAAACACTTTCAATATTCATCATGTGGCGAATGACTGGATATTCATCCAAAATTCCGTTGGCCCCTAAAATTTCTCTAGCAAGATGTGTGATGTGACGGGCGATGGCACAATTATTCATCTTACACATTGAAACTTGTTCGGGGCGCATTTTTCCAGAATCTTTGAGCCGACCAAGTTGAAGGGCTAGCAATTGACCTTTTGTAATTTCCGTTAACATCTCCGCTAATTTTTTTTGTGTCAGTTGAAAAGCCCCAATCGGTTTATCAAACTGGATTCTTGTTTTGGAATATTCAACAGCCGCTTCATAGCAAGCCATTGCAAGTCCAAGAGCACCCCAAGCAATGCCGTAGCGTGCTTGTGTGAGGCAGTTTAAGGGGGCTTTGAGTCCTTCCGCTTTGGGAAGACGATTTTCTTCGGGAACTTCTACATCTTCTAAAACAAGTTCCGAAGTAACAGAAGCTCTCAGGCTGAATTTTCCCTTTGTTTCGGGGGCTGAAAAACCCTTCGCCCCCTTTTCAACCAAAAACCCATTGATCTTTCCCGCTTCATTTTTGGCCCAAACGACGGCTACATCGGCAATCGTTCCATTTGTAATCCACATCTTGGCCCCATTCAGAATCCATTTCCCGCCGTGCCCTGAAGCCGAAGGGTTTTTCTTCTTGGCTTTAGTCAACATTCCCGCAGGGTTGGAACCAAAGTCGGGTTCAGTCAGTCCAAAGCAACCAATGGCTTTTCCACTGGCCAGCTTTGGCAGCCATTTTTTCTTTTGCTCTTCGGAGCCATAAGTAAAAATGGGATACATCACCAACCCCCCCTGAACGGAGGCGGCAGAGCGCATGCTGGAATCACCCCGCTCCAACTCCTGCATCAGCAACCCATAAGCAACATTGTTTAAACCGGCACAGCCATATTCTTGTGGAAGTGTAGCCCCCAAAAATCCAAGAGACCCCATTTTTGGGAGGATCTCTTTTGGAAACGTAGCCTCTCGATGATGTTTTATAATGATGGGAAGGATTTCTTTCTCTGTAAAATCTCTTGCCGCGTGCTGGACTTGAATCTCTTCTTCTGTTAGCAGAGACGAAATGTTCAAAAAATCAGTACAGTTGAGTTGTGCCATAAAATTTTTCTACGCCATTGTTTTGCTTTTGCCAAGCCTATCTTTTGCCTCTTTGAATGTTTCTATCGTAGAGGAACCGCAAATCTACCGCGCCATCGATCAACTCATTTCCCTTCGATTAATTGATAAGGTCATTTTGGGTCATAAGCCTTGGTCTAGATCAGAAGCAGCAAGACTTATTAAAGAAGCCCAAGAAAACATTTCCAGAATTGAAGATGTGGAAGTCGAAGTTGAGGCAAGGAGAGTCCTAAAATATCTATCCAGAGAGTTTAAAAAAGAATTGGAAGAAGATTTTTCTTTTAAGCTTTCTCCTTTTTCCAAGATCAATCTCGAATATTTGTTTTTAGACAGCCCCTTTAGGAAAGTGGCCCCTGTTAGCACGGGAGGTGGCGACCAAATTGATGCCTTTATTAACCCCCTCGTTTCGCATCAGTTAGGAAGAAATTTTGCAGACACACACAATGGTTTTATGGAGACAAGACATGAAATTGAGCTTGGACGTTATTTTTCGATTGCCGGAAATACAACATTCTTAGCGCGTACAGGCAAACAAACTTCCGATGAAGTCAATTTGAGATTTGATGAACTTTATCTAAGGAGCGAATTCAAAAATATAGGAGTTCAGTTTGGAAGAGATATTTTGGCATGGGGTCAAGGCAGTCTTGGCGGCTTGATCCATTCCACAAACGCAACCCCGTTGGACATGTTCAAAATATCCAATATTCATCCCTTTTATTATCCTTGGATTTTCAAACATCTGGGCCCTTCGCAAATCAGTTTTTATTTTTCTGTTTTGGAAGAGAGTAGAGATCGCCCACACCCCTACATGGTGGGTTACAAATTTTCTTTCCGGCCTTTGAAAAATTTTGAGTTTGGATTTACAAACGCTATCCTATCAGGAGGAGAGGGTGGTTCCCCTGCATCGGCGGGACAAAGGCTGGCCGATGTTTTCGGGTTTTTGGGTAACGGTTTTGGATCGGACCCCAATATTTCAAACAGGGTCGGCGGTTTTGATTTTGCCTTGCGGATTCCTCCGTTGCGCGGCGCCAAACTTTATTATGAGGTTTTGTTTGAAGATCTGTTGCCTCCTGGACATTGGAATACGATGTTTCTCGATGAGGCAATCCACCAAGCAGGCATTCTCTTTGGCCGATTAAACAAAACAGGAACGCAGAGCTTAAGGCTTGAATACCAGCATTCAGGCTATAGACCCTATCGACATGCTCAGTATACGTCGGGTTGGACACGTAATGAAAAAATTATGGGAAGTGAATTGGGCCCTGATGCCGATGGCCTTTTAATTGAGTTTGAAAGTCAGCCCACTTTTGATTTTGCACAGCGACACTCGATTGCTGCAGAGGTCAGGGATAGTGATTTGTTTGCACTCCTAAACAATGCAACGGTTGTCAGAAAAACCCAGGACAATCCTTCTGAAAAAAGATTTCGCTGGATGAGCTCTTTTGATCTCCATCACAATCCAAAAGTAAGTTGGAATCTCTCGTTTGGCTATGAAAGGGTTTATGGGTTTAATTTCGTACCGGGCCGGAATATCAATAATTTTCTCGTAGGGCTCAAAATGACTATGCGTCCCTGGCAGAAGTCTTACTTTTAGTTTGACCAAAACTGACCAATGCGAGGCCGAGCAGTGCCCACACAATATCTCGAGAACGCCTGATGGCAGCCAGGGCAAGCCCCAATCCGGCCGATCCCAACATAATTTCAGCAGCCAGCACAAAACCCCCTTCTTGGCTGCCAATATGGCCGGGAATAAAAAAGAGGGTTGAGGTAACAAGCAACATCGAGGCTTCAATCACTATTGCTTGAGGAATGGTTATCTGTGCCCCAAGAAAAGCAGCAGATAACCAAACAGTGGTTGCACCGAGCAGCCACTCGCCGAGGGTCAAACCAATCGACAAAAGAAAGCGAAGGCGCTCTGATTTGTAAAAGAGCTCTAAATGATTTTCTACATTATGGAGGGATTGAACAGCTCGGAACAAGCGACTCGAAGATTTTCCACCCCATTTTCTTTCCAGTTTAGAAACAAGTCCAAGCTGCTGGAGGAAAACAAAAGTCAAAACCGCAAGCGTGAAGAGAGCTAAAATTGTACTAGCCAGCCCCAGCCAGGGTTGCGGCAAGAGACCTCTCCAGATTGTTAATGCCAGGGCAAGCCCCACAAAAAGGACAACAGCTAGGGCATCGGTTGTACGGGTAAGAACGAGAGAGGCAACGGCTTCTTGGTAAGAAATGCCATGACGACGCTTGAGAAGAACTGCCTTCAAAGGCTCACCACCGAAAAGTCCAAGCGGGGTTGTAAATTCCAATGTGGCGGCTATTGCGGAGAGTCGCCAAAGTTTCACCACCCAAGAGAAATTGAAAGGAGCTTGTCTTAAAGTAAACAACCAAGAGCCCGCTTCGCCTAGCGAAGAGGTAAAGAAAATAACTAAAAGAATTCCACCATCCAAAAAATCGAGTTGACGCAGTAAAAGAACGACTTCCGATAAGTTAGCCCTCAGCAGAGCAACACTTAATAAAATTATTCCTAAAAGTAGGATAAAGAGAAGGCGGAGCTTGTTTTTCACTGGTGCCCAGGGCGGGACTCGAACCCGCAAGAGTTTCCCCACAGGATCCTTAGTCCTGCGCGTATACCAATTCCGCCACCTGGGCTTGTTATTGTGCCCCTTCCTTTTTTTCCTCCCCACTTGTGGGGGAGGAAGTAGGTGGGGGGGAGACTTGCATTTCAACAGGAACTTTTCCGATCACCGATTCGGTCCCTTTTTCTTGACCAATTTTAGAGAGCCACACAGAGGTCAATAAAAAGATGACAGAAACGACAATCGTCATTTTATTTAAGAAGGTTGCCGGCCCTCTCCCACCGAAAACAGTTTGAGAACTCCCGCCAAAAACAGCCCCGATGTCAGCCCCTTTACCTGCTTGAAGCAAGATGATGCCAATCAAAAATAAACAGATAAAAACATGTAAGACAACAGCAATGGTATCCATAAACTCTCCTTATTATTGTGCTGGTGCTGCAGACATAATAATGTCTGCGAATTTCTTGGGGTCTAGGCTTGCCCCTCCCACTAATAGGCCATCAATATCCGGCTGTTTTAAAAATCCCCTCGCTTTTTCCTCAGAGACGCTTCCCCCATACAAAATGCGCATACTCTCCGCCGTTGGGGCATCTAAAATTTTAGCAATCAGCTTTCGCATCCATTGAGCCACCTCTTGAGATTGTTCTGGGCTCGCGTTCTTGCCGGTTCCGATCGCCCAAATCGGCTCATAAGCCCAAACGAGACTACCCAAATCGGCTTTAAGCTGGCCATCGAGAATTTTTTTGATCTGTCCTTCCAGAACCTCAAAGGTCTGGCCCTCTTTGTGATCACTAACCGTTTCTCCAATGCAAACAATCGGAATTAATTTTTGCTGAAGGGCCAGTGCTAATTTTTTGTTAATTGTACTATCGGTTTCTTGAAAATGTTGCCTTCTTTCTGAGTGCCCCAAGATGACATATTTTATATTCATCTCTTTTAAAAATAAGGGAGAAATCTCGCCGGTGAAAGGACCCGATTCTTCCCAATGCATATTTTGGGCACCCAGCTGAAAAGGAATTCCCTCAATGGCTTCATCTAGGGCATACAAAGCAGTGAAAGGTGGACAAATCACTACCTCCGCATCTTCTAATTCCATTTTTGCTTCTCTGGGCAACCCCGCAATAAATTTCAACGCCTCACTCACCGTGAAATTCATTTTCCAATTGGCAACAATTAATTTATTTCTCATTTGTTAAATTTCCAAAGCTTTTAAACCAGGCAATATTTTCCCTTCTATAAACTCAAGACTCGCCCCACCACCTGTTGAAATATGTGTAATTTTATCCGTCAAGTTAAATTGTGCAATGGCAGAAGCCGAATCCCCTCCACCGATGACCGTTGTTGCTTTTAGCCCAGCAATTGTTTTGGCGATATTATAGGTGCCTTGCGCAAATTTTTCAATTTCATAAACGCCAACGGGCCCATTCCAAAAGACAGTCTTGGCAATACTGAGTTGTTTGGCAAATGCCTCCAGGGTCTTTGGCCCCACATCCACCCCCATCCAACCCTCTGGGATGCCGATATTTTGTGTCGTTTCAGTTGCGCTAGAACCATCTAGTTTTTGTGTGATGACATGATCCAGAGGCAGTAAAAGTGGAATCCCCTTTGTCTGGGCCCTCTCCATTACTTTTTTGGCCGTGAAAATTTTATCAGACTCGATCTTGGAATTCCCCAATTTATAACCAAGGGCCGCAAGAAATGTGTAAGCCATGGCACCACCAATAGCCAGCGCATCCACACGGTTGAGTAAATTTTCAATGACGCCTATTTTATCAGAAACTTTAGCCCCACCCAAAAGAGCTACAAAGGGCCTTGTTGGATTCGCCACAATTTTGCTTAAAAATTCTAACTCTCGTTTCATCAAAAAGCCGGCTCCCTTTTCTTTCACAAAGGGGACCATTCCAACGGTTGAGGCATGGGCCCTATGGGCAGCACCGAAGGCATCATTGATATAAACATCGCACAACGAGGCCAGTTTTTTGGCAAAACGCTCTTCATTTTGCTCTTCTGATTTATGAAAACGCAAATTCTCCAACATCATGACTTGGCCAGGCTTCATTTCCTGAGAGAGTTTTTTGACTCCGTCGCCCACACAATCTTCCGGAAAGGTTACTTCTGGAATTTGTAAAAGCTCCATGAGCCTAGCCGCAACCGGGGCCAGAGAAAACCGGGGGTCCTTTTCTCCTTTGGGCCTGCCCAAGTGTGAAGCGGCAATTACAAAGGCCTTATTTTTGAGAGCGTATTGGATAGTGGGAAGGCAAGCCCTAATTCGGCTATCATCAGCCACCTTTCCATCTTCTGTCAGCGGAACATTAAAGTCGACCCTGATGAAAACTCTTTTATTCGTCAATGAAATTTCATCAATGTATTTAATCATGGCTAGAAAAGGTTTAAAGTCGCTCGCCGATATACTCTGAGAGATCCAACATCCGGCAGCTAAAGCCGACTTCATTGTCATACCAAGCGATCACCTTGACTAAATTGCCCATTACTTTTGTGGAGAGGCCATCGACGATCGAAGAACGGGTATCGCCCAGGAAATCCGAAGAAACCAAAGGATCCATTTCAACGCCCAAAATGTTTTTTAATTCACCCGCTGCAGCGCTTTTGAAGGCAGTTAAAACTGTCTCTGTGGTCGTCTCTTTTTTGACCAGGCAGACAAAATCGGTGCAAGAAACATTGGTGGTGGGGACTCTGATGGATAATCCATCCAGCTTGCCGGCAAGTTCTGGCAGCACAAGGCCCACCGCCTTCGCAGCCCCTGTTGTGGTGGGGATTTGGTTGGCCGCCCCAGAACGGGCACGACGCAAATCTTTGTGTGGGGCATCCAAAATTTGTTGATCGTTGGTGTAGGAATGAACCGTCGTCATAAAACCCTTTTCAATGCAGAAGTTTTTGTGAAGAACGTAAGCCATGGGTGCCAAGCAATTTGTTGTGCAACTCGCGTTGGAAACAATCGTATGTTTGGCGGAATCAAAAATTTTGTGATTGACCCCATAGCAAAAAGTAGCGTCGGGGTCGGTCGCCGGTGCGGAAATAATTATTTTTTTGGCGCCTGCCTTGAGATGCTCGGAGGCCGACAGCTTATCTGTAAAGCGCCCGGAGCATTCTAAAACAATATCAGCCCCAACATCTTTCCAAGGGATTTTGGAGGGCTCTTTGCAATTAAAAATTGGGATTTCATTACCATCAACGGTTATTGAATTTTCACCCGCTTGAACGGTTCCTTTGTAGCGACCATGGGTGGAGTCATATTTAAAAAGATGGGCAAGAGTCTTGGCAGGAACGACGTCGTTAACCCCAACGACTTTTAAATTATTCCACCCTTTGGCTTGGCGCAGAATAATGCGCCCAATGCGCCCAAAACCGTTGATTCCTATACGAATTGCCATGGCGGAGGGCTTTTTAGCCGCTCCTAGGCGGGAAAGTCAACAGCTGTTTGATGGGTTCTTATTTGCGATCAAGAACTACTTGGCATGTGTCCTGGGCGGTTTCTTCAAAGGCAGTGACACACACTTTGTATCCATCTTCAAGAGGTGCTGTGCAGGTGCTGTCAGAAGGAACGATACTGATACCGCTATTGATGAGCAACCACCCCCCAAACTTACAGGCATGTTGTCCTGGACTTGCCGTGTGAATTCCCACCAGCTTTAAGCCAAGAGACTTCCCCCCATAACAGAAACTGACTTCCTCTTGGCCTTGCGCAAGGTTTTTAATAAATGGGAATGTTGTATCGGGATTACAAGAGTAGATATCGATCGTCACAAAACCATTGGTACAGTTAACGGGAAGATTAAAACCTCCGTTGAACGAGTAATAATCACCGACACGGCCGTTCCCTTTTGAGCAAATTGCTTCGCAGGTTAGGTTTTTGGCTTTCACACATTGATCAATCACAGTCCCCTCTAGTGTGCCATCAACAGCTTTTTGCGTGTAGTCTTCGTTTTCTCTAAGACAATCCATCTGCGCATTGGGACATAAAGTTGCGTCATATTTCACAATCGCTAAATTGTGGGGATTAAAAACCCATTTTAATGATTGTTGGATCTTACTCGCAACCTCGGGAGAAATAGTGTTTATAGTTTGGTTCTGGGTAATAATTCTGGGCAGCAGTTGCGACGGCTTAATTGATTCTTGAATTGTTTTTGTGCGAGGAAGAGGGGCTTGAGCATGCCCCGATACGGCAAAAAAACAGAAGATAAATACGCTCCAAATAATTCTTATCATAATAATCCTCCCGAGTGAATTCGCAGACTACGGGCTTAGCGTGCAAATCTTGTGCCGAAGGAAGTGAGGGGTAAGGCCTCTTTTTATTGGATTTGGTGAATTATCCGACTAGAATTACGCAGCTCATATCTAAAAACTGACACCCACCTGTCAAAGTTATGACGTTTTTTGGATTTCCTTCATTAATTTCTCAAAGGTAGGAATATCGAGGGATTGCTGGCCGTCGCTTAAAGCCTTGGCGGGGTTGGGGTGGACTTCAATCATCAAACCATCTGCCCCACAAGCAAGGGCTGCTTTGGCCATGGGAGGAACGAGTGAGGCTTTTCCCGTTCCATGTGAGGGATCGACGATCACTGTAAATTTTGTCCGTTCTTTTAAAAGGGGGACAACATTTAGATCGAGTGTGTGGCGGGTAGCTGTCTCAAATGTTCTGATGCCTCTTTCGCACAACAGAATCTGGTCATGACCGGCATCCAAAATATATTGAGCGGCCAGTAACCATTCCTCCACCGTCATTGCCATTCCCCTTTTTAAAATGATCGGTTTTTTGGTTTTGGCCACTTCTTTGAGAAGGGGATAGTTCTGAGTGCTTCGTGAACCGATCTGTATGATGTCGGCATATTCAGCAATCAAGGTCACATCCCTTGTGTCCAAAACCTCTGTTACAATGGGAAGTCCTGTTAACTTTTTTGCTTTCGCAAGAAGTTTTAAACCCTCTTCGCCCAATCCCTGAAAAGATTGAGGGTTAGTTCTTGGTTTGAAAGCACCACCTCTTAAGGCACTAGCGCCAGCGTCGCAGACAGCTTTAGCGGTGGTCATCAATTGTTCTTCCGATTCAACAGCGCAGGGCCCTGCGATGATAAAAGGCTTAGAAAATTCCATTTGCGTCCCTCGCGGCATTTTTTAATAAACCAGGCTTTAACACAACGTTTAAGTCCCTTACCTGATTGGGCTTGAGTTTGGGAAGTTGAAAAACAAGTTCTAAAAAGCGGTTCCTTTCCTCATTTGTAACAACCTCTTTTGTTAGAGTTTCAAACTTTTGGATATATTGCGTTCTCTTAAAAGCTCTAGCTCCATTGGGGTGGGCGTTTGGGTTGTCCAGGCGTTCTTTAATTTGGGTTCCATCTTTCATGATGACCACTACTTCCGCCCCAAATTTTTTCTTGGAAGGATCGGGATGGTGGTAAGCGTCGCTCCATTCTTTTTTTTCTTCTGTTCTGATTTTTTTCCAAAGTGAAAGTGTTGATGGTCGGTGCGAGCGCTCTTTTGAATAACTTTTTTCGTGGTGCCAAGAGCCATCTTCCAAGGCCACGGCGAAAATATACATCGCTGAGTGGTCGAGAGTTTCCCTGCTGGCGTCGGGATCAAATTTTTGGGGGTCATTGGAGCCGGTTCCAATGACATGATGAGTGTGATGACTGGTATAGATGACGACCTCTTTAATTTCTGCGGGACGCAGTCCCTTTTTGTTGAGGTTGAAAGCAATATCAATCAAAGCCTGAGATTGGTATTCTGCAGAATGTTCTTTGGTATAACTTTCCAAAATTGATCGAAAAGGTTCTCCGGAATCAGGCAGCGGGACTTTGTAGGTCCCATCTTTACCCTTCAACATCCATGCAATGACACCGTCCTCTCCTTCATAAATAGGAGATGGAGATTTCTCCCCACGCATTGCACGGTCAACCGCTTCGATAGCCAGTTTGCCGGCAAAAGCTGGCGCATAAGCCTTCCAACTAGAAATTTCTCCTTTGCGAGACTGCCTGGTGGAAAAAGAAAGATGGACCGACTGGTTGATCGCCTGGAAAATCGTTTCAGTGCCGAGCTTGAGAAGTGTGCCGAGGCCGGCAGCAATGGCTGGAGCTAAATGTGCAATATGGTCTTTCTTGAATTCATGCAGGCAAATTCCTTTAATCAAATTCATCTGAACTTCGTAGGCTGTCAGAATTCCCAGTGTAAGATCGTGACCACTCTTTCCCATTTGTTGAGCTACAGCAAGGATTGCAGGAATGGTATCGCCAGGATGTGAATAATCTGCAGCCAAGAAAGTATCATGAAAATCCAGTTCACGAACAGCGACATTATTAGCCCAGCTGGCCCATTCACATTCAAAGGTTTGGTCTGAAGGCATGCCAAAAAGGAGTGCACCGCCAGTTCTTGAATGAGCCAGTGCTTGTGCCCTGGCCGCCAAAACCGGTTGTCTGTTGAGCGCTGCAATGGCGACGGAGGCATTATCAATTATCCTGTTTCCAACCATTTCAGCAGCTTCCGGATCAGCCTTAGTGTTAGAAAAGGCAATCTCTGCCAAGGCCCAAGCTAGCTGCTTTTCTTTAGGGAGTTTTTCTTTTGAGGAATAGACACGGACCAGAAATTCACGCATAGAAATGAGTCTTTATGGGAAATGGTTGCACTCTGCAATCCTTTTTGTTAACCAGTTCTTATGCGGATTAAGCATTCACAAATAGCCGGGCTTGCAAGGCATATTGTAAAGTCGTTGCAACAAAAGAAAGTCGCCACATTTGGGATACCAGATGACCAATTGGCTTCGCTTCTCGTTGAAGTTTTTGAAAAAAATGAGGCCGAGGAAGAAAAACTAAACGAAGATGCCAAAAGACTATTGGAGCAAAATAAAAAGAAAATTGGGCTCCAAATCGACGAAGAAAAAGCCTTCGGAATGATCAAAAAGCAACTGGCAAAAGAAAGGAACTTTGTTTTATGATTTTATCCGACGATAGGATCAACTTTTTGTCTCATAGGGCATTGGATGTTCTCAAAGCCAAAGGTGGGGTCCAAAACTTCGAGGAAAAGAAGCTTCTTTTCGGAATTAAGCAGGCAATTCACGAGTTTGGAGCCCTTTTAGACGGGATGGATGATCAAATTAGGCAAAAAATAGCCACTTTAAAGCGCCAAGTGCCTGAAGGTTCTAGGGAATGGGACCTTTTATACCGCCAGTATTTTGAAGAAGAACTCCACAAAAAGGGGCTCTAAACTAGCGAAAAATAGTGGGTCCTGTCCCTCCGTGTTTTTGTGGGGGCCCCTAACTAAACCCCACAACAAACACTCCGGGCCACCCACTATTTTTCTCATACCTCCAAAATCCCTCTTGACTAATTTAGGTGCAGAACCTATATGAGCAACGCTTTTGGTATTAGCACTCTAATACCTTGAGTGCTAACAGTATTAACAACCTACTCATAAGGAGGGTACGTTATGGCAAAACTCAAGATTCGTCCGCTGCAGGACAGACTTGTAGTCCGCAGACTCACCGAGGAAGAAAAGACAGCAGGGGGCATTATCATTCCAGATACTGCCAAGGAAAAACCACAAGAGGGGGAAGTGGTCGCCGTTGGTTCTGGTAAAGTTCTCGACACCGGCAAAGTTCAAGTTCCCGATGTTAAGGCAGGAGACAAGATTCTCTTCTCAAAATATTCTGGAACAGAAGTTAAAATCGATGGGGAAGAGTATTTAGTCGTCCGCGAAGACGATGTTTTAGGCGTCATTAATTAATCAATAGGAGGATATTTATATGGCAAAGGATATTCTGTTTGAACAAGAAGCTAGAGATCGCATTCTCAAAGGTGTGCGCACTCTGGCAGCTGCAGTTAAAGTCACATTGGGCCCCAAAGGTCGCAATGTCGTGTTGGAAAAGTCATTTGGCTCGCCCACCATTACAAAAGATGGTGTGACGGTTGCTAAAGATATCGAACTTGCTGATAGGTTCGAAAACATGGGTGCCCAGATGGTGAAAGAAGTTGCCAGCAAGACATCCGATGTTGCTGGTGATGGAACCACCACCGCTACTATTTTAGCCGAAGCCATTTTTGCAGAAGGTGCAAAATTGGTCAGTGCTGGTCATAACCCGATGGGTTTGAAACGCGGTATCGATAGGGCGGTGAGCACAGTAGTCGAAGAATTGAAAAAGCTTTCCAAACAAACCAAAGATCAAAAAGAGATTGCCCAAGTTGGTACTATTTCTGCCAACAACGATACGACCATCGGCAACATCATTGCCGAGGCGATGGAAAAAGTGGGTAAAGAAGGCGTCATTACTGTTGAAGAAGCCAAAGCAATGGAAACCACGTTGGAAGTGGTTGAAGGTATGCAGTTTGATCGTGGCTATCTCTCACCTTACTTTGTGACCGATGCCGAAAGAATGGAATGCGTTTTGGAAAATCCATTAATCCTCATCAATGAAAAGAAAATCTCCAGCATGAAAGATTTGCTCCCCGTGTTAGAGCAGATCGCCAAGATGGGAAGACCTCTTGTTATCCTTGCTGAAGAAGTTGAAGGGGAAGCCTTGGCAACATTGGTTGTCAATAAGCTCAGAGGGACCCTCCAAGTCTGCGCAGTCAAAGCCCCTGGTTTTGGCGATCGCAGAAAAGCCATGCTTGAAGACATCGCCGTCTTAACCGGTGGTAAAATGATTGCCGAAGAGCTTGGCATTAAGTTGGAAAATGTTCAGCTCTCTGATTTGGGTCAAGCCAAGAGAGTCACCGTCGACAAAGACAACACAACAATCATTGATGGTGCTGGCAAGAAAGACAAAATCGAAGGAAGAGTTAAACAACTCCGTGAGCAGGTCAAAGATACGACCTCTGATTATGACAGAGAAAAATTGCAAGAACGTTTAGCCAAACTCGTTGGCGGTGTTGCCGTCATTAACGTTGGTGCCGCTACCGAGACTGAATTGAAAGAAAAGAAAGCCAGAGTGGAAGATGCTCTGCATGCAACAAGAGCCGCTGTGGAAGAAGGTATTGTCCCCGGTGGTGGTGTTGCCTACATTCGCTGCTTGCCTGCCCTTGAGAATTTAAAAGGGGCTAATGAGGCTGAACAGTCTGGAATCAACATTGTGCGTCGTTCCCTGGAAGAACCGGCAAGACAAATTTCTGAAAATGCTGGTTGGGAAGGTGCCGTTGTTGTTGCTCGTTTGAAAGAGAGCAAAGGCGCTGAAGGGTTCAACGCAGAAGCCGGCAAATTTGAGGATTTGTTGAAAGCAGGTATCATCGATCCTACTAAAGTTGCCCGTTCCGCACTTCAGAACGCAGCTTCTGTGGCAAGTCTCATGATTACTACTGAGGCGATGGTTGCTGAAAAACCGAAGGAAGATAAAGGTGGATCAGCGACTCCGCACATGCCACCCGACTACGGAATGTAAATATGAGTGCTTAAGTGCGTAAGTACTTAAGTTCGTAAGTTTAAAAAAGGGGAAATTGGGTTATAAAACCAACTTCCCCTTTTTATTTTTTATGCTATAGACCGCCTCATGTTTCGAAAATCCTTTGGGGCGGGATTTTTTCTACTTATTCTTTCTGCTAACGCCTTCGCAATTGATTTTGGTCTTAAGGGGTACTACCGAACCCGCGCAGAACTGACTCATGATCTCGATTTACAAACCCACAATAGAGGGATTACACACGATAATGACCGTTTTGGTTCCATCCACTTTAACCAGATGCGGCTTCGTTTGGGACCCACCATTAAGGTCAATGACAACCTCTCTATTCATTCCGAATTCGACTTTTTAGATAATGTTGTCTTTGGCTCCAAGGCCAACAAAAACTTTCAACTCCTCTCGCCCATTGTAGGAACGGTTACGCTCCCTTCCGGTGCCGGGACATTGGGGGAGGTTGGGGGCTCGGCGGGTGAGAATGATGCTGTTCATCTGCGCAGGGCCTGGATGGAGGTTCTAACCCCAATTGGAAAATTTAAGGCAGGCAGACAACCTTCTCACTGGGGTTTGGGAATTTTCCAAAACGATGGGAGTGAAAGACAAGGTGATTTTGGAGACTCTCAAGATCGAATCATGTATTTGACCCAGTTTGGCTTGAAAAACAATGGGGCGCTGACCGTCGGGGCTATTTGGGACATTCCTTTTGAAGCCCAATTTGATCCCAGAATTCAAGGATTGGGTGGAGTGGTGAGAGATAACGGACAAGACTCCAAACAACTAGCTGTCATTGCCTATTATGAAGAGCCGCAATGGGCCTTGGGAACTTTTTCTGGTGTGAGGTTTCGCAGCGGTTCAACAGGAACGACCATGATGGCAACTGATGCAAAGGGAAATGTTTTAGCCAAAGGAATCGATGGCGATACTTTCTTGTATTTCGGTGATCTCTATGGACGCTACAATCACAATGAATATACGTTTCAATTGGAGGGTATCTACATTGGTGGGGAAATTACTACGGGGCTAGCTATCGACGCCGTTCCATTTAGTAGTTTTTCTAGCTCTGCATCGGGGGCGGGGATTATTGAACTTCCTGCAAAACAAAAGATGCAGGTTTTTATGGCCGCCTTCGAAGCCTCCGGAATTTATGACTGGGGCGGAGAGTGGAATGCCAAAGCCGGTTATGCCAGTGGAGATGGAACCCCTCTTTCCACCAAGGTGACTCAATTTGGATTTCGTCCAGACTATCGCATTGCTTTGATGTTGTTTCAAAAGCCTTTGGGAACCTCCCCCGCCATGTTTGGTGGAACCGCCTCCAACCCTTCTGCAAATTCTAAATTAACCGGCGGTGTTCCCATCACCGGTAATTTTGTTAATAACGCCCTTTACTTAGCAGCGACCTATAAACATTCCCTCGATGTGAAGGACGATATTCCGCAGGCAAACTGGTTAAAAGTTGGGGGAACAGTTGCTACCGCTTGGGCCCCCAAGAAAAATGTGAATCTTAGTTTTAGCGATTTGCTAGGGAACGCCAATCTCCCCACCATTTCGGAAAACAATAAATCCTTTTTAAAGAGATGGTACGGAGTTGAGTTTGATGCTTTTGTTGAGGCCCTCTTTTTTGACAACCTCTACACCACTTTTGAAGCGGGGGTATTAATTCCTGGCAAGGAATACAATATCGATGTGACCAGAACCGATCCCGGCGGGATCATTGATCCCATTCCATCCGACAAAGCTTCCATTTCTTTCGCCACACGCCTTACCGCCATGATTGAGTTTTAACTTCTTTTTATGAGGGGGATGTAGTCCCTGGCTTGGGGGCCGGTGTAATGGCTTTCCGGGCGCATGATGCGGTTTCCAACACGTTGCTCGATGATATGGGCACACCAGCCCGGCATTCTTCCGACGACAAACAGCGGCGTATCCACTTCAATGGGAAGGCCCAAAAGATAGTAAAGGGGCGCGGCGGGAAAATCGACATTGGGAAAAAGTTTTTTCTCGGACATCATAACCCTCTCAACAATCTCCGCGATTTCGTGCCATTTGGTCTGGCCCAACTTTTTAGCCAGCTTCCAGCCCCAATTTTTAAGAATTGGCGCTCTAGCATCTTTCTTTTTATAAACCCTGTGTCCAAAACCCATGATCTTTGCCTTTTGTGCCAGTTTTTCTTTAATCCAGCCTTCTGCTTTGGCTGGATCCCCAATTTCTTGCAACATATACATCGCCTGTTCGTTGGCGCCTCCGTGGAGCGGGCCTTTGAGTGCGCCGATGGCCCCTGTGATGCAAGAGTGCATCTCCGACAGGGTTGAAGCGATAACTCTGGCTGTGAAGGTGGAGGCGTTGAAACCGTGCTCGGCATAACAGATCAGAGAAACGTCGAGTGCTTTTGCAAAATCGGGATCCGGTTCTGTACCATTCACCATGTATAAGAAATTGGCGGCGTGGCCCAACTTGGCATGGGGCGCAAGAGGTTTTGCCCCCTTCTGAGCTCTGATCCTAGCCGCCAGAAGTGTTGGGACCTTAGCGATGAGTCGAATCGACTTGGCCAATTCCGCCTCTTTCGAGTTGTCTTCGCACTGGGGGTCATAATGGCTTAAATTGGAAATCCCGCTTCTTAGAACATCCATGTAGTGTGCTTCTTTAGGGAGCTCACAAATATATTGAATTAATTTTGAGGGGACACTGCGCTCTTCAATCAATTTTTTTTGAAAGGCAGTGAATTCATTTTTGAGGGGGAGCGTTCCATTAAGAAGAAGATAACAGACCTCTTCGAAACTAGATTGTTCGCATAGTTGGCTCACTTTATAGCCATAATAGATGAGTTCGTCGCCTTCCGGATCGACCTTCGAAATTCCGGAAAGACCTGCAATCACATCTTCAAGGCCTGGAGAATAACCTGGGACATCACTGGGCATCATTTATAGGTCACCTTTCTATCGAGTTTTACGTAAGCTTCGTAATCTAGCATTTTGTAGAGCTCGCTTCTAGTTTGCATTTTAGAAATAAGATCTTTTTGTGTTCCCTTATTTTTTATCATTTTGAAACCAGTTTCGATTGACTTCATTGCTAGGCGCAGAGCCGTTACGGGAAAGATAACCATGGCATATCCCATTTTGGCAAACTGATTTGCATCAATAAAAGGGGTTTTTCCAAACTCGGTCATGTTGGCCAGCAGCGGGGTTTTTGGAAACGCTTTGGCAAATTGGGTGAATTCTTGGATTGATGTGAGGCCTTCAGGAAAAATACCGTCGGCACCTGCTTTGAGGTAGGCTTTTGCTCTATTTACCGCACCTTTAAGGCCTTCAACCGCCCTGGCATCTGTTCTCGACATAATAAAAAAATCTTTGTTTTTTCTTGCCGCGCAGGCAGCCCTGATTTTTTCACACATTGCTTTTGTTGAGATGAGTTCTTTTCCTTCCAGATGACCGCACCGTTTGGGTAAGACTTGATCTTCGATGTGCAAACCTGCCGCGCCGGCTTTTTCCAAAACCTTGACTGTTCGATGAACATTCACAATTTCGCCGAAGCCGGTATCGGCATCCACCAGCAATGGCAAACTGGTTGCTGAAACAATAGCTCTAGCATGAGAGGCGAGCTCCGATAAGGTAACAAGCCCAATATCGGGATGTCCCAAGGACGCCGACAGTGCCCCACCGGAAAGATAAAGAGCCTTAAACCCAACCTGTTTGGCTTGCATCCCAACCAACGGATTAAAAACCCCCGGCAGAACGAGCGGCTTTTTCTTCAATAATTTCCAGAACGTTTGCGAATGCGACATAGATACATGACATATAGTAACAGGCACTATGTGTCAAAAACTTACAGTTCGGAGTGCCCCTGCGAAAAACGCATTAGTACAATGATTGGAGCGAAGGGGTGACATAACATCGTAAGTTGAAAATGACGGGTGGTCGGCGAGACTGGTAGCCCGATCTTTCGGGAGGGCGTGCAGCGAGCCGAGCAGGCCCTGTCATTTTCAACGAATATCAATAGAACCCCGAAGCTCCACTCCATTTTATTCAAGCATTTTTCGCAAAGGTCGGAGAAGGCTACATGCGTTTTGGGATTTTTGTGTTTTGGGTTTTTGTGATCAATGTCCAATAGGTTTGGAACGGTTTTCCGTAGCCTTTCCATGGATCAAAAAAGAGATGCCTAATGTCTGTTTTGGTTAGGTGCCCATCCAGAAGTCCGTAGTAGAGGTGATCGCCCAACATATAGCCAAGCCCGTGAGTAACGGTGAAAAACAGATCGGGCCTTTTTTGAAAAACATCCATATCACTAATGCCTTCCCCTCTTCGCTCCAACTTTTTGCACTGGTAGATCAACAACGCCGTCTCGTATTCCAGATGTCTTTTGGAAACAGGAGCTACACTTTGGAAATAGCTGATCAGTTTATGATAATCCTTTTCATGATAACATTTTCTTTTGTGATTAATGATTTTAGATCCAAAAAACCCTAGGGCCTCATGTAACGTGTTGGCATAGAAAGCGTCAAAAGGATCCCTCGGTTTCTCTTCTCCGGAGCAAATGTGTTTGATAAAGTGTGCTGCTTCTTCGGCGGCATGGTTTAGTGAAAGGTTAGATAGATAAACAAACTTCAGTTTGGGAATATAATAACTTTGGCTATGAATAATTTGATGTTTGATGTTTTGAATTTCTTCTGGCTTGAATCGCTTGCTTTCTTTAACCAATCTTAAAAAGGAAAGGTCGCCGGAGGTAAAAACCTCCACCTTCTCTTTTTCTCTCCCCAAATCAATTTTTAAAAAATTGCTGATACGATCGGCAATCTCTAAAAAACTATGTTTCGCATCATCATAATCAATTTCTCCTTCTTCATGTTCCAGCCAATTAAGATAAGAGCGCTGGCACATAACGGGGGACGTTTGCATCCTGCAAAAACTTTTCGAATCAATTTGAACCACTTCGACTTGGTGCTCTAGCCCCTGACTTGCCAGTTTCCAGTAAATCGATTCGCTGTTTTGATACAAAATCAACTCTTTTTTGATCAGCCCCAATTCTTTAAGAGCGCGCTGCACTTCTTTTGGAAGGTGGGGTGGAGCTATGTGCAAATCACCGATAAAAACAAAGATTTTTTTACCCGGATTCTGCTTGATCAATTTCGCCAGCAATTTAGCCGAGGCATAATCTCTAGAGCGAATGTTGGAGCCCTTTGGAGCCGCATCAATGCCAAAGACCTGCAGGTCATGATATTTCGCAAAATCAAAGATCGGTTTGAAATTTTCCCAGAGATCAAAGACCCAATGTTTTTTTAACCCCACCTTTTTCAAAAATGTATCTTCCGAGGCCCTCCCTTTTAGGAAGGCATCCAGGGCATTCTGATTTTTGTGATGAAGGAGCTCCAAACCCAAGATGAAATTTTTGTTTTTTTTGACGACCCCCTTTAAAATTCTTAAAAGAGAGCGCTGGGACTGGTTGCAGGTATGATAATCCCCGACATAAATAATATCGGAGGTTAAGACGGCCTGCATCATTTCTTCGATCGACGCTACTTTTTGGTAGGAACTGACAGATCGTCTGTAGTTTTTTTCGTAGCGGTCAAAATCAGGTTCTTTAACGAGAATGGATTCATTGATAAGCCGTTGATTGCGCCGAAAAAGGGTTTTTTGAATATTAAGAAGCTCTTCTCGGGGACTTAAAACCATAAGAGGGGCATTCTACATAAATTTCTCCCCACGACAATCATATCTGTTAGGCGATATCTAGAGGAGGGGGCTAAAAGCGATAGGCAACCTGGCCTATTGTTTGAAAATCCCACGTTGAGCTGGAGCCAGCCAAAACATGTAAAGATACATTGGGGCCAATGTAGATTCGGGGGGTTAACTCGTAAAAAAAGCCGAGTTCCGGAAGCATCAAATCAAACCAACCTTGGCCGCGTGAGTTAACAAGGGCGCCCATACCGGCTCCAGCGTAAGGGGTAAATTTAGGCCATTTTTTGAGATCGAAGTGATAACGAGCAAAGGGAACAAAGCTAAAGGAAGCCGGGCCCCTCAATAACGTATCGGCATTCAATCCAAAAGAGATCCTATCGTTCCAAAAATATTCACCGGTGAAGTCCAAATCGAAGCGAACAGGACTGCGCCAACCCATTCCAGCACCAGCGCTGAGCAAAAACTCCCCATCCCTTGTTTGGGCTTTTAATTCGGAAAAAGAAGAGAGGATCAAAGGCAAAAGAAGACAAAGTTTTAATATTTTTCGCGTCATGACCCCCCGCTATTTTTTATAGCGTTTTACGCACTTCTTTCACCGCTTCTACCATATTTTTCAATGCTGGTGTTACTTCTTTGTACCCTCTTGTTTTTAATCCGCAATCGGGATTAATCCAAAGCTGATTTAATGGGACATGTTTTACCAGAAATTGGATCTGTTTTTCAAACTCTTCTTTTGTTGGAACCTTTTCGCTGTGAACATCATAGACCCCCGGCCCCATTCCGTTTTGATAATGCATTTCGGCAAGTCCCTTAGCAAGTTTGCCTAAGCTTCTGGAATCTTCGATACTCAAAGAATCGGCGTCGAGAGCTTGGATCGATTCCAAAATATCGGAGAACTCAGAGTAGCACATATGGGTGTGAATTTGCGTTGTGTTGTTAACACCGCTCGAAGAGAGTTTAAAAGAGTCAACCGCCCATTTGAGATAATCGGCCCAATCTGATTTCCTCAAAGGTAAACCCTCTCGCAATGCCGGTTCATCGATTTGAATAACTTTTATGCCTGCTTTTTCCAAATCCGAAACTTCGTCTCGGAGTGCCACACCAATTTGCATGGCTGAAGTGCTCTTGGAGACATCAGCACGTGGAAAAGACCAGTTTACGATGGTTACAGGGCCGGTTAGCATTCCCTTCATCGGTTTTTTGGTAAAACTTTGAGCAATTTGGGCTTCTTTGACTGTCATCGGCTCTGGTCTGGAGATATCACCATAGATCATTGGAGGTCTGATGCAACGGGTTCCATACGATTGAACCCAACCATTTTTGGTGAATTGAAAACCTTTGAGGCGTTCTGCAAAATACTCCACCATGTCGGTCCGCTCTGGCTCGCCATGAACCAAGACATCGAGTCCAATTTCTTCTTGGAGTTTTACAACGCGCCCAATTTCTTCACGAATGAACTGCTCATATTGAGATTGAGTCAACTCTCCTTTTTTCCATTTGGCTCTGGCTTGTCGGATCTCCTCGGTTTGCGGGAAACTCCCAATGGTTGTTGTGGGCAAAGCGGGAAGCCCCAAGTCTTTTTGTTGAACGACGTATCTATCTTTAAAGGAAAGCCCGCGTTTGAAATCTGCTGGTTTTAAGTTTTTCAAGCGTTCTTGGACTCCTTTATCGAGGGCAAAAGAGACGAATTCTTTATCGGTCCAGACGGCATCGTCCGCCTTCAATTCGGATTCAATGGCTTTTGCACCTAAATTGGCACACTTTGTGAGAATGCTAATTTCTTTTAGCCTTTCACTGGCAAAGGTCAGTCTCTTTTTCAAAACGGTTGGAATATGATCTTCTGTTTCCAATGAGACGGGGAGGTGTAGGAGGGAACAGCTGGGGTGGATCCATGCCTTGGAAAGATCCAACCACTTGCCCACCCCTTCTAAAGTCGTTGTCACCTCTCTTAAATGTGATCTCCAAATGTTTCTTCCGTCAATCAAGCCTAGACCGATCCATTTTTCGGAAGGAACCCCCTTTTCTTTGAGGGCATTTAAGTTTTTCTTGCCGCGCACTAGATCAAGTCCCACCCCATCGACAGGGAGAGCAGTCAGCTGTGAGTAAATGTTGGCAACATCTCCAAAATAGGTTTGCAACATTATTTTTAAACTTTTCTTTTGGGAAGTGAGGGTCTCATAAGTTTTCTTTAACCAGCCCAATTCTTCTGTTGTAACATCCCCACACAAAGCCGGCTCATCGATTTGGAGCCACTGGCAGTTTGTTTGCGCTAATTCAGAAACGATTTTTTGGTAAACTCCAGCTAATTGCTGCAAGTTTTGATCAAAACTTTTATTATTTTTGGCCCGTGAGAGCTTCAAAAATGTAAAAGGTCCGATCAAAACAGGTCTAAAATTCTTGTTTGGAAATTTTGTAGTGGCCCATTGATAAAATAATGTCAGGCGATTTTCTTTGAGTGTAAAACCCTCTTCGATTTCTGGAACAATATAATGATAGTTGGTATCAAACCATTTTTTCATCTCACAAGCGGTGACGTCTTGAGTCCCTCTTGCCATGGCGTAATAGCGATTCCACCCTGAAAGATTTTGGAAACGCTTTGGCACCACCCCTAGCATCAGGGCCGTCTCGAGCATCAGATCATAAGCGCTGAAATCACCCAGAGGAATAAAGTCGAGCCCCGCCTCAATTTGGGTGGCAAGATTATCCATGTGAATTTTTTCTAGGTCTTTGTGAAGTTGGTCTGCCGTGATTCCACCCTTCCAAAAAGACTCAATGATGCGTTTATACTCCCGATTTTTGCCGATCCTGGGAAAACCTAAATTAGTGCTGAGCGCCATATAAAATACCCCTTTCTTATTTGGAGTTCACTGAGTTAACAAATGAGTCTTAAGTGTCAAGAAGAACTACAGAGAGGGCTAGAAAATTGTTTACAAACCCTCACAGGGGTTATAAAGACCGTCGTATCGATGAAAGCGGTTCAAATCCACCAACATGGTGGTCCGGAAGTTCTGAAATATGAAGAGGTAGCTGACCCCATCTGCGGCAGCGGGGATGTCTTGGTTCAACTCAAAGCCGCTTCAATCAATCATCTTGATTTGTGGGTACGCCAAGGAATTCCCGGTTGGAAAGTAAGCCTTCCTTTGACCCCCGGTTGTGACGGGGCTGGGGTTGTGGCCGGCAAGGGGGAGTTGATCAAAGATTTGAATGTCGGCGATAAAGTTTTGGTCATTCCCAATGTGAGCTGTGGCAACTGCGAATATTGTGTGAATGGAGATGATAATCTTTGTCCTGAATATGGAATCGTGGGAGAAACCTGCAATGGTTGTGATGCCGAAATGATTGCCCTTCCACGACGCAATATCATCCCCATCCCAAAAGGGCTGACTTATGAAGAAGCAGCTGCCATTCCACTTGTTTTCATGACTGCCTGGCACATGTTGGTTACCAAAGCACAAGTCAAACCGGAGCAGTTCGTTTTAGTTTTAGCGGCAGGTTCTGGTGTCGGCTCGGCTGCGATTCAAATCGCAAAACTTCATGGTGCAAAAGTGATTGCCACTGCAGGAAACGATGCCAAACTAGAAAAAGCGAAGGGATTGGGTGCCGATTTTCTCATCAATCATTATAAAGAGCCCATTTCGGAGATGGTCAAACAATACACCGAAAATCGTGGTGTCGATGTTGTGGTAGAACATGTCGGCAAAGCAACATGGGAAGAAAGTTTAAAAAGTCTCGCAAAAGGCGGAAAAATCGTAACGTGTGGGGCGACAACCGGATCAGAGGTTAGCATCAATTTAAATTACATTTTTTATAAACACCAGCAGATTATCGGCTCGACGATGTCGACGCGAGGTGAATTATTTGAGATTTTAAATTTTGTTCGTCAGAAAAAACTCAAACCGGTTATCGATAAAGAATTTATGCTCAAAGAAGTGGCCGATGCCCATCGCTATGTCGCCGAAGGCAAGCAATTCGGAAAAGTAATCCTCACCATTTAGTTTATGGGAGCACCCATCAAAAAACGCAAAAGTTTTCCAGTCAAGATCGGTAGAGTGACTATGGGAGGAGGCCAACCTGTTGTCATCCAATCGATGACCAACACCGACACCGCTGATATTGAAAAATCGGTACAGCAGACGATGGAACTCTCTGATGCCGGCTCCGAACTGGTGCGACTCACTGTCAATGTCGATGCGGCCGCCCAGGCCATTCCTCACATTAAAGAAAAAATTCTGGCGAAGGGTTATACCACTCCCATCATTGGGGATTTTCATTATAATGGCCATACACTTCTCACTAAATATCCTGAGTGCGCTGAGGCTCTCGATAAATATCGAATCAATCCTGGCAATGTCGGTTTTGGAGAGACCCACGACAAAAATTTCAAACAGATGATTGAAGTCGCATTGAAACACAACAAGCCGGTTCGAATTGGTGTCAACTGGGGCTCACTCGATCAAACCATTTTAAATCGAATGATGGATGAAAATGGGCGTTCGGCCAATCCCAAATCAGCAGAGGAGGTAACCATCGATGCGATGGTGGAGTCAGCCTTATCTTCTGCGGCAATGGCCCGTGAATATGGAATGAGGCCGGAAAAAATCGTCATCAGTGTAAAGATGAGTCATGTGCAAGATGTGATCAAGGCTTATACGATACTAGCCTCAAAGTGTGAGTATGCACTGCACGTTGGTTTAACAGAAGCGGGCATGGGGCTCAAGGGAGCCGTTTCTTCGACGGCGGCTTTGGCCAATTTGCTTCAGCAAGGAATTGGTGACACCATTCGAGTTTCTCTGACCCCGGCACCCGGTGGTGCACGTACAGAGGAAGTTTTAATCTGTCAGCATATTTTGCAATCACTTGGGATGCGCCAATTTCAACCCTCCGTTACAGCGTGCCCTGGTTGTGGTCGGACAACCAACACTCTTTTTCAAGAAATGTCTCAAGATATGGAAAATTTTTTCCGCGAAAAACTCCCCGAATGGCAGAAAAAAGGCTACATTGGAGTTGAGTCTCTAAAAATCGCCGTGATGGGTTGCATTGTGAATGGCCCCGGAGAATCAAAAGTTGCTGATATCGGTATTAGTCTTCCCGGCACCGGTGAAAACCCAAAAGCCCCTGTCTTTGTGGATGGCAAAAAAGTCACCACCCTCGAAGGCCCCCAAATGATGACTCATTTCAAAAAGTTAGTCGAAGATTACGTTAACCAGAAATTTGGTTCCCACTAGCAACTTTTTTTGAAATCTACCGAAGCATTTCATAGAGTATGAGAGTCATTATCTTTGGTTTAACATCAGATCAAAGTTTCATTTTAGCGCAAGCTGCACATAACCTCTCCACTTTTCCATTGGGTTCTTTGATGGAAAAAGGAGCAGATGCTGGCTTGGGCTTTATTCTCGGTCCTCTCGCATACGCCGAAATTCCCAGAATGGATGAAGGCTATTTGTTAAATGCAGGAAAAGAGCTTGCTGCCTTAGTCAGAGGCGAGCCGAGTTTACAAAAAGCCATTTTAAAGAGAGACGAGTTGGTCGCCAGCATTAATGACATAGCTCTTTTGCCAGATTCAGCACAACTCGAGCAAGGAATGGTTGAGCATGCCTGGATGAAAAACCCAGAAGGGAGAGCCCTTTATCTTCATGAACATCCAGAAGAGGGAACAGATTTTGATGTAAAAAAACTCGTGGAATATACAAAACGAGCAGAGAAAAAAGGGGAAAGTAGTGAGCTATTTATGCAGGCCCTTTATTTCATTGGGATCAGGCATCCCGATCCAGATAGAAAGCAGTTTGCACAAGTTGAGTTTGCATCTGTCCAGGCAGCGCGCAGACAAGCCCTTTTTGAAATGGGTTCTCTAAAATTAGATCTCAAAGAACTTTGGACAAGATTAAATGAAGTTGTCGCTAGGAGAGAAGTTGATTTGGCCTTCGACATTATTCGTTTGATATGGGCCAAAAATTGTGGAGAAAATGTACGTGAAAAACTATCTCATCACGTATCTCCCATGATACGTGGAGCCTATATCATGGTTGTGATGCAATCTGATAATAACAAGACAAGCCTAGAAGAACTGTGGAAAAAACAAGAACCGCTTATCGATAGAGATCTCAAAAATTCCAGTGGTGACATTCGATGTGATGCCCTTTCCGAATTGACAGCATTTGCAGCGCTTGGTTTGCGAGCGGCTTGGTTAAAGTTAGGCGCGTTGGCCAAAAACCCTGATGACCCGTTAGTCCAAGAAGAATCAATAGGGGCGTTAGAGTTATTGCGGCAACGGGCAGCACTTAGAGCTGAAAGAGCCAACGTAGCCTGAATTACCTTCCCTTAAACTCTGGTTTTCTTTTTTCGAGGAAGGCTCTCATTCCTTCTTTTTGATCTTGGGTGTCGAAGAGTTCGAAGCAGAGGCGGCGCTCTTCTTTAAGGCCTTGAGCTAATGGAAGTTCAAAAGATTTTAGAATAGCTTGTTTGGCGTGTGCAACTGCAATAGATCCTTTTTCAGAAATTTTTAAGGCCAACTTTTTGGCTTCGTTTAGATATTCAGCCGCCGGTGTTACTTTGCCAACAAGGCCTGCTTCAAAGGCTTCTTTGGCGGAGTAAATATTTCCTGTCAAAATCCACTCCATCGCCTTCGATTTTCCAATGAGGTGGGTCAGTCTTTGTGTCCCTCCGGCCCCCGGAATAATTCCTACATTGATTTCTGGCTGACCAAATTTGGCTGTTTCGGAGGCCACAATCATGTCGCACATCATGGCCAACTCACAGCCTCCACCAAGACAAAAACCGGAAACGGCCGCAATGATCGGCTTTTTAACATTAGAAATTCTGTCCCATATGGCCAAAGGGTCTTTGGCCAAAAGCTCTTTTGCAGTATGTGAAACCATCCACTTGAGGTCAGCCCCTGCTGCAAAGGCCTTGTCACTGCCAGTCAAAACAATGCAGCGAATTTTTTCATCGCGATCCAATTCCTCCAGGGCTGAGACCAATTCCTTCATCAACTCTGGACTTAAGGCATTCAGGGCCTCAGGTCGGTTGAGTTGGACAACAGCAATGGGCTCTTCACGATGTACAAGAATCATGTCACCTACTTAACAAAAGCCATTGAGATTATCAATTTGACAATTACTTAATTTTTAGATGATGGGTGGCCCGCAGTGTTTCTGTGGGGTTTAGTTAGGGGCCCCCACAGAAATACGGAGGGGCAGGACCCGTCATCTAAAAATTATATGAAACCACGTTTTGTACGCATTGCTCGTGAGTTTATTCATCACCTCCCTTATTCCGCCGTGGGAGTTGCAGCGAGTTTAGGTATTCTTTTAGGTCTAGAAAAAATGGGTTGGGATAAAAACCCCGTTTTTTCTTTTCATGTCACCCATCCCACACATATTTTTTTAAGCGCTATTGTGACCACCGCCATGTTTTGGAAGTATGAGCGCAAATTACTCAAGGCGGTATTCATTGGTTTTGTAGGAGTCATTCCCATTTGTTCCATCAGCGATGTTTTCATGCCTTACTTGGGCGGATTACTTTTAAAAACACCCGTTCAGTTTCATCTCTGCGCGATTCAAGAACCTTGGCTTGTTTATCCCGCCTGTTTTTTGGGAATTTTGGGCGGACTTACCCTTTTGAAGTGGATCGAGAAGTTAACTGAATTTTGTCATCTAGCGCACGTCATGGTGAGCTCACTAGCCTCTATATTGTATCTGATCTCCTTCGATATTTCTTTGTGGCATGTTTCTATGTTAGCCATCTTTGGAATTACTCTTTTGTCTGTTTGGATTCCTTGTTGTTTGAGTGATATCGCTTTTCCCTTAGCACTTGTCGAAGAGGGTCATGCACCTTGTTGCGGTCATCACCCCCATTCCTTCTAACGCTCCAGTGGGCCTTTCAATAACACTTCGTAATTGTGAGGAATAAGACTAAAAGAAAAGCCGTGCCAGTTGCTTTCATCAAAAAGTGGTTTGCAGGACTCTTCCCATTCCCTACTATTTTTGTGGACGAAATCTCCTTGCGGATTTCTGCAAAAATGCTGCTGTTCTGAAGCGATACGCGTAGCCACGGTTTCCTCTTTTCTTAAATATATATAGCCCTTTGACTCAATGGTAGCTTGAAGATTTAGCTGAGTCATTTGGGAAGGAAGAATATTTACAGGGCCTTCGATGAGTGATACCGAAATTTTTGTTCGCTGTTTTTCAACGTCCTGCAAAATTTCTATATAGCCCCTTAAAGCACTTTCCGAGATGAATTCCATCTTCGTTTTATAATACAATTTCCCTTCAACCGCCATGTCTTCAAATTTTATGGAGTAATCTTTAAACCGGATGTTACTTGCCTCTGGTCCTGGAAGGTTTCCGGTTTTTTTCGAATTCCAGTCTACTTCTGCAATTCTTTTCAACCCCCCCTCGTTTGTTATGTTCCAAATAGTCGCCGTTCGATCGTAGTAGGAATTTTGGCCTGTTCCATATTGGAGGTGAGCGAAATCAATCGATACTTTATAAATTGCTCCATCTCTTCCGGCGATTTTTCTCTCGAAAGGATATTGTATGGCTAAGTTGGAGGAGTCTTGAGGATAAAAATCAAGAAATTTCAAGACAAAGTCTTGCCGCTTGGTGGGCACTTCAAGAAGGTTTGTTAAAAATTGAGTCAACTCTTGAGGGTTTTTTGTTTTTAGAGATGTACTTTCCGATTGTGATTGGGAGGAATTGATAAAAAGGGATAAAAAAAGGAGGGCTAGCCCTCCTCTCCACAACATCGCTATTTTTGAACTCACAAGCTAATTATAACGAGGAAAAGCTTGGCAAAGAATGGGTTAAATAATACCTTTTATATTTCAATGAGTTGGGATAGGGATCGAGTGGCGGGTCTTGGGAACACCCACGACATTATGAGTGAAATAAAGAAACATTTAATTACACTTTCGAGCGATTTTGGGTCGGGAAACATCGGCTGTGGGGCGATGGAGGCGATAATTTTTGAAATCTGTCCTGAGGCCAAAGTCGTTCATTTGTGCCACACGATTAGAGGTTTTGACATCAAAGAAGGGGCCAGAATGTTGGAAGGTGTAGCGAAGCTGCCGATTGGTTTTCATGTGGGAGTTGTTGATCCAGGTGTTGGAACAAAACGAAAAGGAATTGCAATTCAAACCAAACGAGGTGATTTTTTGATCGGTCCCGATAATGGTTTGTTAAGACCGGCTGCAGAATTTTTGGGTGGGATCATAAAAGCTTGGGAACTGTCTAACGATCAGTTTCATCGCAAACCGGTCTCTCCCATTTTTCACGGAAGAGATATTTTCGCACCGGTTGCCGCCTATCTTGCAAAAGGAATTTCGCCCGACGAATTAGGACCAAAAATAAATAGTGATGGACTCATTGCTGCCCCCTACCATGAAGCACTTTGGAATGGTGATCAAATTGAGGCCGAAGTGATCCATATTAATGGAAATGGCTCTGTTTTTTTGAATATCAAAGCAGAAGAATTTACAAAAAGGGCAAAACAAGGGGATAAAATAGCTTTTCACTTACCGCCAGGTACCAGGTACCACACGGTAAATTTTCAGAGGACTTTTGGGGAGGTGGCAAAAGGCGAACCAGTCATATTGAAAGACGATTTTGGCAGAATTGAACTCGCTATCAACCAAGACAATTTTGCTTTGACTTTTGATATCAAACGAGGGCAGAAATTGATTTTGAAAAAGGAGAAATAATGAGCAACATCAAATGTCTTCGTTGCGGTGCTGAAGCTACCCCACCCGATTTTGTTCCCTACAGCGGTCCTTTGAAAGAGGCCATTGTGAAACAAGTTTGCGGCCAATGCTGGGAAGAGTGGAAAAAAATGAGTGTGATGGTAGTCAATGAATATAAACTGACACCCTTTTTGCCCCAACATCGCGAAATTTTAGAACAACAGATGAAGGAATTTTTAAACCTCCAACTGTGAGACCCAATCTAAATCTTCTCAAAAATGTTTTGAGTTTGCCCACGGCTCCTTTTCATGAACAAGCCGTTATCCATTTTATCAAAAGCTTTTGTGCCAAATTAGGTGTGGTCTGCAAGCAAGATCGTTTTGGCAATCTCAAAGCCATTTACAAAAGGGGGAAACAAAAACCGATTGCCTTTACAGCTCACATGGATCACCCAGGCTTTGAAGTGTTGCAGACTAATCGGTTAGGGGCAAAAGTTCGTTTGCTAGGAGGTGTTCCAGACAAATATTTTCTTAAAGCGCGGGTTGTTCTTGTTGACCAAGATGGTTTAACTAAAGGTCGTGTTTTAAAAATTCTAAATAAAAAGAAAAGAGAGTTTTGGGTTCAAACAAAAAGACCTGTTCGAAAAAAAACCTTTGGCTATCTTGACTTGCCCGCTTTCCAGCTTCGCAAAGGAATGATCCACACCAAAGCAGCCGATAATCTGATGAGTGTCGCCATTCTTTTGAATCTCCTGGAAAAGCTTGTTCGGAAAAAAGCCAGGGCAAATGTCGTCTGCCTTTTCACGCGGGCTGAAGAAGTCGGTTTCATTGGGGCCTCAAAGGCAATTCAGAATCGGTTTTTGCCGCGAAATATCCCGATTGTTGTTTTGGAAACAAGTTCCGCCAAGGCTGGAAAAGTCGAGATTGGCAGTGGGCCCGTGCTTAGAGTAGGCGATCGCTTTTCCAGTTTTTCTTGGGAGATGGACTTGTGTTTAAGATTAGTAGCGCAAGAATTAAAATCAAAAGAAAAAAGTTTTGAGTATCAAAGGGGGCTTTTAGCCGGTGGGCGCTGCGAAGCAAGTCTTTATGTTGTCAAAAAATATCTTGTGGGAGGGCTGGCCCTTCCTTTGGGTAACTATCATAATGTCGGTGCCAAAAGTTATGCCACAGAATATGTGAGTCTAAAGGATTATCAAAATTTGCTGAAGTGGTTGATCTTTCTGTCGGCCAATTTTCCAAAGACTTTAAAGAGGTTAATAAAAAAGTAGCGGGTCCTGTCCCTCCGTGTTTCTGTGGGGGCCCCTAACTAAACCCCACAGCAAACACTCCGGGCCACCCGCTAGTTTTTTACTCATTTATTAAAAAACGTAACCAAGTGATAAGCGATAGCTGGAGCTGGTTTCCCTGTTGTTTCTGTTTTCTCCTTGTGCCTCGAACCCAACAGAATAAGCCCCCAGAAATTCAAATTGGACTCCGCCACCACCAATGTGTGCCTTGTAATTCACAAAGGGGTTTCCGATTCGGCCTGCCTCAAAACCTCTTTGGGCATAAGAATAAAAACCATAAATGGATAGAAATTCTGTCGGCACCACTTTGAGTTCGGCAAATCCTCCATGAAAATTTCTGGAGGTTGTCCCCACCATTAAATTTTGAAATTCGTAACCCCCACCAATCCGCAGGAATTCCATCGGTTCAAAAAATAGGGCCGGACGAAGCGTGTGCGTATTGGCGCGGGTGAAGTCTTGAAACCGGTAGTGAAATTCCGGCGTCACCTTCCAAATAGTATGAGCAATGCCCACTTCGTAATTTTGTCTCGGAAGAATATCAACTTCCGGGGCAAACCCCAAACTCAAATCAAAACGCGTTTTTTCTTTCAGATAATAATGACCAAAGAGTCTTGTATCAAAACCATCTCTGCCGAAGCGCTGGATATAGGCACTATAAAGTCCCAAGCCATATGTCTTTTCTCTTTCGATTCGGATTTGTTGAAACTCACCTTGAGTCTGCGACGAGTAAGAAGGATTTTCAGTGATATAACCACCTTCAATCACAATTCGTGATTTTCTCTCAAGTTGTGGTTGGACCGCTTCACTCTCTTCGTTGCCAGGTTCTATTTTTTCAGCTTTATCAAAAAAATCTCTAGCCTTTTTTTGTTTGCCCATGGCCAGATAGGCCTTGCCTGTTCCCACTAGTGCCGGAACATTTTTAGAATCGAGCTCCAAGACTTTTTCATAAGTTTTAACCGCCTCTTCATAATTGCCTTGCCAATATTGGACTTGGGCCAGACCTGAGAGGGCCCCCAAGTTTTCGGGATCATGGTGTAAAACCCCCTCATAGAGGCTTTGTGCCCCCTCGTAGTCTCCTGCCTCCTCTTTTTCCTGGGCTTGGCTCATTATCCTTTCCGAATCGCCTTTAGGAGAAGTGAAGCCATTGGAAAAAGGTAGGAGGCAAAAGCCAAAAACCATTATGAAAACAAGGAGTAATACACGCATTTCATTTCCTCCTCCAGGGTTTAACCATATTTTGTTGCGAAAATCACGCAACTTTTTTCTAATTTGCTCGATAAAACCTAGGGAGCATAAAATCAATGAATAGCGGAGGACTAGTAACCATTTTTCAACTAGCTGTTCCACAACAGTTAGCCCTTTTAGAGACGGCAACGAATTTGCTTGCAGTCGATTTGAGTACCCTTGTTGCGGATGGGAATGAGGCCGGTTTGGCCTTCGCGCTGGCTCCTGCCGCAGATGTTTATGGAGAGGATCATTTACTGAGTAGGGCTAGAGAGATTGCAGGTTTAGCAAAAACAGATCCTGGCGAGGCAGCTGCAAGCAAACAAAGACTTGTAAGAGAGTTTGTCTCGTTGGTTGAGCAGTCTTCAGCTCCCAACCCCCCTCCACATCAGCTGATATATCTAAAAAGGGTTTTAGGTTTGATGGAGACGACAACAAGGGTTGTGCGTATGGGTATCGATGTTGCGAACGCCATCGCTTTAAACAATCAGTTGGAAAATGTTTTTCGGACTTTGCAGGAAAGGGGAATCCCCGTCGACATTTTCATTATCGACAGGGACCGCGAGGTAACGGTAAGAAGTAAATTAATTCACATTGAGGGAGATCCTTCAGGCACTCAAAGACGGATGATCGTGGAAGCCAAAGTAATTAAGGGGAGCATGGAAGGAGAACGCGATTCCTATTCGGTAATTTTTTCCGACAGGACACACCCGTTACCTATGGAGCTTAGTAAAGATGTGGAACTCGGTAATCTTAGCTTTAACATCACCTTATTCATTGATGGACTACTACTATAAAAAGGAGATTTCTTGAGACGATATTTTTGCTGTTTGGTTTTGGTCCTGTTGGGATTTGTCAAAACACTGTCCGCGGATTCAGGTATGGATCATGCCTTGACGACAACGGTTGCCAGAAAAACTTTGCAAGAGGTGATGATGGCGATTGCCAAAGATATCGAGGAGCTTCAAGGAGATTTTCCACAATTAAAAAAATGGAATGATGCCGAAATTTCTCCCGAAGGAATTTATTACCAATATCATTACACAGCTGGGCGATATCCTTTTGCCGAAGAAGAGTTTGGAAAGAACGGATGCCATCTTGCCATCGATACAAAAGATCAGCTACAGGCATCAGCCTCTCCTCAAATCCTTGGCGAATTAAAACTGGGGATTTATTTGAAGTTTAAGGCCGTTGGGAAAGATGCGGAAGAGTTAAAAAGACTTATTCAAGAAATCGTTGCTAAACGTTTTGAAATGATCAGGAACCTAAACTCTTAGGTAAGCTTCAAAGTTGCTATTTATCCAAAATTTGGTATCAAACCCAAATGGCAGATCCTCTTATCCAAAAAGCCCTAGAGGCCAGAAAGAATGCCTATTCGCCTTATTCCAAATTTGCCGTGGGGGCGGCTTTGGAGGCCCAAGATGGAACAGTCTTCACTGGCTGCAATGTTGAAAATGCCTCCTATGGTTTGACAATCTGTGCGGAGAGGGTGGCATTGGCCAAAGCCATTTCTCAAGGGGTCACGAAATTTAAAAGGCTGGCAGTCGTTGCCGACTATCCAGAGCCGGTTCCGCCGTGTGGCATGTGTCGCCAAGCTTTGTTTGAGTTTGCGCCAGAGCTTGAATTGATTCTGGCCAATACCAAAGGGGAATCAGAAAAAACGATACTCTCCAAACTTCTTCCAAATGCCTTTCAACTGAAACGCTAGGTTATTTTTTGCTCCACTAGTATAAAAGGTAGGGCTTACGTTGTCTTACAAAAGAGGAAGAAGGTTCTGCCACCCATTCTAAAAGTTCTCTCAAAGGAAGATGCTTTTCCAGTGCCTGGCGCACGGTTGCATCACCTGTTAATAAATCGATTGCCGGAATGTCTTCTATAAATTCATAGGGCTCCAGTCTCCATTGGAAGCCTTTATCGTGATAGAGGGTGTACAAAGCCCATATCAAAGCAATACCGGTAACATAAGGCTTGAAAATTTCCCGATCCGTAACTTTCAGGCGAACACCAAAACATTTTTGACCTACCCATTTTTGGAGTGTCGGCGTGAATTCAACAGGCTCAAACTGAACTCCGGGCAGGCGAAATTCACTTAAGGATTCTAGACATTCTGCTGGTTTAACAAATGGAGCCCCCGTAATTTCAAATGGGATGTCTGTTCCTCTTCCCTCTGAGATGTTTGTCCCTTCCAGTAAACAAGTCCCCGGATACAATAGCGCTTGCAAAGGCGAGCGCATGTTTGGAGAGGGGTTGGTCCATTTCAAACCGGTTTGATCCCAAAACCATTCGCGCTGCCAACCTTCCATTGGCATCACTGTCAGATCACAATTCAAATCTTCCGTGTCATTGATCATGCGGGCCATTTCGCCAATTGTCATCCCGTGCCGCACCGGCATTGGGTAGAGCCCCACAAAAGAAGTGTAGCCTTCTTTGTTGCTCTCCCCCTCAACAGAAAGACCATTAATTGGATTGGGCCTGTCACAAACAATCACCTCTTTTTTATATTTAGCACAAGCTTCCATGCACATGGTGGTCGTCCAAATATAGGTGTAGTAGCGAGCTCCAACATCTTGCAAATCAATCACCAAGCAGTCGATATTTTTAAGCATCTCTTCGGTTGGTTTCAGTTCCTTTTCGGAATGGCCATAAAGACTGTAAAGAGGCAACCCCGTTGGTTTGTGGGTGCCAGAGTGGACCGGCTCCATGTCTTGAGCTGAAGTAGTAATGCCGTGTTCGGGTCCAAAAAGGGTTGTGACTTTCCAATCTTTTGAGTCAACAAGTAAGTCCAGGATATGTTGGCCCTTTGAATTGACACTGGCTTGATGGCCCAAAATGCCAACTCTTTTTCCCTTCAATTTGTCTTTGAAATCTCTAGTTAAAATGTCGAGCCCAAGTAGCATGGCGGGATGCGCATATCATAACTTGCCTGGTTGTCAAAGTGTGCTATGGAAACCCGCCATGCATATTTCTCGCAAACAACATTTTATTGACGCCGCCCTTTTGTGGACGATCACAGGTTCTGCGCTCGGTTTTTTTGGGATGAAGTGGGTTGTATTGGGGTTTCCTCAAAAATGGGCTCTTATATGGATTGGTGTTTGTATTGCAGTCGGTTTTCTTAAAGGACATTTTGCCATTGCCCGTTCTGCAGATCGCGCCATTCAAAGAATTCAGAATTTTCCGGAGCGCACCCCCTTCTTCAAAGTCTTTGGCAAAGGACAGTGGATTTTGGTAACAGCGATGATGGGGTTGGGAATGATTTTGCGCGTTTTGCATGTTGATAAAAGCTACCGCGGAATTGTTTTAAGTATTGTGGGTGTTGCTTTGCTATGGGCCTCTCGGGAATTTTGGAAAGCAGCATGCAAGCAATCCTGACAGAAAAAGCACCCAAACCGATTGGTCCTTACTCTCAAGCAATTCTTGCCAACGGCTTTCTTTTTTTATCGGGCCAAATTCCAATCGACCCTAAAACAAATGCGGTTTCCCTTTTTGATGGAGATGTTGGAAAGCAAACGGAACTTGTTTTAAAAAATATTCAAGCCATTCTCGATTCGCAAAAACTTTCTTTAGCCTCGGTTGTTAAAACGTCCATTTTTTTGAAAGATTTATCTCAATTTAATAAGGTCAACGAAATCTACGCCAAATTTTTTGGGCCTCACAAACCTGCCCGCACAACGGTTGAAGTTTCAAACCTTCCAAAAGGTGCGGCGATAGAAATCGAAGCAATCGCTATTGCTGTTGTTTAGACAAGTTCGGGTAAAACCTTCTCAAAAAAATCTTTATAGGAAAGAGCACATTCTCCCTTTGAAAACACTTGTCGAGTTTGCCCAGTGTAAACTAAAAATTTATCTACTTTCTTGTGGGCGACACTTTCAAAAGAACGAAGCCCTTTCATGTCAACCTCTTGCGCATTTTTTGAGAGCTTACATTCAATAGCAATGAGTTTTTCCCCAATGTCTAAGATAAAATCAACTTCGACACCCGTGTCTGTGCGGTAGGCGCTAAATTTCCACTCTTTCTTTTCAGAGTGAATAAAATGAATGCATTCAAGGCAGACCCATTGTTCAAAGAGTTTGCCTGTTTCAATAGGGCTTAGTTTTTGCTTGTGTAGCCCCAAAATGGCATTCCTCACCCCCATATCAAAAAAAACAAAGCGATCGCGTTGACTCACACGTCTTTTACTGGAAGTTGGCCTAAAGGGGGGAATTCTAAAAACGATTAATGTTTCCTCAAGGATAGTGTAGAATCTTCGGATTGTCTCTTTGGGGATTTCGCTATCGTTTGCTATTTTGCTGTAATTGACCCACTCGCCACTGCTTTGCGCAGCTAAATCAAGAAAACGGGCATACGCCCCGATGTTTTTGGCAATGGCTTCACTTTGAATTTCCTCTCTCAAATAAGTATTGGCATAACTAGAAAGGGTTTCGGCCCCTTCTTCCTCATCTAGATAGACTCCAGGGAGTGAGCCAGTTTGCAACGCTTTTTCTAAGTTAAAGAGAGAGCCTAGTTCCCAGAAAGAAAGTGGATCTAAATACTCTAGCAAAATCCGTCCGGGAAGAAGATTGGCTCCACCCCGTTTTAATTTGCGTGCACTGGAACCAGTCAAAATAAATCGGTGTGGAGAGCCAACATCTAGATGAGCTTGAAGAGTATTCAATAGCGAAGGGATTCTCTGAATTTCATCGAAGACAATTAAGGAGGGTTTGTCGATTGCCGCTAGTTCCCTTTTTATTTTCCCCGGATCTTTTGAATAAGAGAGATAGAGTTCTTCATCGGCCAAATTAATAATGAGGTTTGGATTTAGGGATTGGGCGAGTGTTGATTTTCCAACTTGGCGTGGACCAAGCAAGAGTATGTTTTTATTAGATTTTTTTAGTGAGTCGGTTATTTTGCGAACTATCATATAGGTCATATACATTGAAAATGACCTAAGCGCAAGTCAAAATGGGAGCAACTTTTCTCAAAATTTGCCGATAACTATAAGGAATGGCGCCTATAGCGAATATATTGGGTATTGGTACTGCACAAGCCTCTTTAGCCCAAATGGAGGCCAGTCTTGTCATCTCTCAAGATGAGACAGGGGTTGAAAATCCACCAGCTAATGCAGACCAATTTGTAATAGCAGATGAGCCCCTTATTTCTCCAAAAATTCATTCTAACTCGTCTCCTGAATCACTTGCGGCTTTCGGGATGTTTGGTCTTTCACCTCTATCACTAGCGATTTGTGCGGGCGGTTTGTTAATGGCAAAATTAATGCGCCGACCCCTCTCGCAACTCCTTATCACTACGCTTGGGACAACTTGGGCAGCAACGACTATGGTTGAAGGAAATTGGCCTCTTGCCATTGAGCTCTATCTTAGCGGGTGTGCAACGTTAAGAATGATCAAACATTTCAATATACACCCCTCTACTCAAAAACCAATAGATGCCAGAAGTTTTCGGGACTATTTTGATGTTTCAAAATTACCTCGGCTTCGTGATAAGTATGGTCGCGATGAATGTTATACAAAAGCAGTAGACGCACTCGAAAAAATTTTAATGGACAATCCTAAACTGCAGCAGTTTTTTGATTTCGATCCGCGCCACCAAAGTTTGTTGGATGAAATGGGTTGGGTAAGAATTGCAGACGACTATATAGGAAAAATTTCAACGGCAACAGGTTCAGCAAAAGGCATTTTTGTTCCCATGGATGAAACGTTATATACGGGTGGTGTTGTTGAATTTGGTGTCCATGAATTAGCACACGTTCTTCATTTTACTGCTATTAGAAAGAAAGTGTCATTCAATGATCTTCAGAGGGTTAAAGAATACTTTGATACTCATGATGTCCATCAACGCATTGCCCCTTTTTTAGATACGGTGAGACAACATTTAGTGAAGAGTGATTCGGGATCTCCAATTCCACATGAAGTAAGAAATGCAGCAGCAATATTAATCTTCCAAATTGGCAAAGGAGAATTTGGAGGTCACCATGAAAGTGTCCCCACATTTTTACAAACAAAACTCAGTTTTTTTGCAAGAAGCCTAAAATTCAGGCCTTGGATGTTTATAAATCAATTAATCGCCTGGTTCCTCATGCCGATGGCTTGGATTGGTGGAATTCATCGCGACACTCAGTTTTTGAATCCTCTCTTTGCTTATGACAATCCATTTATTCTTAGGCGCGTTCTTAAATTAGGTCCAATTGATTCACTTCTGGGAAGCGAAGGTTAATCAGGAAAGCGATTCTTGTTGCCAACCATGACAAAGGGCATTGAGCCAGGCAAGTTTTCCCTGAGATGCTTTTGAAATAGGAGAGTTTGATTTTTGAAGAAGGCTTTGAAAAAAAGGCTCGACGATTTCTTCTCGTTCCTCTTTGGTGGTCGCCGCCATCAATTTGACAAAAAGGTCTCCAACCAATTTGCCATCCCCAATGTGAGGGGACAGAATTGCAGCACGAAAAGTAGCCAACCTTGTATTTAAATCTCCTTTTTCAAAAACTTTTTGCAAGAGATGGGTGGCTTCTTTAGGCCTGAAAGTGGCAACCTTTTGAAGACCATAAAGATAAGCATGCGTTTTTCCGTTCAATACATTTAACATAGGCTATCTAATGCCGGCAAAATAGCGCCAATATCTCCACAAGCAATTTGAACCAAACGAAACCAGGGCTCACTTAGTTTATTTGTTGAAGTGTTCAAAGCATCTTTAAGCATCTGTTGAACAACCAATGGTTGCAGCTCACTTAAAGTTACCAATCTTGGCAAATCGTTATCAAAGAAATATCGAATGACATTATCTGGAGCGGTAGAAAGTCTTTCAATTTTGGCAATCAGTTGGGTTGTCTCTTCTTTGACATGGCGCCTTGTCAATAATGTTTGCACCCATCGGATCGGCCTCCACGTCGGCTCCGCTAATTTTACCGATTGTTCTTCTTGTGGTGGGATATATTCATCTATTGCGATACCTGGATCGGTGACTTCATCGTTGTCATTGCGAGGCTGTAAGGCCGAAGCAATCTCCCGTGTGATCGTAGATTGCTTCGCTTCGCTCGCAATGACAAATTTAAACCAGCTCATCGTTCAATATCCCTCGATTTTTCTCCATGCGTTGCGGTAACCGTTGTTGTAATTCCGCCTCTCACACTAAAAACTGCTTGAATTTCCATCCAGCTCGGCTCCACCACATAAACCAGATCATTTAAAATTTGGTTCGCCACTTTTTCGTGAAAAGCCCCTTCATTGCGAAAAGACCAGAGGTAATTTTTGAGTGCTTTGAGTTCAAAACACATTTTGGCCGGCACATATCGAATATGGATAGTTGCAAAATCGGGCTGTCCCGTTCTGGGACAAAGACAGGTAAATTCCGGGCATTCACAGTGAACGACGTAATTTCTTTCCGGATAAGGGTTTGGAAAAACCTCTATATTTTTTGATGGTTCGCTTGACACTGCTCCCCTCTTATCAAATTGATTTGGGCACCGCAACCGATTTTAAATCGCCGATTAGGAGTTGTTCTTCCCAGTGGCGAACCACTGGGAAGAACAATGCACCATACTATCGCGGCGTTTGCCAACAGCCACCGGCTGTTGTTTTCCGCCTTGATTTCCCTCGTTTTGGTTGATAAGCAGCTCTTCTATGTCTGGCCAAAACATTATTGTTTTAGACCTAGAAACCAAAAGGACCTTTGAAGATGTTGGTGGAAGGGAAAACTTGGGCGAATTGGGGGTTTCTTTGGTGGGGGTTTATTCTTATCTTCATGGCGACTATCAAGCTTTTTGGGAAGATGATTTTCCAAAACTCTTGAGTCTGCTCGTTAGCAAACCGTTGGTAGTTGGCTTCAATCAGAAACGTTTTGATCTGCCTGTTTTGCAGCCTTATTTTAAAAATTTTGATCTCAAAAGTTTACCAATACTCGATATTTTGGATGAGTTGACCAAAACTTTGGGCCACCGAGTCAGTTTGGATAGTGTGGCGCAGGCAACACTGGGGACTAGAAAAAGTGGCCATGGTTTGGATGCGATTCGCTACTGGAACCGAAAGGAACTCGATAAATTAAAAAAATATTGTTTGGATGATGTACGCATTACAAAAGAGGTTTATGAATATGGGGCCAAGCATGGTGAACTTATATTTATGGATAAATTCAGCACCTCAAAATTAAAAGCGCCGGTTTCTTGGAAGTTGCAAACTAACGAAAAGGAAGATAAACAGTATTCTCTTTTTTAAATTATGACGGATGATTTTATCATTATTGGTGGTGGGCCCGCTGGATGTTCGGCTGCCCTTTTTGCGGCTCGTGTGAAAAGAAAAGTGGTCATGATCCACAAAGGAACAACCCCTCTTATTCATTCTTTCAATTGGTTGCTCCCTGGTTTTCCGAATGGATTGGGTCCCGCCGAGTGGCTTAAAAACATGCGTTCCCAAATTGAAACTTCCGGATTTACCTTTGTGGAAGAAGAGGTTACCCAAGCAGCGCTTGGGGCCAGTGTGAAACAAATTATCACCAGCTCTGGAAAGGTTTGGGAAGGCCCCGCCATCATTTTGGCAACCGGTTGTTATGACCGAACCGGCTTTATAGAAGGAGAGGCAAAATTTGTCGGTCACGGCGTTTTTTACAACGCCTATCAAGATGCCTCTTTGTGTGATGGTCAGAGTGTGGTTGTGGAAGGAAAGAATGATCAGGCAATTAGAGAAGCCCTTTATCTTTCTCGTTTTGCCAGCAAAATCTATTTTATTGTTCCTGCCATGAAATTAGAAGCGGATGAAAAATTGATTGGCGCTCTTCGGGCCAATCCCAATGTTAATCTTCTCTTGAGTGCCAGCATTAAAAAAATCGAAGGGGAAAATCAACTGGAAGGGGTAACTGTGTTGAGCGCTGGTGAAGAAAAAAAGATTGAGGCAAAAGCGGTCTTCCTTTTTGCCCGCCAGAGCAAACCAAAATATGATTTTCTCAAGGGAACTATTGAAATTTCTGAAGAAGGTTGTGTTTTGGTGGATGATCAAATGATGACTTCAATTCCTGGTGTTTTTGCCTGTGGGGATATGCTCTCCGGTGCGCCACAACTCCAGTTTGTATCCGCCGCGCAAGGTTTAGTTGCCGCCATGAATGCCGATCGATATCTTTCCAATCCTAATCTGTGACCCCACGGGCCCTCATTTTTGATTTTGACGGCGTGTTGGTTGATTTAGAACCCTTGCACATGAAAGCCTGGCAAGAAGTTTTAAAACCGATTGATCTTACTTTTTCGGACAAAGACTATGAAGAGCGTTATTTGGGACTCAATGACAGAGATTTTTTAGCCCTCCGTTTTAAAGAGGCGGGCAAAAAACTTAGTCAGACCCTTTGCAATGAATTGATCCAAAAAAAAGAACACAAAACAACAAAGTTTTTTTCAAAAGAGATACCACTCATTGATGGGGTTCAAGATTTTTTGAAAAAAGTTTCTCAAAAATATCCGTTAGCTATTGTTACGGGTGGGCTTTCTAATGAAGTCTATTTTGTTTTGGATCATTTAAAATGGAGACCTTTGTTTAAAATTATTATTACTTCTGGCGATGTTCAAAAGGGCAAACCCGACCCCGAAGGATTTTTGAAGGCGTACGAAAAATTAAAAAATCTTTGTGAGTGGAACCCCCCTTTGCAAAAATCAGAATGCCTTATTTTTGAAGACTCTCAGTATGGCATGGAAGCTGCCAAGAGAGCGGGCATCCCATTTGTGCAAGTTCGCGGGAGTCTTAGAGGTTTTGATTATTGAATGACTTTTAAAAGTTCCAGGACCGCCTCATATTTTCCAAACGGCGGGAAGATATAAACTCCTTTGACCCCAGTCATGTCATGGGCTTCTTTGAGGGCTTCTTGGGCGACTTTAAGACCGATTTCCCGCTGGGCCTCTTTTGTAGCGGCCTTTTTCAATTGATCCATAACGGAGTTGGGGACTTGCATCCCTGGCACTTCATTATGCAAAAACTCTGCGTTTTTGAGGCTGGCTAGAGGCAAGATGCCAACAAAAAATGGAATTTTTAAAAAAGAACGAGACTTGGCTAAAAATTTATCGAGGAGTTTCGATTCATAAACCGGTTGTGAAAAAATAAACTCGGCTCCCGCTTCGATTTTTTTGCGTAGTCTTTCCACTTCTATATCCATATCAATCGCTCCAGGGTTGCAACCACATCCAATAACAAGCGAAGTAGCTTCACCGATCGGGCGATTCGCAAAATCCAAACCATGATTCAAATTGTTGATGAAATGGATGAGTCCAATGGCATCGACATCAAAGACAGCCGTCGCATCGGGATATTCCCCCATTTTTGGAGGGTCTCCCGTAATGACCAAAATATTTTTAAGGCCAACCGCATTGGCACCAATCAGATCCATTTGCATCCCGAGCAAGTTACGATCGCGGCAGCAATAATGAATCACGGTTTCCATCCCTAGCTGTTGTTTGATGAGAACCGACATTGCTATGGGGCTCATGCGGGCCATGGCCCTGGGACCATCTGCGATGTTGATCACATCAACCCCATGCTCTTTTAAGAATTTAGCCCCTTCGATTGCCCTGCTGGCATCCAGACCTTTGGGAGGATCAATCTCTACGCTCACGGCAAACTTTTTTCCAAGAATGGCACCAAAAGCACTTCTTTTTTCAACCGGCATCGGAGTTATTTTTTTAATTTCTTCCGTGGGGGTTAAAGTGATAATGGATTCAATTCGTTTGGTCGGTCTTAGCGTTTTTAAGTAGCGCTTCATCTCTTTGATCATCTCGGGAGTTGTTCCGCAGCAGCCACCAACCAGATGGGCACCCGCTTGAACAAGCCGCCTTGCGAACTCCGCCATGTATTCTGGTGTGGCCAAATAAAGAAGCCGATTTTGTTTGACCTGAGGAAGCCCCGCGTTTGGAAAAGCCGATAATGGTTTTGTGGCAACCGGAGTCATCAGCTTAATCGCCTCCAAAACACCGACTGGGCCGGTACAACAATTCACACCGACGACATCAGCCCCCCATCCACACATCAAGCGACATGCCTCGGCCGGTTGAATGCCTTTGAAACCTTCTTCTCCTTCATATTTCAGCGTGACTTGTGTGACGATAGGAAGATTTTTTTTAACCGATCTCGCCGCTTCATAGGCTAATTTTAATTCATCAAGATTCAGGAAAGTTTCCAAGATAATCAAATCCACCCCTCCTTCGACTAGACCTTGAATCTGTTCTGCAAAAATAGCTTTGATGTCATTATCTCCCAAAACACTAGCCTGTTTGAATGTCCAAGAAACGGGCCCCACCGCACCCGCAATATAGGCCTGTCCCTTAGCGGCATCTTTGGCGATTTTTGCACCGGCTCGGTTGATCTCTTTAACTTTATTTTCAAATCCAAAAGCGGCCAATGCCGGGCGGTTGGCGGTAAAGGTGTTGGTTTCCAAAACCTGGGCACCGGCATTGAGATAATCGAGATGAATATCGCGGATTAAAGTCGGGCTAGATAAATTAAGTTCATCATAGTTGCGGTTCAAAAAGATGCCCCGGCCATAGATCTCGGTCCCCATTGCCCCGTCGCCCAAGACACCTTCTTCCGACAGCTTTTCCAGAAACGGCTTGTCCATATTTAATAATCTGATGAAAAAGTAGCGGGTGCCCCGGAGTGTTTGTTGTGGGGTTTAGTTAGGGGCCCCCGCAAAAACACGAAGGGGCAGGCCCTGCCACTTTTTTATCGACTCCTCAAAGAGGGTTAGTGGAAAGAAAACCTCAAGGCAAGGGGTTTTATTTATACCCCTCTCACTCCAAAAAAATAATCTTTGCCTTGAGCTGCGGCGGCCAAATAGGGATTGGTTTTTTTCTGATGGCCCAGGGTATCCGTTGGTTTGGGGCCATAGTCATGGCCAGGATAGACAATAATATCATCTGGCATTTGGGTTAGCCTTTTTAGTGTCTCAAACATTTTTTCTGGGCTGGAACCTGGAAGATCGACCCTTCCACAGCCATCCACAAATAAAACATCCCCTGTGATCAGATGATTTTCAACGAGATAACAAATCATTCCTGGTGTATGGCCTGGCATATGAAGGCACTTTACAGAAAGATTCCCGACTTTGATGATTTCATCGGTCGCAACAGCCTTGACTGACACTCCCATTTCTTCAATCGCACTGATCTCAAATCCATGAACATAGACTGGAACCTTTAGTTTTTGATAAGCTGTCTCCAATTCTTGAATGTGATCAAAATGGGTGTGGGTGAGTAGAATTTTTTCAATCTGCCAGGCTTCTTTTGTTGCAACGGCCATGACTTTTTCAGACTCAAATCCAGGATCGACATACGCCGCCTTTTTGGTGCCGGTGTCCACAATCAGATACGAAAAGTTCGCCATCGGACCCACTGCGATTTGTTTGATCAATACCGGTTGCATTTGATAATCCGTTTATGCTAGGAAGCGCCCACTTGTAAAGTACCGTGTGGTACCAGGTACCTGGTGGTAACAATGATCAAAGCTCCAATGACCCCTGAGGGGCATAAAAAGTTGCAAGAAAAGCTGAAACATTTGAAGGCCGTCGAACGCCCAAAAGTCATACATGCCATTGAAATAGCCAGGGGCCATGGCGACCTTTCTGAAAATGCAGAATACGATGCCGCCAAAGAAGCCCAAGCTCACTTGAGCCGAGAAATCGCAGAGACTGAAGATAGGCTTTCAAGAGCCGAAGTGATTGATCCCTCCAAGCTCAATCATGAGAAAATATCGTTTGGAGCCACTGTGACTATAGAAGAGACAGAAAGTGGCACAAAGGTGACCTATCAGATTGTTGGCGCCCATGAATCGGATGTTAAATTGGGTAAAATCTCTATCGAATCACCCATCGCGAAGGCCTTAATTGGCAAACAAGCGGGTGATGCCACGCAGGTCCACACCCCAAAAGGGGTCAGAGAATACGAAGTTCTTATCATAGAATACAAATAATCTTTGACAGCAAGATTGTCAAAAAAATGACGTTTACCCACCAAAAGAGGTATTTCCTTACCCGCCTGTAGCTAAGCGCCGGATAACGCCCATCAACAAGTCCTAGAAATCACTCTAAATTTTCGAAATCCCGAGAAAATTCCAATTGGCATACCGCTTGCTCCTTTGAGGGGGGAGGTTTCCAAAATGGGGTTTTTAAAGGCTTTTACAATTATTACTTTATGGATTCTCCTCTCCTTTTTTTGGGTCAGTATGGGTCAGTCTAAAGAGATGGAATGTAAAAATTATGGAGAAGTGGAGAGCTGGCTTGGACCCCATGTGGTGTTGCGTGATTGGTACCAATTCTATGTTGCAAGACATGCCTGCCTGCCACAACAGGAAGCAGAATTTTTCAAGGCCCTCGCAAGTAGCGAGACTTTATCAACTAAACTCAATCAAGCCAAAGTAACCTTCGACCAGTTTTACATCCCGATTGCAAATTTGATTGATATCGATTGGAAAAAAGTCAAAGAAGTCAAAGCTCAAAATATTCAGAGTGATCTGACATTGATTGATATCAGCCTCAAAAAAACACTCTCTAAAATGTCAACATTGGATCAAGATTATTTCCGCGCCGTTGTTCTTTTGGACTTACCCAGCGAGTTTGCTTTCATCTATCCTGAATAGACTTGTCTTAAAATCTAAACAATCCTATATAGCCTCCTCCTATGAATTGGCGTGCCCTTGCAAAACTTTTAGGAATCTTTTCTTGCGCCGTTGGTTTTTTAATTGGTTTATCCGCGCTCGTTTCTTTGCTTTTTCATGAAAGAGAGGCCCTTTGGCTTGCCCTTTCCGCACTCATTCCTCTTATTGGTGGCTTGGGGTTGATGCAGCTTTCTTGGGAAACGGATGTGGAAAATTTGTCCCACCGTGAGGCCACTCTTCTCATTGCCTTGTCGTGGCTGGTGGCTATTCTGTGGGGCGCCTTTCCTTACTATTTAACACGAGCCTTTGGCGATTATTCACCCCTTTCTTTTTTGAATTGTCTTTTTGAAGCAACCTCTGGATTCACGGCAACCGCCGCTTCCGTTTTGATTCCACACATTGCCTTGGAAAATCTCTCTCGCGGTCTTATTTTTTGGCGCTCCATGAGCCAATGGTTAGGGGGTTTAGGGATTATTCTAATTGCTTTGTTGTATTTGCCGTTGATTCGCGCCGGTGGGATGGAACTTTTTCAAACCAGCTCCATTGTGAGAGAAAGACTGCGCACCAAAGTAGGAGAGACATCCCGAACAGTTTTGCTCATCTATTTGAGTTTTACACTGTTGGAAGTGATTGTATTGAAGTTAGGTGGGATGGGGTTATTTGACGCCCTCTGCCACAGTTTTTCAACCATTTCTTCTGGCGGTTTTTCCACACAGACATCCAACATTGGTGGATATAACAGCTTGTTCATCGAAATGACCCTCATTATTTTTATGATTTTAGGCACAACCAACTTCGCCCTTCATTATTCCTTTCTCCAAAAAGATTGGCTGGCCTATTGGAAGAGCTTTGAGTTGCGGCTTTATCTGGGGGTATTGTTAGTAGCAATTTTGGCTGTTGGAATTAACCTTAAGGCAAACGGGGTCTCCAATCATTGGAGAGAGGCTATTTTTAATACCGTTTCGATTGGATCGACAACCGGTTTTTGGAATGCGGATGTCAGTTTGTGGCCTTCTTTTTCGAGGGCGATTTTGTTGATCTTGATGTTTGTTGGTGGGACCGTTGGTTCTACCTCGGGCTCGATCAAGTGTTTTCGCATGGGGCTACTCATCAAATATGCCTATCGTGAAATTTTTAGAATCATTCACCCCGCAGGGTTTACCCCCGTGAAATTGGAAGGAAGAGTCGTGGATAGAGAGATCTTAGAGGGAGTGGCCGCTTTCTTTTTTCTCTATATGATCATCTTTACCGCAGGTTCCTTGATTATGCAGGCCTTAGGGTTCGAAATGATGGTGGCCGCCTCCAGTGTTGCGGCGGCCCTAGGGGGCGTGGGGCCCGGGTTTCATGAATTGGGGGCGATGGGGGGCTATTATAATGTGCCGGTTTTGGGAAAGATTACGCTGATGTGTTGTATGATCTTGGGGCGTGTCGAAATTTTCCCTATCCTCGTTGTAATCTCTAGGGAATTTTGGAGAAAATAGGTGGATTGGCGAAAAATTAGCGGGTCCTGTTCCTCCGTGTTTCTGTGGGGGCCCCTAACCAAACCCCACAGCAAACACTCCGGACCACCCGCTAATTTTTTGAGCCCCAAATTTTTAGGCAACTTTTTTGGGAAACAACCGATGACTACCTTGTATGATTTCTATTGCAAATGTGGCGATTAGCCGGGCCGCTTTTCAACTGGCTGATCCCGCCTTTCTGGATCTAAGCCTTTCCCAAGTAGAGCGCGTTCTTGCGCCCGTCACCCCTTTTTCTGGGGTGTATGAAGGGAGAGCAGATCTGCTGGAAGCTTTAGAAAAGGGGAGGTCCGAAGAAGTAGCACTTTCCAGAGCAGCGCTCTTAAAAAAATTAGTTGGGGATACCCCGGGTGTTTCTAAATTATTTGCAGACCCACAAGATCTCTTTAGAAATGTGAGAGAGGTTTTAGGTCTACAGAAAGATTTCAAATCAGCCCTTCTCCCAGACCCAGAACTAATTACAAAAGAACAAAAACTGACTGATCACAATAACAGAAAAGAAGTTTATATCGTTAAGGATTTGGCAGACCTAGGAATTTTGGGGCTTTCAACATGGAAATATGTTGTTGTGGAGCTAGCCGATGGGACACAAGAGATTCGGATCGGATCATACAAAGGTTTGCATGTGGAAATGATGTTGGACGATGAAAAAATTGTTGGGGCAGGGTATATTGAAAATAAAGAGGGTATTATTGAACTGGATGGCTCAAGCACTTTCCTGTCCACTTATCCTGATAGAGTAGAGAATTCTCACCGTCCAATAGCAGAAGAAAGCGGTTTGAAGGCAGTGAGGAAGGCCTTTCGAAAAATTTTGGGTAAAGATTTTAATTTGATGGTTCGAGGATTACCAAACGAGCCGGAATCTCTTAGTATTGAGAGTTCTGAAATCCTTTTTCAAAGAACCAACGGTGCAAAAAAGAGATATCTCCTCATTGTCACTATCGATGGGGAGCCCAAATTCCGTCTTGTTGATGAAGGGAATGAAGATGGGATAGAAACGATGGATCCTGGCGATGCGGCTGTCGATATAGGAGAGGTTTATCAATCTAGAACAGCAGATGGAAAGCCGGTCTATGTTTTAACGGGAACTCAGTCTGGCTTAACAGACTCTTTATTGTTTCTCAAAAAGCTTCTTGGGAATGCTGCCATCGTTGCTAGCTTGGGCGAGTGGATGTTGCATCCTCAAAACCCCGCTCTTCAGTAATTGACTTAGCTTGGTACCTGGTCGCGGCTCGCGGCTATTTATTTCATCATTTCAATTAATTATGCTGGTACCTGGTCGCGGGGTGTGGCAAAAACCGTTTTATGATCTCCCAACAATTTAAGCTCTCCATTGAGGGGATGCATTGTGCCAGTTGTGTAGCTACGATCGAAAAAGGTCTGCGCAAAATCCCCGGCGTCCTTTCGGCCTCTGTCAATTTGGGTCTTGAACAGGCAGTTGTCAGTGCTCAAGAAGATAAAGTCAAACCAGAACAGCTCATCCAAACCATCCAAACGTTAGGTTATAAGGCAAAACCTTTTGAACCCGCTAAAGACGGCAGCGATCCTTATAAAAAAGAATGTCGTGATTGGCTCTGGCGCTTGTTGCTTGCCCTTCCTTTCACGCTGATTCTCATGATCTTTACGGGAAAATATTTTTGGTTGGATGTTGCTTTTGGCGGCATCGTTTATTTTGTCGCCGGCTTTCCTTTTTTGAAGGGGATGATTGTTTCTTTATGGCGCAGGCATCCCGACATGAATGCCTTGATTGGTATTGGGGCGACTGCCGCATATCTTTACGGCTATTTTGAAACGACCGCCACACTCCTTAGTTTCTTGATCTTGGGGCGTTTTTTGGAAGCCAAGGCTAAGAGGGCAACCAGTCAATCCTTGCGCGCCCTTTTTCAATCCATTCCTCAGATTGCTCATAGAAAAGTGAAAGATGGTTTTGAGGATCTTTCCCCTGAAAGTTTGGGGGTGGGAGATATTATTTTAATAAAACCTGGAGAAAAAGTTCCGGCGGATGGAGAGATTATCGATGGAGTCAGCAGCTTTGACGAAAGCTTGATTACCGGTGAGTCCTTCCCCGTTTACAAAAGAATTGGGGAAAAAGTTTTTGCAGGGATACACAATCAGGATGGTGCAGTGACGGTGAGGGTGAGCAAAAATTCCGGTGAAACCTATCTGGCTCAGATTGCAACTTTGGTGGAAAGCGCTTTGGCCAACAAAGCACCCATCGAAAGACTTGCTGACAAAATTTCAGGGATCTTTGTCCCCATTGTTCTCTTGATCGCCTTTGTCACTTTTTGGTTTTGGTGGAATTTAGGTCCAGAACCTAAGCTTGCGAATGCCCTGGAATTTGCCGTGGCGGTTTTGATTATCGCTTGTCCTTGTGCTTTGGGGTTGGCTACTCCAACCGCAGTGATCGCCGGAGTGGGCAAAGGCGCAAAACATGGAATTTTGATCAAAGGTGGGGATGTTTTAGAAAAGGTGCGCGACTTGCACACCATTGTGCTCGACAAGACCGGAACACTCACAGAAGGAAGGCCTCGTGTTAAAGAGGTGATAGCCCTCTCTGGCAACAAAGAGGAGGTGTTAAAGCTTGCAGCCCAGGTCGAAATTTATTCAGAGCATCTTTTGGCGCATGCCATTATAAGAGAGGCCCGCATTAAAGGATTGCATTTGGCCCCTCTTCAGAACTTCAAGAATTTTCCTGGCCTTGGGACAAAGGCTCATTTCGGCGACAATGAAGTGTTGGTGGGGTCCCCCGTTCTTTTCGCAGAGAATGGTATTACAATTTCTCCCCTTGCAGAACTTGCAGAGGAAAAAAGGGAGTTGGGATTCAATGTTATTTTTGTGGCTTTAAATCAAAAACTCCTGGGTGCGATTGTGTTGGAAGACGAAATCAAAGAAAATTCCATGAAAGTCATTCAAAAACTCAAAGAGATGGAGTTCAATGTCTGGATGATTACAGGAGATCAAAAGGCAGCGGCAGAACTGGTGGCTCAAACCCTAGGCATTTCCAAGGTTCTCTCTTCAATGAAGCCCGATGAAAAGGCTTCAGCCATTGCTGAGCTTAAAAAAGAGGGGTTAGGCATTGCCTTTGTGGGGGATGGGATTAATGATGCCCCGGCATTGGCCGCAGCCGATGTGGGGATTGCCTTTGCAACAGGGAGTGACATTACCAAAGCAGCCTCGGATATCACACTGGTCCACGGTGATCCTTTAGCCATTGTTGAGGCGATAAAACTCGCCAAAAAAACCTACGCTGCGATTCAACAAAACCTATGGCTTTCTTTTATTTATAACGTACTGGCTATCCCCATTGCGGCCGGTGTTTTGTATTCCTCTTTTAAACTTCGTCTCACACCCGAAATTGCCGCCATCGCAATGAGTTTGAGCTCGATTTCCGTGGTGTTAAATAGCCTGAGGCTCAAATGGACTCGGGTGGGGTCATGATAAAAAGCTACCGATCAAGGTTTTATAGACTTGTCCTTTAGACACTTTTATAATGGTGTCGCTCTTTGGCCAGACTTTTGAGGTCTCCAGGAGCTGTAAGGTCTGAAACCCGAGTCTCACAGGCAACCTCACAACCGCTTTCAATCGAAGTGCAAACCAGGGAAAATAACTGCAATATCTTTCATATTCTTTGAGATAGTTTTTGGCCAACTCGAAAAGGACTGAAATGGGGACCTCTTTTGGAATATACGAGCGACCTCTTTTTAGATCCTGAGGGATATCTCTTAGGATGTTGACGAGCTGCAGACCCTTCCCAATTTTTTCGCCAATGAACTCGCTTTCCTTCCCAAAATTGTTGGAAAAACTAAAGTGGGACTTCATCATTTTTGTCCAAAACTTTCCCACACAACCGGCGACAAAGTAAATATATTGATCGAGTTCTTCTAGCGTTTGGGTAGGTTTCCCTTCAAGGTCTTTTTGCATCCCTTGAGTCAATTCCAGAACAAGTTCTTGGATAAGCAACCAATCCTTGGGCTCAAGTCTTGAGAGGGCCTCCATTAACGCGGGCAACCCTTCAATAAGGGCCTTTTCAGAAGAAGAGCCCCCGGAAGGTTTTGATACAGAAGAGACAATACTTTGGGGGAATCCATCTGTGGGTCTTGCAAACATTTCTTGGTAAGCATCCAATAATTTAAGACGTTCTGATTTGGGAATTAGCTCCGTGTCAGCAATCGTATCGGCTGCTTTGCAGGCTAGAAAAGCCAGCCCCATTTGTAGGCGAATTTTTCTTGGGAGCAAAATAAGACTCAAATAAAAGGACCGCGAGGTCCCTTTCAGAATTTTTTTGAGATTAGAATTTTGGTAGACCCAGCGCATAGAGAATTTCTTTCAGGGCAATTTTTAGTTTTTCGCCAAAGCCCAATGAAACCTTTTCCTTGAAAACAGCCAAGGGATTTCTGCTTATTTTACTGAGTAAGGCTTCATAGGTTTTTCCCATCAAAAAGGCGGCGATCATTTGGCGCCTTAATTTTCCAGGTCTTGGAAAGGCCTTCCAAGCAGCTTTATAAAAATTTCTAGCTCGTTCCATTTCAAAATAAAGAAGATCATAAAGATTTAAATTATCTTTGGCATTTCCAGACAAATCTTGGAGGGTCACGCTGAATTTTTTGAGATCTTCTTGGGGGAGATAAATCCTTTCCCGGCCCAGATCGGTAACAATATCTCTTAAAATATTGGTCAGTTGAAGGGCTTTGCCTAAGGTAATGGCCCCTTCTTTTAGTTCCGGCGTTAGTGGAACACCAAAAATATGGAGACAGACAAGTCCCACGCAAGAAGCCACTTTATAGCAATAGACTTCCAATTCTTGGAAAGTAGCGTAGTTTTTTTTGGTTAAATCCATCTCGCAACCGGCAATAATTTCTTCGAGATATTGTTTGGGGATTTTGTAATCGCGAACAACTTGGCTTAGGGCTTTCGAAATCAGGTGCTTGGGGTGTCCTTCGTAGATTTGTAAAACTTCTTGTCTCCAAAATCTCAATTTTTCTTTGGCCTGCTCAAAGCTAACCGCCTTATCGACACTATCATCAACTTCTCGGCAAAAGGCATAGAAGACCTCTAGCGCGAGGCGTTTTTTCCTCCCCAAAAGATAGAAGGTATAAACAAAATTGGAGCCACTTTTCTTGCAAACTTGGTGACAAAGTTTTTGTGGATTCATCCTTTGCTATAAGTCAATTCGTAGGTTTTGACTTCTTCTACACCCTTTTTAACAAGAGAGTCTATTTCTAAACGAAGCTCAACTCTATCTAACCCTTCTTTGGTCGAGCGGGTTTTAGGGTGCTTGGGTAACATCAAACTACAGCAATCTTCATGTGGTTTTATGGAGATGTCAAAGGTTCCAATCTTGCGGGCCTGTTCAATAATTTCTAGCTTATCCATTCCGATAAGGGGTCTAAAAACAGGTAAATTTGAGACGCTCTCAATTGCACTGAGGTTGGATAAAGTTTGAGAGGCTACTTGCGAAAGGGCTTCGCCTGTAACCAAAGCTTGGCAACCATTTTTAATTGCCAGATTCTCAGCAATCCGAAGCATCATTCTGCGATAAAGAAGAACCCGGTAATCTTCAGGTGCTTTAGACACAATTTGTCTCTGAATCTCCCCAAAAGGGACGCAGAGCAGGCTTCCTCCATCCTGATAGTTAGCCAGCATTTCTGCAAGTTCAAGCGCTTTGTCCTCCGATTGCGCTGAGGCAAAAGGAGCAGAGTGAAAATGAATGAATAAGGCCTCGCAACCCCTTTTCATCATTCGCCAAGCCGCTACAGGGGAATCAATGCCCCCTGACAAGAGGACTGCAACCTTTCCAGAAACCCCCACCGGAAGTCCACCCAAGCCAGGAATTTTCTCAAAACTGTAAAAGATGTGATTTTGGAAGAGTTCAATATGAACGGTTGTTTCTGGCTGATCTAGATTGACTCTTGCATTTGTTTTGAGCTGGATGAAGCGACCAATCTCCTCATTGACGTACTGAGAACCAACCGGAAAATTTTTTTCTGCTCTTTTTGCTCGCACTGCGAACGTAGAAAATTTTTGTGTGATGAGGCTGCGATCCAAATTTTCTTTGAGATTCTCAAGAGAGGCCTCTGCTCTCTCGCACGGCATAAAGTTTGCCAGCCCAAAAATTTTGGAGAGCTTGTTTTGCACGACTTGCGCATTTGGGGTGACAGCAAACTCCATCCAAAAACGACCTGGAAGTTTGTGAAGCGTGAGGGGTGCAATTTCTCTGCACCTAAGCGCCACCCTCCTTTGCAAAGCATTTTCAAAGAAGGATCGATTTTTATTTTTAAGCGCAATTTCTCCGTAGTGCAAAATGTAGTGTTGCATGATCTAACTTACTTAATTGACTTGAATTTTTTACAAAGGCAAGGTCTTGTAACAAGGAAATTGAGAAAAAAGTTGACAAATGGGTCGAAAAATCGTTTGACACCGCAACATATTGTGGTTTAACATTGAGCCATACACAATATGTTGTGGATAAAGAGGGACCGGAAGGGGATATTTCTCGTTAAGTTATTGAAATAACTAAAAAATTAGGATTAATGACTTATCAACAAGGGGGCTTCGTGTCTGAAAAACTTAAAAAACGTGAAAAGGTGATCGTAAAACAAGAGATATCACCGGTTCTTCACTCTGTGCCGAAAGGATTGACTCTGAATCGTCTTTTTGCAAAAGAGGGGAGCGACCCCCTAGATCAAGCTCGTTATGCGAAACGCTCCTCCTTTATCAATAATACCGATGGCTCTGTTGTTTTTAAAATGGAAGATTGTGAAGTGTCAGAGAGTTGGACGCAACTAGCAACCGATATCTTAGTATCCAAATATTTTAGAAAAAGAGGGGTTGAAGGAGAAGGGCGTGAAACCTCCATTAAGCAAGTTGTCAACCGAATTGCCAAATCAATTCGAAAGGGGGGGGAAGAGCTGGGAAGTTATTTTGCAACCCCTCAAGATGCCCAAAATTTTGAAGATGAGTTGAAGTTTTTGTTAGTTCATCAGTATGGAGCTTTTAATTCACCCGTCTGGTTTAATGTGGGACTTTATCATGCTTACGGGATTGAGGGGTCGGGGGGAAATTGGCGTTGGGATCCTGCAAGCGATTCGATCGTAGAAACAGAAACAGCCTACAAAAATCCACAGGCTTCAGCCTGTTTTATCCAATCGGTTTCTGATGATTTGATGTCTATCTTTGATTTAGCCAAAGCTGAGGCAAAACTTTTCAAATATGGAAGCGGGACAGGGACTAATTTTTCAAGCCTCAGAGGCCGTCAGGAAAAACTCTCTGGGGGTGGAACATCCTCTGGGTTGATGTCTTTTTTGGAGGTTTTGGACAGAGGAGCTGGGGCCACCAAATCTGGGGGGACAACCAGAAGGGCAGCCAAAATGGTATGCCTCGATATGGATCATCCTGAAATTGGTGACTTTGTTGAGTGGAAGGTCAGAGAAGAAAGAAAGGCGCAGGCCCTTATTGCCTCTGGTTTGGATGCGGATTTCAATGGAGAGGCCTATAAAACGGTTTCTGGACAGAATTCCAACAACTCGGTTCGTATCCCCGATGAGTTTATGTATGCCTACTTGAACGACGGGGATTGGAAGACAAAGTTTAGAACCACCGGTGAGGTTTGCGAAACCTTTAAAGCCAGAGATTTGATGAAAAAGATCGCCTCTGCGGCGTGGCGCTGTGCCGATCCGGGTGTGCAGTTTGATACTAATACAAATAAATGGCATACTTGTAAAAGTTCAGGAAGAATCAATGCTTCGAATCCCTGCGGAGAGTATAATTTTTTAGATGACAGCGCCTGCAATTTGGCAAGTCTCAACTTGACGAAATTTTATAATGAAGAGACGCGAACCTTCGACATTGAAAAATTTAGACATGCCTGCAAGATTTTTATTACCGCCCAAGAAATTTTGGTCGATTTTTGTTCCTATCCAACCAAGACCGTTGCTAAAAATAGCCACGATTATCGACCTTTGGGTCTGGGCTACGCAAATTTAGGGACACTCTTAATGGTTATGGGGCTTTCCTACGACTCGGACGCAGCCAGAAGCATTTGTGCTGCCATTACCGCCGTGATGACAGGTCGTAGCTATTTGATCTCCGCAGAGATTGCCTCTCACAAAGGAGCTTTTCCAGGTTTTGCAAAGAATAGAGAACCGATGTTGGAGGTAATGAGCATGCATAGAGATGCAGCTCTCACCATCGACAAAGAAAAATGCCCTAATTATTTGCGCGAGGCTGCAATAGAAGATTGGAACCGCTGCCTCGAAGCGGGAGAAAAACATGGCTATCGTAATGCCCAAGCAACGGTCTTAGCTCCAACTGGAACGATTGGTTTGTTGATGGATTGCGACACCACTGGAATCGAACCCGATTTTGCCCTCGTCAAATTTAAAAAACTGGCAGGAGGTGGCTATTTTAAAATCGTTAACCAAAGTCTTCCAAAAGCATTGAGGAGTTTGGGTTATACGGAGAGCCAAATCACCGATATTGTGACTTATATTGTAGGGACTGCTTCTCTGATAGGGGCCCCTCACATTAATTCAGAAAGTTTAAGGGCCAAAGATTTCACCCAGGAAGAACTTGCTAAAGTAGAAAAGACACTCCCCAGTGTCTTTGATCTCCCCAATGCCTTTACCGTTCATATTTTGGGAAAAGAGACACTGGCACGATTTGGGCTCACCGAAGAACAATACACAAAGCCCAATTTTAATATGTTGAAAGCCCTAGGTTTTAGTCCTGTGCAGATAGAAGAGGCCTCTTTAGTCATTTGTGGGAGAATGACAGTGGAGGGGGCCCCTCATTTGAAAGAAGAGCATCTTCCCGTTTTTGATTGTGCTAACAAATGTGGAAAATCAGGAAAGCGTTTCTTGGCCCCCATGTCCCATGTGAAGATGATGGCAGCTGCACAGCCTTTTATCAGCGGAGCCATTTCGAAGACAATCAATATTCCCAATGAAGCCACTATTGAAGATATAGAAAATCTTTATGTGGAAACCTGGCGTTTGGGATTGAAAGCCGTTGCCCTCTATCGTGATGGTTGCAAAATGTCTCAGCCGCTCAATGCGATGAGCGATTCCCAGGCCAAGAAACAGACTGAAGCAGAAAAGAGTGCCCCGGCACCACAGCAGGTTGTTTTAAAACGACGCAGGCTTTCGAAGAAGCGTCGTGGGTTTACATTGGAAGCAAGAGTAGGGGGTCAGAAAGTTTATTTAAGAACGGGTGAATACAACGAAGGGGGCCTGGGGGAAATCTTTGTCGACATGCACAAGGAGGGGGCTGCGTTTAGAAGCATGATGAACTGTTTTGCCATCGCTGTCTCTTTGGGACTCCAATATGGGGTTCCCCTCGAAGAATATGTCGACTGCTTTACCTTTACCCGGTTTGAACCGCATGGAGTAGTCGATCATCCCAACATCAAGATGGCAACCTCTGTAATCGATTTTATCTTTAGAGTTTTGGGGATGGAATATTTAGGAAGGACCGATTTTGTCCAGGTCAAGCCCTCCAAAGATGAAGATGTCGTTTTAGAGCTGGAGAGTAAGAACAGAGAACAGAAGTCAGAGAACAGAAAACAGAAAACAGATGGCAATGTAGTGCCCTTAAGTATTCGAACCTCGAACCTCGAACCTCGAACCTCGAACAGCCCCAACGAACATCTATCCACTATGATGGGGGATGCCCCTTTTTGCGATTCTTGCGGTCATGTAACAGTGCGGAACGGATCTTGTTACCGCTGCCTGAACTGCGGCAATTCAATGGGGTGTAGTTAAAGTTTCAAGCGGCGGCGGAGATCGCTGAGTTCTCGTTGGATGCGAACATCAGAGGCTTCTTCTTTCTTGAGTTGGTTCAAACGCTTTTCTTCAATCTCTGGCCACAATCCTTTTTCTTTTAATGCTTTTGAGAGTAGTTCTGCCTCAGAGTGGGAAAGAGTTGTAGTATGGAGCACATGTTCTTCAAACGCCTCCCAAGCAATCGGACAATATTGTTTCACAAAATGGGCCATGGCTTCGGCAAAAACACGGATTTCTTTTTGGGCATGGGCATCTAGGCGCAGGCTTAGGAAATGCAAGAGGTTATGAAGATCAATTTTCCAATACCATTCGGTATAAATAGATAGGGGAAGATTGGCTCTAGCCACTTCTCTGGCAACCCCCACCTTCAGGTAGTGTTGGTATTCCTCGTAGAGTCTTTTTTGGTCTTCCTGAAACGATTTTTGGATCTCTTTGGCCTCAGGGATTGCAACCGCTTCTTCTTCTGAAGAACCTTGCCTGTTCGTTACCGATTGTTTGCGTAAATCTTCAGTTTCTGGAATCCAGAAAACATCTTCCATGATGGAATAACGCCCACTCATTTCGTTGACGTTAGCAGTGCGGTGTCTGATCCACTGGCGAGCGACAAAAATAGGCATTTTGCAGTGAAACTTGAATTCCACCATTTCAAAAGGGGTAGTATGGCGGTGTTGCATCAGATAAAAAATCAAAGCGCGGTCGGCACGAACCGATTTTGTCCCTTTGCCGTAGGAAACGCGGGCTGACTGAACGATGGAGGAATCGTCTCCCATCACCTCCACAAGGCGGACAAAACCTTTATCAAGGCAAGGAATATAGTTGGGGTCTGATTTGATGTCGTAGTCTTCCTTGGGATTTACTTGTGTGATTTCGCCCATAGAGTTTGCTTGACCTCTTCTGGAACATCCCTTAGAAATATGCATTCCGTCAAATGGAAATTTCCCAACGTAAACCTTGGCTAGAAAGAACGATCACTCTGTTGCTGATTGCCTATTTCATCTTTGGTTATCTTCCCATCGCAAGCTGGAATGAATCTAGGGGTTTTTATCATATCCTTGGATTTTCCTGGGAAGAAAAGATCCCTTTTATAACCCCCTTTATCTTGGGCTACAGCCTCGTTTATGGAAGTGTATTTTTTATTTATTGGGTCATTCCCAATTGGGTTGTTTTCAAAAAGATGGCGTGGGGATTTTTTTGGGTTACAACCATTCATTATGTTTTTTTCGTTCTTTATCCGGTCAAGATGGTTTGGAGACCAGAAATTGTTGAAGCAAAAGACCTATTTGAATGGATTGCTAAATTTATTTTTTCACTCGACAACACCTATAATTGTTTTCCTTCACTCCATGTTGCCTACCCCACACTCGCCACCACCCTTGCCTGGAAGTTTGTTCCCAAGATGCGATATTGGTTTGCGGCCATGGCCCTCATTACCGCTATTTCAGTCGTGTTGGTGAAACAGCACTATATTGTGGATGCCATCGGAGGGATGGTTGTTTCCATTCTGATTGGTTTGGTGCTGATAAGAACAAGCTCAAATGGTTAGCGATAGGCTAACCCCCTGACACTTTTCGTTCCCAAGCAGGCGTGGCGGAAGGCTAACCCAAGGGACGTTATCAAAATGGGGGTGATCCCCCATTTTGCACTCTCTCTCGCCCCGCCAATTATTCAGAACCCCCATAATGTGTGGCGGGGCTGCGAGAAGCCGCTTGGGTTAGCCTTCCGCCACGCCTGCTTGGGAACGGACAAGACTAGACTGGTGAAAAAGTCGCGCGAGGGATGCGTTTTGAGAAAAGCGTCTCGGAGCCCATTTTCACAAACGGGAAATAAAGATAAAATGGGCGAGAGTCGAGCGGCGATTTTGGGTCGTCCAAAAATCGACCACGTCTTTTCGAAAAACCATCCCGGAAGCGACTTTTTCATCATATCCAAAAAATATCAGAGGGCTGGCTATCGATAGGGGATTTTTTGAACAGGTGGTGGCTCGGAATAAGGGATATGAATAGTTTTCTTTGTTTTTTGCGTCGGAATAGTTTTAGTCTCACTTTTTGGATAAACATCGTAGGTATCAGAGGAAACTTGTGTGGTTCCAAAAATTTGGTTGGACAACAATGTATCCCTTGACACGGCTTTTTTAACCTCTCCCTGGTCCTTGTTTTTAGTTTTTTTGGATGGGAGCTCTCCCAGTTCGTAGGTTCCCTCACCTTTTTGTTTTTTCTCTTCTTCAAAAGAGTCATAGATCACTTTGATTTCCATTTCTCCAGCCTTGCCCGTTTTTTTAAGAGGGGCCTGTTTCGTTGTGGTTGTGGAAGGTAATGCAGGAGGGGGTGGTTTGGCATAGGGTTCTCCTGTGAGTGGTTGCACGACAGGAGTCCCTACCGGTTGGACCACTTGACCAATCCCTGTTGTCAACGTTGTGTTGGGATCATTTCCGAGAAGTGCTTTGCGAGTATCATCGTTTGCCTGCGCATACACTTTTTGGCTGAGGCAACAAGCAATTAGAATTGACAAGACGCAGCATTTCATACACTTCAGTATATCAGGTGCCAGGTACCTTTTGCAACAATTTCAACTAGAGTTTTGCATTGCACGAAAAAGGTACCTGGCACCTTTATATGAAAAAGGTTCTTTTTATTTGTCTTGGTAACGCCTGCCGTTCTCAAATTGCAGAAGCCTTTGCTAAGGTTTATGGGGAGGGGTTCATTGAGGCTTATAGTGCAGGGGTTAAGCCGGCCGGTTTTGTCCATGACAAGACAATTGCTGTAATGGATGAAGTGGAAATTGACTTGCGCGGGGCTGCTTCCAAACCGATTGATCCTGTCTTATTGTCTCAGGTTGATTGGCTTGTCACTTTGTCTGAAGAAGCCAAGCCCATATTTCCTGCCACTTCAAATCATGCCCGTAAACTCCATTGGTCGATTGATGACCCCGTTTCTGTTTTTGGCAAGGAAGAAAGAATCTTTCAGGCATTTCGGATGACTCGCGATGAAATAGAAAGAAGGGTAAAAACCCTAATGGATCAAATTAAGCAGTCCTAGAGAAAATTTTCTCCCACCAACTTTTCCCTTGTGATTTTTTTCTATGCCGTTCTCGAACTAATTGTTCGTCGGGCCCATAGTATTCTTTATAGTAGTAGTAAGTGGGGGCCATCTTCATCTCTGCGGCCTTGATGTTATTGAGGACAACACCCAAAACATTGGCTCCAGTGCTCGCCATCTGTACCTTGGCGCGCTTCAAGGCCCCTCTGGCAGTTCTTCCCACTTGATAGACAAGGATAACGCCATCTACTTGCGGGCCCAAAACTGAAGCATCGGAGACGGGTAAAACAGGGGGGGTGTCAATGATCACGAAATCAAAATTTTGTCGCAGCTCCGTTAAAAGGGTTCTCATCTTATCAAGGGATAAAAGTTCTGCGGGGTTGGGTGGGAGTCTGCCCGAGGTCAAAAGATAAAAATTATCAATTCCCATGGTTTGGAGAATTCTATCGGGCGGAAGTTCGCCAACGAGCAGATCTGTTGTTTTGCGAATAACATCTGACCAGGGGATATCTTTGGTGAGTATCTCGACTAAGCCCGGTTCTTTGTTCACCCCCAAGATTCTACTCACGGTTTCCCTTCTTAAATCCCCTGAGACAAGACAGGTCTTTTGGCCATTTTGGGCCAAAGTGAGGCTTAAGTTAAGAGCGGTGAGTGATTTACCCTCTCTGGCCCCTGCGCTGGTGATTTCCAAAATTTGTCCCTTCTTTTGGGCTACCGCAAAATTGACGTTTGTTCTTAGGGTTTTATAGGCCTCCAAAGACGAAAATTGATGCTCCTCGCCACTGAGCATAATCAGTTTTCTAACCTCTTCGATGGCCGTTATGTCACTTCCTCCAGACCGCTGAAAAGCCTTGAAGGGTAAAAATTTCAGCCAATTCCTCCACTCCCATTTTTTTTCAGGAGGGGTGAAGTGGACCATTTCTGGGATAACTCCAAGAATTGGCACTTGGAGGAAATCCTCAACCTCTTCGATTGTGGAAATAGAGGTGTCGACATTTTCTTTAACGAAAGCCAACAAAATTCCCAGGATCAGAGAAATGACAGCGCCAATCGTGACATTTTTTTGAAGATCAGGAGCAATGGGGGAGTCGGGGGGGCTGGCAACATCTAGAATAGTTATTCCAGAAACAGTTTGGGCTTCGGCAATTTTGGCATCTTCATATTTTTGCTTGAGACCTCCATAGATAGAGTTCAAGGATTGTAATTCCCCTGTTAACTTATTGAATTGCATTTCCAGTTCAGGAAATTTTGCCAACCTTACTTTTAGATTTTCAATTTGTCCCCTTAACTCAGTGACTTCTGGATGTCTGTCGGTATATTTTTCTAGGAGATTGCTAAGTTTGATCTCCATGTCGACCACTTGTGACTGAAAGGTTCCTAGTGAAGCCCCAATGGGATTTTTTTCCTTAAACTCTCTAACTTCTACTTCTTTCAGGCGCAATTTTTCCTCGTTTTCCTTTAGTAAATCCCATACATATTCCCGAACCTGTTTTGCTTGTTCATTATGATCTTTGAGACTCCATATTTGATAACCTTTGGCTACGGCATTAACAATCATGGCGGCCTGTTTGGAATCGTTGGTTGTCACTGAGATATCGAGGATGTTTGTATTTCCTCTTTTAGAAGGGATAACTCCTTGAAAGGGTTCGATAATAGCTCCGACCTCCTTTTCGGTCATACCTTCTTTTATGAGTCCAAGAGCAGATGCGGCCTCGTGAGCAACACCACTTGTGCTAATAACTTCCATTTGAGCTTCAAAAAAATCAGTTCCCTCCCATACATCAAATGTCGGGTCCGTCGTTCCTGCTGTTCTTGGTTTGTCCACTTTTACCGAGGCAGCGGCTTTATAAGTGGGAGGAATGCGTGAGGTATGGATCCAAATGGCCGCTGTAATGATGAAAAATGTTCCTAAAACAATGACTTTACGCCTTTTGACAATACGCCAATAATCGCCAAGATCTAATTCATACGTTTTGGGCATAATTACCGATTTATCATGGATTTAGCTATTTGTATAGAGGATCTTGAATAAAATCTACCTAACCAAATCTTTAACATCCCTATAAACAGAAGTTCCTAGGAGGGTATTTGATAAAAGAGGGGTGATGCGAGAGATGGCAATATTGAGATTGGCAATAAATAGTCTTGGAACGTAGACGATGTCACTAGAAGCAAGGGCTATATTTTGACTCAGGTCCCCTTTTAAAATTCTTGCAAGGTTGAGGCGGTAGATTTCTGGTTGTTGCAATCCTCCACGGATAAGAATTGTTCCCTTTTTAACGGCATCATTGGTAAAACCTCCGGCCAAAGCAATGAGATCAATAATGTTCGATCCTCCGGGAGGGGAATAAACACCGGGAGATTTTACCTCACCCAATAGAATTACTTTCATTCCGGCGAATTTTTGGATGGCAACGGATACTTGTGGATTTCTGATAAAATTGCTCAAAGAACTTGTCAGTCTTTCGTCAATCTCCATTAATGTCAAACCAGCCGCAGAAATTTCGCCTACAAACGGATAAGAAATGGAACCATCGGGACGGACAATGACAATTTTATCTAAATCAACATTCCTCCAAACAGAGATTTCTAAAACGTCTCCGACTCCAACGCGATAAGGCTGTGGCTTTGCTAGTGGGGTCTCCTCTGCCATGGCGGGGTATTCCTCTTGCGCGGGGGGATAAACGGTTTCTTCTTCAACCGGCGCTTCTTTTTTCTCTTTCGCTGCTAACTTTTTTGCCTCCCTTTGCTTAACTTTTTCCTCTTTGAGTCGTTCTTTTTCTTCTTTTTCCTTATCCCGCTGGGCTTGAGACTCTTGCTTAATGGCTGTTTTTGCCATATTGCTGTAACATTTTTTTAAATAGACATCGGCTTGTTTATAATTAGCATTCAGCTCAATGACTTTTTGAAAAAGTATCTTGGCACTTTCATAATCCTCTTTGGAGTAAAAGGTCTTTGCCTGGCTGTAGCAATCTTCCATGGTTTCTTGTGTGCAAAGGGAATCACCCGATTGGGCTAAAAGATCGCTGGTGCTAACCACGAAGAAGAGGAAACTTAAAACTAGAGCGCTATTTCGCATTTTCTATTTGCTAGATGTTAGGTGTGTAGATTGTTGAGGTCTCACAACAACTTTGGGTTCTTTAATGTAATTTTTAAGTTGTTCCGTCAACTCTTGGGTCAGCGCATTAACGGTCAAGCCGGTTGCCTTTATTTTGCCAATCAAAGGGTAGGTTATGGTGCCATCTGGCTGGACGGTAACACTCTTGTCTAAATCCGGAACTTTAGAGACAGAAACATATAAAGTATCCCCTTGCATAATAGCGCGGGTTTTTTCTTGCGCTGACTCCATTGCCGGAGGGTATTTTTCAATCAGCTTGGTAGAGGCTTTCTTGGGAGAAGCCATCACCGTTTTAGGAGCAGGGGAAGTTTGGATTGGGCTAAAATCTTGTTTACCATAGAGGAGTTCTTTGCGTCTTTTTTCTTCAATCTCTCGTTGTTTTAACTTTTCCCTTTCAAGGGCTAGAAGTATTTCTTGCTTTCTTTTTTCCTCTATTTCCCTTTGCTTTTGTTCTTCTTTCATCAAAGGGGCTAGCAACTCCTGCCTTCTTTTCATCTCCAATTCCCTTTGCTTTTGCTCCTCTTTTTCCAAAGCAAGGAGGGCCTCTCGTCTCTTTTGCATCTCAGCTTCTCTTTGTTGTTCTTCTAGCCCTTTGAGCTCTATTAAAATTTCCTGGCGTCTTTTAGCTTCTTGCTGAATTTTTTCTTCCTCTTGTCTTGATTTTTCGAGGAGCTCTTGTTGTTGTTTTTTGGCTTCTTCCTGAAGCCTTTTTTGCTGTTCTCTCATTTCGGCCATCAGTTCTTGTTTTTGCCTTCTAGCCTCGGCATCGATTTGTCTTTGCTCTTCTCTTCGTTTCGCCAGAATTTCTTGTTCCCAGTCTCTGGGCTCCCATTTAGAAACAGTACTCAATACTTGAGCTGGGTCAGGGATCTTTTTAGTCTCCAATTGTATTTGTCGCTCTTCTTTTTGTGCTTGTTTTTGGGCCGCCAATTTCTCTTCAATAATTAGCTTGGCGATTTCGGTATGACATTTCGTAAGGTATACCGAAGCCTTCTTGTAGTTGACGTCAATAGTAATGACTTTTCCAAAAAGGGATTTTGCACCCTCAAAATCTTTATTGTTAAAAAGATTAACCCCTTCTTCATAGCACTCTGAAAGACTCTCTTTGGTGCAAGAGAGCTCCTCTTGCTCGAGAGCGAAAACCAAGGGTGAAAAAAACAAGGAAAGCAACAAGGAAACACCAGCTAATGCGACTTTTTGCCTCCCCATAGGTGGCACAAACCTACTAAATATGGATTTAAGTGTCAATTTTTACTTTATCTTTAAAAACGTTTACAGAATGTCTTAAATTGTTTAGAATTCAACCATGTACCTTAACTATTGGCGTTTGAAGGAAAGGCCTTTCGAGACGGCTCCGGAAACGAAGTTCTTTTTTTCCTCCCACAATCATGAAGAGGCCCTTCAGAGACTTTTGTTTTCCTGTCATGAGCATCGTGGCTGTATGGTTTTAACTGGGGAATATGGATGTGGTAAGACACTTTTGAGCCGGGTTTTAATCCGCGAACTGGCTAGAGATGTTCGTTGCCAAATTGCCCTCATTATCAATCCTCGCCTTGCCCCCAAGGAATTTTTGGAGATGATTTGGTTTGAGCTGGGAGGCTCAAAGGAAAAAAGCGGGATGGACAAAGTCCTTCTCCTCGAACATATCAAACAACTTCTGGAAGGCAATGCAAAGGCGGGCCGAGAAACAACCCTTATTATTGATGAAGCTCAGGCCATTGAGAATGAAGAGGTCTTAGAAGAAATTCGACTCCTTATGAATATTCAAGATGGCGAGGAGTTATTGCTGAATATGATTTTTATCGGCCAGCCCGAACTCAAAGAAAGGATATTAAAACTAAAGCAGCTTGCCCAGAGAATACAAATGTGGTTTCACCTCCCCCCACTTACTCCAGAAGAGACCCATCACTACATCCAATACCGTTTAACGATTTCGGGTGGCCATTCTGAGATTTTTACGTCGGAGGCCTGCCAAAAAGTTCATGCCCTGGCAGGCGGAATTCCCAGGCTCATCAATAATATATGTAATATGGCCTTGTGGATTGGCGAAAAAAATCAATTACAAAAAATTAATCCAGAAACGGTTGAAATGGCCTTTCAAACACTGAAAGGGTAAATAGGGCAAAGATGAAGCGATTTTCATCCATCACCTTTCAAATGCTTTTCTTTTTGGCCCTTGGTGTTTTAACAGTGGGAGGCCTCTTTTTTTCTAGTCTTTCTTATAACATTCAAGCCAGGGGGCTTTTGGGGAACGTTGAAAAAGATACGGAGTTTCTTAATCAAGTTAAAGAAATTCGCTACCATTTCAGTTTTGCAAGAAAAGAGGAGAAAAACTGGATTTTATTTAGGAATCCCAGTTACCTTGCATCGAGGAAGAAATCTCTTACGAGAGGAGAGAGCCTATTAGTAGATATTAAAAAACAGATGGCCACTCCGGAACTCGACGAATTGTTAGAATCTCTTGAGAGCCATCTGTTACACTACACGGCACTGGGTGAAGAATTGATGAGTGCCGATACGATAAAAAAAGTCGATCATTTTACAAAAAAGGCAAAGACAATCGATGAGGGGGTGACAGAGCAGATTTCTGAAATCACGGGGTTTCTATTGAAACGAGTCGATGAAAGTCAAAAAATAGCAACAGGAGCGTTTCAAACCTATTTTGTTTGGTCTCTTGTTTCTGTTTTTTCTGGGTTGGCTTTGTTCGTGGGTGCAGGGCTCCTTTGGACTTATCGTTTGAAGGTGCGTTTGAAAAAACTCCTCAGGGCTACACGTAAAATGGCGATTGGAGACTATTCCCCACAATTGGAGACCCTCTATTCCGATGAGCTAGGTGTTTTGGCCGCCAATTTTAATGAAATGGCTGCAAAAATCGCCGAGCGTGAGGAAAAAATTAACCAGATCACCCAGGAGCTCATTCAGGCGAATAATTTGCTTAAGAAAAGCGCAACCCCTATCCATCAGATTCCGAAATCTACAATTCGGTAATCTTGGACTCGCTCTTCCAACCTTCCTACTACCTCATTGACCCTCTAAGAAAAAAATCCTATAGGTTGAACATGGACAAGAGATGGCGCTCCACAACGCCCTGTAAAGTTAGCCTTATTCGCCCCCCTTCTATTGTTTCCCGCTATGCCATAGTGGCTCCTCTAGCTGTGCCGTTAGGGGTAGCATATCTTGCCTCTAGCTTGCGAGAGGCGGGTCATCGGGTTCAACTCATTGATGGAGTTGGGCTTAATACCAAGGAACCAAGACCTTGGAGTGATACTACGATTTATCGAGGTCTTTCCTTCGAAGAGATAGCAACACTCGTTGACCCTCAAACCAATGTGATTGGGGTGTCTTGCATGTTTTCTAGCGACTGGCCGTTTGTGCGAGAGATGATTGAAACAATCCACCATAAGCATCCAGAAATCCCTATTGTACTGGGTGGTGAACATGTCACGGCTATTCCCGAGATCTGCCTAAACAGTTGCCCTTACGTCTCAGCATGTGTCGTTGGAGAGGGTGAGGAAACTTTTTTAGAATTTTTAGAACATTTCAGTGAAAAGAAACCTTTAAACTCAGTAGCTGGACTGGTGTTTCGTAATGCAGAGCAGCACATCGTACATACTACTCCAAGAAACCGCATCCGTAATATTGACGATATTCCTTGGCCGGCATGGGATTTAGTACCGATGGAAAACTATCTTTCTCAACACCTCAGCGCAGGTACTCGCCATGGAAGATCGATCGGCATGTTGGCCTCACGTGGTTGCCCTTACCAATGTACCTTCTGCTCCAACCTTAATATGTGGACTCCACGTTGGTTCGCTCGCGATCCCGAGAAAGTCATTGACGAAATCGAACACTATGTTCGTTGCTACCAAGTCGAAAATGTAGAATTTTTCGATCTCACGGCGATCATTAAAAGAGAATGGATATTATCATTCTGCAATGGCCTAAAACGCCGTGGAATCAAAATCGTATGGCAGTTTCCTGTCGGCACTCGTTCGGAAGCGGTGGATAGGGAAGTTGCTAGGGCAATGATATCGAGTGGCTGTCTTATAATGGGTTATGCACCGGAGAGTGGTTCGCCCGATACTCTCAAACAAATCAAAAAAATGGTTCATCTGCCCAGGCTCAAACAATCTATGAGGGAGTGCCATGAAGCAGGACTAAACATGAAAGCGAATATGATGCTTGGTTTTCCAAGCGAAACACATCGCAACGTATGGGAAACTTTAAAATTCCTTTTGGCTATGAGCTGGATAGGCGTTCATGACATATCGTTTTTCCCATTTGCGCCTTATCCTGGTTCACCTCTTTTCGAGGAATTGCGAAAAAAAGATAAACTTCCAGATATTTTCTCGGATCAATGGTTTTTCTCTCTTGCCTTCAGTAAGCTGGTGGGCTTTAAATGCTACTCTGAACACTATGGCAAAGGAATGCTGCGCCTTTATCAAGCTTTAGGTTATATGATTTTTTATGGAACAGCATTTCTTTTTAGACCTGTGCGAATCTTGAGGATGATCAAAAATTTGGTCACAGATAGTCATCAATCTCGTAGTGAAACCGTCCTCCTCTACTTTTTTCGCCGCCTGGCACACAAACCGGGCTAATGAATTTCACGGTAACTCATTAATCTACAATTCTGTAATTTTGCACCCGACTTTCCAATCCTTCCCAAATCGCTTCTACCGCCAAACCGTCAGTCAACCCATTGGCAATAAACCGCCCCATATCTACGCAATGGTCGCTATTATTGTAATTGTAAAAACCGATCCGCCCGGTGGAAATAAAATTACTATTTTTTTTCAACTCCCTGTAGAGGGAACTCGTAATCTCTTTATAATGCAGATCATAACGAGGATAAAATTTTGGAAAACGTTTTACAAAAGAAAAAAGGACATCCCCTTTATCTATTAAGCCACATCGCTCTAAACCATTTATGCAAAGGTGAGATAATTCTGTGTCGCTCCTATTCCATAACTCACCGCCATATTCTCCCGTAAAGTCACAGCAAAGGAGAGTTTTGTCTTGTGGTATCATATCGATGCTCATATTCTTTTGTTCAAAAACCCTCCCAAATAAAAATTCCCTTCCTGGAAAAAAGATCCAATGGTCCTTCGTCACCTGTTTTTTCATAAGACCGATATAAACCAAAAACACGGCTCGGTATTGAAGTCTTTTAGACAATGCCAATAATTCTCCTGTTGTCTTATCCTTCTCATGACTCATTAGTTCCAAAGCAACATCAAAGGGAAGAGTGGAAATTAAATAATCAACTGGTAAAGTTATAGTGCCGCTGGGCCGATTGATAGTTACTTCCTTGATTCTATTCTTTTCTAAATAAATCTTCAGTGGCGTGGCCTGAGTAAAAATCTGTCCTCCATGCTTTGTTATTTCTTCTCCCATTCTAAGCGGGATGCGACCGAATCCCATTTTGGGATAATAAAAATAAGTCGCGTCGGTAAGGACGTTTTCTTTTTTTAGGCGCACAATTCTTGTCATTAGCTCAAGTACATTTTGACTGGGTATCCTAGCCTTTGCAATATCTGCCGACAATGTCTCGGGCGATCCCCATGTTTTTTCAGCTAAAGGCCTAAAAACTAAATCATAGATAGTACGGCCAAAATGGTGGAGGCAATATTCTTCAAAAGAAAGACTGTTCTTTTGACGAGAGGCCGTGTTTTTTAGAAGGATTTTCAGAAAATCAAGCCCACAGTGAAAAATATTTCTGAACCTCATTTGCAAAGCGAGTTCTGAAAATTGAAGAGGGTAGTTTAAATATTTTCCAAAGAGATAAATACGATTTTTTTTTTCGTGTGTTAATAATTCATTTCCCATCAATGTTTTAATTTCATCCAGAACTCCGGGAAGGGTAGAAAAACACTTGTGGGGACCGTAGTCCAATAACATATCCTCATGGGAAAAAGTGCCACACATCCCCCCCAAAACGGACTCCTTCTCAATAACCGTCACATCAAACCGGCCGGTACGGGAAAGCATCCATCCTGCCGAAAGTCCCCCGACTCCCCCCCCAAAAATAACGACCTTCTTTTTCATCCCTTATCTCTTCCAAGCAATGACAAGTGTTTGACCTATCCAGTAAGGAACTTGCACGCTTTGTAACCTCAATTTTTGGACAAGTTTTTTACCAAGGTGGCCCATTTTTGGAAAATAAGCCTGCATGCGACGAAAAATATATTCAACTTCTAATGTTTGGAAATGAGGTTTGAATGCAACAATTTTGAAGCCACAGTGCTTTAGTAAATTTGTGATGGAAGTTTTTGTAAAGTAATAAAGATGAACGGAGAGTAGAAAGACCCATTTTCTACCCATAAACTTTGAAATCCAGCTGCCAACGTCGGGATAATTGACGATAAGCAATCCCCCCGGGCGTAAAATGCGATGACATTCCTCCAAAACTTTTCTGGGTGATGGAGTGTGTTCCAAAACATCCCAAAGAGTAATAATATCAAAAGTTGCATCCTCACAATTCAAGCTTTGGATTTCTCCAGCATGAATGGGAATTCCATATTGTTTTTGTCCCCATTCACAAAGCCATCGGTTTGGTTCACAACCCACCACATCCCACCCTCTTTTTTTGGCAACATACAAAAAGGAGCCTCCGGCTGCGCCAACATCCAAAATTTTTCCCTTGTCCGATTTTTTCCAGAACCTCTCCACAATATTGAGACAACGCTCAAAGGTTCTTTCCCTTGCTTTTGCTTGGGAAACAAAAGTGGTGTCATTGCCACTGGCGTATCCCTCTAGAATCAGTGAGGCATTCAAACGAGGATTCACATAGGTCAGACCACACTGGGTACACCGAACAACTTGATCAATAAGGATTTCATCTCCAGAGCTTCTGAATTTTTCTTCGATATCGGTGTATCGTTGTTTTTCATAACAGGCGGGGTAAATAATTATATAGTTATCGCTTTCACACAGATCACATTTTATCTGTTCTAAGGGAAGATTCGTAGAAACAGTCATTTTCTTTTTAGGAGGATATGCAGCTCTCGGAAGCGGGTATTGACAGAACTCAAAACCATCCCAATTCCGAACATGAAAAAGGAGAGCAGGAGTAAGGCTACGGCAAGAATGGTCCCGAAAGTATTAGCAATCTTGAGATAGCATCCGATACTTAAGAAGGCCATTAGCAGAGCAACAGCCGAAAAAATACGTAAGGGATGATGATCCCGAAGCAAAACAGCAATGGTGAGCAAGATGCGGTATCCATCATAGAAAGTGTGTAGTTTCGAGTGACTACCGCGGGGGCGTTCTTTGTACCCAATGGGGATCTCTTTGATGGTCATTCTTTGCTCGATGGCTTGCAAGGTGAGTTCTGTCTCGATTTGGAAGCCGGTAGTAATTAATGGGATGTGCCTGACAAAATTTTTGCTAAAGACCCTATAACCTGACAAGATATCCTTGAATTTTGTTCTGAAGCAAAAATTGAGAAAGCCTGTAAGCAAGTGGTTGCCAAATCGGTGTAGCCAACGCATTCCATTGCCTCCAGGAGTTTCCAATCTTGTTCCAACAACCATATCGGCTTCACCTTTTTGAATACAATCTACCATAGGATGGACGCTTTTCACGGGATAAGTGTCATCCCCATCCACTAGGACAATGATGTCTGACTGAACGTGAGCAAAGATGGCCTGGACAACACTTCCTTTTCCTTTGCGATTTACTCGAACAACGGTCGCATTTTTGCTTTTTGCAATGGAGGCTGTCCTGTCGGTTGAGTTATTGTCAAAGACAATCATTTCGGCTTGTGGCAACTCTTTGCGAAAATCGTCAATGACTTTACCAATGGTTGACTCTTCATTAAAACAAGGGATGACTACGCAGATTGTCGGTTCTTTATCCAATGTCAGATTCTCCTTGCTTTCAAAATGAGCCCCCAAGTTTTCAAGGCGCGGTAAGGGGTCATCTCCATTTTTGTCTCGAAGCGCAGCTTCAGAAAATTCATTATTTGCCTTAATATTTTTTGTGGATGGTAAAGGAGTTTCCATAAGAGAAAGCGACGATATAATCGAAAGCGAAATTTCGCCAATTTTTTATAGTCTCTTCTCCAAGAAGGGGAGAAAGTCAATTCCGAATAGTTTTTAAACCCGGAAAATTCGTTATAGATTTTAGAGCCAGGTACGGGGGTAATGATAAATTGGGCTATTTCATCAATACCAGCCTTTGTTAGGAGGCGCGCCAAATTTATTGTCTGTTTTCTGTCTTCATCATCTTCCCCCGGGAATCCCAAAACAAAACAGGCCTGGGAGAAAATTCCAAAATGATTCATTGCCTTCACAAGCTGTGTAGCATGTCCAATATTAAATGGTTTTTGGATCTTTTGCATAATTTTGGGCGAGCCCGATTCGGGCGAAATGGAAATGTAACGGCATCCTGCTTTGGCCATCCATTCAATTGTTTTTTCACTTTTGATCGATTCCACTTTTGTGCCGGCGGCAATTTTCCAAATAATTTTTAGTTTTTTCTCCACGATTTTTTGGCACAAAGTCTGGATGCGTTCATCATTAATAGTGGGATTAACATCTTCAATGTGAAATTCACTAACTCCCAGGGTTTTTTGAAACCATTCCATCTCGGCAACAACATTTTCCGCCGATCTGGCGCGCCATTTCTGATTATTAGTTTCAGGAATAACGCAAAACCGACAAGGATAGGGACATCCTCTGGAGGTTAGCAAAGGAAGATAGCGTTTTGTTTCAAAGGGCCCATGTGCATAACGCAAATTCCAGTAGTTTTGGAGTGGAAAGAGATCCCAAGCAGGGAAGGGGAGTTTGTCTAAGTCTTCAATTTGTTTGTCATTTTCAAGAAGGGTATGCAATTCTTCAGAAGAACCATTTTTTTCCAGAGCCCCAACAAATTTTAAGCCCTTTTCTTCAACTTCTCCCGTCAAAACATAGTCGACGCCGACTGAATAAAAATCTTTTTGGACCGCTTTGAGTGAATAAGCGGTTACAGCCTGAGTGTTTTCAAAAACAATAATGGGAATTTTTGGAAAACTTTGTTTTAATCTCTTTGCAATTTCAATAGTTGAATAATGGCTGGCAAGGTTGATGGCATAGAGAAAAAACGCTTTTGTTTGAGGCGCGATTTTATCAACAACATCTTGGGTTGTTAATCCCCGAATCACAAAGCCATTTTCGAAACGACTTTTTTGTGGTGCCTCTCCAAAAGCATCGATGATCCCAAACTTTATTTTGTTTTGTCTCAAGACAGCAGCGAAATAAGCCAACCCGATTGGCATATAAACGATACCTGTTGTAAAGGGGTCTGATTTCTGAACAATCAAATTAGGATTGATGAGGGTATACATGGTTAGCTATTTGATTCCTTGTCTCTAAGATAGGAATACCGCTCTTTGGTTAGAAGTTTTGCCCCTGGGAATTTTTGTATTTTGTGCATGATATTATGCAATGATACATCATTGAGAGGGCAGGTATTGCAAATGTTCAAATCACACCGATTTGTTTTTAGTTTTACACGAAAAGTTTGATAACCCTTCCCATTCCAGACTTCTTCAAACGATTTTTCCTGGAGGTTTCCAAGCTTCATTTGGTAATCGTAATAGAGACAACAGGGATTGACTCGTCCATCCCAGGAAACAGCCACAACATAGTAGGGAAAATAACAGGGCCCTTTTCCATCGAGGGAATTCTTTAGGTCCTCAGAAATGGTTGTCAGATTCCTAACGACCTCTGTCATTTTATATTGTGCAGCCAGCCCAATTGCTTGACTCAGAATTTCTTGAATCAGGGGTGAGTTTTTCAGAATTCTAGACTGTTGTTGTTCGATGTCGTAACCGTAACCCCTCGCAAAAGTTGGAATAATTTTCAATTTTTCATGGCAGAATTGAACCATCAACGGCACTTCATGGATATTGTCTTGAGTGATCGTGAAATTAATCGTAATAACTATTTTTGATTTTTCTTGTTCGGTAATCTTTTTAAATTCTTGAATCCCTTCAATGGTTTTTTGAAATTTGGCCCCGACCCTTATTTTTTCAAAATTTTCCGGGGTTGGGCTATCTATGGAAAACCATATCTGATCTAGTCCGGTCTTGATGATTTCACGGGAAAGTTTGCTATTGAGCATGGTTGCATTAGAAGAGATGCGGGCGGTAATTTTTCTTTTCTTACAATACCTTACCATTTCCAGTATTTGTGGATTCAAAAAAGGTTCGCCAAATCCGACAAATGCGACGAAAATAGGATCAATACCGCCACAGATTTTTTTGAAAAACTCAAATTTCATATGTCTTAAATCGCGGGTAATCGATTCGGTGCGAGGGCACATTGTGCATTTTAAATTACAAACACCTGTTGGCTCTATATGAAGGAAGAGGGGATTTTTTGCCCTTTTTGTTCCACGATACATGGCAAAGCCCGTTTCAAACATCCTTTTGACATTCCGAGGGCTTAATTTCAAAACTTGCAACGCCACCTGAAAATGTTGGGATGACTCTTGCAGTTTTTTGATGAGTAAATGTTTAGTGTCAAACATGACTACGATATTCTTTTAGCTAAAACACCTAGTTCTGAAATGACAGATGTTCTAGCAATAATTTGAAAGTTGTGTTGATTCAACACTGTCTCTAATTCTTGCAATGACCATGGCACCTCAGGGACTTCGTCTAGTAAATGAAAATAGCTGAAAATGCCTTCATTCAGGATGCGATACCACGCATTGCGAATAGGGACTAAAATAAGCAAGTATCCTTGATCGCTTACAAGATTGCAGTGGATATCAATGATTTTTTGCCGCGTACTTCCGATAAAGTGTTCAATAAGTCCCCCAGAATGGACAAGATCAAATTTTTTATTAAGACTATCTAATTCAAAAACGTCGTTTTCTAGAATCTGAAAGGATTTTTGAAAATTTTTAAAGGACTTTTTACTTAAGTCCAACGCTGTTTTGTTATTGTCTACAATGATAATTTGCGCATCGTATTTTTCACCAAGAAAGCGGCTCATAACAGCAGTGCCAGCGCCCAATTCACAAAAATGGGAAGCTTTTCTAAAAGTAATGCCTCTTAGTAATCTTTCATAAGCACCTTTGACTAAACGGGACCTAAGAGATTCGATTAAAGGTTTGTTTACAAAGTTTTTGAAATAGCCATCCCAATTTACAGGCAGTTTTTCATTCATGAGTAATATTGTTGAATTGTTTGTTGATAGAGTTTCTTTAATAACCTATTTTGAAATAGTGGCTTGGGCTAAATGGCATACGACTGATTTCTAAGTTCCGGACTTTTTTGGTAGAGGGAAAACATCGGTGCATCATAATGAAGGCCGGCAATGCGGATGATTCTAAAGCTTCTCACTGTGGAGGTGGTGGGAGATAAAATGTCGCGCCGAATTTTGCAAGACGATGGTGTATTTTCTGCGCCAAGGGAAATGGCTGCGCAATCAACACATGGCTATTTTCGGGAAGATCCGATGGTGTGTAAACAGGGCGGTTCATAAAGGTTTTGTTGATGCGGCCGAGATCTTCATCTACAAAAAAATCAACTTTGTCTTCTAATTCACAAGCGAGCCAGGTGGCAGCAATACCCGTTCCGAATACTCCAAGGGGACCCTTCACTGGAAGTCTTGAAAAATGGTCAAAAGTGGCTTCAAGCCATTTAATGGCTTGAGTCACTGAGTCTAAGGAGAGAGGTTCCTTTTTGGGGGTGACCGTTTTTTTATGAGCTTTTCTCTTGCATGCGACAACCGATATTTTTTTAGGAATCCAATGGGTTGCTATGGTTATTATCTCATATTGCTCCGGGATGATTTCTTTTATTGTAGAAGGGGTGAAGTGTGTACAATGATCGGCAACGAGCAGGTCAAATGGGTCTTCCAAATAGTTGGGGAATTCCAGGATTAATAATCCATTGGATTCAAGTTTATCCGAAAGTTTCATCAAAAAATCTTTGGGATTAGGGATGTGTTCCAACACTTCAATAATCGTAATAAGATCGAATGTGCCCGCAATTTCGAAGGGAGGGCATGTGTGAAACGCCTTAACACCATTGATTTTTTCCACATGTGAGCGAGTTATGTCATTCAACTCTGTGCCGGTGAGAGACCATTGGGGGGCAAATTGATTAAATGTATGGAGCCAACTGCCATTTCCACAACCGATATCAAGTAAGTTCCCCATTTTTGGAAAGTGGAGTTGAGATTCCAGACATTGTAAAAGACGCTTGGAACGGGGTAGCACCATTCCAGAGGCGCTGTCGAAGACGAGAGGCTCCTTGCCGTTGTTTTGATAATTGATCTGATAGACTTTGTAAATCTCATCGACCTCCTGCTGCCAAATTTCATCAATGATTTTTTGTACACAATGACATGTTGGGCATATCGCCAATCTCCCACCTTTACGCCAAGGTCTGCAATCTGAGGTGATGCAGTGTCGGGCCTCATAGCCCGCTATCGTTGTGAGTCTTTCATGACCACAAAGGTGACAACAAATGCCGTCTTGGTTCATTTTTTAAATTTTTTCCGATTCCAGGACTGTTTGTATAATAAATTCGATTTGGCTTTCTGCAAGTTCTGGATACATGGGTAAACTCACTACTTGATTGGCTGCCCTTTCCGTTATCGGCAGTGATCCATAAGGAATTTGCTGATTGCTGCAAGCAGGCTGTCGATGCAAAGGGATTGGGTAGTGAATTCCCGTAACAATTCCTTGTTCCTTTAATTTCGCTTGTAGAGTTGTTCGATTGGAATGACGAATAACAAAAAGATGCCAGACCGATTCTGTTTGAAGGCTGGTTTTAGGAAGAACAATATCGCTTTCCTTTAAAGCCTCCAGATAACAAGAGGCAAGGTGGCGTCGTTTGGCGTTCCATGAATCGAGATATTTGAGTTTCACACGAAGGATTGATGCTTGCAGTTCATCAAGCCTGCTATTTATGCCAAGAGTTTTGTGAGTGTATTTTTCTTGCCGACCGTGGTTGGCAAGCATTCTAACCTTTTGGATGAGACTTTCATTTTGGCTTATAACAGCCCCTCCATCACCAAAAGCCCCCAGATTTTTTCCAGGATAAAAACTGAAACAGGCTGCATCACCAAAACTGCCGACTCTTTTTTGTTTCCAGCGAGCTCCATGGGCCTGTGCAGCATCCTCGATAACCTTTAATTGATATTTTTTGGCAATGTTTACGATGGCATCCATGTCACAAGGCTGGCCATACAGATGAACTGGGATAATGGCCCGAGTGGCTTTCGTGATGGCTTTTTCAACCAGGGCTGGATTCATCAGCATGGTATCTTCACAAATATCGACAAAAACCGGTTTTGCGCCGACAGAGGCAATAGCCTCAATTGTGGCAATAAATGTGTTGGCCACGGTGATGACTTCATCGCCGGCTCCAATTCCTAAGGCCCTTAGGGTAAGGTGAAGCGCATCCGTTCCATTACCAACCCCCACGCAGGCTTTTATTTCACAGTAGCTGGAAAATTCTTTTTCAAAACAGTCTACTTCTTTGCCTTGGATAAAAGTTCCCCCTTCCAAAACGTTGCGTATGGCGGCATCTATCTCTCCTTGGATTGTTTTATACTGGGCTTTAAGATCAATGAGTGGAATCATTTCTTTTGTAAAAATCAAAATATGAAAATTGATGATGTAGCGTGTAATGGGGTTTCAAATTTCGAACCAGTTTTTCCGGTTTTGGGAAGAAGGAGTTTTCCAGACCATAAGGATATAATGATCGATTAATCACAACCCACTCAATGCGCTTTTCATCGATTTCCTTGGCGAAGGCGTCCAGGTTTTTATCCAGCGGTGCTTCATGAAAGTTGCTTTGCATAGTGGGAAAGGGTTTATCTGCCAAAAAGAAGGGGAGTGCCAGATCAGGATATCCAGCAATGGTATCTTGTTTTGGCAATTTTTTGAGTTCATTTACTACCTCCACAAAAGGTCTATTCCATTCATGAGTGTATCCTCGCCATCTTTCCAAATCCACTTTGATGCTGAATTGGGGATTAATGATCCAACGTTCGTGGATTCCGACGAATGCCACGACAACGATGAAGAGACCACCACTGAGAAGCCCAGCAATTTTTTGATGATATGGCCGGGGTTCTTTATCGTTCGTTAACAAAGTGATGAAAGTGGAACCAAAAATTATACAAGATGTAATAAAAATACCAGATGTATAAAGAGTTGAGGGATAAGGGAACATGAGAGCTGAGATGGTCGACGTAAAAATCAATGTTGCTGCCATTGTCATCACAGCAGGTTCTTTGGATTTGGTTCTTAGAAAAAACCAAGAGGTCAGGAGTCCTATTGGCAACCAAATAATAGCAAACCATTGCCAATGGTAATTAGTAGCATCGGAAAACCATAAAAGGTAGTTGGCAACTCTCCATTCCAAAACCGCTTTAGGTCCATACAAAACACACCCTGTTAAAACTATTGATAGAAATAGTAACAATCCCCAAGTTAAAATGTATAAACCATTTGACCGGTATTGCGCCTTTTTCAAAAAAATACTCACACCGAAAGTGCCAAAAATCCCAAACCATAAAGTTATATCTTGCAAGGTGATGTCAGGTATCGGCGCTATCCAATGATCTATGGTTTTTGGCATTCGAATAAAAGTTTCGTGAATTATTTGTAAAAGATTAACTCCCTTAAACAAGTACCAGAGGCAGAGTGGTGCCAACCCAATGATTATAGAAAACACAAGAATTGCTAAATGACGGACAAAATCACCAACACCCCTCACGTTGTTTGATGCGAATCGTTCTTTTCCCGGGAACAATGCAAAGAGCAAAATGAGCATTGTCGATAAAACCCATGGGATGAGAAGCCAATAATTTTGAGTTGGAAAAGAAAGATGGCTGTTTAGTCTCAGAGGGATAAAGGCAAGAAGGAGGATCAATCCTGGGAGCGTAAAAAATATTCGATGCCATCTCTTTACATTAGAGAAAACACAAAATTGAAGGGAAATTATTTGGACCAGAGCCACAACAGAAAAAACTCCAGTCTGTTTGAAATTAAAACAAAAACCTGCAAGAAACCCTGCAAGCATTAAAAATAGCATCTTCCTTGTTTTTATCCATTCAAGCATGCCACCAAGACAACCGATCATTAGAATTTGTGTGACAGTTCCTGGTCCTGAAAACCAAAGGACAAGGCCGGACATCCAAAAGGAACTCAGGGCCACTGTAGCAGATAGAAAAGGGTTGACAAAGCGTGAACATATAAAAAACACGACGCAGGCAAGCAATACAAAAAGAAAAAACGTCAGAGCGTGGTAGATGCTGCCATGGAGTCCAAATAACTTGAAAAGAAAGGCTAGAAAGACAGAATAACCACCCATATATCCCAAGTGGTTATCGACGTTAGGAATTTGTCCTAGATAAGTTCTCCAAGCGTCAACAATCATAACTCCATCATTCCAATTGTCGACCAATTTCCCCATTCTTCCAAAACCAACTAGTCCCACGAGAACAATGAGAACAAAAAAAATAAGAAATTTTTTTAAAGACATTTGGCAGGATTTCCGGCGACGGTTGTTTTCGGATCCACATTTTTTGTAACGACAGCACCAGCACCCACAATTGCAGAAGCTCCAACAATGACACCGGGCAGAATCGTTGCATTGGCTCCAATCACGGCATTTTTATCAATCACCACGCCCTTGAGATTTTGTTTAGTCATAGGGGTGTTTGGATATTTTGCATTCGTCAAAACAACGTTGGGGCCTATCCAGCATCCATCCTCCAAAATACAATATTCGGGAATGAAGGCCTGTGTGTGGACCCGAACTCCGTTGCCAATGGTGACATGGTGCTCCACAACCGATAAAGTTCCAATACTTACATTATCACCTATTTGGTTGCCCTCTCGGATATTAGTTTTGTTACCCGTTTTGAAATTTTTTCCAATGATGTTTCCGGCGTAGATGACTGTGTGGGATCGAATAACTGCGTTGTCTCCTATTATTGTTTCATAGTTTTTCGGATCTTGACCAACCGGTGGAATGCCAATGATGCAAAAATCCTCAACAATACAGTTTTTACCGAGCTTCGTATTCGGATAAATGATGGCGTTGGAACTAATCATCCTCGTCTCTTATCTATCCTTGGACAAAGGGACTTGAGCCTTTACTACCATGTAAAATCCCAGCCGCCCCTCCAGTTTTTTGTCGATAAGTCTTAGAACAGTTTTAAATCGTGACATCCTTTTCAAACACTCTGGTATTCTTGTAAAGCCAGTTTGGTAACAATCAATTTCTATATCTTTAAACCTACCGAACATTTTTTTTGCTTCACGTTTAGAAAAACTCTTAAGCACAGGACACTTAAATAACTCGAATAGCGATGTCCCATGTTCTGGATTTTCAGCATTTGGATCAATTTTGAGAATCTTATGGGATAAATTCAACAAGGCATCAGCCCCTAGTATTTTTGAAAGCTGTCGTATTAAAAAAATGACTGTCTGTTGCAGTGCATATTTTCTATAAAGCATCACAATGGCCTTCCCTCCTGGTCTTAAAACTCTATAAATCTCACTGACCGCTTTCTGGGGATGAGGAGTATGATGTAAAACCCCATACGAATAGGCTATATCAAAAACATTATTCCCAAACGGAAATTTTTCACCATCCCCCTGAATTAATCTTGCTCTTTCTAAAATACCTGTTTCATCAAGCCCAATTTTTGCTTGCCTCAACGATTCCCCCGATAAATCAATTGCTGTTACTTCTCCACCTTTAATTGCTATAAGGGTTGTATCCAATCCTGGGCCACAACCTATTTCAACCACCTGTTTATTTTCAAAATCTTCTCCATTTATCAAATCAAAGATATGTGGCTCCCTTTCATACCTCCATGTCATCTTCAACCTATGGGAAGTCCACCTGCCACCCATTGGATGGGTATCCCAAAATTTTCTTACCTCCGCTTTAATGTTATCCATAAAAGGTCACAGGTAAAGTGCAATCAAATATTTTTGATACATTGTGATTTTAACGCTTTCTGTCCCGCCTCCAAAACAGCCACCACATCTCTTGCGTGTTTTGGGCCTGTCAGTGGCTCCGAGCCATTTAGGATACAACCTAAAAAATGATCCACTTCAACTTTTAAGGGTTCTTCAGAAGAGATTTTTGGAAACCAAACATCGCCTTTGCGTTGTAGAAATTGGAAGTTGGCAAAATTATCATAGTCCATTTGTTCACCAACTCGCGGAATTCGATCAATTCCCTTGTCTAAAATCGTAATTTTGTTTTCGCTAATGTCATCATAGATTGCCATTTTCTTCTCACCCACCACCGTCATTTTTCGCACTCTATCCGGATCCAGCCAGCTCACATGAATATTGGCTATGACTTTGTTTTCCCACACCAGATGGGCAAAGACGACATCTTCAATGCCTCGTTGAATATAATCCATTCCATGAGCCCTTACCTCAGAGGGAAGTTTTCCATCCATCAAATAAAGCAAGATGCTTACATCGTGGGGAGCAAGATTGAACCAGGCGTTGATATCACTGCGCAGTTGGCCCAAGTTGAGACGCTGGCTATAAATATAATAAATATGTCCCAACTCACCTTCAACAATTAATTTTTTCAAGTAGCGCACGGCGGGATGATATAAAAACGTATGTCCCACCATTAAAACGCGCCCTCTTTTCTGAAAGCTCGTTGATAGCTCCTCTGTTTGTTGCACTGTCATGGCAAGTGGTTTTTCCACCAAAACATGCTTGCCGGCCTCAAGTGCTATTTTGGCGAGTTCAAAATGTGTAGCAGCCGGTGTGGCGATCACAATGGCATCAATTTCTTTGTCATCGAGGACCTTTTTAAAATCGGGTGTTGCCTTGCTTAGAGGGAAGTGCGTTTCTACATAAGCTCTTCTTTCAGCGTTGGTTTCCACAACCCACTTAACATGGCAGTTGGGGTGAGCGGTAAAATTGCGCAGCAAGTTCGGCCCCCAATAACCGCATCCTATTTGCGCAACGTTAATTTTTTTTTGATTGGTCATGCCTTCGAATGGGTTTGAAGTGTCATTGGGCGCTCATGGATGTGACCTTTTTCATCGTACTGATGACCGACTGTGTTAAAACGCTCTCCACACATTACAGCGCATCTTTCTAGCTTTCCATGTGCCACCGTTTTCAAACGCCAAGATTGCTCAATCAAATTAAAAAAAGTCTCTTCGACAATTGTTTTTAACGGACGCTTTTTTGCATTGATGGAGTCCATCCCACCGTTTTTGTCGATCATTGCTAATAACTGTTTGGAAGAAGGGGTATCTTCCACTTGAATACCATACAGCCGGTCGTGAAGCCAGCCACAAGGAAATACTAAACCTTCTGCTGAGACGTAAAGTTCCGACTTTCGTTTGGCATTACAGGTGATGTGTGTCTGATCCAGATACTTCGAAAAAGACCCGTACTTTTTTACAACATTCTCATATAAGGATAGGCTTTGATTCTGATATTGTGGTTGTTCCGGTTTTTCCAAAAAATATTCAATTTCACCATTTTTATTGAGCACGGGTTGCTTGTCCAACATTTTATGGTTCTTATCAAAAAAACGCCCTGTCCTTTTAGCTGTGAAATTTGAAAACCCCATTTCTTTGGAGAATTGCCTAGCGCTTTCCACTTGGTGTTCGTTGTGCTTAAAAACAATAAAATCCCAGTTAGCTCGCCCACCCTCTCCAATAAATATTTTGGCGTTCTCAATAATTTTTTTGAAGCTCGTATTTCTTCGATAAATGGCGTTTGTATCTTCCAGGCCATCAATAGAAAACGTAACATAACCATGATGACCCAAAAGCAGTGCCAACGCACTCCACCAACTTGCGTTGCCGGCAGAGCCATTTGTGTTCAGTCCTATTTCGAGTGATGGATTGACAGATCGTAACCATCGGACGGTATCTAAAGTATACCTGGATACGATGGGATCACCGTAAGTCCCGCACATATAGAGTGTCTTAATGGAACGCACAAAATCCTCGGGAAAGATTTTCTGACAATCTTCCAATGTTAAATCCACCAAAGGGAGTGTCGGCAAGTCCCGCCCGCCAAAAACATTTCTGGGGCACTGTGGACAGGCCGAGTTACATTTACTGGTTACCTCCACCTGAACGTAAACAATATCTTCTAGGCGATAGATCATGATTTCACCCTTTTTTAAAATTTTGTATTTCGATACTGCTGATCACAACATGTGCGGGCTGTGAGAGAATCCAGTCGATCACTTCAGCGATATAAGAGGGTTTCATAGGTATCCAAGGCAGGGTTTGTTTGGAATACTCTTCTTCTGAAACAGCGATCAAGCTTTCTCCAATTGCCGTGTTAATTCTTGCAGGTTCAATGGAAGTGACTTTAACATTTTTTAGTTTGGCATCTGCAAAATGCTTGCTTAATGTTTTTAGAGCCGATTTTAGAGCGTTGTACCAGATTCTTTCCGGAGGCATTCCGACCCAACCTGTGGAATTTGCGGAAGAGGAGCAGATATTAATAATATGACCTGTGGTCATTTTTTTATAAAACTCCGATAAAAGGTAACCGGTTGCCCTGAGATTTAGATCGATAGTTGTCTGAAAATCCTTTCCATAAACAGCAGCGTTATTGATTAAAATGTCAGCATCTACTTCACGACAGAGCTTTTTTAAAAACTCCAAATTGGTTAAATCTCCCCGATAAGTTACATCCCCAGTGCGGGCTACGGTAATCACCTGGTATTTATCGCGAAAATAATCTGCACAGGCCTTACCGACACCACGAGAAGCCCCTGTAATTAACATGCGTTGTTTATTTTCTGCCAACACGGATTACGTTGACTCCTTCTTGATCACCAATGATTCCCCAAGGATCAATGACAACGTCCCCTTTTTTGAATTGCCACTCTCTATAAACAGGCCAGCTTGTCCCTATGAGGTAGACTGCGGCTTCTTTGGGCAATTCTTCATCAGTGGCGATTTCTGGATCATGAACGATTGGATTACAGCCTTTTTCCTTCAATATATTTGCCAATAATACGCTGGGAGAACCAATAGCCAAATTTGTATGAGGCTTATAAGTTTTTCCCAAAATGACTTTAGGCCCGTCATATTGCAGCATGAGTTCAGCTAGCCATTCGGTTTGCTGCTCTCTAACCGTCATAATGAAGTCGAATAAATTATATGGAAGTCCCAATTGATCAGATAAGTAACTCAAAGCCAAGTTATCTCGTGGATGGCAAGCTCCACCATCACCCATGCCAGCATTTAAATAACGTGGACTGATCAATCGGTCATGACCCTTTTGTAAAGTTTTACAGATGGTATCAACATCGGCTCCAGGCATATTGTGGCATATCTGCATAATGGTATTAGCGAAGATAACCTTCATGCCGACAAAAGTGTTGTAGAACATCTTGACACCCTCAGCACTATCCCAGGTCATTCTTAGTTTTGGCGAATTCTGTATAGTGTCGTAGAATTCGGACAAAATTTTGCCTGCCCCTTCGTTATCACCTGTATCTAAATTTTGCCCAATCAGAGTAAATTCTGGGTTCAAGAAATCATGCATAGTGGTTCCCATGGCAATAAAAAACGGATTGTAACATAGACCCCATCCTTTACCGATGGGTCTATGCACGATGGTCTTCATGGCAGGATAGATTTGATTTCGCATGGTTCCAGGTAAAACAGTACTGATAATGGATATAACCTTAAAGGGATCTTTCTCAGTTTTGTTTAAGGCGTGAGCAATGACTTTTGCCCCTGAAAGCAAATATTTATAGTCAAAATCCATCCGCACATGATTGTGTCGGACGGAGCCATCCAATTCCGGAGGATGGGGAGTCTGTATTGCCACAAATATTATTTCTGAATTTTGTACAACCTCTTCTATAGACTCTGCGAAAATAATTTTATCCTTAACTTCCGAGAAATGCTCTTTTATTTTTGGCTCGTACAAATTGATTTTGTTTTTCTTATAGTCATCAATCAAACTCTGGTTGTTATCATAACAATGAACAACATATCCCTTTTGGGCAATAGCGGTAACGCAAGGCAGGCCCAGTTTACCTACGCCAATAAATCCTATTTTCATGATTCATCTCCTTTTGAAATTGGTTGGCTCGTTGCATTGCTTGAGTCATTTAATTTATATCGTCCCAGATGGAATTTTATGGCGATGTCGAGAGTCCCAAGCAACCCTTTTACGAAATCCAGAGGAATGACTTTTGATTGTTTTTGCGTATTTTCCACGTAGCGTGATGGAAATTCAATAATGCGGTAGCTATTGGCGATCCACATGACAAGTATTTCCAATAAATAAACAGGGCTTGTGTATTGTGGTTTTAATTGCAACACACATTCAGCAGCCCGACGCGAATAAAAACGGTAATTGTTGCTGTAATCACGTATTTTGCTTTCAATCAGAAGCCTTGCAAGTAAATTATAGAAAAAACTCGCGAATCTTCGAAAGGGTGTCCTGTTAATCACCTGAGAGTTAAAAAGATATTTTGAAGCAATGGCGACATCAAAATCAAAAACACTGATCTGGCTTGCTCCATAAACCATCTCATCGGGTTGTTGAGCGCCATCGGCATCTATGTCGGTGAAAATTTGATGGGAGGTGTTTTGGATGAGCCACTCCAAACCTGCCAGCGAAGCCGCCCCTCGCTGACAACCTTTACATCTCTTTTTATGTTCCAGAAGGTGAATTTTGTTGTTTTTTAAGGAAAATCTTCGAATGACATCTAGTGTTTCATCCTGGCTTCCACCATCCACAACACACACCGTATAATGATCAATTTCAGCCTGTTTCAATTCAAGCTCAATTTTATCCAACAACTTTCCGATATACTTTCCCTCGTTAAGTGTAGGAATGACTATCCCAATATCAATTATTTTTTTGTTCATTTGAGAGAAAATAGGATGAACCTAGCATTTTCGTAAGCTTTTGGAAGAGTTAAATGAGTCGGTTTTTGAATGAGTAAATATGTCACAGGTGCATATTGTTTCAGTGAAAGAAAATCCTGATTCGTTAATTTTTCAAATCTTTTTTTAACCATTGTTTGCAATTCATTTAACGAAAGCTTTAAAGCAGAATCTAGTCCAATCTGATAAAATTTCAGCAAATCATCCTCACGCCTTTTTAAAAAGGGATCCCGATAATATCGATAAAGCATCATCGGCCACATAAAATAAGCAGGTCTGTTTGATAGTGTTCTCCATGAAGTTTCCATGGTTGCCACCATTGATGCGGAATCCAGATTGTCCTTTGCCCATAACTGGACATCCTTCATCGCAATGGCTTCTGGATAGGCAAAATTAGTCCCCGTTGTATGTGCGAATTTCAATAGTCCTATTGATAAAGCGGCTATAACAAGTAAATTTATGGAATGGGGAATATATCGTTTCAGAATGAGTGCACCTAAAACCGGGATCGCCATCAACGAAAATAAAAGCGTTATTCTAAAAAGATTTACCTGCATGAGAGTAATGATCTGATAGTTGACGGCAATTAAATGTACCCAGATGGATACGAAGGAAACCGCTGCTAAAATCCAAAATAATATTTTGTAGCGATAAGGAATGAGGGCTCTTGTAAAAAAATAGGCCGCAAATGCAAACATTACCACTAAAGCTACATTTGTAATCGTTTGCCGCCATGTGGATGTTGCCCATGGAATTATGTGCACATTATGGTTGAGAGCAAAGAGGAGGTCGGTATCAGACGTTGGATTACTGGTGGTCCTTCCTAAGTAATATGTCCGCAGTATTTGAAAAAGAACAATAACGCCTAGGATTAATAAATTCCTTGCCGCGATTAAAGGAGGAGTTTCCCTTTTTAGGATTTCAATAAAAAAATAAACAGCCACTATTATGGAAGTCTGTAGAGGAATGGTAATATGTACGAAACCGGCAAAAAAAAGAACAATCAAACAAAGTAGATACCTCCCCCCCACAAGGCAACCAAACACCGTTAGAACAAATGGAAGTACAGCATCGCCAGGATATGGAGTAAACAAGAATTCTCGTACATTGTATTGTGCTAAATTCCATTGAGGAGGCCAGATAAGAATCAAGAGTAAAGTGGCTGTAGAAGTGGTTATCCAATCTTTACAACATTTGTTGTAGCAAAAAATAGCACCTAATCCCAAAAGGAAAAAGGTGAATGCTGTGTTGAACCAAACCACATAAAAAATGTCTATGTGAAGTAATTTTGATAGTAAATCATTTCCCCAATTTATAATTGTTGCCCAATAGAAAAAGGGAGCAAGATGCAGAATTTCATCTAACTGATATTTGGTAGGTTCTTTTAAAGCGTAACTGTAGGCAATAGGCCCATCATCCTGATACATCATTGCCATTTGATAATCAAAATTCCTAAATATGAGACAAGTTGCAGTCAGCAAAACTCCTATAATGAAAAAGAGCTTAAATTTTGAGATCATTGGGAGGTAAATAAATCTGAAGTAATGCGGTTAAATACTTCATGACCAGTAATGGTTTTTACTGCCAGTTTATCACAAATATGACAGTGATTGTTTGTAGACATTTTTGAGTAACTTATTTCTGAATAAAGGTTTTGGCACATGGTTTAGAAATTTGAACCAAAAGTTAATTTGGGCCACAATTTTATCTGAGTGCTTCTCAATTTTCCTCCATTTTTTAGAAGGATTTTCGTCATGGATTCGAATCTTATGCTGAAATAAATGTTGATGATAGGTTGTGGTGTGGAGTTGTGCCCAGCGGGCGATTTCCAATGGGCTCAGCCTATGTGCTGGATCTAAATTAGAAAGTCCGTGGGTATCACTTATTGCGACGTTAAATATTTCATCTGAGTCATCTACAATATGAATATCGTTCCAGTTCGGGTATATAGTTGATATATAGCCGTCATCGATATTGCCGCTAGGGAGGATATTTCCCCTCGACGGGATTACCATCAAGGGGTGCATATAAAAACATCTCACCAGAAAGCCTTCATTGCCTACTTTCCAATAAATTTGCGATGGCCATTTTTCAAAATGAGTAGCATCCCAACAAAGAGATTTGTTGAAAGGATGCAGATGTTTTAGGGCAAGTTTAAATAGTGTGTGAGACGAAAAAGTTATGCCGAGGTCCTTTCTGGATGAGAATATCTCTAATAGAACTGGGAAAAAGGTCTCTTTGACGACGTGAACCTGGGAATGCAACACAACTCGCTTTCCCATTCTAGCTATATTGGCTAACTTAGTGAAGGACCCGTCTGGCCATATGCAATCCGGGTGCAGAAAGACAAGGGCTGCCCCCTCATCTTTTGCTTCCTGAATAGCCTGGCGATGACATTGTGTCATCGTAATATATTTTTCTTTATGCACAAATTCATCGATAAGAACAATTTTGGTGTTAATAAGATCAGATAAAGTATGAAAAGCTAAAGAATTCTTAATGATCTTCGCATCTTTTAAGGTTGTATAAATGGTGTACCGAGTTCGTTTTTCATTTCCAAAGTGCAATAGATTACCCGAAGTCAATTGGGTGGGAAGACTGGCATTCAAAAACAAGTCTATATAGGAATCTCCCCAGACGATGTTGATGAAATGAAAATGAATCATTCTAACGCTTAACCCCAACTCCCATTCCAAAAATGTAATGTGCCATAGGCCAGAAACCAACGTGAACAACCTCATCATTCATTGAAAAAATAAAGACATTATAGAAGTGACGTGAAAGGAATGCTTTCAATTCGGAACCACTCTTACAATTGATATGACCTGCCTTACTCCATTCTGATGCATAAGTTTGAGACTCAATACTGGGTGTACCGATGATGCAAACGCCTTCTGGCTTTAGTGATTTACAAATATTTTTCAGGAAGACATCTTCGTTGGATTTGGAGATATGTTCGATAACATCGAGAGAATAAGCAGCATCAAAAGGACCTTCAATAAAGGTTTGTGTGAAGTCGGCCACTTCAAAAGATCGGTCTGTTCTGATTCCATTTCGCAATTGAGCCTCTTTTATAAAGAGGGGATCAAAGTCAACCGCGTGCACATGTTTGACTTCCTGGAGTATAACGTCAATTGCAAAGCCGTCACCACAACCTATCTCCAGGACCCTCGATTTTCCAGACAACATCTTGGAACAAAATTTATACCGGGCCAGTAGAAACCCTAAGCGCCTTGGATCTGTTCGCCAAACATGGCTTGTTATTGGTCCTAAATGTACGAGCCCTTTTGATTTATAAACATCGAATGGAATTTGGTACTGCGGCTCCTTTGTCTCAGAGTCTTTTTTGAAGGATTTCATTGATTTGAATAGCTCGATTCATTACTGTATGATCTCTCAGAGTTCTCTTCTGCCCGGCGATAGCAATTTCACGCCGGACAATGTCATGTTCGATAAGGAAACAGACTTTTTCAATACACTCTTCAATGGAGGTATAGGTAACAACCTCCCGGTCTTTTTCAAAAAGGTTGGGCAAATTTTTCCCGGTGTCTGTGAGGAGGCAACAACCAACACCGGTTGCTTCAAACATACGCATATTGCCGACATTATCTCCGGCAATATCAGTATGTTTATTTAAAGTCACCTTTGATTGAGATAGGATGCGATACATATCGATACCCAACACAGGAGGATGACATCTTTCTGGAAATTTTTTCCGAAGTGCTTTTTTAGGTAGTCTGCCTTGTAAAAATCCATCTAGACAGCTTTTTTCAGGTGGAGCTTTTCTGTCTTGAATCGATTCAAGAAGCAGGCAATGCATCTTTTCAGCGATGCAACCTTCTGAAAAAAGTTTGAAGCCTAGTAATTTTTCGAGTTTCTCTGGGTCAAAATATTCCAATGATTTTTTAAGTTTCTTTCTGGCGCTCATTTTAATTCTAATCGGTAGAGAATCTCTTTCCGGTTCGTGAATCCAGAGTTGGAGGTTTGTTTTTTGTATAAGGTCATAAAGAGTCCAATAACGTGCTTGATGTGACAACCCTTTATAACCTAATAAGCCATACCCAGAAGAGCCGACAAAAGTAAAATCATATATCAACTGTGGTTTTTTAATTTGACCGCCGAATATTTTTTCTAAAACAGCGTCGTCAAAACCATGATAAACTAGAAAAGATTTAAGCCCGGCGTTCCGGAATTTTTCAACCAATGAGGGAATACATGTAAGAAGAATATCAATGTCAGCTAAATTTTCGCCGATGTTCAAAAAACCTTTGTACACAACAACAAGTTTGATAAAGGCAAATCTGTTTTTAAGTTCTTTACGAACTGCTTCAGGAAGAGACCAAATATCCTGAAAATAAACAATATCGGGTTTTAAATATTCGATTTGCTTCAAAACAATATCGTATAACCAACGATCGGAATCGTAAAAAACCCCCTTTTCCTTAGCCCATGTTTTTTGAAGAATTTCCAGATCATAGATAATATCGTAGGCTTCATGACCCAAGGATCGCATTGCCCTGGAAAAACCGTCTGTATAAAGGAAAGCATGTTGAAATACTGTCTGCAGTTGATTTTCATAGGATTGGAATTGCAATTCTGGATTGTTTTTATAGAGAGTTAATGTTGCAGAGTCATAATGCAGGCCGGCAAATCGGATAATTTTAAAGTGCTTCATGGATAACTTTTGAGATCAATTGATATTTTTCACCAATCATTGATTGAGTCCTTCATATACTCTCAGAACTTGGCCTAACTCGTCCTTTTGGGGATAAGTAATTAGCACGGCGCGGTGTTTTCCATGGAATACGAAAAAACTTCCTGCCGCTACGGCTGAAGCACCGCTTTGAACGGCTTGAGCAAAATCCTTCAGTTGACCGGCGCCACCTAAAGCCACCACGGGGATATTCACGACTTGGGAGACCATCCGAATCAAATTCAGATCATATCCGTTAAATGTTCCATCACGATCCACAGAGTTTAATAATATTTCCCCAGCTCCATTATTTGCTACCTGTATTGCATAAGTGGTTAGTTCAATTTTTCGAGTTTGACCGTCTGTGTGTCCATACACTCTGGGTCGGCCGAGGGAATCTTTTTTTACATCAATGGCTACCACCACACTTTGGCTTCCGCATACTTTGGCTAGCTGGTGCACGAAGCCTAGATTCTCTAAGGCCTGAGCGTTGATAATAATCTTTTCGAAGTTTAAACTTAGAATTCTTTTAGCCTCCTCCAATGTGCGAATACCCCCACCATATCCCATAGGCATGAAGGCCTCACGTCCGATGCGAGATAACAGATCAAAATCGGGCCCTTTTCCCTGACGTGTCGCTATGATGTCTAAGATCATCAGTTCATCTACCTCCTTGTCGTTAAAGATTTTTACCGCATTGATGGGATCACCGATGTAAGTGGGATTTCGGAAACGGACTGTTTTCACCAGGCCGCCGTTTTTCAAAAGTAGACAGGGTATAACACGTGTCGCTAACATCTCAGCAAACCTCTACAAAATTTCGGATGAGTTGCAGTCCATACTTATGACTCTTCTCCGGATGAAATTGGGTGGCATAGATATTTTCCTTCTGGATGGCTGAAACGAATTCATGACCATACCGTGTCACAGAGACCACGTCTTGTTCCTCCTCGCAAATTAAATGATAGGAATGGACAAAATAGAAACGAGGTTCTTTGTGCATCTCCTGAAAGATCGGCGATGATTTTTTCAGAAACACCTGATTCCATCCCATATGCGGGATCTTGATTTGCCTGGCATCTTCTTTGAATCGAAACCGGATCGTCTTGGCCTTGACCCATCCAAATCCAGCGAGGTTGCCTTCCTCACTACCATCCGTGAAAAGCTGCATACCTAGGCAGATGCCCAAAATGGGTGTCTTGTTTTTGCAGACCTTGTGGTTGAGGATGTCCCAAAGCCCTATGTCCTGAAGGTTTTTAACTCCGTTGTCAAAAGCTCCAACACCGGGAAGCACTAGTTTTTCGGCCATCTCAACATCTTTGAGGTTGCCAGAAATAATGGCACTGCCTCCCGTTTTTCGAATCATGTTTAGGATCGATCCGACATTACCCATTCCATAATCAACCACGACGATCATGACTCCTCTCCAAAGGTAAGCCAGGTTCCCCTGTTCAACATTCGGTAAAATGGGTTGGTTTCATAAGATGAATAGTCAGCAAATTTTTTTGGAGGTTTAGCAAGGATTTCATCGAATTGACTATCTGTAAGGTCTAACTTATTTAGAACATATTCTTTTTCTTCCCGTAAACTTGCAGGGTCACACGGAAGTTTATTGAGTTCCTCCAGTGCGTGTTCTCGTGTGATCTGTCCCGATACGATTAGGCTTGATAAATGGCCTTTACGTTTGTCATATCCAAATTTCTTTGGCAAGATGTAGGTTTGATAAAACCGTGTATAGACCGATTCGCGGTGTTTTCCCCCATAACAAGTCCAGCCCAATTTTTGCTCTAGGATATTGATAGCGTTTTCTTTCTTGTAATCTAAATAGTCCAACAGGCTAATCCAACGAATCTTCAAAATAGACTCATAATAAAGTCTCTGAAGATAAGTCATATATGGGAAGGTTTTGAAAGGAACGGTTCCAAATTTTCGGTGTACATTGTTAATGTATTTCCAATCCCAGTGCCCATGAGACCAACTTTGGGGCATAATGGACTCGGTGCTATGATTCATACCTGTTACAACATAACGAAGCCCCTCACGTGCTGCTGATTGATAAAGAAGGGTAAAAATGGCGTGGTCGCTTGGAATCTCCGAATCTGGGGTTGAGGCTTTAAGAAAAGATAACTGAAGATCCCTAAACTCTTCCCAATCAATCACATGTGTGTAAAGATCGATGCCAAGTTTCTTGAGTGTGATTTCAATGTTGGTGACAGCCAACCTTGAATTCCAACCATTGTCCAGATGAACAGCCAGCGGTCTAAGACCCATTACTTTAACCATGTAGGCTACATAGGTGCTGTCCACTCCACCGCTTACCCCTATAATACAATCATAAGGTTTTTTCCTTCCAGTCCATTTGATTTCCTCCACAAGTTTATCCAACCGTTTTCTTTTTTCTCCTGGCGTCAGACAGAATGGTTCCTTTAAAAAGGTGGCTTTTGCCCGACGACAGTGATTGCATCGACCCTGATTATCAAATTGGATTTCAGGATCGGTGGAGTCCATCACGCAATATGTGCAGGTCTTATTCATCCAATAGCTTCGAGCTGCCAACGATGGTTCACGAGAAAATGACCCTGTCCTTTTGCAATGGTCTTTCCCGTTCCAAAATAATCACCGCTTTCCACTTCAAAGGAACCGACGTTCAATAAAAAATCTTGCAAGACCTGTTTTGAGGCGGCGAACATGTTGTAGGTGTAGAGTCCGGTGTTACAAGGAAGGCGCGGGATAATGCAGCGGACCCGTCCTCTTTTTGGGACTTTTCCTTCGAAGAAGTCTCCCGTGAAAAGATTACATAGGTCTGTGAGCTGTGTGCCATTGGCGCTGTAGACGGCGAAAGCTACCTCTACATCCGACACGCTTTTCCCCTCTGCGACTTCAAATTCACCCACTAGAACCAGGGGATCTCCTGAGAGGACCGCAGTGACACGGTGGCCTTGCTTATTCTCTACCCAGGTTTCCACAAAACGAAAATGGCCAACTCCCTGCCGATCGCGGCGATAGCGAAGAGAGCCATCGTTCAATTGTCTCGCAGACTGAAGGTAGCTTTCAACCACCTTCTGAGATGGGCCATCTTTTTCTATTTTGCCTTTCTCCAACAAGATGGAGCGGGGACAAAGATTAAGGATGGCCTCCATTTGATGACTCACGAATAGAATGGTTCTTCCTTGTTTAGTGATTTTTTCCATGGTGCCCAAACATTTTTTCTGAAAGGAAAAATCACCCACCGCTAGCACTTCATCCACAAACAAAATTTCCGGATCCAGATGGGCCGCAATTGCGAAAGCAAGCCTTACTTGCATCCCACTTGAATAATGTTTGATGGGGGTATCCAAGAACGATTCTACTTCCGCGAAAGCGACAATTTCATCGAATTTTTTTACCACCTCGGAGCGTTTCATTCCTAAAATGACGCCGTTGAGATAGATGTTTTCCCTCCCCGTCAGCTCTGGATGAAAACCGGTCCCCACCTCTAAAAGAGAGCCGACCCTTCCTTTAATGACAGCCAAGCCTTTGGAGGGTGGGGTAATACGGGCCAAAATTTTCAAGAGTGTGGTTTTGCCGGCCCCATTGCGACCAATGATGCCAACCATTTCACCTTTCTGGATTGTCAAAGAAATATCTTTGAGGGCCCAAAGGGTTTCTTTAGGCTGGCCATTTTTGAAAAGATTCACTAAATCTTCTCGCAAGGTTCTGTAGGACAAATGGCTTGCCAGAGGATTAATTCGATAGGACTTGCTTAAATTTTCAATCTGAATGGCAGGAGAACTCATTAGATAATATCGGCAAATTTTTGTTCCAGGCGTTGGAAAGCAAGTGCACCACTTAAGAGTATGAAAAGTGAAATTAAAAAAGAAAGTGTTATTGAAAACAAGGGGAAGTCACTTAAGTTTAAAAGGGACCAACGAAAACCATCCAGAATACCCACCAGAGGATTTAGTGCATAAATTCCTCTCCACGAAGTAGGGATGATTTCTTGAGAATAGGCTAGCGGGGAAGCATACATCCAAAGCTGGATCATAAAGGGAAGGGCATGAGAAAAGTCTCGATAAAAAACATTAAGGGCAGAAAGCCAAAAACTAACCCCTGTAACCAAAACCAGTGTAATACTAAACCAAAGTGGTAGCGTGGCTAACTGCCAACCCAATGGGATTTGATAAATCCAAAGTAAAACCCCCATCACGATAAAGGTCACCAAAAAATCAACCAAGACACCTCCGCAAGCGGCCATGGGAATCAACATCCTGGGACAATAGTTCTTTGATATCAGTGATTGGTGACTAACCAAGCTGCCGGAAGCCCTTTGAATGGCTTGTGAAAAAAAATTCCAAGCAACCATTCCTGAAAAGGCAAATACAATGTAGGGGACATTTAAACTAGGAAGGTTCGCGAGTCTCCCAAAAACAATGGCAAAGAGAATGGCGGTGACGAGGGGCTGCAAAATCACCCAGATCGCTCCCAAGAGCGTTTGTTTGTAACGGAGTTTGGTATCCCTTATAATTAACATCCAAAAAAGATCGCGGAAGACCCACAATTCTTTAAAAGGAATAGCCCGCCAACTTTTTGGAGGCTCGATTCGAGTTTCTAATTGCATGGGATCAGTTTGAGATATTTAAAACACAGCGGCCTGCTTCGCCCGATCGTAAAACTTGGATCGCTTTATTAATGCTATCAAAGGATAGGCGGTGTGTGATTTGTTCCGCCAATTTTAAACGACCTTTTTGATGTAAACGAATGTATCGGGGAATATCTTCGCTGGGGTTGGAGTCCCCCCCGTGAGAGCCTTTTAAAACTTTCTTGAAGTGTAACGGCAAGGAATAAATGGAGATGTTGTCTCCCTTTTTGGGAACTCCAACCAGGATGGTTCGTCCTTGCGGTTGGGTCAGTTCATAGGACATTTCGATTAGCGAGGCAATTCCTGTTGTTTCCACAATGACATCAGCCCCTTTTGGCCCCACAATTTTTAAAATCTCCTCTTTGATATTCGGATTTGTTTTGGAATTGATGCAATGGGTTGCCCCCCATTTTTTTGCCATTTCCAATTTGTGATTATGCAAATCGATGGCCACAATAGGATTGGCGGAGACCATATCTGATGCTTGGACAATATTGAGGCCGACACCCCCAACACCCACAACCACGATTGATTCCCCAATTTTTAAATGGGCATCGTTATTGACAACATTCATCGCCGTGGTGATGGCACAGCCGAATAGGGGAGCAATCGACATATCAAAATCTTTGGGAATTGCGGTTACCCTGTTTTCAGAGACAACTGCCATTTCATTGAATGTGGTTACCCAACCGGCATTCACTTTTTGATCCTTCCATCGATAGGTCGGCGTTTCGGATTCTATTCCGGCTCCTTTTCGCCAATGCATGACAACGTGGTCACCCTTTTGAACAGTTTTGACACCAGGCCCTACATCGACAATCACTCCAGAGCCCTCATGTCCCAGTAAATGAGGCAGAAATTTATCTTCCCCCTTGACCGCATCGATTTCATTAATCTGTGTCCCACAAATGCCACTATAGAGGACTTTTACCAAGACCTGCCCAAAGGAGAGTTCTCGCGGCAATTCAATATCCGCAAGCACTAAAGGTTCATGACTTTTTACGAGGATTGCTGCTTTCATAATAGTTAGGGGGAACGACTCACTCCCTTCGCTCGCTCTTTCCCCCTAACAACCCTCGTGCTCGCGCTGGGTAAACCAGACGCTCGCACGCTGCTATTCAAAATAGATAAATTCGTAGTCCCCTGTGTAACCAAAATGTTTGTAAACCCAAATCCATTCTTCTTGATCAAAAAAGGATTCAGCAGTCAGTGCCCAACATTGCAAGTTGAAGAGTTCTTGTTCGTTTCGATAACTTTCCACCATGATGTATTTGTTTTTTCCCACCCGCTCGATTTCTTTTACAGCTTTTTCCAGATCGAAGATTCGTAAATTGTGAAGACATCCAAGAGAAATTACCAGATCAAAATACTTCTCCGTCCAGGGATAGGACTCTTGCGCTTTGTGGTTCAACAAAAATGGGCGTATTTTTTCTTGGGCATCGCTGAGACCATGTTTGGAGATGTCAAAGCCTACCACTTCAGCGCTTGGCAACATCTCTTTTAATTCGTAGAGGAGATGGGCTTTACCACACCCCACATCCAAAATTTTGGCATTCTTTTTGAGTTGGTAGATGTCAACTAATTTTGCGGCGACTTCTTTCCATCTTCCATCATATTTATAGCCTCCGTAGCCATAACGACGGTCGCCATCCCAGTAGTCGAACTCATATTCTTTGGCCTTGAGCATGCAATGGACTTTGTCGTCCGTCATGCGGCCGATATAGTTTCTGACCGTTTTTTTATGAAGCGGCGTGAAGAGATTTAATAGTCGTGACAATTTTTTCCTCCTTTAACCCATAGTAATTCATTAAACTTTCTTGTGATCCATATTGGTCGGCGAAACAATCGGGAATGCCAATTCGTTTAAAACGTTTTTTTGAATCGAAGTTGGCCTCCAGAAGAATTTCGGCCACCGCACTTCCCAGACCTCCAATGATAGAATGTTCTTCTGCTGTGACAATCACTTTGGTGTTTTTAGCGTATTCCAAGATAGTTTCGGAATCTAATGGTTTGATTGTGGGGCAATGCAAGACAGCTGTTTCAATCCCTTCTTTTTTTAGAATGTCGGCAGCTTTTAGAGCCTTGCCCAAAATGACACCGGTTGTCACAATCAAAGCCTCTTTTCCTTCTTTCATGGGAAAAACCTTGCCAATTTCAAAAGGCCTTTCATCGGTTACGATTGCGTCACCCCCCTTTGCTATCCTTATATAGATAGGGCCTGGATGGTTGACAGTTTCCGGCATCATTTTTCGCATCTCGTTGGCATCCGCCGGCACCAAGATCGTCATGTTGGGTAGACTCCTTAATATGGCGATATCTTCGATCGCCAGATGAGTTGGGCCAAGGGGAGCATAAACCAAACCCCCTCCGTTTCCAATCAGGCGGACATTCACATTTTGCAGACATAAATCAAGAACTAGTTGTTCAAAACAACGCCTCGTGATGAACGTTGCGATTGTGTTGACATAAGGGATTTTTCCCTCGAGGGCCATCCCTGCGGCCATTCCAATGATGTTGGCTTCACTCACCCCTTCCATGAAAAAGCGCTCCGGTATTTCTTTTTTGAATTCATCCAGCGTTCCAATTCCTAAATCAGAACCGATAAAAAAGATCCGCTCATCTTTTTGGGCAAGCTTATGAACCATTTCGAGGCATGTTTTACGCATGGGATTTGTTTTCCAAGGCCTTCATTAACAATTGCACCTCTTCTTCAGATATTTTTGCCTTATGGTGCCATTCCAGATTTTCTTCAGCAAAGGAAATTCCTTTTCCTTTGATCGTGTGGCAGATGATGGTCGTCGGTTTGTTCGTTTCAAGGGGTGTTTTTTTGAGAATGCTTTTTAAGGCTTGGACATCGTGACCGTTCACTTCTGTGACAGCAAACCCAAAACTTTTCCATTTGTCGGCAAAGGGTTCGAGATTGAGGACATCCTTGTTATATCCATAAGATTGTTGTTTGTTATAGTCGACAAGGAGAATTAAATTATCCAATTTGTGTTTGGTTGCACAAAGGGCTGCTTCCCAAACGGAACCTTCGTTTGTTTCTCCATCGCTCAAGATGACAAAAACTCGGTGGTTGGCCTTTTCGTATTTTGCATGGATGGCCATGCCGATTCCAATCGGAAGGCCATGACCCAGACTTCCCGTTGAGGCCTCTACCCCCGGCACTTTTCCATATTCGGGGTGTCCGCCAAGAATCCCGTCGCTTTTGCAAAATTTGAAAAGTTCTGCTCTTGAAAAAAATCCTTTGTCAGCCAAGAGGGCATAAAGGGCAAGGCAGCCATGCCCTTTGCTAAAGATGAGGCGGTCTCTTTTGGGCCATCTTGGCTCCTCTGCTTTGTAATTCAAAATATCATCATAGAGGACTCTTAAAATTTCCATGCAAGATAGGGCAGAAGCGAGGTGTCCCCGTCTGCTCTCAGCCACAATTTGGATCATTTCTTTTCTGAGTGCAATGGAGCGTTGATCGAGCCCAATTTTTTTAGGCAAGGTTGAATCCATTTTGTGTGATTGTTTTTAATTTTTGGTTTGCTTTGGCCAGCTGTTCTTCTTTGCGAAATTTTCCTTCGGTTTTTCCTGGAAGGAATTCGTTGAGAAAAATCAAACACCAGTTGAGACCTAGCAAAGGATACCACTTTCTGATTCGATCGGCCAATGAATGATCTTCTGGGAAACACCCGATCGCTTTTTTGAAAAAGTATTGCTTTAAACTTTGGCCCAAATTCATTCCAGGGTGCAATAAAAAATCACAGATCATTTTTGCAGGGTCATCCCATCCGAAATATTCAAAATCTAGGAAGACAATCTCGCCGTTCAAGCGTTTGCGGGCATTATGAAATCCAAAATCAGAAGGACTGAGAGTTTTTCTTTTTGATTCGGTTTCTTTTTCGTCACCCCTTTTTATTGTTTGGAAAGCGGGGATAAAATCTTTCTCCAAAAATTCTTTTAGCTCCAAGGCTTCGATTAGCCTTCCCAATCGATTGTTAATGACTTGGACAATCGCCTTTGCAGAAAAACAGGCCTCCGAGGCATTGTAAAAATTTTTTGCTTCTTGAGAAGTCGATAACTTTTTAAGATTTTGGATGAGTTGGATCGCTGCATCAAGATCCTTTTGGCTTGTTTTTTCAAGAAAGACACCATCAATATATTCATAGAGGGCCATTCCAAGCTCTTTGTTGGCCTTTATTGGCTTTGGGATAGTGCGGACTCCGTTGTTCCATAAAAACTCAAGAGCCGAAAATTCGGTTCCCAATCGGTCCCTCTTGTCCGAAATATCACGGTAATAATGTTTCAAAATATAACGCTCCCCTTTGACAGTCATAGCAAGATAGACTTGGTTATTGCGCCCCTGGCCAATTGGCTCCAGGGAAGCAGTTTCAAAGAATGAATTTTGCAAGGCCTTCCTGAATGGGTGTGAAAGCAAAGTTTGGCAACAATTGACACAGCTTTTCTATGTTCAGTTTTAAGTCTACTTTTGATTGTTTACGTTCCAAGTGAACGACATCAAATTTCATGTTGGGGATAGTCTCAAAAATATCTAAGATCTCTTTGAAACTGTGGTTTTCTGGTCCCGCTATATTGTAGGTGCCAGTAACCTCCTTTTGAATAAAGTAATCAACAATTTGAACCAAATCATCGATAAAGAGATAGTTTCTGCGTTCTAAACCATCCCCAAATAAAAAAACCTTTTTTTCCTTTGAAATGGAATTTATAAATCTTGTGGGACCATAGGTGTTGGAGTTGTCACCAGAGCCATAGATCATACAAGGCCTCAAAATAGTCATTGGTGTTCCCTTTTTTGATGCGATTGGTTTTAAAACGCATTCTGAAAAAAATTTGGCACTCCCATATGGGGTTTGGGGATCAGGCTTTGTTTCCTCGGTGATGGATAGATTCTCTAGGGCATCGCTGTAGACGGAGGTGCTGCTGAAATAAACGAGATGTTGGATTTTTTTTGCTGCAATACATTGTGCGAAATTGGTGACCATCTCAACGTCTTGCAAAGCAGTTTTTAGTAAATCGGCCGTGGGGTTGGCCCGCGCGGCAAAAATCAAAATGATTTCTTCATTAAGTGTCTCAAGAAGGGCATGAGTGCTATTCTCTTGGGTAAGATCTAGGGCTGTGTGGTCAAACCCAATAACCTTGTTCTCCTTGTCCTTTTTAAAATGTCTCGCAAGGGCGGATCCAATAAACCCGGAACCACCCAAAAGAACTATTTTTTTCCCCGTGCTCAATGTAGTTTTATTGGAGTTCTAGTTTTTTTATCATGCGGATATTGTAATATCGGTCATCATCCGTAGCGCTCGAAATTTTTTTTTGTTGAAAAGAAGTCACCAGATCCTGCACCGCTTCTTCTATAGTGTGGTAGGCTTGAAAACCTAATTCCTCTCGAATTTTTTCAGAAGAAATATGATAAGATCGGTTGTCATCCGTCTTGGCAATTACGATTGTAACATCTTCGCCTACAATGTTGCGAACTCTTTCTGCAATATCAAAAACGCGAAGATTTTGGTAACCGACGTTGTAAATTTTTCCGTCTATTTTTTCGTCAGGCCATTGGAGAGACTGAAGGTATAAATCGGCTATATCTTCAATGTGAATGTTTGGGCGCATTTGTGAGCCGCCAAAAACAGTGATCACGCGACGGTTAAAGGCATGATTTGTTAAGATGTTAACCGTGAGATCCAGCCGTAATCTGGGAGAATAACCACAAACCGTTGCTGGTCTTACGATGAGCGTGACAAAACCTTTGGAGCGCTTTTTCAACAAGACATCCTCGCACATCGCCTTGTATTTGGAATAGTCCGTAAGGGGTTTTAATTCAAGCTCTTCGGTCACATTTTCTTCCTCCTTAATTCCGTAAACACTGGAAGAGGATGCATAGATAAAGCGTTTAATGCCCGCGTCTTTTGCTATATCAACCAGATGAATGAAGGCATCATAATTAATCGACTTGCCCAGTTCCGGATTGAGATCAAAGCTAGGATCATTAGAAATGCAGGCGAGGTGAATGACCGCATCACAGCCTGGCAGCGTCCTTTTCAAAACACTCACATCACGAATGTCGGCTTTGATTTGTTCCAGATTGGGATGGCCTTGAACGGTTTCAAAAACACCCTCACCATAAAGATAGAGGTCCAAAACTTTAACGGAGTAACCCTTAGCCAAAAGTTTGGGAACCAAGACAGCGCCAACATAACCCGCTCCTCCTGTAACCAAGGCTTTCATTTTAGAATGGATTCGATACTTTTGAGTAATTGCACACGATTGATTGAAGTCTGGTTTCCCAAAATCATCACGGCTTGTGCCCCTACCAGATTGCCAACAAGACCCATAATGTCTGGAGGCATTTCTTTGGCAGCGCATAGTGATGTTAAGGCAAGCAGGGCATCTCCCGATCCTAAGCGATCGATCACTTTATTGGCAAAGGCAGGGCATTCAAAAAATCCGTCGCCGTGTCGGTAAAAAATGGTTCCCCGCTTGCCAAGAGTGACCATGATGGATTGACTGGAAAGGCGATTTGCCAAATTTGTTATCAGTATTTTGAGATCTCCTGTGCGGTTTCGGTGGTCGAGTCTTAACTCATTTTCATGTATGCAAATATAATCGGCCCGTTGATATTTCGAAATGGTATGAAAACCGATGTTCGCGGCATTGATTTGCGCATTCACAGCAAGAAAGGGGGCTTTATCTTGAAGGAGTTTACCGATTTTGGGGGTCATGAGGCCGTGACCATAGTCGGCTACAATCACCACATCACAATCTTTTACTTTGCTTTCCAGCAGCTTGCACAATGCCTCCTCCTCACCGTCGTTTAAGGGCTCATCATTCATCTCGTAGATTTCCAACAATTTGGAGAGGAGATAGTTTTCAACAAATCGTCTTTTAATAATGGTGGGGGCATTGGTCTTATAAATAAAATTCGTCAAGACATTTTTCTTTAAGTTTTTGCGAACAAATTCCTCCTGTGTATTCTGCGTTCCCAAGTAGGTGACCAACTCCACTTTATTGCAAAAATCGGCAAGGTGATTGGCAACGGCAAGGCTTCCCCCTGCATGGATGTCCTGGCGGAGATAGCGCATGGCAAGGATCGCCTCCTTGGCCGACTTTCCCATCGCATCGCAGTAGATGTATTCATCCAGGATGGCCTCCCCAATCACCATGACGTTTAAGGATTTTAAACTTTCCAGGCAGTTAAAAACAGTTTGCTTTGAGTATTTCTGTCGAAACTCGACCAGATAATTATTCACCTCCGGGGGGTATACCGGCAGATGGTTATTTAAGATGTTGGAGGCACTGAAGGTAATGTCCTCTGTAAATTTGATTTCGCCACCGGCAGAACGGACAGCTTCTTCTTCGATGAGAATTCCTCCTGTAATGTCTTTGGAGGCGTCTTTATAATCGGGACCCTTTGCATAAACATCCGGACGAATCATTTTGATGGCGTTTACAGCGGTGGGGCTGTCATTGATGGCAACATAATCGACAACATTTAAGGCCGCGATTGCTTTAGCTCGCAAGATTTGTGTAAAGGCGGGCCTGAGTGGCCCCTTGTTCACGTGAGCATCTGCTGTGATGGTAACAACCAAAATATCTCCGAATGATTTGGCCTCTTCAAAATGTTTGATGTGACCAATATGCAAGAGATCAAAAACACCATGACATTGAATAATTTTCTTCCCGCCGGTTTTTAACAACTGAAGTTCTTCAGCAAGATCTTTTAAATCTTTTATTTTAGATTCGCAAACCATTCGATTGTTGCTTTGGCAATGGAGTTTTCATCCCACACAGGGGCCTCTTTCCAATAGTCGATATTTTCCAGCATTTTTTGAACCCCTTCTTCAAAAGAGATTTTGGGGTTCCATCCCAATTTTTGCTGAATTTTTGAGATATCTGCAAAGGTGATGTCGGGTTCCCCAGGTCTTTTCGGAATGTGAATTGCTTCACCTTTCAAAAGCTTAACTAAGTAATTAATACTCTGGGGTTTCGCACATCCCACGTTTAAAACCATTCCAGACAGCGCTGACCCTGCTGTTTTCACAAACGCTTCAACAATGTCAGTTACATAAATAAAATCGCGTGTTTGGTTGCCATCACCGATGATGGTATAGGGTTTCCCCTTCAATTTTTGTGCCAAGAAAACACCAAAGACGGCCCCGTAGGTTCCGCTTGTTCGTTGTCTAGGACCGTAGACATTAAAAAGTCTCAGTGAGATGGCGGGGATTTTATAGATCTTTGCCCAGTGCGTGACAATTGCTTCTCCCAGATATTTCGTCAGGGCATAAGGATATTGGGGTCTCGCGGGGGCTGTTTCCGGAGTCGGAAAAGTATCAGGGAAACCGTAACAAGAAGAAGAGGCGGCGTAGAGAAAACGCTTTACATTGGATTTTCTTGCAGCTTCAACAACGCTGGCTGTTCCCTCCACATTGGCGCGATGATACTCCAGTGGTCGTTGAATAGAGGGGACGATATCGGCGAGGGCTGCAAGATGAAAAACCCAGTCTATATTTTCAAAGCAAGGAAGGATCGTCTTATGGTCAGTGATATCGGTTTCATGAATTTTTAGATGGGGATTGTTTTTAGCAAAATCCAAATTTTGTATCCGCCCAGTTGAAAAATTATCTAACACGACAACCTCGTGGTTATCTTTGAGCAGCCTTTCAACCAGATGGCTTCCGATAAATCCAGCGCCGCCCGTTATCAAGGTTTTCATGGTAATGTAATTTTTTGAAGAATGTTGATAACCAGACCCCGTTTGCTTTGATAGGGCTGGTCTGAAAGATTTAAGATAACGCCTTCTGAGTTTGCTTTTACAATTGTTATTCCCTCAAATTGACTCAAAGCTTGTTCAACGAGAGGTCTCAAACATCCATCGCCATGGATAGATAACCGACGATGCCCCTGATGGTAAAGATTGTTTATGATATTGTTGAGTGAATTTTGTAGCGTTTGGTAGTTTTCGATAGTTCGCGAAAGACATTGGTAAGAGCGCCTTGCGAGTTCAATAAGCCCCTTTGGTGTTAGATGGTAGCGAAGATTTTTTTTATTAAACGCCTTGACCTTGATAAAACCGGTTTCGATCATTTTTCTCAAAACAGCATTGACAACCCCTATGGAAATACCGGTTGCTTTAGCGAGTTGTCTTTGTGAAATGATACCGCCGTCTGTACTGAGTTGGGCCAGGATGGCTGTTTCTTTATCAGTTGTCATGAAGTTTGAGAGGAGAAAACTGACAGGCTACCGCCACTAGATACAGACGATTTATGAAACTCAGACGTAAATTTTTGGATGTTCACGAAACGAACGTTCAACAGCTGAACAAGTATACGGACAGACTGAAAGGGTCAACGGTAAAATCAACTGGATTGGATTAAAAGAGCAGCATCAAATAAACATTTCACTTTGTAATTGCCTTTAACCCTCTTGTTATATGGAGCTTCAACAAGGATGCTTTTACATCCCGCAGCAGCAGCTGCTTTAGTATCTGCACCCGTGTCTCCAATCATATACGAATGGGACAAATCAATATGCCATTTCTTTGCTGCCTCAAGCAACATCCCCGGTTTCGGTTTTTTGCATAAACAACCCTCTGTATTAGTATGAAAACAAATAAAAACATCATCAAAAGGTAATTGCTCGATGCAAGACTGCATCCAACGCCACTCCCGCGGTGAAACATGTCCATGGGTAATATCTGGCTGATTCGTAACAAGAATGCGCAGAAAACCAAAAGAGCCAATCAAAGAAAGTATCTGATGAACATCGGCTTTAATCTGAAATTCGTCGCGTTTCCAAGGTGCTGTAGGTTTTCCGTTACGTAAGATTGGTGTAACAATGACCCCATCACGATCAAAAAAGATTGCCCTTCTTTTTTTCATGAATAGCGTCGCGGAATGTAAAATCCATTTAAAAGAGTTGCACCCTCCCAATCATAGGAAAAATTGACTTCTTCAAGACCTTGTTGATGCATAGTAGAATGAACCTTTTCTCTTTCCGAAGGAGGAACAAAAAGCAAGAAAAGACCTCCGCCTCCCGCACCAATGAGCTTACCTCCCAATGCTCCATTGTTGCGAGCTAATTGGTAGAGTTCATCAAAACGTGGATTGGACACCCCACCTGCAAGGTGTCTTTTGATTTCCCAATGTTCGTGTAAAAGTTCTCCGAAATGAAAAAGATCACTTTGGACAAGAGAATCATAGATACGAATACCGATATCTTTGATCCGACGATAATATTCATAAACATTCTTTCCATCATTCTTCTCTGCTGATTCACGCTGCGCTAGGAGAACAGTGGAACTTTCTCTCTTTTCTCCCGTATAAAATAAAAGAAGGTTGGATTTTAGTTCGTTCAGTGTTTCTTTGGTAATGGGGGGTTCCTCAACCGATACTGTTCCATCCTTTTCAATTTTTAATAATTTGAGGCCACCAAAACTCGCCATATAATGATCATGTTTCCCAATCGGTCTTCCTAGCATATCAATTTCAACAGAGGCAGCCAACTCTGCAAGAGTTTTTTTGTCAGGCGTTTTTCCCTTAAGATAAGAAAGGGCTTTCATTAAGCAGACTGTATAGGCGCTCGATGTCCCCATGCCAGTCCCATCGGAGAGATCCGATGAAAATGTAATCTGAAGACGTTCGGTAACACCGCTTAAGCGACAACAGGCACTCACCAATTCATTTTTTATATCATTGAGATTCTCGGCATATTCATTGATTCTGGCTTTTACTCGAATTCCATTTTCAATAGAAGGTTGCAGGATTGTAACATAGGCATAGTTGTCGATGGCAACACTCAAGACAAACCCACCAAAACGAGACGAATAGAATTGGAGATCAGTTCCTCCCCCGCCTAATGCAATTCTTAAGGGTGCTCGTGCGACAATCATAAACTCCTCGCTAGCCGGGAAAAGCGGGCGAGTCAATCATCTTTCTTAGCTCTTTTGCGATAGAACGTGCCGTCGTGACGGCTGTTATTACCTTTCCTCCAAAAAGGGACCAACATCCAAAGCCATGTTTTATAATATCAGAAGGCCTGGCATCGTCATGCTCTCGGTAGGCATTAACAGCTCGCACGACAAAGCGTGATTCAATATATTCAGCAAATTGCAAAATAGGAAACCACTTTCGACACTCGGAAACAATCTGGTGCCAATTTGATTTTGGCTGTTGCCATTGTGGAACCAGGCCATCTGGAGGGACGCACGATTTGCTTAAGGATTCCCGAACATGTCCCAAAGTGAAGATTCTAGGTGTTCCTGTTGCAACAAGTGTTGGAAACTCCCCATCCATGATGGTCAAGGCGATTGGTAAAATGGGTAGGTGTAGAAAAACAAGTTCGACAAGGTCCATACGAAGGGGTTTTATTGGAAAAGCGAACCAATGTGCAAACTCATTCATTCTCGCGTAGGTCGCGTTGACTATAAAATCAAAAGAAATTTTATGCTTTTTTCTATTTTGTTTCACTTTTAAATACTTCGTCCCATTCTTTTGCAACCCCCCTCCATAGACACAAGATCCAAAATGGACTGAAATCCCGCCATGGTGGCTGATATGGGATTTTATATTTTGCTTTAACTGATCATAATCATAAATAGGTTCACCGGTTTTTATACAAAGGGAGACTTTTTTCCGATCCAAGAAATCATGAGAAGGATAGCAACGTGTGAAGGGCAGGTGATTGGTGCGGCAAAATTTCAGATAATTTTCTGCAGAAATTTTCGATTTTAAGCGACTCACACAGTAAAAAGCGGGGAAGTGCCTGACAACCGCCTTGCCGTAAACGGCTTCAAATGCTGGTTTTGCCTCTTGAGATTCCTGGACGGTTTCCTTGCTTCGGGGATAATGATATCCCATGTGATGACGATATTGATTGACATAGGAGGCCCCCTCCATGAAATCAGCACCTCTTTCAAAAAGATGCACTTGGCCTAACTTTCTCAACTCAATGGCTGCCGTTGCGCCAAAAACCCCCCCTCCGATTATGGCAATTTTGGGTTTTCTAGGGACCCTCTGTGGTTTGATTTTTTCTATTCCGGCGATGATTTTTTGTGCAAGTGCAATATCCGGATAGGTATAGTGTTCCTTTCTCAAAACCTTTAAGAACATCTCCAGCTCCAACTGAAGAGGTTCTGGTTTGGAGGAGCATGAAATGGTTTTTGTTTTTTTCCCTCCCACAATTTCGATGCTATTTTTTTCAAAATCACAGTGAACAGCGATATTTTTAAAATGGAAGGTAAGCGTTCGTATTTTTTCTGATTTGTGAAATCCTATGTCAAACAACCCCTTAATTTTTCGGGGGTAAAAAATAGAGGTACTGACCCAATGGTTATGATGAGTTCTGAAACCACTCTGCGGCACCAGATTATATAGATATTCAACAATGTCGAAGGGATGTAATAATTCAAAAAGAATATCCCATTTAATCCTTTTTGTTTCAGGATAAAGAAATTTCGCGGAGATGAAGTAGGGGTCTCCCATAGATTGAATAATCGAGTGGAGCTTTCTTATCAACGGATGGAAACGATAAATGTGCCCTACCATCACTATTTTCCCATATTTTCTTGCCATTTTGCTGATAATGGAAACTTGGCGAGAGTTGAGTGCAAGGGGTTTTTCCACTAAAATATTTGTGTGACGAAGAATAGACTTAACTAGAGAGAAATGAGTCGGTGTCGGCGTTGCTATATCAACACCATCAACACTTTGAAGCAGTTTTGTTGACAAACGATTAAAGATAGGAATCGAATATTGCCGCATTAATTCTTGCCGGTGCTTGTCTGTTCTGACAACAACACCAGCCAACTTGCACAGCCCTTGTTTTTCCAGTTTTAGCAGGACTCTGAGGTGATTCCTCCCAAACCGGCCCGCACCCATGAGAAGTATTCGGGGGATGTTACCTTTTTTCATTATTGTTTATGGATCGTATGGGATAGGGGGGGTGTCTTACCATCTCATAATAGGTACTCAGCGGCTTTTTGAGATATTTCACAAAAAAACCAACGCTTAACAAATTAAAACTTCCACGCATCATCTTTGAAATCGGTATTTTGGAAGAGCCGGCTTGACGCAAATTGTGTCGAACGGGAATTTCACAGATTTTGGCGCCTCTTTCCTTTGCAACTGCCGGTAGGAAAACTTGTGCCTGACCCCAAAGATAGAAGTCGCGAATAAAACGACTGCGGTAGGCTTTGAGACCACAACCAAAATCATGAATGGATAGATCAAAAAAATAGCCCGCCATTGTATTGGCAATTTTTGAAAAAATAAGACGCGAGGTGGCATCTTTACGTTCTTTACGCCACCCCACCACCACATCATATCCTTCCGAAAATTTTTTCAACATGGGAAGAATGTCATTGGGATCATTCTGAAAATCGGCATCAATGAGCACGATAATGTCTCCTTTTGCCTCGCGAATTCCGACATCGAGTGCTGGGGTTTGTCCACAATTTCTTTCCAAATGGATAACTTTCAGTGGAGCAAGTGAAGCGAGCTCCTCTTCTGTACCATCGGTAGAGCCATCGTTTACAAAAATAATTTCAAAAGGATCAGGTTGGCGATTCATTACATCGCAAATTCTTTGGTGAAGCTCCTTGACCATTAACCGCTCATTATATACTGGAACAACAACCGAGATTTTTATCATAATTAATGATCGCTCCACCGACTAGCGGTACTTTGTTTTAGACGCATTTGCACATGTTCCTCCGTGTTGACTGTGCGCCAAGCCCAATCACGCAGGGCGACGATGCGTTCCGGAGGAACAATGGTATTTTTCATGACTGCATTTTTCCAGTTCAGGAGGTCTGTGTCAAAATCTTGTTCTAAATATCCGCCTCGAATAGCCAGCTCAAAAAGACTACTCCCCGGGAAGGGAATGGGAATAAAAAATGTGCAATAAGGGGCGCCGTTATTAACAAGCTTCTTACCCAGCTCGATACTCTGCATCATTTCTGCTTCTGTTTCGTCAGGAAAGCCTATCATCATATTGATAGGACAAAGAATGCCAACATCGGTTGCTATTTTGACTAACTGGGCAACATCCAATACTGTATGATTCAATTTGCCCGTTGCATATTTATCGAGAATTCTTTGAGAGGCCGACTCAACGGGAAAGACAATTTGATCAAACCCTGCCGAATGCAGCAACTCGAGATAGTCCCGGTCAATGCATAATTTGCCCTGTTGGGAGCGATGGAGGAAGTGAACGAGATTGACTCCATTGACATTGGCGATTTCAAAGCCCATTCCTAACACTTTTTCAAATATCTCTTTAACTCGAGATTTTTTTGCCAAGAGACTGTCATCTTCAAAATATAATTTTTTTACTTTCAGCGATTTCAAGATGCTCATTTCTTCCAAAACTCTATCGACCGATTTTATTCTGTAGTTTCCTATATTGCCGCTGGTTGCAGGATCGGTTTTATCTATTGAAATATGGCAGTAAGAACAATGGTAGGGGCAACCACGTGAAGTCATGATGGGGGCATAGCGAAGATTGTGTTTTGCAATGACCCCATGTGGAGAAGCAATTTGTTCGTATTTATCAAATGGCAGTTTGTGCCAGGCGGGAAAGGGAAGCTCATCAAGAACGCCATGAATCTGACCAGTCCTTAATGGATTTGTTGTCATCTTACCTTCACTCATAAAGCTAATTCCATCTACATTTTTAAAAGATTGTTCGGCAGCAAGGGCACGTACAAGGTCGACGATAGTTTTTTCTCCCTCTGCCAAGGCAACCACATCGATTAAACCGCTTCTTAAAAAACGCTCTGCAAGACTTCTTGCGTTAACACCCCCAGTCACTGTCAATATGTTGGGATTCACTTCTTTAACACAGGATGCTACCTCAAGGGCCATGCGGGTTTGTGGAGTAAAGTTAGAATGGATACCAACAATATTATATTTCCCCAAATCGACAAATGTCTTGAGACTCTCTGTTGACATTCCAATGCGCATGAGACCATTGGGCTGTAAAATCGTACGGAAAAAAGTCTCAGAAAGATTGTCTTTTGTTGATCCTACAGAGGCATCCAAAATATCGACCTCAAAACCGGCTTGTTCCAGGGCGCTCGCAAGGTAGAGTGGTCCCAAGGATCCATCGGGCCTAGGTGTTTCTATGGGCATCAGTTGATTGGGTGGATAAACGAGTAAAATCTTTGGCTCTTTTGAAATCATTTTTAAAATCAGCTCGTAGAAGGGATTTCAAACAATGTCAAAGAATCTTTTTCATAGACTACTTTAACCGCTTTTTTGAAATCTTCTGGTGGCGGTGTCTGTGCGCGTTCATTGTTCCATAAGACAAATTGAATTCCATATTTTTTAACGATTTCGAATCGGCGTTGAAGAGATGTTTCCGGTTTGAAAAATTCAACAACATCACTCTGATGTTCCCCCAATTTTTGAATAAAAGGATCATAATAGGAGGCCCCTTCCTGATAAGTCAGTGGCCTTCCACTAAATGCTGGAATCACTAATGCTGTATCCATATCCGATAAAATGAGGGCGTCAGAGGGAACATATCGATTCAAAAACTGAAACTTTTTTATAAAACCCCTTCCCCTTTTGGGATTTTCGTTGAGAAAGTGTAAGACCTCTTGGAAGGAGCGAAATCCCAACTCTTTTGCTGTCACACTGACGGTTTGATATAAAAGACAGCCAAGTCCTATTGTGACAAGAAAAAATGGGAAAATGTTCTTAGTTGTAAGAACGAGAATGTTACTCAAAACAGGCAGTTTTTCTCTTAAATAAAGGGCAAGCCCTAAGTGGAGAAAAAAGGAAACATAGAAGATAAGCCTCCAACCCATGGGACTTTTCAGAAAGAATGCAGTCAAAAAACTGGCCAGGAATAAGAAAAACCCGAGGACAATTAACGGATACCGTTTTTTCCACCCATAATAAAAAATCAGAGGAACACCCAATAAGACCGGCCCAAGACGTGTCAGATGTTCTATCGAAAAGTAAAGACTCGTTATTTCAGGAGTTGTCATTTGATGGAGTAGGAATCCATCTCTTACTAGCTGGATGAGGGAATAATAAGGCCAGCTAGTTGCTAGTGTGAATGCCAGTATAGTCAATCCAAGAACAAAAAGAATTTTTTTGATCTGGAATGGTTTATGAAGCAGAAGTAGCAAAACCATGGTCCCTAAAGCAAAAAAGGTGGGCAATAGATTGGTGAGTATTAAAATTGATAAAGAAGGTAACAAAACAAAACCGTAAAACATTTTTCCCGTCCGCAAATATTTTATGAGGAGAGTAAAGATGAAAAAACTGAGTGCAAAAGCGAAGGAAGAGGGCTTGTAAAGGTTAATCATTAGCCCGCCTACGTCATAGGCCCCACTGAAATCCCAAGATTTTCCCCAGAAAAAGAGCATGACCGGAAGTAAGATGAAGGATAATTCTGGGGTCGAAAAATATTCTTTTAGAAATAAATGCAGGCCGATAGCGAGTAATATAAAGTTCATTAATCCCGCCATGTTAAAGATGGTAAGAGAGCTAAGCCCCGTTATTTTTTTAATCAGAGCTAGTCCCCATGTATAAAAGTCATAACTAAAAGGGATGGGGCCCAAAGGATGTACGGTGGGAAAAAATCGCAGCTTTGGGTCATTCAGAGGGAGGTTTGTCAGCTCATTCATAATGGCACTATGTGGAAGATAGTCTGAATAGTAGTCGTGCAGATGGAAATAGGTGGTTACAGCGAAAAACAAAAATAAAAGCCCAACCAGTAAAGGGTACTTAGGTATCTTCATTGCATTTTGGCAATCGTTGCCAATGGTATATTTGCGTTGCGAAAACCTCTTTTTTAATTCCAAATTTTAGAAAATCCACCAGAACAGGATTTAAAGTATAGCCCTTTTGATAGATGGGTTGATAGCAAGAAAAGTTTTCCATCCGAATCTTTTTTCCTTGAGTTGAGTTAGGACCACTTAGAAGCCAAAAAGAATCGGGTTTTACCTCTAAAGTTTTTTTCAGTTTTTTTTCAAAGCCTTCTTCCGGAAGGGCAACCCAATGTCCCCCCTCTTTTGGACTATAGTATTGGATCAGTGGAAGATAGGTATCTGGGTGGAGTAGAACCATTTCTCCCGATTTTTTTTCTTTTTGGATATCCTGAGCGATTTCTTTCCAGGGAATTAACAAGTTTGCATTGAAAAATTGGTTGGGATTCCCCGTATGCCAAAAGTAGACTGAGATAGTTTGGGGGATTACGATGAATAAGAAAAGGACAAATTTCCAAACGCGAGGCCAAGGAACTTTATCAATACCAAAACTGATTAGTAAAAGAAAAAAGGGAACCGCATAACTTATGAGCCTTGGCGAATTGGCTCCCAGGTAAATCCAGGCTGCCAGTGGAAGAAAAAGACAAACAAGAACTAGAATTATCCAAGGATTTCGACTTCGCAGAGAATATAAAGTTCCAGCTATCCCTGTAATGCCAAAAGAAATAATTGCTGGCAGGACAACAGGCCAATTGAAGGGATTCACTGTCTCACCCAATGTCAGTCCAAAAAAGGCAACAGCGATTCGGACCCAAACGGAGAGTGACAAGACATCGGGAGCACTTTTATAAAGAAAAGCCGCTAAGTAGCGATCCAAAAGAAATTGATAAAATAAGATTGAAAGAATAACAAGGCCAACCCCCCATTTCCCAATTTCCCACAGGGGCATTTTCCGGGCAGATAAGATCAAAAATAAAAGATAGGCCGCAAGCACTGTTAGGAAAAGCCCATGAGTGGCCAGTCCCAAAAAACAAATCAGAAAAAAGAAAAGAAAGAACAACAACTTTTTAGTTCTAAAATACTGGATGAAAGCATACAAAGAAGCAATCGCCCATAAGGTAAAAAGACCATAGGGTCTTGCCATTTGGCCATAGACAACGGAGAGAGGGGAAAAGGTGAGTAGGGCCGCCGCCATCATTCCCACAGTTTCCGAATAAATAATCTTTCCCACTTGATAAATAAACCAGATGCTTAAAAAACTGGCACCAGCCGAAAGAATCCTCAAAGAAAACTCGGAGATACCCAGAAACTGGGTTAGCCATTTTGTCAAAAGATAATACAAAGGCGTATGACCTGGATCGAAAATGGTGAAGGCCAGTTGGCCAAAAGAAAGGTCAGAAATTTGTTGGAGGGAATAGGCTTCATCTTCATAAAAAGATTTCTGATTGATTCCATAGAATCTCAGGCAAAAGCCTATAAAAAGAATCAGGAGGATAATCCAATTTTGGGATACAACTTGTTTCATGGAAGGAGTTTTCCGTTGAGGAGTGTGGTGATCAATTTTTGATAATCGTCCCGAAATTTTTTAAAGGACCTCCTTTGTTCTACATAGGGGCGAGTTGTTGCCCGCTTATTTTTTGAAAGCAGATTTTCAATAGCCTCCACATATTTTTCAACATGGTTTTCCAAAGTAACGTAGACTCCTTTTGAAGAATCAAGGTTGGCATCCGGATCCAAGCAAACATCAGCCACCGGTTTGCTCACAACCACCGGCAGGTTGCAAGCCATGGCTTCTAGGACGACGAGGGCCGCTGATTCATAGCGGGATGGAAAAACAAAAAAGTCAGCAGCATTATACCAAAGGGTCATCTCCTCATTGGTAAGATTGTTTTTGATCACAATATTGGGATAAAGGGGTGTTATTTTGTTTGTAAGAATACAGACGAATTGAATTTGGGGAAACTGGCTCGCGAGCTGTTCAACAATATCCCATCCCTTCGCATATTCTGCCTGCCCTACAAAAAGGCCAATGGGTTTACCGGTTGGAATGGTTGGGGCTATTCTTTTCCTTGCCTCTTCTGGATTGGTGAACGCAAACTGATTCAGGTCAATCCCAACCGGAATCATTTTGCTATTCCAGTGATATCTTTCCTCTACTTCCTGACAGACTTTTTCAGAAATGGAGACGCAGCTCGCCCCATAACCACTCAGTCTTTCAAAAGAGCCATAAAGATATTTTGTGGAAAAAGGACCCTGCCCCTTTTTTAGGGCCGAGTCTGCATAAGCAGCACCACACAGCGCATAAATATGGACTCTGGGTATGTTTAATTTTTTTAAGGCGAGATGCCAGCCCCCTTCTCCAGAGGTGATCACCAGATCAAATGGGTTTTTTTTGTGGCGTTGCAGAAAATTTCGGCTGAGCCACCAGGACTGTTTGACCTCTTCCAGGCAAAATCGGCTTAAATTCAGATCTAGCATTTTTGGAATAGGTGAGAAGCCATCTAAACGGATTATTTCAATTTGGGGAAATGCCTTTTGAAGATGGAGGGCATAGGCTTCCAGGCCCCGTTTGACCTGATCAAAATGAAAACGGCTAAGCAGTGCAATGCGTGTCATGCTTCTCCTTGAAGGGCATTTTGATAAATTTGAAATACGAGATCCGCATGTTTTTTAAGATTATGTCTTTCCTCGACAAATTGACGGCCTGCTTTACCCAGTCTTTGCCCCTCTTCGGGATGATTCCATAATCGTTCGATGGCTTTTGCAAAGGGTTCCCAATCTTTTTCTATCCAAATGTTTGTTCTGTGTGTGATTTCTAATCCCTCTGCCCCTTTAGGCGTTGAGACAACGGCTCGTTGCATGGCCAGAGCCTCAACAATTTTAAAGCGAGTGCCTGATCCATAGCGAATAGGGACAATGAAAACCCTCGCTTGGCTGAGGATCGGTAGAATATCAGGAAGAAAACCTAAAAATTCGACATTTTTGGGATGCGGCTTTTCATAAGTTCCACCTCCCAATATCTTAAAAGGAAATTGTGGCAAGCGAGGTGCTAACTCCTGGCAGATGATCTCCACAGCGTCACGATTCGCGCTGTAACTTAGAGGCCCCATAAACAAAACGGTATCACCCAGCGCATCTGTTGCCGGGTAATGTGAAGGGTCTAGTGAATTGGGTATCACTGTGACTTTGTTCTCTAATGCTGGAAGTTTTTTTGTGAATTCTTTCTTATCTGTTTCAGAAATAGCAAAGATGTGGGCCGCCTGTTTTAACGCTTTTTTTTCATATTGAGTTGCCCGCCATAAAAGCCAGGGACGCCATAATTTTTTGAATGGGATCTTTTTTAAAGTAGGTCCATGTGTCATATCATGTTTTAAGAAATTCCAATTTACATCATGTTCCCAAAGAATTTTTGGAACGCCTGGAAAATGACAACCCAAAGCCCAAAAGTGTGGGTTATGAATTTGGATAATGTCCGGTTTTTCTAAAAAGTTGGGCTTTGAATAATCTGTCTTATAATAGGTCCAAGCTTTTTTTATTTTAGATAAAGGTGAGTCAGCGCAATTTTGATAGAAGAAGCGATGTGCAATGTCTGGGTTGTTAGTCTGCTCCGTCGAAAAATACCAAATCTCCATTTTGTCGCGAAGCATCTGAATCCAGCGAAACACCCCGAGGGAATCACCCCCTTTGTCTGAAGCGCAGTAAGGGGCAATGATCATTAATTTAATTTTTTTCATGGGCGTATAAGACTTCATCATAGAGATGGTGCCTGGTCGCGTTTGATAATACAATCGAAGTCAATTCCCCGTTTTCCTGGCCATATTTTAAAAATCTTCTGGCTGCTAACTCTCCTTTGGGAAGGCACCCAAAATACGGTGCTAGTTCAAAAAGGCATTTCTGTTCATGAGGCTCTGAGGTTATTTGAGGGATTTTGTCTCTCATTTCTTGAATTTTATGAATAAGCTTAGGCTCGATTGTTTTAAGATGGATTTCAGTTGCCTTGCCTAGTTGTTCAAAACTATAGGAGGTTTTTCCATTGGCAAGATAATTTTTTGCAAGGATATGTCCTTTGGGAACTTCTACAAAGAAACTAAATTTTCTCCTCAGTTCGGCATTTTGATCTCGATATCGTTCCAATTCTTCCGGTGCTAGCCATATTTCTGGATCATTTTTGAACTGCTCCAATTTGGGTCCAATCCATTCCTTTAAAAATTTTAAGACACTGCGTTCAAAAAATGTATCCGGAACATCATCATTATCCCCAGCATAGTAACCATATTTTTGACAATATCCGAATAGTTTTGTCCCTTTGTAGGGAGCCAAGGTGGATGCCCAACCCATTGTCGGTCCACCTGTTTTTTCTTTGAGCTCCACATTGTATTTTAAAAGTTCGAGATCTGCTTCAAGATTCATCAGCGTTTTTTCACTCGTTGCCCCATAGGGAAGTCCCGTAATTTGCTCTGTTCGAACCTTGAATCCGTAACCGATGACTTTCTCCATTCCTTCAAACACAAGTTCGTCTTGCATCGCACGGCTTAAGACCTCTTTTCTTATGGAAGGGTTTGAGGATTCAATGGCGAGGGTTAAACCAAAGCCGCCTGCTGCCCGAATCTTTTCTAGGCGCCGATCACTTTTTGTCATTTCCCATCTCATCTGGGCATGAAAAGGGATATTGACCTCGCTGGGCCATCTTTGCGCCAATTTTTCCAGGAAGCCGTCTTCTTTTTCATCGAATCCGAAAACATCATCTTGAAAATAAATCACTTCTGTTGGCCATCTTTCGCGGAGTTCCTCGCCCTCCTGCAACACGGCCTCAACAGTTCGCACATTATGTGGAAAAAGTCTTCCCCCCATTCCTAAAGATTTTGCCATTTTCTGAGCTACCTCATGGGAAACAGAAATATCTTCTGGAGTGCTGCTATTATAGCAATAGGTGCATCGATAGGGACACCCCGTCATGCTAATGATGCTTTTGATTTTGCTTTTGCCGTGATCTGGATAATCTTTATAGAAAGTTTCACGGTCTGGATGGGGAAATGGCTCTGTCTTATTCGCAATGAGGATTCCCTTTGAGGTTTTTCCCTCCAAAATCTGGCGAAAAGATCCAAATCCCTCACTCATCACGGCATAATCTACATGTTTCGATGATTCCACGGGAAAATAGGTGGGATGAGGACCTCCCACAACCGTTACAATATTGGGGTGGTCTTTTTTTAGTTTTTCGAATGCTTGGAATAATTGTAAATGATTTCCAGTATAAACATTAAATCCCACAACATCGGGCTTGAAGTCCTTAACCTTTTCGAAAAAAGATTCAAAATCATGGTTTGGGACAAGATGTATTTTTCTTTCCCAACCAAGGTCTCGTGCCAGACCTGCAAGATGCAATAGTCCCAATGGTTCAATAACGGAATAAGAGGCTGCTAATAAAACCCTATTTCTTTTAGCCATTTTTTATATCAATGTTTGTTTGACCGCCTGTAATACTTTACTGACCGGTATCGCACGAATTGCCTCTTCGCTAAAAGTTTTACTAAAAAAATGTTTTTTCCAGATCGGGCTGATAATTTTAACCATTCTTCCATAATCATAAATTTCGTTTGGTGGCGTACAATTGAATAAAGCAATAACCTTCTTTTTTAGCGCCAAGGCAATATGCATTCCAAGAGTATCCCCACATACAATAATTGCACAATTATTGATATCGTCTATATGTTCTTTTAAGGTATTCCTCATGCCTAAAAAATTAACTTCATATCCATCCTCTTTTAGTAAATCCCTAAGTTTTTCATATCCGTACCAGTACTTGTTAGGCCAGATGCCAGTGGAAATATTAATTAACCCTATAGTCCCCTTAGCAGCCTTAGGCATTGTGTTTAAGTCATATTCTTGTGCACCAAATTTTTTTCCAAGCATATTGAACAGTATTTCTGAAATCGTTTTCCCATTTTGTTTTTTTAACAGGTCGGCTTTTTTCTTCCCCAATTTGCTAATTTTGGACATGCGATACAAAATGTTAGCCTCAGGAGTGTAATCGACTTTATTCTTTGTATCTAGGAAGGCGCCGATCCGTCTTTTTGTTTTTAATCCATTTAGAATTTTGAGGGTTGCTCTTTCTTCATCTAAACTAAGGATAAGATCAAATTGCATTTTCCCTAATTTCCTAATGTCACTTGAATTCTCAATAAAGAAATGTTGAGTTATTTTGGTCGAATGCAACAAATCAGCCGCATTTTTCTTTGTTAACCAATAAATCTTACCGGGCAATTCCCTTAATAAAACCGTTGTTCTAACTACATCTCCCAAGGCACCCAGTTTGATAATCAAAGTTTTCATTTTGCAATATGGGCTTAATAATATATCACTACTATGAGGAATGGCTTATGAATACAGGCAAAATCATTTTCTTGCAAATCATGGATGAGATCCTATCACCCAGAAAAAAGTCCTTGCGTGATGCGTGTGAAAAACCCAAAAAATAAGGTAACAAGGGGAAGTGGCCTTTTGGAGGCTTTCTTAGCCAAAAAACGGAGCCATCAGGCCAATCAATTAATTCCCACCTCTTACAGAGGCGGCAAAATTGCTGATATTGGATGTGGTTCTTATCCCCTTTTTCTCTTGAATACTTCTTTTAAGGAAAAATATGGTTTCGACAAGGTTGTCGATACAAATTACAGCCAGCAGTTGTTCGATAAAAATATTCACTTTAAACATTTTGATATGGAGCAAAATAAATCGATTCCCTTTGAGAATAACTTTTTTGACATTGTAACTTTGTTGGCTGTTTTTGAACACCTTGAGCCAGAGGCCATTGAAAGGCTTTTGGAAGAGATTTATAGAGTCTTGAAATCTGAGGGTCTTTTTATTATGACCACTCCAGCCTTCTGGACTAAGGATCTATTAAAGGGAATGGCTCAATTGAGACTGGTGAGTTCTATGGAGATCAAAGAACATAAAACGCATTACAGCATCCCTCAAATCATCTCCTCTTTGGAAAGGGGAGGCTTCACTAAAGAGAGAATTCAATCTGGGTACTTTGAGTTTTTTATGAATACGTGGGCTAGAGCAAGGAAATAAATGGAAAAGGTCAAAAAAGTCTCAATCTTGATACCCGTTTTTAACGAACAGGCTACCCTTTCTATACTTTATAAAAAAGTCATGGCTGTTTCCCTGGGGCCACTTCAAAAAGAAATTATTATTGTTGATGATCATTCTACGGATGGGACAAGGGAACAGCTTCAAAGTCTTAATGGATCCCCCTCAACAAAAATATTTTACCACGAGAAAAATCTTGGTAAGGGGGCTGCCCTTCGAACCGCTTGCAAAGAAGCAACGGGCGACATTCTCATTATCCAAGATGCCGACTTGGAATACAGTCCAGAAGAATATCCAAAACTGATAGAACCTATTTTAGAGGGAAAGGCCGATGTCGTTTATGGTTCGAGAATGTTGAGTGCCCCACATCGTGTTCTTCTTTTTTGGCATTATCTTGGTAATAAATTCCTGACACTCTTGACCAACGTTGTTTGTGACATGAATCTCTCGGACATGGAAACCTGTTACAAATTATTTAAAAGAGAGGTCCTTCAAGAGGTCCAGTGGAAATCCAACCGTTTCGGGTTTGAACCCGAATTTACTGTCAAGGTGGCTAAAAAAGGCTTTCGCATCTTTGAAGTCCCAATTAGCTACAACGGAAGAAGCTACGCGGAGGGAAAGAAAATCACCTGGAAAGACGGCGCAAAGGCTGTTTTCACGATACTCTGGTTTCGGTTATTTGATTAGGTCTATTTACCCGATCAATATAAGGTTCGCAAGAATTCAACCACTTTATCCGTAAAACTTATCTCCAGATTCACAAAAACAAATAAGTAATTTATGGCTGTTATTACTGTAAACATCGCAATTAAAGCGGTGTTTTTGGCATATTTGTGTATTCTCTGCAGGTATTGTTCTATGACTACCCAGCCAAAGGTCGCTAAAGTTATCCCTAGAGGCGCAAAAATAAATACGGCGCGTACGCCGGCCAAAGTCGTCCATATAAGAAAGGAAAAAGAACTTGGCAATAGGGCGGCATAAATAAGCAGTCTATTTAAGTTTCGTTTTCTTATCTCTGCCCATAAGCCAATTAAAACAATTGGCCATAAGATTCCCAGCATGCGAAATAACTGCCCGGTATATCGAGCAGTTATCATCAAAAGAGTCGTCTCCTTGTCACTTCTTATAATTACTTCATCTCGGAACCAGTCAATGTGAGTATAATTTAAATAATAATAGCAAAGAAGCTGAACAATAAATATTGGAATTATAAAAAATATGCCGAATCTAAAAATATTCAAAAATTTATCTTTTAATGAAAATTTTCTTGCCAACAAAATCATCATACACCAAAATACAGCTCCCAAAGCGCCGTTTTCTTTCTGCAAGAATCCTAGCCCGCTTAAAAACCCGTTGATAGGGATCAATTTATAATTGTTACCAGTAAAAAATTTAAAAGTTAGAAAAATAGAAAAAAGATAGAAAAACAAAGCCCCCATATCTGTAAGATAAGATAATCCAAATTCTAGCACCGGCGTAGCCGTTACAAAAAATGCGGTACCGATAAATGCCTGCCTTTGGTTGTCGGAAAGAATCTCTATTATCTTAAATATTAATACGGCGCAGGCAAAGTAAAATACAATATTTTCCACAATAAGCCCTGCCCCAACTCCTAAAAATTCAAAAGGGGAAGCTAAAATGGGTCCAAGCGGGCGCAAAAATCCTATCGGACGTTCGCTAACTTGCCATCCCCAAATCCAGTGAATAACATTCAAATAACGCTCTGTATCCCCATAAACCCTTGCTCCAAAAACAGAAAAAATACCCGCCATATTAAGCAAGGAAAAAATAACTGCATAAGAAAAGTAATTATTATATTTTCGTAACCAATTAGTCATTTTTCGTGGGGATGGGCAAGCAAGTCTAGGCATAGTTTTGGAACTTTACACTGAGTTTCGATAATAAGTTGAAATCGTAAGTGATCAAGTATAAAGGTGGAAGTCAAGGGGCTTACACTCATGAAGGTCTTGGTAACTGGGGCGTGCGGGTTTATTGGTTATGAGCTCGTGCGAGCATTAGAGAAGTTAGGATATGATGTCACTGCCTTTGTCCACCGTGAATCCAAAAGGCCAAGTAGTTACTTTAAAGGGCCTGTCATTGTGGGGGATATTAGAAACTTAAGCGATTTGGAACGTGTTGGTAGAGTTGATTGCATCCATCACTTTGCTGCACATTCGGATCCAGTTGATTTTGGCATCGATATGATGGAAACAAATGTCATAGGAACTTCCAACATTTTGGAAATAGCCAGGAAAAACCGTTCAAAAGTTATCTTTATTTCTTCTTCCGCTATTTATGGAAATTTACCCGGACCCTATAGAGAAGACGGTGAGACCCAGCCTTTAAATGCCTACGCAAGTACGAAGGCTACTGCCGAATATTTTTGTAGGGCTTATGTTCAAGAACATCATTTGGATTGCATCATTTTGCGCTATTTCAATACCTATGGAGAGGGGGAGGAGATCAAGGAAAAAGATGCGAGCATGGTTTCTCATTTTATTCAGTCCATATTGAACACGGACTCTGTTGAAATCTATGGAGACGGCAAGCAACAGAGGGATTTTATCTATGTGAAAGATGCGATCCAGGCAAATATATTGGCCATGAATGCCAGAGGGCTCTCGGGAAAAGTGTTTAATGTTGGTACTGGAAAGACAACCAGTTATAATGAACTCGTTGGTATTATTAGAAAAAAGTTGAAAAGGGAAATTGCCGTTCGGCATGTCGATAATCCAATAAAAGCGTTTTACCAGCTGAATACTCAAGCCGATCTTTCTCAAACGGCAGCGAAACTGAACTTTAAAACACATTATTCATTAGAACAGGGCATTGAAGAAGTGATAAAACATTACAATAGGTGATCGGATGCAAAGAAAGCCAATTATTTTGATTACGGGGGCCGGCGGCAGAGCGGGAACTCGTCTCGCCAACACCCTTTTGGAAAATGATTTTGGGAAAGTTGTTGGTGTGGGGCATAAGGAATGCGATTTGATTCATAGAAATACTGTGTATGAATTAATTGCTGCATGGAAACCCGATTATATTTTCCATCTCGCAGCCCAATCTTCAATTCCCTTCTCGTGGCAAGATCCGCTTCATACGATGAATAATAATGTCATGCCCGCCGTGCATTTGTTTGAAGCAATCCGGCATTATAAACTTGCCACGCGTGTATTGTTGGCAGGGAGCAGCGAAGAATATGGGTTGGTTTATCCGGAAGAACTCCCGATTCGGGAGAACAATGCCCTCAGACCTTTAAATCCCTATGGAGTTAGTAAAGTTGCCATGGACTTGTTAGGCTGGCAGTATTTCAAAAACTATGGCTTGCCGATCCTACGTGCCCGTTCTTTCAATAATTTGGGGGCAGACCCCAACAAGCCGGATGTAGCCAACGATTGGATTCATCAAATTGCCAGGATGGAAAAAGGTTTAGGTGAACCGATCTTAAAAGTGGGCAATTTGGAATCCAAGAGAGATTTTGTTGATATCGAGGATGTGGTCGCAGCTTATTGGCTCATTCTAACACAAGGAGATGCGGGAGAGGTTTATAACATTGCATCAGGAAGTCCCATCTCGATGCAAGTTTTGCTCGATGAAATATTGCAACTGACTTCTATCAAAGTCAAAATTGTTCAAGATGCGAGCAAACTACGTCCCAGTGATGTGCCAATTCATTGTGGAGATTTTTCCAAATTGAAAGTTAAAACAGGGTGGGGCCCTCGAAAATCACTAAGAGAATCGTTGAAAAGAATGTTTGATTTTTGGCGCAAACAGGTCATTTTGACTTTGCATCCTCTTAAATAGCCATCCCAAGAGAAATATTTTTGCGGTAAACTCTAAATAGTTTTGGTTGCAGAATCTTGAAAAAAAAAGAAATAAAAAAAGGGCAAAAGATGTCAAGATAATCAGGGTTCCAACATTCGGAAAGTCTCTTAGTTTAAAGTAGGACAAAATAAACAGGGTTCCATAAAGAGGAAGTTGAATCCATGCAGTCGGGTAATACTTTAAAGGATCTTCTAGTAAACCAAATCGTATTAGAAATGCCAAAAAAGAATAGCCACCTATAGGTTGGCTGGTTGCTAATTTTCCGGCTGGGTTTAAAACCATATCGGTCCAGAGTCCATTGAAGTTCCATACTGCGAAAGGGGCCATCACAATAAAACCAAATAACAGGGGAGGAAAACTTTCCCCAAAGACTCGCTTGAAATAGGAAGATAGAGTAATGGGTCGCCAGAGGAAGTATAAATAAAGAAAGACAAATGGAACCAAGGGCAGGGTGATTTGTTTCAGTAACGTTGCAATGGTTAATGCCCAAATGGCTTGTTTTGTTTTTCTTTGATAAAGGAAGAGGAAGCATAAAAAGACCCAGAAAAAAACCACAAGATCATTTCTTCCTTCGAGGAAGAATCCTAAGAAGTAGGGATTCAAAAACAATAGGAAAAAAGCGGTATATTTTACATTAATGCTAAAAGGAGTTTTTTTGGCGAGCCAGTAAGCTGTTCCAAAAAAATAAAAAAGAAGGATTAATCGTTGGTCAAACCAGTGAACTGTCCTTTGAAGGACAAAATAAAAAGGAAAAGACTGCAAAAGATACAAAGGGGGATAAGGGTAATGGTAGAATGAGTGGTTTTTGGGGTATATCATTTTGCCGGACCCCGTCTGATAACTAATATGAGTATATAGTGGGGGAAATACCCCATCAGGAACATCTTCTTGGTAAATATTACGACCTTCGGTGAGTAGTTTTAGGGCGTATTCCGTATGAATAATACCGTCATGAACCCAACCGTAGTTTCCAGAGGTTCTTTCCATCATTTTTTTGCTAAGAGGCAGGATAATTGCTGTCAAAGCGATGCAAAAGACTAAAATCAGCTTGAAGGATTCCAATCTCAGTATTTTAAAAAACCGGTGATGGACGATATGGATAACCCACCAAATCCCTAGGCAGACAAGGCTCAAAAGATAGTAGGACTTTTCATTGGCTGGGCCAAAGACGACAAAGTAGCTGGGTACGAGACAAAAACTCAACGTATAGGAGGGAATCCAATAAGAAGGGATCCATCTCAGACTCAAAACAAAAAAGAGTGTTATACACAAGACAAGCAAACCCATCATCTTAAGTCACCATTAAAATCCATTGACAACAAACCATGAAGAATGCAAATGGAAAAAACATGGCATATGAATTTGAATCGGCAACCATCTTGTTACCAGTCATTGATGAAATACAATTTCTCGAGCGAACAGTGGAAATGATTCAAAAAGATTGTGATGCCGACGTCCGCGAATATTTATTTTTGGTTTCTGAAAAAACCTGCCCAGAGAGTTTGAAAATTTGTCAAAGGTTACATCAAGCACAACCCGATCGTTTTTTAATTTATCCTCAAAAACTTCCATTTTTAGGTGGTGCTCTAAGGGAAGGATTTGAGCAGGCAAGAGGGAGTCATATTGTTTTAATGGCGACCGATATGGAAACAGATCCAGCTAAAGTGAAAGACTTGATTGCTGAAGCTAAACAGACACCCAAGCAGATTATTGTGTGCTCTCGATGGATTGAGGATGGAGGATTTGAAGGATACAGCTTTTTGAAATGGCTTTTAAACTGGATTTTTCAGAAAATGTTCGCTGGCCTTTATGGTGTAAAGTTAACAGACCTAACTTATGCTTTTCGAATTTATCCAACATCGCTTTTGAAAAACATTAAGTGGGAAGAACTCCGACATCCATTTTTGTTTGAGTGTCTAGTTAAACCATTGAATTTGGGAATTCCCGTTCGGGAAATTCCTTGTGTTTGGCGGGCACGAACGGAAGGCAAGTCTCAAAACAGTTTTTTTAGGAATTTTAGGTATTTACGGATCGGCCTCCGGGCTAAATTTTATCCCCAAGAAAAAATCACGAAACAGGAAAGAGGGTAATTGTTTAATGACAAAACTTAAAGTCATTGTTACGACAACGATCAATCCCCCCACACAAGCCATTAAAAAGTTTGAACAGATGGAGGGTTGGGAGTTAATAGTAGTAGGAGATTTGAAAACTCCGGAACCATATTCATTGGAACATGGGAGATATGTCTCACCAGCGATGCAGGAGAAGTATGATAAGTCTTTATCAGATGCCATCGGGTGGAATTGTATTCAGCGTAGAAATTTTGGTTTGCTTTGGGCCAAAGACATGGGGGCAGACATCGTAGCTGTTGTAGATGATGATAATATACCTTATCATTTCTGGGGCAGGAATCTCATGGTTGGAAGGGAAGTGGAGGTTAATTTTTTTGAGACTGAGCTTCCCGCTTTTGATCCAGTTGGTGCTACCAACGAGAAACATCTATGGCACCGTGGTTATCCGCTCCAACTTATTCCTAAACGAGATTACAGTAAAAAAAGACAAAAACGATTTCAGGCCGATGTGCAGGCCGATTTTTGGAATGGAGACCCTGATGTCGATGCAATCTGCAGGATGGAACATGCCCCCCAATGTCAGTTTGAAGAAAGTTATTTTCCAATGGCCAGCAACCGAATAGCTCCATTTAATTCCCAGAACACATTCCTTTCCGCAACGGTGCTGAAGGATTATTTTCTCTTTCCCCATGTGGGGAGAATGGATGATATTTGGGCTGCTTACTATGTACAAGCTAAGGGGGTGCGAGTCGTTTTTGGCAAAGCATCAGTTTATCAAAACCGAAACACGCACGATCTGGTAGAAAATATGAAGCAAGAGTATTTAGGATATGAAAACAATTTAAAGATTGTTGAACAAGTAGCTAAGGATCCGGAGTGTATTATAAAATACCTGCCGAGTCGTTCAGCAGAGGCGTTTCGACTTTATCGGAGACATTTCTAATGCGAAAAGTATTGGTGACAGGTGGAGGGGGTTTTGTGGGGCGGTGGTGTGTGAAACGACTCTTGGACGAGGGGGATGAAGTACATTGCGTAGACAATTTGGCGCGTTTCACTGGAGCCATAGACCCTAAAAAGGGGTGGCCACTTTATGAACCTTTTGACTATAATAATTTCTATTTTTACCATGAAGATTGCCGTAATTATTTTGAACGCGCGAAAGATACAGATTTTGATTTGGTTTTTCATCTTGCAGCAATGGTGGGGGGGCGGCTAATGATTGAAAACGATCCACTTGCTGTGGCCGATGATTTGTCGATCGACTCTCGATATTGGCAGTGGGCTTGTAAAGCAAACCCCGCAAAAACAATTTGTTTCAGCTCGAGCGCTGTTTATCCAGTCAAATACCAACTAAAAGAGGGCTATTGGCTTTTGAAAGAAGAAATGATTCAATTTGATACAGATATTGGGATGCCAGATATGTCCTATGGTTGGGCAAAGCTAACTCATGAATATCTGGCAAAGCTTGCTTACGAAAAATACGGTTTGCGATCTGTAACGTTGCGACCATTTTCTGGTTATGGGGAGGATCAAGACGATAGTTATCCTTTTCCAAGTATTTGTAAACGAGTCATTGAGAATAAAGGAGCTTCTGTTCTCAAGGTATGGGGAACAGGCGATCAAATGCGGGATTTTATTCATATTGAGGATTGTGTAGAAGGGATTTTTACAATGATGGATAAGATTGAAAGTGGAGAGGCAGTGAATCTCTCTAGCGGAATTTACACCAGTTTCAAGGAGTTTGTCAGATTAGCTGCAAAGAGCTTAGGTTATTTTCCGGATGTTATTGGAGATACAGATAAACCCGAAGGGGTTTTTGCAAGGGCAGGGGATGTAACCAAACAAAAGGAATTGGGTTTCCAACCTAAGATTTCTTTCGAAGAGGGCATTCGTAAAGCGATGCGGTTTTACAATATTTGATGTTTGATTGTTGGGGGACAAAATGTATCATAAGAAACAAGAACAATGATTTTTAAAGAACTCTTTCTCCTATTTCTATTTTGTCTTTGGCCATTTGTTAATTTTGTTGCTCATAATGTAGGCCAAGGAGTCCCCTTGGGACGTGTAACAGCTTATGCGGTTGGTTTCCTTTTTTTGACTCTCCTTTGGGTCGGCATGGTGAAGTTTGCTTTACGCCAATATCCCCTCAAAAGATTAATCTGTTTCACCGCGTTGGCAATCGTTATTTTTGTCAATTTTTCTAATATCTCATGGGTTTTTGCAGAAGTAGGGCTGCCACATTATCGTTACGCTTTTTTCTCTTCTGGTATTTTGCTTCTACTTGCATGGAGGTTGTCAAAAATTCCAAATATCAGGAAGGCAATTGTGACCGCTGGGATCGTAATGGTGGGGATTCCCCTGATACAAATTGGATTTTTTTCACTCAATGGTGGAAGCGCCACACTCTATGCCTCCGTTCTTTCCTCTAAGCCCAAGGGAAATTTCACAACTTCCACCCAACGAAAACCCAACATCTATTTCATCATCCTTGATATGTATACACGGGGGGATGTGCTTCAAGAAGTTTTTGGCTATGATAACTCAACCTTTTTGGAAGCGCTCCGTCAGCGCGATTTTTATATCGCTGACAAGAGTTATTCCAATTATCCCTTCACAGGGGCCTCTGTTTCAAGCACCCTACAAATGGACTACCTTCTTAAGGAAAGTGATCAAGAGCTAAACATCGATATCTCCATTATTCGTGGAAAAAATAAAACTGTCCAAACCCTTAAAAATTTTGGCTATAACTATGTCCACTTCGATAATGGGCTTTGGTTGGGGGCTGCCTGTAGTGGCTATGAGGATGTATGTCTATTGAATGCCAAAGGGGCAGGAATCCCGGAGTTAGAGTATAGTCTTTTACAACCGACTTTGTTTTTACCCTTATATAAGAAATTTGTTGTTTCAAAAAAGGAAGGCTCCAGTGGTCTACCGGAATTGACCCAATCCTTGGCGATCAAAAAACATCGTGAGCCTGTTTTTCTTTATGCGCACATCATTGCACCACATCCTCCCTATATTTATCATCAGGATTGTTCTCAAACTCATACGCTAGATTGGGATCTCGCCAGCCGAAAACAAGAGGACAAGGAAGCCTATCGTGACAATCTTGTTTGTGTTTCCAAACAGGTGCTCTCTTTGATTGATCAAATTATTGCCGGCGATCCAGAAGCCATGATTCTTGTACAGGGAGACCATGGCACTTTTTTTCAGGGTCAGGCCCTCATACCGCCTCCTCTTTGGGGTGAGCCACAATTGCATGAGGGTTATGGCATTCTCAATGCATTTCACCTGCCTCAGAATTGCGGGAAGCATCTCTATCCTTCCATCTCGCCTGTTAATTCTTTTAGACTTGTGAAGGCTTGCCTGACCGACAACGAACCGGAGCTTCTCCCTGATAAAAGAATCAAAACAGCACATATGGGAAGGTTGGGTTCCGGTAACTGGTATTTCTTAAAAAAGGAGGATGAAAATTAGCGGGCTCGTTATTCTTATTGCTTATTTAGATCCTGGAAGTGGGGGGCTTCTTTTGCAACTTCTTTTGGGTGGTGTTGCGGGCATTGGTGTTCTTCTGAAACTCTATTGGAAGAAAATCCGATCTTGGTTTTCCAAAAGCTAATCATGGATTTACAAACAAGTTTTGATAAAGGTTCTTTTAAAGATCGAGAAGGAAGAGTCTTTACTTCTGGGGGAAGAATTTTTAGGACCCTGTCTCAGAGCGCTTTTGATCGCATGGAAGTATTAGAAAAGGATAGCCGACTTCAAAGACTGATTGATTCGAGAGCACTCATTCCGAGCCATCTCACCACCGCTAAAGAAGTTGGTTTCGATCCAAAATTGTATGGAGAAGTGATTATGGAACACGAAAAAGTTCCTGTCGTCACCTATCCCTATGAATGGTCCTTTGACATGCTTCGGGATGCTGCCTTGTTGACTCTGAACCTTTTGGAATCCTGTTTGGAGATGGGTTTGATCTTGAAGGATGCAACGCCTTTTAACATCCTTTTACATAAAAATAAGATGGTCTTTATCGACACCCTTTCGATTGATTACTACACCGAGGGCCGGCCCTGGGAGGGCTATTCCCAATTTTGTCGGGAATTTCTTTTTCCCCTCATGTTGACAGCTTATAAGGGTGTCGAATTCCAATCTTGGCTACGCGGAGAATTGAAGGGTCTAAAGGCATCGGACCTTTCTCATTTATTCAGCTGGTTTGACAATTTTCGAAAAGGTGTTTTCACTCATGTTCATTTACAAGCATGGTTAGAACGCTCATTTGCAAGAAAAGATGTTGCGATACGAAACTCTTTTAATCAACAGAACTATTCAAAAGGGCAATTGCTTCGGATCGTGAAGAATTTGCGCCGCATCATCAAAACGATGAGATACAAGCCCAGTAATTCGGAATGGATACGATATGACAGGGAAAATCCTTACGATGCATCTGAAGAAGAGAAAAAAAGAAATTTTGTGCAAAAGGCTTTTGCTGAGAGCACTCTGCACACGATTGTGGATCTCGGATCGAATATCGGTCAATACTCCGCTGAAACAAATTCTTCGATTAAGACAATCATTGCCATTGATAAGGACCCTGCTTGTATCAACCATTTTTATCATCGATGCAAGGAATGGAACACCAAAGCGTTTTATCCCGTTGTTGTGGATTTGTTAAGCCCAACACCTGCCATGGGTTGGGGGCTTCAAGAGCGCCAATCTCTTTTCGAACGGCTAAAAGGGGATGGCTTCCTGGCTTTGGCACTCGTTCATCATATTTGCATCGGGGGTAATGTTCCCCTTCTTGAGTTTGTAAAACTTCTAAAATCCTTTGGAAATTATGGTGTGGTCGAGTGGGTGGGGAAAGAAGATAAAATGGTTCAAAGAATGCTTCGAAACCGATCCGATATCTTTCAAGATTATACATGGGAGTATTTTCAAAGCTGCCTTGAAGAGCATTTTCAACTGAGTAAGGTTCTGGAAATTGAGAAAGGCTCCCGTAGACTTTGTATTGTTCAAGCGAAATAGCTATACCAATCTATTTTTGATCGCCAGGATCTTCCAGTAGCTTCTAAAAGGTCGCCGCCAGGGTTTGGAATCCATAAAAATCGGACTAAAACCATTTTTTTTAAGCAGTCGGCATAGCTCCCAGTAAAAATAAAAGCGCTGGTGATCAACACCTCGTATTTTTTTGTTGAACCAATAGAGTCGGTTGAGCACTGCAATATAGCAGAAGCCACCTGGCTTGATGATGGAGCCCAATTTTTTCAGGATCAACCGGGCATCGAGCGTATATTCCAAAAAATCGTTCATGATCACACCGTCAAAGGAATGGAGTGGAAAGTCTATTTCTTCTGCCTTTTGTTCCAAAAAATTTAATGAAACGTTTTCCTCTTGAGCCCTTAGTTTCGCCATGGCAATGTTATCGGGATTGAGGTCGAGAGCAGTGACTTGACACCCCGCTTTTGCGAATGCCACCGCCACACCACCATCCGCACAACCGATATCCAATATTTTTTTATTCTCTAGAGAAAGGTGGGGTACAATCGAATCCATAATCTTTTCTCCCCGTTCGACCGATTGTAAAACATATTTCTTAAAACCTTGGTATTTCGGGTCGCTCGAAAAGGGGAGTCTTTTTCCCAAGTATTTTGAAAATTCAGTGTCCATTATTTCCAAAGGATTCGACAAGAGTTAATAATTGATTTTCGTATAATTTCCATTCGTGATTTTTTTGAACAACTTCTGGGCCAGATTTCTTTAGTTTTGACTGGAGGGTTGGATTTTTTGCCAAAAGAAGTGTTTTGTAAATAAAATCTTCTTTGTCTTGGGCAACCAAGGCATGAACGCCGTCTTGTAATCCTCGAACTCCCTTTTGCCCTGCAGGGGTGATGACGGTTGCCGCGCCATGCCCCAACATATCCAGAACCTTTGTGAGGGTTCCGTTTGCCTCCCAAATGGGTGAGAGACAAACATCGCTTGCCCTGATCAGGTCATAAAGTTTTTGCAATGGAAGAAATCCCAGATACTCGATTTTAGGGTGGAGTTTTTTTGGCAGGTTTCCCTGACCGCAGAGAAGGAGCTTGCCAGGAAGGTGTGGGGCTACTTTTTCATTGAGAAAATTAATAGCCATTCGATTCGGCAGGTAGTTGAAATTGCTGAAAAAGAGAAAAAAGGTTTCGTGGGACGCCAATTGGAGCGCTTGTCTGGCCTCTTCTTTGGTTTTCTGGCTAAATAGCTCAGAGCGGACACAGATTGGAATAATATGAATTCGGTTGGGGTCCATCCCTTGTTCAATGTGTCCCCTTCGATCCCGCTCGGTAACCGTAATCATGTAATTCACTCGTTTTGAAAGCCATTTTTCTGCGGGTAGCCAAGGCAGGACCTGTGTTGGATATTTGTGGTGGTCTTCCCAGAAGGCCTTCATGCTTCCTTCCGAGTCCCAAACGCACGGCTTTCTAAGATGTCTTGCTATTCGCGAACCAGGCAAGGCGAATGTATAATCCCGACAGAAAACGAGGTCGATTCCATCCATCTTTTTGCCTTCCTCAATCAACTTTTTGTTAATATGGAATCTCTCCCATGCCCGAAGAGGCCAGAAAGAGCGTTTTTTGATCCAATATTCTTCGGGTTTTAGAAAAACAACTTCGTGCTTTCTTTTTAACACCTTGATCATTTGGGGGGAACGCTCACTTGTCTCTTCTTTTTTTGGTTCTGGGATGAATAAAATCTTCATCAGACCATTGGATTGCGAACAACATCACAGACAAATTCAATTTGCTCTTTTGTTAGTGACGAACTGGAGGGGAGATAAAATCCTCTGGCACAGAGGTCTTCCGCTACGGGATATCTTTCGCCGCGAAACATCTCTTGAAAAGGTTTTTGCCAATGGATCGGGATAAAAAAGGAACGGGTTTCAATGCCATGTTTGGCAAGATGTTGGCGCAGCTGATCTCTAGTCAATGGATAGGGCTTATCGACTAAAATCCCATACATCCAAAAAACACTTTTCACATCGGGACCTTCAGGCGGTGTTGCAATGCCCGGGATTTTTTTGAGATATTCTGTGTAGAGCATTGCGTTTTTTCTTCTGTCCTCGACAAATTGATCGAGCTGTTCTAATTGAGCCAAGCCAATAGCAGCCTGGAGATTGGTCATCCGGTAGTTGTAGCCGATGAATCGATGCCAGAAATGGATATCTTTGGAAAAAGCATAGTTACGAAAGCCTCTAGTGTAATCAGCCACTTCAGGATCGTCGGTGACAACCATTCCCCCCTCTCCAGAAGTGATAATTTTATTGGCAAAAAAACTAAAAGCCCCCATGCTTCCCAATTTTCCGACAATTTTTCCCTTATAGAGGGCACCGTGTGCCTCGGCGGCATCTTCCAAAACATGCAGCTTGTGTTTTTTGGCCAAATCCAAAATGGGATCCATATCTACCGGGTGACCGTAAATATGAACCGGTAAAATGACCTTTGTTCGTTTTGTGATTTTTTTTGCTACTTCATCAACATTCATATTCCAGCTATTGGGTTCCGAATCGACCAGAACTGGTTTGGCACCGACAAACATAATGGGATTGACCGTAGCGATCATCGTAAAGGCTGGCAGAATCACTTCATCGCCTGGCTCGAGATGGAGGGCCGCCAAGGCCATGTGAACGGCTGCTGTGCCGCTCGAGCAGGCGATTCCATATTTAGCGTTCACCGTTTTTGCAAAGGCCTCTTCGAATTTAAGAACAAATTCACCGTGGGAAGAGATCCAATTTTTTTCAAGGCATTCTAATACATAGCGCTTTTCATTGCCCCTGAGGGTTGGCTCACAAACAGAGATTTTTCGGCCCTTATAGGGTTCAACTTTAGGGTCCGCAGCTGGAATCTTGGAGTGATGTTCTTTGGGAAGTAAACCGTAATCCATAAAAATTTTAGCTGTTTTTCAAATACCACTCATATGTTTTGTTTAAGCCTGTTGTCAAATCAATTTGTGGTTTGAAGTGAAGCTCCTCTTCCATTTTTCTGGTATCCGGAAGTCTCCTTGAAACACTTCCCTCAGGTGCTGGATGGATCTCAAATTTTGGTTGCCATTGTGCAAGTTTACAAATTTTTTCAGCAAGTTCGATCATTTCTATCTCCTCTTTTGGATTTCCGATATGAACAATCTCTCCTATTAATCGATCACATTCTGCCAACTGGATCGTTGCTTCGATGGCATCGCTCACATAACAAAATGATCTTTTGTGATGTTGGCCAAAGATTTTGAAGGGGTCTTCTTTGGCCAATGCCCGCAAAATGAATTGTGGAATCACGTGTTCTTTACCCATTCGAGGACCATAAACATTATGATAGCGGACAATCTGGGTTGCAAAGTTTTGTTGGCGACCATAGTGGACCACCAAAAGTTCTCCGGCAATTTTAGAGCCGGCATAAGAAAAGCGGGGGTTAAAAATATCGGGAATACAAAGAGGCACTTTTTCCGGTGTCGGTAAAGGTCCCTCTTTAAGCTCTATGGTGCCGGCATAAGTCTCAGAGCTCGACGTAAAAATAAATTTTTTGGAGCGAGAATTTTTAAACCAATCCAACAGATAAATAGTTGAAAGAAGGTTTGTTCTTAAAACCTGATCGGGTTTTTCGTAGAAGAATCGGGTTCCGTTGATCGCTGCCAGGTGATAAACAGCATCATACGAATTTCCCAGTTCTTGAAAAGACTTTTGGTTTGTCAGGTCCAGATCGAGAAAGCGGGCTCCTTTTTGTTCACAGATTCGATCGAAACTGGAATCCTTTTTCCCTCTTGTGAAATTGTCACAGAGAGTTAATTCATAACCTGCTTGATGCAATCGAAGACTTAAATGGTAACCCAAAAAACCTGCGGCTCCGGTAACCAAAACCTTCTTCAAAATCCGATCCCTCCATGAAAAATCCCTTGGATTTTTTGGGTGACCTCTTTCGAATAGAGATGCCAGGAATCGTAAAAAAAACCCGGCTTGTTCATTTTATGCAGTAAGGTGTCGATAGAGTATTTCTGATAACTAGAATGATTATTCAAAATCATGACAACATCCGCCTCATCGAATCCTTCTTCAAAAGAAAGAAAGGGGATATCTAATTTTTCTAATTCCGATTTTGACACGACAAAATCATGACCTGAGATTTGAGTAAAACCTATTTTGCGAAGGTGATAAAAAAGATCCAGTGAGCACGAACCCCTTAAGTCATCTGTGGCAGGATGCCCTTTAAACGAAAAACCTGACAGGAAAACTTTGCACTGTTTGGCATCTTTACCGTTCTCGTTTACAAATTTCAAAACCCTCTTTGCGACCTGTTCCGGGAGTTGTTTGTTCACCAACCGGGCGGTGGGTGTCAGAGTCAACGGGGGCATTTTTTTGTCAACACTTTTGGTGAGCAGGTAGGGGTCTTTGGTAAGGCAGGGCCCGCCGACAAAACCGGGACGAGGGATTGTGTTACGCTCATACCCTAGATTTGCCAAATCGATTACTTCAGTTGCATCAAGACCCAGAGATTCACAAAGAAGGGCCATTTCGTTGGCAAAGGCAAAAGTGGCATCCCGCCAGCAGTTATCCATCAATTTTGCGATTTCGGCTGTTTCCAGACAAGGAACTTTGACAATTTTGGGAGCTATTTTTCTAAACAAAGCCGCCGCCATTTCATAAGAGGCGTCATCGATACCGCCAACGATTTGCGGCAGTTCTCTCAATTCTTTCAAAGCAACACCTTCACAGGTTCTTTCCGGGCAACAAGCATAGTAAAATTTTTTTCTAGTTTCTTGGAGGATGGGAATAAAAAAATTTCGGGAAGTTCCAACAGGAACGGTGCTTCGCAAAATCACAAGGGCTCCGTCTTTCATATTCAAAGCGACCTCTCGCATGGCTGACTCCGCACTTTTGAGATAAGGGACCATCTCTTTTTCATCAATGGGTGTTCCCACACATAAAATGTAGGCAGAAATAGAATTGTCAGGAAGCTGGGGTGTTATTGTTAAGTTGTGTCCCAGATGTTTCTTTAAGAGATTTTCTAAACCGCCTTCAAAAAAGGGGGGACGAATATTTTTGAGGTGTTCAAGTGTTTCCAGGGATTTTTCAATACCGATGATGGGAAAACCCTCTTCAGCAAACGTCAGCGCCAATGTTAAACCAACATGCCCCAGACCAATAACCGCAATTTTGTTTTGTATCATGGCTTTCAAGAAAGATGAATTGGAGGGTTGCATAGATGAAGAAGACTGAAAAAACAAGTGGAAAGGAAATAGGAGTTGGAATATAGAGGCGTTGGGCGTTACAATATGGATAAGAGAGAATCATTCAAAATTGCCATTGTTGGTTTGGGAGTCGTGGGCAACTCCCTTGAGTGCTATTTAAGGCAAACACACAACTTGACGAGAAATCAGCATTTGTTTCTTTATGATGCCGATCCCGAAAAAGAATTCTTCGACGATATCAACCAAGCCGACATCATTTTTGTTAGTCTTCCGACTCCTTCTTTGCCGAATGGTTCCTGCGATCTTTCAGCTGTAAAATCGACAATTGATAAAGTTGGAAAAAATAAAATTGTCGTCCTGAAATCAACAATTCCGCCAGGAACAACAGAGTGGCTGCAGCGATCAAGGCCCGATTTAAAATTGTTGTATAACCCTGAATTCTTGACAGAGAAGCAAGCATGGGAAGATTTTATTAAGCCGGATAGACAAATTGTTGGCTTTACAGAAAAGAGTTTAGAGGTAGCACATCTGGTTTTGTCTTTGCTGCCAAAAGCTCCTTTTATGTCTCCTTGGGGAATTAATACCTATCAACACATCAGCATTACGGCCACAGAGGCAGAAATTATTAAATATGGTGGCAACATCTGGTTTGCTCGAAAATTAAACTTTGCAAATATATTGAATCAGCTCTGTGAAAAGGTGGGTAAAAAACTGGAAATGGAAGTGGATTATGAAAACGTAAGAAAAGGCTTGGCCTCCGATTTTCGAATTGGCGATTCCCATCTGAATGTGAACCACGAGGGTTATCAAGGATGGGGTGGCTCTTGCTTGCCAAAAGACCTTCGCGCCTTGATCGATTCCCTAAAAAAACTGGGATTGGATCAGGGCGCATTACTGCTGGAACAAGATTTGGATTTTAACAAATATCTTTTGCAGCTCCAGGGTTTGACATTGGAAGAAGTGTCCAAACGCAACCACAAAAAACTTAAAAGTTTATGAAGAAAGTTTTGGTCACCGGTGGGGCTGGATTTATTGGGTCCCATTTAGTAGATGCCCTTGTGCAAAAAGGGTATCAAGTACGTGTTTTGGATAATTTTTCAACAGGTAGTCAAAAAAATCTCCAATTCATTTTATCTCAAATTGAACTCATTGAAGGAGATATTCGGGATTTTAGTGTCTGCGAGCATGCTTTAAAGGATATCGAAATTGTCTTTCACCTTGCCGCTTTGGGTTCTGTACAACGCTCTATGGATAACCCCATTGAAACTCATCAGGTCAACAGTCAAGGAACCCTCAATCTTTTGCAGGCTTCCAAAGAAGCTTCTGTTAAGTTTTTTGTGTATTCGTCTTCATCCTCTGTCTACGGTGATTCCGAAGTGCTGCCTAAAAAGGAATCGATGGAAGTTAAACCAAAATCCCCTTATGCTGTTTCTAAATTAACTGGGGAATATTTTGCCCAAGTTTTTTGGGAAGTTTATAGTCTGCCCACCATTTCCCTCAGATATTTCAATGTTTTCGGCCCCAGACAAAATAGTGATTCGTTGTATGCAGCGGTGATCCCAAAGTTTATTCGTTCCTTAGCTTTAGGGAAGCAACCAACCATTTTCGGCGATGGCTCTCAATCCCGCGCTTTTACTTATGTCTCCAATGTTGTTGAGGCCAATCTATTGGTACTCAAAATGAACAAAAATTCTTTTGGAGAAGTTTTTAATATCGCTTCCATTGAAAGAATTATGATTCAAGATCTCTGGAGAAGCTTGTTATCTTTAAGCGGAGAAAATATTGAACCACTTTATGTCGATTTTAAAAAAGGGGATATTCGCCACAGCCAGGCAGATACTTCTAAAGCCTGCCAAGTGTTTGGATACAATACATCTGTTTTGTTTCAAGAAGGCCTAAAAAGAACCTTCGAGTGGTTTCGCAAAGGGTCCTAATTATGTGTGGTATTGTTGGCTTCTACAACCATTCCTCCGACACGGTTTCCTTAGAATGTCTTAAAGAGATGGCAAGATCAATGCGCCATCGTGGCCCCGATGATGAGGGGTATTATCTTAAAGAAGGTGTCGGTCTAGGCCATGTCAGACTCTCTATCCTCGATTTATCTGCAAAAGGAAGACAACCGATGAAATCTAGATATTCGGATTGTTATCTTGTTTTCAATGGGGAGATTTACAACTATCAAGATCTGCGCAAAGAATTGTCCAGCGCAGGTTATCTTTTTGAAACAAATACAGACACAGAAGTATTGCTTTATGCCTTGGAGTGCTGGGGTTTGAATGAAACATTGTGCAGAATTAATGGAATGTATGCTTTTGGCTATTGGATGGAAAAGGAGAAGAAATTTATTTTGGCCAGAGATCGGTTAGGAAAAAAACCTCTTTATTATTACCACAATGGCCCCCATTTTGTTTTTGCCTCGGAATTAAAAGCAATTTTTAATTATCCCTTTTGCGAAAAAAAAATAGATGAGGAGGCAAGGAGGCAGTATTTCACCTATCATTATGTCCCTTCCCCTTATTCTATTATCAAAAATATCAAAAAGTTGCCGCCAGGATATTATTTGGAATTTGCTCAAAATATCCCTTTCATCAAATCCTATTGGAAACCATCTGAAACTATTTTGCTTGGAAATACAAAGCAGAAAGATGTGGAGGATGTGTTGGAAGAAACCGTCCGTCTTTTAAAGAGTTCGATAAAATATCGTTTGATCAGTGACGTCCCCTTGGGCATTTTTTTAAGTGGGGGCGTTGATTCTGCCCTCATTACAGCGCTGGCTTCTCAAGAGAGTAGCTCTCGCCTCCAGACCTTTTCAATTGGTTTTGAAGAATCCCCGTTTGATGAGGCCCCTTTTGCAAGAGAAGTGGCTTCTTGTTTTGGAACCGATCATCACGAATATTATCTTAAACCAACAGATATGTTGGGCTGTACAGAAGATATCTTAACAAATCTTGACGAACCTTTTGGAGACAGTTCTTTTATCCCTACTTATTTTGTGTCGAAGATGGCTAGAAAACATATTAAGGTTGCTTTGGGTGGTGATGGAGGCGACGAACTTTTGGGTGGATATGTTAAATATAAAAGTCTCAAGTATGCTGGGGCCATTGCTAAACTGTTACCGAAGAAGTTTCGAAAAAAAGTTTTTTCTTTTTACAATCCTTCTTTTGGAAATTTATGTGAAGAATGGAAAAGTATGGATTTGGTGAGCGCTATGATGGGCATCGATTTGCAAACCTATTTGCCCGACGATATTTTGACGAAAGTAGATCGAGCTAGTATGGCCAATTCTCTGGAAGTGAGAGCCCCTCTTCTGGATTATCACCTTGTTGAGTTTCTTTTGAGACTTCCTTTGGCCTTTAAAATTCAAGGGGGGGTTCAAAAATTTCTCTTCAAAAAAATCCTTTCCAAATATCCTCTAGAAAAAAAGCTAATTCAACGCAAGAAAATGGGTTTTTGCCTTCCTTTGAAAGACTGGTTTCGAAAAGAACTACGATATCTTTTGGAAAAGTATCTTTCGCCCGATGCGATTCGCTCAACTGACTTTTTAAATGTCAGCAAGGTGCAAGGGTTAATTCAAGAACACACTCAAAACAAGAAAGACCATTCTTCTAAATTGTTTGCAATTTTGGCCTACCAAATTTGGCACGATCGTTACATTGAAAGACTTAGGAACACTTCCATAAGTTTTTGGTAATGCCGGGAGGGGGAAAAATCTTCTTCGAGGTGTTTTCTGGCGTTTTGACCCATTTCAACGACTTGCTTTGAGTGATCCAATAGATAAGCGAGTTTTGCTGCGAGCTCGTCTGTATTACCTGAATTGAAGAGAACTCCATCGACTCCATCACGAACAGTTTCTGGAATACTGCCTAAGTTTGAAGCGATGACCGGTTTTCCATAAGCAAAGGATTCCAACAAGGTGTTTGGCATGTTCTCATAACAGATGGAAGGGACAATGGTGAAGCGGGCCCTAGAAATCAATTTGGTCAGCGCTTGTCCCGTCTGAAAGCCCCTGAATTCAATGTTGGTAACTTGATTATCTTCTACCCACTGTTTGATTCTAATATCTTCTCTATTATGTGCATTGCCCACGATAAGAAGTCTTTCACTTTTGGGTTTTAGTTTATGCCAGGCCTTGACCAGATCTAAAATTCCCTTTTCATGACTTATTCTTCCAAAATAGAGAACGTAAGGATCGCTTGTATAATCTGGTTGAATTGCTGAGGGGTCTAAAAAAGAAGGGATTTTATGAATTTTTTCCTCAGGGAAGCCAAACTCCTTTAATTTTTGAGCCATAAAACCAGAAGGACATACAAAAGCATCGACTTTCTCATAAATTTTGATGGTTCGGTGGAAAGAAAGAACAGCGGCCCTAAAAAGGCTCATCCAGAAGGAATCCTTCACACAACGGTCTTTTACACCTTGCCACAAGTTTTTTTTAAGACAATCCTCGCAGGTCCGGTTTTTCTTCAAAAAGAGAGTGTTGAGACACATCAAGAAAAAGTCAGATGTTCGAAGTACAACAGGAATTTTTTTCCTTTTTGCAGCATCGATGATGCTTGGAGAAAAAGTGCCATAATGTTGTAACAAGTAGGCGATTTGGATTTTCTCACAATTTAAGAGCTTTGAAAAGGCTCTCTTGACCTCGAAGGAATAAAAAGAACGACTTACAATTCGGAAAAGGGTGTCTATGCTCAGAGACAGATTCTCGAAATAAATCTCACCTTCTTTGCCAAGTGGTTTTACAAAATAATGAGCGTAATCGGAAAGAGCATTTTGCTTGTAGTCGAGACAAAATGGAATAATTTGATGATGATATTTTGAAAAAAGATCAGAAAAATTAAAAAGATACCTTTCTGGGCCACCAGAAATAAAAAATCTGTTATTAACAACGGCAATGCGAAATGGAGCCATGATTAGTTGTTATAAAGTTTTGCAATAAAATCTTGGGAACGAACCCAGGAGTAATCCTGTTCGATCTTTCTTTTTGCTTTTTGCCCCATGATCTCCAAGTGGGCCGGATCACAAAGTAATTTTTCCAGCTGTATTTGTAGGTCAAGGGGATCACTATTTTTAAAAAAAAGACTCCCCTCGGCAATGGCTTCCAAATTCGGTTCAATGTTGCTGACCAAGGTTGGGCACCCATAGCTCATGGCCTCTAGCAAGGCAATGGAGAGGCCTTCCGCTTGGGAGGCCTGAACATAAAGCAATGCATTGGTAAGAAGCTCTTTTTTAAAGTTCCCTTCTATTCTTCCCAGAAATAGGATGTTGGGAGGGGCCTTTTCTTTTAATTCCATTAAGTATTGATGATTGTAGAGTGGTACTCCCGCGATGACCAAAGGATACTGGCTTTGCCATGAAAAGTTTTTGTAAGCTTCAAAAAGGAGTTCTATCCCCTTGCCTTTCTCGAGACGCCCCATAAACAAAAGATAGTTTTTTGGTTTGAGGCCGATAGAGGATAGTTTTTCTCTGCCCGAGTAGGATTGAATATTCAAACCCAAGGGAATATAGACCACATCTCTTTTGTAACGTTTTTGGAGACTTTGCCTAAGGGTTTTTGAAACGCAGCAAAGATGATCAGCACCTTTTACGCCAATCCATTCTCCCAGATAGTAAAAAAAGCGTAAGAACAAGGAAATATGGGGTGAAAACCATTCTTGGGAATGGAGTGTAACAATTATCTTTTTTCCCACCATTTTTGGAATCCAGCAAAAAAGGGCAGACCCTCCATGATAGTGAACGAAATCAGTCTTTTCAAAGATGGACTTGAAACTAGCCAATAATCCATAAAGAAAAGTATCAAGGTGATGCCTGTTATAAGTCCAGATCGGTTTTAATCGAATGTTGGTTGGCAATTGGCATCTACTCTCCAAATTTTGCCTGTGACAATAAAGGCTAATTGTATAACCATTTTGTGCGAGATATTCTGATAACTCTCGGACATAGAAATCCAATCCTCCCAAAGTATTAGGGTAGAGTTTTCTGGCTCCAATCATGACAATGTGCATACAAGTTTCACAGAATAGGTTGGCTTAGGTGTGCTTTGATCTTGTTGCGCACAACCCACCAAGTGATAGCAACGATATTTTGCTTGAAATGGGGTTTGACCGTGCAAGTCATCCAGCATTTGACGGGACAATCTTTGGAAATTTTGCGAATCTCATTTGCTTTATCGGATGTCCAAACTGGTTTAAATGAGTTATTTTTGGCATCCCCCATTTTTTGATTGAGGACGGGACAGGGATAAATTTCACCTTTGGCACTAGAAAAGAAAAAATCGGACCCTGCAGAACAGTTTTTTAAAACCCGTTTGCCTAATCCATATTCATAAACACCCTTGTCATAATAGGCTCGAAACCAGCGTTTGGGATGAATGGCCTTCAATTCAGAGGCAATGAATTCATTGAATTGCTGCCTCAATTGATCTGGATCCAAATCAAAGGTGTTAGCATCTGTCTTAAAGTAAAACTCAGAATTTTGAGCAATGGTTAGCGTGAACTGAATTTTCAAACGTCGAGTCAGATAATAGACCTTTGCGACATCCCCCAAATTGATAGGTGAAATCGTAAAACTTAAACCTAAATCCTTTATCCCGATTTGTTTGAGCGCTTCGATGGTATTCATGCATTTTTGAAAACCACCAGGAATTCTTCGAACCTCATCATGCGTTTTCTCATAACCATCGACAGAAACACGGACTCCGATACGACCACTAATTCTTGCAATCTCAGTCATTTTCTCTCGAATCTTTTTTGTATTAAATCCATTGGTGGAGATAATCATCCGGGGATGATGACATCTCTCGTTGATGACGCGAATAACTTCTGGAAGATCTTCTCGCATGAAGGGCTCACCACCCGTAATGTTGATGATGCGAAGTGACTGTGGAAGTGTTCCAAAATAGGAGAGCCTAACTTCGTCTCTTTTGTGTTCCTTCCAGATGTTGCACATGATGCACTTGGCATCACACCGGTCGATCACCGCTACGATTGCCGAGCTAGGCTCTAAATTCATGGTGTTTCGGTCCGTTCATGCCTATAGAATCGTCGAATCGAACAGATAATTGCAGCTAACGCCCAAAAGTAGTATGAAATTTGCCGGATTGTAAAGTTCGAATAACCAATATTGGATATCAATAGGGCTGCGATATACCCTAATAATCCCACCGTTATACCTTTGTATAATGGGTCTGATATCTCTGGTAATAGTTTTGTGAAGATTGTGTGAAAAAGGACAATAAAAATCGAGTAGAAAGCAAAAAAACCAATGACGCCGTATTGAGTTAAGATACTTAGAAAACCGATGTCACTAATTCCGGTGTGAGCCAGGTTAAATTCATATGAGGGGATTCCCAATTTTTTAAAGCCTTCAACATATTGACGGGCAAATCCAAATCCGGTGCCTATAGCTCCAGGGCCAACTCCAAAGAAAACATAGCGGCTATCAAGAATTTTGGGCGTATAGTTGTTAATGGCATAGATGCGATCTGATCCTTGTGCAAATTTATGATAACCAGGTTGAAAAGGAGAGGCAATGCGTTGTGTGAGTGTCTGTTGCGAAGCTGTCCATTCCGTAGGTTCTTTGGTTTGAGAGACGTAAACAGAAAAAGCCAAAATAATAGCTGACGAAATAAATAATGTTCTTCGATCTTTTAAAATCCAACCAATTATAATGCCTCCAACCAAAGTAGCGTAGATACTTTGTCGCGAATGACTTTTCAAAAGAGGAATAACAACAATTCCAAGGAGTAAAAGAAGGAGATGATTGGGGGGGGCTTTTTCTTTGGGGGTTAGATAAATACCCAGGATGAGGCAAAAACCAAGAGACAAAAACAACCCATAAGTATTAGGGTTCACCATGGTTCCAAAAAGACGTTTTCCAAATGCTAGCTCTTTCCAACTGATGACAATGGGGACACCATCAAGAGTAGCAAAATTACCTTGTGATAAAAATTTGTTCAGCTCAGACCCCGATCCAAGAAGAATTTGAAAATAGCCTATGAAAACTTGAATAACAACCAAGGCCAAAATAATTTTAACAAGCTTTTTTAGGTCACTTTGAAGCCATTCCGCTTCACTCGTTATAATGATCGCGTAAAAAAGAACAACATAGCGCAATAACTGTCGAACGGCGACAAGGGCAATCAGAGGAGGAATTTGGTTCAAAATGGCTGAAATCAGGGCGGTTATTAAAAATAAAAAGAGGGGAATATGCATTGGGCCTGTTTGAAACGAACTTAAAACATAACGTCTCATGGCTAATTTTGCAAAAGTGGCGAGAAAAATGGACAGGATTAAAATATCCCCAAGGTATTTCATGATGACAATGAACTGAGCCGGGATATGCAGCAAAATGGTTTCTTCAAGGGCAAAATACAGAGCATAAATAATGATGGCATGCCGGCTATACAGAAAAAAGAGCAAGAACGCAGCTACCCCAAGCAAAATGATGGACATCATTGGCTCTGTTTCAACAAGGAAAAAAGCCAGGAGGATGATAATGAAGTTAATTAAATATTTGCTGAAATCTTGGCCCATCTTTTTTTAAATGTTTATTTTCTCTACTATTTTTTATAAGTCTGAATGAAGCGTGCAGCCACTTTTCTTAGATCGCAATATTCCTGAACAAGCTTTCTCGCATTTTCTCCCATTTGTTGGCGTTTTTTTGGGTCTTGAAGGAGTATTTGTATTTTTTGCACCATTTCATCAATGGTATTTACTAAGTAACCCGTTTGGTCGTCGTGAACAATATCTTTCAACCCTCTTTTTAAACGAGAGACGACCGGTTTTCCAGCTGCCATACTCTCGAAAGCGATGTGAGGAAAAAGCCCTCCCTCTGTTGTGATCAGTAGCATATAGCTTTTATTATACACTTCATTGAGTTCCTGGTGGGAGAGAAATTTTGACTGGATTTCAACACAGGAGGAAAGCCCTCTTTCCACCACCTCTCTTTGAAAGAGATCTGCCAGGCTTCCATTGCCTACGATGAGCCATTTTAAGGTAGGGAGAACCCTCTTTAATTCAGCGATTACTTCTAATAAAAAGAATAGCCCGCAAGTTGGGGCCAGGCGTGTTACTACCAAAAGGTATTCCTCTGGAGTTTTTGGAATCGGTTTAAAAACATCCGTATCGACCGGTGTTGGGATGACTTCAAAGGTCCTCGTCCAACCCTGTGATTTCAAAAAATTCTTAGAAGATTGACTTCTAGGAATGACCGAAACTTTTTTGCGCAACCATCTTTCTATTGTTTGATTATAGAATTTCTGCAATGTGCGGACTGGGAATCTAGCAGAATATTTGTCAATTTCTTGCCAAACAAAAAGTCGAATGCAAGTAAGGGCAGCCATTGCTGTGCTAGGTTGAAACAGGTCAGAGGTTTGAACTATATCAAATTTGCCATCTTTAAGCTCCCGAAAAAGTGTAGGAAGAAGGGGGATATAACCCGGTGGAAAGATATATTTTATTCTTGTTGGTAAATAACGGATTTTCAAATTCCCGATAGGAAGATAAGGTTTTTTTGGTTTAAAACAATCCGAAATAAAAAGGGTCACTTCATGATCTAGGTTAGCCATGGCCTGGGCCAACTTTACGAAATTGACCTCCGCATCTGAAAGGAGGGTTTCTTTACCCCCTCTTCCAAACAAAGACCAAACCCGCTTGGGTCGGTCCATGGTCTTTGTAATAGGATTTACTAAGGCGATGCGCATATCTTAATCCTTTCGAATTGGGGTTGCCTTCAAACCCTCTCTATACTATCAAGCGATAACTGGCAATGTTCCAGCGTCGTCGTCACATCCTGCGTCGCTTTCAAAATCTTATTGATGCGGTTCTGACTGTTACCGTTTTTGGGGCCGTTTATCTTTTTCGCGACAATTTGGCCCGTATTAGCTTTTTATATGATTTAGGCGATTTGCTTCGTTTTGAACATTACGCCCCTCTCATGCTGATTGCGGCCCTTTTGTGGCCGATTACCTTAAATTATCACGGCCTCTATGATCCTACCAGGCTTCGCAAAGCCTTCGTTAATATCGGAATGATTTTTCGCAGCTCTGTGGAATCAACCCTTATTTTGATGGTTATTATCTTTTTATTTCAAATCGAAACGATTAGCCGTCTTTTTCTCATTGGTTTTGGTTTTACCAACGCTTTTGTCCTTATAGTGAAAGATTTGATCCGCCGTCAATATGCTCTGAATAAGCGTCTGAAGGAAAGGGATATTCGTTCAGTTTTAGTGGTTGGCACAAGAGAGAGTGCCGCCCAAATGATTCGAAAAATTCGTGAAGAAAGTTATTTAGGAATCAAAGTGGTGGCAGTCGTTTTGCCTAGAGAAGAGGAAGGCCTACAGGAGTTAGAGGATGTTTCGATTGTTGGCACTCTTAAGGACTGGCGGTACGTTTTGCATGAACATCCTGTCACAAGTGTCATTTTTACCATCCACCGCGAATATATGAATGAAGTTGAAGAGGCCCTCTCCATTTGTCAGGAAGAAGGGGTTGAGGCGTGGTTGTTAGCCAATATCTTCACTTGGAACTTGACGCGCGTAGAAGTCGATCATTTTGCTAGCACCCCTATTTTGATTTTTCGAACAACACCGGCTTTGACTTGGCCCTACATTACAAAAATGTTGGTGGATCGCTTGCTTGCTCTCTTCCTTTTCTTTCTTCTTTCGCCCCTTTTGTTGATCATTTCACTTTGTATCTTTATGACATCTGGAAGGCCTATTTTATACAAGCAAAGGCGAATAGGCCGCTTTGCCAGGCCTTTTGAACTTTATAAGTTTAGAACTTTTAATATCGAAGGAACGAAACCGACAAAATTTGGCCTATGGTTGCGTAATTCCTCTCTCGACGAACTTCCCCAACTCATTAATATTTTGCGGAGTGAGATGAGTTTTGTCGGTCCCAGACCCCACATTCCAGAAGAGGTAAAGCGCTATACAGAGCCTTGGCAGCGACGACGCTTTAGCGTGATTCCTGGCCTTACCTGCTACCGACAAATTTCAAGACCGGGCAAGATTCCATTTGATGAAGCCCTGGCCCTTGATTTAAAATATATTGAGACATGGTCTTTATGGTCCGATTTCTTTCTGATTTTCAAAACCACTGCTTCACTTTTGAAAAGGATTAATCTTAGAAAGAAGGGGGATGCTTGTATTTAGAATATTGGGGGCTTAGCCTAAAACCATTTGAAAATACGCCGGATCCTCGTTTTCTTTATTCCAGCGAACAACATGAAGAGGGCCTATCCAGACTTCTCTATGTGGTCGATGAGCAAAAACCGGCTGGTCTTTTAACCGGAACTTTTGGTTGCGGAAAAACACTACTGGCCCACACCCTTTTTCAAAGACTCAATCCCGGAGTTTTTCAAACGGCACTAGTTGCCAATCCGAAGATGAAGTCGGTGGAACTTTTAAGAGCTATCGCAAGAGTACTCGGGGCGGAAGGGCTCCCCGAAAAGTTATCCGAAATGTCTGCTGATTATTTTCATGAAGTGATTGAAAAAATGTTGGTCAATAATGTACGGGATGGAAAAAGGAATTTGTTAATTATTGATGAAGCTCATACGATTACAGATCCAGACGTTTTTGAGGAGTTGAGGCTACTCCTTAATTTTCAGACAACAGAAAGTTATTTGATGACATTATTTCTAATGGGTCAGCCAGAACTGAAGGAAAGAATCCAGAAAAATAAACAGTTTTTGCAGCGAATCCCCATGGCTTTTCAGTTGGATCCTTTAAAACCAGAAGAGGTGGCTAAATATATCCAACATCGCCTCACTGTTGCGGGGGCCGGGCGCCCTATTTTTACAGAGCAAGCCATGGAGGCGGTTGCGACCGCTTCTGGAGGGATACCTAGACGGATCAACCAAATTTGTGACTTTAGCCTAGCCCTTGGTTTTTTCAAACAAACCCAGCAAATCACACCCGAAATAGTTGAAGAAGCCCTCACCAGCTCCGGCCTCTAAACCCTTCTCCGACCTATCTGCCAATTGCTTTAAGCTCCCTTCATTTTATATTAAGCTTGTTTCCTCTGGCTACCTGGCGCTGAGGGTGCTGAAAGTACGTGATATTTTTTGGGACAACCCAAAAAATTCGCTCGACTCTCGGCAATTTTAGTATTTTATCCCGTTTGTTAAAATTGCCTCCGAGACGACTTCTATGTAAGTGGTCAACCACTTTTTAGTGTTTTCATCTTTTGATAACAGACTCCTGGTCTATGCTTCTATTCGCACTCACCCCGTACTCCGGGCTGTGTATGATGGATAATTCATAACCCAAGCTTCAATCTTTACTGACAAGGTCTCCTTAAGAGCCTTAGTCGTCTCGCCGAAGTCTTGGGCCTATTTAAGGTCGTCTGTTGTTTTGTCCCTTTTATTTATGCCGCCTTCTCTAAATATAAACTAGAATCAAAAGGTTTATTCGTCTTCATCACCTGATACGCAATAACCAATAACTTTCTGGCTAATGCTGTGATGGCTACCTGCGAACACCTCTTGTGCATCACCCGATAGAAAAACTTCTTTAGTAATGCCGTATCCGGACGGGACGATCGCAGCACTGCCCATGCCCCCTGCACCAACAACTCCCTCAATTCCGACCGCCCCTGTTTGCTGATCGATCCTTTTTGCTCTCTCTCCCCAGAGCTCCTCTCGGATGGGTTAAAACCAGCATACGATACCAACTGGTCCGATCTCCTAAAACGCCCAATATCCCCTATCGCCGCCATCAATACTCTTCCCCCCAATAAACTGATCCCAGGAATCGTCTCTAAAAGCCGCAAAGTAGAATCGTCATCTGAAATGATCTCTTTGACTTGTACCTCCAAATTCCCCACCTGCTCGTCTGCACACTGATAAAACTGATCCAAAGATGATAAATAAAATCCCAACTCACTCCTCTCTTCTTTGATCCGATCCCACGACCCTCTGGAACAAAAATCCCTCAATCCAACTTTCTCTCCTTGTTGCCTCATAAAAGATTTGGCTTGCACGATGGCACGGCTCCTTAACCGAATAAACGATTTCCTTAATTTCAAAAGCCGCCTCAATCGAAACGTCTCCTCCGTCGGAATATAAACCTTGGGTGGTAAACCGTTACATCTCAATAAATCGGCCAATACCTTTGAATCATACCGATCAGTCTTCCGCTTACTATGGGCAATCAGTTTTAACTGATAGGCATTCACCACATGAACATCTGCCCCTGCACGACTCAACACATTGGCAATCCACCAACTGATGCCTGTTGATTCCAAGGCCACCTTCACTTCCTCACCTACTTTGTAGCGCCTTACCAAATCCCTAAATCCCTCCTCGGTGGTTACCATCGACTTATGCTCAAGGCATTGGCCCATCTTGTCCATCACACAAAAATACGATTGCTTCGTGTGCACATCCAGTCCTATATAAATCATTGGCCGACCTCCTTTAAAAATTGGAGCATCTTTATCGATGACTCCGGCGTTTTGAGGGCTTCACTTTAAAACCCTTCCTTGGGGCTGGTTGAATACCAGACCCCGAGGAGGTTGGCCACTTTCATACCATCTTTCATCACCCTCATCGCCACGCCATCGGAAACAAGCTTCATTCAAAAAATAAGGTGGGTCACTTACGCAATTGGCACACAGCTGCTTCGAACTATAGCTGTAGTTTGGAGCACCCCTGCGAAAAACGTTTCAGTGTAGTGTGATCGGAGCGAAGGGGTGGCCCGGAGGGTTGTCAGCCCGATCTGTTGGGAGGGCGTGCAATCCCGGAGGGACAGGACCCCGAAGCTCCATCTTATTTATGAAAGCGTTTTCCGCAAAGGCCGAAGAAGAATGTAGACGGTAGATTTCAAGCGGCATATAATGTCGACATGTACGAAGCCCATTGGGGACTTAGCACCAGGCCATTTGAAAATACCCCCGATCCCTCCTTTTTATATCGGACCCCACAACATGAAGAAGCCCTAGGACGCCTGCTTTATGCCATCGAAGGGGAAAAGGGTGCGGCAGTCCTCAGTGGTGTGTTTGGCTGTGGTAAGACACTTCTTTCGAGAACTCTTTTAGCCCAATTGGATTCTTCTCTCTATAAAATCGCGATTGTGACCAATCCCAAGATGACCATTACGGAACTTTTATTGGAGATTGCTGGAAAGTTGGGTGCACAAAATCTTCCCACAAAACAGAGTGAAGTCCTCAAAAATGTGGTTTGGGATTCCATTGAAACCCTTTTAAAAAATAATTTGCGGGATGGAAAGCAAAGCATTGTTATTGTGGACGAAGCCCATGCCATTAAAGATCCTGAAATCTTTGAGGAATTGAGATTATTGCTGAATTTACAGGCCGATGACCGGTTCTACCTCACTCTACTCTTATTGGGTCAGCCTGAGTTAAAGGGCTTGATCGAGGCCAATAAACAGCTTGCGCAGCGCATAGCGATCGGGTACCATTTACAACCGTTGGATGCCGCTGAGACGGCGAAATATATACAGTTTCGACTAAAAGTGGGTGGGCAAGAGAAACCGATCTTTACTGAAGAGGCCTTAAAGCTGGTCCACTCCTATTCTGGCGGGATTCCAAGAAGAATTAACCAGATTTGTGACATAAGCCTGCTGACTGGGATGGAACAGGGGGTTAAAAAAGTGACCCCTGAAGTTGTCAAAGAGGGAGTTGCAAGTCTCGGCGTTTAGATAAGGGGAGATATGTACGAAACCTATTGGCGTTTTGATTTCAAGCCATTCGAAAATACGCCCGATCCTAAATTTTTGTATTATTCCCCCAAGCATGAAGAAGCCCTCATGCGCCTGCTTTATGCGGCCAGGGAGCACAAACAAGGCGCCATATTAACGGGTGAATATGGGAGTGGAAAAACTCTAGTCTCCAGGGTTTTACTCCAAGATTTGGCCAGTGATGATCGTTTTCAAACCGTCTTGATTGTCAATCCAAAGCTTTCCAACAAGGAGCTTCTCAAAGAAATTTTGTTTCAAATAGGGGAACAAAATATTGCCTCCAGCAATGACGCACTAGAACTCCTTCATCAGTTGGAGCGAAGACTAAAAGAAAGTATTGCCCAGAGAAAAAAAACAGTTTTTATTATTGATGAGGCGCAAATCCTTGAAGAAAAAGAGCTGGAAGAACTGCGTCTCCTTTTGAATTTTCAAAATCAAGAGGAATTTTTAATGACCATGATTTTGATTGGACAGAGCGATCTCAAAAGACGGGTCAATAGTATCGAACCCTTAAAGCAACGATTGGCTCTCCAATATCACTTAAACACATTAGGCCTGGAAGAGACTCGAGAGTATATCAACCACCGCCTGGGGATCGTGGGAAGGAGAGAGCCCATTTTCACTCCGGGGGCTTATGGATTGATTCATGAAGGGGCTCAAGGGACCCCAAGAAAAATCAATAATGTTTGTGATTATGCATTGCTCATTGGTTTTAGTAAAAAAGCCCAACAAATTGGTGTGGAGATTGTTGAAGATTGTCTCTATGACTTGGGTTTTATAGAAAAGAAAATAGAAAAAAAGACTAGTGCGACGCCAAAAAAGACAAGAGCAAGAAAAACCCAAACCAATGGGGGTTTACAGCCAGCTCCATTGAACACTGAGGAAGAACAACATGGTGAGGATAGCCGACATTTTGAAGAGGGCGAAAGGGGAATTGAAGGGTTCCGCAGAGACGATACCATCACCCATCGTCGAGTCAAAACACCCTAGCTTTTCTGAAGAAAAAAGAGAAGAAGCTCCGCCCACTTCCAGAACACCACCCCCTCGGGAGGGTGGACCCCCTCCATTCAGAGAAGCGACTAAGGGATTTAGTTTTTCCAGCTTGGGCAAACGATTGGGGTTTCAACCCGCACAGAGAATGACGCCGTCAACCCCTTCTGAATCGACACCCGTGCCTGTCGTCAGACCCACTTTGGTTACACCCATTGATAGGATTGATAGAGAAGAGGGGGCACCCCGTTATGTAGCCCAAGCGATCAAGGGGAGCGAGTCCGCTAGACAACAGACAGCAGAAGCGGTTTATAGCCAAGCATTGCGTTTGGCACAAACTGTTATGGAAAAAGCGCAAACATCCGAGGAGATCACAGGAAGGGAAATCCATCAAACCATCGATGATATTATCCGTGAGCTGACCTATGAAAATTCCGAGTTGTTGAACTTTGCCTGTTCACAAGTTGTGGAAGAGGGAAATTCAACCTTCTTGAGTGCGAAACTGGTCAATAAAACCATTTTGGCTGTGGAAATTGGTATCGGCAAAAAAATGAACAAATCGAAATTATTCCAGTTAGGAATGGCCTCTTTCTTAAGTGATTTAGGGATCAGCCAGGTTTTGGATGTTATTAATAAGAACCAAGTTTTAACCGATGAAGATTGGGCAAAAATTAGAGAAATTCCTTATAAAACCGTTGAAATTTTGAAAAGGGTGCCCGATTTAGATCAGGTCATTCTGACAGTTGCCCAGGAATCCCATGAAAGGGCAGACGGAAGTGGCCCCCTGGGAGTAAAAGATTTACAGCAACTGGATGAATTTTCCAGAATCGTCGCCGTTATTGATGTCTTTGAAGCCCTCACCCATGATAGGCCGCATCGGGAACGCCTCTTGCCCCATGAGGCGATGAAAACCATTTTGGAAGAGGGTTCTAAATTTGAATCAGAGGTCTTGCGGCTTTTGATAGATCGCATTGGGGTTTATCCTGTTGGGAGTTGGGTCCGGCTCAGCAATAAAGAGATTGCAAAAGTGGTGGGAAGCAATCCAGGCCAACCTTTGAGACCAAGGGCGAAAATTATTTTTAATGAACATGGAGAAACGTTGGAGGAACCCCTTTTGATTGATCTTGCCAAAAATCTCTCTTTGCAAGTTTTGCAACCTGTCTCTGACGAAGAATTAAAGAAATTTGCAACAAAGAGTTCTTAAACCATGGCCCAGGTCATTCTTGTCTATCCTTTCACAGGGCTTGATCTAAAAGATTTTTCTGTCTGGCTTCCCCTTGCCGTCTTGAACGTTGCCTCCACTCTTGTAAAAGATTATGACGTGGCGGTTGTAGACCAACGTCTCGACAAAGAATGGGCCAAAACCCTGTCTCAACATCTCAATGACGATACTTTGTGTGTTGGTATTTCTTCCATGACAGGGACCCAGATCAAACAGGGTCTTCAAGTAGCCGCCAAGGTTAGGCAATTAGCCCCCCAACTTCCCATTGTTTGGGGAGGGAATCACCCAACCCTTGTAGTGGAGCAGACAGCAGCACACCCCTTGGTTGACATTGTTGTCCAAGGGGAAGGGGAGTTTACTTTTCGCCAACTGGTTGATTGTTTTGCCCAAGATAGAAATTGGAAAGAAACCCCCAACATTGCCTACAAACAAGATGGAAAGGTTGTTGTTCAGGGAAAGGGTCGAGACTTTTTTGACCCCGCCGGAATGCCAGAACTTCCTTATCATCTTGTTGATGTGTCAAAGTATGTTTATGGGAGGATGTCTTTTGGAAAACCTTTAAGGAGTCTTCCGTTTATTACATCGAGTGGATGTCCTTATGCTTGCACGTTTTGCTGCCAGCCTGTTTTGTCGAACAGGCGCTGGCGGAAAATGAAGCCAGAAGTGGCAGTTGAGAGGGTTTTCAAATTGGTTGAGAAATACAATTTGGAAGCAATTGAGTTTCATGACGAAGAGTTTTTTGTCGATCGTAAACGCGGCATGGCCATTGCCGATCTCATTGGAGGAAAATTTCAATGGTATGCCCAGACCAGGATGGATGATTTATTGGCCCTCGATTTGAACCGTTTAGAAAAGAACGGTCTTAAAATGGTTCAGCCTGGTTTGGAAACGGGCTCCCCTCGAATTTTAGAGATGATTAAAAAAGAAGAAACGATTGAACAATATAAAAAAGCTAATTTGGCTTTGGCAGCAACGGGGATTGAAGCGACCTATAATTTTATGATGGGTTTTCCAACAGAGACTCATGAAGACTTGCTCTCTACCGTCGATTTGGCACTGGAATTGCTTAAGAGCAATCCAAAGGCCCATGTATCTGGTTTTTATGTCTATGTCCCCTATCCAGGGGCAGAGTTGTTTCACCTGGCTTTGCAAGAAGGTTTCCAATACCCAAGCTCTCTTGAAGAATGGGGGAAATTTAACCGACAACATCTCAATTCTCCCTGGGTTGAAGAAAAGTTGGCCGTTTTCAAAAATCTACTTTTCACTTCCAAATTGATTGATGGAGAGCGTCTCATAAGAACTTTCGAAAATCGGCCTCTTATTAAAAAAGGACTACAAAGCTTAAGCAAACGGTATCGAAAATTTTGGGAAGAACATCGGTTTGATTTGACTTGGGATGTCCGTTTATTAGCCTTCGCCGCCAAACACTATTTTGCTTGGTAACGGTGAGTTGAAGCTTCGGGGTTTCAATCTAATGAGTTGAAAATGACGGGTCCTGTCCCTGCCACCCCTCATTTTCAAATCTTTTTTAGAATAACTAACCCCTTCGCTCCAATCATTGAAACAAAAAATTTTCAAAGGATATTTCTGCTTGAAAAGGCGCGAACGAGGCGGGTTCGAAATGTCAATGCCGCCGCTTCCGTTCGGGGGGATTCAAAAAGACGCAGGTCAATTTGGGGGGTTCCCCAAATTGCCTCCTTCGCTCTCGTCCCGCCGAGTTTCATAACCTCCATAAGGTGCGGCGGGACTGCGAGAGACTTTTTTCACCTCCCCTCACTCACGCGGCGGCTGCTAGACTTTTCTCACCTGGCTCGTGTGTGCCTTTTTCACAGTGTAACTATGAACTTGTGTAACAGTTCAAAATAACTGTTTGCAATCGCGCGAGCGAGTGGGGTTCGAAAGGCGTCTCGGAACCCCGCCAAACCTTTTGGGGGTTACAATAATTTGGCGGGGTGAGAGCCGAGCGGGTGTTTTGGGGAATCTCCCCAAAACAACCCACGTCCTTTCGAACCCTACGAGCGGAAGCGGTTGCAAACAGACACTTCCAAAAAAGCTTTCCGAAGTGGAGCACCGTTTTGAACACCCCCCACTCCTGACCGAAAACGATGGTGCTTGTAAATTTTTTGGGAATATATTAGAAGTAACATATAAAGATGCGAGACCCTCTTAAAAAACGATTTCTCTGGGTAAGCAATTTGTTTGTCCTGCCTGATGGCAGGAGGATTCACCCCCTTTTAATTTTTGCTCCCGTTTTAGTGATACTCGGCGTTTTTGCCCTTCATTTATACAGGGAAAGCCGGGTGCACCCAACGGTCACGACCTCTTTTGATGTTAGTGTCATTGAAACGGGTTTAGAAACGGCAACACCCGTTGCGGAACCGACCGTTCCAAAACCTTCCCCCGAACAACCAGTGGCGCCAAAACCGGTTGCCGCAGTCAATCCAACACCTTCACTCACGATCAAGCCACTTCCAGAACCGGTAAAGCCAGTCGCAGCGCCGACGTCTCTTCCCAACGCGACTGTTTACTCTGTGAAACTTGGGCAAGGGCGCCAGATGGATTTTGTTAACCGGGCCCTCCAAAAGTTGAAGCAAGACAATCACAACGCTTTTTATCAAAAAATGGGGGATCAGTACTGGATTTTAATTGGGCGTTTTAACGATCCCACCGCAGCCCAGTCTCAATTAAAATCAATCACCGCCTCAGGAAAATATAAGGGCGAGATTGTGACATTGAGTAAGGCTTATCGCCAATAGTAAATCTCTCGAAAAATTTGCAAAAGATAAGCAGCTCCCCATCGGAGGGGCAGCAGCTTGCGCTTTCCCCCAAGTCTGGGTGGTTCATCCCCTGGTATGTCACATACGTTTAATCTTTTTTTTGCAGCTCTAATAGACAGCAATGGTTCCGTACTGACCACTGTTCCTAGAAGGCGTTCAGGCAGATAGGCCTCATCGCGATTCAATTCCAGTTGATAAAATATTTGTTTGCGAAATGCTCGATACATGACCATGGCGTCGGTGTATCGACTGGAATGGAGAAGGTTAATCATGCGGGTAAACATCCAGTTTCCGAAGGCGGTCATCAAGGAATCATCTTCGCTTTTGGCGCCATCAAGATAGCGGGAGACAATGACCATATCATAGCCTTCTCTCATTTTGGCGATCAGAGAAGGAATCAGTTCAGGGATGGAATTGCCATCAGGACTAAAAGTAATGATGATGTCTCCCCTCACATGGGACATGGCTTCCGTATAAGCGTGTCGGATTCCCTTTCTTTTTTGAACGATTGTCTCAAAACCTTGTTGGTTGGCATATTCCACTGTCCCGTCGTTGGATCCCCCATCCACAATCAGAATCTGATCACACCACCCTTGCTTGATTCGTGGCATTATTTGTTTCATTCCATCGATTTCATTCAGGGTGGGAACCAGCAATGTCACAGTTTCGGGCACAGTTTTTTAGAAAAGGGTATAAATGAATGGGGATATGGCAGTCCCTTCGGTTAGGAAAACCAAGGCCCCCAGAAGGACCAAAAAAATGACAATGGGAGCCAGCCACCATTTTTTTCTCTCTTTCAGGAAATCCCAAAATTCAACGAGGATAGATAATTTGCCCATGCTAGAATTGCCTTTCATAAGTTTGAGAATCGAGAATTTTCATTGTTCTTAAGACCCAATAACTTTTTTGATCTTGGCTTCTTTTCAAATTCAAAAACTGCTTGTCAAACAGCTTTCCAATCAATCCTAAAGGGGTTATTATCAAATAAAACAAGAGTGTCAAAAGGATTCTTGTCGAGATGAAACTTAAAATCAGCCCAAACTTAATCCAAAGTCGGTAAATCTGTTTTAAAAATTTCATCATTTTTTTGGTCTTTCTTATCAATTAAATAGTTTTCCATTGCTAGATAATCCATGTTGGTTCGCATGAAGCATCGATAGGCATCCTCGGGGGTGCAGACGATTGGTTCACCACGGACATTGAATGAAGTGTTAATTATGACAGCGCAACCATGATCTTTTTCAAATTGGGAAATAAGCTCATAAAATAAAGGATGGGTGTCACTGTGAACCGTTTGGAGCCTTGCCGAATAATCGACATGTGTGATGGCCGGAATGTCAGATCGGACAACGTTTAATTTAGCCAACCCAAAAAGCTTTTCTTGATCAGGACTCATTTCTTTTCGTCGATTAGATTTAACAGGTGCTACGATCAACATATAGGGGCTTTCTTGTTCCATTTCAAAATATTCAGAGACTTTTTCAGCAAGGACTGACGGTGCGAAAGGGCGAAAGCTTTCTCTGAACTTAATTTTTAGATTCATGACCTCTTGCATCTTTGGGCTTCTAGCATCTCCAAGAATTGATCTAGCCCCTAGCGCTCTTGGTCCGAATTCCATTCTTCCTTGGAACCAACCGACGACTTTTTCGCCCGCGATCAAATCAGAAATTCTCTTTGGAATTTCGTCTGTCGGCAGTTTTTGAAATGGTATGTCATTTTCTTTTAGATAATTTTCGATTACGCCATTCTTGTATTCCGGCCCCAAGAAAGATCCTTTTTGAAAATCTTTTTTCCCGTCCGCTGTCCGCTTACTCCCGAGGTATTGATACCAAATACATAATGCTGCGCCCAAGGCCCCACCCGCATCTCCTGCTGCGGGCTGGACCCAGATATTTTCAAAGGGCCCTTCCCTTAGCAACTTTCCATTAGTCACGGCATTCAGTGCAACACCTCCTGCAAGGCACAAATATTTTTGTCCCGTTTCTTTACAAATATGTCTTCCCATTCGAAGCATAACTTCGTCCGTAACTTCCTGAATGGATCGAGCCAAATCCATATCCCGTTGTGTCAACAGGGATTCCGGTTTCCTTGGAGGTCCACCAAATAATTTATGAAACTTTTCATTGGTCATTGTGAGCCCAGCACAATAATTAAAATACTCCATGTTTAACTTGAACGAACCATCTTCTTTCAAATCAATCAGTTCTGAAAGAATGAGATCTTTATATTTGGGCTCACCGTAGGGCGCGAGCCCCATCACTTTGTATTCGCCTGAATTTACTTTAAATCCTGTATAATGCGTGAAAGTGGAATAGAGCAGACCAATAGAATGTGGGAACTGAATATCTGCAAGCATTTGAATATGATTATCCCTGCCAATGCCAAAACTCGTGGTTGTCCACTCTCCAACACCATCTATTGTCAAAAAGGCAGCTTCTTGAAAGGGGGAGGGAAAAAAGGCCGAAGCGGCATGGGATTCGTGGTGTTCCGGAAAAAGAATTTTACCGTTAAAACCGAGCTCTTTTGCGATAGCATGTTTCATCCAAAGTTTTTCTTTAATCCAAATAGGCATGGATTGTAAAAAGGAACGAATGCCAAGAGGGGCATAAGCAAGGTAGGTTTCTAATAAACGCTCGAACTTTAGAAAGGGTTTTTCATAGAACGCGACATAGTCCAGATTTTTCCCTGTTAACCCACTATTTTCTAAGCAATACCGTATGGCATTTTTTGGGAAGGAAGCGTCGTGTTTTTTTCTTGTGAATCGCTCTTCTTGGGCTGCGGAGATAATTTGTCCATCCTGAACCAAGCAGGCAGCACTATCGTGATAGAAAGCCGAAATCCCCAGGATGTTCATCATCAACTCATTCCTTTTTTAGGTGTAGGACCCAAAATCTTGCCGGGTCTAAAGTAAATTCATTTGATCCAACGCGAAAAAATTCCATCAACGATAGATTCTGGTAAATCTCCCCAAGCTTTTCTTTTAACATCTCTTCGGTGTAAGCCATGATCGGAATCTTTTTTCGCCCCAGGAAAGGAAGAAGATAATTGTTAATAAGAGCCAAGCTTACGTCATCAATAACTTGGATCTCTTTGTCGAATGGAAGAAAATTAGAAAGATTTGTCAATATGGGGTGAAGAGAAAGGTTTTTTGCGGCCCTTTCCAAAAGGCCAAAGTGAATAGAATATTCGGTATGATCCTTTAAATAGGCGGCAATGGGGTAGGTGTGGGGTGATCCATATTCGATGAGGTAAGCATGGCCCCCATTCTTTAAGATTTGTTTTATCGTTTTGAGAAGGGTGATGGCACCCAGGTTAAATAGAAAAGGGTTTTGGGCATCCTGGATGTCGATTCGCAGTTCATGAATCAAAGGATGCAGATCGTTTTTATTCAATTTTACCGTTGTCAAATCGGCAATCATCTCGTTACAAAGAATCAAATCGAATTTTTTATCTTTGAAATCATGTCGTTCAATATCCCCTTGGTTGAATTGAGTGACTTCATGATGATCTTGCGTGGCCTCCTTTTGAGATTTTAGAAGTGCCGGAGAGAGTTCCAAAAAGTGATAACTCATTTCTCTGTAAGTTTCTGGCATCTGCTTTTTAACTTCGTCTAGGATGCATTTTCCAAAAATGCCTGTCCCACCGCCAACCTCCAAAATATGCATCGGCTTCTTAATGACTCCCTCTTGGATAAGGACACCCACAAGGGCCGCACCATAATTTTTTCCCCCAAGAATGGGGTGGGGTTTTCTAAAATAGTGGGAGACGGTGGTCTCCACTTCTTCGAACTGAGTCAAAGGGTCCTGGATTTTTAATTCATGGTATTGCTTCAAGTCGTTTAACTCTTCTTCCGCGTTTTTCACAGAGGCGACCTCTTGTTTCAGCTCATTCAAGACGGTTCGATATTTTGTTTCCTTTACTTCCAGTACTCTGATTTCTTCCAAAGGTCGGTTGAGGAGAAAAACCATATTCCATTCTGGATTGGCCCACTTTTCGAGGGTGGATAAAATTTCTTTTTCGGGAATGGTAAGCCCTTTACACATCTCACTTGTCGTTGTCTGTCCCGTTAAGCGTTTTAAGATGAGTCGTTCGAAAGAGTTAAGCAGGGTGATTTTTGCCCCGGAGCGCTGATAAGGATTTAAGATCAAAGAGAGATTCGCTTTATTATCATCATAAACCAATATCCCTCTTCTCAAGAAAGGATACCTAAGGGGTACTTTCATAAATAATACAGGGATCAAGCCTTGCCAGTTTGTATTCTTTTGTTTTTTTAAGCCAGGGGTATTTTTCCAATGCTAGGTGAAAAGGTCTATCTGCATAGACGATGAGAGTAAAAGGCCTCGGTTGAAGCTCTAGCGAGTTCTTTATGTTTTCTAATAGCTTGGGAAAGACATCTAGGGCAAAAGGCTCAAACAGAAATCCCACCGTTACATCCTTCGGGAGATTAAAAGTCTGTATATCCTGAGTCACAATGGAGATTGCGCGACATCTTAATTGGTTTTTCATGTGGTCTATATTTTTTGAAGCGATTCGGTTTAATCTCTCCAGGATTTCAACCCCAATGATTCTTTTAAAGGGAAAACGGGCAGCCATCAGTAAAGCTCTTCCCTTTCCGGAGCCAAAATCAATGAAGACATCCTGATTGTTGACCGGGAGCGACTTGAAAACGCGTCTTAAAAGTCGGTAGCGTGTGGGGGTTGGACAACGATCCTCCCATGTTTCAATCCCTTTGTATTTATCAATCCATTTTTCAATGGCCACTTCTAAACGGTTGTATTTAGCAGGGTCCCTCACCCAGTGGATTCCCTCCAAAATTGGTTTGGTTTCCCAGATCATGCGCCAGCGCTGACCCCATTTTGGCAAAAGTTTTAGACGCAAGAGATATCGAAAGAGCTTGACATCAAAACGGGTTAAAAGGGGGACGGAAACCGTTTTGCATTTTTTTATTTCAAGACGTGTGAACACCTCATCCAAAATGATTTCCAAATGATTTTCTCTGGCCCTTTCTTTTAATAAAAGCCAGTCGAGTTTTGGATGGGAGGCAAGCCAAGCAAAGTCAATGAGCCATTTTAAACCCCTGAAGTGATGATGAAAACCAAAATGGACCGCCAGCGCCAAAAAAAGGTCTTCTAGGGCCAGGACGGAGATTTCCATTTCCTCTAGCGAGATGGTTTGATGTCTCTCCCAGAAACCCTTAATGGCGAGTGGTGGTTCCTCCCATTGTTCAAAACGATTAAGGTGGATAATGTCGCGATGAAGTTCCACGATAAGGCGCCCATCCGAAAAATTATTTCCCTCTTTTTCAACCGCTTTAAAGCCGATTTGCTCGAGCAAACGTTTTGCCTGGGATAAATCCCTTGACTCCACAATGAAATCAAGATCCCTTTGGGTTCTCGCAAAAATATTTCCATAAAGGCGCAAGGCAAGATCGAAACCCTTGAAAAGTAAAAACGAGATATGGGAGTCTCCGAAAGTTCTCATTATTGTTTTTACATGATTTAAAAGAAGAATGTTTCTGGCCGTGTGTTTGTAATACAAGGCATTCATCTCTTCTTTGAGGGGAGTCGGAACGGTGTTGTTTAACGAAGGATGTTTCCGGATCACTTCGTAGAATAGGGGAAATACCTCATGGGCTTTGGCCCTTTTGAAGAGGGGTTCCCACGGGATAGGGGTTGTTGGAGGCAGACTGGAGTTGGGAGACAAAAGCTCAATCAAAGGATCCATAGGTTCAACTGGCGTTAGCATTTATTTCTATGCTATGAAAGCGGCAGATGTCCACCACAGAGATCCTTAAAAGTTTTAGCAAAGAGTTGCTTGAAAAAGGCAAGGGGATTCGCCTCCAAGTCTTTGGTTGGAGCATGGTCCCTGCCATCCGTTCAGGAGATTTTATCTGGATCGAGCGTCTAACTTCCGTGCTTCCAAAAGTGGGGGAGATTTTATACTTTCAAGATGCCGCCGGCCGTTTGGTTATTCATCGCCTTGTTGCTATTAAAAGTGAGGGTGATTCTGTCACCTTGATTGTCAGGGGAGATGGCTACGGTGATCGAGTGGATGGGATTGCCCCCTCCGCGGTTTTGGGAAGGGTAACCCATGTGGAGCGGAAGGGAGTAAAAAAAGAGATCGATTTAATAAAGCCGACGTGGCTGCAAAAAATATGTCGTTTATTACCATTGAGAATATTAGCAAAACATTTGTAACAGGCAGAAGACTCAGACACTTTTTTTTGCCTGGCGGTTCCAAAAAGCTCACTCGCGTTACTGCCTTGGAGAATGTTTCTCTTGCCATTGGGCAAGGGGAATGTTTTGGGCTGATCGGTCCCAATGGGGCCGGCAAAACAACTCTCCTTAAAATATTGGCGACTTTGGTTCTTCCGGATGCCGGTTCCGTGACCATGGATGGATTAAATCTGCAACAAGACCGTGAAATCAGAAAGCGAATCGGTTTGGTCACGAGCGAGGAAAGGAGTTTTTACTGGAGGCTTACCGGAAGGCAAAATTTGGAGTTTTTTGCAGCCCTCCACCATCTTTCACCAAGGAATGTATCGCAAAAAATTCAGGAGCTTTGTGGTAATTTGGAAATTGAAAATCCGGACAGGCCCTTTCAGGAATATTCCACAGGTCTAAAACAGCGCTTTGCCCTGGCAAGGGCCCTGCTGCATGATCCACCGATTTTGCTTTTGGATGAGCCGACCAAAGGACTAGATAGGCTCAGTGCCGAGAAGTTTCGCCAGATGATCCAAAGGGTTGTTCGCGAACGGCGAAAAACAGTCATCTATGCAACGCACTTTATCCAGGAGATTTCCTCCTTGTTTGACAATGTGGCCCATTTGCGTCGGGGCAGGTTGGTTGCCAAGGGCCCCTGGTCTCAAATTTCGAAGGAGGCATTTTGTTAAAAGTCCTTTTGGCATTTTTAAAACGGGATTTCCTGCTTTATTTTAGTTATCGCTTTGTCTTTTTCTCCAATGTCATTACGGTGCTCGCCTTTGCAGGCACTTTTTATTATATAGACCGTCTCTTTGGCATCCGTTTTGTGGAGGCCCTCAAACCTTTTGGCGGCGATTATTTCAGCTACGTTTTGGTTGGGATTGCCTTGCAGAGTTTTGTGGGTGGGTCCTTGGGAAATTTGAGCATTCACCTGAGGCAAGAGCAGCTCATGGGGACCCTGGAGGCCATTTTAGCCACCCCTGCGCGCGAGAGTGCGATCCTTTTTTCCATGAACATCTGGAATTTTTTATCGGCTTCCTTGGACATGGTCCTTTATATTTTGGCCGGCATATTTGTCTTTAACGTCTCTTTTGCCCAGGTGAATTGGTTTTCTTTTCTGACCGTTTTGGCTTTAACCGTGATCAGTTTTTTAGGTCTGGGAACCCTTACCGCTTGTGCCACACTTATTTTTAAGGGGGGGACAAGTATCGCCGGCAACTTGAATATGCTGTGTGATTTTCTGGGTGGTGTTTATTTTCCGGTCAGTGTCCTTCCATGGTGGCTTAAGGTTGTGGCCTATGGACTCCCCATCACTTATTCGATTCAGGCGGCCAACAAAGCCATTTACATGAATGCCTCACTCGCTGAAATTCAGAGGGAGGTGATTATTTTGGCTTTGTTTGCCATCAGTTTGACATTGATCAGTCTTCGTTCCTTTAATTTTGCCCTCAAACAGGCCAAACGTTATGGCAACCTCTCGCATTATTGACGTCAAAAGGTGTCTGACTCAAGGTGCCAGGTACCTTTTGTTTGCCACAGAAGCGATGACGCGAAAACCAGCAAAAGGTACCTGGCACCTGGGGGCCCCAAAGGTGCCTGGCTCCTTTTGGTATCTTTTAGTGCTCGTATTGCTTTATATTTTTTTTCGGTTGCCCGTTTTACTATCGTATGCCGAGCCCATCAGTTTTGAACTTCATCGTGGAAATGTGGCGATAGAATTTTTGGAGGGTTTGAGACTTCCCATATGGGATTATATAGCGGAGCCTTACGCCTTAGCGCCTCTTTTCAATGGTTTATTGACTGCTCCCTTTTTCAAGGTTTTTGGCGAGACCCTTTTCGCTTTACGTCTATTGCCATTTTTTTGGCATCTTTTTTCTTTAGTAGCCTGGTTTTATGTTTGGCGTTTGGCATTTTCTGCGTCCCAGGTATTTTGGATTCTTCTCCTTTTTATTCTGGCTCCTCCCAAAATTGTTCACTATGCGATTGCCAATCATGGAACCCACTTTGAGTTGATTTTGTGGACAGCCCTATCCATCCTAGTTTTGGAACGCATTATCACAAAAAAATGGCCTCTTTTTTGGGGAGGGTTATTACTAGGTTTCGTTGGGGGTTTTTCAAATAATTTTGCTTATTCCAATTTAGCAACTGCCGTGAGCGTTTTGTTCTACATGTTGATTAGAAAACAGAAGAAGGTAATTTATATGGCATACGGTGTGGGATTTTTATTGGGGTGGTTTCCCGCTTTAATCTACAATGTTACAAGCGGTGGAAGGGGTTTGGAAATCTTCCAAAAGATCTACGCCAGTCTTGCCACACCCTATTTTTGGATGCTTCATTTGAGGTTAGTTTTCCTAAAGGAAGAGGGGGGTATTCGGGGATTGGCTGTCTTTGAAGGACTTCCAGGTTCTTTGGGCCCTTTTTTAAGTTTCGGCTTTAGCATAATATATCTAATCTCACTTTTGATTCTGTTAAGATACAAATGGAGTTTTTTTAAGGAAAAGGGAAATCGTTTTGATGTAGTAGGATTTGCGCTGATCTATCAAATCGTTTTTTTAAGTTTGGTTGTTCTTGTCAGAGAAAACTGGGCCCATTATTATTTATTCCCATTAGTTCCTTTCATGGGGATGACGATTTTTTTTGCATCCAAAAGGGTGGCGCCCTTTTTGAGAGTTGCCATTATGGGCTATTGTCTTTTTTTAGGCTGCTTAGGAAACATTCTTCTGACAGACTTTTTTAGAGGAATGGGAAAGACGCTTTCCATCAAAGGATATTCCTATGAAGAATTCAGCGATCAATTGGCATACATCTTAGGTTACAACTTTGACGCGTTTCAAAAAAAATCTCAAATACTGCTGGAAGGAAAACCTCTTTCGAACAAGCAAGCATTTTATGAGGGGCTCCCCAACGATGTTTTTTTCGTCCGTACTGTAGGTGACGAAAAGAAAATTTTGGAGTATATCCAAAGTGTTGAAAAAGAGTTTCAGCCGATTTTATTTTCAAAATTTCGAGAGGCCTCCCTTGAAACAGAATAGAATCATTTTATTTGCGCTTCTCATTTTATATTGTCTCATTCGAATCCCTCAAGTCCTTTCCTATTCGGATACAATCAGCTATGAACTCTATCGCGGCACAATCGCTCTGGAGTGGATGGAGGGTTTAAAACTCCCCTTGGGTGATTATTTGACAGACTTTTATTCATGGGCACCTGTTTTTAACGGACTTTTGACAGCTCCTTTTTTTCTCCTTTTTGGGGAAAATCTATTTGCCTTAAAACTGGTTCCATTTTTTTGGCATTTTTTTTCTTTGATCACATGGTTTTATGTCTGGCGTCTCTATTTTTCTCCCAAAGAGACCTTTTTGATTCTTATTTTGTTTGTATTGGCTCCACCCAGAATAGTGGAATACATGCTATCTAATCACGGCACCCATTTTGAAACAATTCTTTGGACCGCCCTTTCTATTTTAATTTTGAATCGTATTGTTCAAAAAGAGGGACGAGTTTTTCAAGGGGGGTTGTTGCTGGGGCTCATAGGGGGTTTTTCAAGCAGCCTTATTCCAACAAATTTGGTGACGGTGGTGGTTATTTTAATAAGCGCTGTTTTAGCGAAAGCTGAGAAGCGATTCTTTTTGGCTTATGCTCTTACATTTTTAGTTGGATTTTGTCCTTGGCTTGTTTTCAATGTCCAACACGATTGGTCAGGTTTAGAATGGCCTAAACAACTTTTCATTTACCATATTACTTTTGAACAACTTGCTCAAAACCTCTGGGACCTTTTTTTCAAATGGAATCAGGGTCTAAGAGGTTTGTTTCGTTTTGACATCTTTCATAAGCCTTTTGGAACCATTACGACCATTTCTTATCTTATTCTTTATCCCCTTTGCCTTATTGTCGCGTGTATTCGAAAGCGTATGGATCGCTTTTCTCTTCTTTTTCAGCTTCTTTTTTTAGGGATTGTTTTGGTCGCACAATATGGATGGGTGGAATATTATTTATTCCCATTGGTGCCGTTCATCGGAATGACAATCATTTCTGCGGTTCAGAATGCCCACCCCCTTTTAAAAAATGGGGTCGTTGGGTTTTGCATCCTTAGTGGTCTAATGGGAAATTTACTGTTGGTAAATTGGAGCGGAATGGGTAGAAACCTTTTTATTCAAGGATATTCCTTTGGAGAACTGGCTAACGTGATGGAACATCGGTTTGGACAAGATATAACTTTGTTTCAGGAAAAAGAACGGCGCCTTTTTGAAAATCGTTCTTCTGTTTTTAGAAAAGCATTTTATCAGAATCTTCCCCCGGATATTTTCGCAATCAGTGAAGAAAAGGGCATCGATAAAATCTTGCTCTACATTAAAGCCGCCCCTGAAGAATTTCAGCCGGTTCTTTTTGAAAAGCTGGGAGTCCAGCTAGGACTTATTTTCGATTTTGATCCGGACAGGTTAAACCATGATCTAAAAGAATATCAAATCCCCGCTTCATTTTATCCATTCATTTATCGCGGAGCTGTTTCAGGGCTCAATCAAGTCAATTTGCCAATGTCTGAAAGAATTCAAAAAGGGTTGGCGTTTTGTAGCAGAATCACACTTGATGCAAAGGTTTCTTGCTACGAAGGCATTGGTGCGTTAGTTGAGCCGGGATATGTTTCTTCAAAAATCTCGAATCATTTTGTTTTTGTAAACCAAATTCCGGAAGTTTATCGTCAACCCTATTTTTGGGGCGTGGGAAGATATTTCGCGTCAATATGGGTTCACGAGGGTGACGTCGCTGAAAATTTTATGGCTTCTTTGAAGCCAGAAGAACAGAGTTGGTTTAAAGAAGGCATCAAGAAAGAAATTTCTTTTATGGAAGATCCATGGATACGAAACGAATTGATAAAAAACTTATCATCCTTTTAGGGTTGTATTGTCTTTTGAGACTTCCGCTGCTCCTTTCTCCGTTGGAGGATGTCACCTATGAAATCTACCGGGGAGCCATTGCGCATGATTTGATTCACGGCTTGAAGCTTTCTTTTTGGGATTATGCAGCCGATCCCTATGGCTTGGGACCGCTGCTTAATGGTTTTTGGACCGTTCCTTTCTTTCTCCTCTTTGGAGAAAATTGGTTTGCGTTGAAATTTGCCCCGTTTGCCTGGCATTTTTTGACAGTCTTTGTCTGGTATTATGTTTGGAAAGATTATTATGTACCTCAGAAAGCCTTTTTGATTTCTCTTTTTTTCATTTTGGCCCCCTCCACCATCATTGAGTACAGTTTGACAAATAGTGGTTATCATTTTGAAATGGTTTTGTGGATGGGTCTGACTTTGTTGTTATTGAGAAGGGTTTTGGCTGGCACCTTTTGGCTAGGAATGTTGGGAGGTTTTTCATCGGCGATGGTCCTGACAAATTTGGTTACGGTTGCGACGGTCCTGTTTTATTTGAAAAATTCGAGATTGTACCTTTTTTATCTCGTGGGTTTTTGCGTTGGCTTTAGCCCCCTCGTTTTTTTCAATACGGGCTCCAACTGGGGCGAGGCCAATTTTGCCTATTTTGCGTATACGTTGTTCACCATTGAGGCATCCATCCCATCCTGGATCATCAACGGGAAGGAGCTTTTGACCCAGGGATTGCCTGCCCTGTTCGGTTTTGGCAAATTACCCCAGCCGCTGGCGTGGCTGTTTTCCTTCCTTTTTACCGGACTTTATCTTTTGTCTTTAATCCATCTAACTATTCGGAAACCAAAATTACCGATCGAATCTTTCGGGCTTTTGTTTCAGGTGCTGTTGCTTGTTTGCGCCGTACTCGCCTCCAACGGGACGCGACCCTATTATTTGTTTCCCCTGGTTCCTTTCGTCGGAATGAATCTTGCACTGTTGCTGGAATCCCTCAGAAAGGAATTCCAATACTCACTGTTGTCATTTTGTTTTATCGGTGGACTGATTGGTAATCTGAGCCTGCTTCAGCCGGCAAGATTCGGGGAGAGTTTTTCCATGCCGGGGTATTCTAAAATGGATGGGCTTGTCTGGACTCTGGAGAACCGGTTTGGACATGATTTGAAACTTTTTTGGGAAAAAAGCCGCATCGTGCTGGCCAACGAAAGTCTTGATTTCAAAAAAGAGTTTTATGGGAGCCTTTCGGGAGAGCTTTTCAAAATAAAAAGTGAGGAGGATTTAAAACAAGCCTTATCCTTTATTGAAGAACTGGAGCCGGAATTAAGACCCCCCTTGCTTGAGAGGCTGGAGATGGCACTGAAACGCTACCGCCTGGAACGCAAATGAACCCTCGTTTTTATTTACCCATCCTGTTGTTTCTTTACTGTCTTTTGAGGGCGCCTCTTCTTTTGTCACCTTTGGATGGCGTTTTGATGGAGATCAGCCGGGGCGCCATTGTGCAAGAGATCATCCATGGTTTGAGACTTCCATTTTTGGATTACTCCGTCGACATGTATGGGATCGGTTCTTTGGTGGCCTCTGTCTGGACGGTTCCCTTCTTTTTGATTTTCGGTGAAAACTGGTTTGCCTTTAAACTGGCCCCCTTTGCCTGGTATTTTTTCGCAATCATTGCCTGGTATGGGGTCTGGAAAATAGCTTTTGATTCCAAAAGGGCTTTTCTTATTTCCCTTTTTTTTATTTTTCCTCCACCCAATGTCATTCAATACAGTCTTGCCAATATTGGCTACCACTTTGAAATGATTTTGTGGGTGGCCTTGAGTATTTTGCTTTTTCATAAAATTTTGGAAGGGAAGTTATCAGAGATTTGGGGTGGTCTGCTATTAGGCGTTCTCGGTGGTTTTTCTTCGGCTGCCGTCCTGACCAATTTGGTAACGGTTGCTGTTATTTTGTTTTATCTTTTTTTGTATCGCGGCGGTCCGATTCGAAAAGGGATTTTTTTAGGTTGGTATTTTGTAGGTTTTGTCATTGGTTTCAGTCCTTTCCTTTTGTTGAACGCCTCTTACAACTGGGGAGGGATACGCTTTACAGAATATGTCTTTTCTAATTTCGCCGTTGTCAGAGAGTGGATAAGGCATATCGGTTTTCTTTTGACAACAGGCCTTCCTACACTATTTGGTTTTCATGAGGGTAGGGCAAGCATTTGGGGATGGGCAGCACTTATTTTTTCTGGTATGTATCTTTTATCACTTTTGCATTTAGCTGTCCATTTTTTCAAAAATAATTTTTTCAAAAAACAGGGCCTTCAGTTAGAAGCATTTGGTTTTCTCTTCCAAACTTTTTTATTAACACTTTTAGTTTTGGCAAATAGAGGGGATCATGATCACTATCTGTTTTCCTTGGTTCCTTTTTTTGGAATGAATCTTTTGTTGTTGAACCAAGCCGTTGGCAAAAAAACCATTGGATTCATTTCCGTGTTTTGGTTTGGAATCAGTTTAATGGGCCACTGGAATCTTGTTTCATGGGAAAATTTTGGAGCCTCGCTGGTCATGCCCGGTTACTCCAAAGAAGAGGGTCTTACTTGGACATTGGAAGACAAATTTGGTTTCGATCTGAAACTGTTTCACGAGAAAAGCCAAATTCTTTTAGAGGGAGAAGATGATAAATTTAAAATTTTTTTTTATGGTAATTTAACAAAAGATTTTTTTAAAATAAATAGTGAGGAAGATTTACAAAAGGCGTTGATTTTTATAAGCGGAGTGGAGCCACAATTCCATTCCATTTTATTTGAAAAGTTCGGGATTGGCTTGGGTCCTTATTGTCAATTTGAAGCGCAAGCTTTAGAAGAGCTTTGCGAAAAATATCAAATTCCTATGGAAACAAGACACGTGATTTACCCCGGCTTTATTCAGGCTCTCAATTGGTCTTCTCGGTTCCAATCAGAAAGATTTGCTAAAGCAGAAATGATTTGTAAGGGGTTAGAAAAGATGGTGTGCACAAGAGGTTTAAGCCTACTCGACCCATGAGACTTTCAGCTAACTGGTTATTATTACTAATCTTTTTTTATTTTGTTATTCGCTTGCTCCTCATTCTTACCGTTCCGGAAGCGATTACCGATGAACTCTATATCGGCGCCTTGGCCATGGAATTTTTGGAAGGTTTGAGGCTTCCGCTCTGGGACTATTCCGGGGATCCTTATGGAACAGGCATTTTGTTTTCTGGAATGTTGACCGCCCCCCTTTTTCATTTTTTTGGAAATTCTATATTTGTTCTAAAGCTTGTCCCACTTATTCTTCATCTCTTGTCGTTAATTGCCTGGTTTTTTGTTTTTCGTCCCCATTTTTCCCAATGGCAGACTTTCTGGATGCTTCTTTTTTTGGTGATTCCTCCGCCACAATCAATGGAGTATATGCTTTTGAACAACGGCTATCATTTCGTCATGATTTTGTGGATGGCTCTATCAATAATCCTCTTTAGAAGAATATTAGAAAATGGGGGTCCTGCCAGTATCTTTCTTTTGGGGTTATTGGGTGGGTTTTCCACAAGTTTGATCCCGACCAATTTGATAACGGTCGCAACCATTTTTATCTATCTCATGCTTACCAGGAATTTATTCCGACAAAAAATGTTTTTCGTTTTTTATGGCTTTGGGTTTTTGATAGGATTTATACCTTGGATTTTGTTAAACGTGCATAATGATTGGAGAGGGTTTGAAAGCATTTTAGCCTTTTTCTCATCGAAAGCGCCTTTTTTGAATATTGCTAAAAATTTCTTAAAACTTTTTTTAAAAGAGACCGCCGGTTTTCAGGGGCTTTTTGGGTTTGGAAATCCATTTTTCACAGTGCCCACACTTGGTCTTTTTCTTTTTGCTTTTGTTTTGCTCGTCAGGAACAAATGGGGTTTTTGGCGGGCAAAAATATTCCGTTTTGATCTCGAAAGTTTTGGATTGCTTTTTCAAATCGTGCTGGTGATCTTGGCGGTATTTGAAAGATTGGGGGTTGAAAGAAATTATTACCTGTTCCCCATGATTCCCTTCATGGGGATGACATTAGTCAGGGCAGGGCAGCTTTTAAACCTCAGAACAAAAATTGTGGTTTTTAGCATTTGGTTGGGGGTTTGTTTGATCGGCAATTATCAAAGAGCGCCATGGCCTTATTTCGGGCGCTCCTTGTCTTTGCAAGGCTATTCTTACGGCATGTTGTGCGCCAGCTTGGAGGCCGCCTATGGAGATGATATCGATTTGTTCTCTAAACGCTTTGATCAACTTCTTAGAAATCGTCCTTATGATATCAAAAAAGAATGTTACGAAAACTTAAGCGGCGGTTTTTTCTTTAAAAGGGATATGGAGCGCCTTAAGAAAAAACGTCATTTCATCGACACGGTAGAGCCTGAATTTCAACCCATTTTGTTCGAAAAATTGGGAGAAGAACTGGGATTATATGCAAACTTTGATCCTTTGGCTTTGGGGGTGTTGTTAAAGGAATTAGAAATTGACCCAACTTTTTATCCGCAAATTTATCGTGGTGTTGATGCCGGCCGAGTTTGGAAAGAGGAAAATTAAAGCGATATGACCGAATCCCGAAAATATCTCTTTTGGCTGCTTTTCTTATATTGTTTCGTGCGGCTGCCTTTGATGCTTTCTCCATTGGAAGTCATTAGCGACGATGTTTATCGCGGAATGATTGCTGTAGAACTGATCGAGGGTTTAAAGCTCCCGCTTTGGGATTATGCGGCCAATCCCTATGGTGGAGGGTCTCTGCTGGCTGGTTTGTGGACAACTCCCTTTTTTCTCATCTTTGGCAAGAATTTATTTGCCTTGCGATTCGCCCCCTTTCTTTGGCACTTTTATTCGCTCATTGCTTGGTATTTTGTTTTCAAGAAATATTTTTCACCCAAACGGGTATTTCTGATTCTTTTGCTTTTTGTGATTCCTCCGCCGCGTATCACCGAATATATGCTGCTGAACAATGGATACCACTTTGAGATGCTTTTATGGATGGCCTTGTCCATTCTCCTTTTAAAGAAAGTAGTGGAAAATGCGGGTCCTGCATTTTCCCATATTTTCCTGTTAGGACTTTTGGGAGGATTTTCTTCTTCGATGATTTTGACAAACTTGGTTACCGTTGCGGCCATTTGGATTTATTTAGTTTTTCTTAAGAACACTCCCATTCGAAAGTCTCTTTTCTATGGCGTTTATCTTTTGGGATTTTTAACCGGTTTTGCCCCATGGCTTTTGTATAATTGGCATTACGGATGGCTGGGTCTTGACATTGTGAAACATTTCTTTGCAGTCACTCCTTTTCTCAGCTCTTTTTCAGAAGGGATTGTTTGGGTTTTTCAGCGATCTTTAAGGGGTCTGCTCGGTTTTAGAGAATTTTCCTTTTGGCTGCGCCATATTTTTACAGAAGGGTTTATTTTGACCTATCTTGTTTCCCTTGGCTTTCTTTTTTGGCGCAAAAAATCTTTTATTGAATCTTTTGGCCTTGTCTTTCAATGTCTCATTTTGGGACTCAATCTCTTTTTTGGAATCAGGTCCAAGGAACATTATTTGTTTCCCCTTCTTCCTTTTATGGCGATGACTCTGGTGATCTTTGCCATGCGTTTCAAGCCGCTTTTGAGAACGGCCTTGCTTTTATTTCTTCTTGCCGCGGGGGTCATGGGTAACGCGAAGCTAGTTTCCCTAAAACAATTTGGTGTCTCTTTATCACGGCCAGGCTATTCCTACATCGCCTTGGGAGAGGTTTTTGATGCCTCTTTTAAACATGATTTTTCCCTTTTTCGGGAAAAAGTGGAAACACTGATGTCGGGAAGGCCCAAGCGCGTTCAAAAGGCTTTTTATTCCGGTTTTTCTTCCCAAGCTTTCGCCATTCATGATGAGAGGGACATCCTCCCCATCCTTGATTTTATTGAGAACGCCGACTCATCCATCAAGCCGATTCTTCTTGAAAAACTGGGCATTCAATTGGGACTCTATGCCCGATTTGATTACACAATCCTACAAAATCTTTTGAGACAATTTGGAGTGAAGGAGGGTGCAATCCCGAAACTCTATGGTGGAATTATCAAAGGGCTGAATTGGACCGATAAGAACATGGATGAGATGCTTTCGATTGCTTTTCTTTTTTGTCATCAGGTTCGCCGTGAGGCGAAACCCTTTTGTTATGAAGCGATAGGAGAACTGGTGGATCCTGGATACATTCCCTCAAAAATGACGCATCACAAAATCATTTTTTCCAAATTGGAAGATACTTACAAACCTTATTATCTTTTGGGGCTTGGAAGATATTTTGCCTCCGAATATGCGGTTGACCCTAAGAAAGTGGAAGGTTTTCTTATCCAAATGAATATTGTAGATCCACAAGAAAGAGAACGGTTTTTTAAGGGTGTTTCTGAAGTGCTTCGTTTGGAAGAAGGACTGCCATTATGATTTTTAAATCCCCCAAGAAAATCGTCTTTGGCCTTTGCCTTATTTTTTTGATGATCGCCGCTTTGGAAACGGGTTTGCGGGTCGCCAACTGGTCGCTAAAATGGTTTCAACTAAAAGATATTGTCGATGAACGATCCCACCTGCAACCCTATAAGGATAAGGAGTGGACCAAGGTTTATTTTGATGAACTTGTTGAAGCATTGGATCCTCCCGAGATGCGTTCATCAGAAGAATTTCATGGGAAATATGTCAACATGGACGCACATGGCTATCGCAAAACATGGAACCCTGAACGCTCCGGACAGAAAACACCCAAAACGATTTATGTCTTTGGCGGTTCCACCATCTGGGGAGACGGGGCGCGAGATAATTATACGATTCCTTCTTATCTGTCGAAAAAACTCCTTAGTGAAGGTTACAATTTTGTCGTTCATAATTATGGAAAAACTTCATTTGCAACCAGACACGAGCTGGATTTGTTAATGCGCCTGTTGAAGGATGGCCACAAACCCGACTACGTTGTTTTTTACGATGGTTTTAACGATGTGCTGAATGCTTACCAAATGGAAAGCTTCAATGTGAATTCCAGTCCACCCGTTGTGAAAACTTCTCAATGGGCCTCTTTTAAAAATCTGGTCCAGGAAAATTCGATGGTTTATACGGTTATTACAAGTGCGCTTGCTTCATTCGATTCGGAAGGTATTATGGCAACGTACCCATCGTCAAGATATAGTGATGAACAACTTGGGGCTTTTGCCAAGCTTTTTGTCGAATATTATGGAAATTTTGTTGAATCGTTGGATCATCTCTCCCATGAGTTTGGCTTCCAATATCTTTTGTTTTGGCAGCCGGTCATTTTTACGGAGACAGGACTGGTGGCGGAAGAAAAAGAGATCATTGACCAATCCTTCAATAACAAAGCCTTTGGCAAATTCTATCGCGCTGTTCATGCTGTTTTGCAGAAGAACCCCCCTCGGCATTTTTTTAATCTTTCAGATATCCTTCAAGAAAGAAAAGAAATGGTTTATACCGACTGGTGCCATCTGTCGGAGGAGGGAAATGAGATTGTTGCCAGGCGGATTGTGAAAATTTTTAGGAAAGAGTTTTTGAAATGAAACGCCTCTTTTTTTTGACCTCGACACTATTTTTGATGCTTGTTGTTATTGAGAGCGGATTGCATTTAGCCACTTTTGTCTTGCGCGCTTTTTTTGAGGGGGGGGGGTGCCCTACAGGAAGAGGCCTTTTTCAAAATCTACCAGGGAAAGGAATGGGCAAAAACCTTGTCTTTGGAGATGGAGCAAGCGAATTCTCTAGACTTTGAGCCGTTTCGGGGTTGGCGGACCAAAGAGTTTCATGGGAAGTATATTAACGTTGATTCATGGGGTGTCAGGAAAACTTGGAATCCAAGAAACTTTCAAGGCAGGCAGCCAAAAACAATTTACCTGTTTGGGGGTTCAACAGCTTGGGGATTTGGCGCAAGGGATGACTATACGATTCCTTCCCTCCTGTCCAAGCTGCTTGCTAAAAAGGGTCATTCCTTTGTTGTCCATAATTATGCCGAAGTGGCCCACACTTTTGGCCAAAATCTGTTGCGCTTGGCCTTGTTGCTAAGAGAGGGTTACCAACCCGACTATGTCATTTTTTATGTGGGTCTTAATGACGTTGCGACTGCCTATGAATTTGGCGTCGCCGGCGCAGTCAACGATTTTTTTAGGATCGAAGAAATTTTGGAGCATCACTCGCTGTCGCATTGGCAAAATATTTGGATAGGGGTGAAGGGGTTGATTGCCGATCGTAGTCGGATTTATCAGGCGGTCTCAAGGATTCGAAACCGCTCTTTAAAACCGGGTTTTGAAAGGTGGAAGGCAGAAGGCTATACGGAGGAACAATTAAAAAAGTTGAGCGGTGACATTAGAAAAGAGTATGAAAAATCCATCCAGTTTTTGGACCATTTGGCGAAGGCCTACTCCTTCAAATATCTTGTTTTTTGGCAACCAGTTATTTACACCAAAAAGGTGATCCATGAATACGAGAAGATGGAATATATCCCTGAAAATGAAAGGACGTTAGCCAGGCTCTATCTGTTGACAACCGATGGACTTGGGGGCGATGGATTTTCCCAATTTTTCAACATTACCCATATTCTGGATGACAAGAGAGAATCCTATTACTTGGATTCCGGTCATTTATCCGAGGAAGGCAATGCAGTCGCAGCCGAAAAGGTTGTGGATGTTTTTGAAAAGGAGTTTTTAAAATGAGTCCCGAAACCAAAAGAAATCTTAAATTTGCTCTTTCTGCAATATTCTTATTTTTTATTCTAGTTGAATTAGGGTTGCATGGTGCCCGGTTTTTATATCGCTTATGGAAGCCCAGCGACGTTTGGAAAGGATCCTATATATGGTCATCTTATGAGGGGAAGGAGTGGGTCAATGGGTTATTTAAAGAAACAATCGAGGCGACAACAAGGGGTTACAACATATTTTTTACTTTGTGGGGTGGTAGTGAGTATCGTGGGAAATATGTCAACATCGATTCTCTAGGGTTTCGCAAGACTTGGCATCCCACAGGGGAACCCTTAGGGAAGACTAAAACGATTTATGTACTGGGTGCCTCAACCACATGGGGGGTGGGGGCGAGGGATGACTATACGATTCCTTCCCATCTAGCCAAGATCCTCAACAAAGATGGATATCGCTACGAGGTTTATAATTATGGCACCCCTGCCTCTACATTTATTCAAGAATTAACCCATTTGGCCCTCCTACTTAGAGAAGACCATAAGCCGGATTACGTTATTTTTTATATTGGATTCAATCGTATTTTAGAGGCTTATCAAAGAGGCCCTAAAGCGATGGGCGGACTTACCAACCTCGGTGAAAAACTGGAAATACAATCCGACTGGGATCATATTTGGGTGGGCCTAACAGGAATTTTTAGAAGACATTGCATGATCTGCAAGACAGTAAAAAGAACGAGTGCCTTTTTGCAACGTAGTAAGAAGGATTTAGAAGAAGTGAGTTCAGAATATGATGAGGAAGAAGCCAAAGAAGTTGCTCGCGAAATTGTAGAATATCGCTTAAGGACTATAGAGCTTTTAGATAATTTATCCAAGGCCTATGGTTTCAAGTATGCAATTTTTTGGCAACCTTCCATTTTTACAGAGGAGAGACTTTTAAAAGAGGAAGAGAAGGCTGGAATAAATCCAAGTTTTTACGAGGGGGATTTGGCGAGAGTTTTTAAATATGCCATCAGACGGCTCAATCAAAAATCTGTGCCCCACTTTTATGATCTGTCTCAAGCGCTCAGGGGAAGACAAAAACCCTATTATATCGATTTTGTGCATCTGAATGAGGAGGGAAACGAAATTATCGCGGAAAAAATGGGAGAAATTTTTGAAAAGGAGTTCTTAAAATGAAACGATTTGTTTTTTCTGTGGCAGCGGTTTTTTTAATGATTGTTTTTGTTGAGGGAGGGCTTCGCATTGCTTCTTTGGTCATGTGGCATTTTCAAAAAGAGATTGAGGGAAAAAAAGATCCTTATGCGGAACTGTTTTTTTTCATTTATAAAGATAAGGATTGGGCCAAGGATCATTTTAAGGAGCTGGAGGAAGCCCAAAAAGCCGATTATGAATCATTGAATCTCTGGATTGGACAAGAATTTCATGGCAAGTATGTCAATATTGATTCGAGGGGCCTAAGAAAGACTTGGAATCCGGAAAGTTTCGGCGGCAAGGAACCAAAAAAAGCTTATGTCTTTGGGGGCTCCACCATTTGGGGGTCTGGCGCCAGAGACGACTATACCATTCCATCCCTTTTGTCCAAACAACTCAATGCAAGAGAACCCTCCTATATTGTTACGAACTACGGCCAGGGTGCCTACACCTTTTTTCAGCAGATTTTTCATCTCCTCCTCTTGTTAAGGGAAGGTCAAAGACCCGACTATGTCATTTTTTATTCGGGGGCCAATGATGTTTTGGTAACTTATCAAAATGGAAAGGCGGATGTCACGAACGGTCCGACCAATTTACAAAATATCGAAGAGGGAACAACTCATGGAGAAGAAATATTAAATGGAATTAAAGGATTGTTATACGATCATAGCAAGATTTACAGGGCCCTTCTTCGCATTGTTACGTTGTTTGTTCCTCCAACAGAGGCTGATGCCGCTCCCAAATATGATGAGACATTTTTAACGTCATTGACCAAAGACTTTGTTGAATTCTACGCCAAGTCTCATGACTTGCTGGATCATTTGTCGAAGATTTACCATTTTCAATATCTCTCCTTTTGGCAACCCATCTTGTTTACGAAACAAGATCCAACGGAAGAAGAAACGAAGCTGATGAGAGACCCCCGTTTTTTTGATAACGAGACTTTGGCGGATCTCTATCGAAAAATTGGCCGTGAGCTTCCCAAAAAAGGTTTCCCCCATTTTTTTAAAGTTTCCCATGTGATATGGGGAAATGGCAATTCTCAATTCCTGGACTGGTGCCACCTCTCCGAAGAGGGGAACGAAATTATCGCCAAAAAGATGGCAGAAATTTTTGAAAAGGAGTTTTTAAAATAGATTTTTTTCGAGAAAGTCGACAGCACTCCCATCCGGCAGGAAGGTGAATTCATAACAGGGGATATCGGTTGCGATTTGGGAGGCCATATCCAATGCGTGATTCCTTTTTGAAAGATTCCACAAAACCGGAAAACTCATGGCAAAGACTTTGGCCGCGGCGGTGGCGGGGTTTATCGGTGTTATTTCATTTTGTTTTCCATGTTTTAGAAAGAATATTTTTTTCAATGGAAAGGAAGCCGGGGAATAAACCTTGGCGTCCCCATGCCAGGGAGTTCCAAAAAGGCGCCAGTTTTTTTCCTGTTTGGCAATGATCAAACGATCATCGCTTAAGCGAAGATGCTTAGAGTATTTTCCAAACAACCGAGTCAAAGTGGTTTTCCCCCAGCCGGAATGACCCAGGAAGGCATACCCAAAATCGTCCACTCCAACGCCACAAGAGTGGGTAATGAGTGCAGGGTAAAAAGAGAGCCAATAGAAAAATAAAAGTTGATCCAAAGGATGAGTAAAAACAGGAAGTACCTGGCGACAATAGGAACCTCTTTTACTTAAAAAAATAGTTCCCCGTAGTTCTTCTTTTTCCAAACAGAGCCAACCCCACGCCTCACCCGCTGCCAAAGAAGGTCTGCGATACCAGAGTTGTTTATTTTTTTGAAAAAGTGTCCAACTCTCACAGGTGTCATAGATGAGCTCCAAACCGTTCAAAGAGGGGAAAGGGCTATATTGAATGTCAAGCTTCCAATTGGTAGGTTGATTATGAGAGGGGACAAAAGGCTCATAAGCGAAGGGAAGTTTTAACAGAGGTTTGTCGAAGTCGGCGTGAATTAAAACACGCCAATTTGCAATCTGAAGCGAGAGGTTTTGCACAGAATTACTTAGGAACCACGGGTACGATTAGTGCAACTGGTTCTGGCACTGTTACAAAGGTTTCCCCTTCCGCTGCCTGTAGAGAGTTTGCAAGAGGCCACGAGGGCTTCTTCAACCACCAGACGAATTCTCGTCAATGAGGGAGGTTGGTAAGGTTTTTTGGAAGCTGTTTGGCTCATGCTGTTCTTTCTTACAACAACCGGTCCCTTTGTTGCAACTAGATTTTTGTGTGGCGGCTTTATCCATGGAGGGGAGAAGGAGCCCGCCTAAGCTGTGAAAACCCTCATCAGGCACTTTTGTTTCCGGGAAGGTTTTCCCCTCCGCGATTTTTTTATACATCATGCTGTGGCTAAACAGTTTGGGATCTGTTCCAAAGGCCATGGCGCGGCGGTGGGTCACCTCGCACATCCAGTCGACAGGGGTTTCCAAATCCCCATGAACAGTTTGAGCCCATCCGGCACACATGTCGCAGACATCCCAAAGGTTGCAGGGGTGGCAGCGCTGTGGCCTTTTAGGTCTAGTGTTGGTGATTGTCGGGAAAAATTCATAGAAGGCTTCTTTGAGATTTCCACCATTTTTCCAGTCGTATTGGTATTCTTTTCCGGGAACGATGGTGCAGACCTGGAGTTTGCCATAAGGGTTGCAAAAAAAGTTGGCTTGCCCGGCCCCGCAGTGAAAGTTGCGCACCTCTTCTGGCAAGCGCGCCTTTAAAGGCCTTTGAAATTGTTTTTCAAAGTCTTTTTTTCTCTGCTCATCAGCCATGTCGAACTCTAACACCTCTTTGGGGGTCAGGCGATGGCTCAAAGGAATATCAGAACCATTCAACTTGGGATGCAAAGCCGCATCGATGCGAAAGTCTTTTTGGCCGTGGCTTATGGAAATTTTTTTGCAGGCATGGACTTCATTTTTGTTGATATCCAGGATGACCGTTTTGAGTTTGAAGGGAACCTTGTATTTTTCCAGCCATTCAATCCCTTCCATACAGCGCTTAAAAGAGCCTTTGACTTGAGTTACCTTTTCGTAAGTCGCTTCCGTTGCCCCATAAAGGGTAATTTCAATCAAGAAAGGGGGGTTCTTCGCAAAAAACTGGGCCCATTTTTCATGGATCAGATTGCCGCTGGTATAAACGGTGATCCATAAACCTCTTTTTTTGGCGTGGGTATAGACTTTTTTGAAGACATCTCCTCTGAGCATCGGGTCCCCACCGGTAATTAAAAGTTCGATGGTTCCCAAATCGGCCGCTTCATCGATCAGTCTGCACCATTCAATGGCTGTCATTTCCTGATCGGCATACTGATTGCAGGCGGTATAGCAGTGTTTGCATTTCAGGACACAGCGAAAGGTCAGCTCAAAGACGGCTTCCACCGGCATCCTTCCATCTTTGGCCTTGGCAATGGCCCGATCGGCAAAGTCGTGGTAGTTTGTCTCCTGAATCGCTCCCATCAGGCCTCCTTGAAAGAAATCAGATCACAACGTTTCAACTCTTTTAAAAAACCATGGACATCTTTTTTTGCCCGCTCCGGTTCAATCTCGAACTCGTCTGTAATTTTTTTGACAATATTGTCAAACGTTTCCGTTTGAGAGAAGCTTTCCCAAATACAGGACCCCACTTCGTTGAGTTCTATCATGGAATCACTATCCAAATCGATCAGAAAGAGAGTTCCTTCGATCCTTTTGGAATGGACATTGGAGTTTTTGACAACAATCATTAGAAGCTCCAAAGTACTTTTCGCCACTGCCATAGGAGACTGACACAAAATTCCTTAAAAGTCCTTAACAAAACATGAAGGAGTCTTTCCATCTCCCACTTAGCTTTGGTGGTAGCCCCCTTTTGCAAATAGAGCTTTGCCAATCTCAAGCTAACCCAAAAATTATTGCGGCCCATGCGAACAAACTGATTGTAATAGTTTAAAGCCTCTTCTTTGAGGCCGCGTTTTTCCGAAACCAACCCCTTCCAATAATAAACCGACTTATTTTCAACATTTTGGCCGATGGCTTGATCAAAAAAAAGGCCGGCCTTTTCCCATTTTTTCTGTCGCATCCACAAGTAGCCCAATCCCAGATGGGCCTCACCACAGACGGCGTTGTAGGAGAGTGCTTCTTCAAAGAGTTTGCGACCCTTTTCAAAGTTTTTGTAGAAGATATGGATATTGGCCGCATTGCATTTGGCTTTGACATCCTGGGGGTCGCGCTCGACGATTTTTTCAAATTCCTTGAGGGCCTCTTTTCTCCGCTTTAGTATCTCCAAACGAATTCCGTCGCTGTTGAATTCTGTTTTGTAGCTGGGATCCAATGCGATTGCCCTCTGATGATACCCACGAGAGAGTTCTTTGTTTCCGGAGACCCAGTAGTATTCGGCAAGTCCCCAGGCGAGAGAAGCCTCTCGTTTTTTTGGGTCTGCAATTTGTCCGCCCAGGAGGGCTTGCAGCGTATCCCCCAGAAATTTGAAGGAGAGTGGGGTATAACCCCCCTCTACCGAGTAGGCTATGGTGATTACTTTCCAAACGAAATGTTGCCGAAGGATTTTAGCTAATGTATCTGGCCAAATCCAAGGAAAGCGCTTTTGCATGTTTCTTTTATTTTTGAGCGCAAAAATGGAATGGGTGATGAGAAAATCGACATCGATATCCAAAAGCACCGGTTCTTCAAAGTGAGGCAGATTTGAAAAGCCAAGGACGATCAACTCTTTTTCGCCCCTTCGGCCATGCTCAGGGCAGGCCCAAGAGATACGCAGCCAGTCTTTTTTGGATTCCATCCGCCATGGATAGGGGTGATTTTTTTTGAAATTGTGTGCAAGGTCTTTTTTGATGAGCCGCTGTTCTTTGCCTTCCCAAATGGGGTCTGGAACCACCCAATAGAAACTTTTTACAATATTTTCTTCCATGGCCGGCCAAATATAATTTCCGATGTGAATCGGTTTGCCTTGATTTTTAATCCAATCGAAATCAAGGTGGGCGTCAACATGCACGAGGGTTTCGTTTTGGAAACCCGTCTTTTTCCAGATGAAATAAGACTGATCGTGGTTTTCAAAAAGAAAGAGGTTCTCCATTTTAGTTTTTCTCGACTACCAATGCTCCCACTTCCACAAGCTGTTTGACAAAACTTTCAATATCTTGAGCAAGCTTTGATTCTTCAATATCATATTCCTCCAGTAGAATTTTTTTGATTCCATCTAGAGACCGTTTCTCAAGCAGAAGGTCCCATATGCGCGTTCCCGACTCATTGGCGGAATACATGACAGACAAATCCCCTGCATTTTCCTTGATGGGGACGAGCAGTAATTCACCCACCACCTTACGGGCAGCTATAGACTGGGATATCTCGTATGTTTGTTTCATAGTTCACCGCCTTTTTTGGTAATTCTGGAAACCAGACCCACTCTTCTGAATGGGGAATCCGAAAACAGAAGAGTCGGGCTTTCTCCCTCCCTACCTGGATGGATGCAACCAATGGTTTTTGCTCCGGCAGGGGGTCCAATGGCCTCTCACCCTCTTCCCCTTTCAGTTTTTTTAATTGGCATTCATAAAACCGGATCAACGCTTTTGCTTTGTCTCTGGGAATGCCGGTTGGCTGGGCATGCCTAAATCCCAGAAAGAATTGGAAAGGGAGACGGTTTTTGTCATCAAGGATGACCTGATTTTTTTCCGGATCCCTGTAGATATAGTTGCCGGGTGTCAGGTAATAAATGTTATAGCAGACATTATCAATGTAGTGTCGATGCTCCAGAAGAAAAGAGATAGTGTCCAGTGCCTCATCCATCGTCTCGGAAGGAAGTCCGATCATTGTTTGCAGGGTCACCTTGATTCCCGAAGAGCCGCAATCTTTGATCACACGAGCCATGGTATCGAGCTTGGTCCCCTTGTCAACGAAGTCACACACACGCTGGTTGGCGGACTCAAAGCCATATGAGATGTGATAGCAACCCGCTTTTTTTGCGAGGTCGAAAAGTTCTCTGTTTAAAGCACCATCCAGCCTTGAAAAAGTCCACCAGCGAATTTGCAGCCCCTCTTCCAAAATCCTTTTTGAAAGTTTGCGCATGTAGCTGGGGGCCATGGCGAGGTCCGAAAGGACCAGTTCTTTGGCGCCGTATCTTTCCTGAAGTTCCCTGATATCCCGGATGACGAGGTTTACGTTCTTTTCACGATAGGTATGTTTGGGGAACGGAAGGTCAACACAATAAGTGCAGCGATTCCAATAGCACTCGCGGGAGGTTTGGTAAGTGACGGTCGTGTAACCATTGTCTTCCTTGCAGACATAACGATCCAAAGGCATGCCGTCAAAATCAGGGGGGGGGAGGGCGTTTATGTCTTCTTCTGTTCTCTTTCGGTTGAAGTGCGCTTTTCCGTTTTCAAAGAAAAAAAGGTTCGGGACATCCGTAATTGATTGTCTCCCTTCTAAAACTTGGAGATACTCATAAAGAGGAGTTTCCCCTTCATCAAAGATTACCCCGTCCACCCACTGGACCAGTTTGGGCCATTTGGAAAGCTCCATTCTAAAAAGGGAAGGCCATTGTCCACCAAGAATAATAGGAAAATCTTTTATTGTTTTTTTAATCAGATTGCAAAGCGTCAAAACCGGCAAAACCTGAGAGGGAGAGATAACCGACAAACCTAAGAGGTGATAATCTCCCTCTAGAATTTCTTGCGCGATTTTTTTCTCAAGGAAGAATTGTAAAAAAGTGTTTTCGGTTTCATCTTCCAAATAGCGTTCCAAATGCTGGGATGCCAGCATTCGCTCTGTGAAATAAAAAGAGGAATTGGTATTGTCCTGATAGGGGACATATTCGTCATTTTCTTTTGGCAGACAATCGGCATAATAAAGATCGCACTTCGCCTTTTTTTCAAAAAGTCTGTTCAATAATTTTTTGACAAAGACATCGTTTTTAATTTTGATCGGTTCACTGACACTGATTTTTTCCAGGAGGAATTCAAAATAAACCATGTTGTGGTCGGCTTGGGTGACGGGATATCCCTTGGCTTTTAAAAATCCGGTCAGGCAAGGGGTCCCCAAGGGGGGAAAAAGATAATTATAAGAATAGTTTGGTGGCAGGCACAAGTAAACGTGCTTTGTTTGCGGCATCCTTAAAAATTTCTAAACTGTAATCAGAACCCCGTCAACCACTCAGTTTCTTCCTGTTGCTTCGCGAATGTGAGGCGGCATGGGGCCGTAAGCAAAACCTTGGATCAAAAGGTTAAGTCCCTTGAAATAGCGTTTGATATCGGTTATCGAGCGCGTGGTAAAAAGCTTTTTCAAAATGAACTTGGGTCTAAAGTAAAAACTTCTAAATGCTTTTCTCTCTATCTCCCAGACCTCTTCTTTGTTTCGGTAACCTTCTGGCAAGAAAACAACATTCCAACCTTGAAATTCTGAGAAGTCGTCTGTGGTGAGGTGCCCCCATTTGCCAGCTTTAATCTCGTCATAAAGTTGTGTGCCAGGGTAGGGGGTTGTGATGCTAAACTGGGCATATTCGGGCTCCAATTCGATAGCAAACTGGATTGTTTCTTCCGCCAATTTCGGTGTCTCGCCAGGGAGCGCAATCATAAAAGAACCCCTAATTTCGATTCCTGCTTGTTTGGTCCAGGCGACCACTTTTCGGATCATATCGGCATCGACGTTTTTCTTATCTGCTTGGATATTTTTCATTAACTCGGGGTGGCCCGTTTCAATCCCATAAAAAATATTCCAGCAGCCGGCCTTTTTCATTAGTTTCAACATCGGCCAATCGAGTGTTCGAATCGCACCATAACAGCTCCAGATAATTCTTAGTTTTGCTTCAATCAAAAGTTCACAAAATTCTCGCATCCATTTTTTGTTGTAAGACATGGTGTCGTCCCAAAAGGAGATTTCCCGAACTCCATAGTTTTCTTTAAGCCATTGTATTTCCTCAACAGCCTTTTTGGGACTCATCGAGCGAACAGTGGTTCTTGCCTGATCACAAAATCCACAAACAAAAGGACAGCCGCGAATCACTACCATATGGGCCAATGGTGTCTTTTTATATTGATTGGGTAGGGGGATGTATTTTTCATAAGGGAGCAAATCGCGAGCCGGGAAGGGAAGGCTGTCTAGATCACGTATAATTGGTCTGGGTGTTGTTTTGACAATCCTATCCCTGTTTTTGTACACAATCCCTTGTACCGTGTTGAGAGCGTCTTCATCGGATAGCAAGTCACTCTTGCAAAACTTTTTGTTTCTGTAGATTTCTAACAATTCCTTTGTTGTCCCTTCACCTTCCCCATATACGACCAGATCAAAGCAGTCATAGGTCTCCATGGGATGTTCTGGGACAGCATTTGCGTGCGCGCCGCCCAGTATCAATAATTTTTCTGGGAATTCAGCGCGGATTTTTTCGGAAAGTTGAACGGCTGTTGGCAGGGCAAAAGTTGTTGCTGAGATTCCGATACATTTTGGATCGTAGTCGCGGATAATTTCTGAAATTTTCCGGAAACTCAAACCCAGTGCACAGCAATCCAGAATGCCGACACCAAATCCATTTTCTCGCAGGTAGGACGCGATGTATGAAATTCCCAAGGGAGGGAGATCTCCTCCAGAGTCACCCACGGAGTTTTTACCATAACGTTCTGCAATGGTTGTTGGTGGAAAGATGAAAAGGATGTCTATACGGCCATTTTTGGGGGAAAACGCTCGACGGATAAGCTGTTCCATGGGCTCTATTATACTCCGCAAAGTCTAACGACTTTGCTTCGCGGACTGGCAAAGCCAGTCCTTGACATTCATTAACATAGACTTGACAAACTCCTCAACCACTTTATTTGTTTTCGCATATTGCTCTCTATTATCATACCTCTCTATAATGAGTCCGAGACGTTAGCTCACGCTCTTGATCAAACATTTTCTTTTTTGCGAACTCATTTTGGAGAGAATTTTGAGATCATTCTGATCGATGATGCAAGTCTAGATGGGACATTTGAAGAACTTGGGCGTTTGATTCAGTCTTATTCCCCCCATTTGTGCCACGTCATCCATAATCTCAAAAATAAAGGGAAGGGACACAGTATTGCGCAGGGGGTGAAAGAGGCTAAAGGAGATTGGATTTTTTTCATGGATTCGGATTTGTCGACCCCTTTGCGTTTTATTCTTCCGTTCATCGACCAACTCAAAAAAGGGGCTGATATTGTTATTGCCTCACGTTTTGAAAAGAGTTCCAAAATTACAACTCCCCGTTCGTTGACACTTAGCTTTTTGTCGTGGGCCGAAAGAATGTTGATTCGTCTGATTGCCAATCTTTGGTATTCCGATACACAGTGCGGATTTAAAGCCTTCAGAGGGGATGTTGCCAAAAAACTTTTTGCACAAAGCCGGATTGAACGTTTTTGCTTTGATGTTGAAATTTTGTTTTTGGCAAAACGCCTAAAATTAAAAATTGAAACCTACCCCGTAGAATGGCTGCATGGTAAAAATTCAAAGGTTCGTTTGATCGACCCCGTCATTTTTGTGCGAGACCTTTTAAGAATACGCTGGTATGCTTGGCGCGGGTTTTATCAATGAATAGATTTTTTTTTCATTTTCATTTATTGCGAACTAAAAAGAGAGCTTGGTTTTTTTCAAGTCTCTTTGCTTTTTACATTTTGGCACAGGCCCCCTTTATTCCAACCGTTTCCCTCTGGCTGCGCCATCACAATCTTTTAAGGGTTTCGTTGTTGGTTTTACTCTTTCTATTTCTTGGTTATCTTTTGGCATACTTTTTTTCTGCTCTCAATATCACCAAGGTCAGGGCCTATTTTGGGATAGCTTTTCTTTTGGGGATTTCACTTCTTTTTTTCATGATACAAAAACGCTCGATAGAAGAAAGAATACACATCATGGAATTTGCTTTTTTGACACTCCTTTTTTTCAAGGCAGCGAAGTTTAGTTTTCAAGGGTTTTTAATATACGCCATTCCACTATTGCTTGCGATAACGATTGGATGGCTGGATGAAATCTGGCAGGCCATTTTGCCAAACCGTATTTATGATATTCAAGATGTCTGCGACAATGCGTTTGGGTCTCTTGTAGGAATTGGTTTTGCCTGGATTCGTCAAAAGTATGGAAAAGAAATAAACCTTAATGAATCTCACTCCTAAAAAAGCGTGGACATTGGCAGCCGGTTATATTGGCCTGATTTACGTCGGCCTTTATTTCACTCCTTTCTTGAGTACTTTTTTGAAAGAACGGGAGCTATTGGTTTCCTTTATCAATTACTCTTATCTCTTGGCTGGCGCTTTCCTTTTTTCCATTCTCTATTTCATATTCAAGATTCGCAAACCGGAAAGCTACGGGATGATCGGTGTTTTATTGATTTTTCTAATTGCCGCTATCATCCGCATGGAGCTTTCAACCGATCGGCTTCATTTTTTGGAGCATGGGTTGGTTTATATTTTGATCTATCTTGCGTTGCGATTTACAAATAGTGGCATGCAGTTGGTTGGGCGTTCTATTTTTTTGTGTTTTTTGGTTGCTTTGGGAGACGAGGCAATCCAAGGTTTGCTACCCAACAGAGAAGCAGAATGGAATGATTTTTGGGCCAATGTTTTTGCCTATTATTTGGCGGCAGGGTTAGTGGGAATCGTTGAATATTTTAGGCCACATTATGGAAAAGCGGGATAACATCTATTTTATCATCAATGTTGTGGCCATTGTGGCCTGGATCAAAGCTGTGGTCTGGATTCCCCAAGATTATTTGTTGTTTTACAATCTCCTTCTCGTCATTTTTCTGGTTTCTTTGTTGTATCTTATTTATTTAAAAAGGCGTCTTTATGAATGGCCGTGGGAAGCCATTTTTTACTTATGCTTTTTGACGATTGTCGGCATTATCTCTTTTGCCAACTCAATCATGGGAATCAATCCCTTCAGATTTTTTCGATAACCCTTCTCCGACCTATCTGCCAATTGCTTTTGGGCAGGAGGGGGTGTTCAAAACCGTGCTCCACTTCGGGCTATCTCGTCAAAAAAATAATTTCGTTTCAAAAGATGCAGATAGTATCTTGCCTCTGTCAGCTCTATCTGCAGAAACGAATATTATTTTTATTGACTCGATACGCCCTCGTTCCCGCACAAATGTTTTGCCCACCCCCTCCTGCCCTCGCGCAATTAGCACACAAGAGCTACGAACTACTGCGATAGTTTGGAGCGCCCTTGCGAAAAACGCTTCAATGTAGTGTGATCGGAGCGTAGGGGTGGCCCGGAGGGTTGTCAGCCCGATCTGTTGGGAGGGCGTGCAATCCCGGAGGGACAGGACCCCGAAGCTCCATCTTATTTATGAAAGCGTTTTTCGCAATCATCGGAGAAGATTTAGTTGAAGAATCAGGATTATCCATGTAAATTCGGCCCATGTACGAATCCTACTGGGGACTTACCGTCAAACCATTTGAAAACACGCCCGATCCCCGCTTTCTCTATGCCTCTCCTAAACATGAAGAAGGCCTGTCGCGCCTCCTTTACGGAATTCGGGAGCGAAAGGGGGCGGTGATGCTCACCGGTGTTTTTGGTTGTGGAAAGACTCTCTTGGGGCATACCCTTTTTCAGGAATTGGAAAAGGATCTTTATAACACTGCCTTTGTCGTCAATCCGAGGATGGAGGCCCTTGATCTTTTGCGTTTTATTGCCCATGAATTGGGTGGAAAAGAAATGCCCAATAATAAGGCCGATGTTTTGGTACTCTTAAAAGAAATTTTGATGAACAACCTTCGTGATGGAAAAGAAACAGTCGTTATCATTGATGAGGCTCATACGGTTGAAGATCCGATTGTGTTTGAGGAAATCCGACTTTTGTTGAACATGCAACTGACTGATCGGTTTTTAATAACCATTTTACTTTTGGGACAACCCGAACTCACGGCAGCAGTGAATAGTAATAAACAATTCTCTCAGCGTATTGCGATTCGTTATCATTTGGATCCACTCAGTGACAAAGAAACTTCTGAATATATTGCCCACAGGCTTCGTGTGGCCGGAAGACAGGAAGCCCTTTTTGAGCCAACGGCGTTGTCGTTCATCCATAAGCATTCCGGCGGGATCCCAAGACGAATCAACCAAATTGCAGACATGGCCCTTTTTGTGGGGTTTTCACAAAAGGCAAAAGAGGTGAATGCGGAGTTAATTGAAGAGGCTATTAAAAGTTTAGAGGGATAATTATGTACGAATCGTATTGGGAACTGACGGCCAAACCCTTCGAGAACACGCCCGATCCCCGCTTTTTTTATACTTCGTCGCAACATGAAGAAGCCTTGCAACGCCTCGTCTATGGTGTGCGCGAAAACAAGGGGGCTGTCATGCTGACCGGCGTTTTTGGTTGTGGCAAGACTCTCTTGTCTCAAGTTCTTCTCAGCGAACTCGATCGTGATGTTTATCGCGTTGCCATAATCACCAACCCGATGATGAGCGCTTTAGAGTTGCTTCGTTCCATTGCCACCCGGTTAGGTGCGGTAGACCTTCCAAACCGCAAATCAGAAATTCTAAAAGATGTTTTGCTCGATTCCATTCAGGATATGCTGATGGGTAATTATACCGATGGAAAACAGACCGTCATTTTGATCGATGAAATGCACGCCATTGAAGATAAAATGATCTTTGAGGATTTGCGGATGCTCATGAATTTTCAACTTCAAGATCGTTTTTTGTGCACCCTCATTTTTATGGGTCAGCCGGAGTTAAAAAAACAAATTGAGCTCAACAAACAGCTCAACCAGCGCATTGCCATTCGCTATCATGTCCAACCCTTTAACATAGAAGATACCATTGCCTATGTGTCTCACCGGGTCAAAATAGCGGGTGCTGCCAGACAACTTTTTGACAAGGCATCCCTGCCTGTTATTTTTCAAAAGTCGGGGGGGATTCCAAGGCGCATCAACCAAATTTGTGATATGTGTTTATTTGTCGGTTCTGCCCAAAACGCCAAAGTTGTCACCTCCGCCTTAGTAGAAGAGGCCTCCAAAAGTCTAGAAGGCTAAAAAAGGCGTCGGACGCCTTCTTACGGAAAACATCCAGAATGTGACGAAAATTGGACAGGATACCCAAAAGGCGTCGGACGCCTTTCCGATAACCCACTGAAAAGTAAAGAAATTCTTTTGTGGCATTTGTTTTGCATATTTAGGCGACAACATGCCTCGTCTACCGTTGATTCATATTCCATTGGGACTCTATTCCGTGGTCAGTAAATGTAATAACAATGAATTTCTTTTTGATGCTGATGAGAAGTTTGAAATGTATCTTCAGCACTTAATCGAATGCAAAGAAGTTTTCGGGTTTACCCTATATGACATTGTTTGTTTATCCAACCACGTCCATGAACTCTATAGAGTTCCCAGAGAAGTAACTATCGCGCAAATCTTACAGCGAGTAAAAGGAATGTTTTCACAAAAATTCAATAAACGTTTTGGGCGAACTGGCCACTTTTGGAAAAATAAACCATTTTACCGCATTGTGGAAAATGAGACTTATGCCTTTAACACAATGAACTATTACCACTGGAACTCAGTTAAAGCCGGCCTTGTTAAAAGGCCAGAAGAATGGCCCTATTCTGGTTATCGATTTCACATATTGGGCGAGAGGAAAGGCTTAGTGGGCAAGCTATTAGATCCCCTTCCTTACGACATTCCTTCTGAGCAGAATTCGGAGATGCAACGGGAGGTGCATCGAATCCTTAAAACTAAGGCTGTCCGTTACATAGGCAGTAAGGAATTTCGAAAAGCGATGCGACAAAAGAAGGGATAAAAGGTATCCAAAACCCCTAAAAGGCGTCCGACGCCTTTTCAAGAAAGTGTAATAAAAACAGGTACTTATGATTTTATATGCCCCTTGGTAGCACTGCGGGTGTATAATTTAGGTGAGTAAGTTTAGGAGGGTTTTTAAATGCCTACTTTTGTGAACAAACATATCTTGATCGTCGATGATGACGAGAACGTTCTCAAGACCTTAGCCCGATATTTAAAGAAAAAGGGCTATCGGATTTCCACAGCCAGTGGCGGCAGGGAAGCCCTAGAAAAGATTGCCAAAGAGCCCCCGCACCTAGTCCTTCTCGATGCCTTGATGCCAGAAATGGATGGGATTGAAACGCTAGAGCAAATCCGTCTGAAATTTCCAGATATCGATGTCGTGATGATTTCGGCCTTGAAAGAAGAGGTAGTGGCTCAAGAAGCGATCAAAATGGGGGCTTATGAATGGCTCCCCAAGCCTTTTTCAATGGAGCATTGGGAGACAACGATCTTTGTGGGACTTTTGCGTAAAGTAGGTAACGAACCCTCCTATCCTTGAGCTGGTAGAATGACCGTAAAAGTCGATCCCTTCTGAGGCTCACTTTGGACTTCAATTCTCCCGAGGTGTTCTTTAATAATGCGCTGGTTAATTGAGAGTCCTAAGCCGGTTCCCTTCATTTTCCCCTCAGCCTCTTTATAGGATGTTGTGAAGAAAGGCTCAAAAATTCTGGGCAGTGTTTCTTTAGAGATTCCACAACCCGTATCTTGAAAAGAAACCAAGATTTTTCCATTTTCAACCTTGGCGCTAATTCTCAAGTTTTTCCTTTCCGATTCTGACATGGCGCGAACCGCATTGGTAATGAAGTTGACAAAGACTTGCATGAGTTCTCGGGTATTACCAATAACTGTTGGAATTTTTGAAGGGAGGATTTTTTCCACATGGATATGTTCTTTATCCAACTGATTGTGTGTGAGCTGTAGGGCTTCTTGAATGGCTTCCTCTACATGGACTTCTTCTTTAAGAGAGGTCGAACGTCTTGCAAACTTGAGCAATCCTTGGACAATTTCTTGGGAGCGTCTTGTGGCAACTTTCATTTCCTGGATGACTTCAGGCAATTCCTCCTTAATGCCCTTGCCCTCCTTAAGGATTAGCTCGGCTGTCTCCAAATTTCCAGAAATGGCTTGCAAAGGATTATTGATTTCGTGGGCAACTCCACTGGCCAATTGCCCCACCGTTGCCAGTTTGGCTGCCTGGATAAGTTCCGCTTGAGTTTCTAAAAGTTCTTTGCGTGGCGCCAGAGTCTTAGAAACAAGGATTGCCAAAAAGGTGCCTACCAAGAGGGCAATCAGTGTAATCCAGATACTGGATTGTGTTGTATGCCGAGCGATTAGGTAAGGATTTTTCAAAGAAAAACCAATTTGCAAAAAGCCGATGGGGGTCTTATCAATTGTAGAAACAGGCCCGCCTACTTTAAAAGTTTCTCCCTCTACTTGAGATTGCCAATTGCTTTTTCCCAACATTTGCTGGCTAAAGGGATCTTTTAATTTTTGATCCCGAAGAGGATTTTCATCTGTTCCATCAGTTAATAACACGCCATTAATATCGAAGACGTAGGTATAAAGGATGTCACGGTTAACTTGGAAAGCTTCCAACTGGTTTTCTAAAGCATGGACATCGAGAAAATAAAGATTGTTGTAAATATTTTCCGAAATTAATTCTGTAAGCTGGAAAGAACCTTTTTTAAATGTTTCTAGAATTTGCCTCTTTCCTTGATAGATGGAGTATATGGTAATGCCGCCCCCCACGAAAAGGATCACAAGAAATGTATAGAGAATCAGTTTGAAACCGATATTAATCTTCATTCTTTTATGCCAAATGTCGCTTTGATAAATTCTTTGGATTCAGTCAGAGGGGTTAACGAGTTGGGAGGAATTTCATCAAACTTCGTCGTCATTTCAAAAGCCCGCAGGAATTTTTTCCCTTCTTCAGATTGGTCCGCTTTGACTAGTGCCTCTTTGATTTTTGTCGCAAAATTTGGGGGGAGATCGGCTCGGGTGCTAACCACCTGGCGTGGAATGGAAAATGTTTTCTGAATGATTTTTAGCTCCCCCAGTTTTTCTTTGGCCATATTCACATAATTTTGGTTATCTATCGCTCCAGCAACGATTTTTTTTCTCAAAACCCAAACCATCGTGTTTTCATCATCACCCGTAAAAATATAGCCCACTTCATTGGGTTTTACGGGCTCCAACTCACTTTTTTTGGGTACTAATTTGAGTCCACCTTTCACCAAAATTATTTTGGGAAGGTAGTATCCGGAGGTAGAAAAGGCTTCTTCAAAACCAATGGTTTTGCCCATGATATCTTTTAAGTTTTGGATCCCACTGTCTTGCCTCACGAAAAGAACGGAATGATATTCCGCCAGCCCTTTTTTCCACCTTCTTAAGAGAAGTTTGCTTCCAGAAAGATAGCTGACCGCAAGACTGGGAAAAGAGCTGTCTACATAAACATCCACTTTCCCTTCTTTCAGAAAAGCAGCCATTTGGTGAATGTCCTTTACCACCACTACTTTCCCTTCATTCACCCCTTCTGATTGGAGCTGTGTTGCAAGATAGGTGGCAAGGGGTAGAAATTTTTTGATTTCATCTGCTGGTTCCGTATTGATAGAACCGATATTGAGTGTGCCGGCCAACGTGGTGCTAGATAGATTCAAGATCAAGCCTATGATCAATATTTTTTTCATCATAAGACCTCCCTGTGCTCATCCGCCACTACTACGTTGGCGGACTCAGAAATAAACTTGCGCCTGTGTGCGAACGATATGGCGCCTTTCGTCGTTGGCACCGGCGATGGCGTCTTGGTCAAGCTTAAATGTATAATCAAGTTGAAGTTTTGCATGATGTCCTTTGAAGAAATAGGTAAAAGCGGATGCATATTCCTGTTCATCATTGTCAACGCCCCGTCTGAAGACCTGAGAACCTCGCAGGGCCCATTCCAAATGTTTGGGGATGAGCATATACCCGGCCTGAGCGTAATAACCCTGGGCGTCCTGGTCATTGGCAGCAGTTGAGCGGTCATTTCGATTAAACCTTCTAAAATATTCACCCCTTAGGGAAAAACCTTTATATTTCAGACCTCCAAAACCGCCAAAGACAAAAAAGTTATCCCTTGCCGTTCGATCCCTGTTATAAAAAAACTCTCCCCCAAAGGTAAGGTTTGGGTCTTCGCTTCCATTTAAATCCGATTCTTCTAATTTATATTCGCCAAGCGGATTGATGGCAAAACGAGCGGTATAGAGAAACTCCTGGTTTTGGTTTAACCGGTTTCTCCCGTCCCCATTAAAAAGACCCGCGTAGTATTCAAAGCGCCCTTCCCAAGGTGTTCCCCAGAATTCAAGTCCAATATCTCTGCCAGGAACAAATTCTTCACTAGCCAGGGAGCGCTCAACAAATTGAAGCTTTTTGGAAGAGGTTAATTCTTGAATCCCAAATGGGACTTTATATTGTCCGGCTCTAATATGTAGGGGTTCTAAGGCATGGTAATCCAGATAGAAATCTTTTAAATCAAATTCTTCCCCTCCAGCGTCGGGTGTTCCGAAGTCCATATCAACTTCGTATTCCAAATCCTTGGTGATGGCATTTCCCTCAAATTTGACTCTGCCCCGGCGCAAGAAAATATCGTTTGTGTCCTGTGCATTTTCAATTTCTTGAAAGCGGTGTTGGACCTGTAGGGTAAAGCTAGGGGTTAATTTGTAGTTGCCGTCAGCCGATTTGATAAAAAATCCATCTTCATCATGGCCTGCCAAAAAGCCCTTTTCTTCTTTTTTTTCTTTTTCCAGCGCCTCGACCCGTTTTTTGAGGTCTTGCAGTTCGGAAGCGGAGACCTGCTGGGCAATCAAAAAAATCCCTAGCAAGAAGATCTGTTTTTTCATGACCCCCCCTTCAAAAGGCGTCCGACGCCTTTTTGAATTTCTCTCATATTTTTAAGGGTTTGGCAATCTTTTACCCTTCGGCAGGCTCAGGGCAGGCAGAATTGGTTGATAAAACTGGCTGGTGTCAATTCTTGGCCGGTGACGTGGGGAACGAGTTTGGACCAGGGCCATTGGCAACCCATTTTGAAAAGTTTTTCTTTGAGAAGGGCTCCAACTTTTGGGTTGTCCAAAAAGGAAATTTTTTGGATCGGTTTTTTCAAAGCCTCTTTCTCAAGCGTTTCGGCAATTTGCGCCGCCATCAATTCACCTAAGAGATAGTTTTGATAATAAACTGGTGAAGAGGCGATATGAATTTTTGCCGCCCAGTCCGGAAAATTTCTTCCAACCGGTTTATCCAAAAGCTGGAATTCTTTGACGAGCTTCCACCATAGGCTGTTTAAATCCTGGTCCGGATTGGTGTATAAGGCGCGTTCAAATGTGGTCACTACCATGACCCATCTGGCGATGATCAGTTTGTCCAGCGACATCGCTTCACACAGGGAGGGTTCCAATTGTTTTAATTCCGTTGAGGGGATCTGGAGCATTGTCTGCAACCAGTGAGGGTGATGCATCATTCTCTCCATCAGCATAGCAATGGCCTCTGTTGCAAAGATATGAGCCTCGTCTCTTAAAAAATAGGGAAGTTTGGGATCAATATTTTTGGAATAGGCCGCGTGTCCCAACTCATGCAACATGGTGGAGGCCCAATAGCTGTTGGGTCGAATATTGGCCAAGACCCGCACCTCTCTTTTTGCTTTGTCCATCGTGATACAAAAGGCGTGCTGGCTCTTCCCTTTTTTTTCAAACAAATCGCTTCGCTCCAAGACATCGGAAATATCAAGACCAATTCCTTGATAAAACTCACTGGAGATTTTTAAAATATCTTTGTCTTTGATATAAGGATCGAGATCGACCCCTACTTTGGAGGGGGCTTGTTGAGCAAAGGGGTCGTCATAGTGCCACGGTTTGATTTTATCAGGTGTCGTTCCATAATATTTTGCCAATGCCTGATGCAGTTTTTCAATTTTTTGTTGAAATGGTTTTTGTGTTGCCCCCTTCAATTTTGCAAAAAGATCAAATAGCCAGACGCTGTCTAACTCTTGAAGTTTCAAGGCCATGACAAAGTGGTTGGGGAAACCCAGTTTTTGGGCTGCCTGGTTTCTTTTTTTGGCCAATTCCCGGATTTTTTCGGAAACCTCGAGGGCAATTTGTTTGGTCGACTCCCAGGCAAGTTTTCGCCTATTTTCATTTTTTTCCGTTTTTAAAATTTCTTTGAGATCATTGTTCGTTAGTTTTTTTCCATCGAGTTCCGCTCTGAAATTGTTAAAAATGTTTTCAATTTCCGTTTGGCGTTCCACCAAATCAGCAATTGTTTTTTCATCAAGTTGATTAGCGGTATAAGATTTGGTCAACAGATCTATTTGTCGGGCAAGCAATGGGTTGTTGATGCCCTCTTGACCCCATTTTTTGAGTTGCTGGTATTCATCCGGGTTGGAAAAAATTAGTTTAAGCTTTTTTTCTGTTTCAGCCAGCTCTTGTGCGATTTTAGCATCACCCGTGGTGGCCAATTGCCAGTAGAGCTGGCATAGTTTTTTTTCCAACGGGGCACACTTCGCCTCCATTTGCTCTACGAAAGTTTCTGGACCCATTTTTTGCTTGGCTTTCATGAAGCTCCCCTATATTGAGGAAAAACACTTACGCTGCAAGGACAAATAGGGCACTTAGCTCAGCTGGTTAGAGCGCTACGTTCACATCGTAGAGGTCGTAGGTTCGACTCCTACAGTGCCCACACACTTTGTGACACAATCATTTCAAAAAGAATATCTCGACGGTATCCAGCGCTTTAACGAAGGGCATTACTTTGAAGCCCATGAGATTTGGGAAAAGCTCTGGCTTGAGGCTCAAGATATGGAGAGGGTTTTTTATCAAGGGCTCATTCAGATGGCTGCTGCTCTTCTTAAACTTCAGGAGGGAAAGCGGCCTGAGGCTTGTAGAAGACTTTTTCAGCTAGCTTTGGAAAAATTGGGCACAGTCCCCAATTCTTACCTAGGGCTTGATGTCCGAAAATTGGAAAAAGATTTAAAGGAATATTTTAATAGCGGGCAGGTAGTCCCTAAAATAACTCTAATTCCTTAATTTTGATTTTTTAATAGGGCGCCTATAGCTTCCGCCATTCCCCTAGACATTGTTTACAAAAGCAGCGCCCATTTTATTTTCTAGGGTCTTTAGAATTCCATCGATGAGCCGTGAAACAATCCCTTTGCCTTCCTGTCTAAACCTTAAGCTTAGCTCATGAAGCTTACCTACTTGTTGGCGTGTAAAAAGATGGGCATGTAAGTTGGCAAGATCAATTGCATGTTGGATTGCACTCAGTTGACCTTCTGCAACTTTTTCAATTGCCCGGTCAATACGCTGCCACAATATTTGTCTATTTGTCATTGTGGCGTCTGGTTCACTGGCGGCTACTGCCTCCATTAACTCTAATGGGTTACCCATCATAGTTCGTGCAGAAGAACCCATGAGCGCTGCCATTCTCTCTAAAGCTTCTCTTCTTGCTGTTTTTGTATCCGCGAAGCGTGGCAGAGTTAATTTTAGCTTTCTTTTAACGGCTTCAATTGCTGGATCTCTTAACACGGGATTCAAACTGTTCAGTTCTCTGGCCAGATTTTTTAGTGTTTCATCCCTAGGTGGGCTTTCATCTGTATAGCGGTCGAGTATTCTGTGAAGGGATTCGCCCTCTCCATTGTGCAGTTCATTAGCAATGGCTTCTACCAGGGATCCTGCTTCTTCAAAAAAACCCGTTTCATCTTCTGGTGGAAACCCCATGTTTGCAGGGCTTAGCAAGCCTTGGGTAGCCAAAAATTCATGTATGGTGAATCCGAAAGTGCCAATCACACGATCCTCCTCAAAATTGTCGCTCGTATCTCTTGTTTATTATCCGATGTCAAGGATTTTTAGACCAACACCGATAACCCCGCCGGTCAAAATCAAAATCGGTTCCGGAATTTTTGTCTTCGTTACGCCGAGTAAAACAGCAGCAGCCAGCAATGCTGTTTTCCAATCAATAATAGCCCCTTTTCCAAGAATGTAGACCGATCCGGCAATAGCACCCGCCGCAGCGGCTGTGACACCATCAACAAAGGCCTTGACCTGGGGCTTTTTCACGATTTTGTGAAACCAAGGAGCAAAAATAACGACAAAAAGATAAACGGGGGTGAAAACACCGGCTACAGAGGCCAAAGCCCCCTTCAAACCCTCCACCAGATAGCCGATAAAGCCGACCGTTATCAAAACAGGCCCCGGCGTAATCATTCCCACACTAACCGCATCCAGAAATTGCTGGTTGGTAAGCCAATGAAACCGCTCCACCACATCACCATAAATAAAAGGGATAATGGCCATTCCGCTTCCGTAAACAACGATGGCGGCTTTAAAGAAAAAGAAAAAAAGATCGAGGGGAATAACGGAGAACAGTTTGAAATCTTTTGGGAAGGCATAGAAAATAACAGCGAGCACTCCACCCATCAAAAATAGAAGTAAGCTGGCCTTGCTCGTCAGCGCTGTTGTGATCATCAGCGTGATAAAAATAAGCCAAAGACCAATCCTTTTTTCTAAAGTTATTTTGGCCAGCTTGTAGGCGGCTTTGATGATTACCCCAATTACGGCCGCACTCATGCCGTAAAAGACTCCATGAATCCACGGCAACCCTTGATAGTGAACGTAGAGATAGGAGAGACCAAGGACGATAAAAAAAGAGGGAAGGACAAATGCAATGCCGATTAGGGTCGCTCCCCATATTTTACTTTTAAGATAGCCAAAGTAAATGGCTAGCTGAGCTGCCACAGGTCCCGGAACGATTTGGGCGAGTGCCAGGCCATGCAGATAATCGTCTTTGGAAAACCACTTTTTTTGTTCGACTAAATCTTTTTGCATGTAGCCAACCAATGCAATGGGACCTCCAAAACCTATTGTTCCCAGTTTAAGGAAATAAAGGATCAGCTCTTTTAAAGTGAATGGTTGCATCGGCTTAAAGCAAAAGTTAAAACGAAACGGTGAAGGAGTCTAGCTTAGAAAAAATTGCACACGCCTTAGGGTTCAAAAAACCCCAGGCAGCACTGTTACTCCCACTTTCTTTTCTTGTGGGTGGTGTTGTCCTCGCAATGATTTTGCCAAAACTGGATCGTTTGGTTCCAGGTGGGGCCCCCATTGTACAGGTTCTTTTGGAAATTATTTGGTTCTGTCTGATGTATTTTGGTTTTTTCAAGCAGATCAAAAGGTATCGTGAAAAATATGGAGAGAAGGCTTATCAGCAGTTAGCTTTGCGATTTTTTCTTCCAGCAGGCATTTTGATGGTTGCTGGGATTGTACGGGCACTCTGGATTATTGGGACCCCCATCCCCTGGTTTCCATTTTCCTTAAGGGTTACTCTGAGTCTTTATTTTGTATTTATGGGACTCATTCTACAGGTAAGAGGAATACAATCCCTGGGAATTGACCGGATTGTCTTTCTTTATAATGTCTTTCCAGAAAAGGGAGAGCGTGTAGAAAGCACTCTGTATCAACATCTACGGCATCCACTATATTCTGCGATGATGCATTTTTGCCTAGGCTTCGCCCTCTTTTCTGGAACGTTAGAAGGATTGCTTTGTCTCCTTATTTTTGGCCTAAAATTATTTATTTGGTCTAAGGTGGAAGAAAAAGAACTGGTTGATCGATTTGGGGAGTCTTATGCGAATTATCGCAAGAATGTGCCGGCCTTTATTCCTAAATTTCGATCCATACCTCTTCTCCTTCAATTTTTGTTGGGTAGACGTTAAGTTTGACCGCAGTGTTGCGGATGTTTTGGCCGGTCTCAAGATTAAACGTCCACTGATGCAGGGGGCAAACAACGCAGTTTTCTTTTAGCTTTCCTTCTCCTAACGATCCCCCACGGTGGGGACAAGTGTTGTCAATGGCTTGAAACGTTCCGCCGTTGTTGAAAAGGGCAATCGGCTTGCCATGGATATCGACTGTCTTTCCTTCACCGATTTTGAGATCCGAAATTTTCGCGACTTTGTACCAGTTTGGCATAGGCAATCTTGGTATAACTGACGAAAATCATCCAGTACCGACGGAAATCATGCACCACTGATTTGCCCCACATAATATAACTGCCCGATTTTAAAAAGCATATTTTTGAAAACACCTTGGCATACAGTTTGCTCTAAACAATTCATGTTGTGAGTTTATTTAAAAGAATAAAGAAAGTTCTGACAATTCTTCCCCATACCCTACGGGATACTGTTTTAAATAAGATTGAAATTCGCAAAGAGAACCGTTTCGTTCATGGGAAGAAGATGGACGCCAGTTATGATCCTGAGACAGGTCGTATCCTCATCTGGGGACGGTTAAATGCACCTGACATTGATTTAATCATTATTTTAATGCACGAGATCGGTCACCTTTTCTTTCATCAAATTTTAGAAATACCAGAAAGAAGAGAATGGTTTAAAATTCATGCAGAGGAAAATCTTGATTTTGAACTCAAAAAGGAATACGATTCCGTCCAGATTCCAGAGGAGGTGTTCTGCTGCGCTTTTTCGTTGGTCGGATTGGAGATTTGGTTTGAAAAAAATCATATGAAAGACAAAGCAGCAAAATTAAAAATGAAATTTGAAAAGGAAGCGCCCAAAACTTCCACATTTGTAAGAAAGATATTCAACCAGCAATCAAAAGATATTTTCCATTCCACGGTGAAACGTATTAGAAAATGGGTTGAAGAAGCAACAGGTCCCTTAAAGTAGTTAATCTAAAAATCTTCAGAGGAGTTGTTCGGGGTTTTCTAAGAGGTTTTTTAAATAGCCGCCTGCTTTGCCCGCTAAATAACCATCAACGATTCGGTGATCGACAGTTGCGGTGATATGGACAATGGGTTTGACAACAACTTGACCGTTTTCCACGACAGCTTGATCTGTAATGACTCCCACCACAAATACGATAGGTGTTCTGCTAAAAGGAACGAGTGGGGCCCAGGCCGTTTTGATTCCAAACATTCCAACATTGGTAATCATGGCTCCCCCGAACGGGTCTGGAGGCAATTTTAGAAAAAATGGGCTTAAGTTTAAATCGTAGCCAATATAGGCTAGGCATTTCATCACCCATTTTAAAAGAAATGGTGGCAAAAATTTCAGGGACATTTTCGATTGTTTGAGATTGGGATCATCCCCCGCACGTATTTTTTGGGTTTGTTGGTTGAGTTCATCGGCAATTTGGTCCAGTGTTTTTTTGTGGGCATCGCGAATTTTAGCTCCGGAAAGATCTGGGCGGCCTTTTTCCTGCCAAAAAACTTGCACAAAAACATCCACGTTATCTCTCAAATAAATTTTGTTTCTTCGGATGATGACGTTGGTATCCGGGAATTCTGCCAGCATTTTGGCAACCCCTTTGACAATGAAGTGCGTGATTGTTAACTTTTCGTTCGATTCTGTTTTGAGTTTTTCAAGCAGCGCGAGGGCCTTTGTCATGTCGATTTCCATTTCGCCATAGGAAGAGGGGTCGCCAGGTTTTTCCCAAGTCGCGAGCGAAATTTTGCGCCACGTGGAAATATTTTTTAAGGGCCTGCATTCAACATTTTTGCGGAACATGGTCTTTGAGTATCTACTTGAATACGGAATAAGGGTCAAATATATTGAATTTCATGGGGTGGTAGCTCAGTTGGGAGAGCGCGTCGTTCGCAACGACGAGGTCGGCGGTTCGATCCCGCTCCACTCCACCAAATGATTTAAGGTTTGTATTTTTTTCGCAACAAGGCAAATTCTTGGTGAAAATTGGCAATCCACCTTTGAACAAATTGCCCTTCCTCAAAGAGGGGATTGAGGTCCGCCGCAAGATCCCCGGGTTTTATTTTAGATACTATTTCTTCGAGTTTGTCGAAAGCGCCACGAACAGTATATTGTCCGCGAGTCTCTTTTAATCTGTCCGGGTTCGGCGCGACTCCTTTTTGCATATACCAAATCAAATCGTAGTAATCCCGTCCTTTGATCTTGATGCCGGTTTTCCCTTTTTCCCACACGCGCTCCAAACAGGCTGCCATTTTGCCGGCCATCAGCGTGGGAAGATCATAATGTTTGATGACAAAACTGAACCGGTCTTCCGATAGGGTTCTCGGTTCGGTATGGTATTTCCTGTCTGTCGGATTCACTTCCACCTTAATATTCAAATTTTCGGCTTCATGGGATGAAAGGCCGAGTTGATAAAGCACCGGAAAACGAAGCTCCACGCGATTCACACCACTCCCCGGCGTGAAGGTTTTGAGTTGCTTATAGCCCATTTTGTTAAAATAGTGTTGGATGTCATTTGCAAACTGTTTTTTATTGAACGGCTCCAGAGATTCAAAGTCGACATCTTCCGACATCCGGTTGATGTTGAAACATTTCCTAAGACAATTCCCGCCGTAAAAAATCAGATTTTGATATCGGGGACTGTTGTAGATGAAATCGAGAATATAAAGCTGAATTTTTTCCTTGAGTTTTAGTCGGATGACATCCGGTCTTAAGTTCGTGCGCCGGCTTTCTTGTACAACCATCCCCAATTCATCCAATAGTGTGGCCATGGGTTAATGCCTCCAGTTTGGGTAAAAATGCGATCATTTTTTTTATACCGCTTTTTTTAGTTATGCCGCAAAAAAGTTTTAGATCTTTGCTCTTCATGTTCATCCAGTTGAGGCGCAGTTCATCAATTTCTTTTTCTGAATCAAGATCGGTCATGCGCAAATAGAGATAATCAAACAGGGCCTTTGCAAGAGAAGCTTCATAGATCACATTTTTCCCATAACGTTTCGTCTCAAATCCAAAAAACAAATCTCTTTTCACTGAATGGTAGTAAAAGGAACCAAGCTTATTCATATATTTCCGGGTTGTTTTAAGAATGATAGACGTGATGGCAAATGTAGCTTCGGTTAACAAGTTGTACTTTTGAAGAACGTATTCCAGACTCAAGTAGGAGGGGATGACCAATTTGTTGGCAACCAATTCAAGGTAGGCTGGGTCGTGCATCGAACGATCGACATAGGTTTTGGTGACATATAACCCATTTTTAAGTCTAAGGATCAGCCCATTCTTTGTCCATCGCTTGATATTCTGATTTAAGGCATCCGTCTTAGCCGGAGTAAAGGCCAAAAGGGCGGCCTTTGAGAAAAAAGGTAAAAGTTCTAAATTTTTTAGTATTTTTTCATTCATTCTGATTTTAGTATTTTAAATATACTAAAACCAGAATACTATAAAACCCGACTTTTGTCAAATTTGGCGGAGGGGGTGAGATGGTCCCGCCTCACGGCAGGATCATCTTCTTCATTCTCCTTCGGAGAATTGCGGTCCGAACTCGGCATACGCCAAAGTTCTCGTCAGCTACCCCCTCCGTCCCGTCTCAGTAAGGCGGGACGGAGGGGGTGAGATTCGAACTCACGGAACCCGTAAGGGTTCAATGGTTTTCAAGACCATCCGTTTCAACCGCTCACGCACCCCTCCATGAATCTGCACATTATATACTAGTTGAGGATGGGTAAAAGCCAAGTTTTAAAATAAAAAGCCCCGCTATTGGCGGGGCTTTTGAATATCCCTCAGTCTATTTTAAATTAGTCTTTGTCAACAGAAGTCAAGACGGGTCTGCGTCTATTCGCCCGCGCTAACTTGTCGGCTTCCACTTTTTCAATGCCTTTTAAATATTCGTTGGCACTTGCAATAAAGATTGGAAAGCCATCATGCATGATAAATTCAAAACGATAGCCTGGTCTGCCAGCTTGAGCAGGAAACTGCACGGTTGTTTTATCAGGAACGTCAGTATCACAGCCATTATATGTGTAAGTAAGGACTAAACCAGTTGCTTGATCTCTCATAGTATATTCATTGGTTTCCAATTTCGTTCTAGCTCCATGTTGACGAATTGCTCTTAAGCAAGTTTCTTTTGCTTTTTTGGGCAATAAAGCAGCCAGCATAGGAGCTTTTTCAAAGGGAAGTGTTTTTGGCTCTACCGTCTTATGATCATGTCGATGTGCAAAAAGGGCATCGATCGCCTGCCGAAACACTTTGTTGAATTGAAAAGCAGGAACAAATTCTTTCTCCAGAGTTCTCTTAGCTGCTGGGTCAAAGGCAAACGAATTCTTCCTTTTACCCGTTGCGACCTCTTCTGCCAAGAAAAGAACGTTATTTGTCTTTTGGTTAACGCGTACTGTTCGTACCAACACACCTGCGGTTGCTGCCATTTTATCCTCCCAAATTGTGTTATGTTAGCTAGGTTAACAAAGTGTCGCTAAATGAATTTTGCGGCTACTTCCCCCACCACCTTTTATCGCCAAAGGCGATTGGTCTGTGAGACCAAAAAACAGGTGGTGGGGTTCCGCTAGCGTTATTTTTTGCTCTTGAACAAAAGTTTTGCTCAAGCGCGGGCGCCATATAGAGGTAGGAAGCATTTCTTGTCAATATGATTTTGAAATTTTTGGTTTTGAAATTTTCTTTTGACAGAATGTGTTACAAAGGGCTAGGCTTAAAACCGTGTTAAACAGACATTTCCAGGCCATTTTAGAAAAAAATTGGAGTGAGAAAAAATTCCTCTGTATTGGTCTCGACAGCGATATTTCAAAACTTCCAAAAGGGACAACTCAACTTTCTTTCAACCAAGCCATCATCGAAGCCACACATGACTTGGTAGCTGCTTTCAAACCCAATGTTGCTTTTTATGAATCACAAGGGAGCAGTGGTTTTGAAGCTCTCAAAAAGACGATCGAATTTATTTTAGAAACGGCACCGTCAACACTCATTGTTTTAGATGCGAAACGGGCTGATATCGGAAACACAAGTGCTTCTTATGCCAAAGCTGCCTTTGAAGAACTGAAAGCCGATTGCGTCACTCTCAATCCTTATTTAGGCCAGGAAGCGATCCAACCTTTTTTAGATTATAAAAATAAAGGTTCTTTCATTTTGTGCCGCACTTCCAACCCCGGAGCCAAAGAATTTCAAGATTTAAAAGTGGATGGCGAGCCACTTTATTTGAGAGTGGCCAAACAGGTTGCAACCCAATGGAACACAAACAAAAACTGTGGGTTAGTGGTGGGGGCGACCTATCCGGAAGAATTGAAAACAATCCGCAAAGCAGCCCCCGAATTGCCCTTTTTGGTCCCAGGGGTAGGTTCCCAAGGTGGCGATTTAAAACAGGTTTTAGAATTTGGTCGTAATAGTGCCGGAAACGGCCTTTTAATTAATCTCTCCCGTAGCATTCTTTTTGCCTCTAGTGGCCCCGATTTTGCCGAGTCAGCCCGAAAAGAAATTTTGAAAACGACGCAACTTATTTGAGGATCTGCCGAAGTAACGGAAGAGCAATGGAGGTTTTATGGGCATGGAGATGATGCGAGCTGCCTTGGCATCAGGCGTTCCAGTTTCAGAAGTTTTAGGAGGGGCTGCTCCTCTTAATGAATTAAGTGATGTTGTTGAGTCTGTGGAGCTTGTTGTAGCAGAAGAAGCCCGAAGAAATCTTGGTGTCTTTCAAGAAGCAGCAAGCCAACTGAAGAGGTTGTTGCGTGAAGGTGGAAGGCCTGCCCAGTTTTTGGCTGCGCAGAAGCTGTTAGAAGATACCACGCGTGGAATTAGTTGGAAACCTCAAGAAGCAACAATGCCATTGCCATCTAATTATCATTTGGCCTCTGCCTTAAACAGAGTCGATAGCAATGTCGGTAGAGAACTTGGCCTTTTAGAAGAGCTAGTTGCTATTTCAAGTATCAGTTGTGAACCAGAAGAGGCTAAAGAGGTTCGTCACTCGGCAGAGTGGGTTGCCCAAAAAATGCGTGAGGCCAACTTTGCCAATGTTCGCTTGTTAGAGGCAGAAGGTGTTCACCCCGCTGTCTATGGCGAAATCATAGTTGATCCCAACAAGTCGACCATTCTTTTTTATGCCCATCATGATGTGATGCCGCTTGCCGATAATGGCAAAGGTTGGGAAACCGATCCTTTCAAAGCGATTGTTCGCAATGGGCGTCTCTATGGCCGTGGTGCTGCCGATGACAAAGCCGGTTTTATCTCAGGACTTGCGGCAATAAAAGCATATGGGCAAAACTTGCCCGTCAACGTTGTTTTTTTGATTGAAGGGGAAGAGGAGACCGGTTCAGAAAATCTTGATCGATTGCTTGCCCAATTACCACCCGATTTGAAAATTGATGCGGCCCTTTTAGCAAATTCCGAAAATAGTGAAGAGACTTCGGATCCTTGGGTAGGAGATTTCGAACATCCGATTACTAATGTTCTAGCAGGTGCCTTTGCGATGGGTTATGGACAACCTAACTCCGTTCTTGCGGGAACCGGAGGGAGTATCGGCTTTTTGCCCACGTTTAAGAAACGCTTTCCAAATACACCACTTTATTGCATTGGCATTGAAGATCCAGACACCAACGCACATGCAGCCAATGAAAGTCTCTCAATAAGCGATTTTTGGAGAACAATTCGCTCTTTAGTTTTCTTTTTTCACGCGATGGGTAACAGAACCTGAGGTTTTTATGTCGGTTACCGCTTTATTTACCAATCCTGGAGTCGTTCAAACTCTTGGCCTGTCAGGCATCATGCAAGGCCTGGCCCCTACTAGGGAGCTAGGGGAAGTTGTTGATGGCTTGGAACATGCTCTGTTAGAAGCTGCTCCTCATTTTCAACCAAAATTCGCAGCTTCTGCAACCAGGCTTCGCAATCTTCTTGCGAGTGGTGGTTCTCCGACCAATTTTGCCAGCGCTCAAGAGCGATTAGCCGCTATTCTGGCTAAACTCAATGCAAAGCAAATTGATGCATTGATCAAAGCCACAGGTTGGGAACAATCTGGCAAACGTTTTGTCAGTGAAGATCCATCCATTGATGCAGAGACTATCAATCGTGCCATGGATAGGTTTGATGCCACGATGGGGCTTTATCTTCGCAGCATCGCAAACTTTGTCAGGCTTCCAAGTATTAGTGCACCAGATTATCCTGAAAAAAATCTTTTCAAATCAGCTGAGTGGGCAGCCAGAAAATTAAGAGAGGTTGGCTTTAAAGTAAAAATTTTAAAAGAGGAAGGTGCCCACCCAAGTGTTTATGGTGAAATCATGGTTGATCCCAATGCACCAACCGTCATTCTTTATTCCCATCACGATGTACAACCGGCAGAGGAGAAAGATTGGAAGACCGATCCTTTTAACACTATTGTTAAACAAGATCGCATGTATGGAAGAGGAGCGGCAGATGACAAGGCAGGCTTCATGGCCAACTTGGCGGCTGTTGATTGTCTTAGAAAAGCCGGAAAGCTTCGTTGTAATGTTATCTTTTTTGTTGAGGGTGAAGAAGAAATTGGCTCCCCTCATTTGGCAACGCTGCTCAGAAAAATGCGACCCGATATTAAGGCAGATGTTGCCCTTCTCACCGATGCCGCTAACGTAGAAAGCGGTTTACCGACCGATACCACCTCCACTCGTGGCCTACATCGACTTTTGGTCCGTGTTGAAACAGCAGAACATGAGCTTCATGCGGGCCTCTGGGGAGGAGCTGTCCCAGATGCCTATATGGCTTTAAGTCATATTCTCTCAACCTTGCAGCATCCAAATGGTGCACCCAGACTGGATGCGTTGAAACCACCTGTCATGTCTGAGGAGGTTCGTAAGGCAGTTGCTACTGTCCCATTTGATGAAGCCGGTTTTCGTAAGGCGGGCGGACTGAAACTCAACGTTCCCATTTGGGGTGATCCCGATCTTTCAGTAAATGCGAGGCTCTGGAGAGGTTATGTTCTCAATGTTTTGGCGATCGAGGGGCCGCAGACAAAAATCAAAAAAGCCTCTGGGAAAATTGTTCCCTGGGCAGAAGCCCTCCTTGAATTAAGAGTGCCGCCGGGCGGCGAAGTCAACGAAGCAGCGAAGCAGGTTGAAGAGGCTATTTTGGGTTTAAGAGAGAAAATGCCATGGTTCGATATTAAGGTTAGCTACCCAAAAGCTCCCATTGAACCATGGGAGGCTGATCTCAAGCATCCAATCGTTGGCACTTTAGCCAAGGCTTTATCAGTTGGTTATGGCAGAGAAACGGTTTTTGCCGGTTGTGGTGGAGGGATCGGTTTTCTCTTTGCTTTCAATGAACTTTTTCCAGGGGTTCCTTTGATACCAATCGGTATTGAAGATCCAGATACAAGGGCACATTCAGCAAACGAAAGTTTAAACATTGCCGATTTTGGGGGAGCAACAAGAGGATTGATTGCCTTTTTAGGCATGCTTGGCGCATCCGTTAAAAGACAATGACAAGCGTTGCAACCCCCATCATGAATTATCCGAAATTATTTGCTGCAGACCCGGCTGGTATTTCTGCCTATTTGGAGAGTGGGTTGGCGCCCGTTGCAGAATTGGATGCCCTCCTTAGTCCTCTCGAAGCAATCGATGGCTTTCGAATAGCGTCACAAGAACTTCAGCGGTCAGTCAGAGCAGGAATCAGCCTTTCCAATTTTTTTGTGAAACAAAGAGAGTTGGGAAAGATCATTAAAGATTTGGGCTTGAAACAAGCTCAGGCAATTGTGGAAGGGGCCGGTTTTGTGAGTTTAGATGAATCACCAGAATCGACAGTTTCACAACGTGTTGCGGAACGCTATGCTCAATTACTCCATGCCCAATCCAAAATGGGACCTTGGATTGCTGAGTTGGGAGAGCTCACCAAAATTCCCAGTATCAGCAGGCTTGGTGAAACGAGCCCCACCATTGAGCGATCTGCTGAATGGGTTGCTGCTCGGATGAGGAAAGCAGGTTTTCAGAGCGTAAAAGTTCTCGAGGAAAAGGGGGCCAACCCATCTGTCTACGGTGAATTCACTACAATCGATCCCAAAAAACCGACTGTCATCTTTTATGCTCATCACGATGTGCAACCCGTAGGGGATAACTGGGATACAGGACCCTTCACCCCTTTTGTGAAAGGAAGTCGCATTTATGCCAGAGGCATTGCGGATGACAAGGCCGGTTTCATGGCAGGGCTCGCCGCCGTTGAGAGTTTTTTTGAAACCGGTGTTGAACCTCCTTGCAACATCATCTTTTTTATAGAAGGAGAAGAGGAGATCGGTTCCCCCAACCTGGAGAAATTTCTCAAACAACTCCCTGAAGGTTTAAAGCCCGATGTCGTCATCTTGGCCGATTCTGAAAATGTGGAGACCGGTGTCCCGATGGTGACAACGAGCCTTCGCGGTGTTGCCAGCTTTTTAGTTTCCGTTCGAACATTGATGGGGAGGGGACTCCATAGCGGTTTTTATGGCGGCCCTGTTTTGGATGCCAATACGGCTTTGTCGATGGCAATAGCCAAACTTTTTGGGGAGCATGGCGAAGTTGCTGTTCCTGGTTTAGAACGGCCACTCTTGTCTAGAACGGCTCTTCAAAATTTAATGCATTCACCCTTTTCTGAAGAAAGTTTTAGAAAGGCAACGGGAATGGTTCCCAGTTTACGCCTTATTGGTAATACCGGTGGATCTGTTCATCGCAGAAGATGGTATGATTATTCTTTGTCAGCACTAGCACTTGAAGGACTTCAGCCCATAGCCGATGCAACTGCTTTAATCACCGGTCAGGCAAGGGCTTTGGTTTCTTTAAGAATTCCACCTGGTGCTGATGCAAAAAAAGCAGCGGAAATTTTTAAAAAACATGCAGAAGGCTTGGATGTTTTTGGAGCGGAGATACGTGTGGACATTAGAGCAGGGATGATTGAACCGTGGCAGGGTGATGTCAATCATCCGATGGTGGCTAGAATGGCTGAAGCCTTGACTCAAGGCTATGACCATCCAGCTATTCTTGGAGGTATTGGAGCCAGCATTGGCTTTCTAGACATTTTTGGAAGAAGATTTCCCAACACGGCCCTTGTGCCGATTGGCATTGAAGACCCCTACACCAATGCCCATTCTGCTAATGAGAGTTTGAGTGTCGATGACTGGTGCAAGACTATCTATTCATTAATCCTCTTTTTTGATTGCTTGGGGAATCCTTCGTAAGTTACAACAGCACCCATGCCCAAGCGACATGCCTTCGGTTTTGTCACCGAGCCTCTAACCCGTTTTGATTGGAAAGCCGAGACAACCTTGTTTATCATGTCGGAGCTTTGCTCCAGAGGACACATTATTTTAGCCTGTGAGCCCAAGGAACTTTTTTTGAAACAAAGTGAACCCTGGGGGAGATTCCAGAAGTTAGAAGTCGGTCACAAAAAACAATTTTTTCATCGAGTTGTTGGCGAAAAAACTTTGGCGTTAAGAAGTCTCTCGGCACTTTTTTTGCGCAAAGACCCACCCTTTGATTTACCCTACCTTCACCATCTCTATCTTTTGATGAAATTGGAGAAAAAAGTTTTGATGATTAATTCGCCGACTTCCATTTTGGAATTTAATGAAAAGTTAGTGACTCTCGATTTTCCCTTCGCACCAAAAACTTTGGTTTCTTATAATGCAGACCAGATTTTGAGATGGGGAAGGCAATTTGCGAATGGAATAGTTTTGAAGCCATTTAATTTGGGAGGGGGGAGTGGAATTGAGTGGCTGAAAAAATCAAAAATTAAAAATAAAAAATCAAAAATAATGGTGAAGAAAATGACACTTCGAGAGAAACAGCCAATCATTTGTCAGGAGTTTCTACCGGTGACAAAACTTGGCGATAAGAGAATTCTTCTTTGGAATGGAAAAATTTTGGGGCAATTTTTGCGCAAACCCAAAAAGGGTGATTTCAGAGCCAACCTCCATGCAGGGGGACATTTCATGCCGTGCGGCCTCACTGTTCACGACAAAAAAATTGTGAGTAGAGTTGGCCCTTGGACAAAGAGTAAAGGGCTTTATTTAGCGGGCCTGGATGTCATTGGAAAAAACTTGACTGAAATTAATATTACCAGTCCCATGGCGATTCATGGGATCAATTGGCTCTATGACAAGCATATGGAACGAAAAATTGTTAATGATATTTTAGGCTGGATCTGAGGAGAAATTAAATATGAAAGACCAAAAACAAAATACACATATAAAAAATTAAAAGTTTTTAATTTTTGGTTTGTGTTTTTAACTTTTTGTTTTTAATTTTTGATTTTGAAAAAATATGCCGAGACGTTTGCAAAAAGAAGATCTTCGGAAAAGATTTCATCCCGTAGGGAAAAAGAAACGTAACTTGAAAAAGTGGCTTTTGCTTTTTCTTGCTGTGATATTGACTAGTAGTCTTTATGTCGGTTGGAAGCTCAAAGGATTTGAAAAAAGAATTGAAGAGCAATTCAATGTCGCTCGTCGCTGGAACATTCCCTCTCGAATTTATTCCGACACAGAGTATCTCTATCCTCAAGTCGATACAGTGGGGCGCAGCCTTATTTCCAAATTAGAACGTCTTGCTTATAGACAAGTTTCCGGTGAAATCAAAGGGCCCGGCGATTTTGCCATCGCAAAAGATTATGTCGATATTTTTCTGCACGACTTTACCTATCCGTTAGAACAATTTTCGGGTTTTCCGGTTCGTTTGGAGTTATCTCAAAATATCATTCAACGTATCATCGATTTGGAATCCAAAGAAGAACTTCCCTTTATAAGGTTAGAGCCGGAAGAGATTGCCACTATTTTCGACGCCAAAATGGAGGATCGAACTCTGGTGAGTCTCAAAGATTGTCCCCAATATCTTTTAGAGGCAATCTTGGTGATAGAGGATGAACGTTTTTTCAAACACAGCGGAGTTGACCCCATTGCCATTACCAGGGCGTTGCTTGCCGATCTTCTCCACCTAAAACTTGTCCAGGGGGGGTCTACCCTCACACAACAGCTCATTAAAAACTTTTTTCTAACTTCCGAAAAATCAATAAAGCGAAAATTTAATGAATTCTTGATGGCGATTTTGCTTGAAATGAGACACTCCAAAGCCGAAATTTTCGAAGCTTATCTCAATGAAATTTATTTGGGTCAAAGGGGGCCTTCTAGTGTGACCGGTGTGGCGGAGGCTACCAGACATTATTTTGCAAAAGATATCAATCAAATCACGGTGGGAGAAGCGGCACTTCTTGCAGGAATGATTCGCAACCCTAGCGAATACTCTCCCATCAAACACAAACAGAGAGCCAAAGAAAGAAGAGACCTTGTTTTGAAGCGGATGTTGGAATCGGGCGTGGTTGATGAAGTCTCTTATACAAAAGCAGTTTCTGAAGAGATTGTCACACCAAAACCCAAAGTAAAACCGATTGTCGCCCCTTACTTTATCGACTTTTTGAAAAAGCAGTTGGTTGATTTTTACCCGCAAGATGTTTTGGAGCGCGAAGGTTTAAAAATTTTTACAACGTTAGACATGACCATGCAACTTGCTGCAGAAGAGGCTCTCATTCAAGGTTTAGAGGAACTGGAAAAGCGTTTTGGAAATTTATTGCCAAAAGATCATCCAGAACCTTTGCAGGGTTGTTTTATCGCTGTCAGTCCACAAAACGGTTATGTTCGTGCGGTTGTCGGAGGGAGAAATTATGGGACGAGCCAATTTAACCGCTGTACCCAAGCGATGCGCCAGCCCGGTTCTACTTTCAAACCCTTTGTTTATTTAACCGCTTTGGATCCTGATCGCTCCAAAAAGATTTTTACGGCAGCCAGTTTGTTAGAAGATAAAAAATTTTCAATTGATACCGTTCAAGGTCATTGGTCTCCTGAAAATTACGACCATCAAGAACATGGTGTGATTACGCTCCGCACGGCTTTGGAAAATAGTTACAACATCGCTACCGCGAAGCTCGCCATCGAGGTTGGTCTGGAAAATGTTGTCCAAACAGCAAAAGATGCGGGGATTACGAGCAACTTAATGGCAGTTCCCTCTTTGGCGCTCGGTTCTTTTGAGGTTTCTCCGCTGGAGATGGCGATGGCTTATTCTATCTTTCCAAACTTAGGGATAAAAGCTGAAGCCTTGGCGGTCATGCAGGTGATGACAACAGAGGGCCAAGTCTTAGAAAAAAAGACACTCAAAATTAAAAGGGTCTTTAACGAAGCCCCTGTTGCTTTGACGAACTATCTTTTAAAAGGAGTTTTTGATCGTGGCACGGCCCAATCTGCTCGTGCCCTTGGTTTTCAAGGGATTGCCGCCGGCAAAACCGGTACGACCTCCAACTATAAAGATGCCTGGTTTGTCGGTTTCACCCCCCAACTTTTAGGCCTTTCCTGGGTGGGGTTTGATGATAATACCCCTCATCAAATGAGTGGTTCTAGGGCAGCACTTCCCATCTGGGTTCGTTTTATGAAAAAGGTAGTGGGAGATAGCACTCAAGATTTCACTTTCCCCAAAGAGATTGTTCAAGTAAACATAGACCCCGAAACAGGGGGATTGGTCACCAAGCAATGTTTAAAAACCTTTTCAGAATATTTTATTCAAGGGACTCAGCCGGAAGAGGAATGCCCTCATGCGACAGGAAAGACGTTGACCCTTTCACCATCAACCGATTCCGAAAACTTTTAACGGGGTTGGTGAGAAAGTGGCGGGTCCTGTCCCTCCGTGTTTTTGTGGGGGCCCCTAACAAAACCCCACAACAAACACTCTGGGCCACCCCCCACTTTCTCACCAATTTCTTAATTATTTTTTTTATGTTTGGATTTTTTGTTTTTGCTTGTGCCAAAGAACCTAAAACTTCAGGACCTAGGCATACTTCCAAAAAAGGGCCCGATGTTATGAAGCCAGGAGAACCAGTCCCCTCCAAAAAAGGGGAACCCTTAAGCCCCAGAAGGGAGGCCTCCCAAAGAATTGTTCATCTTGGCGAAGGCTATTTAGAAAAAAATGAATTTGATAAAGCGATCCAGATTTTTCAGGAGGCGATCAATGTCGATTCAGAAAATGGGATCGCTTATTTTTATTTAGCCAAGGCGCTTCATAAAACCCAAGCCTACGATGATGCCTATGGATTATTGGAAAGGGCGCAAGTCTTGTTGGTTGATGATCCGGAATGGTCGAGACAGGTTGCTGATTTGAAAGCGGTGATTGAAGAATCCAAACAGGCCCAGCCGATCGCCAAACCAACGGGCCAAGAGGTGTATTATTAATGAGTGTAGTCACGAAAACAGGAGATAAAGGAGAAACCGGGCTGTTGTCTGGCGAGAGAGTTTCTAAGACCCACCCGCGTGTGGAAACCTATGGTACGCTAGATGAATTGGTTTCTCATATAGGATGGGTTAGAAGTTTGAATCCTCACGATGATTTGGTACATCCTTTAAAACTTATTCAGGTGAGCTTATTCAGACTAGGAGCTGAGCTTGCTTCCAGCCGACTTGATCCCAAGTGGCATTTAACACCGATGAGTCAAAAAGATGTTGATCAGTTAGAATCATGGGTAAAACATTTTGAACCTAAATTGAATCTCCCACGCTCTTTTGTTTTGCCGGGTGGTACCCCTGTTTCTGCTTCACTGGATATGGCTCGCACTGTTGCCAGGCGTTTGGAGCGGCTCATCATGGCGCTTAAAGAGCTAAAAATTTATGAAAATCCAGAGGCACTAAAATATATCAATCGATTGTCGGATTTGTTGTTTGTTTTTGCAAGGTATGAACAAAAAATGGCAGGGAAAGATTATGAACCCGTTTGAACCGATCATTGCTTTTTCCACGGTTGATTCGGAAAAGGAGGCTTTGAAGATTGCGAAGGCCTTGGTGGAAGCCCACCTTGCTGCGTGTGTGAACGTGGTGTCAAAGGTCATCTCTGTCTATGAATGGAAAGAAGAACTTTGTGAAGAGACGGAAGTTTTGCTCGTCATTAAAACCCAATCCAATCGTTTGGAAGAACTGAAAGCAACCTTGGAGGAACTCCACCCTTACGAAGTACCGGAACTGATTGTCGTGCCTATCGTTGATGGTTTGCCAGATTATCTAAGCTGGCTCGCAGCCAATACTAAATAGCGTGAAAATGACGGGTCCTGCTTGCCTTCGGCGATCACCCGTCATTTTCAACCTCATCCCTTCGCTGTTTTTACAATGGATTAGTCACCAAGTGGCTGGCTTTATAGTCAATCGTCACACGAAATCGGCGGAAGAAATCAAGGCCAATGAGGGCTTTAATGCCCCACGATTTATCGAAATGAGAGACATAGACTTCCAAATTATCAATAGGATGAGAACAAATCTCGATTTGGAATAGAGTAACCCTTCCATATTTTTGGGTCTGAAGGCCTGGTTTTAACGAAATATCCTGTTTTGTTTTTTCCAAAAGACCTAAAACTTGGAGTGCTTCATCTGAAAACTCTGTTGCAGGAGCACCTGTATCGAGAAGAGCATTGAACTTATATCGCTTCTTACTTTCCGTGGTGACGAAAACAGGAAGGAATATGTAGCGTCTGCTTACATCAAAAGTGGTTATGATCTGCATGTGCTCTCAAACCCCCAGGGAATTGATATTCACCGGTATACTCGAATGCACAGCTCTTATTCGGAGCAGGTGGTTGAAAAACCTCCTGATCATCCTTTGAGTGTCTTTCAACAACACCACTGGCAACTCTACCAAATTGATCTAGCTTATAATCGGTAATGAGAAGCCACTCATCCGGATACGCTTTTTTCATCTCTTCCCATGTCATTTTTTGTTTCATAATGATTCCCCCCAAAATTTGGCTACATAATAAACTCTTTATGCAACCCTGGCAAAGCTTTTTCACCCTCAAGACATTGCAAAAGAAAGGCCAACCTTACTGGCATTTAATTTTAGATGAGATTTAAAACCGACGGATTTGAATCGCTCAGTGACGATTTTTGATCAACTTTTAAATTAACTCTGCGGCTTGGGCGTTAGATTCGAGTTGTTCCAAATTTTTACAACCAGGAATGACGGCGGTCACTTGCGAATTTTTAAGACACCACGCGAGGGCCCATTGAGCCATGTTGACTCCTTCGGGAACTTCCGTTTTCTTGATTTCTTCCACCATTTTTAGGCGTTCAAAATTTCTTTTTTGATCGAAGCGGGATCGTTGATCATTTCCAAAAACTGTTCCCGGTTTGTATTTTCCAGAGAGAAATCCACTGGCTAGAGGCATGCGTGCCAAAACACCCAAGCGTTGCTCTTTACAGATTGGAAAAACTTCCGTTTCGGGTTTTGTCTCGAGGCGGTTATAGATGACTTGCATGACTTCAACCCCGAATTTTTCAGAGAGTTTAGTTTGATGTAGGTAATCATTGCCGACAGAATTGCCCAAATGTCTTATCTTTCCCGCTTTGGCCTGTTCTTTCAAGAAAGCCCAGAGTTCTTCTTGCCCAAAGACATTATCATCTCCCGTATGAAATTGATAAAGATCAATAGTGTCTGTGCGCAGTGCTTTGAGAGAATCTTCAAGCTGTTTTAAAATTTCTTTCGGACTCCATTGATGAGTTCTTTCAAGATAGCCATTGTATTTGTGGCCAAATTTGGTGGCGATGATCCAATCTTTTCTGTTTTTTTGAAGGGCTTTACCAATCAGTGATTCAGAGAGGTGGTCGCCATAACATTCTGCTGTGTCGATGAGATTAATTCCTAAATCTTTCGCTCTACCTAAAATCTGATCAACTTCAGCTTGTGTGAAATCTTTTCCCCACTCACCCCCAAACTGCCAGGCACCGACACCAATAACAGAAACTTCTAGACCCGTTTTCCCAAGCGTGCGGTATTTCATTTAGTTGGTTTTGGTGAAATATTCTTGAGAACCTTTGGGATCGGGTTTCATCGTCGATTTCCCTGGTGTCCAATCCATGGGGCAAACTTCGCCATGCTTGGCCACATATTGAAAAGCCTGCAAGACTCGCAACGTTTCATCGACACTTCTTCCGACTCCAAGATCGTGCACGACTTGATAAACCACTTTTCCTTCAGGATTGATTAAAAATAAACCTCTCAATGCCACACCCGAATCGAGCAAAACTCCATAATCAGCACAGATTGTTTTTTTAACATCCGCTAACAAGGGATAGCGAATCTCGCCTAGGCCCCCTTTGTTGCGGGAAGTATTCACCCAAGCCAGATGAGAAAATTTGCTGTCGATAGAGCAGCCAAGGACTTCGCAATTTAACTTTTTAAATTCTTCGTAGCGATCGGACAAAGCTGTGATTTCTGTTGGGCAAACGAAAGTGAAATCCAAAGGATAGAAAAAGAGGCAAACCCATTTGCCTTTGTAATCAGCCAGACTCACCGTTTTAAAATCGCCGCTAACAACCGCCTCTGCAGTGAAATTGGGTGCATTTTTTTGAACCAATGACATAAAAGCCTCCTTAATAATTGCAGAGGGGTGACATATAGTAGCAGATGCCCTGTGTCAAGACTGGTTGATGAATTTGGGGGCTTTGAAGATTTTTCCTGCGGTTTCGAAGGCTCTCTCTTGAGCTTCGAAAGAGGCTTGAAGGATGGCCACGCGGGTGGCGGTGTTGTGGTATTTGAGGGAGGGCAATTTGGGATTTCGTTTACGATTTAATTTTTTCAAAAATTCCATCATGCTTTCCACTTTGTAGCCCATCAAATAGAGGGCCCGTCCGGCAAAACCGTCAGCATAAGCCTCTTCATCACGGCGCATTTCATAGAGTTCATCCCAAGTGAGGTGGCTCCAATCAACCCCTTTTGGGAGGGAGCTAATTATGTGACCCCATTCGTGCGCTAAAATGCCTGCCAGAAGATTTTCATCCTCTCCATATTTTTCCAAGAATTCAACACCGACATAGAGCGTCTCTTCATCATCGACACAAGCAATGGTGTTGTGTGCTGGAATAATTTTTTTGTGTTTTCTTTTTGTGAGTAGTCCTAATTTTTTTGCAATTCTTTGTAAAACCCCACCCGTTGCAAACATGGCGGCAATATCTGGCCTTAAAGTATTGAGATCCGCTGCCCTGGGAATTGGTTCTCCAAGCAGCTTTCGGATCTCTTCCGAATTGCCAATATTGCCAGAGCCGGCCACAACGCGGCTCATCCACAACGGTGGCAGTCTCGTCATTTTCGAATCAATTCTATCAACCATATAAAATGTTGTGAGAAAGTAGCGGGTCCCTTGGCCTCCGGCAGGCAGGCTGTCCCTCCGTGTTTTTGTGGGGGCCCCTAACTAAACCCCACAACAAACACTCCGGGCCACCCACTACTTTTTCAAACCTTTCTTTAATATTATCGGCAGCTTGTGTCAAAGAGTTGCGTCGATTTGATTCCATTCTTTTTCAAGCCTTAAGCGCCCAACCCATTCTTGAATGTATTTTTTGTCAATTTTGTCCTGCTGGATTTCCAGAATACCTTGAATATCATTCAGGTGTTTGTCACTTTCACTCTCCTGATACCATTTTAGTTTGATAATGATGAGGTCTTCAACCGTTGTGATGAATGTATCCAGACCAAACAGGCTAACCGTTTTCTTTCTTTTGAAGCGCGCTTGATCAAAAGCATCGTTTTGTAGTATCCAAAAATCCACTTTTGTATTGGTCTCAAAATGGATCAAGTTGAACATTGTTTGGTGCTTGAGTGCGTCTTGGATCCCCTCTTCGCTGATATAAAACTGTTTTTGAAATTTCTCGATCAAAGGCTTCACAGCTTTTTGTGAAAGGGAGATTTTAAAGTCAATATCATGTGTGGCTCTAGGTTTGCCATAATAGCTGACAGCAAAAGAGCCAATCAAAAAATAGGGGACTTTTGAATTATTGAGTTGCTCGACGACAAATTTGAGAACTGATGTCTGATCCATAAAGGCGCCTTAGCAGTTCCCTTTGGATTTGGGAAGAACTCCATTCGGGGTGTTCATTTGCAATCGCTGTTTTTGCAATTTGCAATACTGTTGAGGAGAGATCAGCAGCTATTTTAAGACGTTGCTCCCCACTCATCTCTCGAAGGCGTTGAAGGTATACTTTGGACTCTGTTTTTCCCATTAATTGCATTATTCTAAATTATTACATTAATGTCAAAGAGTTGCTTTGATGAGCACTTCCGTTAGGTATGCGATACCTAACGTTAATACTATCGACCATAGATGAAAATTATACCCTTTGTTGTTTCAAACGGTTTCTAATTTTTTTCCTAAAGAAGTCTTCTGCATTTTTGTTTTCTCCCATTTTAACAACTTCAATGGGAATTTGAGATGATTTTTGGAACCATCCGCCACGGGACCAAAGTATTTCAAACTCAGATACTAAAGAAGCTAACCTTGCCGAGAAATATGCTTCATCGCCATAAGAAGAGAGGTTTTCAATATCAGCAGAAGGGTCTTTTAAAAACTCATTAATAGCAGCTTGTGCCCCTTTTGTCCTCTGCTCACACTTTTCTTTTGTCGGTCTTCCAATTTGAAGCCAAGAGTAAAAAATACAAAGATAATCTCTTCTCGGTTGTGGTATCCCAGGAACCATGAAGAAATGGGTCTGTTTGCCATTTGCCTTGCGACCCTTAAGTCGGATCATTCCTGTGCCGTTTGGAAAGCGAAGATCGACATAATGCCTTTGGGATAAAAAGTCGACCCCTACATCAAAAGAATCAAGCTCGGGAAAGGCAACAAAGGAACCAAATAACGTTCTATAGATTGTGCGTCTTGAAGCAAAAGGGCCTGGGCCTGGAATGAGTGTTTGTGTCCGAGCTATCGTTTCCATATTTTTTTCGTCTGTATAATGTCTGAAAACAGTATCACCAGAGAGGATGATAGTATTAGATGGGTCTGTTTGCAAAAGAGGTGTTTTTTCTCCAATGATAACAAGTCGGGCGGAATCGGGTACGCCTTCATAAATTCTGCGATTCTCCCACCTTTTTGAAGAGGTTTTTACTTTTTTTAGCTGATCCAAAGGTCTTCGTTGATTTGCCAAAGAGCGAGCATAAAGGAGAGTGGAGGCTACTTCGTCGGTCGTGCGGTGAGAATCTTGAAATAATCTAGAGAGTTTTGAAGCAGGTACGTTGAACTTTGCAGGCAAAACTTCGTTTGGTGCCCAAGACTCAGGTAACTCTAAATAAACTGTTTCAGCTGCTCCGGCGGTTGCATTTATCGAGGCAACTCTCCCTACTACAGGGGGTAAAGCAGCTAATGTTATATTGGCTCCCACCATATAAAACCTCATTATTATTATCGGCAATTTCTGTCAAAAGGTTGCTTGTTAATTTCAAAAAACCATAACCATATGAAATTAAAAAGGAATTTAGCCTTATTACCCTATGGTAAATGTACCACTTAGTACCGAGTAATAATTGGTACTTTAACATTTTTATTTAGATGATGGGTGGGAGGCGAGGGGCTGTTAGCCTTTAGGCGTGCAAACCCAAGCCGAGCAGGACCCACCACCAACAGTTTAAAGTTTCTTTAAAGATTGGACCAGTTTGTTGGCGATGTCTTGGGCGTCTCCATAGAGCATGCGGGTGTTGTCATCAAAAAAGAGTTCGTTTTCTACACCAGCAAATCCTTTTCCTTTGCCTCTCTTGATCACCAAAACGTTTGTGGAGCGATCGACATCCAAAATCGGCATGCCGTAGATAGGGCTTGAAGTATTCGTGCGCGCTGCAGGATTGACAACGTCATTGGCGCCAATCACCAAACTCACGTTGGTGTTGGGAAATTCTGGATTGATCTCTTCCAGATCGAACAATTTTTCATAAGGAACACCCGCTTCTGCCAGCAAAACATTCATGTGCCCTGGCATCCGACCGGCCACCGGATGGACCGCAAATTTAACTGTGACTCCACGCTTGTCCAAAACATCCATCAGTTCACGGACTTTGTGTTGGGCTTGAGCCACCGCCATTCCATAGCCCGGCACAATCACTACTTTGTCGGCATAAGCGAGTAAAATCGCTGCATCGTCGAGTTCAATCGGTTTTAGACTTCCCATCGCACAACGTTCAGAACCGATTTCTTCTTTTCCAAAGGCCCCAAACAAAATGTTTTTGAGTGAGCGATTCATTGCCCTTGCCATCATTAAGGTAAGAAGTGTACCAGCAGCCCCGACAACCGTTCCCGCAATAATCATCGCGGCGTTTTCCATCGCGAAGCCTTCGAAGCCGACAGCCAGACCGGTCAAAGCATTGTAGAGTGAAATCACAACCGGCATGTCTCCACCACCGATGGGAAGTGTCATCATCACACCAAAAAGGAGGCTGGCTACAAAAAAGAGGGGAAGCATCCAAGGAATATGAGCGGAAAGAAGAGCACCCCCACAGCCAACAGCGGCAACAAAAATGATTAAGTTTAGAATTTTTTGTAGCGGAAAGGTAATGGGCCTATCTCGTATCAAGCCTTGAAGTTTGCCAAAGGCAATCACACTTCCAGAAAAGGCAATCGAACCAATCAACCCACCAACAATGGCTAAAATGACCAAACCAATGTTGGGGAGAGTTCCACGAAACAATTCTAACGCAGCAATCGCCGCTGCCGCACCACCCCCCATGCCATTATAGATCGCAATCATCTGAGGCATGTCGGTCATCGCCACTTTTTTTGCGGCGACCCAGGCTATAATACTGCCAACCACAACAGCAATGATCATCAAAGAATAGTTGTGAAGTCCTGGCCAAAAGAAGGTCACAACAACGGCAAGGAGCATGGCCCAGCCGGCCCAAATAATTCCACTGCGAGCCGTCACCGGAGAGCTCATTCGTTTGAGCCCTATGATAAACAAGAAGGCGGTAAGAAAATAAGCGATGTGAATGACCTGTTCCATTTAACTTTGTTTTTCTGCCCCACGTGGGGCTTTTTTCTTTTCAAACATCTCCAACATTCTTTCCGTTACGGCGTAACCACCCGCTGCATTAATCGCCCCCAACAACACACCGATAAAACCAATGGTTTGTTCGAGCGGAGTTTGTGCATGACCTAGCGCCACCATTGCCCCCACCACGACAATGCCGTGAACAAAATTGGAGCCAGACATGAGTGGTGTGTGCAAAATGACTGGTACCTTGCAGATGACTTCATAGCCGGTAAAAGCGGCCAGTAACAAAATATAGAGGGCTGACATCAAACCTTCCGTCATTTTGGACCTCCCGTCAGACAAGATTTTGAAACAATTTCATCTTTCCAGTCGAATTCCAGTGTCTTTCCATTTTGGGTAAGGAAGGTTAGAAAGTTATATAGATTTTTAGAATACATTTCGCTTGCGTGAATGGGCAACATGCTCAATAAATTGAGCGGTCCATAAATAATGACACCATTTTTTTCTATCACCTCGCCTGCTTTCGTTAGGGCACAGTTGCCTCCGCCTTCTGCAGCCATGTCGATAATGACAGAGCCCGTTTTCATTTTATAAACCATTTCTTCTGTCACCAACAGAGGGGCTTTTTTCCCAGGAATTTGCGCGGTTGTGATGACGACATCAGCACTCCCGACATGTTTAGAAACCATTTCTGTTTCTTTCTTTTTTTCCTCTTCGGTTAATTCTCTGGCATAACCTCCCTGTGTTTCAGCATCGATGGGAATTTCCAAAAACTTGGCGCCGAGAGATTCCACCTGTTCTTTAACAGCACGTCTCACATCATAGGCCTCCACAACCGCTCCCAAGCGGCGTGCGGTGGCGATTGCTTGCAAGCCTGCAACTCCAGCTCCCAAGATCAAGGCACGCACCGGTCTGATAGTGCCGGCTGCGGTGGTGAGCATTGGAAAAAAGCGTCCAGAAAGATTGGCTGCGAGGAGAGCGGCTTTGTAACCGGCAACGGTTGATTGAGAAGACAAAGCATCCATCGATTGGGCCCTGGTCACGCGAGGAAGAAGCTCCATGCCAAAAGAGATAATTTTTCTCTCTTTCATTTTAGAAACAAGCTGGGCATTTTTGTGTGGTGCCATGAAGCCGATGACAACGCTTCCTCCTTGGAGTTCGTTGATTTGCTCTTCGAGCGGGGGTTGGACAGTGAGAAGAACTTGCGCATTGCGAAGCAGCCCCTTTGCGTCAGACTCAATTTTCACACCGACTTTTTCATATTCGGAATCTGGAAAATAACTTGTTAACCCTGCCTTGGTTTCCAAATGAACTTCAAAACCGAGTTTGACAAAACGGTTGGCCACTTCGGGAACAAGGGCAACCCTTCGTTCTCCCTCCGCTTTTTCTTTCGGGACTCCTAAACGAATTGTCATGGCGGGTGGCTGTATACAGATTTGACAAATCAGAATCCACTATAAAAAAGAGGGGTTGGAGGGACTTAGACCCCGTAGCTCCAACTCGTTACTTGCGCATTAAATAAAGCTTTGTTAAAGGCCGCGAGACCATGACGTCACAAGAAATTCAGGAACTGCGAAACAAGTATTATAATGCGACGTTGACGGAGCTTTTTGAGGTGCAAAAAGCCCTTTGGATCTTTAGGGTTAAGCCGGATAAAGGTCTCATACCCTTCAAGCCTGGACAATATACTACCCTGGGTCTGGGCATTTGGGAAAAGTGTGTTGAGGGAAACGGTCCAGAAACAATAAAACCAGGCCAAGAAAAGCAACTTCTTCGAAGGGCCTATTCGGTTTCACACCCTGTCTTGGATAAAGAAGGAAAATTATTTTCTCCAGAAAAAATCGATTTTTATGAATTTTACGTGACCCTTGTGGTGAATGCTTCCAAAATACCGACTCCCCCCAGACTCACCCCGCGTGTTTTTGGACTAAAAAAAGGAGACAGGCTTAGCTTTGGTCCCAAAATGACAGGCCATTACAATCTAAACGGTTTGAAAAATACCGATCAGGTCGTCTTTTTTTCAACCGGCACAGGGGAGGCACCCCATAATGCCATGATTTGGGAGCTGTTAACTAAAGGTCACAAGAACCCAATTGTTTCTTGTGTTTGTACACGCTATCGCGCTGATCAGGCTTATCGCTCTTTGCATGAAAAACTGGAAAAACAGTTTAACAATTACAAAGTTATTTATTTAGCAACCCGCGAAAAAGAGGAGCCAAAGATGTATTGCCAGGATTTAGTTGTCTCGGGTGAGCTTGAGAAAAGAACCGGTGTGAAACTCGATGCCGCAAAAACCCATGTTTACTTGTGTGGCAACCCATCGATGATTGGAAGGCCAGAGGTAAAAGATGGGCAAAAGATTTATCCAAAGCCGGCAGGGATTATCGAAATTTTAGAAAAATCTGGATTCACAATGGCTAGCCCCACACAAAAAGGAAACATTCATTTTGAGGCCTATTGGTAGAAAACAAAAGGTGCCAAGAGTATACTCCTGGCACCTTTTGTTAGAAAGTCTTCAGGAATTTTTCGAGGCTTTTAAATCCTTTTGATTCAGATTTGTTAAATTGAACGGCGACTCTTTGACCGATTGCTTTGTGAAATCTTAAAATCTGGCCGCTTAAAGCGACATCCCGAAATTTTTCGGAAAGATCAACCACCACTTCACACGGTCCCTCTATAATTTCGGCATTGAAGTCGGCTAAGAGACAGATGCCACCTTTGCTGACATTTAAAGTGGCGGCGGGGATTAACTTCCCTTGGGAGCGCAACGTGGCAGGCAATTCCATTTCATATCTTGGATAGACGCGCTTTTCCTTCACTCATCCCTCCCTGTCCCTGTGGATATCTTTAACTCAATTAGGGTATCGGCCGCCAGCAAAAAAAGTTGCTTAAGAATTAAAAAAAAGTTGTGGTGGGTCCTGCCCCTACGGGCTGCACGCCCTCCCCACAGATCGGGCTGACAGCCCTCCGGGCCACCCACATCATAATATTAACTTTATTAAGTGACTGATTTTAGTAAATTTAATAACATTCCCCCCATGAAAATCGGGGTCATAGGTGCTGGCAGTTGGGGAACGGCGCTGGCGAGTCTGTTAGTTGAGGGCAAAGACAGTGTTGTCTTATGGGCTTTTGAGGGTGAGGTGGCCACGTCCATCAACCAAAACCACCGCAATTCCTTATATTTAGCGGAAGCACCCCTTCCTAAAAATCTTAAGGCCTCCTCTGTGTTAAAAGAGGTGGTAGAGGGGAGCTCTGTTTTGGTCAATGTCGTTCCTTCTCATTTAGCCCGAGGCGTTTGGGAAAGAGCCGCCCCCTTTGTTGACCCCGATGCCTTGATTGTGAATGCCTCCAAGGGATTTGAGTTTTCAACCGGAAAACGTCTCTCAGAGGTTTTGACGGCGGTATTGCCAACAATTCCCAAGGGCCATTTTGTAACGTTATCCGGCCCCACTTTTGCCAAAGAGGTGTTACACCATCAACCGAGTACGGCGGTGATCGCCGGCATTGATAACAAGGTGATGGAAACAATCCAAAAATTATTTCGAAGAGACTGGTTTTTGACCTATTTGAATCATGATGTGGTTGGAGTGGAAGTCGGTGGGGCTGTCAAAAATGTGATCGCCATTGCCGCGGGAATTTGTGAGGGGATGGGGCTTGGACTGAACACGCGCGCTGCCCTGATCACCCGTGGTCTTTATGAAATGGCCAAATTGGGAAAGGCATTGGGTGCTAATGTTGTCACCTTTGCCGGTCTTTCTGGAATTGGAGATTTGATTTTAACTTGTACTGGAGAACTCTCTCGTAATCGTTCGGTTGGCTTGAGGCTGGGAAAAGGAGAAAAATTAGACACCATTTTGAAAGAGACAAAATCGATCGCGGAAGGAATCAAGTCGGCCAAAGTTGTTTATGAATTGATTCAAAAACACAAAATCAATAATCCAGTTTGTGTGGAAATCTATCGAATGCTTTATGAATCAAAATTGTCTACCCAAGCCTTGAAGGATCTGCTAGCACTCAATTTGAAAGAAGAAATGGGAGGACTTTTAAAATGAAAACTTTGAAAAAGTGGCAGGGCCTGTCCCTCCGTGTTTTTGTGGGGGCCCCTAACAAAACCCCACAACAAACACTCCGGGCCACCCACCACTTTTTCACAGTGTTCATGGTTCTCATAACGACAGCCGGTGTGGCGTTTGCGCAGGCGCCGTCTCTCAATTTGCCAGAAATGCCCAAACAGTCTCTTACAGTGATTTTTAAAGATATCACCAAGCACGATCAGTTTAAAATGGTGATGCAAGCGATCAAACAAAGTAAAAGGGTGAGCCCTTTTGTGATGAAAAGGGCACAGCGTGGCTATATTGAGTACGAAGGAAAATTTTTTGGAGAAAGCGAATCGTTTTTGGAAATGATCAATCAGGCGGTTTTGGGGAAATTGCGTATCGATTCAAAGCCAAAAGGTGGGGAGGGTCTAGAGATCACTGTAACATCCCAGGGCTCTTGAAATGACAATCCGCTGAGCTATTCGCTCGCACTGGCAAAGCCAGATGCTCGCTAAAGTTAGGGTGAGCGTCTTGACGCTCCCCCCAACACCCCCCACCGCCGTTACTCCGAATAACAACCGAGAGCCCGGGAAATAACAATGCGCTGTACCTCACTTGTGCCCTCGCCGATTTCTAGCAGTTTTTGGTCGCGGTAAAATTTAGCCACCGGAAATTCTTCCATCAAGCCATAACCGCCATGAATTTGTACTGCATGATTGACCACGCGATACATCACCTCGGAGCAATAAAGTTTTGCCTGTGCTGCCAGTGTTTTAAATTCTTTTTTCTGATCTTTCATCCAACAGGCTTTGTAGAGAAGATTTCTCGCCGCTTCAATTTCGGTTGCACAATCGGCCAACTTGAAAGCATTCGCTTGAAACGAGGCGATTGGTTTTCCAAAAGCCTTTCTCTCTTTGGCATATTTGAGGGTGGCTTCGAAGGCCCCTTGGGCGCCGCCCAATCCCATCGCGGCAATGCCTAAGCGGCCAGAATCGAGTGTGGCTAACATTTGGCGAAACCCATCACCTTTTTTACCCAGCAGATTTCCTGCTGGGGTTTTGACATTATCGAAATAGAGTTCTGCGGTATTGGAAGCCCTCCAAACCAGTTTGTTGTGCATCTCTTTTGCCGTGAAACCAGATGTGTTTTGTTCTACCAAAATACAGGAGATCTCCTTATGGCCGTCTTGTCCCTTGCCGGTGATGGCTTGCACCGTGCAACCCCCCGTCATTTTGGAAGCCCCATTTGTGATGAATATTTTGGAACCATTGATAATCCAATGGTCGTCTTTGAGTGTTGCCGTTGTTTTAGAATTGCCGGCGTCACTTCCTGCTTCGGGTTCAGTCAGGCCAAAGGACCAGAGTTTTTTGCCACTGCATAGATCCGGAAGATATTTTTTCTTCTGTTCTTCAGAGCCAAAATGATAGATGGGCCCAACGCCAAGGGAATTGTGTGCTGCAACGGTTGCTGCTTGCGAGGCATCCACCCTTGCTAACTCCTCTACTATAATGATGTAGGATAGATAGTCGAGACCCTGGCCGCCATACTTTGGGTCACAAACCGCGCCCAAAAACCCCATCTGCCCCATCTTTTTGGTGAGCTCGTAGGAGAATTCTTCTTTACGGTCTAGTTCAAGGGCCTTTGGCTTGATCTCACCTTGCGCGAATTCCCTCACCGTTTTGCGTAACAGCTCTTGTTCGGAGGTCAGTGAATAATCCACCGAACGCTTATATTCACGATATTCTCTGTTGAAAAGGATTAATTTTTTTGCCTATCCTACGAGATCATGAATAATGTTCTTATCTTTACAGGCAGGGCAGCTCTTTACACGGAAGCAGCAGCCACTGCAGTTTTGGAGGCCGAGGGCAACGATTTGGCTTTGAGTGTTGCAACGGCACAGGCGGCCATGACCATGAGTAGTGAGGCTAATGGTGCACTCGTCTCTGAATTTGTTCGTGTTGAACAGACAGGTGACAGAGACAAAATAGCCAAGTTTATTCATAAGAAAATACCTCGTGGGATTTGGGTCAAAGCGATGAGCTATGTTGAGGGTGTGTTGTTACCTCCTGCAAAAGTTGAGACAAAAACCGATTCTGTTCCGGTTGCCACCGCTGTTTTTGCCGGTGCCCAAGTCTATGCTTCTGGGGATGTTGCAGTGACGCCGACAAGTACAAGAATTCGCAGAGTAACACGTGCAAAATATAATTTGATAGTAGGTAATATCGACCAATCTGGTCCGGGAGTTGGCGAATCTCTCTCTCAGTTTTTGAAGAGTCTCCATGGTATTGCTTCTCCCTATGCCGTAGCAATAGGAATGGGGGAAGGTGCTTCGGAAGAGATGGTTGCGGGCATGTGGGAGGGGACTTATTTGCCCTGCTCTCGAGAAGTGATGGAAAATTTAGCGCATGTTTTGGGATTGGATGATGGTCAAAAAGATAACCTGTTAACACAGTGGGGGCTCGATTGGCTCCGTTATTACGAAACGTTTCACTCCGTTCCGCAAGATTTAAAAGAAAATGAAAAAGCAGTGTTATTGGCTGTTCGGCTGGCGATCATCCGAGATCATGATGGGAGTATCCGCTCTGTTGAAGGGGTGAAGGTCGCCACTCTCAGGCGTTACTTGGAAATGGGCCTTTTTCCTGAACATACCGATCAGCGTTTTTCTTTTGCAGAAGTGTTGGGTGGTTTGGTCGGACGTGATTTTTTACGTTCTAATCTGGGGAGATCTATTTTGGGAGAATATTGGCAACCGAGCCGTTTTGAGGATTTCGAAAATATCACCAAAGAATATTGCAACGAATGGTTTGAGACAGTTGAGGCACAGCACAGTGGAGAAAAAACAAAAACAATTGTTGTCCAGTATCTTTTGAACGAGCAAGGAGGCATGGGTTCTTTTGGACCTCTTCTATTGGGACAAGCAAACAGACATCAGCGTTATGGAAAAATTTATATTAAGAAAAGAAACGATGGAAAATTTGAGGTAGTCGGTGCCAACAGTCCAACGGCAACAGAAAAGGCCATTCATTTCTTGCGCAATTCTACATTAGCCCGCGCTGGTTCTCTCATTATTCGTTCCGATGGATTTTTGGGATTCAAGACGATTTCTCCAGAAGAGATGGAGGAGCTTGAAGCAAGCCACATTGAAGACTGGTTTGATGAAGTTACCGATCGACAGGAGGGGATAGAACCAAGAATCATTGTTTGGCAATTCAGACTGCACCCTCCCTATGGCATTATCGCGCCAGAGGCCTTGGCGATAAGTGAGGCAAGCGAAGACAAACATTACGGGCAGATCTACATTCGCAAAACGAAAAAGGGAAATTATGAAGTTGCACATGTAAAGGGGAACGCCTCGGAAAAAATTGTCGGTCATTTACGCCGTTCCAACATAGTTTTCAAAGGAGCGTTGCATATTCCCTCCGATGTTTATGTGGGACTGAGAGGACTACGTTTGGAAGACCTAGATGAATTGCGCCCTAGCTATATCGACAGTTTCTTTGAACAGGTGGGGCGCAATCACGGAGGGATTCTGCCGGAAGAAATCATTTGGCAGTTTAGGCCGTCGGCAGAAGGTCTTGGCTATCTCAATCTCTTGGCGGTCGGAGAAGAAAGCAGCAATTATGGCCACTATGGATATGTCCGCATTCGCAGAAATCTGAAAGGTAGCTATGAGGTTGTTAGTGCAAAAGGGGCACAAGCAAGAGAAGTAACTGAGCGTTTGCGCGGGACGGATCTTGTCAAAAGTGAGACTTTGCGCGTGCGTGGAAATGGATTCTTGGGTCTAAGCGCTTTTCGCATGGCAGAGCTCAATGAATTGACGGGAGATGATATCGAGGGGTGGTTTCAAGAGGTTGCCAAAAAGAAAGGTTGGAGAAGGGGAAGAACAATCATATGGCAATTTCAAATGCAGTATGGTGGCACCCTCAGTTCCCAAAAAGCCCTGGCCCTGGGGGAAGAAGGCCTACAAAGATATCTAAGCAAAATCAAAATCCAAAGAGTGGAAGAGGGGCGATACCGAATTGTGAGTGGGAGCAAAGATCATGGTGTCGCAAAAGTAGTGGCTCAACTGCGAGTTTCACCTGTGGCGCAGGGAGAAACACCGGCGCTTCTTTTTCCCGATTCCCCACGTACACAGAAGGAAATAATTCAGGATCTCGCTGTGCAAGTACTTTCCATGTCAGATACTGATTTTGCAATCATGCGCGCAGGAGGTCTTCCACCCAACACCCCTGCAGAGGCCCTCGTCCAACAAATGGACAAAAACATTCGGTATGCTGCCGCAAAAATCGTTCAGACTTGGGCTGTCCGTGGTGTTTCTCTTGAATTTGAAGATGTTTACAGGCTGGCTCGAGCCTTTCTCCCTCTCTTTTTGAAAGAGAACAAATGGAATCCCGATCTGGGCCATATCCTCTTCTATCTAGGGTACTTTAAAGCTCATCTTGAAAGACGATTGGCAAAGCAATACCCCTTGATGCATGAGCAAATGAAAGCTTGGCGCACCGGCGGCAAGTCTGAATTGGAAAAGCGGCATTTGCGGCCACACAAAGAACCGGCACATCAAAGTGAGGAAAAGCCAACAATTTGGGATCGTATCAGTGGTGAAATCGATTTAGTCAAACAGGAGCAATTGATGTTGGCCGTTGCCCATGCCCTTTATGATTTTCTGGCCAGCACGAGAGTAAAACAGATTGAAAAAGAAGTTTTTATTTTGAGAAGTAGGGAGACTCTGGCCAAGATTGGCACTGTTTACAACGTGGTGAGAGAAAGAATCCGGCGAATTGAGGTGTGTGCCATACAACGCTGCCGTCCCCATGTGTTGCGGTATTTAAGGGAAATTGGCATGGGGGATATTTTGGATGAAAAAGATAAAAGAGCTACTGTGGAAACTGTCAGAGAGTTGAGAGATATTTTTTCCTTGGAAGAATTGGGGCGTATCATGGCTCGAGCCAATTTTGATCGTGAGCGTTGGGAGTTTTTGGCAGGTCAGATGCCCGATGTAATTCCTTCACCCCCCAAGTAGAGAAGGGAGTTTTCTTAAAACAAGATCCTCTAACGTTTTTTTCAAATAAGGGCCATAATAGAGTGCCTCACAGCGGACCACTTGGGCAATACCAGCTTTTTTAGCCTCTGGAATAATTTCGTGATCAATTTCAAAAAGGGTTTCGATATGATCAGTTAAAAAACTGATCGGAACAATGATGAGCTCTCGCACTCCCCTTGAGCCGAGCTCTTTTACAAACTTCATTGTGGAGGGTTTGAGCCATTCAATCGGTCCCACTTTACTTTGATAGGAAAGATAGCTGGGATTATCGCCGCCTAAATAAGTCATAATTTTCTCGCACGATTCTTTGACCTGTTTTGGATAAGGGTCTTTACGTTCTGTGACAAACGAAACAGGAAGCCCGTGAGCTGTAAAAAGGATGGGGACAGTTTTTCGTATTTTTTCATCAAAAGAGTCGAGTGCTTTTTTGATGCTGTAGCACCATGCTGCAATAAATTGTGGCTGATCATACCACCATTCGACCAGTTGATAGGGAATGGTTAATCGTCTTGCATCATATGATTTTTGGAATTCTTGCAAAACGGAAAGAGTTGTTGCCGTTGAGTAGTGTGGAAACATAGGAATAACCACCATTCCTTTGGGTTGGAGAGAGGCTATTTGGGAAAGGGTTTCATCAATCGTTGGTTTCCAATAGCGCATTCCCACAAAAACGGGAATATCTAGGTTCGCTTTTTTGAAACCCTCCTCCAGATCGCGACAGATATTTTTTGATTGTTCGATGAGAGGGGAACGGCCTCCGATCAGTTTGTATTCCTCGATAACTTTTGGGGATCGATATTTGGCTATAATTTTCGCAAAAATCTCTTGTCCAAAAGGAAAAGGAAAAATTAAACGATCCGAAAAAAGATTTTTTAAAAAGGGTTCGACATCGTCTAATTTTTCCGGCCCGCCAAAGTCCAGAAGTAAAACAGCAATCATGTTTTTTGTACCGTTTCTACAAACGCTGCTACATTTTCAACCGGTGTCTTTGGCAAGACGCCGTGGCCCAAGTTGGCGATATAACCTGCGTAGCCCTTCATGGTTTGTAACATATCTTTGGTCTTTGAGCGAATTTCTTGGGGGGTGGCCTGCATTAAAATGTGGGGATTGAAATTACCTTGGATGGCTACATTATATAGTTTTGCCCTAGATAGTGGTGTTTCCCATCCCACAGAAATCACGTCACACCCGGTTCCTACCATTAAATCCAAAAGAGGTTCACTCTCTTTAACATATAGTATGATAGGAATATCGGTTGGCTTTAAGGCAGTGACGATATCCTTTATATAGGGGGCAGACCAGATGGCGTATTCTTCTGGGCTTAAAGTACCTCCCCAACTGTCAAAAATCTGAATGCAATCGACACCTGCCTCAATTTTTGCCTGCAAATAGAAAATCGTTTCTTTCGTCAACCTTTCCAGAAGTTTTTGTAAGAATGGGGTAGGACCCACATTTTTTGAAGACTGCATCATATAAGAAGCGACGGTCCAAGGGCTTCCGGCAAAACCGATTAAAGCTGCATCTGATTTTATTTCATTTTTAATTTGTTTAAGAGCGTTGATCAAAAAAGCGATTTTCTCTTTATCAAAAGGCTTTAGCCCTTCTAAATCTTCTTCACTCGCAATCAACTTCGAAAACTTTGGCCCTTGCCCTTCAATGAATTTTAAATCCATTCCCATCACCATCGGCAGCAATAAGATGTCTGAAAAAACAATCACAGCATCCATTTGAAAGCGCCGCCACGGTTGCAAAGAAATTTCTGTAATCAGTTCATCGTTGGTAAGCATTTCAATAAAGCCATGTTGCGCACGAATTGCTTGATACTCAGGAAGATAACGCCCCGCCTGGCGCATCAGCCATACCGGTGGCCGATCTGAATTTTCACACCGAAGTGCTTTTAAAAATCGTTCTTTTGATTGCATGGGTGCTGATCGCTAGCATATTGATTTATAGGTGTCACCACATACCGCCAGGTACCAGGTACCTGGCGGTATTTTGTAACTGCTTAGAATTATTAGGGATTTTTAATGGCCCCTGCCCGGGGCCATTTTTTTTAAAAAAATTTCAAAAAGTAAGCAACTTTTTTTTCAGCGTGACGATACCTATATTGGATAGGGAACTTATCAAATTAAGGAGGGATCATGATTTCCGGTGGAGAATATTCAGTTAAGCTAAAAGTTGACGGTAAAGATGTAGACCATAAGTGTATTCAATTTGTTGATCCAGAAGATTCTAAAGCCATTGAAGAAAATTGCGTTCCAGAAAAAGATTTCAATGCGTTTGTGGACCATTTCATTGATGAATCTTTGTTGGTAGTTAGAACGAGACAATGTAAGGACGAAAAAGGCGAACCAGGTTTTTGTTGGGACTCTGAATATATAAGGGCCGTTCGATTTTTGGAAAAGACAAATGTAAGGGAGCGTATTCTTATTAGCACAACGCGTTGCAATGAAGTCAAGGATGCCTTGTCAAAATCTACAACTGATGAAGCAGCAGAAAAATGGACCGACGGCGATTATATTGATCACAATAATGCGGTATACGCAAGTTTTCCAGTCGATTGTAAGAAAGCCGGTATTTTAGCCGAGATTCTAGCTAAGACGAAAGATTTAATCTCAAAATGCAGTGGTCTTGAGCATACCGAATGTAATGTGGCATCAGAAGAGTGTGAATGGAAACCGGGAATAGGTCCCAACCAATGCACATTCGAAAAAAATGCATGCACCGAACCTGCTCGAAAGGCTCTAGAAGCAAAACAAAAAGCCGAAGCAGAAGCCAAAAAGAAAGAAGAGGCAGTGAAGAAAAAAGCCGAGAAGCCAGAAGATAGAAAACCAGCAAAAGCAAAAAAAGACAGTAAAATTGTTCCACTACCAGAAGAATAAAAGAAGGAGAACTTTATGATTTCAGCAGGAGCACAAGACATCAACGCCATCAAGAAAGTGGCCAGGGAGCATTTTCGCATTCCTGAGGAAAAAGTAGATGCTGTTGTCAAGCAATATGTAACACAGATGCGATTTGGCGTTGACAACATCTACGGAGACCCTGCCAAACCGTTGGTAATTGATGGAAAAGAAAATCCCCTAGCCTCTGGTACTGTGGAGAGAAAAAAACCAGAAAAACAAGCGGCGTTGGAAGACTGCTTTCTGGACGGCAAAATCAGAAAAGCCAAAGAGTTAGATGAATGTCGGGGAAAACCCGGGAAAGCAAATATCGATAAAGCCATCGATATGTTTCAAAATACGGGTGATAAATTTGTTATGACCCGTTATTTTGGTGGCACTGCCAATAACCCCTATGACTGGTTTGCTGCTGCTGCCAGACAATTGGGTGCGACGAGTGCTGCAGCCCCAAGCCCTGTCACAGGTGAAGTCATTACAAAAGTCGGTTGGGCAGGAGGTTTTGGTTTTCAAGGGGAAGCAGCCGTTATCGGGTCTTTTGAAGTGGCACCAAAATTAAAACTTGGATTTTTGTTTGCTCCTGAATTGGCTACTGAAAGTTCTCCCGGAAGTTATACCGGTGATCAAGCAATCGTCTCGGGAAAATATTTTAAAGATGATTTACAAGGAGCCTGGGGTGGCGTTGCCTTCGAGGCGACTGTTGCCTATCAATTAGTTCCTAGTTTGGCTCTAAAAGGTGGTCTGGGATTGGTTTCCAGAGAACCCTATATCGGTTTGGGTGGAGAGGCAGGTGTTGAGTGGAAACCCTTAGACAAAATTAAGAATTCTAAAGGCAAGGAAGTTGATCCTTTAACCATTTCTGCGACAGCAGTCGCTAGCAATAGTAATTTTGTTTCTGGAACATGGGGTTTAGGTGGCAAGTTAAACGCCAAGATTCAGTTGCCTTCTACATTGAACGGAACAACAATTGAACTTGCTGCACTTGCTAGCGCTGGCAATCCAGAAGATAAAACAACATCGACTCCGGCTAATCCGACACATTATGAATTGAGAGCAAAAGCTTCTGCAAGGCCCTTTCATCCCGCTCACACAATTGGTGCGGAAGGACGAGCCCATTTTGCAACTCTCGAAAACCAACCAACGGCTAATTGGCAGACATTCAAACTAATGAACAATGTCGATTTGGGATTTATGGTTTTTGATCTCAATTATAGTTACCTGCATGGAAAATTGCCGGGTGGTGACTATAGAACGTTGACACCGACATGTAGCCCGTTTGAACAGTGTGGGTCTCCCATTACTATTGGTCGAGTTGGGCATGCTGCAGAACTGCTTGTAGGTAAGCAATTTGGTCCTGTAACGCTTAAAGTTGGGCCTCAAGTTACCAACCAGGCGAATGAGATTCAATCCGAGGGAGAATCAGCAACAACAGATGATAAGGGATGGAAATTAGGTTTTGGAGCTAGTGCTGCAGTAGAATTTTAATTTTGAAAGGACAAGGGGTAAGGTATGAAAAAACATAATACGAAACGATTCTTAGGGGGGATGGCTATCAGCCTCTTTTGGCTAATGGCAGGCTGTAGTGATGGGGTGCTTTCACTGGGTGGCGTTTTTGGTGAAGAAAACCCACTACCGCCGCCAACGATTAAAGATTTCAAAGCCGACCCCGTAACGGTTGAATACGGCGGGTCAACAACCTTATCCTGGGAAGTCAGCGAGGCTGATAAAGTAGAAATTGCCTCGACGAGTGCTACTAACAAATTCAGTTATTCAACAGACAAAGATTTCAAATCAAAAACAATTGTTGAAGGTCTCAAAGAGACAACGACATTTATTTTGACAGCTACGAAGGAGGCTCCGAAATGTGAGGGAGAAGCGTGTCCAGCAGAGGTAAAGGCAGCCAAACAGACTCCATCTCCAGAACCGCAGCCGGCCCCCGCACCCGAAGGTGCACCGGAAGCTGCAATAGAAAATGCCCAAGTGGTGAAAAAATCGGTGACCGTGACTGTTAAAGGCTCTGGTGTGGCCCTGAACATTGAAGAATTTTTTTCAGAAAGTCCTGCAGTGGATGTTGGGGAACAAACAATTCTTCACTGGTCCGTGGTTCCAGAAGAGGCAGTCATCAATATCAAAGCCTCTACGGGTGAACCACCTGTCCAAGTTGATTGCGGTGTGGAAGCTTCCACAACCAAAGAGTTGGAATCAGAAACAGGTGAAGTCGTAGAAAATTTTAAACCTCAAGGTTGTGCGACTGTCTCGCCTACAGAAGATACTGTCTATACTTTGGAAGCTAAATTGGGCGAAGTAGTGGTTTCCAAAGAGTTGAGTGTGGCTGTTAACACCGATCCAAAAGTGGATCTTTTAACTGTCAATGGTGTTTCTAGCTTGAAAGTCACTAGCTATCCACAGCCAGTCGAACTGGCTTGGAAGGCGAGACCCAAGAGTGCCAAGATCACCATTAGCGCTGAACCTTCTGTCATTAGTAAGGATGGTTTGCCGACCGATAGCAGCGAAGTGGAAGGAAGTATGGCTGTTACAGTGCGGGGAGATACCACCTTCACCTTGACCGTTAAACTTGAAGGAAAGCCTGATGCGACTGCGCAAGCAAGTGTCACCGGATCTTTTAGCGCCGGTCTTGATTGTTCACAATTCTACGTGACAACAAACATGCTGACCCCTGTTTTGGAAGGTGAAAAGGTTGCCATTAGCTGGTCGATTCCAGAAATGGCAAAATCAGCGATTAACGCTATTCGTGTTACTGATAGCATGGGTGATGGACCGGTCGTGGATCCTAAAGCCATGGACCATGCGGAAGTTTCTGCGAAGGCAGGTGGGTACAAAGTTTCTTTCCAAGCTCAAGGAAAAGATTATTGCCCCACAACAGTTCATATGCCGGTCGCGAGTTTGGAAGAATTAAGCCGCGACAAAGCAGTGCGTGTGGTGCAAGACGCCAGCAAGCCAAACGAGGCCTATGTCGGTCTTGATAAAGGATTCAATGGCGGCAAAATTCAACTTGTCCATTATGATCCGATTAGTCATGCCATGGAGGTCGATTTCTTCTCGGCTCTAAAAGGCTATGACCAACTGAATCAATATCTACAGGCTAGCTTCATGGAAAATATCGTTAAGACATTTCCTGTGAATGCGGTTGCCTCCTCTGCTAACCGTTTGTTTGTAGGAACGACAGGGGCTGTACTCTATCAAGATGGTGATCAATGGAATATTTTAGCGCCACTTAGGCACCGCGACTATACCAAAACTTATAAAGCAGAGGGTCACGATTCCTGTTTTGGCATGAAACAAAGCGGCAAGGTAGCTGCTGTAAAAGGTGATATCACAACCCTAAGACAAGTCTGTGATATGGTGGCTACCGAAGATGGCAAACTCTATGTCGCAACTGATCAAGGGCTCCATATTGTTGATGATGTGGAAGCCTACATTAAAGATAAGAATAACAAGAGATGGACAAATGTCGCAGAATTAAAAGACTCAATTGTCAACGATATTGAAATTGTGAAAGCAGGCAATGAAACGGCAGTGTTGGCCGCAGGGTCCAAAGGGGTTTACCATTATGATGCTGCCTCTTCAACATGGGCTCCATTAAATGGTGGAGCCCTAGGCGCTGAAGAGACTGGTGATCTCAAACCGGTCTATTCAATAGCGGCTTTTATGGGTTACCTCGGCCCTGTGATAGCTATTTATCCTCCTCCTCCGCCAAGTTTAATCGTGGCTGCCGGAAGCCAAGATGGTGTCTATTTGAAAGATGTAACAGCCAAGGGAGCGTGGGTTAAAAAATCACTCCCTGTTTCTGCTGAAGAAAAAGCCGGCAAACCCGAAAATTATGAGAAAGTCTACAGTATTGCCTTGGATGTGAATGGGCTTTTCGTCGGAAGTAGTTCTGGTCTCTATGTCAGCCGCAACGGTGGTGAGAGCTTTGAAAGTGTGGCAACACCTCTTGTTACAGTGATTCATCCAGACGGTACCACATCTACTGAGGCTCCTGTGGTTCGCTCGATTAGTGTCTCTTCAGATGGCGATCCAGCAACGAAGGCGAATTATACCCTCTATTTGGCAACAGAGCAGGGTTTGATTAGGGCCTTTATACCGGAGTGGAAGATGTCAGCCGTCGTGATTGACGACGATGGACTGGAGGGCCCAGTAGTTGCTCCTGTTCCAGCACAACCGGCAACACCGTCTGCAACAGGTACAGTTACTTTCTACTAGCCTTATCTATTGGTTTTTATATAAATGCCGCATGTCGATGAGACGTGCGGCATTTTTGTTTCTACGAGTGTCATTGCGAGGCCGAAGGCCGAAGCAATCCACGAGAGATTGCTTCGCTTTGCTCGCAATGACAACCGTTGCGCTCCTCGCAATGACAACCGTTGCTCACGGCCAAGTCACCAAAGTTGATCCCCTCGTTCACATTTTTGCGAAACAGGCTGAGGGATTGCTTCTCCCCTCTGGGGCTCGCAATGACACCCTTGCTAGCAAAGCTATTTCGGTGAACGCCAGTGGCCAAAAAGTTATCGATTGTTTTGTGCAAGTCTATGACCCCGCCAAGGCGGAAGTCGTTGCCGATCGTTTGCAATCGATAGGAGGACAAGCCCGCTCCATCATCGATAACATCATGACCGCTTTTGTTCCCCTGGATGCGATTGATGAAGTCTCCTCGTGGGAAGAAGTGAAATATATTGAGGCGGGCAAACCCCTTCTTCCTAAAATGGATGTAGCTCGCACAGTTACCAATGTTGATGATGTGAATGCGGGTACCGACTTGGATGCCCGCTATGATGGCTCCGGTGTGATTATTGGTGTTGTGGATGACACCGCTCCTGACTGGGGACACGAAGATTTCAAAGACTCTGCCGGCAAAACAAGAGTGCAATTTTTCTGGGACAAGTCTGCTTCCGGTTCGGGTGTCAGTGAGATTTCTGGATCGAGTGGACTTGAGTGTACCAATACTCAAATGAACAATAGCCTTAGCAGTGCAACAACAAATACTTGTGGTGCTACTTCTGGCGGAGATACTTCCAGTCACTCAACCCATGTTGCAGGGATTGCCGCAGGGGACGATTCCACCTACAAAGGTGTGGCAACGGGTGCCGACATTATTTTTGTCTATAATACAGAAACGGATGCTGACAGTGGTGGCAATTTAAGCACGACTATTGTGGATGATGTTCGCTATGTTTTTGCCAAGGCTTCTTCGCTAAAACAACCCGCCGTGGTCAATCTTTCTTTGGGGACCTCCATTGGTGCCCATGATGATACCTCTTCGATGGAGACCTCTTTGAATAATTTAGTCTCAGGCCACCCAGGCCGCGCCATTGTTAACGCTGCGGGTAACGAAAATTTTAGTCCTAACGATACTGGGGCTGCGACTTATAACGGGCTCCATGCCGCAATCGATGTTACGAGTGGCAGTGATGAAGCCTTTGATTTTTCGGTCCGCAGCGGTTCTACTTTGCGTTCTCTAGGACTCCAAGTCATCGTCGATATTTGGCTTGCTTCCACCTCAACATGTACGGTGGAGTTGGATGGGTTTGATTTTGCTAAAACAGCGGTTTCTGTAAACATGGCAGCCGCTTCTGCAGGTGGAAGCAAAACCGCCAGCGGCGGTAGCGCCACTCTTGCTGTCGATTTTACTGATTCAACAAACGCCAATAATGGAAAGAAACACGCAATAGCCACAGCAACATTTGCTAGCTCACTAACCAACGCACAAATCCAAGACAATTTTTCTTTTGATCTGATTTTTAGAGGAACCTGCGCCGGCGATGCCTGGCTCTGGCCGGACAGAAACTCTACTGTTAGTTTTACAAAACAGTTTGGCGGGACCGATCGGGGCTTTGGTTACACTTATGTTAATGGAGATAGTAACAGGACGATTACAATCCCTGGTTCCGCCTCCAAAATTATCGCGGTTGCCTCTTTTATGTCTCAGACCGGCTGGACAGACTCGACAGGGACAACACATAATCAGACCGCTACCTCAGGAACCGATTTTACTTCGCTTGGAGCGACAGGAGGAACCGTCAGTGATATTTCTCTTTTTTCCAGCCTTGGCCCAACACCCGATGGGAGAACCAAACCAGACATTGCAGCGCCAGGTGAACCGATTGTTTCTGCACTATCCTCTAGTAACTCGGTTTCTTCTGGAAAAAAAGTAAACTCCAACCATTTCAAATTGGAAGGGACTTCAATGTCCTCCCCCCATGTTGCGGGAATTGTTGCTTTGATGTTTCAGAAAAATAAATGTCTTACATCCAATCAGGTCAAGACATTGCTGACAGAAAATGCCGCAACGGATAGTTTTACAGGAACCGGTTCTTCCATTCCAAACAATGAGTGGGGTTATGGAAAAGCAGATGCCTTGGCGACGATGAAGGATGTGGCGACGCTATCTGGAGAGACTTGTGGTCTCACGGGGACGGGAGGAGCTCAAGATACGCCTGTTACAACAACATCTGGAACCGCAGCAGGAAGTGGATGCCTTAACATTGCAAATGGAAATCCTAACACTCTTTCAATTTTTTGTTGGGTTGTTGTGGTGTTCCTTGGCTTGACATTCCGAAATCGATTCACTACTGAGTGAACTGTGCAGCCCAACCGTTTGGAAAGAGTCTGGCATTTTGTAAAACCCGAAATTTTACAGCGATGGGGTAAGCTTACCAACGGCGATTTGGAAAATTGTCAATATCAATATGATCTGGTTGTCGAGGCAATACGCCGGACCTACTTTGAAGGACGTTCTCATTTATCCTTAGAAGGTGAAATTAGAGATTGGCTCAACAAACGAATTGACCATTATGAAAAATCAGACAAAATCCATTGAAACGAACACCCGTTTTGAGGAAAAGGGTGCCCTAGAAAGCGCGGAATATCAGAAGTCCCAGGGCTATTTTGTTTTTGAGGAGCTCTCCAATAGCCAACAAAGTCAAAAAGGCAAGGTTCTTGCAAGACCGATTGAGTCAATTGATTTAGAAAAGGTTAATTCCATTGATCAGTTGGTGACTGCTTATGGAGAGGCCTCCATTCAGGCAAGAAATATCGGTGATTGTGCACAAGTTTGGGAGCAGATGTTGACCGACCCCGATCGTCCAACCATTTTTTTAGGACTTGCCGGTCCCTTGATTGCGGCTGGGTTGCGTAAAGTCATTCGCGACATGGTTCATTACGGTCTGGTCGATGTGATTGTTTCTACCGGTGCTATTTTGTATCAGGACATTTATCAAGCAAAAGGTTTCAAACATTTTAGAGGAAGTTCTGATGCGGATGATTCTGTTTTAAGAGATCTCTATATCGATCGCATTTTTGATACCTATGTGGATGAAGAAAAATTCTGGAGGCTCGATTGCACCATTGGCCAATTTGCGAGCGCCCTTAAACCTGGCAAATACTCCAGTCGCCAGTTTTTGGCCGAAATTTCACAGGCATTAGACGATGAAAATTCCATTTTGGCGACGGCGTATAGAAGGGGAGTTCCTGTTTTTGCGCCGGCTCTCAACGATTCTTCGATTGGGATTGGGCTCACCGAACATTATCATCGCTGTGTTAAAGATGGAAAACCGGGTGTCACGATCGATTCGATTCAAGACAACTATGAGCTGACCCAAATTGTAGTTCAATCGAAAGCAACTTCGGCAATTTATATCGCGGGCGGAGTGCCCAAGAATTTTATCAATGACTCGGTCGTCATGAGTTATATTTTTGGAAAAGATACCGGTGGGCATCGTTACGCCTTTCAATTAACGACCGATGTTCCGCACTGGGGAGGCTTGTCCGGTTCTACGTTAAGTGAGGCAACCTCTTGGGGAAAGGTTTCTAAAAAGGCCGAGCATGCCATGGCCTTTGTGGAGCCCTCTGTTTCTCTTCCGTTAGTAGCAGGTTATGTGATGAAAAAAGGACTAGGTCGCAGACGCCCCGCCTTGCAAATGACCTGGGATTCTCCCAGACTCACCTCCTTAAAGACAGTTGGATAACAACAAATCCTAAATTCTAAATGGTTCGACAAGTTCACCATCCTGAGCAAAGTCGAAGGACAAATCCCAATGATCCAAATCCAAATGTCCCAAACAATTGTGTTTGAAATTTTGGTTATTGGAATTTAGAATTTGTTTAGGATTTAGATATTAGGATTTGGGATTTTCCCACTTAGGTCCCGTTTCAACGATGTTCGTATTTTAAGTAGGTCCTTGTGATACATTGGGGCCTTAAAATCAGGATAGGTCCATTCGAAGGGAATCCATTTTCCCTTTTCAAAGCGGAGCAATGTGTAGACATAGACATCTTTAGAGAGTGCCACTTTTTGACCTCCTGCTTTTCCGGAAGCCAAAACTACTTTGAACAAATCGACATAGCCAGGGTCGATGTTAATGGTTCGATGTTCTAGGTTCGATGTTCGATGTTCCAATTTTTTGGTGAGTTTTTTGAGTTCGGCGAGTTTTTCAGGTTTAAAAATCTTTTTGAAACTGATCAAGCAGCGTTCTAATCCAGGACCCAATTCTTCTTCATAATAATGACTATGTTCAAAAAGATGCCACTCACTTTGCACTTCCATCGGGCCCAAGAGTTTTTCAAAGGCTTTGATAACTTTCTCTTTGAACTTTTTATTGGAAGTCAGAAGAAAAAGAATTGCCTTGGATTGAGGAGGGTAAATACTCGTCATTATCTCACCAATTTATATCCAATCTGAAATAGATAAACACAGAGTGCGAATAAGAGCAGTGTTAGAAGGCCAGAGAGAGCCACAGAGTGCCAAAGGGGAACCTCCAGAATTCCCAAAACTCCATAGCGTATTCCATCCACCATGTAGAAGAGGGGATTCACAATCGATATCTTTTTCCAGATGTCTGGCAATAAGTTGATCGAATAAAAAACACCGCCCAAATAGACCAAAGGAGTAATAACAAAGGTTTGTGTGGTTGCGAGGCTGTCCCAGGTTTTGGCCCTGAGTGCTCCGATGATGCCCCAGCAGCCAAAAAGAATCGATTGTTGGATCAGAAAAAAGAAAGTGACCGGCCAACTGAAAAGAGGCTGTTTTAAAAGAAGGAGTGAGACTGCTAAGGTGATCCCTCCGATTAAAATTCCTCTGGCAATGCCACCCACCACAAGGGCGGTGACAATCTCAATGGGCTTTAGGGGGGCTGCCAAAATGTTATCCAAACTTTGGTCAAAGCGAGCCATGTAAAGGGAGGTCGATGTATTGGAAAAGGCGTTGTTCATCACCCCCATGGCGGCAAGGCCGGGTATGATATAGAGAATGTAGGGAAAGCCGTGAATTTCCTGGATGCGCTCCCCCAGAGAAAAGCCAAAAATCAAAATAAAAAGGAGGGTCGTCAAAATAGGTGGAAAAATAGTTTGGCGAATCAGTCTCCAAAATCTGAAAAACTCTTGGGTGACTAAAGTTGCAAATCCCGTGAAACTTCCCATTCCTTGGCTCCTTCAGCAAGACTTTTGCCTGTTAGGTTAACGAATACTTCTTCTAAAGAACCTGGCCGAACAAATTTTAAAACTCCTTTACGCTCTTTATTTTCGAAACGATATTTTTCAATGAGTTTGGTTGGCGAATCACACGCGACAATTTTTCCTTTATGAATAATGCCTACTCGTTCGCAAAGTAGTTCTGCCTCTTCGATGTAATGAGTTGTTAGTAGAATTGTTGTTCCATCCGAATTGAGACCTTTCAAAAATTCCCACAATTCATGTCTTAGCTCTACATCAATTCCGGCCGTTGGCTCATCTAAAATCAAAATTTTTGGTTTTCCCATCAACGCCCTGGCGATCATCAGGCGTCTTTGCATTCCGCCGGAGAGTTTAAAGCGACCCACCTTTCTTTTTTCCCACAACCCGAAATCTTTTAATAATTTTTCGGCTCTTTGTTTAGATTCTTTTTTGGAAAGACCGTAAAAACCACCTTGAAATTCCATAACGTTGCCAATGGGAAAATAGGCGTGGATATTGATTTCCTGGGGAGAGAGTCCCAGATAGCGTTTGGCAGCCAGCGGTTCTTTGCGGATATCATGCCCCATTACTTTGATGGAACCAGAATTGGGTCGAACCAGGCCGACAATCGAATTGATGATTGTTGTCTTGCCCGCTCCATTGGGCCCTAAGAGCCCAAAAAATTCTCCTTGAGGGATAGATAAATCGATCCCTTTGAGTGCCTCAACTGTTGCACTGTAAGATTTTTTCAGCCCAGTGATTTCAATGGCGTTCATGGATTGCGCGCCCGGAAGGATTCCCTCCGCCTCTCGGCTACGGGACTTCCTCGGCGACCCTCCTTCGGATGGTGCCCGCCTCGGTCGTCGAACGTGCAGATTTTATAATACTGCCGCATGACGGGGGCCCATGCTTGTTGTGAGCAATCAGCGCGCCCGGAAGGATTCGAACCTCCGACCTCCTGATCCGTAGTCAGGAGCTCTAATCCACTGAGCTACGGGCGCGCTGATTGCTCAATTTTCATGGGCAGTCATGCGGCCTCCTTGCACGTGGCGAAGCGCGAGCTTCGCAACCTCCGACCTTCCCTAGCGCATTTCTCCTTATATCTTGCCCAATAGCATGAATGAAATAACCAAGCTGTAGATCACGAGAGATTCGATCAGTGCCAAAGCAATGATCATTGGTGTCATCACTTTACCGGCCGCTTCTGGATTTCTGGCGATTCCTTCAAGCGCCGACGCAGCGGCACGTCCCTGGCCCAAAGCCCCTCCAAAAGCAGCCAGACCAATACCAAGGCCTGTTGCCAAAGCAAGACCCGCTTTCAAAAAGGTATAAACTCCCTCTCCGGTTGGGAGCGGTGCTCCTTCTGCAGCCATCAAAACCGCAGGGCAGACAAGAACTGCAAGTGCAACTACAACGATTTTCTTCAACATACCTTCCTCCTGTTAATGAGATTCCTCTGTCGCTAGTCCAAGATAGACAATCGACAAAAGTGAAAAAACAAATGCTTGAATAAAAGAGATAAACAAGCCCAAAATCATAAAAATAACCGGCACCAAGATGGGAGTCAGCTGTGAGAAGACTCCCAGCACCAAGTGATCTCCCGTCATATTTCCAAAGAGACGAACGCTCAAACTCACCGGTCTTACAACGTGACTGATTAATTCAATAATCAACATCAAAGGGCCAAGCCAGATGACCGGTCCTAAAAGATGTTTAAAATAATTGACGAGGCCTTGTTCCTTGATCCCCTGATAGTTGTAATAGAGAAATACAATAATCGCGCAAGCGGCATTCGTGTTGATGTTTTCAGTGGGTGGGGCAAGTCCCGGAATCAGCCCAATCATATTGCAAAAAAGAATATAGATGAAAAGGGAGCCAATGAGAGGAAAGAATTTTTGTGCCTTTTCACCCAAGACACCTTCCATCAAGCCGAGTAACGCTTCAACCACCACCTCAAAAAAAGTAGCAGGTGTCAATTTGTCTTGGGGGACCAAACAAGCTTCCGTTTTTTTGAGTCTTCGATTGGCAACCCAAGAGAGAATTATCAAAAGCAACGCGACAGATCCTGCAGTAACAATGTGCATGGTATGATGGTTAATCAACGCCATTTAAATCCTTTCACAATCAATGCAATGACAACAACGCTAAAGCCAAGCAAAAACGGAACTGGATTAACAAAATCTTTTGTAATCAAAACCCAGAGAATCAGCGCTAGCAGAGTCAATTTAACAACACTCTGGATTGCCAACGCCCCCCATTTTGGGGCCTCCTCTTTGACCAGGCCTTTGGCCCACCATTTCCAGAAGGCCCAATTAACTAATCCCAGAACAAGTCCTGCAACAAAGGAGGCAGTGAATTGCAATGTTTGTCCCATTTCGTCAAGTAGGTTTTCTATTCCCAAAAGGTAGTCACTACCCTTCTGCAATTTTTACCAAAAGGTAGTGACTACCTTTTGGTGCGCCAGTTGAGGATGCGGATGAGGTTCCAAAGGCCCCCTGTAAATCCAAGGACCAGCCCCAATAAAGCGAGCCAAGGCGAGGTTCCCCATCGCCTATCCAAATAATCCCCCATGAACCATCCGGCGACAACGGTTAGGGATAATTGAATGCCAACTGCCCCATAAAGCCCAAAAGTTAGCCAAAACGGGTTTTTTTGGTCATCATTTGTCATAAAATAGACTCAAAAACATGTAAAGTATGGTCAATTTCCTCGTTTTTATGGGCTAAACTGACAAAACAGGTCTCAAATTGGCTTGGTGGAAGGTAAATTCCCTTCTCAAGAGCGTTATGGAAAAACTTTTTAAAACCGACTGGCCCTTCCTTGCAAAAGAGGGTCCACATGGAACCGACCGCTTGGATTTGATGAGGAAGTTTTTTCTTCTCAAGAATGTTTTTAAGGCCATTGGTTAATTTTGATGCTATTTCATTAAGACGATCATACACTCCCTTTTGAGTAAGTTGGTTGAGTGTTTCGATTCCAGCTGTCATCGCCAAGGGATTTCCAGACAAAGTTCCAGCCTGATAAACTTTTCCAAGAGGGGCAAGCTGATCCATCAAATTTTTAAGACCTCCATAGGCTCCAACAGGAAGTCCCCCACCCAAAATTTTTCCAAGGCAGGTGAGGTCCGGTTTGATGTTGTAGAGTGCTTGTGCACCACCGAGCGCCACACGAAAGCCGGTCATTACTTCATCAAAGATGAGTAAAGCTCCATGCGCTGTGCACAAATCTTTTAAACCTTTCAAAAATCCAGGTTGCGGCGGGACACATCCCATGTTTCCCGCGACCGGCTCTACAATCACGCAGGCAATCTGGTTTTTGTTTTCTTCAAAAAGGCGTCCGACGCCTTTTAGGTCATTATAAGATGCGACCAAGGTATGTTTTGCAAAATCAGCAGGGACGCCGGTACTAGAGGGAATTCCAAAAGTTGCTGCCCCAGAACCTGCCTTCACCAACAAATAATCGGCATGACCATGATAACATCCTTCAAATTTTATAATTTTATCACGACCAGTAACGCCTCGCGCAAGCCGTACAGCACTCATCGCCGCTTCTGTTCCTGAATTAACAAAACGCAATTTTTCAATCGATGGGAAAATTTGACGAACCATCGATGCCAATCTGGACTCTAACTCAGTTGGGGCGCCAAAGCTAAATCCTCTTTCACAAGCTTGTTGAACGGCAGCGACAACTTTGGGATGGGCATGTCCCAAAATCGCTGGACCCCAGCTTCCGACATAATCGATGTATTCATTCCCATCGACATCCCAAAGTTTTGCACCTTGTGCCTTGGCGATGAATAGCGGCGTTCCACCCACGGCACCAAAAGCCCTCACCGGAGAATTTACACCACCCGGCATGAGTTTTAACGCTTCTTCAAAAAGTTTTTCTGAGAAGGACTGCGGCATGAAGGGGTTTCTAGCCTAAGCAGGTTTGAGAGTAAAGCGGATCGTATCGAAGAGGCCGCGCCAGGAACTAAACGTTTCATCAACGGCACTTGCTTCATAACCACAGTGAACCATGCAGTCGGCACATTTTTCATTGCGTCCCGTGCCGTAGTTATCCCAGTTTGTCTCTTGCATCAATTCTTTAAAAGTAGCGACATAACCATCTTGCAAGAGATAACAGGGCTTTTGCCAACCAAAAATATTGTAGGTGGGGTTCCCCCATGGAGTGCATTGGTATTTGCGTTTGCCTTGCAGAAATTGCAGGAAAAGTGGGGATTGATTAAATTTCCAACTCTTCTTCCCATTGCTCAAAATTTGTTTGAATAACTCATGCGTTCTGTTTCGCTTTAAAAAATGCTCCTGATCCGGGGCCTTTTCATAACTGTAACCCGGTGAGACCATCATTCCCTCCACGCCCAGTCCCATCATCGTGTCAAAGAAGGCACGAATCCGTTCTGAATTCACCCCTTCAAAAAGTGTGGTATTCGTAGTGACCCTAAATCCTCTGCGCAATGCCTCTTTGATGGCACTGGCAGCCTGTTCATAAACCCCTTCGCGACAGACTGCGTGATCATGCTCTTCTTTGAGTCCATCCATGTGAACACTGAACGTTAGAAACTCGGAGGGTTTGAAAAGATCGAGTTTACGCTTAAGCAAAATAGCATTAGTGCAAAGATAAATATATTTCTTGCGCTCAACCAAGCCTTCCACAATTTTATCAATTTGAGGATGCATGAGGGGCTCGCCACCAGGAATGCTAACGATGGGTGTTCCACATTCTTCAACCGCTCTAAAACATTGTTCGGGGGTGAGATTCTTTTTAAGGATTTCTTCTGGATGTTGGATTTTGCCACAGCCGGCGCAGGCAAGGTTACAGCGAAAGAGAGGCTCCAACATCAAAACAAGAGGATAGCGTTTGTTCCCCTTGATTTTTTGTTTGAGGACATAACTGGCAACACGCCACGCTTGAGATATTGGAACGGCCATGCTAGGAGCTATGAAACATAAGGCTAAAAATATGTCAAACCTACTTATTGTTGCTGCCCTAAAAGACGAAGTCCGCCCCATCAAAGCGGAAATGACCGTCGATTGTACGATCCATTTTAAGCCCGCTACTTTTTATCAGGGAAAAATTTTTAATAAAGAGATCGGTTTATTAATTACCGGTGTTGGGGTTGCTCGAATGAAAAAAGGGTTAATTCAAGTGCTGGAGCAAAAAAAGCCGACTTCTATTTTGCATGTAGGTTTCTGTGGAAGTTGTTCGCCTGTTGCAGGGCTTGGTGCTTTAATTTTGGGACAAGGAGTTGTCGAAGAAAAATCGAGGTGCCATTTCGTAAGTGAGACAGGCTTGCTTGAGCAGGCCAAAAAATTGTGTGAAGAAAAGCAATTTTCTTTTCAGGTTGGTTCCATTGTGACGGTAGATCGCATTGTTTCCAGTCCCCACGAAAAGGCAGATTTGGGGGCCGTTCACAAAACGATGGCGCTGGATATGGAGGCGGCAGTCGTTGCAGAGGTTGCCAGTCAGAGAAAAATTCCATGGGTTGTTGTTAAATCAATTTTAGATCCGGTTGATATGGAGCTTCCCAATTTGGAAGATTGCGTGGAGCCGACGGGCGAGGCAAGACCTCTCATGGTTGTTGAACATCTTTTCAGAAAACCGCAGGATTTGATGAAACTCCCGAACATCCAATATTGCGCCTCGCAGGCTAGGCGTTCACTAACAGAGTTTATGGAGGCTTGGGTTCAAAATATCTCTTGATTTATACATATAATAAGATATACATTTGTATATATGTATGAAATCCTTTTCTCTGAGGTGGTGAGCAAGCAGCAAGCAAGAATACCGAAAAAGGATTTGGAAAAGATAAAGAAATTGCTCTTGAATTTAAGAGAGAATCCGAGGCCGTTGAAGTGCAAAAAGCTGGTAGGGGGTGAGCAAGAATATAGAATTCGTTATCGAAATTGGAGGGTTTTATATTCTGTCGATGATTTCAAAAAACAAGTTATCGTTTATGGAATTTTGGACAGAAAGGAGGCGTATCGATGAAAACGATCTCAGTAAAATTCGATGATTATGTGTTGGAGCTTCTTAATAGAGAAGCCAAGGAGAAAAAACTGACTCGTATGGAGATTATTCGTTCTGCTGTTGTTAATTTCCTTTTGAACAGGGATGATGTCGGAGATTTGGCTTATATTCAAAGTCATAAAAACGATAAATTGTCATCTTTTGATGACACTTTTAAATAATCATTTCTTAAATTTCTTTGCAGCAATTGCAGAGCCAATCGCATCCCAAAGATAAGCAGTGCCGTAAGTAATTCCCCCTAGCACTTTGGCAGCATTACCTATAGCTCTGCAATCGCCGGGATCACCTGAGTTGTTGCAGTTACCAAAAAGTCCTACTCCTAGAGTTATTCCCCCAACAACGCCTAAAAGCATTGAAAGGGCTCCTTGAACAGGATGGCCCGTATAAATCAAACCATCTCCGGGAATAGGCGACAATCCCAAACCAATGGCCAAGCCCTTTGATTTTTGTTTTCTTTCGATTGTGGAGAGTTCGGCCTGAGATTCATTTTGAGCGTATTCTTTTGCTGCTTCTTTGGTAAAGCGGTTTGAATCAAAACTCCTTGCGAAGACAGATTGACTTAATACCAAACAAAAACAGATGAGGATTGTGAAAGTTTTTTTCATGAATTCTCCTTTAGCCATTTTTCAAATTGCTGTCCAGTTTATAAACGCTACACTCTCAAAACGCTTGGAATGTTTGTTTTCAGGCAGGTAGCCCGACTGGAAACAAAAATGACGAAAAGTGTCAGAGGGTCAAGGGTATCTTACTGTGTACAAGACCAGCCGGGGCTGAGGGCTGCTTTGGAACATTGTCGGCAGGAGTAGGTTTGAGATTTTAATCGGCCATTTTCGCAATAAAATTCGGTTAAGTATTTTAGGTTCATTTGAGCCGTTTTGATTTCCCTACACTGATCTGGAAATTTTTGAAAACGTCGGTTTTTTATGATCAAAACCATCCCGCCGATTCCGGGTTTATTGCCCCCGTCAGAATCCAAACATTGTCTGCAATGTAGGTCCGTCGAGCAAATATTGGGCCCAGCCCCAGACACTTGGACACAGGCTAATTTGCTACATTCAGCGTGGGTTATAGGAGGAACACAAGTTGATACTTTGCGGATTCTCTCGCTTTGATCAAAAATGTAAATATTTCCTTGGGTATCCACAGCAACTCCATTAGGATATTGTAGTGCTGCGCTCGTGGCCGGGCCCCCATCTCCTGAAAAACCGATAGTACCATTTCCGGCAATGGTTGTAATAATACCATCAGTGGTCAACTTGTAGATTCTAGAGTCCGAGTGGAACGCCATGTAAATATTTCCTTGGGTATCCACAGCAATTCCAAAAATATCTATTAATGTTGTCGTCGTGACCTGCTCACCATTTCCGGGAACAGTGTCGATTTTTCCATCAGTGCTTACCCTGCGGAGTCTGTAGAACAACATATCTGCAATGTAAATATTTCCCTGGGTGTCAACAGCAACAGCACGTGGAACTAAATCTGCGCTCGTGGCCGGACCCCCATCTCCTAAATAACCTGGGAAACTACCTCTACCTGTTCCAGCAACAGTAGTGATTATGCCATCAGGGGTTACCTTGCGAATTCTTTCGTTATAGACATCTGCAATATAAATATTTCCCTGGGTGTCAACAGCAATTGACTCGGGGCGATTTAATTTAGCGCTCGTGGCCGGGCCCCCATCCCCAGAAAAACCATTGCTGGCCATTGCCAGCAATAGTCGTAATAATACCATCAGTGGTCACTTTGCGAACTCGATGATGCCCAACATCTCCAATGTAAATATTTCCTTGGGCATCAACAGCAACTGCATAAGGAGCATATAGTGCTGCGCTCGTGGCTTGCCCACCATCTCCTGTAAAACCGAACAAGCCGGTGGTGCCGCTTCCAGCAACAGTTTGAATAAATCCATCGGGGGTTACCTTACGGATTCTGTTGTTCAACATATCTGCGATGTAAAGATTCCCTTGAGTGTCAACGGCAATTCCCTCAGGGCGATTTAATTTAGCACTCGTGGCTGGACCGCTATCACCTGAAAAACCTGTTTGTCCATTCCCCGCGATGGTTGTGATAATTGGTTCGCATTGTTGTGCTTGGGCTTTAGAATAGGTAGGCAAGCCCATTATTAAATAAGCAAAAGAAAATAGAACCACCCATAGTCGCATAATGAGAACTCCTTTGGGTAACCAGACATAATTTCATGCAAGTCCTATGCCAAAAAACTCGCAGTTCGGAGCGTATGTTTGGCAGAGTGGTTTGTAAGCGCGAAATTAATTAGGAAAATACTGGGCGGCTGCCCTAATGCATATCCTTGCGAACTCAACATGTTTCAAATTGATGTGTCTGATGCTGTTTGGATCAAAGCCAGGTCGTTTCCGAAATTTTTCCCACAAACCTGCCTCTTGGATTGTCGCCATAAAAAGTATCATATTGGCATCTATTTTCTGTCCAGTTGGTGTCTGCAAACCCCCGTTAGCGATCCTATCTTTCTTTTGATCAATACCTTCTTTGCCAAAGACTTTTATATAGATATCCGACCCAAATATTTCATTTTCTTTTCTCGGGTCGCGGATTTCTTCACCCATTCGGAATAGCTCTGCAATAAAATTCGCCACTTTGTTTACTTGTTGGTTATCCATGGCTTGGGGGTTACCAAAAATTTCTTGAGCCAAGGCGTCAAATCTATTTTGATCTTTCTTCGGAATCTTTTTTTTGAATAATTTTTTGAACGCTTCAATGTAGCGCATTACTTTGTCCCTGTGTGTCCGAACGTAAGCAGAATGATCAACTGGTTCCTCCATTCCCTCAATTTCAGGGTATTGTCTGGCAATGAATTGAAAATCGCGCATGTGCCCTACCTCATGATCCAGGGCAAACGATAAAGAGAATTCATTTTTAAATTCAACGTACGTCATGAGGCCTATCCTAATTTGTCCAACAAGAGCGCTTAATGACTGGGCAAAAGGGCCCAATACGAGAACAGAAAGACCATGTTTCTTGGCATAATCCGCTATGGTTTGAATTTGATGATGACTCCAGATGGAAGGCTGATGATTGGATACAAGTTCTCTTTGCTTTGTTACAGCCTCTTGTAAAAATCTTTCGCAAATGGCACCATGTTCGGGGTTATTGGGTGCAATGATTGCATTTTGAAGTGCTATTGGAAATCCAACAGCTTGTATGGCTTCACAGGTTTCTTTGATGGTTAAGTCATTGGCCATTTTGTCCTTTTCTTGCTATAGTTATCGGCAAATCGAAAATTAAGTTGCTGCATGCGTTCATCTAAAATCTGCAAGTAGCGGGTTATGACGAAATAGCTACTGGTTTTAATAATAAGCTATTCATTGGCTACTACTTGTGATATGCTGAACTAAGATGCATTCTTTTAACCCAGAAATCATTAAAAATCTGGAACTTCCCATACCCGTGGTTTGGCTTGTGGGACAGTGTATGGAGCTTAGAGGAAAACAAGATCTCTGGATGAAGACGAAACCAGAGGTCATGAAAACGTTAAAGGAAATAGCCATTATTCAGAGTGTTGAATCTTCGAACCGGATCGAAGGAGTCACCGTCAGTAAAAATCGTCTCAAACCTCTGGTTTTGAATCAAACAAAACCAAAAGATCGGCCTGAAGAGGAAATATACGGTTATAAAAAAGCACTCGACTGGATTCATCGCGATTTTAAAAAAATCAATATAGATCCAAAAGCTATTTTGAAATTGCATGAATTGGCTCAAGGCGGGCATTCTTCAGATGCTGGACGCTGGAAAACAAAAAATAATGAAATTATCGAAATTCTTCCCAATGGAGAAAGGATCATCCGATTTGTTCCGGTAGTATCAGAGAAAACACCCAAATATATGGAACAATTGTGTTTGGCCTATCAAGACGTTCTTCAAAAGAAACAGTTACCGGAACTTTTAATCATTGCCTCTTTTGTTTTTGACTTTCTTTGTATCCATCCTTTTCGTGATGGAAATGGCAGGGTGTCTCGGTTGTTGACCCTTTTGTTGCTTTATCAACATGGTTTTGATGTTGGCCGCTATATCAGTATTGAAAGAATTATTGAATCGACCAAACAGGATTATTATCAAGTATTGCATAATTGTTCCCAAGGATGGCATGAAAGTCAGCATGACATAAAACCTTGGTGGATCTATTTCTTATCAACACTCAAAGAGGCTTATCGTGAGTTGTCTAATAGGGTTGAGGGGAGTGATTTGCTAGCCCCGAAAGGTAGAGTGATTGAGGGATTAATTTTGGAACAGACTGGTGAATTTACTTTATCTACAATTCAAAATTTGTGTCCTAATGTTAGTCAGCAAATGATCAAGAAAGTTTTGAATGGTTTGAAGATCAAGAAAAAGGTCCAATTGGTTGGAAAAGGGCGGGGTGCAAAATGGCGTGTTTTGGTGTGATATGATTCAGTTATCCAACGGACATTCTTTTGAGTTTATGGCGGCGTCGGGGGCGCTGGGCTTTGATGGACAAGGTTGGCCGTGGGAACAGCCGCTTCGTTTGGTGGGGCTTTTTAAGCCAGAGCTCTTTACCGTTGTTGTTAAGTCGCTCACGTTGAAACCACGAAAGGGGAATCTTCTCTGGTACAATCCTTTGCGATGCGTGCGTCTCATTTCGGATGGAGTCGTTAATGCGGTGGGGCTTACCAATCCAGGGATCGATTGGTGGATCAAAGAAATGTATCCTCGGGTGGTTGTGGGTGAGCTCAACGTTGTGGCCTCCATTGCGGGGGAGTCGTTGCAAGAAAATATGGAGATGGCTCTCAAGCTAAAAAGTTGCGATAAGATTAAAGGGCTGGAGATCAATGCGTCGTGTCCCAACAGTCCTGGTGAGTTGCAAAGTTCAAACCAGGCCGTGATCGATACCGCTCAGGCCTTGAAGTACGTGACCAAGTGGCCTCTGATTGTGAAACTTTCCTGTGTTCATGATTATGTCAAAATTGCCAAGGCTCTTGAAGGAACAGTGGAGGCAATTAGCATCAACAGTGTTCCCTGGACCACGATGTTTGAAGGAAAGAAATCATCCCTTGAGCGATTTGGGGGTGGGGCTGTTTCAGGGAAAAGGGCACAAGCCTATACTTGGAAGATGGTTAGTGAATTGGCGCAATCAACATCCATTCCTGTCATTGGTGCCAGTGTGTGGGAATATCAAGATATAGGCAAATTGTTTGACATGGGGGCTAAGGCCGTTGCCTTTGGTTCCATCTTCTTGCGCTACCCCTGGAGACCGACGCACTTTGTTAAACGTTGGCTATCGATCCATCGCAAAACACGTTGATCAATCGCTTTCGGTCAGGAGTGGGGGTGTTCAAAACCGTGCTCCACTTCGGGCTATCTCGTCAAAAAAATAATTTCGTTTCAAAAGATGCAGATAGTATCTTACCTGCCGTCAGCTCTATCTGCAGGCAGGTATTATTTTATTTGACTCAATACGCCCTCGTTTCCGCACAGATGTTTTGCCCACCCCCACTCCTGCCCTCGCGCAATTGACCATAAGATAGCGTCTACCTTCTGGTTAAACGTATGGGAATCGCATAAGTAAAGACAGTTGGAGCGAAGGGGTGGCCCGGAGTGTTTGTTGTGGGGTTTAGTTAGGGGCCCCCACAAAAACACGGAGGGACAGGACCCCGAAGCTCCAACTAATTTACGTCAGAGGGACTCGAAAAAGTTGAGGACCTTTTTGGCGACTTCTTGGTGATCATAATCAAGTGTCAATACATGGGCAGAGTGTTCCATCATACAAACATCAACTTGTTTTGAAGAGACTCGTTTTTTAATATCCAGCATTCCTTTTGGATCGGCCAAATGATCTCGAAGACCATGGATGAGTAAAAGAGGCTGCGACACTTTTTTTAGTCCCTTTTTAACCTCTCGAGCCAAGTCTTCCATTTGAAAAACCGCTTTGGATGGCATTCTAGCTAAACTATTTTCTCGATAGAGTTCTCGTCCTTTGGGATCCAAAACACTCTTTTCAAAGTTTTTTGCCGTTGATTCAATGACAAAACGAAGAGGGGTATAACGTACACTCGGAATAACAAGGCACGAAAAAATAGGTCTTAATTTCCAGGGTACGCCAAGCAGTGCTAATCCTTTGAGGGAGTTTCCTAGTTCTTGTGCTAATTTTAAACCGAGCAGACCTCCCATAGAGATGCCAACATAAAAAACCCTCTCCACTGTTTTGGAGAGTTCTCGATGGGCATGCAACACACTCCCATACCAATGCTGCCAGGTAGAATTCGCAAGTGTCGTTACATCTTTGCCGTGACCATAGAGAAGAGGGGCTTTAACTATGTAACCTTTCGCCTCGAGAGCTTGAGTAATAAAAGCCACGTTGGCAGGGGTGCCGGTGAGTCCATGAACAACCAAACAACCTTTTTGCGAAATCGCCATAAAGTAGTCACTACCTTTTGGTTAATATTACCGATAAGTAGTCGCTACCTTATGGTTAACATCTGAATTCTATTTTGACAACGTTTAAGGGCAATGCTTTAAGACAAATCCAATATGCCTTTGGAGACTTTTACTATTCCGGTTGCCAGACAACTCCAAGAAGTCGAACGTGTTTTGGCTACCCAATTAACCTCCGAAGTTCCTTTAGTCACACAAGTTGTTCAATATATTATTCAGAATGGCGGCAAACGCTTGCGGCCACTTTTAACACTCCTTTCCGCCAAACTTTCAGGCTACCAGGGGGAAACATCGATCAAATTAGCAGCCGCTATGGAGATGATCCACACGGCAAGCCTCCTTCATGACGATGTGATCGATGATGCCGGTTTGCGCCGTGGTAAGTCTTCTGCAAAAGCCAAATGGGGTAATTCCATCAGTGTGCTGGTCGGCGATTTTTTCTGGTGCAAGATGAGCCAGATTATTGTCGATCACGGGTGTTTGCGCACGCTAAAAGTAGTAACGGATACAATTACTATCACAACAGAAGCAGAAATTTTGGAAATCACCAAACATAGCGATTTTTCAATTGATGAAGAAGTCTATCTCAAAATCATACGTGGCAAAACGGCTGTTTTACTCTCCGCTTGTTGCCAAATTGGGGGGATCTTGGGAGGGGTCTCCGAGCCTTTTGAAGAGGGCCTCAAACGGTACGGACACGATGTAGGTATTGCCTTCCAACTCACCGACGACATTTTGGATTATGAATCGGAAGAGGAAAAATTTGGAAAACATAAGGGAGGGGATTTGAGAGAAGGGAAACTGACTTTTCCTTTAATTGTTGCCCTCAAAAAAGCGAATTTGGAGGAATCAAAAATAATTAAAGATGCCCTTTTGGCCGGCCGCATCGATGCCGACAAATTTAAAAAAGTTTTGGATGTTATCCATCGTTATGACGGTCTTGAAGAGGCAAGAAAGCTGGCCAGAAAATATGTGGAAAGGGCAAAAGCGAACCTCGATCCTTTTAAACCCTCTTTGGAAAAAGAATCCCTCCTTGGGCTTGCCGATTATGTGATTGACCGCGACGAATAACTTACAGTGGTGGGTCCTGTCCCTCCGTGTTTTCGTGGGGGCCCCTAACAAAACCCCACGACAAACACTCCGGGCCACCCACCACTTTATAAATTACCTGTCGTTTTAGATGCCGTAAACTAATCAGCAGCTGTTTCAAATACGTCAGTTAATTCTCTCTAAATCAATTTAATTCGATTTCAGCTGGCACGCCGTTTGCTTTATCAAATGAACAACGACCTGCCTGCCGGCAGGTGGGTCGTCCAAAAATAACAATGATCACTCTTTTAGAGAGATCGGAAAGGAACAGTTTTATGAAGAGAAGAATGTTTTCAAGATTAGCAGTTGCAGTTTTGTTGGCTGCCATGGGGTTGCAGGCTCAAGCAGCCTCCAAGGCAAAAGGAGAACTAAGTGGTGTTGTGAATATTAATGAAGCGAACGTTGCCCAATTAATGATGCTCCCTGGTGTTGGCCAAAAAAGGGGAGAGGCCATTCGTGAATATGTAACCGCCCATCCTTTCAAGAGTCTTGAGGAACTCAAGGCAATCAAAGGAATTGGGGATAAAGGCTTCGAAAAACTCAAATCTTATGTGACGTTGAGTGGCCCCACTACGGCAAAGTGGGTGAAGTCTAACTCAGCGCAACTTACCCCTGTCACACAACAACCAGCCAATTAGTTCCCCCCCGCCTACCCAGATGGCTCTCTTTGCAGCTATTTTTGCTGAAAGAGAGCCATCCCATTTTTTAGGCATTTCATAGACTTCTTGCAAACCCTTTAGTGTCAAGAAAATGACACCATTTTTCGTTTGGGAAATAGGGGAAATTTTGATAGAATTTAAGCTGTGTCAAACGCGAAGAATCCTTACCCTATCCAGCAGGAGATGTCCCAGGTCGTTGGGCTCGTCCGCCAGTACTTGAAAAGCCGTCTTCAGAGAGAACCAATGGAAAAGCTAAACCAACTGGTGCGTGATTTAAGGGTCGTGTTGCAACAGGTGGTGACCAATTATTTTCTTCCTTTGTCTCTCCCACAAGCTAGGCAATTTCGATCCGCCTTGGCGGATCAACTGCTTGGAGTATGCAACGAGCTCAACTCATCTTGTACGAAAGATGATGAAGAGCATCATCGCTATTGTGTCAGAGAAGTGATTGCCAGTTTTGAATGGGCGGAACAAATCAAAGAAGAAGTTCCAGATGACCCGGTGACTCAAAAGATTCTGGCCGTCGATATCCCTATTTTGCGCCCCTTTGATTATGGGCTTAAAAAGGGAAAAGTGATCCAAAAACCCTCCAAACACCGCTAATTTAAAATAATTGACAGCATGCCTTATGGAGGGCTATACCCCCTCCAGAAGGAGTTTTTATGCGTATTGGCTGGACAGAAATACTCGTTATCTTAGCCTTAATCCTTTTGCTGTTTGGGGCCAAGAGGCTTCCCGAATTGGCCAGGTCTTTAGGCCGGAGTCTCAAGGAATTTAAAAAGGGGACTCAAGACTTAATCGACGACGACAAAAATCCAAAATCCAAGTAGTTTATCTATTATAGGGGCTCACGTCGCCCCCTCCAACCGGCAAAGCCGGATTGGAGCCTTCCCCTCTCGCTCGCATTGCTCGCTAAATAGATTCCCACGGGCAAACCCGTGGGAATCTATCTCGACAAACTTTCAATTTCCCTTTCCGAAATTCCCAACAGATAAAGAATGGAATCAAGTGCGCTGTGTTTTGAAATGGAGTAGTGTGCTTTTTCCCGCACAATGGGTTTCGCCTGGAAAGCGATGCCCAACCCTGCCTTGGTCAGCATTAAAATATCGTTAGCCCCATCGCCGATCGCAATCGTTTGATCCAGCGATATTTTTTCGCCTTGAGCAATCGTTTCAAGAATCAATGCCTTTCTCGAAGCATCAACTATGGGTCCGATGACATTACCTGTTAATTTGCCAGCGCGTATTTCCAACTGATTGGCAAAGGAATAGTCAAAGCCTAAGTCCCTTTTGAGTCTTTCTGTAAAATAGGTGAAGCCCCCGCTGACCAACGCGATTTTGTATCCCAAATGTTTTAAGACTTTAAGCAATTTGGAAGCCCCCTTTGTCAATTTCAGTCGGCGATAGACCTGGTCTAGATCTTCAATGTTGAGGCCTTTCAAAAGTCGCACCCGCTTTTTAAGACTCTTCGAAAAAGGCATTTTGCCATTCATAGCTTCATGAGTGATGGCCGCTACTTTTTTCAAAACGCCAGCCTCTTTTGCCAACTCATCAATGATTTCCGACTGCACAAGGGTTGAATCCATGTCCATCACCACCAGTCGTTTGGAGCGTCTCAAGAGGTCATGTTTTTGAATGGCAATATCGACCCCAATTTCGTTACTTAAACTTAAAAGTTCCCGGGTGAGTAATTTTGGATCCACCGGTTTTTTGGCATGGGCAATCAATTCAACAGCACTGATATTTCTGAGGGCGAGCTTCGATATTTTATCAATGTTCACGCCCCGACGTGCCAGTGAGGAAGTAATTTCGCTTAAAGGATAAGCCCCTACTTCTTCACCTAAGCAAGTAATCACATATTGATGGTGTGTATTTTCCTCACCAAGAAGTTTTGGATCAAAAACTTCAAAGCCTAAATCGACACCAATTTCCTTTGCGGCGAATAAAAGGTCCTTGAGCAAGGGAGATTTATCAGAGTTTTTTCCGGGGAACCCAAGCAAGATAGAAAGCAAAAGTTTTTTGTGTACAACCGTTTGCTCAATATCGAGGATTTTTGCCTTTTTGTCTTTGGCAATCAGGGAAGTCAGTCGGGAGGTAATGCCTGGCAAATCTCTTCCGCGCACCGTCAGGAGCAAAACCTCCTTTGAAGGAAAAGTAGTTTTCTTAACGTTAGAAACTTGATACATGAAGTTATCTATGTATCTCAAAGTAACCCTACCGCAACTCAAAAAAATAACCCTTCCCGATTTTGTCGTTACCGGTTTTTTATTGGCCAGTATTTATTTGGTCTTGCGGGTGGGGCTTTCCTGGCAGGAAGTGGCCATGCCGGCCATGGAGATCGATCTTAGTTTTTCTTCACTTCCCCGTTACGCCCTTTTTTCGGTCAGTAGGGCCTTTATTGCCATTTTTCTTTCACTTATTTTCAGCATTGCTTATGGCACCTGGGCCGCCTCCAGTGCAAAAGCCGAAAGATGGCTCATTCCCGTTTTGGATATTTTGCAAAGTATTCCGGTCCTTGGATTTTTGCCAGGGCTAGCCATTGCCATGATTACCTTGTTTCCCAACAGTCGCTTTGGTCTAGAAGTGGTTTCAATCGTGATGATTTTTACCTCACAAGTTTGGAACATGACCTTTAGCATTTACTATTCGATCAAACAGGCCCCTCCTGTGCTGAAAGAGGTGACACAAGTTTGCCGTTTGGGAAGATTGAGGACGTTTTTACTGGGAGAGCTCCCTTTTGGAATGATTCCCCTTGTTTGGAACGCGATGATGTCGATGGCCGGCGGATGGTTTTTCTTAATGATTTGTGAATCCTTCGCTTTGAGGGGAAAGGATTTTCGACTCCCAGGTATCGGCTCTTATATGAGTGTCGCCATTAGCCAAGGGAATATCCAAGCAATCATTGGTGGCGCTTTGATCATGCTGGTTATTATTTTGTTGTTGGAAGTATTTGTCTGGAGGCCTTTGCTTTCTTGGGCCTCCCGGTTTAAATGGGAAGAATTTACGGGCAAAACAATGCCCGAAGTTTTCATGTACCGGCTTTTAAAACGCTCCCCACTTTTAGATAAAATTATGGATCAAGCGTTAAAAGTTTTGAATCGTGTTATAGATGTTTTTGAAAAGAATTCTGATTTGGAAACTTCAGAAAAAAAACAGGGGGGTTTTTTAAAAATCATCACTGTTTTGGCGGCGATTGCTTTGTTAACAGGTTGTCTGGTGGGGAGTTGGAAACTCATTGCACTTCTTTTAATGCTCAATGGGGAAGCTTGGGTTTTAGTTTTTAGTCACGCTTTTTTAACCGCCCTTCGCGTCTTTGTAGCGATTTTTTTGGCCTCTCTTTGGACGATTCCTGTAGGGGCGCTCATTGGGTTTTTTCCGAGATTGACTCGGATCGCTCAACCTTTGGTTCAAGTTGCCGCAGCTTTCCCAACTCCGATGCTTTTTCCACTTATTGTTTTGGCTCTCCATTGGCTTGGAATTGGTTTAGGTCTTGGCTCCACTCTTTTACTGATGACAGCCGTGCAGTGGTATCTTTTGTTCAATATCATTGCAGGGGCCTCTTCCATTCCGCAAAATTTAAAAGAGGTAGGGCAAACCTATGGCCTTTCAAAAACAGCCTGGATCAAAAAAGTGATTTTTCCGGCACTCTTTCCATTTTTGGTCACCGGGTGGACGACCGCCGCCGGTGGAGCCTGGAACGCCAGCATCGTGGCGGAATATGTTCATTATAAAGGGGGAGTTTTTGTAACCGATGGGTTGGGGGCACTGATGAGCCAGGCTGCTGAACAGAGCAACTCTGCGATGCTTGCGGCTTCTCTGGTCGTGATGATCCTAGCTGTGGTAGGATTAAACAAAGTTTGTTGGAAAAAATTAGCCACCGTTGCGGAAAAAAAATACTCTCTCGGAGAATAAATGAGCACGGATACCATTTTGCTAGAAGCCAAAGGGGTTGATTATGAGATCCAAACTCCTTCCGGCAAGCAATCTTTAGTTCTGAAAGAGGTTAATCTCTCTTTGAAAGATGGAGAGACATTAGCCATTTTGGGACCGACCGGTTGTGGCAAGTCAACCCTCATGCGAATCCTGCTTGGGTTAGTGCGCCCCACGCGAGGAAAGGTTTATTATCGGGGTCAACTCATCAAAGGTTTGATTCCCAAGGCGGGGGTTGTTTTTCAAAACTACGCGTTGTTTCCATGGTTTTCTGTGTCTCAAAATATCGAACTGGCCTTGGCGGGAAACCATTTAGAAAAAAGGGAGATCAAAGAAAGGGTTAAGAAGGCGATTGAAAAAGGGGGACTCATCGGTTTTGAAGAGGCCCTTCCTAAGGAACTCTCTTTGGGTTTCAAACAGCGTGTTAACATTGCGAGGGCCTTGGTTATAGACCCAGAAATTTTGTTTATGGATGAGCCTTTTTCCGGTTTGGATATTTTGAGTGCTGAATCGTTGCGCCATGACATCACACAACTTCTTTTAGACAAACAGCAACCGGTCGATAGTTCCATTTTTATCACCCACCATATTTTGGAAGCGGTTTTCATGGCCAATCGAATTGTCGTGATGGGAACCGAGCCAGGCCACATTCGCTCCGTTATCCCCAACGATCTTCCTTTTCCAAGGGATCCTTATTCCATTCCGTTTCAAGGGTTTGCGGAAAAAATTCATGACACGATTGCGAATGTTTTGATTCCTCAAGGGTCTTCAACCCTCAAGACACAAGGACTCTCTGGGCGTGTAGAACCGCTCCCCAGCGTGGAAATTGGTGATGTGATGGGATTACTGAACTCCATCAAAGATCACGGTGGGGCACTGGACATCTTCGAATTTTCTCAAGAAATGAACCGGACTTTCGCTAAAGTTTTGGTGCTCATCAAGGCGGCGGAAATTTTAGATTTAATAGAAACGCCCCATCACAAAGTGTTGTTAACGGAATTAGGAAAAGAAGTCGTTCAGGCAACTTGGAAGCGGAAAAAAGAAATTTTGCGCCAACAACTTTCAGGTCTGAGTGTTATCAAATCGGTGGTTGGCTTGTTGGAACATTCTGAAGAGAAAAAATTAGATAAAGATGTGATTTTGGAACAACTCGCGATCATTTTACCCAAAGAGGATCCAAAGAAAATTTTTGGGGCGATTTTGAGCTGGTGTCAATTTGCAGGGATGTTGATGTATGACGGTTCCAAACACATTGTCGAATTGCGACACACATAAAGGAAGTGATGAAAAAATAGTAGGGCCTGTCCCTCCGTGTTCTATGGGGGCCCCTAACAAAACCCCATACGAACACTCCGGGCCACCCACTATTTTTTCATCACTCTCATTAACGTAATGAGAAAAATTCTAGTTTGCCAGCATGTCCCTCACGAAATTTTAGGAACACTCAATCCTTTGTTTAAGCAAAACGGTTTTCGCATTCGCTATGTCAACTTTGGCAGGCATCCTCATGCGAAGCCTTCTTTAGATGGTTATTTTGGTTTGGTCGTTTTGGGTGGGCCGATGAATGTGGATGAAGTGGAAAAACATCCTCACCTTGGCTTTGAAGTAGAACTCATTCAACAAGCTATCAAGAAAGACCTGCCAGTTTTAGGAATTTGTTTAGGCGCACAACTTATTGCCAAGGCCTTGGGAGCCAAAGTTTTTAAAAACCCGGTGAAAGAAATTGGCTGGTATAATGTTTGCCTAACCGAAGAGGGGAAAAAAGACCCTATTTTAAAGCACTTTCGGCCAACTGAAAGGCTTTTTCAGTGGCATGGCGATTCGTTTGATTTGCCCAAAGAGGCCCTCCATCTTGCCTCTTCTTTAGATTGCGAGCAGCAGGCATTTCGCTATGGTAAAAAGGTTTATGGATTTCAGTTTCATTTGGAAGTTGATGAACCGATAATTGAACGTTGGCTCAAAGTGCCTGGCAACAAAAAAGAATTAGAACTGCTGAAAGGCCAAATCGAGGCTGAAAAAATCGATCAAGAAACTCCTCTTTACGTTGAGAAGTTAAAAATGCTAAGCGAAGAAACGTTTGGAGAGTTTATCAAACTCTTTGGAGTAGAAAAAAAGTTTAAAGGTTTGGCGTCAAGATAAAAAGGTGTGTTGGAAATGTGGATCCTGCCAGCCGCTTGAATCCGTCTCCCCAACAGGGGCCCCTCGGATCCTGCGCGGCTGTCACCCACATTTCCAACAATTTTTAAATAGGGAGAGAAGTGAAAAAGTAGTGGGTGGCCCGGAGTGTTTGTCGTGGGGTTTTGTTAGGGGCCCCCACGAAAACACGGAGGGACCGGGCCCGCTACTTTTTCACTTCCCCACAGGAGGCAATATGCTTAAATTATATGCAGCAAAAGGGGCTTGTTCAATGGCGCCTCATATTATTATTCATGAGTTGGGACTTCCCTATGAATTAAGACTGATTCAGTTAAGTGACACCGCGGCAAGAGAGGAATTAAAAAAAGTAAACCCGATGGGTCAGGTCCCCACATTAGTAACCGATGAAGGATGGTCTTTGGCGGAAGGGCAAGCCATCATGCAATATCTGGTTTCTAAAAAACCCAACAAATTATTTCCAGAATCGGGCAAAGAGCGTTTCAAAGCCTTTGAATGGATGAGTTTTATTGCAACGGCCTTGCACAAGGGAGGCTTTAGTCCACTTTTTAATCCAAAAAATCTATCAGACAATGAATCTCATTTTGAAACGATCAGAAGAGTGACACTGGAAAAGCTCAAAACTCTTTTGCAGGTAACTGAAGAACGTTTTTCAAATGATGAATATGCTTTGGGAAAAGATTTTACAGTGGTGGATGCTTATTTGTTTGTTGTTTTAAATTGGAGCAAGGCTTTCAAAATCGATTTGTCTATCTATAAAAAACTGAGCTCTTTTATGGAGCGCATGCGCACTCGCCCATCCGTCATGGCTGCCATGAAGGCAGAGGGGTCGTTATAACGTCTTTTTTATCTTGCCTGTTTTTTTATCCACAGTGAACCAGTTCATGGTGGCGGTGTGGTTGTCTTTGATTTCATAGACATGGACGAGCCACTCATCACCCAAATCGTTGTCGACTTCAACAAGTGCGTTCGGCACTTTTGAAAGATATTTTTTAACCTCTGGAAGACTTTTCACACTCTGGACCGCTTGATTTTTGGTGATTGAGGTTTCCTTGGCTGGCAAGACCGAAGAGGTTGTTAAAGCAAATAGAAAAACCAACAATACTTTAAAGTACTGCATATCTTATGATTGAGCCCGCCACTTTAAGCTAAAACAACTGAGGAAGAACTATAAACTAAAACAACTGAGGAAGAACTATAAACTAAAAGGACACTGGCCGTTTGCCCTTCACATCTTCCATTGTCATATTACTCTCCCAAACTGAAGGGACACGAACCGCTTGGCCCCTGACATGTTCCGTTGTTGCATGAGAGTCCGTTGCAGCAAGCGGCAACGCTTACGCAAGAACCAGTTGATAGAGTACAAGCTGACAAGCCTAAGTCGATACACCGACCTACCGTAGAACCAACACAGCTACAATTTCCGGTTAAAGCACTCACCGTGCAAACACGGCTTGCAGCACAAATTCTGCCTGAAAAACAGTCACCAGTGAAAGAACAAGAGCTGCCGTCGGCGCTACTACCGCCGCTACTACTGCTACCACCACCAGTACCAGCCCCACAAGCACTGACAAACGCTATCAATAACAGACCTGCCAACAGGTAGTTGAAATTTTGTTTTCGCATATGGAACCCCCCTCAGATTTGAAAAACTCTTTCAATTTCTCGTAGGGGTGAGACACTTTTTCTAAAAAGTTTTCGTTAGCCAACCAAGATGAAAATAAAATGGGGCCACTTCGGCCCCGTTTTTATTTTGCCCCGCTACTTGGACGAACTTCAAACTGCTTGTCAAGGATGGTGATGGTGGTTCCATCTATACCCTAAAGGGTATAAAATTAATGTATACAATAAAATTATACCCTATCTAGCATATTATTACTTAATTATTGTAATTTATACCCTATTAGGTATAATAAAAGCAGATATGCTTAAAAACCTTAAAGAATTTTTGAAGCAGAAAAGGAAGGAAATCAGGTTGACCCAACCGGAGCTCGCATCAAAAGCGGGAGTCGGCCTTCGTTTTATTCGAGACATGGAGCAGGGGAAAAAGGCACTTCGTTTGGATAAAGTGAATCAAGTCTTATCACTTTTTGGGTATGTGATGGCACCGGTCAATCATCGTGATTTGGAAGGAGAAGATGAGACACGCTAAAATTTATTATGGTGATACATTCGCTGGAACTCTAACAGAAGATGCGGATGGTTATCATTTTGAGTATGATAACGATTATCTTATTTTCGACAATCGTGTTGCTATCAGTTTAACCCTTCCCCTACAAAAGGGGCCTTATCATTCCAAAATACTTTTCCCCTTTTTCGATGGATTGATTCCTGAAGGTTGGTTACTAGACGTCACTGCGGAGGTTTGGAAAATAAATCCTAGAGACAGAATGGGACTTTTACTTGTTAGTTGTCGCGATTGTATTGGTGCCGTTCGAGTGGAGAGGGTAAATGAATAAATGTCTCATCTGTTACAATAGATGTGCAGATGGAGATTATCATCCTCATTGTGCCAGAAGTTTTTTTCAGACACAATATCCACCAAAGTTGCCTTACGGAATTGGGAATTTTAAAGAATTGGCCAAACAGGAGATTCAAACAAGTTGTGCTACAATAACAGGAGTTCAAAAAAAGATTTCATTGGACATCCAGAAAGAGGGGCAAACAAGAAGACTCACATTTGTTAATGTTTTTGGACGTTTTATTTTAAAGCCACCCACCGATCAATACCCGCTCATGCCGATTGTTGAGCATCTCTCGATGTGCATGGCCAAAAATACCGGGTTGGATGTTGTGCCACATGCGCTGATCCGCCTGGAGTCTGGAGAACTGGCTTATATGTCAAGACGAGTTGATCGCCTTCCAAACGGAGAAAAATTGCATATGGAAGATATGTGTCAGCTAACAGAACGACTCACAGAGCATAAATACAACAGTTCCATGGAAAATGTGGCAAAGGCCATCAAGCAATATTCTTCTGCAACAATGTTTAATATTGTTCGATTCTTTGAAATAACGATTTTTTCTTTTTTGATTGGGAATGCAGATATGCATCTCAAAAATTTTTCACTGATTTACAAAGGTGTGGAGCCTATAGCCTTTGCCCCGGCCTATGATTTGTTATCTACTCGCTTACTGATACCAGAGTCCGTTGATCCGGAAGAGATGGCTCTTACGTTGAATGGGAAAAAGAGGAAACTGAATAGAAAAGACTTCGACCAGTTTGGCAAGAACATAGGACTCACCCAAAAACAGATCGAAAATGTCTTGTCTCACATGCAAGAAAAAATGGATCGTTTTTACCAATTAATTCACGTGTCATTTTTGTCGAAGGAGTTGCAAGAGGATTTTATCCAATTGATTCAATCAAGAGCCAAGAGATTGCAATCATAACCCCCAAAAACTTCACACTTCAACGGTTCCGCTATTTGGACCAGTTTTGGATGGGTGATCGAGATGTCAGTGGTGGCTTGATCTAACGAATCTCTTGAACTTTTCAATCCTTTTGTGGTAGGGCAATGCGCATGGCCCCCTCCTTTGGCGAAGCTCTGAGTCGGTTGAGACAAGAGTTTCCCAGATACCTTATCGAGGCGAAAATCACCCGCACCACAGGGAGCAATACGGAAGAAAGCAATGTCAAAATAGATAATGCCTTGGTGGCGCTGAGTTCCTTTGCCAACATGGAAGATTCCCCGCAAACCATCACACAAAATGAATATCAGAAAGCGAGCGAAATGTTGGAGATACTCCTGCAAGAGGGTTGTTCTGCTCCCCCGGCCGAACGGCGGCGCAGCCTGATGACAGCCATCATCGCAAGCCATCCCTGGAAGCCTGAATGGGCAATTTTTATCCGGCAGGGACTTTGCGTCTATGCCGACAGCGACGAAAGCGAAGAGGCGAAAGAACTTGTTTTGCAAATGATTCGCGGGTTTTCTTTGCAAGGGACTTATAAAAAACTTGCTTCAAAAAAGGAAAAGGGGCTTTATGTTTCCGTTGCGGTCCTTCCCAAAAGTGTTTCAAAATCATTGGGTGAGATTGCCGCCTGGTTTGATGCCCGGTTGAAAGGAAAGTCGGTTCACGTTCGGGATCCCAATTCAAGGCCCAACCTGCTCTCATTTCCTTTGGATGGTGTAAAGTGGTCCAAGCTCGGTTTTGACGGCAGCCTTCAGGTTTTGGTGAGACGTTTTCAAGTCCAGCCGAACAAGCAGCCCATTTTTTCCAGAAGAAACGTGGAAACAATGGTTGCCCGGGTCGTCTGGAAAGATCCAAATCTAGTTGTGCATGTGCGCGTTGATGCTCAAAGCGCGGCTTTATACGCCCTGCGCGAAGACGAAGAGGCGAGAGTGGAAGCGGTACGCCTGACCTCTTCCGGAGAGGAAGCCCTTGTGCAAGAGATGCTTATGGCTTCTGGAAAAAAAGTTTTCACAACCCTTTTTGGCATTGAAAATTAGTCTATGAATAACAAAAAGGCATTTTCAAGTTTGTCTTTTAAAAACACGTAATCCATTTCCCAAAAAAATAAGTAATTTTTGCTCCGCACTGTGGACGAGTTTAGAACTGGGTGTATTGAGATGAGGCTTGATTCTGCTCTCCAGTTTTGTTATCTTAACCCCAGTTATGGAAATGAAACCTTGGAAAAAAATTAAACAGGAATATAAAGATCAATGGGTCGCCATGACCGAATGGGAAGAAGACGAGCATGGCGATGTTACGAAGGGGTACGTTGCTTACACCAATCCAAGTCAAAACGCCTTTTACGAATATCTAAAAGGACATTTCCCCAAAAAAGACCTCGCCGTTCGTTTCACCGGCAAAGTTCGTGTGCCTCTTTTATTCGGAACAGCCATCGAAGAAGCATGAAAGTAGAGTCCTACACCTATCCTGACAGCGATGATGTCATTTCACTCCCCGGAAAAATCTCCGGTCCTTTGCGTTCTCAAAATGTTCTTCTTGTTTTTGATCCGGGAGCCTACAGAACCATTATTAAAACAAGTTTAACAGATGCACTGGGATATCAAGCCGGAGCTGAAAGTAAAAAAGTGGCAACAAGTTCCGTAATTGGTAAAGAATACGGCTATACGCTCAAACTACAGAAGTTGAGTATATTGGGCTTTGCCTTTGCAGATATTGAGGTTGCCAGTTTTGACCTTCCGGAAAAATATGCGATTGATGGGTTAATCGGCCTAGACCTTCTGAAAAAGTTCGAAATTCTTTGGAGACACAAGGATCGATTTTTGGAGTTTCGGTTGTTATAGTTTTCTATGCCAAAGATGAACGAAACCATTTCTGTGCAATGCCCCTATTGCGGCGAGAGCATCCTCATCGAACCGGAGCCCTCCGATGAACCGATGGAATATGTCGAAGATTGCCACGTCTGCTGTAAGCCGATTGTTGTAACGATTCATTACTCAGAAGCGGGGAGCGCGGTTGTGGTGAAGAGAGAGAATGAGTGATTTGTGAAAAACAAAAAATCGGCGGCCGCTTTACAGCGACCACCGATTTTTGCTCCGCACTGTGGACGACGTTAGAACCAAGATTAGGAAAGCACAAGGACCGATTTTTATCCCCCAATTAGCCGCTTAAGGGTACCCCACCCCTGCACTCACTATTTTTTCTCGACAAATTTGAGGGAAGATAAAGACATTTTAAAATCCGGCTCGTATTTATTGAATCGGTCAGCTAAGGCCCCTGCAACAAGAGCATAGGCTTTATCTCCTTTAAAAAGAATGTGCTCTCTAAAGTGGGTTTTATCCTTTCCTAGAATAATGTCGAACTCTGTCCAAGTAGATTTATATGAGTTGTCACTTGTGTTAATCACGTTGAAATTTTGGATTTCTCCCATCCGCACTTTTTTTACGTACTCAGACTTTATTTTAAATACGTCATCAATGTTGGAAACACCAAGATAAACGATTAAAAAAACGGATGGTCTGTAATTGTATTCAACGGCATCGCTTGGTTCATTGTAAAAAAGCACCTCGCTATCATACTCACGATCTTGGCTCATTTTCCAAAATAGGGGGGCACGAAATGTGACGCCATCGGCAGGATGAAGATATTGATAACCACCTAGCGCTCTTTGCTCATTGTAAAAACGATTATAATCCTCAATGCGGTTTGTTTTTTTGTAAAGAGTCAGAATAGCTGATTTTGCAACGCCGTTTTCTCCATCTAATGCAAGTGATTTAAAAAAAGCTTTTTCGGCTTCATCATATTTTTCCAAGCCCATATATATGAGGCCAAAAGTTACATGAATTCTCGAATCATCCTTTCCATGAGTTAGGGCCTCGTTACATGCTTTTATTGCTTCCTTTGTCATCTTCCTGTTGACATACGAAAGACATAAATGGTGATAAATTTCACCAATTATTTGTTTCTTTTTCCCACTTAAATTCTTATTGCTATCTAAATTCAATCCTTCTTTAAATTGACCTTCAGCATCCTCGTATCTCCCAGCATTGTTATAAAGAATGCCTAGCGTATACTTGGTGTCAGATGATTTATCACCTAACTCTATCCCCTTCTCCAATGCATTAATTGCGGACTTTATTTTACCTTTTCCCGCTTGAACAAGGCCATACCACGTCATTAAGCTAGGATCATTTGGATTGAGTAATGTGGCCCCCAAAGCTTCACCAACCTTTGTACCACTTTCCTTAGACAAAAGCATAGATTTGCAATCGCGTAGCCTAAAATCGTTAGGATTCATAACCATCCCTTTATTCAGAATAGAGAGCGCCTTTTCAATTTTCCCATATTCGTTAAAAAAGTCGGCGGCTATGCATGATAAAAGTGTATGGAAATTTTTTTCAGAATCTATAAAGAGATTAATTTCATTTTCTTCTATGTGTACGCCTAGTAATTTATCAAAATACTTTTCGGCGCATTCGACATTTTTCATTTCTTTGCAAAGTATGGCTGTATAAAATATCACCAAAGCATTATCGGAATCTAATTTTAGAAACTCTTTTGCATAATCTAAAGCCTCACCGTATTTTTTCTCTTTTACCAGCATTGGCATAATATGAGCGTAGAAGTTTATATTTGTAGGGTCTAATTTTAGTGCTTTTTTTTCAATCTCTATTGCCTCGTTTATCACACCTAAGCCGTATAACAGGGAGGCTTGGTGATCTAAATACACGGGATTTTTTGGGTCTAATGTGGACAATTGTTTGGATATTTTTAACGCCTCTTCATAATCCCCTATGTGAAAACGAAATAATTCCATAAGTGTCTTTAAAGATTCCAAATTCGCTGGGTCTAATTTATATGCTCTTCGTAAAATCTCCTCCACTCGTTCATGCTCTTGGTTAGTTATCAACACCTTCGCTTCATTTATAAGTGCTACAGCTCGCTCTGATGCCAATTTTTGATTTTGGTGAATTTTATCCCAAGAAAACTTTGCTAGACCAACGGCTAAAAATAAAATAATCGCCGCTACAAGAAGTCTGTTCCTCTTTCTTCTTGCATAATAATAAATTTGTTGAATTGAAGAAGGGGCTTTTGCTTTTATAGGGAGGTAATTAAGAAAACTCCGCAAATCCTCGCTGAATACCTTTATTGTTTTGTATCTCAACTGGGAACCTTTAGCGATTGCCGTTGAAATGATCGTTTCCAAATCTCTTGGGATTTTACTCCAACGGGATTTTGGCCTAATCGGCTCCTTATTTTTTATGTTTGAATAGACTTCGTAAATACTATCCCCCTCGTAGGGAAGGGCACCTGTAAGGAGTTCATAGAGGGTAACTCCTAACGAATAAATATCCAGTAGGTGGTAGTCCGTAACACCTTGGGTTTGAAATGATTCTGGGGCTGAATAAATCGGTGTTCCTAAAAATTCCCCCGATACTGTTAGATTTTTTTCAACATCGTCATGGCTCAAACCAAAATCCAAAAGGACAGGGTTGCCGTCGGGCTCGACAATAATATTGGAAGGTTTGATATCACGATGGATGACACCATTGTCATGGGCATATTGAACCGCATCTGAAATCTGAATGATGAGATTGCATAGAAATTCGGTCGGCGTTTTGGTTGCTAGTCCCAAAATTTCGTTGAGTTTGCTTGCAGACCGATCTGTCTTTGAAAACTTTTCAATCAAAACATTAAGTGGGGTTCCCTCCACATAGCGCATGATAATGTAAAAGGAGCCCTCCTGCTCTCCCACATCATAAACCGGAACAATATTTTTATGATTCAGCCGGCCGATGATGCGGCTCTCACGCAAAAATCTTTCTTTGAGCGCTTTATTATCGACTGCAAAAGGACGAAGCACTTTCACAACCACATCACGGCCCAGCTTTTCCTGTCGGCCCAGATAAACAACTCCCATGCCTCCTTGCCCCAACACCCTAAGCAATTTACAATCACCTATTTTACGGCCAACCAATAGTGGTATTTCCTTTTCGGGTTTTTCATCTTGCAAGGTGCCAATCAGCTTTTGATAGGCTTTTATTTTCTTGTTTAGTCTTTCCCTGTGGTGAGGAAATTTTTGGAGAAGAGGGCCAAAATCAATTGGTTCCTTATCCGCATTCTCGGAAAGATATTCTTGAAAGGCAGTGTTGATATCAGTCATGTGTGAGCAGGTCCGTTAATTTATCTATTCCCCTCGCGTATTGCATGCGCGCGGCGTCTTCGGTGCACCCTATTTCATTCCCGATTTCCTTGAAAGCCATTCCTTCATATTGTCGCATTACAATAACGTCTCTCTGTTTTTCGGGCAGTTGGTCAAGTGCGGCTTCCAATTCTAACACTTCCTCTTTCAATCTTAGCTGAAAACTGGGTCTGTATTCACTATTAGCGGGAATATTCGACAAAAGCGAACTGTCTATGGATGAATTTTTTTTATTATCTGCTTCTTGTTTGAAATCTCTCTTTGCCGCCCCATGATAATCAGCCAAGTCTCGAATTTCATTTTGAACGAGTTTGCTTATCCAATGCAGAAAGGCGGCTTCGTTTTTAGCATCAAATTTTTCAAATCCATTAATCGCGCGGATCATGACCTCTTGCACAATATCCATCGACTCCATTTTTGTCCGCAGTTTGGGGCCAAGGCGCATGCGGACAATTTTAAGAATCCTGCTCATATACCGCTCAAGCAACAGATTTAAAGCCTGGTCCTCACCAGCTTTGGCCCTCCCTATAAGATTGAGGGTGGTTTTAATGTCGTCTGCCATTTTCCAAGGCATTTCAGATAGTTAGAAATATTTCAATTCTTTTTGTTCGGTTTCTATTTTGATACCGCTTGCAAGAGTAGAAGGGCAATGAAGCCCAAAATAAACAAGGAGGAAGGTATGAAAAAGGCAATCTTAGCAGTGGCGGCGATAGCCGCGGTGTTCGCAAGCTCGGCATCTTGGGCCCAAGTTTATGTGAGGCCTCATTTCCGCCATGATGGAACTTATGTGAGGCCTCACTTCCGTTCGTATCCCGATGGTAACCCCTATAATAATTGGGGTCCACAAAGCAAATTGGACACTGGAGACTTGAATAAGAGTCCATTTAACCCAGTTTCTTTCTCTCCTGCCAATAGGATCGGCTAACAATTCTGAGGCCGGTGTAAAAAACACCGGCCTCAATTGTTTTTTTGAAAAGGAGGATGCATATGAAAACATTAATCATTATGTTGACGATGGCTATTTTGTTCTCAATGGTGGGAAAAAACGCATTGGCACATCCTGGCGGAACAGATGCGTCGGGGTGTCATTACTGTTGGACAAATTGTCCTGAGTGGGGCTTGAGTTATGGAGAGTACCATTGCCATTAATCTTCGTTAAAGGTAAAGGGGTCACCTCGAAAGCAGGTTGACCAATTTTATTATCAATAGCCCTCAAGCGATACTGCAACTATCAACATTAATAGTCAGGCGGACTGACTGAACTTCTGAAGGATGTAATGAATGAATGGCATTTTTGAGAATCTTAGACTGGCAGGCCTTAGACCGGAAGAGCTTAGCGAGGATGTGCTTGAAGCTATTGGCAGGGCACTAACTTTGCCTGAACAATATGGTAAGCACGAGTGGAAACGTAGTATAGAACAAACCAAATTACCTAGTGGCTACAGCTGGAAAAGAGTACCAAACCGCGGTCGGCTTCTAAAAATACTTGCCACAAAAAATTCAGATTTTGCCACAATAAATAAGGCAAAGTCCCACAGGTTATCTGTAGAAGAAGTTTTGTTTGGAAAAACAACAAATCGAAATTGGAAATATCAAAAAGCTCTAATAACTAGAGAGAATAAAAAAAGGGCTACCATTTATCACCGACGTTTGATGGTTGCATCTAGTATTCCGTTGGTGCAACGAGTTCCTAGATTACTTAATGGATTGCTGGGGTTCGCTGATGTTTATAAAAAAGCCTCTCAAGGAAAAGCAGACCACAGACCTATGAGGGGCAAGATATCTACACACCGCAAGGTGATAAAGAAAAAGGTTATTGAAGCAAATGAATATCTAAAAAACTGTCTTAAAATTGATCGAGATGCGAAACAATGGGACAAAAAACCACTGAAAACCATTGTTGCACTTACTAAAATTATCGCCAATTTTCTTCCTGGCTATGACCATAAAAGAATAAAAAGAATGATTTTTGAAGAGTAAAAAATCCTCATCAATTTCTAGTAAAATCAACGGGTTCCAAAACCCACCAAAGTTGCCGGTTCAGAGACTTTTCTTTATCTAATTCAAACCATCAATAAAATGCCTCTCAAGTTCATTGTTTTTCAAAACAATGTACCGCCCAATTTTGAAAGAGGTATTGAATGAAGGTTTCAGAAGTAAATGTCCATTTGGTTAAGCCCAGAGACGGGTTGGTCGCCTTTGCAAGCGTAGTCCTAGATAATCGCATTTATCTTGGTGCTATAGGCGTTCACCAAAAGCTGGATGGTAGCGGATACCGACTCACCTATCCCACAAGAAAATCGGGAGACCGTAGCTTCCATATTTTTCATCCCATTGAAAAAGAAATCAGTCACGAAATTGAACGGGCAATCTTTGACAAACTTACGACTCTTATAAATTGCCACAATAGCGCACAGCATTTGGAAGGTGGTGGACATGCTATCGAGTGAGCAAATTGAACGGTTTCAACTTTTGTATGAACAGCGCTTTGGAAAGCGCATCAGTCAAGAGAGAGCCTACGAATTGGGAACGAAACTTATAACACTTGTGAGGCTAACCCACGGTATTTCACCAAAAGAACAAAAAAAACGTAATGAACGGAGGCGTCAAAATGGAAACCATCACGATTAAAGAGTATCTAACCCGAAAAGGAATCCCATTCAGGGAAGCCGGAAGCGAGATCATCACGCATTGTGTATTTAGGGCATGTGATGACGATAGCCGTCAAAATGAAGCTCATCTTTATTTCAACGCCGAAACGAGCCAATACGACTGCAAGAAATGTGGTGAAAAAGGGAATATCATAACGCTGGCAAAACATTTTGGGGATTTACTCGATGACATCGCCCTTCATCCTAGAATAGTCGCCCAAAAAAAAGAACGGGTTGCCAAAATCACGGTGGAACTGGTTGAAAAATACCACAAAGCCATGCTTAGTCACATTAAACAATACCTCCAAGGCCGAGGCATAGAAGAACCCTTTATAAACGCCTACAATCTCGGCTATGGCCAATTTTACGGCAAATCGTGGATTACCATTCCCATCAGAGCCACCGACGGAAATTATGCTTTTTTCAAGCTGAGACAAAACCCTGCCGAGGGGAATGACAAAATTACTTATCCCAAAGGGGCTCACGCTCAGCTCTATGATTGGGAGACGATCAAAGAGACCAACGACCTCATTGTCATCTGCGAGGGGGAGCTGGATAGATTATTGCTCACTGGAAAAGGAATCCCAGCTATTACTTCCACGCACGGAGCCATGACATTTAAACCGGAATGGATTGACGAGATCAAGAAGTGCCGGAAAATCTACATCTGTTTCGATAATGACGATGCCGGTCGGAAGGGGACCACTAGAATTGCCAAAATGTTAGATGACATTGGGCATACCGGAATCCATGTTGTCAGTTTGCCAGAGGAAGTCGGAGAAGGTGGGGACGTAACGGATTATTTTGTTAAATTTGGTGGCGCTGTTGACGACTTGTTGAAAAAATTTGCAAAGCCATATCCAGAAAGAGTGGATGTATCTCGCTTCACCCCCATTACTACTGCCACTTTAATTGACACCTTGGGCCTCACCATCAAAAGGGATGAAGAAAATAAAGTGGTAACATTTTTGTGCGAATTAGCGGCTTACACGGAAAATGCTCAGTTTAATGTCAGCTATAATGCCCCCTCTTCCACAGGCAAAAGCTATATCCCCACAGAAATCGCTAAACTCTTTCCACAAGAGGATGTGATGGAGCTGGCCTATTGCAGTCCCACAGCTTTTTTTCATGATGCGGGGGAGTTTAACAAAGAATTAAATGGTTACAAAATTGATCTCTCCCGTAAAATTCTCATTTTTTTAGACCAACCCCACAATGACTTATTGGCAAGATTGCGACCTCTTTTATCCCACGACAAAAAAGAAATCAGTTTAAAGATTACCGATAAATCTCAGAAGCATGGCCTTAGGACAAAGAATATCCTCATTAAGGGTTATCCCTCAGTCATCTTTTGCACAGCAGGTTTAAACATTGATGAACAGGAGGCTACACGCTTTTTGCTTCTGAGCCCAGAAATCAATCAGGAAAAGATTAGAGAGGGGGTTTTGGCAACCATCAGAAAAGAAGCCGATCAGGATCGGTATACTTCATGGTTAAAAGAGGATGATAAAAGACAACTCCTTATCGAGCGAATTAAGGCAATCCGAAATGAAAAAATCCAAGAAATCAAAATCAGTTGCCATGAGGAAGTAGAACGACGGTTTTTCGCTGAGAGAACTAAACTAAAGCCGCGTCATCAAAGGGACGTCAAAAGAATTACATCGCTTATCAAATGCTTTGCTCTCTTAAATCTCTGGTGGAGAGAAAGGAATGGTTCCACAATCATCGCCAACGAAAAGGACATTGAAGAGGCATTTAAGATTTGGGAAAAAATATCAGCAAGCCAAGAACTAAATCTCCCACCGTATATTTATGACCTTTATCGGGACATTATTTTGAAAGCATGGGAAAACAAAAATTCATCTGGCACAGAACTTGGTTTAACCCGTCAGGATATTTCAAAAAAGCATTATGAAGTTTATGGGAGAATGCTCGATACTACAAAATTAAGACAGCAGATTTTGCCGATGTTGGAAACCGCCGGTCTTATTTCACAAGAGCCCGACCCCAATGACAAACGTAAAATGTTAATTTACCCCACGGTCGCACCCACTGTTTCTACAACACAAGAATATAGTGAGAGTGATGGTGGGGTACCACCAGAAGGAGACCAAAAATGGATGTATTCAGAAAACAATTAGAAGCAAATCGTCAAAACGCCAAACTTGGCGGCGTAAAAACAGAAGAAGGCAAAACAGTGAGCAGATATAATGCCCAAAAGCATGGCCTGCTCGGAGAGGGCATCACTGAGCTAGATAAAGTCGATTACATAGAGCTTTTGAAAAAGCTAACGGACTGTTATCGGCCAGAGGGTCCAATGGAATCGTTTTTGGTGGAACGGATTGCCATTTGCGTGGTGAGGCTTAAGAGGGCTTGTTTGCTTGAGGCGGAGCATATTATGGCTACCTTGCATCCCCCGATTACAAAGGTCGAAGGCGGATTGCCTGATTTTAACTTTGAGGGCAAAACAGTTGTTGTAAAGGAGGGGTTTCCAGAAAGGCTTCCCCCACAGGTACTGGAAAATATCTCAGAAACGTATCAGCGTTACGAGACGGCCATCGAAAACAAGCTCTACCGTGCGCTCAATCAGTTGGAGCGAATGCAACGCCTCCGACGAGGGGAGCGTTTGCCAGCCCCCGTCAACTTGGAGGTCGGGGTCCACGCCGATCAAATGGCTTCGCATGAAAATTCACCCCCTGATGTGAGCAAGGAGGGTTAAAATGGGTTCGTTTCGTAAAATTGGTTTTTATGCTTTGGGCTCAAAGGGCCCTAGACGCTCATTATGCTTTACTGCAAAGGCTTAAAATCCTATAAGGAGGTAAGATTATGGAACAGGCAAAGCAGGCCAGATATATTGTTTATGCCAGAAAATCGAGTGAGAGTGAAGATCGGCAGATTCAATCCATCGAAGACCAAATCAATCGTCTCAAACAACTTGCTAAAGATTTAAACCTCAATGTTGTTACCACGATGATTGAAGCAAAATCGGCCAAGAAGCCTTATAACCGCCCTGTCTTTGCAGAGATGCTTCAAAAAATTGAAAATGGAGAGGCGAGCGGCATTCTTTGTTGGCAACTCAACCGACTCTCACGAAACCCCGTTGACAGCGGTCAACTTGGTTGGCTCCTGCAACAAGGTATTATTCAATCCATTCAAACCATTGAAAGGGAGTATTTGCCCGATGACAATGTGATTTTATTTTCAGTCGAAAGCGGAATGGCAAATCAGTACATCATCGAATTGCGGAAAAATACGAAGCGGGGTGTGCTAAGTAAATTTGAAAAAGGGTGGTATCCCTATCTGGCGCCTGTCGGATTTTTAAATGACAAAGAAAAAAAGACGATTATCAAAGACCATGAGCGTTTTGATCTCGTTAGAAAAATGTGGGACATGATGTTGTCAGGTTGTTACAGCCCTCCACAAATTTTGGATAAGGCCGTCAACGAGTGGGGGCTTAGAACGGTAAAATTAAAAAAACTTGGTGGCACAAAGCTATCCAGAAGCGCTGTTTATCACATGTTTACAAATCCATTTTATGCGGGGATCATCACGCATGATGGTAAGGAATATGAGGGAAAACATGAATCGATGATAACCCTCGAAGAGTTCAACCGCGTACAGTTCCTTTTGGGAAGAAAAGGAAAGCCAAGACCAAAAAAACATGCGTTTGCTTTTACCGGCCTTATTCGTTGCGGAGAATGTGGGTGTCTCTTTACAGCCGAAAATAAGAAAAAACTCATTAAAGGTACTGGTGAAGTTAGGGAATACACTTATTACCACTGCACAAGAAAAAAGAAGGAGATCGATTGTTCCCAAAGAAAAGTCATCCGTGAAGATGCACTTGAGCAGCAAATCGCCGAGGAAATCCAAAAATTCACAATTCTGCCGGAGTTTCGAGATTGGGCTTTAGAGGTTTTAAGGGAGCAAAATGAAAAGGAAATCGGAGATCGCGAAAAAATATACGAATCTCAGCACAGAGCTGTTGTAGAGGCACAGAAAAAATTAGACCGTCTTTTGGAAATGCGTTTAAACGATTTACTTACAGACGAGCAGTTCAAAGAAAAACGCAATCAATTGGAGACAGAAATAAATCACCTCAAAAGGAATTTAAGAGAGACAGAAGGCCGTGCGGAACATTGGGTTGAGATAGCGGAAAATGCCTTTAATTTTGCTACCCACGCTCGTGATGCTTTTCTCAATGGAGACCTTATCACCAGAAAACAAATCCTGATGGCTTTAGGTTCGAACCCAATCATCAAAGACGGCAAATTCACTATCCAAGCCAATGAGTGGTTAGTCCCCATTACAAATGACTATCCTAATCTCGAAAAAGAATATCAAAGGTTAGAACCGACGCAACTTCCTGATAACAAAGAAAAAACGGAGGCTCTCGCCTCCGTTCGTTCTTCTTGGCTCCGCGGGTTGGACTCGAACCAACGACCTAGTGGTTACGATCTGACTTGAGTTTCCTCAAGAGTCGGACTTTCTCTTTACCCTCTTCGATACAATCGAAGGTGGGGTAGCGGGTGTAAAGTCTCTGCACTTGCCCTCCCGCACTTGGCGGGATGCTAGCTCAGGATTGCCGACATCTATAATACTGTCGCGGCCACTGCGACGATCTACTAGATCGTCGGTTGGCCTTGACTGTTTCGGTTTCCCTGACTTAGCCCACTGTTCACCGTATCGTTACCGATACGGGCTGCTAACCCTAACAGCCACTTGCTCTACCGACTGAGCTACCGCGGAATAAAAACGGTTTTCCCCTTAACATCCCCCTCAAACTCTGTAAAGTGCCCAAAATGCCTAATCATTTCGTTTATATCCTCCAATCCTCAGATGGAAAATATTATGTCGGCTACACGACCGATTTAGGTAGAAGAATGGAACAGCATCGAAGCGGAAAAGGGGCAAAATTCACAAGAGGTTTTGGATTTGAAAAACTGCTCTATCAGGAAAGTTATTTGACAAAATCAAAAGCACTAAAAAGAGAGGCACAAATTAAAAGTTGGCCTCGTTCCAAAAAGGAGGCATTGATTAATAGAAATAAAAGCGAAAAGTTAAGACTTGACCCGAATCAAGGTAGTGTGAAAAATTGACACATTGATTGTAAAGGCTTATCTTTCGCCCATGGTAAAAAGCGCAGAAGAAGTTTTACTCGATATAGTGAAAACTGCAAAAATGGATGATGCAGAAGCATTTTCTTCGGCCAAGATCATTCAACATTTTAAAAACATTAAAAAGGCTTTTGAGGAAGTTTTTTCCGAAGAACCCGGACTAAAACACGTTCAGGACTTAAATAGTTTTAGAAAATTTTTAAAAGATAAAGGCATTTTATAAAATCCTAATGACAACAATTTTACAAAAGTTGTGTTTGCCCTTTGTGATTGCGGGGCTTGTGTTCTTTTTCGGCCAATCAGCATGTACCAAAAAAATCGGGCCGGGTACAGAAGAAGTGGACTATGTAGGGGTTGAGCTTTTTGGAGATACTTATACTTGTAAATCAAACAAAGTAGCTAGTGGGGGGTTTTGGAATAAGGATATGCGATCGGAAAGAGTGGGCATGAAGGGTTACACAAATATAGAATCAGAAACTACAACTTGGAGGATTGTCATTAAAAATGATCTCGCACATGTCACAAGCTTTTCGGGTAGCACTCAAACCATAGAGGAGCCAAAAGTTTTCCAAGTTGAGAAAACACCAATAAAAAATGGGTTACTATTAGTATCTTTGCGTGACAGCGGGGTATCTCCTGAAATTATTACCATTGATCCTGAAAATGGATCGTTCGTTTATTCAACCCAACATATAAATTTATTTCATAACAGAGCAAGCGTATTTTATGGTGAATGCTATCCGTACCAATAAGGAAATTGCTGTCATTAAAAATAAGAAAACCCGGGGAAATAGTATTTATTTTCAAATGGAATTATGTATTGTGTTCCCCAAACTTATGTATTTACTTTACTAGCCTTAAAAATGAATAAAAAACAGAGAATGAAGCAACAAGAAGCGGAAGCGAAACATCAAAGACGTATTCTTGCCGGGTATATACAGGATCGCTTTCCAAAAGTTAAAGCAATAAAAATCAAAAAGACGTTTTTTAATTCTGATACTGACAGACAATTAGAAACAGATTTCCCAGAATGGAATATTCCTTTGACATGGTATGCAGTGTTTGAAGTAGAGTGCCCTATGCATGAATGTGTAGCTGGGGGATTCGATTTAATAGATACTATTAGAGAGATGGTAGCAAAGAAACTTACTCATGGTAATGGGACGATGATATGTTCCGGCTGGCAAGATCAAGAAAGAGTTGGTAAATATCGATGCCTGACAAAATTTTCTTACGAGGTAAATATTGAATATTTGTAGGGTGACATCAGATACATCAAATCCATCAGACGGAGCAGATCCATCATCCATCACAGATCCATCATCCATCACATCCATCAGACGGAGTACGGAAATTGATCAGTAGGGACGTAAATCATGCAGCGGGCATTTTTTAATTCGTTGATTTGTTTGGATTCTTTCTTGGCACGTTTCTTGCTTTGTTTCAATGCATGGCCTATTTGCCCCGCAATCAAATTATTTGGGATGGAGCCATCTTTCACGTCACCTGGCAGTGTCACAACCACAGCTGGTTGCTGGAAAAAGATTGGGCCAAACAGCTCTATTACGATTTATTGCTGAAATACAAAGACCGCTATCAAGTGGTCTTCTACTCCTATCACTTCATGGACAACCATATCCATCTCTCCGGAAAAATCGAAGGGACAAAAGAGGAGTTTTCCGGTCTTTTTCGGATCGTCAACGCCCTGTTTGCCAAGGGGGTGAACAAACGCTTCAAAAGAAGAGGTCAGGTGGTGATGGATCGCTTCAAATCACCGGTGATTCAGACGGATGAAAGTCTGTTACAAGTGATGCATTATCACGACCTCAATTCGTATCGGGCCAGGAAGGTCAAGCATCCCAAGGAATACAAGTGGTCCTCTTACCGGTTTTATGCACACGGAATACAAGACTCTCTCATTGCTCCCGCTCCTTCCTATTTGGCTCTGGGCAATTCTGCCAAGGAAAGACAGGAAGCTTATCGAAAGCGGGTGGAGCGCATTTTGACCGAAGAGGGGTTTGAAAAGAAGCATTATTCAAAAACTCAATACATCGGTAATCCGGACTGGGTTCAAAAGCGATATTCTGAAATACAGGAAAAACGAAAGTTGAAACGACTCGCCTACCTCAAACGACAGCAGCGTTTTTATCGGCAATTGCAAGGGACACCGTAAAAGAAAAATCCAAACAATGACTCCAAAAACTCCCAAATTCGATGCCGGGGTGTGTCCTTAAGGGACATTTCAAACCTCAGCACACTCTTTGATGGGACTCTGGACATGGAAAAGTTCCACTTTGGGAGTCGCTCCACATCTTCATCAAAAACGACTCTAAACACCCATTGCTTTGGAGCCTATTTTCCATGAGTACTCCGTCTGATGAGTTTCCTCCGTCTGATGAGTTTCGCAACCTATGGATATTTCCCCTTTATTCCACCCATCAGTTGTGATAAAAAATCTACCCAGTGAAAGGGATCACCACAATTTTTGTTGCCCTCTTGATAGGGCAAGTTGCTTTCGCTTCTCCAATCGATTTTTCAAAGGGGACTCTGGCCTTTTCAGCAGGCGAGTTTGAAAAAGCCCTTAGCTTTTTCCAAAAAACCTATCAAGAAGATGCCAATAATATAGATAACCTCTATTTTTTAGGTCTTACCCATCTAAGACTCAATCAATTTTCAAAGTCGTCTTATTATTTGAGAGAATTACTTCTTAAAAAGCCAGAATTCAGCCGGGCCTATTTTGACTATGGTTTAAGCCTCCTCAGAGAAAAGAAACATTCCACGGCACTGAGTTGGTTTAAAAAAGCCTATGCCAACAATCCCAAAGATTCAGAAATTGCCCGGATGGCAACGGAGTGGATAACAAGATTGGAAGCCGGAGAAAAACCAACACCAATCGAATCAAGGGAAGAGGAAAAAATTCAAAAATGGAGTTTAAGAGCCGCCACTTCTGCCTATTATGATTCGAATGTTACACTAGACCCCGACAGTGAAAATTTAACTGGTTTTCAAAACAACCAAGACGACATCATGGGTTCCGCCGCCCTCGATGTAAAATATCTTTTTTACAACACCGAGAAAACAAAAATGCATGTTGGATATTCCGGGTACCAAAGTTTTTATGGGAACTTATTTTTTGACATGAATCGTTTCAATTATGGAAGGCATCGAGCCATCGTTAGTTATCAACGCAAGCTATCTGATAATTTCCAATTTCGACTCCCCCTTGATTTCATGTTTGTCTCTTTGGGAAAGAGTAAGTACATGTATGGTGGCGGTGGAGAGGCTGCCTTTGATCTCGCTTGGAAGAAAAATTGGCTAACCACTTTTGCAGGAAAAATTAAAAGAGACGAATTTATTGCAATACCGTCCAACGCAGCTCAGGTGAGGGATGCCGTCAGAACTTCTTTTGGAATTGATCAATATTATTTTTTCCCTGGGAACCGAAATCGTTATTTAAAAGGGGGTTATGAATTTGAGATGAATCTGGCAACTGGGGCTGATTGGGATTATAGAGCTCACAAAACCAATTTTACTTTTAACACCCCTTTAGGTGCCGGTTTCAATTTTCTGGGGGTTGCTAACATTGGAGTTTTGAGAAAATTTAACCATAGAGACTCGATTTTTAGTGTAAAAAGGGGCGATTTTAGCGTTACAGGGATGGGATCTTTGTCCAAAGAAATTATTCCCCATTTGACCGCCTCTTTGTCGTATACTTATGCTATGACGAGATCCAATATAGCACGCTTTACCTATAAGCGTCATATTGCGGGTTTTACGCTGGCCACACGATTTTAATCACTTATGAAAAAGCTTCTCTTTTTGTTATTATTATTTTCCCAAACAGCTTTAGGGGCTGAACCTGTTGGACAAATTGCTGATCTGGTGGGGGGAGTCTGGGTGACACAAGAGGGGCAAAGTCCGGCGTTGGCTGCTTTCAAGCAATCCATCCATGTCGGAGATGTTATCGAAACAAAAAAAGAGGGGGCCGTTAAAATTTTGTTTGTTGATGACACCCTTTTGACCATCAAAGAAAACTCCAAAGCCCTAATTACCAAGTTTTTATTTAATTCCGAGGCAAAGGAAAGAAAAGCTGTTTTTGATGTTTTGTTTGGAAGAGTTCGCACAGTGGTGGGGAGATTTTTTGGAAAAGCTCAGCCCGTTGAAATCAAAACACCCTTGGCTATAGCAGGGATAAGAGGAACAGACGTCGGTGCTTTGGTACAAAAGAAATCGAGCGTTTTTTATTGTTTTGAGGGCCTATTTGATGCGTACAATGTTACCATTCCAGATAAAATCATTCAGGTAAAAGAAGGATTTTTCACAGAAGTTTTGGAAGGGATACCTCCTTCAGAATTGCTTCCAATTCCAGCCGATGTTTTGGACAACAAACGCGAACTCTTTGACATAACGGTCAGTTCCAAATCAGAGGCAAAAGAAGAGAAAGCGAGTGGAAGTTCTTCCCAAAGTGCTAGCAGCCAAATTACACAACAAACAACCAAGGCGATTTCAACAGAAACAGCCAAGACGACAGGTACATCTTCTACCACGCAAACAACAACCACCACAGGAACTTCAACCTCTTCAACGTCAGGAAGCTCTTCCAGCAGTTCCTCTTCGACTTCTTCCACCTCTTCTGCAACCTCCTCTAGCACTACAAGTGCTCCGGAAGGAACACAAGCTGGGGAATGTCAAAGTTCTCTCCTCGCCTGCGGTGGAAGTGTAGGGGAACAAGAAAGCTTTGTCACATCAACGACACCGGCTGCTTCGACAACAACGACAGAGATTTTGCCGGGGGCTGCAGCAGAAGTGACAAACCCAGCAACCATTACAATTACATTACCTACTCCTTAGGCAATCCTCCACAAAATCAAAAATTGTCTAAGCCCACCCCAACAAAGAATTCTTCTCGTAACTCCCTTCATTTTTTCTCTAGTCGCTTTTTTGCAAACGGGGTTGGGTTGATTTAAAAGGCGTCGGACGCCTTTTAATATATCAATATTGCAACACCTTGTCTCAAAATAGTTCAATCTTCCTCTTTATCAATAAAATAAGGCACTTCTGGTTGGCATCAAAATTGCTTACACCCCTGTAGAAAGGATAATCACTATGAAAAGAACAACATTTTTAATCGTCCTGGGGCTTATATTAATTGGCTATGCCCACCAAGAGAGTTTCTCCAAATCACCTCAAATTTCAACAAAGCCGACGACATTGGGATATCTACAGTTCAAAACTCCATATGCCAAAGCGGCTTGGGAAGAAGGAAAACTTTTGGCCATTAAACGTGTTTTGGAACATCGGCATTCAAAGACTAGAAAACCTTATCCTTGCTGGAACGCCCTGAAACCGTTTCGTAACAAGGATCTCCCTGTTTCTTTGAAACTGACATCGCCGCAGGATGGCAGGACAGGGAATTTATTGGCCCTAGCTGGGCTCCCCTCCGAAAAATTCGATGCTATGGGAAGGGATGGCCAACTGACCTTGGCAAAACCCGACTTAAAAGCGGGATTCACAACGTGGCGCATTGATCAAACTTTTAAAAAATTACAACAAACCCGTTTTAACAATCCGGTAATTGGGTTGATAGACATCTCTGGCTCCATGAGTGGCAAAAAGAAATTAAATACCTTGAGAGGCTTAAAAGATTCCAATATCCAATTCGAAAGTCTTTATTCTTTTTCGGGCAGGGGTTCCTTAAGAGAGATTAGCCTAAAGGATTTAGAATTCGTAAAGCCCCAGGGGGACACAGCTCTTTATGATAATTTGATCGCCCTCATTGCAAAGAACCCGAACGAAGAAATTTATGTTTTGACCGATGGCAAAGACAATAAAAGCAAAACTTCTTTCAAGAAATTTTTGGAACAAATCGGAATCGCTAAAAACCCGATTGATGTTGTTTTGACAGGGGGTAGTGTCGATGAAGATTTTTCCGAGGTGGCCCAAAAAACCAATGGACGAGTCCTACACGACATTCGCGAACAAGGCGAAATTCTGCAACCTGTTTTGGAAGTTTCACTGGAATGAAAAGAATTTTTACAGCCCTACTGGTATTATTCTTTGCTTATGGCAAACAGAATGCTCACGCTGTCGATTACCTCTATCATAATACGCGCATAAATAAACCGATAGGTATTATCAACCCCAACAGCATAAAATACCGTGTGGATCCTGGATCATTGGGACAACTTTCACATGAGCAAGCTCTGAAAATTTTGCAATTGATGATGGGAAAGTGGGAAGAAGCCGCCGCAGTTCAATTCGAATTCAATGGAACTTTGACCGAGGATGTTACCGCTGAGAATTTTCAAAAATATTTAGAGATGCCTTGCGAAAATCCGACCAATGATTCTTCCTATGTGAGTGAACCCCTCATTGTTATATTTGATTCCGATCGCAGTATTTTAGAGAGTCTCAACTCAAATCCTCAAACATGGGGACTGGCATTTACGCGTTGTGTCGCCATCACCAATAATGGCCCCCAGTTTTTCACACGAACGATCATTGTTCTGGATGGCACAATATATAACCCCGATGACACGGCAAATTCCTCACGCCAATTGAGAGGAGTAATACATACAACGCTGCATGAGCTAGGTCATATTTTGGGTTTAAGCCACTTTGCTGGACTATACCTTATTTTCGACAATTCAGAAACCGTCATGGCACCAATATCTTATATTAATCCGACCCTACTGCATCCCGATGACATCGCTTCCATATCTTATTTATATCCAAAGAATGTTAACGAATTACCGAACGCAATAGAGGGAGCAATTACTCTTAATAGTGGGGTCGGATCGGTTTGGGTCAGTGTAACAGCCCGCGAAGTAGCAGACCCCTTTTGTGAAACTTTTCAAACATGGAGTTTGTTAAAATGTGATCAAAACAGCGTGTGCAGTGGAAGTTTTTACCTCCCCAGTTTGCCGGCAGGAAATTATTTTCTCACTTTTGACAATGTTAATGGTCAAATGCTCAACGCAATGGTTCCAGGAGAGTTTTTTAATGAAAACGACGCAACAATAGAAGACCCGCTGGCGTTTGATACTGTCACCGTCAATGCAAATCAAGTTACGACGGGTGTTAACGTAACATTGGCTTCTCCCGGGACCAGCGGAAATGTCCTCGTGCCTGTTTTTACGCTGCCTCCCGATTCTGAAATAAAAAACGTACTTAAGGCAGGCCCTTACAATCGTTGTCAAACTGATGCGACAGATTACGAGCAATTGTTGGGTATTCCAAAACCGATATCCACTACCCCTGTTCCTGAAACCCCTCCTGACTTGGAAACACCTTTCTCTGTAGACTCTGATCCTATAGTTGATCCAACTTCTTCTTCTGTTCCTGTTCCTGTTCCTGCTCCCACCACTGTTCCTAATAATTCAGAATCCGATGTTTCAGCCTCGACGGACTCCAACGCAGGGGGAGGAGGGGACAGCGGCGGTGGCGGCTGCACACTGCAACCAACGCATTCGTCTCCACTCAATTTGTTTGCGTTGATATCACCCATGTTTGTTTTGATTCTTATTCGAGCAAAAAAATCCCTACCCCCTTCAAAGAGTTTTTCCTTAAAAACTCTTAAACGTTAACCGGTACGTGGTAGCTCAGTACGTGGTAGCAAAGTGCTAGGTAGTTCTAAGCTTCTTTTTCTTAAAAGGCGTCGGACGCCTTTTATAATATCTCTTTATATTCCAATTAGTTAGATATATTTTCCTTTTGGATAAGCAACCTTTTTATCCGACGGTCGATAAAAGGATTGACACAGTTTGTCACAGGAATAAATTGCGGAGTCAGGATAAGGGGTAAGGGATGAATCAAAAGACGTTTACTGTTCTAAGTGTGATGTTCTCTGTTTTGGTGGGCTGTGGTGGGGGGCAAAGTTTACTGCCAAATAGTCAAAATATTTTCACACCCTCCGAAAACAATACTCAACCCGATAATTCCCCCACCGGAACCTGGAACCTCGAACCTGGAACTTTGAACGATTTTGTTAAAGCAATCGATTCTCCAAACTATAAAGGTGAGATAGCCCTTACATTAAAATTTTTCGGAAGTATGTAGTTAACGCACAGCCAGTTTACGAGTCTTCCTATCTCAAAACAAACCATTTTTATTTTGATTTCTTGTCCATCTTGGGCCAGTCCTTTTCAGGCCGTTTTTTATCAAGAGCTTTCTTGATGGCCTTGTCCCATTCTAAGCCTTTGATTTTAAGGCGAGTTTCCTTTGGCCCCACCCCTTTTTTATCCATATCGTTCATGTTTTGTATTTTTCGTCCTTGCATATATTCTGGCTTGTGCTACCTGTGCAAACCATGAGTTACGAAACAGAGCTTACGAAAAAAGAAAAAAAACTGCAATCTGAGAAAGAGGCTTTCGAGGCTACCATTGCTACGGCTCAAAAAGAACTCGATAAAATCTTAGCTCAACTTGAATTGATTGAAGATGTACGCAAAAAAGTTCCACAATCTAATAAACCAAATCAAGAAAGGCCTTTACGGGAAGGAAGTGAATTAGCTCACGCTAGAGACATTATAAAATCAAGCGGAAAACCCATGCACGCCGATGAAATTTTGAAAGCACTGGGGAAGGAATTGACGAGGGCAAATAAGGCTTCAATTGTTGGTTCATTAAATCGCTATTCGGAGGAGGGGCGCACTTTTTATAAGGATGCACCAAATACTTTCGGTTTACTAACGATGAAGAAAGAGGAAGGTAACGTAAAGCAGATGTTCAAGTAAAAACGGGGAACGCTAGGTTCCCCGCCTAAGAAATGGTGGGAGTATGGCGAAACACGGTAAACGCTGTAGACTTGGAATCTACTAGGGTCTCTAACACCCTTTGCGGGTTCAAATCCCGCTACTCCCACATTTCTTATTTCTGACTATATATCAATCGTAATACCCGTCAATTTAAACTTACTGGCTCTCTGTAAAGTAACCGTTTTCCTTGTGTGTTTTTAATAAGAGCAACCACCCTTTCGCCATCCTCTAACTTCCTGTGATTATAGCGAAATTCAAATTCTGAAAGATAGCGGTGCAAGTGCTTTTTGCTCACGCAGTGATAAACCCCATTGATACCACGTTTCACAATGGCAAAGAATGACTCAACTGTGTTTGTAGTGATGTCGCCTCGGACATATTCATTAAGGCTATGATTGATTGGATGATGACCCCCAGCAAAATCATGCAAGCCATTATAAGAAGGGTTTTCGTCAGTCATAATTCGAGAAGACTTATCAACACTTTCTCTAATAGCTGTTTTAAGAGTTTTGCCGCTTACGTTAGGAATGACATGCGCTTTAACATTGCCGCCACGTTCAACCATTGCAAGAACGGGTTGCTTTTTTGTTCCACGTCCTCGCTTATTATTGCCTCTATATCTAGGCTTACCGCCAACATAGGTTTCGTCGACTTCTACAGTTCCTTTCAACAATTCAACATTTTCTGGGGCCATTGCATAACGGATTCGGTGTAAAAGAAACAAAGCCGATTTATAAGAAAGACCTGTTTGCCTTTGAATTTCTAAAGCACTCACGCCTTTTTTGGAAGTACAGGCACGCCAAAAAACATAGCACCAATACTTAAGAGGTATCCGACTGGACTCAAAAACAGTCCCTACACGGACAGTAAATTGAGATTGCTTGGCCTTGCTTTTTTGGCAGTTAGCACAACGCCATAAAAACCGCTCGTTTCGATTTCCATCTTTATCTTTCATCTGTGAAACTTCTTTACCTCCACAATGGGGACAACAAGGGATTTCACCCCATCTTTGAGCCTCTATAAACTCAACCGCTTTGGTTTCATCCATACAGGCGATTGGAAGGGCCTTTAGGACTTCTGATTTATTCTCACCTACTTTGTGTTGCTTTGTTTTCATGGCCTAATTATTATACATAACGCACATACTTGTCAAGAGTTATTTTGTGCGCTAAGTACATACTTCCGAAATTTTTTGATTCTTTGTCTCAACTAAAAGATCGCTACCCCACTCTTTTATTCAAAAATCAATTTGGCGATCCGGTTTTGGTGGAAAGAGAGCGGAAAAGACTCGAAGTGGTTGTTGGCAAGTCTTTGCCGGATTTGCGAAGGCATCTTGTGATAGCCGAGCCCGACAGAACAAAAGCCAAAGAGCTTTTGATAAAACTTGTCAAAGAGCCGTTGTTTGAAATGATCTATCCAAGAATGAAATCCAGTTTTCCTGGCATTAATTCCGTACCTGACTTGACAGGCAATCAAGGATATCTAGATGATCTGAATATTCGTGCGGTTTGGATGAGGGGGATAACAGGTCAAAACACTTACATTGGAGACGAAGAAGGAAAGCCAAATTGGAAACATGAAGATTTTCCTGCTACTGTTCATCAATGCAGTATGGGGGATGGGCCAAGTACGCATGCCACAATGGTGATGGGCATTTTAATAGGATTGCACAATGAACATGGAATTGACGGAATCAGTCCGGACAGCAAAACCTGTATTCCTCCAGGAGGTGGAGAACCTGATTTTATTCGAAAAGGTGCTTCTGCATGGTTAGTGGAAGAACAAACGTCTAATCCTGGCACCTGGCCAAGCTCTGCATTGCATTGTAACAACGATGATCAAACGGAATGTGTTTCCTTGGAATTTTTTCCCGATTCTTTTGAGTCATATCAAATCGCAACCGCCATGGGGGTTCCTGTAATTTTGCCGGCTGGCAACGGCAATATCAACATGGATACAACGAGGTATTTGACGAATGAGGAAGGTTTGAGGTGGCCCAATTTAAGCAGACAGGATTCCGGCGCGATCATGGTGGGTGCCTCAATGGGGGCCAATCATGAAAAAGCTCCTTTTGGCAACTGCGGTCGCCGCGTTAATTTATTTGCCTGGGGCTCCGGTGTTGTAACAACAAGCTACCCTGGTAAAGGCTTCGACTGGTATGGGCCGTCCAACCCAAACACAGGGGACCCCAATGTTTATTATACTAATGCCTTTGGGGGAACTTCTCCGGCGGGGGCAATCATTGCGGGTACAGTTGCCCTTTTACAAAGTTATGCAATGCGACAGATGGGAAGCAATTATAAACAATTGACTCCTGAAAAAATCCGCGAAATTTTAATCCAATCGGGTGTTCCGGCTGAAGGAGAAAATGGCTGCAATATTGGCAAACAGCCCCGCATGGATGCGGCTTTAAATATTTTTGATGATTATTGGGCCAGCATTCAAAGGGATTTTCCAGAAATTGCGAGTGGCACGGAGATCAAAGGAGATCGAAGAAGAGAGTTGCGTCAAAGAGGTGTGCAGCTCGTTTGCAACTACCATCATCCCGAGGTCAGCGATGTAAATTGTCCCGAAACTGCAAAGTGTGTGTTGAGAGATACAAAGGAGATAGAAACTTACCTGGATCAACATGCTCCGGGCTGGCGATATGGAACCCCCATTCCGGAGGAAGTGGATCAGTATATCAGAAGCCTTGGGTACAAAGTGCGAGAGGTAGGTCCACCACAAGTTGAGTTGCTTCTGCAAGATCCGACTTCTTGTCAAGGATCCATCAAACCTACTTGCATTGATATTGACTACACCCAATCCGATTACGATTGCGCCGCGGGCGCCATTTGGCCGACCGGCATTGAGATTGCCAAAACACTTGATTTTGATGGGGATCAAAAAGCAGACCTTGTGAATTGGACGAAAGATCGTTGGCAAATTGATTTGTCATCCAAAAATGATTTTGGAGCTTGGAACTTGGAGCTTGGAACTTCCCCCATAGGGGGGCGTTGGGTTTGGCCGGTGGCGGAGGATTACAACAGTGATGGGCGCACCGACTTGAGCATCTATGACAAAGAAAACGGTATTTGGTATATCAAGTTTACAAACAACGAGTTGTTACGCACCTCGAACCCCGGACCTCGAACCACGAACTGGGATTGGATAATTCAACTACCTTACAAAGACGAACTCAATCGGGATGTAAAACTGGCAAAATATGGGAGGCCGGTGCCTGGAGATTATAACGGAGATGGATACATCGATTTGGCAGTCGCAAAGAGTGATGGCATTTGGAGTATTGATTTCGGTGGGCCCAATCACAGTGATTATGGAACATTTGACCTGAATGTGACCTATCTTACATCAGCAGAATTGGCTGCTGCGCCTGGGTGGGCGTATTTGCCAGTGGCAGATGCGGGCGGTTCTACAGCTGCTTTTATTAGTTATAAAATCCCGGATGGTGTTCCCAATGCGGGACAATGGTGGGGAGTGGATTTGGATGGAGGAAACAAAGGAAATTACTACGAAGACGCTTTAGTAGATATGCCATTTGGGGGTAATGATTCAGTACCAGTGTCTGGCGACTTTTATCCAGCTTCTCTTGGAATCAAAACATCAAATTCTTTTTGGTCATTATTTGATCTAAGCATTTATAGCATTATCCAACCTCAACCAAACGGCGTTTTTGGCGGACCTGAATGTCACCCCTTCGCGGCTGACTTTGATGGCGACGGTAAAGACGACCGGGTGGTGCAATGTCCCACAGAATTCAGGATAGCCCAAAGCTCGGATAATAGTCTTCGCAAAATCCCTCTGGTCTACAACACCCAGGAATTCAGCCTTCCTGGCAGGCCCTATGTCGGCGGAATATCTTATGAAACGGTCAAACGGTTAATTGAGTACCAGCTGATTAATGACCCCAATCAACCCCCTGTCATTCCGGTAGATATGGCGCAGGTGCGCTAAAAAATCTTGATTTTTTGGGGGAACTGGATTTTAAAAGGAGCGCGATGCAGGTACTGGTTATTGATGATGAAGAAGGAATTCGGAGCGGCCTCCAACTAGCTTTAGAAGACTCCCACAAAATATCCTGTGCAGCTTCGGCTTCAGAAGGCATTGAGGCCATTCAGGCTCAAAGACCAGATATTATTTTGCTCGATATGTTTATGGGCCAAGACAATGGCGATGTGGTTCTAGACTTTTTGGACAAACAGGCACCGGAAATTCCTGTGGTGATTATCAGCGCGTTTAGCACCGAAGTTCTTGAAAAAAAGTTCGGCAACTTTTCCAAACAGTGGATTCATTATCGCAAACCGATCGACATTGTCGAGCTGCGCAAGTTGCTTGACGATATTGAAAAAAAGAAACTCCAATGACCGCCAAACCAAAAGTCCAAAGAATTCATCCTGATATTAAAGATATTTGGTTGGTTACCCGTGTTGTTCAAATTACTTTGGGTTTCAGTCTGGGACTTTATCTTTATACTTATGGCATTTTCTTTTTCGAGAAATTTGGCGGGGAAGGAAGTCCACAAGCTTTAAAGTTAACTGCTCTTATATATATGATTATGTTCTTTGTTGAATTATTTGCGGAAGTGCCTACTGGCGCAATCGGTGATTTCATCGGACGCAAAAAAACAGTGATGGTGAGTTTCGTATTTCGTTCCTTATTTTTCTTTTGTCTAGCGTGGGTTCCATTCATTAACTCAGTAACAGGTGCCTTTTTAATATCTCTTCTCGCTGTGTTTTGTTTTGCTTTTGGATATACTTTTTATAGTGGCTCTTTCATCGCGTGGGTTGTTGATAGCATTCGTGAACGAAATATCAAAGAGGGACATGGCTCTGTACTGGCCCGTTCTTACTCTATTCTGTTTCTGACGCAAATTATTGGAGCTGCTATCGGACTTTCACTTTATCTCTCAGGCTATATATTCTATGCGTTCGCTCTAGGATTTATTGTTTGTATCTTATGCGCTTTCTTTTGTGGAGTTGTCATGAAAGAAACAAAATCTCTGGATTTCCATCAAGGAAAACTCTCCTTTCAAAAATCGGCTACAAGGATGAAAAATATTATCGTTAATGGTTTTCACATTTGTTTTAAAAACCCTGCGGTTACTTATCTCATGGTGATGTACGCTGCTTTTATGTTTCTAACTCATGTTGTGGAATATCTTTGGCCCGTTGCGATGAAAACAAATTTCGGAGCTGGAAGAATGAGCCCTTATTGGTTTCTAATTGTATTTGCTGCATTGGTCTTGACTTTCATCGGCGCTAAAACCTTGGAACAAATTAATCACACTCATACCGTCAATGGAGAACGAGAAAAAGTCCCAAACGTAAAACTGTGGCGGTGGTTTATTATTGTTTCATTTGTTATGTCCGTTCCGGTTATCCTATTAGGCCGCTTAGTCATGGATGGGAAAATGAACCTATGGTTTTTTATTATCACAATTGCTTTAAATCAATTCGGTTATGGTTTTTTGCGCCCATGTTATGAGACTTTGGTTAACAACTATATTCCGACTCAACACTCTCAGGAAAGAGCAACCATCATGTCTTTTGCAAGTATGTTATCTAATTTATTCCTAATTGTACTCATGTTGCCTTCTAGTGGTCAAACGGGAGCTACAACAGCAATAGGCTGGATTATCCCAAGTGGCATACTAGTTGGATTGGCACTGATATTACACTTGTTCATGACAAGATATCAAAAGAAAATAGGAGAATTACCTCTACGACCAGTAGGGCAAAATTATGATTAGAAAAGTTTATCATTTCTGCCAAGGCTCAATTCGTAATAAGTTGATGGTTGTTTTGCCAGTTATTACCGCCCTCTTTTTGTTATTTCCAAATGTTCTAAGTATTTTTGCATTGCGCATGCAATTGACAGAACATCTCCAAAAAATGGGCGAAGCGTTGCCGGAAATACAAAATGCACTCTTGACTCAAACCATAACACTCATTTTGATCAGCATTTTAGGCATTGGTTCCATGGTTATCTTAATAATCATTATGGCTTATTCTGTGACAGAACCTATTGCCACTCTTGCAAAGGACACCGAGCAAATGGCGCAAGGGAAAAGAGATTTAAAACCGCTCCCCCACGAAGGCCCAGACGAAGTGGGAACATTGGCTAAAAGCATTAACCACTTCATTGCTCACATCGACAAAATGGAGCAGGAAAAATCAAAGGATGCAGCACTGATAGCCATCGGGCGCATGTCAGCGGAACTAGCCCATGAAATTAGAAACCCACTCGGCGGTATCGATCTTTTCTGCCAGCTCTTTGAAGAAAAATGGCAGGAAGAAAAATTTAGGAACACCTTTGTGAGAACGGTCCCGCGAGAGCTCGATCGCATCAAAAATCTGGTCAATGGACTTTTAGAAGTGGCCAGACCCGTAAACTTGCAATTTCGAACGGTCAACGCCAAAAAATTGCTTTTGCAAGTTTTGCCCGATTTCAAAAATGGTGGCTCGGTTAAATTGAATGTTGACCTAGACGAAGGAGACGACGTTTCGTGGGAGATTGTTGCTGACGAATATGCCTTGGTGCGCGTCTTTAAAAACATCATCCAAAATGCAGTCCAGGCAATGCATGGTGCAGGTTCGCTGACTATCTCTCTTAAAAAAATCTATGACGAGCAAGATAATACTGATCGAGTTGAATTGGTCTTTAAAGATACTGGCCCAGGCATGGACGAAAAAACTTTAGAGAGAATTTTTGAGCCTTTCTTTACCGGCAAGCAAGGAGGCACAGGTCTTGGACTGGCTATTTGCAAAAAAATTGTCGATGGTCACAATGGTGCTATAACTGTTGATAGCAAACTCGGCCAGGGGACCACTTTTTATGTTGAGCTTCCCGTTCGTAATCCGAATGTTGTGAATGCTTCTTAGATTCTCATTTTGACGTCTTAAAAATTCCATTTGCCAACTTGTATCAGTTTTGTTAGGCGTCTCCACGTGTCCCGCGACAAAAAATCGAAGCTTCCCCCTGACGCCTCCACAAAAGAATACCAGCACTACAACGCCGTGTTGCTGGAAGAGATCCGTTCACAAATGAATGGAGTGATTGAGACGGTGCAGCTGACGGGTCAACGATTGGATGAAAAAATAGACGGGGTTGAGAAAAGACTTACAGAAAGACTTGAAATTGTTGAAATGGTTGTTAGGGGAAATAGCGAGGATATCAAAAAGAACAGCGAGGATATCAAAAAGAACAGCGAGGATATCAAAAAGAACACCGTGACAATTCAGCGCCTCGAGCAAAAACTAGACCCTGTCATCGAAAAGGTCGAGCGCCATGATGTTGACATTCTCCGCCTGAAATCCGCTGTATTACCAGCCTGAAGTTTTTCAAAATTTCACGCAACTTTTCTGGTGCACTGCCGATGATGGAGATGAGCGCCAAAAGGCGTCGGACGCCTTTTTTGGAAGTTATTGAAATAAAAGAGGTTTTTGAAGAATGTTCTTGACAGGGTCAGTCAGGGGAGTAGAAAGCTGGGCGAGGGTGAGGGAATGAAGGTTTACCAAAAGGTAGGGACTGCTTATTGGTTGGTTTTTTTGCTGTTGACCAGCTGTGGTGGGGGGCAAAGTTTACTTCCAAATAGTCAAAATCTTTTCACCCCTTTTGAAAACAACTCTCAATCAAATAATCCCTCCCCTGACGGAACCTCGAACCTCGAACTAGGAACCTCGGACAATCTTATTAAAGCCATCGACTCACCGAACTATAAAGGCGAAATCGCGCTTACATTAAAATCGGCCAATGACCTGTCGCAACTCAAAGATCGCTACCCTACTTTTTTGTTCAACAATCAATTTGGCGATCCAATTCTGCTCGAAAGGGAAAGAAAAAGACTTGAAGTGGTTGTTGGCAAATCTTTGCCAGATTTACGAAGGCATCTTGTGATAGCCGAGACTGACAGGACAAAGGCCAAAGCGCTTTTGATAGAGTTCTCGAAAGAGCCGTTGTTTGAAATGATCTATCCAAAAATGAAAGGCGAGGCGGCGTCGGTTACAACACCACCGAATTTGTCAAGCAAGCAAGGTTATCTGGATGATTTTCAAATAAAAAATGCGTGGGTAAGAGGGGCGAGGGGGCAGAATACATTTATTGAAGACCAAGAGGAAGATTGGAACCCGGCGCATGTGGATTTGCCTCAATCATCTCACATTCACTCAACCAATTCGCAACTACCCCAAGCTATCTCGCATGGAACTGCTACGCTAGGAATATTAGTTGGAAAAGATGATGGAATGGGGATCACCGGCATTGCACCTCAAGCAGATGTTGGAACCGGTTTTGGAGATGCAGCAGGTATTGCAAGGGTTAGGAATGGGGGTGGCTTAGGACGCCAAGCAAACTTCACTCACCTCCTCGAAGAACAGTATTCTAACCCAACATATGCTCCTTGTAATGCTCCGGCGAGTAGTGATGTTTGCGTCGCCGGAGAATTCTATCCCGATGCCTTTGAGGCCTATCAAATTGCGACCGCGATGGGAGTCCCTGTTGTTCTTCCCGCAGGCAATGGCGGGGTCAACATGGACACAGCACGCTACCTGGACAACTGGCCTGATTTGAGTCGCCAAGATTCCGGTGCCATCATGGTGGGTGCCTCCATGGGATCCAGCCGTCAAAAAGCCGACTTTAGCAACTGTGGTCAGCGCATCAATTTATTCGCTTGGGGCTCCGGTGTGGTAACAACAAGCTTTCCCGGCGCTGGGCTCGATTGGTTTGGCCCAGACAATCCCAACAACGGTGACCCCAACGCCCATTACACCAACGCTTTTGGAGGGACATCCTCCGCTGCAGCAATCATTGCCGGCACCGTTTCTCTTTTGCAAAGCTATGCCTCCACCAGAATGGGAACTTACAAATATCTCAGCCCAGAAAAGGTTCGCGAAATTTTAATCCAATCTGGCGCTCCGGCTGAAGGAGAAAATGGCTGCAATATTGGCAAGCAACCTCGCATGGATGCGGCTCTTAATATTTTTGATGATTATTGGGCCGGCATTCAGGGAGATTTTCCAGAAATTGCAAATGGCTCGGAGATTAAAGGAGATCGAAGAAGAACATTGCGTCAAAGAGGTGTGGGGCTTGTTTGCAATTATCATCACCCCGATTTGAGTGACGCCAACTGTCCTGAAACAGCCAAATGCGTTTTGGTACCTCCTGAGCAAAGACAACCGAGAGATATTCCAGATCCAACCGTCAATCCCAGTGATTGTGCGGGTGGTGTGAAACCGGCTTGCATCGCCATTGACTTCACTCAATCCGATTATGATTGTGCCGCGGGTGCCATTTGGCCAACCGGTATTGAGATTGCCAAAACACTCGATTTTGATGGGGATCAAAAAGCAGACCTCGTGAATTGGACGAAAGATCGCTGGCAAATCGATTTGTCTTCAAGAAATGATCTTGGAGCTTGGAACTTGGAGCTTGGAACTTCCCCCGTAGGGGGCCGTTGGGTTTGGCCCGTTGCGGAAGACTACAACAGTGATGGTCGTGTGGATCTGGCAGTTTATGATAAAGAGCACGGAGTTTGGTACATCAAATTCACAAACAATGAATTACTTAGAACTCAGAACTTAGAACTTAGAACTTTTAATTGGGACTGGCAAATCACATTGGACTATCACGATGAATTGAACAGGGATGTTTGGCAGGCCAAATATGGCCGACCGGTGCCTGGAGATTACAATGGTGATGGATTTATTGACTTAGCAATCGCAAGGAGTGACGGCATTTGGAGCATTGATTTTGGCGGAGCTAATCGAAGTGATTATGAAACATTTGATCTCAATGTGACTTATCTCACACCGGCGGAACTGGCCGCTGCCCCTGGCTGGGCTTATTTGCCGATTCCGGGGAATCTTGTTTATGGGGGTGGAAGTTCTACCAGAGAAGGCTTTGATGAAATTACCGTTAAATTTCCAGATGGAATTGTTGATGTTGGTAAAGTGGTTAGCTTGATCGGAGACTCGGGCTCTCAATTTCAATATGCGGTCAGCAATAATGACTATTTCTTTGAACTTCCTTATAGGGGTAATGAATTTATACCCCTTGTTATGGATGGGCTTCATTTAAGTTTCAAAATCAGCAGTGGTAGGTGGGAACTTGCAAGATATCCTTATTATACTTTGGAGGTCGACTCTCTTTCAGATGGCTACGGCGGACTAGAGTGTCACCCTGTTATTGCTGATTTCGATGGTGACAATAAGGATGATCGAGCCGTTCAGTGTCCAACCGAGTTTAGAATTGGTTTAAGTTCTACAGGTGAACTGAGAACGATTCCTTTGAGCTATAACACACAAGAGTTTAGTCTCCCTGGGAAGCCTTACTTTGGAGGCATATCCTACACGACAGTCCAAAGACTTATTGAGTATCAGCTGATTAATTCCACTCAGGCACCCATTATTCCTGTCGATATGGTGTCCGTTTATTGAGATTGCGAGTTTCTCATTTTGAAATACGCAAAAGGGTAAAAAAGACCTCAGCATCGGGATTAACCCCGCCAAGGAAAATTAAAATCACTTTATTTCTTAGGCACTTACGCGCTTAAGCCCTTACGCACTTATTTGGCATGGGGTTTGCAACTCTAACCCTTCGTGAAGATTCTAGCTTTAATGTTAGGTCTATTACTAGTGAGCCCTTCTTGGGCTGCTGAGCCTTGTGGTAATTTCCCAAATAAAATTTTGGTGACGTCACCTGTTTCTATTGAAAATGCTTTCAATGATTATCAAAACTCTAGGTATAAAAATTCAACTGGAGATTCAATTTTGCTCTGTTTCACTTCTTTTTCAACGTTCCCAGGGGATGTCTTAAAATCTTTATCACTTGTTAACACCTCTTCATTACCGGTTTACATTGAAGGCTTAAACATCAAAACAGACGCAACTTTAACAAACGCGCCGCTTTTAAACTTTGGCGGCTCAAAGCCAATCATTTTTTCCAAAAACAAACTATCCTGCTCTTCCAAGCAAAATACAATCGGAATCAAACTGGCAGGGGAGAGTCACCAAATTCAGGAGAGTGAAATTTTAAATTGTGGTGTCGGTGCTCAAGTCGAAGGGAACAAAATGCAAGTGGGGCCCAACAACATTATTCACGACAACGGCATTGGGGTGAAAATTGCCAGCGGCTCCGGAAATTTAGTTCAAAAAAATAGCGTTTATATGAATAACAATAGTAACGATTACGAATACTCACAAAATGAGGGCATTGAATTAGCTGCCGGCGCCAACAGCAATATTCAACTGCCCATCCTGTTCAATAAAGATGGGGAAATTGCTAATACAGATGATAATATTTTGGTTTATCCCGAGGGTGTTGTTGATTTGCCTGCTGATAATGAACCACCTGTCTTGGCGGCGTTTTCGATGGAGTTGGTTGATTCGCAGGGAAAGGCGCAAATTGATTTGGTGAGAAAAGATTTATATCCTCAAGAAGCGGGAGAGGTTTCGCTTAGTGGACTTGAAGTCTACCAAGGTCGTGAATTTTTTGCTGACGCCAACTGTCTCGCGGAGGGCAATGCCATGAAATGCCAAATTCCAATGACTCAGGGGAAAAAAGACAAAAAAGCAGTTCTTTTATTCCATCACCCAGAGTTTGGAAGTTCTACCTATTCATTGCGCTTCAACCTCAACGGCCCCGGCGTTGTTTCTGCTCCCAGCATGGATGCCCCTGGCGTTGTGGGTGTTCCGTCTCTGCCGCCCCCCGCCCCAGGCGAAGAAGAAAAGAGTGACGGAGGCTCTGGCATAGGTGTTGGCTCTCCTTCCGGCGAAGCCCCAGCCACAATACTGGCGGGCGGCATCGGCGCTACCGGCGCCCCGGGTGGTGTCAAATCCGGCGGCTGCGGCGCCTCGCTGAATGCTAATGCCTCCCCTTCATCGCTTAGTATCTTACTCTCCCTTTCCCTCTTTTTGACCCTTTTAGCCTACCGCCGCAGAGTACGTGGTAGCAAAGTACGTGGTAGCGCAGTACGTGGTAGCAAAGTGCTAGGTAGTCGTCCCCAATTTTTTCTTGACCTATCTAACTGAGTGAGATTTAAGGGCTTAGTGAGTTCTGCGAAGGTCCATCAAGACATCCTCCACAAAATCAAGAATTGTCTAAGCCCGCTCCAGACCTTCCTAGATGTGATCGACACCAGCAAAGAAGAGCCAAAACTCCAGAAATTCCATCAGACTTGCATTGAAAGTTTCAACGAAGTCAAAACCCTTTTGAAGAAGTTGGAGAAAGAATGAAAGTGGAGGGGTGTTTGAAGAAGTCTCCCCAAATTCGGAGGATATGGTTTACGACACTCGTCGTCCAGGCGGGTCAAGGGTTCATGAACGGGTTGTTTCTGTATGTCTGGGGTCCCTATTTCTACGATCATTTTGCACGCGGGGTGGATGTTGGCACAGCCATAACGATCACGATGTTCCTCTTTGCTTTTCGCCAGGGGATGGTCGCTTTTCTGGAAGTACCCACAGGGGCACTTGCCGATACCATTGGCCGCGGCCATGTTACGCTGCTTGCTTTTGCCGTTCGTTCCATTTTCTTTCTGTCTCTTGCGGCCATAACATTTTGCAGTCATATCTCCACGACCATATTCTGGGCAAGTCTTGCGAGTATCGGTTATGCAATAAGCTACACTTTCTTCAACGGCGCCTTTTCTGCCTGGTGCGCGGACACATTGTATGAATGTGATCCCAATATACCCTATGCGTGGTTATCCTCGCGATACGCAGTTTATCAGTCTATTGGAGAAATTTTTGGGGCTGTATTGTCCATAGTTTGTTTTATCAAGGGATATCCGTTCATCGTTTTTTTGGTGGGCGCCGGCATTGCCTATGTGCTCATGGGTTTTGGATTTTCCAGACTGCAGGAACCCAAGGTCATCAAAAGAAGTGCTGCAGGGAAGCTTCAGACATCCGCGGTCATCCGCCAAATCGGTCAGCGTATAGCCGAGGGATTTGTTGTCGTTCGCAATTCTTCCGTTATTTCATGGGTTATTCTGGTTTACGGCGCTTATATGTTCATGATGAGTCTTATGTTGCATCTTTGGCCCATCTATTTGAGGACGGCAACGGGTGCCGCACAATTGAGCCGGGCGTGGATAGGCATTACTGTCATTATATTGTGCCTTAATATGTTCGGCGCCCGTCTCTTTGTCTGGATCAATGACCGATGGACCCGAAAGGACCGGGGAACGGCATTTCGTTTTGCGACATACAGAAGATTGTATGTCAGTATGGGGGCATTGTGTGCCGTGAGTGTTATCACCTTCAGTGCGTGGTCATTCATTGGACATCCGCCCATTGCGACCTTTATCGCCATGCTTGGGATTATTTTGTTTAGTGCGGGTTTTCTGATGTCTGGGTTTGATATTTTGGTAAACTCACTCATAGGCCCTGAACGAGCGAAGGATCGCGCGACAATCGTGTCGGCCGGGAGCATGGTGCGCAGCCTTTTGACGCTTATTCTTGCGATTCCGGCAGGAGGAACAAATGCTCAAGAATCGCCCATTAGTTGGTCCATCCCCGCTGTGATTCTCCTCGTAGCCGTTGTGGGTGCCTGGTTTACCCTGCGATCGGATGAGCAGAGAAGGCTTACCCGCAATGCTACATCCGAAGCCAATGGGTCGCCCGTTGGGGAAGTGTCCAATGCGATTTCATGAACGCCTTATACTTCTTTTTCTGCCACTTACCATTATTCCGCTTGCCATCCTTGCCTTTGGATTCCTCTACTTTATTGGACAAGGCTCTTCCGATTTTATCTGGCGGGGTAATTTGGCAGAGTTTGTAGTCCTTTTTTTTGTTGTGATGATGGGTATTGTGTGCCTTTGGATGATTAAACGCGCCGCAAGGTCTTTATCAAAACCTCTTCAGGCATCGGTTGGGTACCTTCGGCGTCTGGCTCAAGGTGAAAGGACATCCTCTTTTCGGGTAGAGGATGCGGACATCGAGGTACAGGAACTGGTTGAAGGTCTTGACAAACTGCGGGTGGAGCTGTCCGATTATGAACTGAAATTAAAGCAAAAATCAGCGGATGAAGCCATGGGCAAAATTGCCGCCCAAGTTGCCCACGATCTGGCTTCGCCGTTGTCCTCCATGCAGGCCTCTCTTGAGTATTTCAAAGATCTCAAAGCGGTGAATTCTAAAACATCCGATTATGTGAATCTACTCGAACTTAGCTCTAAAAGACTCAAAACCATTTCAAGGGAACTTTTAGACCATCACAAAGGGAGGTCTCCCAAACAGATTCTTTTTTCTTTGCACAAATTACTAGATGAGCTTGTCGGTGAATACCAAACACAAACAGAGTTTAAAGGGGTTGAGTTCATCAAAATGTACCACGAACGTGCCATTTTTCTATATGGAGACCGCGCAAAAATTCAAAGGGCATTTGGTAATTTGATAAAAAATGCTGTCGAGGCAATGGACAAGTTCGGCACTTTGACAGTTTGCACCAAGATTGTCGAAGGAACTGCGGTCACTGAAATACAAGATACAGGGCCTGGTATGACTCCAGAAATTTTGAAGCAAGTTTTGGCCGGTGGAAAGAGTATCGGAAAAGAAGAAGGACATGGAATCGGTATCTCTATGGTCAAGCAGGCTATGTCTGAACACAAAGGAGATTTGAAAGCGGAATCAGAAATTGGCATTGGAACTATTTTTCATGTCATACTGCCCTTACCGGAATCTCGTCATGTAAAAGAGGCTGAAAAAGAAGAGGATATGACCGACAAATTTGTCCTGTTGGCGAAGGAGAGAGAGCCTATTGTTGTGATCGATGATGATGCGTCAATACTGGAGCAGTGGCGTTTGGTTTTAGCAAAGCATGATAGAAATTCTATTTTGTGTGAATCTTTCGAAGATTTTGAAAAACAGAAAATTACATCCGCACTTTATTCAACAGCCATCATCGACTATCATTTTGAAAACAGTGAACTCAATGGGATTGAGATCATCAAACGGTTGCGTGAGCGGGGATTTGAGAACTTGTATCTTTGCACGGCGGAGTATTGGAAACCTTCATTGAAAAAAGAAGCGAAAGAATTAGGAGTGGCGATTTGTCCGAAACCGCTGCCGAAAATTCAGATACGTGAAGCGTCGTTCGTAAAGAGTGAAACGCCTACGAGATACACTTCACAAGATACGAGCGACGCCTCTCTGGGGTATACCGTTTTGGTGATTGATGATGAAAAGGTGATTCGCTTGGCTTGGGAGATTGTGAAAGAAAAGTTACACATTGAGACTCTTCATACCTTTGCAAATTTGGAGACGTTGCAGTCAGCAAAGATTGACTTGCAAACAATTGACATTGCCTTTGTAGACAAAAACATTGAGGATTCAAGTTATACAGGCTCGCAGGTTATCGATTATCTTAAAATGCGCAAAGTTGGAAAGGTCGTACTGGCTTCGGGAGAGAGCGAAGAAGCCCTTAGACAAGAGACTCAATTTTCGCACGTCGACTTTATCACCTCAGAGAAGATTCCAACTTCCTTCAAAGAGTTTTTTTCTTAGCACTTCTTGGCGGGTGGTATCGGCGCTACCGGCGCCCCGGGTGGTGTCAAATCGGGCGGCTGCGGCACCTCCCTCAATCCCAATTTTTCTTCCACCCTTCCGCCATTTGCAATTTTGCTCCTCTTCATTTTTTCCCTGGGAACACTTTGCTATTTCCGCTATAAGAAGCGGCTCATTCATGAAACGAAAAATCTCTGAATTTTATCGGCGCTCGTTACGCAATCAATTGATCGTTGTTCTCTCTTCGGTGACGATGGCCTTCTTTCTTCTGGTTTCAACTTTAAGCATCCTTGCCATTCGAAAAGATGCCGCAACACATTTTGCGTTAGGCATTGACTCTTTGATGACAAGACAAACCACAACCTTGATCCTCATGGGCCTGCTCACTTTTCTGGCCATCCCAATTTTGTTGGGCCTAGTTATCCACGGAATTTTAAATAAGGAATAGAAAGAGAGAGAGAGAGTGGTTATCCACAACCCACTATTAACCATTGCCCGTCAGCTTAGAGTTTGCTAGAGAGGTTCTAAGCTATGGCATCCACAAAAAAATCATCATCCCCAAAAGTAAAATCTTCATTGACGAAAGAATTTCTGGTAGACCAGCTTCAAAACTTCGAAACAAGAATTTTAAAAAATGTAGATTCAAAGATCGATCACGCCCGCGAGTTACTAGAAGCGAAGATAGACTTTTCTAGGAAAGATGCCAAGGAACAGATACAAAGCGTTGCTATTGGTGTGAATTCAAAGATAGCTGCGTCAGAATACAAACTGGTCAAAGCAATTGATAGCATAGAGTCCGAAGTTCGTTTTACTCAAATAGCCATCCGAGAAGTAAAAAGCGACACCATCCGTATTGAAAAAACACAAGGCGAGCATACGGAGCGTTTAAATCGCATTGAAAAAAAGCTGAATGAGGTTACCGAGAAAGTCAACGAACACGATACAGAGATTGCCACCCTCAAGTCAGCAGCGTTCACAGGCTAGTGGTTGCCATTTCAAGTTAAACCCTTTTTCAACTCCTCGAGTCGTTTTTTTGCAAACGGGGTTGGGTTGATTTTGTATTGGGTTTGGAGGCGTTCGGCCAGCGTTAAGTGTTCCTTGAACTGACTGAAGTTACGCATTTCTTGGAACATCTCGGCTAGCAAGAGTTGGATTCCCCATTGGTGTTCTAAAAGATCCTTCGAATTTTTGGCAATCTTCCAAGCTTAAAAGGCGTCGGACGCCTTTTGGAGGGCTTTTGGGGCCTTAGCTCCTTTTGCGCAAACGGATCAAAAGACCGAGAGAAAACAAAATCATAAGAAATTGAGCCGGGTTCAATGCAACGTTTGGATTCAGGGAGGTGCCGCAGCCGGGGGCTTTGAGGCCGCTGGGGGCGCCGGTAGCGCCCATAAAAACTCTATGAGAAAAACTGCCTAAACGAAGTGGGGATTTTTTCGGGAACGATGAAATCAACATGAGAAAATTGGGGGTCTTGTCTCAAAGTCTCCTCACTCTCCCCGGAGGCCAAAACAACTTTCCCCACATTCTTTGATCTGAGATAGTGAATGATATCCGCACCGGTGTAATTGGAATCTTCAATATTCTTATCCACAAAGGCGATGTCAATCGTGCTCAAATCAACTTTGGCTGACTGCAACGCCTCCAAATTCGCAAAGGTATAGAGTGTCTCAATATGCAGTCTCTCCCGAATCAGCTCCCAAGCCATTCGAATAACCTTTTCATCGTCAATCACCAAAACAGTATAACCCCGAGATGCGTCGCTCGTATCTTGTGAAGTGTATCTCGTAGGCGTTTCACTCTTTACGAACGACGCTTCACGTATCTGAATTTTCGGCAACGGTTTCGGACAAATCACCACTCCTAATTCTTTCGCTTCTTTTTTCAATGAAGGTTTCCAATACTCCGCCGTGCAAAGATACAAGTTCTCAAATCCCTGCTCACGCAACCGTTTGATGATCTCAATCCCATTCAACTCGCTGTTTTCAAAGTGATAGTCGATCACACATCCAGCTGCCGATTCTTTTCCCATGGAGAGCCCATCAAAATCTTCCCAAGACGCGCACAATATAGTCTCCCTATTCCTTTCTTTGAGAATCAAGCGCCATTGTTCTCGCATCGAGGGCTCATCGTCGATGACCAAAACAGGCCCCTTCTTCCTAGTTTCCAGTATGAATTGTGTTGTTGTCTTTTTCACCATCGGCAACTTTATGAAAAATGTCGTGCCTTGGTCACTTTCTGATTCGGCCCAAATCTGGCCACCGAACTCTGCCACCACATCCCTCACCACCTTCAGCCCGATCCCGTGTCCGTCTTCTTTTCCTTCCGTGTAGCCGCCGGCCAAAACTTTTTCCAATTTGTCCGGTGACATCCCGGGCCCGGTATCTTTGATCGAAACAATAAGACAATCTTTTCCACTTTCTGTAAAAATGAAGATTTGTCCCTGAAAATTCATTGCCTCCATACCGTTTTTGATAATATTTCCAAAAACGCGCTGAAACCTTACCCTGTCCCCACTTATTTCAGCAGCTTCCGAATGATACTGTTTGACAAACTTAATCCCCTTGAATTGCATCTGTCCCTCAAATTCTCCAATGAGTTCATCCAAAATCTCATGAACGGAAAAAGAAACATTTACGACCCCTTTTTTGCCACTTTGGCCCAGCAAACCATCTGCAATACCCGTCAAACGTTTGGTGCTCAATTGAAGTAAATTCATATAGTCTGAAAATTGTCTTTCATTGACTTTGAGATCACCAAGATACTCCAATGCTGTCTGAAGAGATGAAAGAGGACTTCGAATGTCATGGGCCACCTGTCTAGCCAGTTCCGTTAAGGCCCTTTGTTTGCCAAACTCCTCTTCCATCTTGGTCTTTTCCTGGAGTATGCGTTCATATTGAATCAAAGCCGTTGATAACTGCCCAAACGCCCTTCCCAACATGTCAATTTCACGAATGTGATGTCTTCCCAGATCCATAGCATGTACTTTTCCTTTGCCGACGGCTGATGCGTAATCTTGAACAGCGTGCACGATACCCATGAATTTTCTCAAAAATCCAAATTCCAAAAATGCATAAATCAAAACAACCAGCACTAATACGCTGACAGGTCCCAACCATAACAACTGGTTCGAAAAAGTTTGTTCCAAAATCTTTCCCGATTCTTTATTCAGCGTTACATTTACATAAATAGGTGAAGCGCTCTCATTCGGCAAAACTTGAATTTGCTGAGTGAGTTGCGACGTTTTTTGAATCCCTTTATCAGACACGAATTGGACATTAGAATCGGTTGCTTTCAAGATTTCAGATTCTGTCAATTTATCCAAAAACGACCCCACGACTAAAGTGCCAACTGTCTGACCATAAAGATTGAGAGGGGCAAAAAATGCCAGCATTGGTTTCCCTCCCCAGTTCAGCAAGACGGAACCCGATTTGTCCTTTCTGGAATAAATGACTTGCTGTAATTCACTGCTCCAATGATTCTTAAAAACGAAGGGTTGTCCCGATGAGGAAAGGATCTCGATAAAATCCATGCCAGTGTCTTTTTGTATCTTTTCCAGTTTATCGCCTACCAAGTTACGGTCCTTTGTTTCTGTTGACAACAGATAGGCGCTGGACAGATCATTATTAAATCGCACTGCTCTACTAAAATTTTTCAGCTCCTCTTTTTTGGATTCAATCAAGGAATGAATCAGTTGTGATATGTTGCTTAATTTTGCCTCCTGCAGTTGGAAAAAGCCGGTGTTCAGCATGTTCTTTGTTTGAGCAATCAAAACACCCATAACGATGCTGATAAGAAGGACCGAAAACAAAATAAGATAAGTGCGCAATTTCATCGGTTTTCCCTTGCTATAGCCACCATGATTGAATGATCAAAAAGATCTTCAGCTTTCAACCGACTTGTCGCAGGAATAAGGCCGAATTTTTTGGATATCTTGAGCGATTTGTTCCATCGGAAAGCAGACATCATGCCGATATATTTTTCGCCGACGCCCTCCATAAAATATTTTTTTCTCAATCTCAGTTCCAGCAATTGTTGTTTATAGGTTAGATCTCTGGAACCATTGATATAGGACTCCTTTGGATAATATTGATCCACCACGAATTTGGCATAATATTCAGGACGTTTGTAGACTTCTCGCCAACCATCAAAGGTAACCTTCAAAAACCGTTTGAGCAGATTAGAATTATTTTGAATGTATTCTTCCGGGGCAAAAAACACGATGCCATAATAGTCAAAACCATTGTCATATCCAGGAAAAACCCTGACGTCATATCCCAAAAGGGCAAATGTTACGGTCCAATTAAACTCCCATGCGATAATGGCATCCACTGTTCCGCTTTTTAAAAGATCAATGATTTCAGATTCGCGGAAAGTTTTAATATCTTTAAACTTTACATCGGATAGAGAAAGACCATTATATTCGAGCATAATCTGAAACATGCCATATTCCTGTGGTGAAAATACGCCCAAAACCTTTCCTTTCAAATCTTTGACTGAATTGATGCCAGAATTTTTTCCAACAACAATGGAATTAGGGTTGAGCTGATATTGGGCGGCGAAGGCCTTTAAGGTGGATCCCTTTTCCACATAATTGATAAGATCATGAGCGGAATGCATACCGATATCGGCTTTTCCTTTAAGCACATTTGGAATGATATCCAAGCCCTCAAAAACCATTTTGAGATCAATGCCCACCTTCTCATACCAACCCTTTTCCAGGGCGGCATACATGCCGGCAAATTCGATATTGGGCGTCCAATCGAGATAAACTCGCAATGGTTGCAATTTTTCACTTGAAGAATCATCATTTGAAAATACAGAAACGGGAAAAGCCAAAAACAGAAGAAGAATGGTCAGAAATTTTGCTTTCATTTTTAACCTTTGCTCAGCAAATCCATGACTCTTGCCAGCACAGCCGCTTTATCCAGCTGAATGGCCACCTGGCACAGAGGGCCATCTCCGATTGCCATCAACCTCCCCTGTGCACGTCCTTCTTGCACAACAGATAGTCTATGCTCCTCGAAAGTAAACAATTCCGGATTGACGGCGGCAACGGCAGCCACAACATCCCACAAAAAATAATCATATCGGCGGTATACAATATCCCACAATTGGTGGACGAGCTGGCTTTTGATTAATTTCTCCTGGCTTAATAGTCTTATAAAATCGTCTGAAACGGGAATCTGACCCGCTACATCGAGAGGGATGAGTAGAATGGGAAGTCCGGAACTTAAAACGACTTCGGCTGCTGCTGGATCTGCGAAAAAATTCCACTCGGTTGTTCCGTCCGACGTTTCAGATACAGGCACATTTCCGGCTACATTCAGCGCCCCTCCCATGATAACAAGACTGTGAATTTTGTCCCTGTCCTCCGGACGCGACTGAAACCATTCGGCGATATTTGTTAGAGGACCTGTTGTCACCAAGCGCACCGGCCCTTTTTGAACACATTCTCTTAGTACTTCAATTGAAGAATCAGGTTTTGTTTGTTGCGATGAGGCATCAGTTTTTGAGATCAACTCAATGCCATTAACCTCATCTGATGTCTTCCTCCAGGCCATCGGAAAGGAGTTGCGCACATTTTTTTGTGCAGCACCCAGTTTCATATGTTTTATGTCGAGCAATTTGAAAAGACGCCTGTAAGTTTCCAATGCGGAAGCCAAAATGGAATCGCCGTTACTGACCGTGGCAGATAAAAGCCTGTCTCCAACAGCTGACCACAGCACAACGAATGCCGCAAGGTCATCAATATGGGCATCATTATCGAAGTGGAAATTCAAATTCATGATGTCTCCTGTTCTATCGCGTCCCTCAATTACCCGACGCAATCCATCGGCATAATTATATGCTTCATTTGACCGAGACTCCTCACTCTCAAATGACAAACGACCAACTTCTGATGCAAAGCCGGTGGTTAACGCGATAAGACCGGATCCCGCATATACCCCCGGCCCCGAAAACAATGTTGAGATAGTCATTCGATTTGCTTATCGGCAAGCATTTTAAAAAAGTTGCTCAAAATACAATATTTCGTTTATCTATCCTTCCTCCAATTTCTTCAAAAGCGTTTTAACTTCGTTAAAGCTTTCAATGCAGGTTTGATGAAATTTCTGGAGTTTTGGCTCTTCTTTGCTGGTGTCGATCACATCGAGGAAGGTTTGAAGGGGTGCTAAGCAGTTTTTGATTTTGTGGAGGAGCGCGGCCTTGCTACTCTGCGAGCTATTAGAGAACTCTGAAGCCATCCTCCCTTTTTAAAGAATACTCCCCCTAAAAGGTCAAGAAAAAATTGGGGACGACTACCTAGCACTTTGCTACCACGTACTGCGCTACCACGTACCGGCTAAACCCTGCGGCGGTAGGCTAAAAGGGTCAAAAAGAGGGAAAGGGAGAGTAAGATACTAAGCGATGAAGGGGAGGCATTAGCATTCAGCGAGGCACCGCAACCGCCGGATTTGACACCACCCGGGGCGCCGGTAGCGCCGATGCCACCTGCCATTACTGTGGCTGGAGCCTCGCCGGAGGGGGTGCTGGCGCCAATGCCGGAGCCTGAATCACTTTTTTCTTCTTCGGGACTGGGGGGCGGCAGAGACGGATCACCCACAACACCTGTTCCAGGGCCCATTCCCGCAGCCGAAACCAACCCAGGGCCATTGAGATTGAAGCGCAAGGAGTAAGTTGAACTTCCAAACTCTGGATGATGGAATAAAAGAAGAGCCTTTTGATTTTTTTTGCCTTGAGTCATTGGGATTTGACATTTTAAAAGATTGCTATCGGCAACACAATCAGCATCAGCAAAAAATTCACGGCCTTGGAAAGGATCGGGTTTACTGTCTATTTGGGGCCGAGGGTATAATTCTTGTCTCACCAAATCAATTTGCACTTGACCTTGCAAATCAACTAACTCCATTGAAAATGTCGCCAAGACGGGAGGTTCATTATCAGCAGGCAAATCAGTAACACCTTCTGGATAGTTTAAAATATCGTTGTCTGTTTGAGCGACAACATTGTCCACTTGTGCAGAATTTTCTAACTTTTTATAAATAATAGGTGAAGTAACATTATTATTTGTACCCGACATAATGTAAATTCCTTCTTCCTGAGCATATTGGTCGTCATTGTTGCTATTATTCATATAAACACTGTTTTTTTGAATTAAATTCCCCAAGCCGCTGGCAATTTTCACCCCAATGCCGTTGTCGTGAATAATATTGTTGGGCCCCACTTGCATTTTGTTTCCTTCAACTTGAACGCCGATACCACAATTTAAAATCTCGCTCTCCTGAATTTGATGACTCTCCCCTGCCAGTTTGATTCCGATTGTATTTTGCTTGGAAGAGCAGGAAAGTTTGTTTTTGGAAAAAATGATTGGCTTTGAGCCGCCAAAGTCTAAAAGCGGCGCGTTTGTTAAAGTTGTGTCTGCCCTGATGTTTAAGCCTTCAATGTAAACTGGCAATGAAGAGGTGTTGATGAGTGAAAAAGCTTTACTAACTTCGAGAGGAAGCGATGAAAGAGAGATAAAACAAAGTAAGATCGAGTTGTCTGCGGCACTTTTATAGCGGGGATCCTGATAATTTTTAAAAGCATCTTCAATAATACTCGCTCTGTTTGCTACAAGAATTTTATTTGAAAAATTCTCACAAGGTGATGCTGCCAAAGCCAAAGAAGGAGCCGCCAAAAACAAGCCCAAGATAAAAAATAGAGGTTTCACGAAGGGCTAAGTCTGCAAACCCTGTGCCAAATAAGTGCGTAAGTGGTTAAGTGCGTAAGTGGTTAAGAAATAAAGTGATTTTAATTTTCCTTGGCGGGGTTAATCCCGATGCTGAGGTCTTTTTTACCCTTTTGCGTATTTCAAAATGAGAAACTCGAAATCTTAATGAATGGACACCATATCGACAGGGATAATGGGTGCCTGAGTGGAATTAATCAGTTGATATTCAATGAGTCTTTGGACTGTCATGTAGGATATCCCTCCAAAGTAAGGCTTCCCAGGGAGGCTAAACTCTTGCGTGTTATAACCGAGAACGATTTTTCTTAGTTGTCCGGTGGAACTGAGTCCTATTCTAAACTCGGTTGGACACTGAACGGCTCGATCATCCTTGTTGTCACCATCAAAGTCAGCAATAACAGGGTGACACTCTAGTCCGCCGTAGCCTTCTGCTGGGGCGATCATTGACAAATTATAAGAGTCGCGATCTCCTGCCACTGGCCAACTGCCGCTACTCGACTTAAAACTCAAGTCAATACCGTTCATCACTAGGGGAATAGACTCATTTCCACCATAGGGTGCGTCATTGATGCTGACCGCATATTGAAATTGGGAGCCTGAGTCTCCGATCAAGCTAACCACTTTGCCAACATCAACAATACCATCTGGAAATTTAATCGTGACTTCATCAAATTCACCATCTCTAGTAGAACTTCCACCCCCATAAACAAGATTACCAACAATCGGCAAATAAGCCCAGCCAGGGGCAGCGGCCAGTTCCGCCGGTGTGAGATAAGTCACATTGAGATCAAACGTTCCATAATCAGTTCGATTGGGCCCGCCAAAATCAATGCTCCAAATGCCGTCACTCCTTGCTATTGCTAAATCGATATATCCATCTCCGTTGTAATCACCAGGCACCGGTCGGCCATATTTGGCCTGCCAAACATCCCTGTTCAATTCATCGTGATAGTCCAATGTGATTTGCCAGTCCCAATTAAAAGTTCTAAGTAATTCATTGTTTGTGAATTTGATGTACCAAACTCCGTGCTCTTTATCATAAACTGCCAGATCCACACGACCATCACTGTTGTAATCCTCCGCCACCGGCCAGACCCATTTCCCACTCACGGCGGGAGTTCTAAGTTCTAAGTTCCAGGTTCCAAGATTTGAGGTTCCAGGTTCGAGGTTCGAGGTTCCATGTTCGTCAATGGAAGAGAGATCGATTTGCCACTTGTTATTTGTCCAATTGACCAAATCAGCCTTTTGATCACCATCAAAATCGAGTGTTTTGGCTATCTCTATCCCTGTCGGCCAAATAGCACCCGCGGCACAATCATAATCAGACTTTGTGAAGTCAATGGCGATGCAGGCTGGTTTCACACCACCCGCACAATCGCTTGGGTTGACCGTCGGATCAGGAATATTTCTCGGCCCTCTTTGAGCAGGAGGTACCAAAACGCATTTGGCCGTTTCAGGACAGTTGGGATCACTCAAATCGGGGCGATGATAATTGCAAACAAGCCCCACACCTCTTTGACGCAATGTTCTTCTTCGATCTCCTTTGATCTCCGTGCCGTTTGCAATTTCTGGAAAATCCCTTTGAATGCCGGCCCAATAATCATCAAAAATATTTAAAGCCACATTCATGCGGGGTTGCTTGCCAATGTTGCAGCCATTTTCACCTTCAGCCGGAACGCCAGATTGGATCAAAATTTCGCGAACCTTTTCTGGAGAGAGATATTTGTAGGTGCCCATTCTAGTGGAGGCATAGCTTTGCAAAAGTGAAACAGTGCCGGCAATGATTGCTGCCGCCGAAGAGGTGCCGCCGAAAGCATTGGTGTAGTGGGCATTGGGGTCGCCATTGTTGGGATTGTCTGGGCCAAACCAATCGAGCCCAGCGCCAGGATAGCTGGTGGTGACGACTCCTGAGCCCCACGCAAACAAGTTAATGCGCTGACCACAATTGCTAAAGCTGGCTTTTTGACGGTTGGCTCCCATGGAGGCACCCACCATGATGGCGCCAGAATCTTGGCGGCTCAAATTGGGCCAGTTGTCCATATAGCGCGTGGTGTCCATGTTGATCCCACCATTGCCGGCAGGAAGAACAACAGGAACTCCCATAGCAGTTGCAATTTGATAAGCTTCAAAAGCATCGGGGTAGAATTCTCCGGCGACACAAACATCGCTACTCGCCGGCGCATTACAAGGGGCATAGGTTGGATTCGAATATTGCTCTTCGAGGAGGTGGATGAAGTTTATGAAGCGCTCACCTGTGCCTTCGTTCCTTACAGAAGCAATTCCAGCCGCATCTCCGAAGCTGCTTTCTGCAGTGGCCTGAGGAGCAATACCCGTAACACCTATTCCATCGTCCTTACCAACCAATATACCTAAGACAGCCGTTCCATGAGCAATTGCTTGGGGTAGTTGTGAATTAGTTGATTTAATATAAGGTGATTGTGGCAAATCGATGTGAGCTGGATTCCAATCTTCTTCCTGGTCGTCTAAATGAGTATTCTGCCCCTTGGCTCCTCTTGTCCACGCGGTTCTAATTTGCAAATCATCCAGATAGCTTTGTTTGTTAAGCAAGTTCGGCGGTGTTGTAACCGATGCCGCCTCGCCTTTCATTTTTGGATAAACCATTTCAAACAACGGCTCTTTCGTAAACTTTATCAAAAGCTCTTTGGCTTTTGTTCTGTTGGGCTCTGCAACAACCAGATGCCTTCGCAAATCTGGCAAAGATTTGCTAACAACCACTTCGAGTCTCTTTCTCTCTCTTTCCACCAAAACAGGATCACCAAATTGATTTTTGAATGAAAAAGTAGGGTAGCGATCTTTGAGTTGAGATACCGAATCAAAAGATTTTAATGAAAGAGCAATTTCACCCTTATAGTTTGGAGAATCGATTGCTTTAATAAGATTGTCCGAGGTTCCTAGTTCGAGGTTCGAGGTTCCGTCAGGGGAGGGGTTGTTTGATTGAGAGTTGTTTTCGGAGGGTGTGAAAAGATTTTGACTATTTGGCAATAAACTCTGTCCTCCGCTGCAACTGGTCAACAACAAAACAAAAAAAACAAAACTTAAAACTTGGAACCTGGAACTTGGAACTTGGAACTTGAAATGCATTTCCCTTACCCCTTATCCTGACTCCGCAATTTATTCCTGTGACAAACTGTGTCAATCCTTTTATCGACTGTCGGATAAAAAGGTTGCTTATCCAAAAGGAAAATCTGTCTAACTACTTGGAATGTAAAGAGATATTTTAAAAGGCATCCGACGCCTTTTGAATACGTTAGAAAGGTTAGTACCTAGCACTTTGCTACCACGTACTTTGCTATCACATATCTTATCGTTTCACTGCGGGGCCAGTTTTTTCAACTCCTCGAGTCGTTTTTTTGCAAACGGGGTTGGGTTGATTTTGTGTTGGGCTTGGAGGCGTTCGGCCAGCGTTAGGTGTTCCTTGAACTGACTGAAATTACGCATTTCTTGGAACATCTCGGCTAGCAAGAGTTGGATTCCCCATTGGTGCTCCAAAAGATCCTTCGAATTTTTGGCAATCCTCCACGCTTTGTTGAGCGGTTCGCTCATTTCCTGAAACTTCTTTTCAGCAAACAAACAATCGGCCAGCGCGATATACGTTTCACAAAGACGTCCCTCGTCAAGCCGGCTTTTTTTGGATTTTCGCTCGAGCACCGTTAAAATAGTTTGAAAAGCATCCCGCGCTTTCAAAAAATTGCCTAGCTCACGCTGAACAGTTCCGATGTTGAGATAAATTGCCGCCGTTTCAAAGTCGAGCTCGCTATCTTCTTTTTTCAAATATTGGCAGAGGGCCAAACTTTCCTCAAAATATCGGAGCGCTTGTTTGTAAACATTTTGTCCGCCACTACTACTTTGGAGGCCAGGTCCCCCCGTTTCCTGTGCGCGGTCAAGATAGGTAGCCGCCAAACCATTATAAATACGCATCAGCCAATCCGCATCTTTGATGTCTTTGGCTAAATTGGCGCTCATTTGATACTGCTTGATCGCTTCATCGAACTCCCTTAAGCATTTTCGACAGACATCCCCTAGAAAGTAGTGACAACGAAGTTGCCCCGCCTTATCTTTTTCTTTTTGAGCAAAGCTAAGCTCTTCTTTGAGAGAGCGCAGCGCTTGGGTGCCATCCTGGGCAAGTAGATAAGTATATCCCAAATCGTTGTTGCGCATTTCTGTCTCACGCGTTTTTTTGTAAATGGCGGTGGCTTCCTTGATCTTTCCTTCGTCCAGAAGAATTCTGGCTCGCATGTTTTGCAGCAAGAAATTGTTTTTGTCACTTTTGGCAATCTGCTTGTTAACAAGGTGCAAAGCCTCATCAAATTTTTTGAGTCTAACGAGAAGGCGCAATGTTTGGATCGCAATGGCTGGTTTTTGAGGTTGTGTCTGACGAATTTTGAGCGCCTCTGCCAATTTGCCATTCTCCGTGTAAAACTGCGCTAAATCTTCCATCGCTTTCAATCGGAGTTTTTTATTAGGGGACTGTATCAAATGTTGGGCAATAATATGTGCCGGCCGTTTTTGTTTTTTAAGGAGGCTTGCAATCTTTGCATGATAGCGTTGCCTTTCGGTGTTGGTGAGTCGTTGATAGATTGTTCTTTGGAAAAAAGAGCTTTTGAAGAGCACTCGGTTTTTTTCGTCGCGAATAAGGATTCCCTCTTGAAGCAGGTTGTCGGCTTCCCTCGATGCAATTTGCGTTCCTTCAGAAAAGCAAGAAAGCCATTTCAATAATGTCTTTTCTTTTGGTTTCAAAAATTTCCAGTCCTCACGCAATGTGGTTTCCAAATCTTGTGGGATAGATAATTTTTCGAAGTCGATACCGATATCTTTATAAAGAGTTGGGTGCCAAGCGCCGGCGTCATTCCAGAGCAAGCCTTTTTCACCCAATGTTTTTAAAACAGTTGTGACAAACAACGGATTGCCGTCGGTGTGGTCTTTCAATTGCTGAATAAACTGCTCCGGCGGATCGGTGTTTTTAGGCGAAATTTTTTGGACAAGTTCCTTGATCTCTTGGAGACCGAAATTTTTCAGAAAGAAGATGGTCGCATTCAGTCCCTCAACATTGATTTGTTCCTCTGTTTTTTGAATGGTGATCACAAAAAGCCAGTGAAGGGGCGAGCTACCACCCCATCTTTTATGATAACGAACTTTTTGCCATAGTCTTTCCAAATGGGGGAGTGTGGGGTCTCCTTTGCAAAAGTCGTCAACGGCAATCACAAGAAAATCCTTTGAATCTTGAGTGAAACGATCCAAATCGCTCAACGATTCTTCTTGAATCAACTCATTTTCTTTGTTCAAAAAAAGAAACCGCCCTTCATGTGACTGCACATGACTTTTAAAATGCTCCAGGATTTTTGTCTTGCCTTGACCTCGCCCCCCTACAATCCAGACAAGCTCAGGCTCAAAAGCAGGGTTGTTCACTAGCCCATCCCAATTTTTTTTGAGAGAGATCCAGGTATTCTGTTGGCCAATCCATTCTCCTTCTGGCAAATAATAATGCCGCATCGTTGAAGGAATCACCGAGTAGGGTTTGTTACTTAAAAATTTCAGCTCCTGAATCACTTCGGCCGCACTGCTGTATCGGTCATCAGGATTTTGTTTCAGCAGTTTTAGGATAATTTTATCCCAATATTTGGGGAGTTCCGGTCTGAGTTTGGAAGGGGACTCCAGCTCATATTCAAAATGACGTTTCAAAGTGGCTTGTGAATCTTTTTCAACCAAAAAAGGATTCTGATCGGTGAAGCAAAGAGTCCAAACCACTCCCAGTGAATAAAGGTCAGCGCGCAAATCGGGTTTTGGAAATTTTTCTTGTGACAGGCTAGGAAAGGTGAGAACAATTTGTTCCGGCGACATGTAAGAGGCCGTTCCTCCTTTCACATCCAGTGGAGCGAACGAGGCCAATCCGAAATCAATCAATTTAAGTTGCGGTTCGCCGTTGGCATTTTTGGTGACGAGCATGTTAGCGGCTTTGATATCGTTGTGGCGAATGCCGGCCCTTCCAAAAGTATGAAGATAGTGTAGGGCTTGGAGTGATTGGACAAAGAGTTTTTCCTTCGCCTCCAATGTCATGTGTAAAGAGGCTTCATGAATATTTTCTCCTTCGATATATTCCCCCACAAAATAATATTGGTTAAGCTGACTATCGAAACCAAAATCGAAAAGTTTTCCGACGTGAGGGTGGTTGAGTTTTTTGAGTGTTAAAAATTCTTTTTTGAATTTTTCAATCGACTTGGCGGGATTTTTGAAAAGCCTAGTGTCCAGTAATTTGATGGCAAAACATTGATTCCCTTTTCGAGCCAGTAACGCTTGCCCCCCACCCCCTTTGCCAAGAAGCCTAAGTACTTGATATTTCTTATCAATTTTAGAGGGAAGCACACCAAAATCCATGCAGCCATTTTAGCACAGAAATAGAGAAAAGAAATAGAGAGAAAATCACAAGCAGCTTGCTCACGCGAATTTTTTAGGGGTCTTCAAGATAAAGCATTCATTCTTGACTTTGAAAGCTGTGGTTGGCTAATGGAGGCCATGTCTGGTTGTTCTTCCTATCAGATTGAAATAGACCCGCAACATCCTGCCAGAAGTTTTTATGACCTTCTTCAAAAAGACGGCGTTGCCAATGACATACTGGATCGGGGGACTCACTCCATCGATTATCGCAAAATTGGCGAGGCTGGTGAGATTTTAGGGAAGGGAGACTGTGTTGTTACCGAAGAGGAAGTCATGGAGTATGTTGTTAGCAATTGGCGGCATTACAGGAAGCCATTGGAAAAGTGGATTGGGGGAAAACTTCCATGGGTTGTAAAAGCGGATAATCCAAATTTTAAAAGGTTGCTCGGTTTGGTTGAAGAATCTCTGAAGGAGAAAAAGATTGACCCATCCTCTCCCAGATATCTTGAAGCCAAAGCGCTCGCCATTTTTTGGTGGGTTCTTTTTCCTGCAAAGAAGAATTGGAAGTTCATGGCCACTCAGCAAAAACAAGAGATTCGCCAACACCTATCAGAGTTTAAAAATTTTGGCCTAGAACGAGTTATCCATTATCTAGAACAAGAGGGGGGATTAGGATATTATTACTTACGCCCTTTTGATACTACATTGAAAGGACGTATTGACCCATCAGCTTTTTCTTTTGTAACAACGTTGTCGTCAACCATCAATAACACCCTTTATGGATATTTTGAGGAGGCGGGAATTGAAAACAGTGTCATAGAGATCATTCGTTCTCGGCAAATAGATCAAAGTGTCTGCGACTCCAATGTTTATTTGGACCATGGGGTTGGCATTTATTTGGGGAGAGATTGGAGGGTTTTTTCTCTTGATGAACACGAGGAGCATGCCGAACAGTTTCCTTTTTATCCCATTCCATTATCAGAACATCTCAATTTATTAATGGCAGGAAAAGATCTTGTTGTACAGGCTGGAGCGTATTTAATGGAGAAAAAAGGAACCGGTTTGAGTCAAGAGGGTTGGGAAAAATATTTGAACCACTATCACTGGCATCCTTTAGCTGTTACAGCGATCCTGGAACAACAATGGAAAGAAGAAGACGGAAAGGGGCATTCGGATTGGAAAAGTTTCAAAGAGTTTTTTGTCGATTATCCAGGATTCCCTAGCTGGGTTAGACAAATCCTTGTTTTACAAACGGTATTGGGACAAGGTGATTTTCTTGAGGCAAGGCGGTTGGCAGAACAGATTTTGCAAAAAGATCCCGAATGTCTGGCCGCTAAAGAAATTCTGGGAAAAGTCCTTGCAAGGCAAAGCGAAATAAAAGCGGCACAAAAGGAATTTGAAGAGGCAGAGGCGTTGGCATTCCAGCCGGAGGATCATTCCAAAAGTTTTTATAGTCAATGGGGAAAGCTGTTACTTAGGCAGAAGAAAGGTGAGGAGGCCGTACAAGCATTTCGACATCATTTAGATCGTGAGGATCTAAATAATAATGAGTTCCAACTTGAATTCCTTTATCTTGCTTTGGCTTATATACAGGCAGGTCATTTAAATGAAGCACAGAAAACTCTGAAGCAAGCCATCAATATGCAGTTCAGTTTGGATTTGAAGACGCTCGATGAGATGATAAATGTTTGGAAGGAAGATTTGGATCATTTGTCCGTTCCAACCCTTCTTTCACAAAACCCATTTTTAAAGTCGGCGATGGCAGCAGTTTATCGCCGGTGGGGTGATGGTTATCTTTTTCATGGCTCACTGGAAAAAGCATTAGAGCGGTATCGCGCCGCGAAAGAGTTAGATCCAAATGCTGAAGGTCTAGATTTGCGTCTTGAGGAGGTTAGAATTCGATTGTCAGCAAGGGACACAAAATGACGAAAATCCACTTACAGTGTGAAGAGCCTATTTGGGTTGAGCAGTTTCATCAGATGCTTAAGGGTGGCATTTCTGAGAAAGAGATCGATCGTGGGTACTACCTACTGAGACGCAAAGAAAATCCAAAACTTTCGGAAGCCTCAATGGAGCGTTATCGGATAGGAAGTGGTGATGGTGTCATTGAATGTGCCGAGGTTGCGGAAGCCACTGTTGACCACTATTCACAATATCATGATTTTTTGAGAAAAATTACAGGAAGAGTTGTTCCTTGGATGATTGAAGATGAACATAAAGCCACAGAATATCTTCAGAAAATAGATCGCACTGTTGCAGTCCTGAAATCAGCAATTAAACGACAAGGGTTTCCACCAGACAGTGAAGAGTATCAAAGACGTTTGTTTATAGGTCTTTCTTCTTTTGCAAGTGCTCCCCCAAAAAAACAGTTAGAGCTTTTGCAAAAACGAGATCCACATTTTTTTCGAACCCTTTTTTTCTTTTTATTTGAAGAGGGTCTGGGTGATTTTGCAGACTATATTATAAAAAAAGGTGGACTGGGTTTGGGCTTCACGAGAAAGGATTTTCCGATGGAAGGGACCCTTTTGGAAGCTTTGCAGCAGCCGCTGGGCCTCTGTACGGAGCGAAGCAGAGTCTTTTTTTTTGTGTTAAAACGCGCGGGGTTAAATCCTGTTTTTGTTCATTTGACGGGGCAAGATCATTTAAGTTTTTGGAAGCGTCAGCGCTTGGAGCGTGAGTTTGGTGGGGTGCTCCAACCTAATCAGCCTTTTAAGGAGATACGGATGGGGCATGTGACTATAGCCCTTCCACTTCCCAGCCAGAAAATTTATGTCGACTTCTTTAAAATGGGGGGAGTTCAGCTATTGATTGCTTCCAATAGCATGAATAATTTTGCGACGGATTTAACCTTGCGTGAAATGTTACAAGCAGATCTTTCCAACTTGGCTGTTGATTCTGTGGATGTTGGAGCTTACGATCAAGGTGCTCAGGCGTTGCGGGGAGGCCTTCTTTTACAGGAGTCTTCTCAAAGCAATTTGTTGGATTTTAATCTAGCATACTTAGCAATGCGTCGTCACGACCGAGGAGAACTTTCAAAACGAGTGCGAAAACTGATATCCGAAGTTTCCGATCTTCTGCCCAAGCCCGAGTGGCTCTTCGCCTTACCGAAAGAGAGAGAACTTTGGGCAGCTGCCAAAGAACGCTGGCTAAAATTTGCAGAAAAAGAGCCAGTTGGGCATGCTCAACTGGCAGGGATCTATTTTAAGGAGGGACAGTTTGATAAAACTCTGGAACAATCTGACAAAGCGATTGCAAATGGGTTTAAAGACAGCTCTCTCTATAGCCGTATTGGTTTTATTGAGGAGACACGAGGCAATTTATTGGCTGCGGAAAATGCATTTAGGGAAAGTTTATTATTAAATCCTAGAGATGCTTCGATTCAATCTGCAATGGGGATGCTTCTCAAAAGACAGGGTAAGTATGTTGAGGCTAAAGAAACCTTTTTAAAGGGAGTTGCCTTGGAAGAGCCGGGTTCTGTAAGGTGTTTAAAGATTTTGTGGCAAATTGCGTCGGTGGCTTATGCATTAGGTGAAAAGGAAGAGGCAGATGCTTATATGCAACTCATAAGAAAACAGTCCCTGTTCTTAAAAGACTTGAGTGCGGGGGTTATTCTTATTCAAGCTCTTTGGGATACGGGATCCAGGCAAGAAGCTTTAGAGACAATGGAAGAGGTGACCCAGTTTGTTCGATCTTCCATTCTGGATAACTTGCGTGAAATGGATCCGAAAAATATTGATCCAGGGGTCATTCACCGTGTTGACTCAGCGATTTCTTTTTTGGGTATTGAAATGCTGAAGATTGATTCCAAAACATACAAAGAATTCTATTCTGCATTAAGTCGTTATTACGCTGCAATTGGGGAGCTTCAGGCTTCGCAGGAGGCGACCAAACGCGCGGAACAATTTTAGAATTTCTTCCGAAATTCTAAAATAAGAGACATTGAAGAGTTATCGCAGTCGCCACCAAAACGCATACCAGAATAACGTCCTTTTTCTAAATCAGAGAGAGTTGCCGGCGACTCAGAAAAGGGACCTTCTGATACTTTTAAACCTGTATCCTCTACGGGTTTTATGGTAAGAGACAACTTCTCGTGGAATCTCCAGTCATTAGGAATAACGGATTTTATATTTGTAATACGGTCACTCACTTTAGACCTCCTTATTTTTTCCCCCTCACTATTGGTTATCGGCACTTCTCAAAAAAAGTTGCGTACTTTTTTAATTTTTTAAATATTCCTATAGCTAGGGTGATAGGTAATAAGTGAGAATCGTAAGGAAACCCACTGATGTTAAAGGGTATTTTCCAACTACATTGGAAAAATAATTTCCTAATCAGGGGCTTGAGAGTTCAGGCTAATCGGGGCTGAGAGGCTGATTTCGGTTAACGTTTCTTTTTAGAAAGCGTTGGAAAATTGACAGAGTTTTGGGGCTGACGTGGTGTTCGATTCCTTCCGCATCGACTTGGGCAACGTTTTCCGGCACGCCAAGGCTGCGCAAAAAACGGTAGACAATTTCATGCCGATGTTTGCTTTGAGTAGCCATTTTTTTCCCTTTCGATGTTAAGAAAAGGGCGCGGTACGGCTTGGAAGCAATCAAACGTTCTCTCTGCAATCTCGCAACAATTTTATGGGCGGTCACTGTGCTAACGCCGAATTGTTTGGCAATATCGGTTAATCTTGCTTCCCCCTGTTTGCCCAAAAGCTCTTGGATCATTTCTACGTAATCCTCGGCCTTTTCCCGATGGTGGGCTTGTCTCAATTTGGAAAATTTCCGCTGCTTGACAACCATGGGTCTTTGTATTACACAACGCCGAAATTTAGCCAAGGCTAAATTTTTGAGAAGGAGCTAAGGATGAATGAGGTGACCGCATGGCGATCGACCCCAGCAAGGCCCAGTCTGGCGGAGGTTCACAAAAGCATTGAAGTTCCAAGGAACGCTTCGGTTTGGCGCAAACTCTTAGCTTTTGCAGGCCCTGGGTATCTGGTGGCGGTCGGCTATATGGACCCCGGGAATTGGGCGACCGATATCGCAGGGGGCTCCCTTTTTAATTACACACTCCTTTCCGTCATTTTGCTTTCCAATATGATGGCGATGTTATTGCAAGCCCTTTCCGCAAAGCTGGGCATCGTTACCGGAAGGGATTTGGCGCAAGCTTGTAAAGGCCATTATTCCAGACCAGTCAGCTTTGCTCTTTGGATCTTGTGCGAAATTGCTATTGCCGCTTGTGATTTGGCAGAGGTGATCGGTTCTGCCATTGCCCTTAATCTTCTATTTTCCATTCCCCTTATTTGGGGGGTTTGTATTACGGCGGGAGATGTTTTAATCATCCTGTGGCTTCAAAACAAAGGGTTTCGTTATGTGGAAATTCTAGTCGTGTCTCTCATCGCGATTATTGGCAGTGCTTTTTTGGCTGAAATTATTTTTTCGAGACCCGATCTGGGTGGTATTGCGCGCGGCTTTCTTCCCAATTTGGAGATTTTGAAAAACCCGGAGATGCTCTACATTGCCATCGGAATTTTGGGGGCAACCGTCATGCCTCATAATTTATATCTCCATTCCTCCATCGTGCAGACACGCAATTTTCAGGATACCGATGAGGGAAAGAAGATGGCCATCAAATATGCCACGATTGATTCAACCATTGCCCTCTTTTTCGCCCTCTTTATCAATGCCGCCATTTTGATTGTCTCTGCCGGGGTTTTTTTCAGGCACGGCTACAATGACGTTCAAGGGATTGAACGGGCTTATGAATTGCTCTCTCCACTTTTGGGTATTCCCATTGCAAGTCTTTTATTTGCGCTTGCTCTCCTTGCCTCGGGTCAGAACTCAACGCTGACTGGGACCTTGGCAGGTCAGATCGTGATGGAGGGATTTTTAAATCTTCGACTCCCGCCTATTATCAGAAGACTCATCACCCGCCTCATTGCCATTGTTCCTGCCATCCTTGTTACAGCCCTCTATGGGACGGGGGGTACGGTCAAGCTTTTGATCTTGAGTCAGGTCATTTTGAGTTTACAATTATCGTTTGCGGTTTTCCCCCTTGTGCAATTTACCAGCTCTCGTGCTAAAATGGGGGCGTTTGTGAATGGCTGGTTGATAAAGGGTGTGAGTTATGCGGTTGCAATCTTTATCGCAGGATTAAATGGCTGGCTTTTGTATCAAACTTTTTATGTATAAACGAATTCTCGTTACTCTGGATCACAGCGCCGCTGATGATGCAATTTTGCACCACATTGAAAGTCTAAATCCATTTATTAAAAGTGAGGTTGTTTTGCTTCATGTGGCCGATGGCTGGGCGGCCAGATACCACGATGAACTTCAGCTGAAAGACTCCGAGGAGGTCAGGCAGGATAGGGCCTACCTTGAGGCAGTGGCCAAGCGCCTTCAAAAAAAGGGGATCAAGACAACCCACTTTCTTGCCATGGGGGACCCGGCCGATGAAATCATCAAGTTTGCCAAAGAACATCAGTGCGATCTCATTGCCATGTCGACCCATGGGCACCGGTTTCTTAGCGATTTGATTCATGGCGCCACCGCCACTAAAGTTCGCCATCAAGTTGATATTCCTGTTTTACTTTTAAAAGCCCCCAAAGTATAAAGTTTCCGTGAGAAATTTTTTCTTCTATTTGGCCGTGGTCGTAGGGACTGTCATTCCTTTTTTTAACATTCCCCTGATTTTAAAAATTCGTCAGAACAAAAGTTCTAGAGAGTTTAGTTTGGTTTGGACTGTTGGTGTTTGGGTTTGTGCGCTGGCAATGTTGCCTCAAGCCATCTTAAGTCCGGATCTCAGCTACAAGCTCTTTGCCGTGATCAATTTTTTTCTTTTTTCGGGCGTGGTTTTTCATGTTTTTCGCTATCGCTAGATGATTCCAGACCCAGACAAACAGGGTTGATAAAACGATTGATCCCCCAATGAGTGTCTCCCAACTAGGTCTTTCGGTAAGAAATAGGTAGGCAAGCAAGCTTCCAAAAATCGGTTGTAAAAAGAGAGAAAGAGAAAGCTGGTTCACCGTCATTTTGCGCAACAAGTAAAACCAGCCGCCATAAGCAAAGGCGGAAGAAAAAAGTCCCAAGAATAAAACGGAAAAGAGACTTTTAGTGGTGACGTATGAAAAGCTAGATGTCGTTAGCCATTGAAAATTGCCTGCCAGATTTCCCAAAAATCCAAAGAAAATCATCCAGGCAATGACGGGGAAGGGATCATGTTTTTGTGTGAGGTGTCTTCCCGATGTGGAGCCAAAGGCTTCGCAAACAAGAGAGGTCAAAAACAGGAGATCTCCAATAAGCCTACCCATATGAATGGAGCCGACGCTTCCTTTCCAACCCGACATGATGATGACCCCTGTCGTTGCCAGAGCAAAAGTCAGCCAAGTGGAGCGCTGAATTTTCTCTTTGATGAACAAAGCGGCTATTAGGGACGCGATGAGTGGTTCAAAGGCAACCAGTATGGCCGTATCAGTCGCGGTTGTTAACTGAAGGGCGCGAAGTTGAAAAAAGGGGGAGCCTGAAAAATTCAAGATACCGATAAAAAGAATCAAGGCCCAATCCCTGTTTGAAAATTTTTGTCTGAGATTGAGTTTGCCTGCCAATAAAAAGGCAAGGCTGGCTATCCCATAGCGCAAGACAAGGACAAGACCCACCGGCATTTCCGCCAACGCAAATTTCTGTCCAACATAAGACCCCGCCCAGACGAGTTGGAGTAAAAGGATTAATAGGAGGTTCATTATGAAGAGTGTGTATCAGCAAATTCTACTCTTTTTCCACAGTAAATTTATAAGCTCAGTAACAAAAATCACTGACCAAAATTTCTAGTCAATTAGTAGTAAATTAGTAAAATATTAGTAGACAAACCGATAAAAATAGTATTAGATTAGTAGTATGTTGGTTTTTGTGTATAAAAAATATAAATAATATCATATGGTTATAGACTTAAAACAAGCAATATTAAATGATGACAGAGATTCCTTTGTAATGATTTGTAATGAAAGATATCTTACAAATCTAGAGATAAGGAGGCGGATTCCCAAAGATTGGGATTCGGTAGATATTCTTAGCAAGGTACATCAGTGGCGTGAGCATCATAAGGTGCCAACCCCCCTTTTGAATCAAGGAGGAAAGCCATTTTTTTTCTGTTCGACACAACATATTCTAAAAGCTCAAAGTGTAATGGACCGATATGGTTATGATACGCTTTTCGAAAATATTCCGTCTAAGGCCATAGAAAAAATTGAAAAAGATAACCTTTTGGAGGAGGCTTTCTTTTCTTCTCAGATCGAGGGTGCTAAGACCACTCGTCGACGAGCCGAAGAGATGATACGCCATAATTCACTTCCACGTGATAGAAGTGAACGTGAGACGCTGAATAATTATAGAGCCATGGAATATATTCTGTCTAACCCAGACAAAAAAATCAGTATTGAAACTATCACAGACCTCCATCGCATTGTGACAGATAACGCCCTCGATGACGGAAAACCAGGGGAGTTCAGAACCCCAGAACATGATACTGTGGTTGGAGATGCGTTAAGAATTTATTACGTTCCACCGACACCTGAAAAGATAGAAGGGTTTTTAGAGTATCTTATTCAATGGCTCCACCCGAAGGATATTACGATATCAGACGCGTCCTCTCTTCACCCATTGAGTGTGGCTTCCATTCTGCATTTCTATTTTGTTTATATTCACCCCTTTCCGGATGGAAATGGGAGGACAGCGCGCGCGCTTTATTATCTTTATCTAAACAAGTTTTATAATGCCATGCCGTTTCTCTCCATTTCACACGTAATCGGACAGAAAAGAAAAGCGTATGATCAAGCGATACTTAATGTTGAAGAAACTAGAACTGACTTGACGTTCTTTATTCATTATTCTTGCGACATTACAACAGAAGCCATTGATAATTTGCGTTTTGCAATCCAACGCTATGCCACCGCCAGTCACCTGGAAGATTTAGTTGGGAAACGTTCGCTCGAATTAAATAAAAGACAAATGAGTATTATCAAGTATCTGCTGCGTCCGGATATCTCACACGTTGATGTAAAAAAATATCAGAAGCTCCAAAAAATAGTTTATGAAACAGCTCGGACCGATTTACAAGAGCTGGAAAAAAAAGGTTTTCTGGTTTCCAGAAAAATCGGCAAAAAATTTATCTACCAACTCAAGGAGGAAAGCCATGACTGATGAAAAAAAGGAGTTACCCATCATCATTCCAGATGATGTGCTAAAAGGCACTTATTCAAATAGTATTACAATCAGGCATACACAGGGAGAGTTTCTCTTGGACTGCATGACGGTTTTTTCACCAAAAGGGATTGTTGGGGCACGTGTCATCATCTCCCCCGGACATGCAAAACGCCTTTTAAAAGCACTTGGAGAAAACATCGTTCGTTATGAAAAGATGTTTGGCAAGATTCCGGAAGAATCTCCACCTCCATCTGTTCCCATGAATTAGAATGATGACTACTACTGGAGTGGTTCGATTAGAAATGTTTTGTGCCGAGGAAGGGATTCGAACCCTTATGCCTTTGCAGGCACACGACCCTGAATCGTGCATGTCTGCCAATTCCATCACCTCGGCATAGGCATTTTTAAGTCTCTTCGTCTTCGTGGAAACCGTCTAGTTCGTCATCTTCTTCCGTTAATATGGCACCACAGTGGGGACAGACATTTTCTCCTTCAGTCATCTGGCCGCAATTAGGACAAACATCATCTTTTTCAAACCCAAGTTCTTCCCATTCTTCTTTGCCCATAAATCCCTCCTTGTTCCGCCAAAGCTTTGAGCTGCGGCAAGCCCAAAAATCCTCCAACACTAAATAGCCTTGTTTTGCAAGCATAATTCAGCAATAAAGTACTATGGGACTGGTGAGAAAGTAATGGGTGGCCCGGAGTGTTGGCCGTGGGGTTTTGTTAGGGGCCCCCACGGCAATACGGAGGGACAGGACCCGTCACTTTCTCACCCTCCTCATCATAAATGAGCACTATTATAGGGGAGTTATCCCTCCATTATGAAGGCTACGGTTTTGTAGCCCCCACCCAATCTGGTCATCCCGATGTTTTTATCCCCGCCCGCCTGATGGGAGATGCCATGCATGGTGATTTGGTGGAAGTTACCGTCCGCAAAAATGCCAAGGGATTGATGGAAGGCTCCATCAAAGCAATTGTTCAAAGAAGACTCAAACAAATGGTGGGAAGACTGGAATATCAGGCAGGCAAATGGTCTGTTTTGTCGGAAGATCAGAGGGTTAGACACAAGATGCGTCTTGTCTCTGCTCCCAGAGGGATGCAGCATGGTGATTACGTTGTCGCCAAAATAACCCAATATCCGTCCGAGAAACGACCATTAGAAGGAGAGGTCATTGAACAACTGCCTAAAAGAGGAAGTCTTCCGTCAGAGGTGGAATATGTGATTGCGAAGCATCAATTGCCGAAGATGTTTCCAGAGCCTGTCGAGCGTGAAGCGTCGTTCGTGAAGAGTGAAGCGCCTACGAGATACGCTTCACGAGATACAAGCGACGGTCGAAAAGACCTGCGCTCTTTACCCTTTATCACTATCGATGGAGATGACGCCAAAGATTTTGATGACGCCGTTTGTGCGCAAAAATTGCCCAACGACAGAATAAGACTTTGGGTTGCCATCGCTGATGTCAGTCACTATGTCCAGCCGCATTCAGCCCTTGATAAAGAAGCTTATGAAAGGGCCACGTCGGTCTATTTTCCCGGCCGTGTCTTACCCATGTTGCCCGAAATTCTTTCCAATGACTTGTGCAGTTTGAAACCGCATGAAGATCGGCTGGCATTGGTTGCTGAGCTGCTCCTTTCTCATCATGGCGAGGTGATTGAAGAGCATTTTTATCCCGCCATCTTTCAAAGTCATGCCCGTCTGACCTACACACTTGTTCGTAGGTTGTTGGTTGACAAAGAAGAATCACTAAGAAAAGAAACCCAGTTTTTACTGGAAACGCTGGAGATATTATCAGAGGCAGCCGAAAGGTTGAAAAACTTGCGAAGCATGCGAGGCTCCCTCGATTTTGACTTGCCGGAGCCAGAAATTATTTTGGATTTGACGGGTGGCATTGAACATATCGAAAAAACAGAACGTAACTGGAGCCATCAAATTATTGAAGAGTTAATGATCGCCGCCAACGAAGCGGTGGCGCGATTTCTGGTGAAAAAGAAAGTCGGCTGTGTCTTTCGTGTCCATGACGGCCCCGACCCAGAAAAAATCAGCCGCTTTTACAAAATAGTCCAACGTCTAGGTTTTCAAGGGCGCTTTCATTTTCCTGTTCCCTCTCATCATCTCATGAAAATTTTAAAATATTTTAAGGGGCATGCAGAGATGCGCCTTATCAATTCTATGTTGCTTCGCTCCATGGCGCAGGCTGTCTATAGCGCAAACAATATCGGTCACTTTGGGTTGGCTAGCAAATGTTATTGTCATTTTACATCGCCCATCCGGCGCTATCCTGATTTGATTGTCCATCGATTGTTGAAGACGGCATGGGGTGATGCCAAGTGGCGTCCACCCGAAATTTTATTAGAACAAATGTCCGAACATTGCTCCCGCCAAGAAAGAAGATCGATGGAGGCCGAACGGGAAATGATCGCCCTTCATATGACGCTGTTTATGCAAGACAAATTGGGCGAGACCTATGAAGGCGTCATCTCCCATGTCACCAAATTTGGCTTTTTTGTCGAATTGATCGATTATTTTGTGGAGGGTTTGGTGCCTCTGGAGAGCCTCAAAGGGGACATTTACGCCTTTGATCAGGAACATTTGGCACTCAAGGGGAAGCGACACAAAAAACTCTTTAAGATAGGGGATCGGGTGCGTATCACGGTAGAAGAGGTTAAGTTGTCGGAAAGACGCACATTTTTAAATTTACTTGACACAAAAAACACCTTCAGTAAGATGGACGCGTGAATGGGTCAGCACCTTAATTGCTGATTGGGGCCGTCGCGATCAACGCTGACGGCTTTTTTGTTTTACCAAAAGGAGGTAGAATGGAAGAAAGAGATTTAGAGCTGATCAAGCAAGTTAGTGCCAAGGAGAATGCTCTAGAGAATTTATACAAAGAGCATGTCAGCTACGAAAGGCAGCTAGCCAAGCTTGATAGAAAGCTCTTTTTAACACCGGAAGAAGTGGTATTGAGAAAAGAACTGCAGAAAAAGAAACTGAAAGGGAAAGATCAAATTGAAACCATTTTAAAGAAATATAGAGGAGAGGCTACGAGCCATTAAACTATGATAAAACAAGAAGTGTTAGGCGGGGAGCCAGGGCTTCCCTGCTATCGCAAAAAGCCGCGCAGAAGACTCGTCACTCAAGAGGGCTATCCCTACATTTTTTTTAGCGCATTGATTACTTTTGTGACTTGGGTTGCCTTTGGTGAGTGGGGGGCCTTGTTCCCCTTTTTGCTCACACTCTACATCGTGTCGTTTTTCAGAAACCCTCCGCGCCGGAGGCCTGCCGGAGAAGAATTCATTTTGGCGCCTGCCGATGGGAAGATTCTAGAAGTTGTCGATTGCGATGAAAAACGCTATTTAAAAGGGAGGGCAAAACGGATCAGCATTTTTATGTCCCCTTTTAATTGCCATATTAATCGTTCGCCGATTTCGGGGACGGTCGTCGATTGTTTTTATCAGACGGGTTCTTTTAAAGCAGCTTTTAAGCGAAAGGCAATGGATCACAACGAACACCATGCCGTTTTGATGCGCGATCAATATGGCAAGAGCTGGCTCGTCATTCAGATTGCCGGCTTTCTGGCCAGACGGATTATTAGTTACATCCAAAGTGGTGATGCGTTAAAAAGGGGTAATCGTTTTGGGCTCATTCAATTTGGATCGCGAACCGATTTGTATTGTCCCTTCCCTTGTGAAATTTTTGTCAAAAAGGGGCAGCGAGTTTATGCCGGCAAGACAATTTTGGGGAGAATTTCATGAGACCTTTGAAGCGCCGCATTAGCAGAAGGGAAGGGGTGAAGAAGGGGGTTTATCTTCTTCCCAATCTCTGCACGACCGCCAGCCTTTTTTGCGGTTTTTTTTCTGTCATCAAGGTGTTGCATGGAGAGTTTGTCACCGCGTCGTGGGCCATTTTGTTAGCCGGTGTTTTTGATATGTTCGATGGAAGGCTAGCGAGACTCACACGCGGAGGTTCTCAGTTTGGCGTCGAATATGATTCGCTGGTTGATTTGGCCTCTTTTGGATTGGCGCCCGGAATTTTGATCTACACTTGGGCCCTCCATCATTTTAGTCGTTTGGGTTGGATCGTCTCTTTTTTATTTTTTGCCTGTGGGGCTTTGCGTCTGGCTCGTTATAATGTTCAGGCCGATTCGGTGGAGTATAAATATTTTCAAGGATTACCAATCCCCATGTCGGCTTATGTTTTGGCTACCGCCGTCATTTTTTATGATGGTCAATATGGGATGCTCCCCGTTCGCAATCACTGGATTTTGCTTTTAACCTTTCTTCTTGCTTTGTTGATGGTCTCCACCGTTCGTTATCAAAGCACCAAACAGTGGGATTTGAAAAGTAGACTCTCCTTTTTTGCCCTCGTTGGAGCGGCCGGTGTGATTGCCGTCATTGCCTGGGAGCCGACCATCATGATGTTGTTAGCCTCTCTGGCTTATGTCGCCTCCGGTCCGTTGGAAGAGCTTTATTGGTGGCTCAGGCAAGGAAAGCGCCCTGAAAATATCCCTGTCCCTAAACAACCCCGATCCTCTTTAAGCCTTGTCGCCACAAAACAATCAACGGTCGACCAAAAATAAAAAACACATACCAAAAATAAAAAGTTTGTGATATAAACCACTTTCATGAAACAGATAGCTTATCTTATTGTGGGCTTGTTTTTGATTTATCCTTGCTTTGCGCAGTCCCAGGATGCCCTTGGAGAATATGCCCTCGCACAGAAATGCTATCACACGTTGGACAAAACGAGTACTCAAGGGTGGGATCGTTGTGCCAGAAAGTTTGAAGAAGTTGCCTCACAATATCCCAACACAGAGACGGGAACGAAAGCTCTATTTAGTGTTGCCAAAATTTATCAAGAAAAATTTGATCTCACTCACAATGACGAAGAGCTGCAAAAAGCTTTTAATACTTATAACTCCTTTATCAAAGAATATCCCAATCATTCCCTGGCGGATGATAGTCTTTATCACATTGCCCTTTTACGCCTTCAAAAAGAAAAGGAGAAAGAGAAAGCGGAGAAGGCTCTGAACGCCATTTTGGCGAAGTACCCCAAAGGGGATATGGCTCTCAAGGCTCAAGAGCTTTTACAAAAGATGAATGGTGGAGGTGGCGAGGTCATTTCTGCAATACCTTCTAATGCAGAGGATAGCGATGTCCCAACAACAGAAAAAGAGCCGACGATAACTCTCAAAGAAGAACCCAAAAAAGACTTAAATCGTGATGTTGTAGTGAGAACCGTTGTGATTGATCCAGGGCATGGTGGTGATGATCCGGGCGCTATCGGGACGAGGGGAACAAGAGAGGCTGATGTTGCTTTGCAAATTTCAAGAAAACTTGCTTTCAAACTCAAAAATGATTTGCGTTTGAACACGTATTTGACTCGCACGACAAACCGGACGCGCAACTTGGAACAGCGTAACCTTTTTGCAAATAAAAGGGGCGCGGATTTGTTTATTTCTATCCACGCCAATGCATCCGAATCGGAAAACGCGAAAGGGGTCCAGACTTTTTATTTGAATAATGCCACCAACGAAGCCTCCAAAAGATTGGCGAACAGAGAAAACAAAGCCAATGGCAAACCAAAAGATCTCTCGCAGCAAATTCTTTCAACCATGTTGCAAAATGCCAATACAGAAGAGTCGAGAGACTTGGCAAGAGCGGTTCACAAATCGTTGGTGGATCGTTTGAAGGGAAATTACAAGCCGGTCAAAGACTTGAAAGTCGATTCCGCACTTTTCTATGTGCTGGTCGGTTCGAAGAGCCCCAGTATTTTGGTAGAAACCTCCTTTATTACGAATCCCTCAGAAGAAAAGAGACTAAAAGACTCCAATTATCAGTGGACCATTGCGGATGGCATTGCCAGGGGGGTTAAAAACTATATTGAGTCCCGCACAAAACTCGCCTCCTCACTATAAATGCAAATTCGAAATCCTAAATCCGAAATTCTAAATAATCTAGTTTGGAATTTGGAAAATTGTGATTTAGAATTTGTTTAGAATTTAGTGCTTAGAATTTAGGATTTTTCAATGAGCTCCATTATTTTAATTCTTTTATTCCTAGGTTTGATGGGGCTGATTGTTACTCTTTGGATTCGTGAGCGAAAATATTTAAAAAAGAAGACCTCCGAGACAATGCGCGATGAAGTCTGGCAAGAAGTCGTCAAAGAACGAGAAGAGGCTTTAGAAAAAAGGAGACACTTTCGCGACATCTTGAATAAGACAAAATCCCGTCTAAAATAGCTCGCTTCCTTGACTTTCTCTAAATTTCTCTTTAACTAGAAAGATATGCCCAAGATCAAACTATGCAAGGATAAGGGTTGCCATAATGCGCAAACCACACAAGGGCTGTGCCGTCTCCATTATTTAAGAAATTGGAAGAAACTCCAGGCCGAAAAGAAAAAGAAGGCGGCCAAGAATTTAAATCGCTACGTCGAATCGATTCTGAAACGGAGTCCCGACCGCTATGTCGATCAGATCAAGAAAGACATCCGCTCCAAGGATTTTGAGGATCGTGTGGAAACCGAATTCGGTACCGAACAAGACCAGTTTGAAGTCGTGGAATCAACCACCACCGAAGAGGAAATAGACGAAATCATCAACGACCTCAAAATCGAAAAAGATTTCTAGAAATTTCTATTGAGTTTGTTTCCTCCTGGCTACCTGGCGGAGAGGGTGGTGAAAGGACGCCCCTCAATTTTGGGACGACCCAAAATTGGGGGCTCGACTCTCGCCCCGCCAATCTTTTATCCCGATAAGGTATGGCGGGGCTCCGAGACGCCTTTCACCACCCTCTCCGCCACGCCAGTCGGAAACAAGCTCTAAAAAATAGCCCTTGTTTTCTACAACTGTTTTTGGCAAAGGTTTCGATACCGATGCCAACGCCAGTACAAGCGCTAGTCTCTATCGTACCTGTAACAGCGGGGCTCCTTACAGCCAATGACCAAACAAGCGAATCCGTTTGTAAACCAGAAGATGTTGTCCTTTTGGCTGAACAAGTGAGTTCGTTTGTTTCGGGTGCTCAACTTCCTCCATCGGGCTCAAGAGGAGATTCCAAATCTATTATTGATGCTCTTAAGAAAGCCTCTTTCGGTGAACGGATTAGAGTAGAACAACCTCTGACACCAGCTGCACTGGAAGCATTACCCTGGCTTGGTTTTGAAACGGGGCTCTTTAAAATGGGAGATGAATATTTTTTGATTAAAGGAGACAAAACAGCTCTACCTTTGCCTGAGAGGGCACAGTTCGTTTTTCATACACATGTATCCAAAGCTGCAAAGGCTATGTTTCCATATCAAGGTTTAGAAGGAAATTATCTCGTTGATCCAAAGTTAGGCAAATTAGGTGCTATATTATCAAGGAGTGGTGTCCTTATTTTTACAGGGGATGGGTTTTCAACCGATTCGATGGATCCTTTTGAAGATCTGTTTTTAGGAGCTACCCGGCAAGGTAGTGGGCTTGTTTTGGGATGTCTAATGTATCGTGCTTGCTGGGAGGATCATGTCGAGCCAAGGCTTTTTGTTCCTTGGGAATTATTAAGAGGGACTCTACCATCTAAGGAGCGGCCATCACAAGATTTGGCTGTGGTGATGAGACAAGAAGGTTCTCTGTTTCATCCAAAAGGAAGAGGCTATAATCCCTACGAAACCGGCAGATTTCAACTGGTCTCCTTTAGATAGCCAGTTCGGAATTAAGCGTTTGCTTTTCTTCCCTTCATACAAGCTCGGTAAAATAAGAAGACCACCGCTGCGTAGAGAGCGGTTGCCAACAGGTCTTCGATGCCTGTCCCAAAACCGGCAGAGGGATCTCGGAGTTTAAGGATTTTATCCAAACCGCCCACTGTCAGCACAGCAATCAAGATTCCTGTAAGAGCATCTCCAGCGATGAGCCCCGATGCGTAGAGAGAGCCTTGGTGATGAATTTCGAAGGCTTCTTCTTTTGACTTGGCTCTTTTTTGTGTGAAAACAGAAAGGAGCCCACCCACCATAATCATGGGCCAGGTTGTGATCGGCAAATAGAGTCCGATACCAATCTGTAACGCGGAAACGGAGCAGAGTTCAAAAACCAATCCAATCACAGCTCCGAAAATGAGGAGTGTCCAGGGAAGATTGCCACCGGTCGCCCCCTCCACCAATTTTGCCATCAGTTGTGCTTGTGGAGCTTCTAATGGGTTCGGATGTGCGGCTGTTGGATCTCCAAAGCCATAAGCCCAATATAGAAGGAGCAAGATAAAACCGGAGCGAACCGCAGAGAGTAAAACAGCCGCAATTTGGGCTACCTCAACTTTCCATGGTGTTGCGCCCACCATGGCGGCTGTTTTCAAATCTTGAGAAAGATCTCCCGACATACAGATCGCGATGCAAACTGCGGCACCTCCCATGATGGCCGCCATTTTTACAGTAGAGGCGTCGTGACCCAGGGCCACAAAAATAACGGTAATAAAAAGGAGTGCTGTAATGGTCATGCCGGAGACCGGTTGGTTGGTGTTTCCGATCAAACCGACCATGCGAGAAGAAACCGCTACGAAGAAAAAGCAAAATACAATAACAAGCAGGGTCTCTACAAACGAAAGATCGAAGGCAGGAACAAGCCAGATGACCAGAAACATTAACACCATCAACCCAAGAACCATTGGAAGTGGCATATCTCTTTCGATTCTGATAAATTTATAGCTGAAAATAGCGCACGCCTTTGCAACACCATAAAAGACCAGCCATCCAGCCGCAGTACCCAGCCCGCCCCATATGAAGACATGCATCAAAATGGTGTTGAGCTGATTCCATTCTTGATCGCCACCAAAGGCTCCGACCAAAAATCCCAAAATGGCTCCGCCGACGGCAATATTTTTGATTTCCGGATCTTTTCCCGATTGTTTTCTTTGTTGTTTGGCATCCACAGTGGCGTCACTTTTTGTAAACAACAAACGGACGCTGTAACGCAGTGATGCAATAATATCGGGTAAACTTTTCACAATGCTTAACAAACCACCAAAGGCAACGGTACCCGCACCGATATATTTTAAATAGTTGGCGCGAATTGCCATGGTCGACATGTCTGAAATAGGAGAGGTGCCTGGAAAGACAATGTTACTACCGCCGAGATAGGCTACTGCTGGAATAATCACCATAAAACCCAATAAACCACCACCCAGCAATGTTGCGGCTACCCTTGGGCCCACCAAAAAGCCTACACCTACCAGCAAAGGGGAAATTTCAAATCCAAAACCGGCTTTATAGAAATTTTTAAAACTCCAAAACATTTGATCTTTCCATAAATAAAAGGCCGACATCGCAAATTTAAAAAGGGCCCCAATCCCCATCCCTTTGAAAACCGGTTTTGCAGTAACCCCCCCTTTGTCGCCGGCCACCAGCACTTTGGAGCAGGCGGTTCCTTCCGGGAAAGGAAGGTTTTCATGTTCTTTAACGACAAGGGCATGACGCAGGGGAATCATCATCATTAAACCCAGCACCCCACCGGCTGTTCCTAAAAGAAAGATTTGTGAGTTTGAGAACTGATTTCCCAAAAATAAAATTGCAGGAATGGTAAAAATAATGGCGGCAGCCATCGCTTCGCCGGCTGAGGCAAAACAGTGAACGATATTATTTTCCAAAATGGTTCCCGGTTTTGCTTTTCGCCAAATTTTTGGAAGGAGCATTCTTAAAACGAACATAGAGATAACAGCAGAGGGAATCGATGCAGAAACGGTCAACCCAATTTTTAAACCGAGATAGGCATTGGCCGCATTAAAGAGAAGCCCCAATATCAATCCAAGAATGATGGACCGAAGTGTAAATTCAGGGACTGAAGCATTTTGGCTTGGTATATAAGGTTCTAACGGCTCCACCACAAATTCTGTTGGTCGTCTGGCCATATTATTTTCTCCTTGCTGTTTGATAAAGTGTGATGCCCATGAAGACAAACATCACAGCGGCGATCAAATCGCCAAGTCCTCCTTGGGCTTCTCCTAGATTCCATCCGGGGCCTACGTTCAAAACTTTAAAAAGATCAGGCCCAAAACCTTTTAAGAAAGAATAGACAATTCCCATCACAGCTCCGCCGGCAATGAGTCCGGAGCTGTAGAGCACGCCAGGACTTGTTTCTTCAGAGCCATCGGTCTTTTCTCCCGCTTTTTTAACAAGTGCGTGAATCAGTCCCCCAATCAACATTGAGAGGGAAATCGAGAAGGGGAGGTAGACACCGACTGCAAACGGGAGGACTTCCACGCCACAAAGATAGACAACAAGCCCAATAAAAATTCCAAACAAAACGAGATCCCACGGCATTGCTTGACTCAAAACACCGTCAATGATGAGCGCCATGAGCTGGCCCTTGGGAGCCGGAAGCGCTTCAGAACCGATACCGCCGCCAGTGGCCAGACCTGCTTTATGTAACCCGATCATGGTCAAGCCGATAACGAGGCAAGAAGTGAGAACACCAATAATTAAAGTGAGCTGCTGTTTGTACGGAGTTGCTCCAACGATGTAGCCTGTTTTTAAATCTTGAGAAGTATTTCCTGCATTGGCTGCGGCGATGCAAACAATCGTTCCAACACTCAAAGCGACCACGGCAAATTCTTTTCCCTTCCAGCCAAACATGACAAAAATAAGACAGGTGAGCATCAAAGTGGTGATGGTCATTCCAGAGATTGGGTTTGCAGAGCTTCCAATCAAACCGACAATGCGAGAAGAAACAGTGCAAAAGAAAAATCCCAAAATAACAATCAAGACTGCTGCAATGATATGAGAGAGTTTGGCCCCTGGCAAGAACGGCAAGAGGCTGATAATGACCATCATCCCAAGTGCCCCGACAACAGTAACCATGATTGGCAAATCTTTATCGGTTCTTAATTTTGTGTCTGCTTGGCCCGATTTTGATAATTTAAAATCTTTAAATCCTTGGGAAAAAGAGTTCCAAATGGTGGGAAATGACTTGATGAGCGTAATAATCCCACCAAAAACGACAGTGCCCCCACCGATGTAGCGAATATAGTTAGACCAAATTTCTCCCATGCTCATGGCGGAAATCAGTTTTGTGGCCGGTGCGATTGGTTGCGAGGTATATTGACCAAAAAAACTAATAACGGGCATCAGAACTAACCACGCCAAAGCACCGCCTGCTGCCGTATATCCAGAAATTCTGGGGCCGATGATGTAGCCGACTCCTAAAAGTTCTGGCGTGATTTCTGCTGAGACAACCGCTCCGCGCATCCAATTCAAAGCAAGGTGGGGGGTCTCTTTCCAAAACCCCATAATATTCATCAAAAATTTGTAGAAAACGGAGAAACCAAGGCCGGAGAAAACCAGTTTTGCAAGTTTTCCACCTTTTTCGCCGGCAATTAAAACATCGGCGCAGGCCGTTCCCTCGGGATAAGGAAGTTTTCCGTGCTCTTTTACAATCAGATAACGCCTGAGAGGAATCATGAAAAGAACACCGAGTGTTCCCCCAATCACGGCAAGGGTTAGGGTTAGTGGGTATTCCATTTGATAACCTAAAAAAATGAGAGCAGGGATCGTAAAGGTAACGCCGGAGGCAATTGACTCACCAGCAGAACCCGTTGTCTGCACAATGTTGTTTTCCAAAATGGTCGAGTTCCCAAGTTTTTTGAAGATGGCGATCGATAAAACCGCGATGGGAATCGATGCCGAAACGGTTAGTCCAATTTTCAATCCCAAATAAACAGTGGAGGCGCCAAAAAGAAGGCCAAACAAGATTCCTAAGATGATTGACTTAGGCGTGAACTCGCGAACTTGCTGGTTTGGAGCAACAAACGGTTTAAACATTTTGGGCAGATCTAACATGGCTTAAACATTCAAGTCAATTGACAAATATTTGAATTTGTTCAATGTTCGATGTCCGAAAAGTGGGACATAGAACATGGCACCTAGAACATTTTTTATAAAAACATTTGGCTGTCAGATGAATGAACACGACTCCCAAAAAATTGGGGGTTTGTTAGCCAATCTGGGGTTTGAGCCAACAACCCAACCAGAAACAGCCGATCTGGTTTTGTTTAACACCTGCACCGTGCGCCAAAAGGCCCACCAAAAGGCCTTTTCCGAAATCGGCCGTGCCATCGCCTTCAAAAACAGCGAACCCCGAACCTCGAACCTCGAACCTCGACTCATCGGTGTTTGCGGCTGTGTGGCCCAAGATCAGGGGGCAAAATTAATCAGCCGTTTTCAAGGGCTCGATCTTGTTTTTGGACCCGATCAGATTTATCGTCTTCCGGAGCTTTTGGAGATTCTCCAAAAAACCAAAAAACCGGTTCTGGCTACAGAACTGATTAACAGCGCCGAAGATTATCATTTTTTGGATGATGTTGCGGCAACCAAACTCTCAGGGCCCAGTGCTTATGTCACCATTATGAAGGGGTGCAACAGTCGCTGTAGCTACTGTATAGTCCCAAAAGTCAGGGGGACAGAAGTCTATCGCACGGCCAGAGAAATCATAAAAGAGATTGAATTTTTGGTTGAAAAAGGTTGCCGCGAAGTGACTCTGCTCGGTCAGAATGTCAATTCTTATCCCGACTTTTCTAAGCTGATTCGTCTCATTTCTGAAAACACAAATGTTGAAAGAATTCGTTTTACCTCTCCCCATCCCAAAGATGTTAAAGACGATCTCATTGAAGAATATGCCACAAACCCTAAACTTTGCTCACATATTCATTTGCCGGTTCAATCGGGCTCGGACACCGTTTTAAAAAGAATGCGCAGGGCTTACAATCGGCGCACCTATTTGAAAAAGGTTGAAAGCTTAAAAAAGGCCAGGCCAGGCTTAGGGATAACAACCGATGTCATTGTCGGTTTTCCTCAAGAATCAGACGAAGAATTTAATCAAACTCTACTGTTTTTAAAAGAGGTTCAATTTGACAATATTTTTGCCTTTAAGTATTCCCCCCGTGAAGCAACAGAGGCCTATTCGATGGAAGATGATGTTCCAATGACTCTAAAAGAGGAGCGATTGGCCAAAGTTCTGGAACTGCAAAACGCGATTTCAAAAAAAATTAATCAGCACTATGTGGGGGGAACACAGGAGGTCTTGGTTGAGCGAAATGACCGAATGGCCACTAGAAGATGGATGGGAAGGACCTCCTGCCACAAGATTGTAAATTTTACTGGCAAGAAGACCTCCATTGGCGATATAGTTAGGGTAGAGGTTACAAAGGCTAATAGCAATTCTTTAGAAGGTAACTTATATGGCACCTAAAGAATTCATCGAAATGAAGGTCACCGGGTTGACGATCGATCCTTTCACCAGCATGCCCATTGTCATTTTGAAGGATCAGGAGGAGAAGTATGCCCTGCCGATCTGGATTGGGTTGATTGAAGCTTCGGCCATTGCCACTGAATTGGAAAAAATCCAACTCTCCCGTCCCATGACCCATGACCTGTTGAAAAATATCCTGGAACAGGTGGGGGTCACGGTGGAAAAAGTATCTGTGAATGATCTTGCGGACAATACTTTTTATGCCCAGATTTTTTTGAAGGCAGGGGATAAACAATTAGTGATGGATGCCAGGCCCTCCGATGCCATTGCCATTTCGCTGAGGACGAAGTCTCCTATTTTTGTCGACAAAGAGGTGATTGGTAAATCTCGTAAAATAGATCTTTCCAAGGAAGCCCTTGATCAGGATCCATCCAAAAAGCAAAAATGGACCGAGATTTTGGAAAATCTCTCCCCCGAAGATTTCGGGAAATATAAAATGTAATCCCGTGTTTGACCTCTACAAAAAATTTCGTGCTACAATTCTCCGCCAGCATTTGATCTCGCCGCTGGATTCTGTGTTAGTCGGTGTTTCTGGCGGTGTCGATTCGATGGTGTTGGCCTCCCTTTTGTTGCAACTGCGTAAAGATATTGAATTTGGTTTGAACATTGCCCATGTCAATTATGGTTTGCGAGGAAAAGAATCCGACGATCAAGAAAACCTTGTTTGCCAATTCGCCAAAAAAAATAAATTGCCGTTTTTTGTGACCAAGGCGGTATTACCAAAAACATTCCAAAATTTTCAGGCGCTTGCCAGAGAGTTTCGCTATCATTATTTTACGGAAACAGCCTTACAAGTTGGGGCCAACAAAGTTGCGGTTGCCCATCATATGGAAGATCAGGTGGAAACCATTTTAGCGCAATGGTTGCGCGGCGCTTCTCTTAAGGGCCTTGCTGGAATGAGTTCTTCACGGGAAATCCAAAAATTAAACATCAAAAATCAAAATGACAAATCAAAATGCAAAATTGTGTTAATCAGACCATTACTTGCTTTTAGAAAAGAGGAGATCCAGGCTTATTCGAAGGAACATCATGTTCTTTATTTGGAAGATTCTTCAAACGCGACGGACCTCTACTGGCGCAACCGTCTCCGTCATGAGCTTTTGCCGGTCATTCAAAAACTCCGCCCTAAGGCTTTTGACAAAATTGTGAAATTGGGAGAAGAGCTCAAGGAACTCAATGACTATTTAGCGGGGCAAGCCGCACAGTGGTTAGGGGAGTTTGGTAAACAAGCGGAAAATGGCATTTGGCTGCCGCGACCCCGCTTGGCAAAACTTCCAAAAACGCTTCGATTGGAAATTTTTTACCAAACTATTTTAAGTCAAAAAGGTTCGGCCACTAATTTGAAAAGAGACCATCTTGCCAAGTGTGACCAGGTGAGCTTAGGCGAAAAACAGGAAGGGTCTTACCCCCTCCCGCAAGGACTTAAATTTGTTAGGGTTAAAGACGATTTGTATATTAAGGAGTGGTGAGAAAATGACGGGTGGCCCGGAGTGTTGCCGTGGGGTTTAGTTAGGGG